>Ga0209479_1000016_pt1 | contig 525725 bp, 464 predicted proteins | sample DewCreD2012metaG_2_FD_184112 | JGI IMG/M metagenome (GOLD analysis project Ga0209479, IMG submission 184112) | Hot spring sediment bacterial and archeal communities from British Columbia, Canada, to study Microbial Dark Matter (Phase II) - Dewar... ... | reverse complement strand
CATCTAAAGTGCCGGGCGTGTAGAGGTACGTGATGAACGCCGGGCGGGTCTGACCGATGCGATAGATGCGATCCTCGGCCTGCCAGTGATTGCCCGGCACCCAGTCGAGATCGTTAAAGATCACATGTGTGGCAGCGGTGAGGGTCAGTCCGACCCCTGCTGCATGGAGGTTTCCGGCCAGGACCCGAATCGCTGGATCACGCTGCAGCGCATCGGCGGCGCGCTGCCGCTCAGCGGCTGAATCTGCGCCCGTGATCGTTACCACCGCGCCCTCGAACGTCTGCGCCACCTGCCGGATCACTTCCAGATAGGTGCTGAAAACCACTACTTTCTCATCGGCTTCGAGACGCTCGCGCACGGCTTCGATGGTGGCCGCGGTCTTGGCCTTCGCCAGCGCGTGGCGGGCCCGGTTCAGCAACCCCAGGAACGTCTTCCAGGTGGGCCCCTGCGTCGCAGGGTTCTGACGGAAGTAGTCCACCGCATGCAGCTCGAGCCGCCAGACCTCCTCCCAAGCGCGCGGGCTGATCTCCACCGGCTGCCAGGAGCGCATCTTCGGTGGAAGGTCAAGGGCATCGTCTTTGGTGCGGCGGAGCATCACGCCGGAAATGAGCTGCGCGAGTTCACCGAGGTTCGACGCACCCCGGGTATCCAGGCCGTAGCCGTTATCGAAGGCTGCGCAGTACCGCACTGCGTAGGCATAGAAGTTCTTCGCGAGCGGGTGACGCACGGCCTTGAGTAGATTGAAGAGCTCGCGCGGCCGGTTCGACATGGGCGTGCCGGTGAGTAGGTAGACCACCTCGGGCTCCTGCACCGGCTGCTTCCTCCCGGGCTGCACACCCAGGAGGCGCAGCACGCGCGTGGTGCGCTTGCTGTCGTTTTTGATATAGTGGGCTTCATCGACCACAACACCGGCCCAGCGCTGCGCCAGCAGCACGTCCTCGAGCGCCCCCAAGAGCTCGTAGTTTATGATGTACCAGCGCGCAGCCGTCTCCGGGTTCCAGTCGCGGCCTGTGCGGATGACATGAATAGCCGCATCACGTTCGACGAGCCGGATCTCGCGCTGCCACGTCAGCTTGACGGCAGCAGGACAGATCACCAGATACGGGCCGGCCGGCACGGCTTCACGCAAGGCGATGATCGCCTGACGGGTTTTGCCGAGACCCATGTCGTCGGCCAGGATCGCCCGGCGGCGCGCCAGCAGGAATGTGATGCCGGTCTGCTGGTGCGCATAGAGGCCCGGATAGCGTTCAGCCACCTGCCGCGCCACGTGCTCCAGCACCTCGGCCGAAGGCGGCACCGGCCAGCCCTCAGGGATACCGCTCCACTCATTGCCGCTCTGCTCGTTCAGCTGCTCTGCCATTGCTCCAGCACCTCTACCAGTAACGTCTCTCGTACCGTCCCTACTACCGCTGTGCTTCCCCCACACGACCGGCGGTGGGGCTCGCAGACTGCCCGGACGGCAGCCTCCACCACGTAGTTAGAATTTTCGTTCTATTCTCCGGGTAATGCCAAGGGCCTCCAGACCTATTTCCCGGAGGCCTTTCGTTAGGGGTAGCGTTACGTCGGTAGACCCAGGAAAGTCGGCCGCTCGGAACCGGCGCGGAGTGCGATACGGCTCTCCCTTACAGCCCCACCGCTTCTCAGCGTGAGGATTACGGCCAACTCCAGGCGATAATCTCGTTGCATGCGCAAGATACGTAGCGCCTGCTCAGCATGCGGCGCAGCGGCTCCAGGATAATCGGTGGGGGCGCCGGCCGGATCAATCGGGCGGCGTCGCAACCTGAGCATACCATCACACGCGCACTAGACCACAGGAGCACACGGTACTGCAATGCACGCAGCATAGATACGCCGCGGGCACAATCCGCCGGAGCAATGCTACACAGGCACTAACCTTGTTGCTGTTGTTGTTTGAGATTCTACTTTGATTGGCGCTTAAGCAACCGCGCTCGTTTCTTGAGGAGATTCCAAGCATCCGGCGCCCCGCCTTGCATCGCCGCTCGCTTCAAGGTGCGCGAGCGCCGGCCGATCCGCGGCGCGAGCTTGGAGAGAATCCGAGAGCGTCCTTCTTGCATTCCGCTAACAAAGTTAGTGATGAAGGCATCTCTCTCCGCATCGTTCAACTGAAAACCCTGGTTTATTTTATTTATATTAAAAAGAAGATCGTTGAGAATTTCTACAGCAGTATCTCTCAAATTTTGAGTAATAATCTTTGGCAAGAAACTGTCCTTCCAAAGATCTTGTCTTGCTGGGTTGAGATGCTGCGCGCCGGCTGGATCAAAATTGTCGATCAAGGAGATGATCGCCTCGCCATTGACGATCGCGGTCATCCAGTTGCCAAGATTTGCGGAATAGAGACGATCGGTGTTGCCAATGAACAAGTCGATTGCCGTGACCATGCCCAGCCGCTTGACGTATGTCGGATTCCGGAGGAGAGCACCGGCATCATCTGGATGCTGCTCAACGATCTGCTTGAACTCCTGGCCTGTAGCCATTCCCATGATGAAAAGAGTCGGGGCCTCCTGGAACTGCTCTATGACTTTTCGCTTGAAGTTACGGTCCTCCCGATATTGATCGAACGTCGGCCTCAGCTTTTCTCGGATTACCTGCATGATCTGCTGCCGCTCGCCCGGCCGCTCGGGACGGATTGGCGGGACCTTGACTTCCCCCCGCCCCAATTTCTCGTGCATAACGTGCGCCAAGACAGTTTCTCTCACAGGATCTTCGCCTGACTTAACGACGAGTGGGTTCGGCGTGCCGTCCTCGACGAACAACACCCCCGTCGCTCCTGAGCCCGAACGTCGGGCTTGGGTCGCCCGTGTCCAGTCGGTGTTGAAGAACGCAAGGCGTTGCACGATCATCGGCGCCCCTGGCTGGCCCATCAAGCCTGCCACGACGCGATTCCCGACCTGCCGCTGCAGGCGCAAGATCGGGTGCTCGGACGAACCGTGGTCCGCGGATCCGGTCTTCTCAGTGACAACCCTCCGCCGGATAGCCGCTTTCCCCTCCCGGCCATTCACGCGCATGCTTCGTCGCTCCTTAAATTTAATTTTTTATTTTCTTCAACCGGAGCATTTAGCTATTGCCAGAGCAGGCGCCTTCTGAAAGCTCCCTGTCGGTCTATGCAAGCGTTGCGCTCGAGAAGCGCGTAGCGAACGACGTAGACCGACACACCTGCGCGCCGGCAGCGCGTCGATGCTGAGCCCCGCGCTATGCTCAGATGTTCTAGGTCTATCACCACAGTGGCCATCATCAAAATAGCTATAATAGTAGCCATATTATGTTTCACCTTACAACGTGTACGCTATCGTTGTCAATACCCAGATTGGGCTATCCATTGCATACCCTGCGCCGGCGTTTCCATGACACCGGCCGCCGACTGCCATCGCCGCGGGTGAGAAGACGGCAGGTTCGAAGGACGGAATGCTATAAGGGAGTGTGCGGGGGAAGTGAGATGATGTAGAATCAACGCTGATCGTATGGCGGGGAAGCGCCCGCCGGCGTGCAGGTGTACCGTGCTGGAAAGGGTACGCGAAGCATATCGCAGCCGCCCGGGAGTGGGGGCCGCCGGGAGCAGGCGGCTGTGGATGGCCGTGCTGCTCTGTCTGGCGCTCGTGGCGCTGACGGCCTGCGACCTGAGCAGCATTGAGCCGCCCCCGCTGCCCTGGGAAAGTGGACGTCCCCGCCAGCAACAGCCGGGTTGGATTGGGGCGAACCTCAGCGCCCCGTCACGATACATCCGCGAGCATTACGGCCTGCCGGATAAGCCCGGGGCCGCGGTCCTCTACGTCCTGCCCAAGAGCCCGGCGGCGCGGGCCGGCCTGCGTCCCGGCGACCTGGTCTACAAGATCAACGACGTCGAGATCTATACGCCGAACGACCTTGTGACCGTCGTGTTGCGGGCCCCGATTGGAGCGAAGCTGCGGCTCGCCGTTGTGCGGCCCAATCAGAAAGACCGCAACGCCGATCCTACGGAGAAGACTGTGACGGTCTCCATTGGCAAGCGGCCGGACAAGCTCGAAGAGAAGCTCATCGAGAGTTTCACTAAAGAGCTGAAGAGCCAGCCAGACGATCCCGTCCTCTACTACCTGCGCGCGAGCATGCTTGAGTCGGTCGGCCAGACAACCAATGCCGTAGGCGACTATGCGCGGGCGATCGAGCTGGCGCCGCGCTTCGGGCTGGCGTATTCCGGTCGGGCACGGCTGCGCCTGCAGCACCTGATGCAAACTGCGGGCCTGCCGATCCTGCTGGCGCGGGGAGGCAGCGGTGGCGTGGCGTTCTCGCTGCGTGACCTGGACGAGATCTTCACCGACGCGGAACGGGCGGTGACGCTCGATCCCGAGGCGAGCTGGGGCTATAGTGTGCGCGCGGAAGCATACCTGCGCCGCGCCCAGCTTGCCGCGAACATCGCGCAGATGAGCCAGGACCTCACGCGCGCCATCACTGATGCCTCTAACGCCCTCACCGTTGAGCCAGGCCTTGCCCGCGCCCGGCTGGTGCGCGCAATCGCCTACTACTTCACCGGACGGTCTGCCGAAGCGCAGGCCGACCTGGTCCTGGTCCTGCGCAGCCAGGACGCCTCGGCGCGCCAGCTCGCTCAGGAATTCTGGCAGCAGGTGCTGGCACAGGGCTAGCGCCGGCTGAGGTTGCGCCGCTCCAGCTCCAGGTCGGCGTCCACCATCATCTTGACCAGCTCTGTAAAGGTGACGCGCGGCCGCCAGCCGAGCTTTGCCCGCGCCTTCGCCGCATTGCCGATCAGCACATCCACGTCGGCCGGTCGCAGCAGCTTCGGATCCACTTCGACATAGTCGCGCCAGTTCTCGATCCCGACGTGCCGGAACGCCGTCTCGGCAAACTCGGCCACGCTGTGCGTCTCGCCTGTGGCGATGACATAGTCGTCCGGGCGATCCTGCTGCAGCATAAGCCACATCGCCTCGACGTAATCGCCTGCAAAGCCCCAGTCACGGCGCGCGTCGAGGTTCCCCAGGTAGAGCTTGTCCTGCAGCCCCAGCTTGATGCGCGCGACGGCGCGGCTGATCTTACGGGTGACGAACTCAATGCCGCGGCGCGGACTCTCGTGGTTGAACAGGATGCCCGAGCAGGCGAACAGCCCGTAGCTCTCCCGATAGTTCACGGTGATCCAATGGCCGTAGACCTTGGCCACCCCATAGGGACTGCGTGGATGGAAGGGTGTCTTCTCCGTCTGCGGGATCTCCTGCACCTTGCCGAACATCTCGCTGGAGCTGGCCTGGTAGAACCGGATTGGCCAGTCGGCCAGGCGGATGGCTTCGAGCATCCGGGTCACGCCGAGCGCGGTATACTCTCCGGTAAGCACCGGCTGGATGAACGAGGTAGGCACAAACGACATCGCAGCCAGGTTATACACCTCATCCGGCCGCACCTGCTGGATAGCCTTGATCAGCGAGAGCTGATCAAGCAGGTCTCCCTCGACGAGCTCGACCTCTTTGATAATATGGCGGATCCGTTCGTCGATGATCATGCTGGTGCGGCGGATCAGACCGGCGACGTGATACCCTTTGCTCAGGAGGAACTCGGCGAGGTAGCTGCCGTCCTGTCCGGTGATACCGGTGATAAGCGCACGGGGCATTGGTGGCCTCCTGTCCATCGTCGTCGGGGGGTCGCGCGGCACCCCCTGGGATACGATGGGGCCATTGTACCGTCACCTCAATCGCTAGTCAATACAAAAGGATTATTTAACTCAAAGTTAATACAATGGCTTCTCCGCGAGAGACAGTGCCGTTGGGGGGAGAACTGGCGCAGCGAATTGGCCGGCGGATCCGCGCGGCCAGGCTGGGACGGCGCCCGCGCATGACTCTGGCAGAGCTCGGCGGTGGGGCGATTACAGCAGCAATGGTGAGCAAGATCGAACATGGCCAGGTGCTCCCGTCGCTGCCCACACTGCTCTACCTGGCCCGCCGCCTGGGGATCTCACCGGCCGAGCTCCTGGATGCTGAGACCGCGGGCGATCTCAGTGCCCAGGTGCTGCTGGCTCAGGCGCTTCTGGCTGCCGGGCAGCACGACGAAGCCGCGCGCATGGCCGAGCAGGCGGCGAGCATGGCCGCGCGCGCCGGTGCGGCGGCTGAGCAGTGTCGCGCCCTGCTGGTCCTGGCAGCGGCGCAACGCACTGCGGGTCACTTGGACAGGGCTGAAGCGGCGTTGGAACAGGCTGCGACGGCAGCGCCTGCCCAGCAGGATGCCGAGCTGGCTGCCGCACTGCGGGTCGAGCGGGCCCTGCTCGAGCTTGAGCAGGGCAGGTCGACGCGCGGCCAGGAGCACCTCCAGGAAGTGATCAGCCTTGCGCGCGCAGCAAATGCATGGCCGGCTCGTGCGGCACAGGCGTTGCTCCTGCTCGGCCGGGAGGCCGAGCGCCGCCGCCAGTTCGAGACGGCCCATCTGTTGTATCGCCAGGCTCAGACGCTGCTTCAGGAGCTCGCCCGCCCTACGGCCCGTGCTGCAGGGCGGCTCCAGCGGGCCAGACGCCTGCATGACCGCGCCCCATTCCAGGCAGCGCTCGACGCCTGCCGTGCCGAGGAGCTTTATAGCCTGATCGAGGCACAACGGCTTGCCGCGGAGCTGGAGCTCCGCTTGGCAGCGCTGGCGCTCGAAGAGGGCCGCCAGGCAGAAGCTCTCCGCCATCTGCGCCACGCCCTCGACAGCGGCACCTCTGCCGATGTGGAGCTCCCCTCAACCCTGGCACAGACTGGAACTTCCGCCGATGACGATGCCGCAGTGCTGCTGGCGCGGCTCTGTCGCAGCCAGGGCGACCTGGTCCAGTTTGATGAACTCATCGAGCGCGCGATCACGGCGCGCCTGCAGGCCGGTCGGCACGACGCGGCGCGGCAGCTCATGATCGAGCGCGGCGATGCCTGGCGAGATGCCGGGGATTACCGCCGCGCGGCCGAGGCATACCGTCGCGCGGCGCTGCTCCATGGAGCTCAAGAGCGGGTGAGCAAGGGGTGATAGCGCAGCACGATGCTCGCTTCTCCATGGGGCGCGAAGCCCATCCGGTCGTACAGGCCGCGATACGCTGTGTCGTCACGCTCGACCCACAGCATGGCATCGGCACAGCCACGCTCACGCCCCCAGATGAGCGCGGCCGTCAGGGCAAGCTCAGCCCACCCATCACGCAACCCCTCATGGGTGGTGCGCAGTGCCCGGATAAACAGCCGCTGGCGCCCTGCCGCCGCCGTGTAGCGGCGCACCGCTGCGTACGCCATGAGTCGCCCGCCGTCATATGCCACGAAGAGCGCATGGTTCGGGCGCTCGACCCACGCTCGCACTTGATCCAGGTACGTCCACTCGTATTCCTCAAGCTCCTGCTGCCGGCACAGCTCGAGCACGTCCTGCACTTCATGCGCTCTAATCTCATGGACGTTCGCCCCCGGCCGTAGCAGGAGGGGAAGGGGCTCCAGGCGGTAATCCAGCCACCAGTGGGCCACCCGAAAGCCAACCTCGTTCAGCGCTTTTATGCCCCCGGGCTCCGGATACTCGGGCGTGAAATGCTCGGCCGTCGTGACCGGCGTATGATCGTCTTCCAACTGCTCCAGGCGCTCTAGGCTATGCCGCGCCAGCCGCGCCAGGACGCGCGGTTCCTCGGCCGCCCAGTACAGATGATGCTCGCCCACTTCGTCGTCAATGATCACCGCGAAGCCGCGCCCCTCAGGATCAACCGAGGCACGCCGCCATTCCGCCGCGATGACATCCCAGGTGCGCGGCATCGTCCCCGTCAGTTCCTCGCGGCGAAGCTCCGGGTGAAGCAAGGGGTACTCACTGAAGCGGCGCCATAAGATACTGCCATCCCCCATCGTCTACGCCTGCCCTGCTCACGCTTACCTGTACGCGGCCCTGCGCTCCCTCTCTGCCGCTCTTGATCCCAGAGGAAATCCTAGCCTGCAGGGACCCGGCCGCCCAAGCCGTAACCCGACAGAGGCAGGACTAATAGCCCAGCGCCTTATCTACAACGTTCAGCAGGGGTTCCCCGGTAAGATACCGGCGCACGTTCTCCACCACGACGGCCCAGCGGCGTTCGGCCGTGTGCGGGCCTACACCGGCCACATGTGGGGTAATAATCACATTTTCCATACCCCAGAGCGGATGGTCCGCCGGCAGCGGTTCGATCTCGAAAACGTCCAGCCCTGCCCCGGCGATCCGTCCTTGCTGTAAGGCTTCGGTCAGGGCATCCAGGCGAACGACCTTGCCACGCCCAATGTTAATGAAGTACGCCGTGGGCTTCATGCGGGCGAAGCGGGCCGCGTCAAAGAGGCCCGTTGTCTCAGGAGTCTGCGGCACTGTCACGACCACAAAGTCGGACTGGGCGAGCAGGTCATCGAGCCGGTCCGGCTTCCACAGCTCCGCAACCTCGGGCGGACGGTCCTCCCGCCGCGGGTCAACAGCCAAGACGCGCATGCCACAGACATAGCCGCGGCGTGCCACTTCATAGCCGATCCCGCCCAGACCAACGATGCCGAGCGTACAGTCTGCCAGATGCACAACGGGGCGCGGCGTCTTATCCCAGATGCGGCGTTCCTGCATACGAATGTAATGGTGCAAGTTCCGCGCAAAACACAGGATGTAGCCGAATACGTGGTCGGCGATGTTGTCGCTGTAGATGCCACGCATGTTGGTTACCACCACGTCGGATGCGACTAGTTCCGGGAAGAAGTAGCGCTCCAGGCCGGCCATAGGTGTCTGGATCCAGCGCAGCCGGCGTGCCTGGCGGAAGAGCTCCGGCGTAATCGTGCCATAGAAGATCTCGGCATCGGCAATATGCGCCATCGCCTCCTGCTCGTCTTGCGCGGCGATCACCTCGAGGTCGGGGGAGAGGGCGCGCAGCCGCTCCTCGAGGGGCGTGCCGGTATCGGCCATCATGAGCAGCTTTTTCATACAGCCTCCCTCCTGACACTACGCAGCCGCGCCCGGCTCCTCCACGATCGTACGCTTGCTTCTATGCTGCCGAGCGCAGCCACCCTGCTATGGTGATTGTGACCGCTCGCCGGCAATGGTGCAAGGCACGGAACGTCCTCAGAGGACACGCCGGAGCCGGCCATGCACCTCAGGAGGGCCCGCCGGTGAGGAGCGCGGTATGCTCCTCACCGGCGGGGATACACAGGCTCCCCTGCCCTATTGCTCAGTCAGCATGCTCCAGTCAACTCGGCGGGCGGGTTGCTGAGCTGCCAGGGCGCGCCGGCGCAGACGCTCAAAGATGGCCTGACACTGCACGCAGCGGGTCGCGTGGGGGAGGATGGCCAGCCGCTCCGCCGGAATAGGCCGGCCACAATCCGCGCAGGCGCGCTCGCCGGGCGCAGGCGTTTCAGCAGGGGGCTGCTGCTCCTGCGCTCCAGGTGGAGGAGCTACCGCCGGTGGCGCCACCGGATGTGCCGGCGCAGAGGTGGCAGAGCTCTTCTGGCCATTCTGCAGCGGCACCGAAGGCCGGTCTAAAGGTGGGGGTGGTGCGGGCCTGGGTGAGTGCGCAACCGGAGCATTCGCCGGGGCCGCAGCGCGCTCGGCGGGCGGGGGTACCACCGGACGCGCCGACGGAGGCGCAACGCGCTCACTGCTCGGGGAGCGCGGCGCCGGAGATTGCGGCGAGGCCTGCGTGTAAGGGGACTGCGATTGCACCGGACGCGGCACAGCGGATAGGTGGTTCGCCGCCGGCGTGCTCATGCTCGTCTCTTTTTTCCTCTCAGCCTTTTGCTCATCGTTCCTATCTTTCCCGTTATCGGAGGAACGAGAAGAAGAGGAATAAGAAGAAGCTGAAGGAACCGCGGCCGGGCGGAAGTTGCCGGGCTCCGGCAGGGTCTGCTGCGATTTCGATGCCGCCGGACGCGGCGCTGGCCGGGGCACTGCGCGTGGACGCACCATGCCGGCCGGCGTGCTCATCGCTGCCGCTGCAGCCGCAGCGAACTCGGGCAGACCGGTCACCTCATGCAGCTTGAGCAGGTTCTCCACGCTCGGTACACGGATGCCCATTAAATACCCGCGCAGCGTCCCGAATGGCAGGCCAAGCGCCCGAGCCAGCTCCGACTGCGAACGATACCGGGTTTGCTGAGCAAACCAGGAGGAGAGCGCTTGACCAAGCGCTCTCGCTTGCTCGCGGTTGCTTTTGCTTGCCTGCCCCGCATTGGTGGTGGGCTGCGATGACGTATAGGACTGGTTCACGTCATCCACCTCTTCTTTCCAGTTCCAGTTCTCGTCGGTTTCTCGCACAGCTCTCGTACGGCTCCCCACTCGCTGCCCGTTCGCTGTCCTGCACCGGAAAGAACCATCGTGTCCGCCGGTCCTGACGGCGGCGGACCGCCGAGCCGGCCGCTCGCGCGCTCTTCCTAACCGCCGGCAATGCAACAACGAGCTACCCAGGGACAGGTCACTAGGAAATTTGGGGCATTCGCGTCAGCCGCTGCGCGGCTTCCCCGGCTCGGGCAGGCATGGCGCCCTGCCCCGGGAAAGCACAGGAGAGGCCATACGATAGTAGCAAGTCCCTTGCCACATAGGCAAGTTCCTGGATTGGGGCCCCGAGGAAGGCCGGGGCTGCCACAGGCAGCCCCGGTGGCTATGCCGACGCGCCTTTGCGATGCAGGAGATGCCGGGATACTATCTCCGTAGGTTTTCCAATAAAGCACCGCGAGAAGCGCTCTTGGCGTAGGAATCCGACACAGTTAAGACAGGCCATGTACAACGACACGATTGCTGCCATTGCCACGCCGCTGGGTGAAGGCGGGATTGGCATCGTACGGGTAAGTGGGCCGCAGGCCTGCGCTATCCTGGGCATGGTCTTCCGCCACGCCTCACGCCGGCCTGCATCGCTGGAGTCACACCGGCTGTACTACGGAAGCTTTCTGGAGCCGGCCACCGGCCGGGTGCTTGATCGCGGCCTGGCAGTGCTGATGCGCGCGCCGCATAGCTATACCGGTGAAGACGTCGTGGAGTTCCACACGCACGGCGGCATCGCCGCGGTGCGCGCGGTGCTCGAGGCCGCGCTGGCTGCCGGCGCCCGGCTGGCTGAGCCGGGCGAGATGACCCTGCGCGCCTTCTTAAACGGCAAGCTCGACCTGGCCCAGGCCGAAGCGGTGATGGACGTGGTGCGTGCCCGCACGAGCGAGGCGCTGGACCTGGCGCAGCGCCAGCTTGGCGGCGCCCTCTCGGCCGCCGTGCGCAGCCTACGCGGCGCCGCTGTCGACCTGCTGGCCCGTCTAGAGGCAACCATCGATTTCTCCGAAGATGACGTCCCGCCGCTTGAGCCGGCCAAGGTGGCACAGCCGCTTCAGCAGCTTGCCGAGCGCGCACGGCGGCTGGCCGAGACGGCGTGTGTGGGCCGGGTGTATCGCGAGGGCCTGCGGGTAGCTCTTGTCGGACGGCCGAACGCGGGGAAGTCCAGCCTGCTGAACCGTCTGCTTGGCTTCGAGCGGGCGATCGTCACGCCGATCCCCGGCACCACCCGTGACACCGTCGAGGACGTGGCCAACTTCCGCGGCGTGCCGGTCATGCTGATCGACACCGCCGGCATCACCGAGACGGATGATCCGGTTGAGCGCCTTGGGGTCGAACGCAGTCGCGCTGCCCTGGCCACTGCCGACATCGTGCTCTACGTCACCGATGTCAACCGTGCGCTGGATGCGGCGGACCTCGCCCTCGCAGGAGCCGTTGGGGCAGCGCGCCGCGATGCTCCGTCGCGCTCATTGGCGCTGGTACTGAATAAGCAAGATCTGCCTGCCCTGCTCGATCCACAGCCGTTGATTAACGCCTTGCGCCCGGCCGCAGTCGTGCATACCTCAGCGCTGACCGGCGAGGGCATCGATGCGCTGGTGGATACGGTGCGCGAGCTCGCCCTCAGCGGCGCAGCTGCTCCCGACGCCGGGGCGCCTGTTGTCACGAACGTGCGGCACCGCGACGCCCTGCTGCGCGCTGCCGGGCATTTTGAGGCAGCCGCTTACGCCGCGGTAGACGGCATGGCGGCAGACTTTGTCTGCATTGACATCCGTGCTGGCATCGAGGCGCTGGGGGAGATCACCGGCGAGAGCGTAACCGAGGACCTGCTGGAGCGGATCTTCTCGCAGTTCTGCATCGGCAAGTAGTGCAGCTCGGAAGCCCCGTGGCAGCGCAGGTCAGCGTCGCAGGAGATGGAGCCATACCGTTTCGGCGTCGCTTCCCGGGAGCTGCACGACGCGCTGCAGGCGCTCTTCCTCTCGCCAGCCTGCCTCCTCGAAGCGTCGCACACAGGCCCAGCCTGAGCGCCGGCCCGGCTGAGCAAGATAAAACCAGCCGCCTGGACGGACAAGCATCGTGCACACCTCCAGCAGCGGCTGGATCTGGCCGGGCTCGTAGGCTACGTCGGCTCCCAACGCAAGGTCGAACAGCCCTATCCCAGGAGGCGGCAGACGCCAGTCCAGCAACCGAACCGGCAGCGGCCGTCCCAACACACGACAGGCATTGCAGCGGGCAAAGGCCAGCGCCTGTGGCTCCTTGTCGGTAGCCAGGACCTGTAGCCCGGCCAGCGCGGCCACGACCGACACCAGGCCCAGGCCGCAGCCCAGTTCGACCGCGCGACGGCCGGCCAGTGCGCCGCGCCGCCGCCAGAGCAGGCCGGCCAAGGCCACGCCGCTCTCCCAGAGCTCACTCCAGTACGGGAGGTCCGGCGCACCAGCCTTAAGCGCGCTAGCCATCAGTTCGTCGGCCAGGCGCGGCCGCAGGAAGGGAAACGCCGGTCCCCCTTCAAGCTCAAGCCACTCCTCGGCAAGCTGGTAGCGCCGGCCCAGCAGGGCGCAGCGGCGGCAGCGCCGCGGCCATTCTCGCGAAGCGGGCACCACGGGCTTAGACCGGGACAGGACGGGCGACGTCAACGGCGAACTCCACCTCCTCGATGGAGTTGACGCCCACGCAGACCGAGTGAGCGAACGGCAGGCTCAGATTGTACTGGATACACTCGCGCGGGCTGGAGACGTACTTCCCCTGGGCGAGCGTCTTCATCAGGCAGACGCCCTTGCCGGCCTGGTAGACCTGCTCGACCAGCTTGAGGTGCGCGGCCATATCGCCCTTGAGCATCAGGCCGTCTTTATTCACCGTCGTCAGCACGACCTCGATCTCCGGGCGAGTCGCGCAGGCCTCCATGATAGCACCTGTGCCCAGGTGCGTGGAGATCCCCACTGCGCGCACGAGCCCGGCCTCCTTGGCGCGCAGCAGCGCCTCCATGGCGCCCCAGCGGTTCTGGAGCTCCTCCACCGTCTCAATCCCATGGAGCAGGATCGAATCAATGTACTCTGTGCCCAGCTCCTGCAGGTAGCGTCGCACATCCTGCTCGGCCTGCTCGAACGTCTTTGCCGGAGTTTTAGTGTTAATGACGATATCCTTGCGCGGCAGCGGCTGAAGCGCGGCACGCACGTGCGGATGCGTGCCGTACCCATCGGCGGTATCCCAGAAGTTCACCCCCAGCTCATATCCGCGCCACAGAATGCGCGCCGCTTCCTCCGGAGTCATGTTGTGCTTAAGCCGACCCATCAGGCCGGTGCCCCAGCACAGCCGCGACACCCGCAGCGGCGTGCGCCCGTACTGCACCCGTTCCATGATGCCCTCCCTTTAAAAAAATCAAAAAATCAATTGAAATCAATCTTCTGCAATTCTGGAAATGGCTCTCCCCATACCCCGGACTGTTCATGCCGGCATGATCGGTGGACGCCGACGGTGCCAGTCGGTCTCACGCTGATACCATATGCCAAGCGAGAGCAGTAGGTTCTCCGCGAACGGCCGGCCCACCAGCTGGAGCCCTAAGGGCAGGCCGTCGCTGGTGAAACCGCAGGGAAGGCAGAGCGCCGGCAGGCCGGCAAGGTTGCCGGCCTGGATCAGAGCGGCGTTGCTCGGCCGTCCGCTCTGCTCGACCTGCCGCTGGGCCGCCGCGCGGCGCGCGTCCAACGGCTCGTCAATGCGCGTGGCCGGACCGGGGCGCGCCGGGCTCAGCAAAACATCGACCTCTTGGAAGAGGGCGCGGAACGCCTCCTGCACCCTCGCCCGTACACGCATTGCCGTCAGGTAGTCCCGTGCGCTGATCGAGAGGGCAGCGCGCAAACCGGCCTTCTGCCGCGCATCGACCAGGAGCTCGAAATCCTCGCTTTCGATGAACGGGCCAAAAACCGATGCTGCCTCGGCACCGATGATGATCTGGACCAGCGCACCGTAGGGCAGGCCGTCCGGGAGCGCCGCCTCGACCATCCTTGCGCCAAAGGACCGAAATGCATCAAGGGCTGCGGTGAAGACCGGGCGTGCCTCCTCCGCAGCCAGCTCGTCAAAGTCCGCCGGCGCATAGCCGATGCGCAGCTCGCGCAGGCGGTCCTCCGGCACAGGCACGAACTGGAAAGTGCGGTCGGAACAGGATGGATCGCGACCATCGGGTCCAGCCATAGCCTCCAGGACGAGGCCACAGTCCTCGGCGCTGCGAGCCATCGGGCCGAGCTTGTCCAGCGTCCAGGAAAGCGGCATCGCGCCGGCGCGAGACACGAGGCCGTAGGTCGGACGCAGGCCAGTCACGCCACAGTATGCGGCCGGCGTGATAATCGAGCCGGAAGTCTCCGAGCCAATGGCAAACGGCACCAGTCCGGCGGCCACAGCAGCGCCCGAGCCGCTGGATGAGCCGCCGGCCCAGCACGCTGGATCCCAGGGGTTGTGCGTTGGCCCCTGGAGGGAGGCGCTTGCCCAGCGATAGCCTCCGCCGCCGGCCAGCTCGATCATCGCCAGCTTAGCCACGAGCACTGCCCCTGCCTGCGCCAGGCGTGTAATGACTGTGGCATCGTCGTCGATGTACTGGTGGCGAAACGGCGGCGCACCCCAAGTGGTCGGCGCCCCGCGAGCAGCCAGGAGGTCTTTCGCCCCATAGGGAATGCCATGCAGGGGGCCATGGTGCTCGCCCGCCCGGCGCGCCTCATCGGTCCTCCTGGCTTCCTCACGGGCGCGCTCGGCCAAGAGCGCGGCCACCGCATTCAGGCGGGCGCCCAGCCGCTCCAGGCGGCGCAGGAACAGTTCCGTGAGCTCGACCGACGACGTTGCGCCACGATCGAGCAATCGCCTCAGCTCAGTGATCTGCGCAAACGCCAGAGCATCGTCTTCCATGGCTGCTTTCCGGGCAGGCTTCTGCCCTTACGGCCGAAAGATGAAGGCCGGCTCATCCGTAGTAGCCAGCCACACGCCGCGCACGGCAGCGAGACTGCGCGCCAGCGCCTCCTGGGCAGCGCGGGCCAGTTCGACCGGGTCCTCCTCCGGCGGAGAAGCTAGAGCAGCTTCAGACACCTCCGGCGCGGGCTGCGCCCCTTCGCTGCGAGCATTATCACCCCTTTCCTGATCCTTCACGGCCTGCCTCCCCTGAGCTTGCGCCATCTATCTCCCGCCACCTCAGGTGCCCAGCTTTATACGGTCGCGGGCAGCGGCACCCCAAGCGCCGCCGCAGCGTCCTGCAGGGCGCGCCAGGTGTCGTCCGGCACAGGAATGCCCTCGCGGAGCCGCTGTGCACGGCTGCGCGCTTCCGGCTCGCCGGGGATCAGGACCTCGCTGAAACCCGGCGCCGGTGGCACGTTCTTCACGTTGCCCAGCACGTGATCGACCACCTCGCCGAACTCGCCTGCTGGGCGAAACACAGCCGGGTTTATCGCCAGCATGAACACACCGCTGACCCGGCCATCGTGGGACGGGCCATCGCCCGCAGCCAGCCCACCAAGCAGAGCAGCCACCAGCGAGAGCCCGTAGCCTTTATGGCCTCCAAAGGGGAGCAGCATACCACCGTTGTAGTAATCCTCCGGGTCGGTGCTGGGCCGGCCCTCGCGATCTACGATGCAGCCGGGCGGCAAGGGCTCATGCTTAGCTCGTGCCACGCGGATCTTGCCCTCGGCGATCGTCGTCGTGGCGAAGTCAACGATCACCGCGGCGCGCCGGCCTGCCGGCACGCCGATCGCGTACGGGTTCGTCCCCAAACAGCGCGCGGCGCCTCCATAGGGTGCCGCGTTGCCGGCGTTCGGACCGCTCATGCCGTAGAGGGCCAGGCCGATGCACCCGCGCCGGGCAGCATTCTCGACATACTCGCCGACGCGGCCGATATGGTTGCAATGGTGGATGCCTACAGCGGCGACCCCGAGGTGGAGCGCCTTGTCTACGGCAAGATCCATTGCAAAAGTAGCAGCGATCTGGCCAAAGCCCTGCCGGCCATCGACGAGGGCGCTGGCCGGACCCTCCCGCTCAATGACCGGACGCTCGGCCGGCTTCAGTGTGCCTTGCTGGATGAACTGCAGGTAGCTGGGGATACGCAGCACACCGTGTGAGTCATGCCCGGCCAGGTTCGCATCGACCAGAGAGCGCGCCACGTGGGCAGCGATATCGGGCGGCGCGCCTGCTGCAACGAAGATGTCACGGCTGAACTGTTCCAAGATGTGATGTGGAAAAAGCAGCATCCGTCCTCCTAACTTCCTCGTTAACAACTCTCCGGGCCCGTACAGGCCGGCGCGGCGGGGCGTATGATGTCGGTTCCTAGGTTCATTGACCATCAGGTGCCCGTGCGCTATACTCAACTGCGCATGGGCACGCGTGCTGCGGGGTGATCGCGGCAGCATTATACCGCGCCGTCGTTCGGTGCACAGGCCCTGTCTGGCACCGGCGTCCGGGGAGCTGCTTGGCGGCATCTCGCAGCCGTGGTCGGCCGGTGAACCTAATAAACCAAACTACATAAACCAAATCACAAAGAAGGGAAGGGTAGGGACTGCCTTGCAGGTCACTCTTCGCGAAGGTGAGACCCAGGAAAGCCTGCTGACGCGCTTTACCAAGATGATCCAGCGCAGCGGCCTGCTGAAGGAGCTCAAGCAGAAGCGCCACTACATCTCACCGGGTGAGAAGATGCGCGCGGCGCGCCGGAAAGCGATCCGCCGCGCCCGCAAGGCCGCGGCAAAGCAGAAGGCGCAGCAATGAGCGCGCGACCGGTAGCGCTCCACCGCCGGTAGCCGGCTTGTGTGGAGTGCTTGCCGGACCGGCGGTCTATCCATGGTGAGAGGCCGCTCGCAGCAGGATGGACTGCCGGACTTTGTTTTTTCAGCCGCCCGCCTGTCTACACTCGCGCGGGTGGTGTGTAGGACTTAGCACCTGCCGTCTGATGCGCCGGCATATGTAATATGGGTAGGTATTTTTCGTTCTTAGCGTACACAGCCAGTGCGCCAGCCTCCCGACCGTTCCTTGCTCATCTCCCTTGCGCACGGGAAAGCCGTGCGCACACTCTTTCGGCGCGCGCCGGCACAGCTTGGGGTGGCTGGTGTCCTCCTCGGCGTAGTTGTTGTCACGGCACTTGCTGCTCTCCTCCAGGCGCGGCCGGCTGCCCCTCCCTTGTCTGGCGACGCCCACCAGCCACCGCACGCCGGCTCGCCCCTGGAGGCCGACCAGACGGGGCTCCCCCACATGGCCGGGCTTGCCCTGAGCACAGCCCCGCTGAGCCCGGCCGACGCCGCTGCGCTCGAGGCACTGCAGACCGTTTACTCCGCATTGTACGGTGGGCTGCTCACCACAGCGATTGAGACAGCCCGGCGGGCGCTGGATGCGGCACAGTCAGCCTCTGCGGAAATCCTTGCAGAGACGCGCTTGGCGTTGGGCCTAGCGCTCTGGGCCAACCTGCAGTATCGCGAGGCGGTGGACGTGCTGGCGCCGCTCGCCTTCCAGGAGGAAGGTAGCGCGGTGCACCGCGGTGTTGCCGGTCTGCTTGCTGCCACTGCGCTGGAGCAGAGCGGCCAAGCCGGCCTCGCTATCGAAGCATATCGCCAGGCGGCGGCTGCCTATCCTCCCCTGAGCGACCGCGCCTTGCTGCGCGCCGCGGCTTTGCACGCAGCTCATGGGCGTAATGCCGAAGCTGCTGCAGTGCTCCGTTCGTTCGCGGCAGAGCACGCGCCGCCGTCGGTCCGGGCACGTGTGCTGCTGGCCCGTGCGCAGTACGAGCGCGCCGCCGGGAGGCGCGCTGAGGCGCTTAGCACGCTCGACGAGGCCGTTGGGCTTGTTCCTGACCTCCTCCCCGCACGGGCTGCTGAGGTGCTCGTCCGCGCCGGTGAAGCGCACCTGCAGGCCGGCAATGAAGCACGCGCAGCTGAGCTGTTCGCGGCCGTGCTGGGGCACACCATCAGCGGCCAGGTTGCAGCAACCGCCGCCACCCACCTCTCTCGGATCGTCCCGGGCGCCGTGCCGCCCCATGTGCTGGCCGTGGTGCATTCATCCGTAGGTGAGAGCCCGCAAGCCCTCGCCGCCGCCCGGCAAGCACTTGCCGGTGATCTCTCCGCCGAGGAGCGTCGCGCAGTCCGGCTGATCCTTGCCGGGGCGCTGCGCCGCACCGGTCAGACAGAGCAAGCCTTGCAAGAATATTACGCGCTTTCTATCGACGCGCCGAATACCGACGAAGGTGCCGAGGCGCTGTGGGAGGGCGCAGCGCTTTTACAGCAGCTCGGCCGCTCAGGCGAGGCCGCGGAGTGGCTCGAAGAGCTGGGAGCGCGCTTTCCCGGCTCCGGGCGCTGGGCTCAGGCCCTGGTGCAGGCAGGTGTACTCCGCTACCGGCTCCAGAATGGTCTGGCCGCTCGCCAGGACTTCGAGGTCGTGCTCACCAGTCCAGAGCAGGGTGCGCAGCGCGCCGCAGCGCACCTCTGGCTAGGCAAGCTTTTGGCCGGCCGGGGCGACCTGGCGTGGGCTCGCCGCCACTGGGAAGGCACGGTGGCGGCCGCTCCATCATCGTACTACGCGGCGAGGGCGGCGGCGCTGCTGAGCGGCCGCGATGGAGCAGGATTCCCACCGGCTCCTGCGGCCACGCTGCATGCCCAAGCCCGCATTACCGACGCTGAGCGGCAGGTCCTGCGCGACTGGCTGGCTTCCCGGCAGGCCTCGCCTCTAGAGCGCCCCGGACAGGACTGGCAGACCCAGCGGATCGTCCAGCTCATGCGCGCCGGGCTCTGGAGCGATGCGCTCGATGAGCAGCGCGAGTTTGTGCAGCGATATCGCAGCGATGCCGGCGCGCTGACCGGCCTGGCGCTGCTGCTCTGGGATCAGGGCGCACCCTCGCTCGCGTATCGCACCGCGCTTGCCGCGGCAGCCGCGCTCTCCGATGTGCCGGAGCACCTCCTTCCGGTTGCGTTACAAAAGCTCCTCTATCCCTTGCCCTACCCCGATGTGCTCATCCCTGAAGCCGAGCAGCACGGCATTGATCCACTGCTGATGTACGCGCTGGTGCGGCAGGAGAGTGCGTACGATCCCCGCGCCCGCTCCCGTTCGGATGCGCGTGGCCTGACACAGGTCATCCCCTCGACCGGGCGCTTCATTGCGGCGCAGCTCGGACTCGCCGGATTTCGCGAGGACGAACTTTACCGTCCGGCCACGAGCGCTCGTTTCGGTGCATGGTACCTGGCGCGCACCCTCCGGGCATTCGGCGGCAACATCTATTTTGCCCTGGCCGGCTACAACGGTGGTCCCGGGAACGTGGGGCGCTGGGCGGCCGGGCCCGGCGCCCACGACATGGACGTTTTTATCGAGCAGATTAGCTTTGCCGAAACCCAAAACTACGTACGCCGCGTGATCGCCAATTACGCGGCCTACCGCCGCTTGTACCTTAACCTCGGGTGACCCTGCTGCCTATGTCGGCACTGCTGCAGCAGGCTCATTCTGCCAGGAAGCTTAGCGTCAGGGCGCGCCGTCCTGCGCGCAGCCAGCGGCGGGCACGCCGGTCATCGCCTAGCGCCACCAGCGCAAGCCAGCCAAGAGCGACGAGCACAGCGCCCAGAACCACGAGCAGGGCAAGGAGGCTCAGGCCGGCAAGCTGGATGATGGTCGCGTGGAGACGCACCAACCGAGGCGCAGCCGCGTCTTGCGTCAAGCCGGATGTCGCCAGCAGTGTGCGTGCCGAGGCGAGGATCAGGTAAAGGCCGAAAGCACGCGCCAGAAGATCAACAAGCCACGGCGCGGGGTGTTGGAGCGAGAGGACCTGCGCAGCCCAGACGCCTCCTTCAACGAGCAGCACCCAGCCCGCACCGCTGCCGGTGAGGAGCGCCAGCACCCGCCAGCGCCAGGGGAGGTGCGGTAGCTGCGGCCACACCAAACGCCAGCGCCGTCCTGCTGACTGCAGGGCGCTGCGATTCACCGGAATGGGGCGCACCGATGCCTACTCCGACGAACCTGCCACAGCCGGAAGGTTAGCCGGCAGCGCATCCTCACCGGCCACCCAGGGCATGGCCGCAGCCTCACCTGCTCCGGCATAGAGGGCACAGACCGCGCAGTCGCGCCGACGCTCTGCATGAAGGGCGATCAAGCGTCCGTTGAGGAGATCGTAGAGCAGGTAGGAGTGGCACGGCTTAAACCCGAGCAGCAGGTTGACCGCTTCCTGGACGGCAAGCGAGGCAACAGTGCTGTTCAGGAACATCACAGCCGGAGCCGGGATGTCTGCCGCTGTGAGGTAGCCGCGCGCCCGCCGTTCTCGGCGCAGGATGTCGTCGCTCAGCTCCGCGGATGCCTCTTCTCGATCAAGGCCATCGATGCACTCCAGGCAGAAGCCACCGGGCAGCACGCTGCGGACCTGGCCTCCACCGTGTCGCAGCCGTCCATCGCGGGCATCCAGCCCGGTGCCGCAATCGATGTACGGGATATGGCACGTGACAGCCAGCCAGTTCAACACCACCCGAGCAGCCTCGCTGTCCACGCAGCCGATCAGCACATCGACCTGCCTCAAGCGGCTCTGTGCGAGTGGATCCAGCACCGACGCGACCACGGCTTCGATGGCAAGGTCTGGACGCACCGCCAAGGCATAGCGCCGTGCAACTTCTACCTTCGGTGTGCCCGCTACTGCATCATCGGCCGTAGCGCCGGCCAGCCGGTTCAGATTACTCGCCTCCACGCAGTCATGATCCACTAAGACGAGTCCGCCCGCGCCCAGGTGCGCAAGCTGCTGGCAGACCACCGACCCGATGCCGCCCAGACCTACGATACCGATTGTGGCCTCGGCCAGGCAGCGCTGCACGACCTCCCCGAAAGCTCGTACCTGGCGATCAACGGTGGCGTCTGCGGCCGGCCCCCCGCGGACCGTTGGAGCAGCGCTCCACGGCCGCAGGCGCTGCAGCGGGACCCCGAGAACGCGCACCTCATCGAGCGGCACGGTTCCACGACCGGGCTCCCATATATGTGCATCTAGACAATCCTCTCCGAGCACTAGAGAGGCATGAAGGATGCCGGGAATCTTCTGCGCCACGTAGCTGAAGAAGCGCTGCTCGTATTCCCGATCTATTGCCGAGAAGGTGACCCGGCCGCGGGCGAAGGGATGGCTGTGCACCTCGATCAGGTGGTGGCCTTCGCGGTAGCAGCGCCATAGAACCGACTGCACAAACTCGCGATGCAGGACCAGGGATGTGGCACTCTGCTCCGTATAGGCCTCAGGCGGTGCCGCGATAATCTCCCGCGCCAGGAGTATGGTGCTCTGGTGACCCTGTACCGCGCCGGCCAGGACAAAGGCGCTGTGCTCCCGTGTCCGGTCGCCGAGCACGCTGGCTTGCAGTGACTCCCAGAGCGGCGCCGGGAAGTAGATGCGGCGCTCCTGTGCGGCCCTCATGCCCTGCCCTCTCAATGGCACAACGCGGTGCTATTCTTTGGCCGCCTGACTAAGGACCAGGCGAATGAGCTCGATGTAGGTGAGCAGACTGTCGCCCTCCAGTATGTCGGCGGTGGCGCGCCAGCCGCCGCGTCCCTCGCTGCTCACATGCATACAGTACCAGGCCCATCCCCGGTCGGCGTACGGGTTGTGGCTGCTCTGCTCCTGGAAGTAGTGTCCCGGCGTCCGTCCGCGACGCGTCGTGAGGCGCCTGTCGAGGAAGAAACCGTCCGGCGGAAGCTGCGGATAGGCCGGCGGCAGGAGCACTAACAGCTCGGTTTCCCGCTTATTCCATCCCTCAGGCAGCTCGAACGTCGGCAGGTGCACCCAACGGTATCCGAGGTCGTCGTACTCGACCTTCTTGAACCGCAGGCGCAGCAGGGCAACCTCGCGCTTCACCCGCGCCGCGCGGGGATGCTTCATCACCGACGGACCGGCCTGTGTGCCCGCCCGGTGCCAGGGCAGCCAGCGCATGGCTCAGGGACTCCCTCGCCGGTACGTTGGTACATCGGCGAAATACTCGCCGTCTTCTAGCTTCACCGGCTGTTCATCCGCGATGAGCTGGGACTCAGACGGCGTTTGCCGCACCAGCTGGCGGCCCGGCTCAATTGCTGCCAGCTCCTTCAGCTCCCGGCCGGTGAGGAATGCATCCGGCACCAACACCTCTCGCCCGTTGACGATAATCCGCTTTGCTCCCATGCGGCAGCTCCGTGTAGGCGCTATATAGTACGTATACGAGACAGCACGCCTTAAGCCGCTCTGTCCGGCCGGCGGATACGCTCACCGTTCACAACGAGCCAGGCGGTGCCGCGACACGGCCAATCCACCGGTGGGGACTCCTCTACGGAGCATCTCCTCTGCGTGGCCCCTACTCAAGGGCGAGCTTCCATGCTAAAGTAGGCCGCAGGACACAGCGTCGGCGCTTGGGAAGCACGGCGGAGCTCCCGAAGCGCGCATGACCGCCCGGAGCGAGGGTTGTACCAGTGCCTGGAGGGATTGCTGACATTCAGCCGACGAACGCCATGTTCGTCGTGATTTCATTTGAGGGACCCGACCGCTATTCGCGGGCCGGTGGGCTTGGTGAGCGCGTCACGGAGCTCACCGACGCGCTGGCAACCCAGGGCTTTACCACGCATCTGATCTTCGTGGGCGATCCTGCCCTGCCAGGCCGTGAGGAACGCCTGGATGGACGGCTCATCCTGCATCGCTGGTGCCAGTGGATCAGCAAGTACTACCCAGAGGGCGTCTATGCCGGCGAGGACGCCAAACTCTATGACCTAAACGATTCCCTGCCCCATTACTTCTTCCACGAGATTGCCCGGCCTGCGGTTGCGGCCGGGAAGCTTGTGATCGTCTTGGCGGAGGAGTGGCACACCGCGGAGGTGCTGTGCCGGATCTCAGATGCGCTCTACTACGGCGGTATCCGCCATCGTGCCATCCTTCTATGGAATGCTAACAACGTCTTCTCCTTCCACCGCGTCAATTGGGGGCGGCTGAGCTTCGTCTCGGCCCTGCTCACGGTAAGCAAGTACATGAAGCATGTGATGTGGGGCCTTGGGGTAAACCCCCTTGTCGTACCCAACGGCGTGCCCGAGCGCTTCTTTGAGCCCCCCGACCCAGCCGGCGTGGCTCGTTTGCGACAGGCGTTCGAGGGGAACCTCCTGCTCTTCAAGATCGGCCGGTTTGATCCCGACAAGCGCTGGATCATGGCGGTTGAGGCGGTCGCCCGGCTCAAAGAGCGCGGTGCCCGGCCCAAATTCATTATTCGCGGCGGGATCGAGCCGCATGGCGGCGAAGTGCTGGGACATGCCCGAGGGCGCGGGCTGCGTGTACAGGATGTCTGGCTACCAGACGGCGCCGGGGTGGACCGCGAGATCGAGGCCGTCATCGCCGCACAGGAGGCCGATGTCATTAACATCAAGTCATTCGTTAGCGAGGAGTTCAAGCGCACGTGCTATGCAGCGGCCGACGCCACGCTGGCGAATAGCGGCCACGAGCCGTTCGGCATCGTTGGACTGGAGGCGATGGCAAGCGGCGGGGTGACCTTTGTCGGGGCGACCGGCGAAGATTATGCCATCTCGTTTGAGAACTCCATCGTGGTAGAGACGGATGACCCCGAGGAGATTGTCGGCTACATCTACTTCCTCTCTGACCACCCGCGCGTGGTGGAGCGCGTGCGTGCGTCAGCTCGTGAGACGGCCCGCCGGTTCACCTGGAACGACGTGATCGAAAACCTGTTGGGCAAGCTGCGTTACCTGGCAGTAGTGCAGGGGGTACATGCCTGATGGCCGAATATCTCGCGATCTACTGCGTCGCCCATCAGCCGCGTCGGGTGAAGCTCCCAGCCCAGCCGATCCCGCGTGGAGCTTCCCCTGAGGACATCGAGCGCTGCCTCTTCGACGAGCGTATGAACGAGCGGTACTTCCGGAAAGTTGCGCAATGGTGCTACTACCCGGCTACAGAAATGTGGCTGCGCCTGCTGGATCGCGGGATGAGCCTCTCTCTTGGTTTCTCGCTCTCGCTGATCCGGCAGATGCAACGGTGGGACCCGGCGCTGCTGCAACTCTTCCAGAGACTGGTTGCCCATCCACGCTGTGAGCTGGTCGCTGTCGAGCCATACCATAGCTTTCTCATGTTCATCGACCTGCCCTACTTCGGGCAGCGCATGCGCGAGGCCTGTGAGGAGCTAGAGCGTCTCTTCGGGAAGCGGCCGGTGGTGGCGGACACGACCGAAATGGCGATGTCTGATCCGATCTGTGATACCTTGCGTCGCGCCGGCTTTCGCGCCGGCATGCTCGATGGCCGCCCATGGGTGCTGGAGTGGCGAGAGAGCACGCATCTCTATCACCACGGCGGTCTCAAGCTGCTTCCCCGTCACTTTGAGCTCTCCGACGACGTCGGCTATCGCTTCTCGAACCGGCAATGGCCCGGCTACCCGCTCATGGCCCCTACCTACGCACACTGGCTGCGCGAGGCGTGGGGGGATCTGGTGTTTCTCGCCTGGGATTATGAGACCTTTGGTGAGCACCATAGCCGAGATACTGGCATCTTCGAGTTCATGGAGCACCTGCCCGATGAACTGCAGAAGCGCGGCATTACCTGCCTCACCGTTGGAGGTGCCGTCGAACAATTCTGGGATCGCTCTTATGAGCTGCCGCTTGGGCCATTTGCCAGCACTTGGGCCGGCAGCGGCGGGATGGAGTTCTTCCTGGGAAACTCGGCCCAGCAGGCACTCTTCCAGCTCATGCTCGCCGCATATAACAAGGCGAAGCTGACCGGTGATCCAAAACTGCTTGACCTGGCGCTCTGGCTTATCCAGTCCGACAACCTGCACCTCATCCAATGGTACGGGCGTGCAGGTTCCGAGGCCGAGGTCTCGGCATACTTTACGCCCCAGGAGTGGTGGGCGCTCGGCCCCCACGGGATTATCTGGGAGCAGCAGTGCGTGTACCGGAACTTCATCGCTGCGCTGGAGCCGTATGTGTGAGCGCGCCTCAGGGGATTCAACTGCCGGGTGGCCTGCCCCTGGTAGATCAGGAGATGCTTGGTGCTAAATCTATGCTTCTGGTGCAGCGGGTATGAAAATCGCCTTCTTTTGCTGGGAGTTCCCACCGCGTATCTTCGGCGGGCTAGGAACCTATGCCGACTATATGACCAGGACGCTGGTTCGCAGCGGCCATCAGGTCATGGTGTTCACCATGGGCGGGCCCGAGCTGCTTGAGCGTGAAGAGTACCACGGCGTCCAGGTTGTACGTCCCCCAGTTATCGATGCGCGCCCTATGTTCCCGTACGTCATTACAGACGAGCTGCAGGGTTGGGGCAGCTTCTTCAGCGACTTGCTAACCAATAACCTGGCCTGCGCAACTGAGTTTCTCCGCCGCGAAGTGCCGCGGCAGCCATTCGATATCGTGGCTGTGCAAGACTGGCTGCATGGCATGGCCGGCCTGATCCTGGCTGAGCAGAGCCCGGCGCCTGTGATCTTCCACGTCCACAGCGCCGAATGGGGCCGCCGCCCGGATGGTGGGTCACCGGCCGTGTTGCACTGGGAGGGACGGCTCGCCTATGTCGCTCGCCAGGTGGTGACGGTCAGCCACGCTATGCGCGATGACCTGATCAGTCACGGGTGGGATGGCTCAAAGATTAGTGTCGTATGGAACGGCGTGGACGTAGAGCGCTACGATCTCAAGAAGGTGCCGCCGGAAGCCGTGGCGGCGCTTCGGCAGCGCTATGGCCTTGCCCCAGAGCATATCGTGCTCCTCTTCGTCGGCCGGCTCAACTGGGTCAAAGGGGCAGCGAATCTGGTCCGGGCAATGCCGCTTGTCCTGAACGAGCATCCGCACGCGCGCCTGATTATCCTCGGACGTGGCGAAGATGAGGATTTGATTCGCGGGCTGGTGCATTCCCTGCACCTGGAGGAGGCCGTGCGCCTGCGCTTTGAGTTCGTCTCCGAGGATGAGCGGATTGCTCACTATGCGCTCTCGGACATCTGCGTCTTCCCATCGGTCTACGAGCCGTTTGGCATTGTCTCACTGGAAGCAATGGCCATGGAACGGCCGGTAGTAGTGGGGGCACAGGGCGTTGTCGGTTTCCGCGAGCAGGTGGTGCCCTCGGGCCCCGGGCGTACGGGGGTCCATGTGAACGGAAGCGACCCGGCCGACATCGCCTGGGGGATTAACAGCGCCATCGCCGCCGGTGATCAGCGCCGTGAGTGGGGGCGCAATGGCCGTCGTCGGGTGGAACGGCTGTTCACCTGGGAGCAAGCCGCCGCCCGCACGATCGAGGTCTACCAGCAAGTGCTCACGCGCGCCGGATAGAGTGTTGCGCTGGAAGATGGGGAGGGGACCCCTCCCCTGAGAGGGGAACTTGAGGCAGACAAGTATTGGGTACATTAGCGCATGGCTCTTCGGCGTCTGTGTACCGAGTGCTAGTGGATGGGCACATCTTGCTCGTGCTTGTGAATAAGGAGCCCAGGATGTGTCTCACAGCTGAGGCGTACGCCGGCTAGTTTAGTAGACGTGCACTATCCGAGCTCCCCTCCCCTCTCAAGGGAGGGCCGGGGGAGGGGTCCTCCATGCCTCTGAGACGCGATGGCGGCAGCGTGCAGGCCCAGGAGTACCACCTCGGATGGATACGCCTGCACGTGTTGCTCTGGGACGCCGATGCCCCCGGTCGTCCACCGGTAGTGCTCTTACACGGCCTGACCGGTACCGCCTGGTCGGCCTGGTCCGCAGTAGCGCGCCATCTCCGGCAGCTTCGCCCTGACCTGCCGGTGTTTGCCCCGGACCTGCGCGGCCACGGTGAAAGCGAGTGGCCGCCGGTGGGATATCGCGCCGAAGACTTCGCCGGCGACGTCGCAGCGTTGCTGGAGCGGCTGCCTGACGGTGCAGCGGCCGTGGCCGGCCATTCGCTTGGCGCTATCGCCGGGCTCCTTGCGGCTATCGCCCGGCCTGAGCGCGTGCACACGCTGGTGCTCGTGGATCCGCCTCTGGATACCCGCCAGGCGCCGGTCATGCAGCAGATCGTCTCTGCAGCACGCGAGCGGCTCCTGCTCGCCGAGCTCCCCCTGCCAGCGCGCCTGGAGGCGCTGCGCCGTCGCTTCCCGGGACTCACCGAGCAAGCGCTCCACCGCCTCGCCGCCGAGTATGGCCAAGTGGCACCCCAGGCGCTGCGCCAGAGCGCACAGGACCTGTGGGGCGTGGACCTCGATCATCCCCCGGTAGATGGCATCTGGCAGCTGCGGCCGCGCGTCTTCATGGAGGACTATCTGCCGTACGTGCGCTGCCCGGTACTGATCGTGCAGGCCGACCCGGCTGCCCAGGGATGGCCCAGCGTACTTCCACCCCAGGTCGCGGCGCGGGCCTTGGAGCTCCTGCCTCGCGCTCGCCTGGTCACTTATACCGGCGTGGGACATCTGGTCAACGCCCAGGCAGCAGCGCGCCTAGCCAAGGATATCGTGAGGGAAATTGAGAACGTGTAGGGCGTGTTGCGCGTCCCTTGTCCGGCAGCCTTAGTGGGGCAGCACAGCCCCAGGACAGTGGGACGGGGAAACAGGCCTGTCACAGCTTACTACGTACTCCGGCCCGGCTCTCCTCCCGGCGGACGTATGCGCTCCCGCGGCGGTTCCGGCGGCTCCGTAGAAGGGAGCTGGTATTTCTGCTCGAGGTTCGATAGCTCGCGCCGCGCGCGCCACCAAGTTGACTCCGCCTCCTGGGCATACGCCGAGGCGATCTTCACCGCGGTGTCCTGCCAGAGCTGGGGAAAGGCCACCATCGCGCTGGCGGAGAGCACGGCGGTATTGTACGCCGTGAGGTAGCCGAGGTAAATCTGCCGCATACTAGGGCTTGAAGGCAGCGGCAGCTCACTCAACTGATCCCGCAGCCTGCGCAGCTCGGCCTCGTAGGCCTGGAAGCGCTCAAGGCCTTGCAGGCGTTGGAGCGCCTGCACCGCGCGATTGCGATCCTCCAGCGTTGTTGCAGCCTCAAGCGCCGCACTCACCTGCGCGGAGGTCGCTTGCTGGTCCCGCCAGAAGCTGCGAAAACGCTCACGATACTGGGCATCCAGCGCTCCCAGACGGGCGCTGTACTCCTCCACCTCTGCACGTTCATCAACGGGAGGCCGAGCCGCGCTGAACGGGCCGCCAAAGCGGGCCACTGCTCCGGCGAGCGCCGCGACGAGCACGGCGGCAGACACCACCAGGCCAATGCTCAGGTGTCCCGGCGGACGGCGCATGCTCTCTCCCCTTCCCCCACGCGCCGTTATCCAGCGCGTACAGACTGCTCTATGCTCCACTCGTCATTATAGGCCGGCGCACCACCACGCGCCAGGAGTGCCGGCTATGCTCCGAGGGATGCCGGCGGGTCCTGCCCTGTGCTATGCTATGCGGGCGCCAGTGTCCCAGATACCTGCAGCCGGCGCACTAGAGTTATATTATCCCGCAAGCATCCAGAATCTATTCCAATCCAACCACTATCCTGTCCAACATCCTATTGATCGTCAGATTGATCATTAGAGACTAGAAGAGACTAGATGAAGAGACTAGATAAGGAGCGACTATGCGTCTCATCATCGTTGGCTGCGAGTATACCGGCAAGTCGACGCTGGCCCGCGCCCTCGTCGAGTGGGGGCAGCAGCATGATATTCGCTTTCACCTGGACGATCACTTCACCATTCCTGACCAGCAGATGGTCAAAGACCCGGCGGAGTGGCAGCTTATGACCCAGCTTCCGCCCGCCTTAAAAGAGCGCTACCAGCGTTTCCAGATTTACTACCACATCCACCTGCTCCACGAGTGGGACGACATCGTGCTCACCGGCTACCACATTGAGGAGCATATCTACGGCGCGCGGTACTACTACCCGAGCGAGGCGCACTGGCTGAACTACAGCCGCCGGATCGAGAAGGATATGCCGGAGGATACGATCCTGCTGCTGTTAACCGCCCGTCCCGAGGTGATCCGCCGGCGGATGGAGACTGCGCCGCATCAGTTTCAGGTTGTGCCGCCCGAAGACGTTGAGGAAGTACAGCGCCTATTTGAGCTCGAGTTCGGCCGTTCATGGCTCCGCCGCAAGATGCGCCTGGATACGTCGGATCTGGCCCCAACCGACCTGCTGCCGACCTTCCTACGGCGCGTGCGCCCGCACCTGAATGAGCGCGATCTGCTGCGCTACCCGGTATAGGACTGCAGGGCGCCCGGGCTCGGCCGAGCCCGGGCGCTATCCCGCGCCCGCCGCATCGCTACCGGGACGCTTACCTCACGCAGAGCCGTGGGCTCTTTTGGCTCTGTCACGACGTGAGCTGGAACAGCTGCAACGAGGCGTACAGGTTAATCAGCACATGGGCAACGAGCGGAGGCATGGTGCTGCCGGTCAGGTAGCGCACCAGAGTAAGGTACAGGCCCATGATACCAGTGATGCCGACTAGCACAACGTCCAGGCCGTAGGTGAGGGAGTGCGCTGCCCCAAAGGCAAGGCCCACCAGGAGAATGCCACCGAGCGGTCCGAACCGTCGCACAGCCGGCGGGAACAGGAAGCCTCGGTAGAGGATCTCTTCCAGGGTTGCGCCGACGATGGCCCAGGCGCTGAAGACCGCCCATTCGAGGCGCGTGTCTGTGAGAGAGCGTAGTACCGGCGGTACCGGCGGACGGCCGAGCGCAATAGCCAGCGTATCAAGTGCCAGGGAGAGCGCAAAGGCTACGCCACTGGCCCATAGGATGTGCCGCCAGCGGTACGGCGGCGCCAGGTGCATCGCCTGGAGGAAGCTTACCCGTCCCCTTGCCGCCCGCCGTACGGTCAGATACGCAAGCGCCGTGGCAATGAGCGGTGCCGGCGCGGAGGCAGCAATAACAAACACGCCGCTTGAGGCCAGGCTTGAACCTAGGCGCGCCGCCCGTGGAAGCACCAGCGCTGGGGGCGCGGTAGCCAGCGCGTAGAGTACCAGGGCGCCCACTGCCGCCAGCCCAAATAGGAGCGCCCCGGCAATGCTGAAGATGTACACCCCAAGCGCCGCCCAGCCGCTCCACTGGACCTCCGGCACCTCAGGTCTGCTGGGCGACAAGCCGGCTGACGGCCCGCTCGTGGGTGACGACCGAGGGATCACCTGAACCAGCCTGCCGCAGCACATGCCGGCCGCGCCGGGCTCTGCTTGCTCACCGTGTTTCTTTCACCACCCACGTTCACTTCGCCCTAGGATAGCGCCCGGCCCGCCCGTTCGCCCATACGCGCAGGACATCCCAGACCATGCGCAGCGTATCTGCCAGCGGGCGGACTTTCGATCCCGGCATGTAGCGCCACTGCACCGGCACCACCTGAATGCGATATCCCAAGCGCCTAGCCAGGTACAGTACCTCGACGTCAAAGGCCGTGACCATACTTCCCCGCACCGGTGGCGCGCCGTCCCCGTACAGGAGCACGCTGGAGAAAATCCGCTGTGCTGCGGCGCGTGTGAAACACTTGAACCCACACTGCGTGTCCTCAATGCCCGGCACGACCAGGAGCTGCACCAGGCGATTGAAGACCCGGCCCATCAGATGGCGGTGCCATGGCTCAGCCTGACGCACAGCGCCCAGCCCTTCACGCGAGCCAATGACCACATCGTACCCCTGCTCCAGCCACGGCACGAAGCGATCAAACTCTTCCACAGGCGTAGCCAGGTCGGCATCACAGAAAAGCACGTACTCACCGCGGGCCTGCAACACCCCAGCACGTACCGTCGCAGCCTTGCCGCGGTGGGGCTCGCGCAGCACGCGCAGACGCCACGGCAGGTCTGCAGCCTCGGGCGGCGCAAAGCGCGCGGCCACATCGGCCGTGCCGTCGGTGCTCCCATCATCCACCACCAGTACCTCGACCCCGCCGGGAAAGCGCGCCGCGTAAGCGGCCAGGGCACGCAGCGTCGCCGGCAGGCGCGCTTCTTCATTGTATGCCGGCACGACAATCGAGAGGCGCGGCTGGTAGCCGGCCGGATCGGTCACTTTCCAGCCACCAGCGAGCACCGCGGCACCGGGCGTAGCGGCGCGTTCCTCACCGGGCACTATATCAGAGCCCTGAGGCACTGCGGTATTCCGCGACACAGCAAGGCTATCACTCACGCTTCACCCCGCTCACCACCCCTGCCCTATCCAGGGACCAAACAGCAAAAGTCGACCAGCGTTACTCTGTCTCCATGCCTCTATTGTACGGCCGCGCCACAGAGCCGCCACGGCCCCTCCTGCGAATGGGCTATCGCCTCCCGGCTGAACGTCCCGTCCGGGCGACAAGCAGCGGGCCTTCAGGAGCTTTCAGGAGATTGTACGCACAAGCGTGCGGCACCACAACGACGCTCTATGTCCGAACACCTGCATTGCCAAACTTTTTCTAGTAATTCATAGAATTAACTTCTCACAGTATAAGCATAATTTTAGCAGAGCAGTCGCTAGAAGTACACAAATGAGCACATTTGCAACCTATGGAGCATATGTTATAGTTTACAACACAGAAGCGCGATCGACGCAACCCCATGGTCGTTGCAAACCCCGATGGTTGGTTGTATTATAGTGCCGCAACCGGCCGGGGTGGGTTGTATACCGGCGCATCCCCGGTCAGTTGCACGCAGGTCGGCATGTCTGCGCTCTGCAATACCATCCGGCGCAGTGCCCGTACGCCGGTGGCCCGCAGAGCGCCGGGCTGCCTATAGCTGAGCTACTTGCATAGAGAGTGGGCAGGGAAGGAGGTGGGAGCAGGCACCAGGTGCCCCGCAGCTGCACAGGCACGCTTTTACGGCATGGTTTTCCTGACAAGGGGTTGTTGCATCACCCAGCACAGTCGCTGTGAAGGACCCGAACCACTCATCACCCGGTCCACTAGCACGTCCCTGAGGAGGAATAGGCCATGTCTCAGCCAACCGTCACGCGCGGTACATTCTTGCGGCTCTCAGCAGCCGCGGCCGCTGGCTCCCTGGCCGGCGCGCTGGGCCTGCCCTGGGCGGAAGAAGCGCTCGCCCAAGCGCCCCGAACGGTCCCGCGCAACCGCACCCTGATCCTTGTCTTCGGTGGCTCGGCAGGACAGTTCCTCGATACCGGCATCGGCAACCCGTACGCCGTCGGCTATACCCACCAAATCGGGAATAATACGATCTCTGAGCCGCTCTACTACTATTCCGCCTTTGCCAATGAGACGATCGAGTGGCTGGCCGACGGCGATCCGGTCTGGAACGAGGACTACACCCAGCTCTGGATCAGGATACGGCAGGGGGTCGAGTGGAGTGATGGCACGCCGTTCACGGCCAATGACATCGCCTTCACCCTCAACATGCTGAAGGCCAACGCCCCTGGGCTGCCCTTCTCGGCCGACATTCGTGACTACGTGAAAGAAGCGCTGGTTGAGGACGACGGCTACACGATCCATGTGATCTTTAACCGGCCCAACCCACGCTTTGTGTTCGACTACTTCACGTATAAGTTCGACACCGGCCTGAAGTTCGTCCCGGCGCACATCTTCAAGGACGTGGAGGATCCTTCCTCGTTCACCTTCTACGATCCGGAGCGCGGCTGGCCGGTGGGTACCGGGCCGTACCAGATCGTGCACTGGACCCCTACCCAGAAGTTCATGGATCGCCGCGACGACTGGTGGGCGGTGAAGATCGGCTTCCGGAGCCTGCCGAAGGTCGAGCGCATCATCTTCCTGCCCTGGAGCGATGAGACGCGCACGGCGCAGATGGTAATCAATAACGAGATTGACGCCAGCCTCGACCTGCGCCCGGCCACCATCAAAGCAGTGGTGCAGCAGAACAAGAAGATCATCACCCATACGTTCGACAAGCCGCCGTACGGCTATGTCGACTGGTGGCCCATCTCGCTGTGGTTCAACTGCGAGCAGCCTCCCTTTAATGATCCACAGATCCGCTGGGCGATCAGCTACGCCATCAACCGCGATCTGCTGGTGCAGGTCGGCTACGAAGGGGCCGGCGCTCCCACCGAACTGCCGTATCCGGACTACCCGGCGCTCAAGCCTTTCAAGGATTACATCAAGGACCTGCTGCAGAAGTACCCCACGAACAAGTACGATCCGAACCTGACCGCCAAGATTCTGCAGGAGAAGGGGTACACCAAGGATCGCGAGGGGCTGTGGGTGAAGGACGGCAAGCGCTTGGAAGTGCCGGTCCATGGGTGGGCCATCTTCTCCGATATCGGGCCGCTGATTGTGGAGATGCTGCGCCGCGCTGGCTTCGATGCCAACTACTCGTCGCCGGCCGACCTGTCGAACCGCATCGCCCTAGGCGAGGCGTTGACGTGGCTCGCCGGCCACGGGGCCAGCATCGCTGATCCGTACTTCACGCTGACCCTGTTCCACAGCCGCAACTATGTGCCCACCGGGCAGCCCGCCCCGGGCGGCCGGCAGTCACGCTGGCGCAACGCCGAGTTCGACCGCATCGTGGACGAGATGGGCACCATCCCGATGGGCGATCCCCGGCTGCTCGATCTCTTCCACGCGGCGATGGAGATCTGGCTGCGCGAGCTGCCCGACGTGCCCATCGTGCAGTGGTTCCATCGTATCCCGATGAACCAGACGTACTGGACCGGCTGGCCGACGGTGCTGAACCCGTATGTGAACGGCGCCTTCTGGCACCTGACCTTCCCGCTGATCCTACTGCGGCTCCAGCCGGCACAGTAACACTTTCGCCACTCACCCCATGCCCCGTGTCTGCCTGAGCAGATATGGGGCATGGGGTGCTGCTGCCGGCGCCCCGAGGTGCCAGAACCGGGAGGACTGCGCGCCGCTCCAGAGCACCGGGTTCAGGGCCGTGGTGAGGATTGGAGGATACGTCTGTGCTTGTCACCTACATCTTGCGGCGAAGTCTCTTTCTGCTGGCTGTTATCTGGACGGCATCTACGCTGATCTTTTTCATTCCTAAGCTCACACCAGGCCGGAACCCTATCCGCGAGAAGCTCATGCAGGAGGCGAGTCGAGGCGGCTTCCTCCAGCAGGGCATGGAGGAGATGATTAAGGCCTACGAGTCCAAGTTCGGCCTGGACCGGCCCCTGTGGGACCAGTACATTAACTACATCTCGGACATGGCGCGCTTCAATCTGGGGTACTCCATCTCTAACTACCCGAAGACCGTGATCCAGCTCATCGGGGAGGCCTTACCCTGGACCATCGGGCTGTTGGTGACCACCACGCTTATCTCCTTTGCCCTTGGAACGCTCTTGGGTGCCTTGATCGCTTGGCCGCGCTCGCCACGTTGGTTCCGGGCACTGGTGCCTCCGCTGATGACGCTCTCCGCCGTGCCGTACTACATTCTGGGCCTGTTGCTGATTTATATCTTCGCCTTCCGGCTGAAGATCTTTCCGCTGGGTGGCGGCTACAGCACCGGCACTGTGCCGGCCCTGACGCCGGCATTCATGCTTGACATCCTGAAACACTCGATTCTGCCGGCACTGTCGATTGTGCTGAGCGCGGTGGGCTTCTGGGCGCTGGGCATGCGCGGCATGATGATCACCGTCCAGGGCGAGGACTTCATGACCTTTGCTGAAGCAAAGGGCCTGCCGCAGCGCCGTATCTTCCTGAACTACGCGGTGCGCAACGCCCTGCTGCCGCAGACGACGTCGCTGGCCCTGTCATTGGGCCATGTGGCGTCTGGCTCCACCCTGGTGGAAGTGGTGTTTGGCTATCCCGGCATCGGGACGCTGCTGGCGCGCTCGATCGCCGGGTTCGACTATTTTACTATCTACGGGATCGTCTTCCTCGTGATCGTGGGCATTGCCATCGCCACCCTGCTGCTGGACCTGCTGTACCCACTGCTCGACCCGCGCATCAGCTATGGAGGGAGCTAACACCATGGCCGCTGGACAGACCCTGGCGCCGACGCAGGCGGGTGTGCCCGCGCCGGCTGCGGTGCGCCGGCCCCTCACCCAGCCCTCGCGCCTGACGAGCTTCTGGCGCTACATCCGCCGCAATCCCAGCCTGGGCTGGGGCCTGCTGATCATGCTCATCCTGGTGCTGTTCATGGGGCCGACCCGCCTGTTCGTGAACATGAACAACGCCTATCCGCTGTCGGTCATGCCGAACCAGCCACCTTCACTGCAATATCCGTTCGGCACCGATAGCCAGGGCCGGGATCTCCTGCCGGCCATGATCGAAGGCACCTTTCTCACCCTGCGCATCGGGCTCACCGCCGGCACTATCGGCCTGGGCATTGGCATGATCCTGGGCTTCCTCTCAGCCTATTACCGGGGTATCATCGACATCGTCGTGCGCTGGGTCGTGGACGTGCTCTTAACCGTGCCCGGCTTGCTCGTGCTGGTGATCATCGCCTCGGTCACCCGCCGCACCATGACGGTCGAGGCGATGGGCCTGGTCGTGGCCAGCCTAGCCTGGATGTGGCCGACGCGCACTATCCGCGCTCAGGTGCTCAGCCTGCGTGAGCGGCCATTCGTGATGATGGCCAAGCTCTCCGGCATGAGCGGCCCAGAGATCATCGTTCGGGAGCTGATGCCGAACCTGCTGCCGTACTTGGCCGCGAGCTTTGTGGGCTCAGTCTCCGGTGCTATTCTGGCCTCGATCGGCCTGGAAGCGCTGGGGCTGGGGCCGCTGCGCCAGCCTACCCTCGGCATGACCATCTACTGGGTGATCTACTACTCTGCCTTCCTGCGTGGACTGTGGTGGTGGGGCCTGGCGCCCATCACCATTATCGTGCTGCTCTTCGTCGGCCTGTTCCTGCTGGCCAGCGGGCTGGACGAGATCGCCAACCCCAGGACGCGGAGGGCCGCATGAGCAGCGCGGTGCTGCAGATACGTGATCTGCGGGTGGCGTACCATACCGATGCCGGTCCGGTGAAAGCCGTGGACGGCGTCACCCTGGACGTACGCCAGGGGGAGCGCCTGGGCATCGTTGGCGAGTCGGGCTCCGGCAAGTCCACCATGGCCCTGGCGATCATGCGCCTGATCAAGCCCCCCGGCCGTATCGAGGGCGGGCAGATCCTGCTCGACGGGCGCGACCTGACGCGCATCTCCGAAGAGGAGATGCGCCGCGTGCGCATGCGCGAGATCAGCATGATTCCGCAGGGAGCAATGAACTCGCTCAACCCGGTGATGCGGATCAAAGATCAGCTCATCGACGGCATGCGCGCCCACGGCGAGCAGGGTAGCCGGCGCGCGCTGGAGCAGCGCGCCGCTGAGGTGCTGGAGTCGGTCGGCCTGCCCAGGGCAGTAGCGGATATGTTCCCTCACCAGTTGAGCGGCGGGATGAAGCAGCGTGTCTGTATCGCCATTGCGATCGCCCTGCACCCGAAGATCATCATCGCCGACGAGCCGACCAGCGCCCTCGACGTAGTCACGCAGCGCCAGGTGATGGAGACCATCGGTCAAGTGCAGCAGCGCCTGGGGAGCTCCGTCATTCTGATCGGGCACGACATGGGCCTGATGGCGCAGTTCGTGGACCGGCTGGCCGTGATGTACGCCGGCCGGCTCGTCGAGGTCGGACCGACGCGCGAGGCGTTCAAGGACCCCCTGCACCCCTACACGCAGCTCCTTATCAGCACCCTGCCGGTGCTGGGGGCAAAAGGGGTGTTCAAAGGCATTCCGGGTCTGCCCCCCTCCCTGCGTGACCTTCCGCCCGGCTGCGTCTTCCATCCCCGCTGTCCACGAGTGATGGAGGTCTGCGCGCGGGAGGTTCCCGCGCTCCGTGAAATCCGGCCAGGCCGCTTCGTAGCCTGCCATCTGTACCAGAACGGAAAAGACGAGGCCGAGCGATGACCGCCCTGCTGGAGCTGCGCAACGTCACCAAAGTCTTCGGCGGTGGGCTGTTCCAGAAGCACCGCACCGTCGCCATAGATAACCTGTCGTTGACGATCGAGGACGATCCACCGTCCATCCTGGCCGTCGTTGGAGAGAGCGGCAGCGGCAAGACGACGCTGGGCCTCCTGCTGCTCGGCTTTCATACGCCTACCAGCGGCCAGGTGCTCTACCGCGGCAAGGACCTGCGTCGGCTTTCGGCCGGCGAGCGCCGGCAGTTCCGTCGCGAGGTGCAGGCGATCTTCCAAGACCCGTTTGCTGTCTATAATCCCTTCTATAAGGTCGACCACGTCCTCAGCGTGCCGATCGACAAGTTCAAGCTGGCGAAGTCAAGCGCAGAGAAGCGGCAGCTGATGGAGGAGGCGTTGCTCGCTGTGGGCCTGCGCCCGGAGGAGACGCTGGGGCGCTATCCGCACCAGCTCAGCGGCGGCCAGCGCCAGCGCATCATCGTGGCGCGGGCACTGCTGCTGAAGCCGCGGCTTATCATCGCCGACGAGCCGGTGTCGATGATCGACGCTTCCCTGCGTGCCACGATCCTGGAGACGCTGTGGCGCCTGCACCGCGACTACGGGATCTCGGTGCTCTATATCACCCACGATCTCACCACCGCCTATCATGTGAGCAAGGACGTACTGGTGCTCTACCGTGGCTCGATCATGGAGATCGGCGATGCCGATCAGGTGATCAACGACCCGCAGCACCCGTACACGAAGCTGCTGATCGACTCCATCCCCTGGCCGGATGTCGAGCGTCGCTGGGGCCGGCAGCACATCGTTGCTCGCGATGGGGAGGCTTCGGCAGCCCTGGGACATGGCTGCAAGTTCGCCGACCGGTGTCCGTTTGTGATGGCGAAGTGCCGCGAGGCCATGCCGCCGCTCTACCACACCAACACCCATCGCGCTGTGGCCTGCTATCTCTATGAACAGTCACCCACGGTGGCACACAGCGAGCTGTCCGGACTGCTCACCAGAACATCGCCGGAGAACAGGTAGGTGGCCTGCTTATGGACCTGAGCTTCGCAACAACCGCCGGTGCCGAGGACACCTGGTCCCTGCACGACTGCGTGGAATGGGCCGCCGCGCATCAGTTCGATGCGGTGCGCCTGCGTAACACCGGTGTCTGCGATCCAGAGCGCATTCTCACCGAAGGGCCGGATGAGGTGCTAGACATGTTGCGCCGCCACGACCTCTACCTGGCTGCCCTGTGGGCGCCGCAGAGCCGTGGCGGGCTGCTCCACGCCGACCCCGAGCAGCGTCAGCGTAACCTCGAGGCGCTCTTGCGCTCCCTTGAGGCGGCTGCCCGCCTGCGCGCTCCAGTCGTAGTCCTGAACACCGGCAGTCCCATCGAACCCTTCCCCTGGCTCTTCTACGGCATGCCCTCGCATCCGCCCGGCAACCCCACCGACCGCACGACCGAAGTGATCGAGCTCTTTAAGCAGCAGTTCACCCCGATCGTGCAGCGGGCCGAGGAGCTGGGGCTCAGGATCGCCCTGGACACGGCGGTGCGCATGGGCAACATCGCCTGCAACCCGGAGATGTGGGAGCGTTGCCTCGACGCCGTGCCCTCGGATGCGCTGGGGCTCTCCTGCGACCCCTCGCACCTGCTCTGGCTACACATCACCCCGGTCGAAGACGCTATCCGCATGTTCGCCGGCAAGTGGTACTACGCCGACGTCAAGGATTGCGAGATCATGCCTCGGCAGCTCTTCCGCCAGGGCATCATCGGCAACTGGTGGTGGCAGTACCGCGTGCCGGGCCGCGGCCAGCTCAACTGGGGCACTATTATCGCTGCGCTGATCGAGTCTGGGTACAACTACGTTCTTTGCATTGAAAATGAGGATCGGAGCTGCCCCGGCCTTGCCGGCATTGCCCTCGGCCGCCGGTACCTGGCGCAGTTTCTTACGTAGGGGGAGGGAGAGGGACCTCTCCCGCAGCCCCTCCCCCACGGCGAGAGGGGAGCTCGGGGAAGTGTGCGGCACGAACGTTAGAGCGAGGCGCTGTACGGGTAGGGGCTGGAAGGTCGGTAAGAAGGGCCGGCTCACTCTTCCCCAGAGAGACGACCGGGTGCTTCGCACTCCATTAGTGATGCCTCTCCTACGCCTAGCACCTTCGCCCCATGGGCGCTCATCTCCTGCATTATGAGCTCCCCTCTCCCTGTGGGAGAGGGGCCAGGGGAGAGGTCCCGCCCCCGGCCCCTGTCTGAGAGAGGGCCAACGGAACACGCCCGCGGCCGTCTGCCCCCCAAGCTCCCCTCTCCCTGTAGGGGAGGATGTGCGACAAGTGGCGCTGTGGGTACTGCCAAATGAGCTCCCCTCCCCCCACAGGGGGAGGGGTCCTCACTCCGCAATCGCCACAGCAACGAGTGAGACCGCCGTGGCGGTGTCGCCGGGGACGAAGACCCAGCCCTCCTGGAGGCGCTCCGCCGTCGGCTGCGTCGAGAGAGCCGAGAAGAGCGACTGCGAGAGAAAGCGTAGTGGCGCCGCCCGCTGCCGGCTGCGCAGCAACTCAAACGAGGGCGACACCGCCCGGCGGTAGCTCTGTCCGAAGAGCTGGAGCCGACCGAAGTAGGGATCCAGCAGGGCGCGCAGTTCGGCTTCCGACATGCCGGCCGGGGCGCTCGTCTGATGGTACAACCTGCCCAGCACGCCGCCCGCAGCCTGCCGCCTGTTAGTGATCGACACGATCACCGTCCCGCCCGGCAGGAGGATGCGGCGGAGCTCACGCACTAATACCTCTGGTCGGGCGATCTGGTCGAGCACATCCAGGCACACTGCCACGTCGGCCGAGCGGTCGGCCATAGGCAGGGTCTCGCCGGTGACCGGCTCAAAGCGCAGGTTAGGCAGCACCACGCGCCGTCCGGCCTCGGCGAAGGACGGCGCCGGGGCATCCATGCCCACGACATCGCGGGCGCCGGCTGCAGCCAGCATGGCCGTGCCTGAGCCATCGCCGCAGCCGATATCCACTACTTTGCGCCCGACCACGTGGGTCACGGCGAAGCGGTAGCGCGCTAGGCGCGGGTCCTCTACCTCCGGCGCGGCCGCCTGTGCATGCGCTGCCCCGCTGCGGACGGCCGCCGGTCCATCCTGCGCCCAGGGATCGTACTCTGCTCGCATCTGGTTGCCTCCCTCACACCCGGCAGGCACACCCGCCGTCTGCGCGCCGCCGGGTGCGCGTGATCTTCCCACTTCTCTTTCCACATCTATAGAACACCCGGCGCAGGGGAGAGCGCATGAGCTGTCGGGGCAGGATTTTGGTGCCGCGTGGCCTATCTGACCATAAGTGACGCGCCAGGTGCAGCCGAAGGGGGCCGCTGCGTAGGCCCTGCCGACTGGTTCACCGCAGGGCAGGGCGGTGGCTGGACGGCGGGGGTTGAGGCGTCTGTGCGCGGCGCGCGACGCCGGGGCAAGGACGCAAGCGCGCGTGGGTGGCCGTATTCACGCGCTGCCGAGAGGCTCCTAGAGGTGGCAACGGGGCTCACGCCGGTCAGAGACGTCACACCGCGCCCCGATCGGCGCGCCATTCCGCACGCTTGCGTGCGCCGTCAGCGATGCCCCCGGCGCTCCAGGTCCCGATGGCACAGCAACGCGCAGCGGCGGCAATGAAACAGGGCGCTGACCGCGCGGGTCCGCACCGTCCCGCGTGCGCTCTCCCGCGCTGTGCAGCGGCGCCCACTTTTGCCCCTCCCGTGCCCCACAGCCGGCGTTCGCACACGCGCCGGGGGCGCCGCGCCGGAAGGCGACGCCCCAGTCCTGACGGTGGCCTGGTGAACCCGGCAGTCTACTTGCTGTGGATGACGATGCTTCCCCCGCCTATCTCCTGCGGATTGGCACTGTCTATGTCGTCCGAGGCACTAGGTACGTTGTCATAGACGACCTGCCCTGTAACCTTATCCCAGATCTTAATCCGGAACTTGTCCACTCCGCCGCCCCCTGGCGCCTGCCCGTCCGTGGCCGTCAGGAGGAAGCCATACTTCCCCGTGCTGTTGATGGTCCCTTCTCCTTTGTACTGCGCCTTAGCGCCGGAGACGACCAGCCACTCATAGGATGTGCTCTTGAAGTTCAGGTTCCCGGCCTTAAACTGGAACTCCGTCTCGCCGGTCGGCACGTTCGCGCCCTTCTGGTACTTGGAGACAAAGCCGAAGTTCGCCCTGCCGGTGGCATTTTGACACGCTTCCGTCAGCCTGCAGGCGCCTCCCGGCGAGTCGATCCACCCGCCGCCGGTGACGAACCCGCCGGTAGGATCGTACACGACCACGAATTCGTACTTTGAAATTGCAGTACCGTTATCATCGTCGGTAAGGGTGACTTGAACAGTGTAGACGCCTGCCTTTGTGTATATGTGTGTGCCTGAGCACGACCCGTTGCCAGCAGACTCATTTACCGTGCCAGCGGACGAGGAACCATCATCCCATACTAACGTGCAGGTATGCGTATCCAGGCTGCCGGCATCTGTGAAGTATGCCGTCACCGTCGCAGACGCTCCACTGCCAGTCAGCGCAATTGGGCCAGTCGGCCCTGTCACGCTGGTGATGACGGGCAGAAGGTTGTTCACTGTTACTTTGATGGAGCCCGTGCCGTTGTCGCCGTCCTTGTCCGTGACCGTTATGCTGATGGTGTAGGTGTCTGAAGGCGTGTTGTTGCCGGGTGATGGCCCATCATCCCTGTATTGATGCGATGCACTGAAGCTCAGCACGTTCGCGGCCAAGTTCAGCGTCGTGGGCGTTGAGCCATCGCCCCAGTCGATCACCACCGTGTGGGTATCCAGCGTGCCAGGATCCCTGAAGGAGCCACTCAGCGTGACTGACTGATTCTCATTGATCGAGTTAGCGCTCAGGGAGAGGCTAACGATTGACGGGGCCACGTTGGTCACAGTGATAGTTTTGCTGTCAGAGCCTACACCGCCGTCCTTATCGGTAACAGCAATGCTAATCACGTAGGTACCGTTGTCATCCGGCGTGAAGCTGAAGGAATTCGTGTTGCCGCCATTGCTGTAAGTGTTTCCGTTCTTGGTCACGCTCCAGGCATACGTGAAACCGGCTTCGGTATCGACGCTGCTCGGGTCGCTGACCGTGCTGCCGACACTGATTGCTGTGCCCTCGGGGCTGTTGACCGGCGCGCCAGTTATCTGTACCGTCGGCGGGACGTTCTTCACCTGAACTGTCGCGGTGTACTCGGTCTCTTCACCGTCCTTGTCCTTGATCTTGCCTTTGACCATGCGCGTGCCGTTGTCCGTGGTGGGGCAGTTCGTGCCGTTGCTGCTGCCGAAGCTGCCGTAGCCCGCGCCATCGCCACAGTCGAAGGCGTACTGGAGCCCTGGCAGGTCTGCCGCCACATCCTGAGGACTGGTCAGGGACAGGCTGATGGCACTGCCCTCGCCCACCGAAGTAGGCGCGTTGAAGGTGGCGGTCGGGGCGACGTTGTTCACTGTTACGGTACGTGTAGCCACATTAGAGGGTGCCCTATCCTCATCCTGGACCTGGATGGACACCGTCGGACTGGCCGGCCCATCAGGGAAGAGACACTGGAAGCTGCCGCCGGTGCCATTCGTGCTCAGCGAGCCACTGACCAGACTGCCGCCCGTACCGCAGTCAGGGTAGCCAGTCGCCACGCTCCAGGTGTCCTGGCCGGGGTCGGATACCGTGAAGGTATAGGTCTTGGTTTGCCCTTCGTCGGCAGTAGTGTCCCCTGTTAGCGTCACCGTGGGGGCCACGTTGTTGACAGTCACCGTGAAGGTAGCACTGCCGCTGCCGCCGTCCTTATCCGTGACTTTCACTGTCACGGTGTACGTATTTGGCCCATCGGCGTAGGTGTGGAACTGGTTCCCAAGCGTCCCTTGGGTGGTGGCGCTGAAGCTGGTGTGTGGAGAGCCATCACCCCAGTCAACGTCCACCGTCCAGGGGCCGTCATTCACGCCCGGATCGCTGAAGGAGCCGAGGCTAAAGCTCGTCGCGGTGCCTTCATCCGCTGACCGGTCCGCTGGTGCTGTCACCGTCGGTGGGACGTTGGTCACCTGGACGGTCGTCGTGTACTCGCTATATCCTCCGTCTTTGTCGATGATACGCCCCTTCACCGTGTACGTGCCGTTGTCGTCGAAGGTACAACTGGTTGAGGCAGTGCTGCCGCTGCTCCCATAGGTCGCCCCCCTCAGGTCACCGTTCGTGCAGGAGAAGGCATAGTGGAAGCCGACCTGAGTGTCAACGCTGGAGGGGTCGAACTGGTTGGAGAAACTCACAGTGACCGGGCTGCCCTCGCCCACCGGGCCTGCGTTGGTCAGTGTGGCCGTGGGCGCCACATTGGTCACAGAAATCGTCGCAGTCGTGCTGCCGCTGCCGCCGTCCTTGTCCGTGGCCGTCAGCGTCACCTCGTAGGTGCCATCGTCATCCGGGGTGAAGCTGAAGCTCGCTCCAGTGCCACTGGCGAAGGGGTTCGTCGTGGTGCTGCCGTGCGTCTTCTTCACGCTCCAGGCGAAGGTGAAGCCAGCCGCCGTGTCAGCGCTGCTGGGATCAAGCGCCGAGCCGCTCAGGCTGATGCTCGTGCCCTCCGGGCTGCTGCTGGGAGCCCCGCTGATGCTCGGCGTGGGCGCCACGTTGGTCACTGTCACCTGGGCCTGGTAGGTGGTGAAGCCGTTATCCTTGTCGAAGATGCGCCCCTTCACCGTGTACGTGCCGTTGTCGTCGAAGGGACAGGTCGTTGTGCTGCTGGTGCCCGCGTTCGTATAGGTCGTCGCCAGCGAGCTGTCCTGGCCGTCGCAGGCAAAGGAGTACTTGAAGCCGGCAGTCGTGTCGGCTTGGCTGGGGTCGGAGGGGTTGCTCAGGCTCAGTGTGCTGCTGTTGCCTTCGCTGATCGGGCTGGTGGCGGTGAAGGTAGCCGTAGGGGCCACGTTGGTCACTGTCAGCGTAAATGTGATCGATGCTGTCTCACCTTTGCCATCATTCGCAGTAACGGTGACTGTCCGGCTGTCGGCCGGGCCATCGGTCGTCGAGAATGACCAGCTCCAGGTGCCACTGTTTGTGCCGGTTACTGTACCGATGGAGGCGGTAAGGGTAACCGCGTCGCCGTCCGGGTCACTATAAGAGCCGCTGTTGGTTGCTTGCTGGCCTTCGTTCACTGTCACAGTAGCGTTGTTCACAGTGATGGTCGGTGGGTCGTTGACCGGGTTCACTGTGATGGTCACTGTAGCCACGTTGGAGAAGAGGCTACCATCAGTAGCCTTGTAGGTGAAGCTGTCGTTCCCATTGAAGTTGAGGTTTGGTGTATAGGTGAACGAACCATCAGGGTTCAGCGTGAGCGTTCCATGGCTGGGGCCGCTCACCAGGACTGCACTGAGGCTGTCGCCGTCTACGTCGGTGTCGTTGCCCAGCACGCCAGGGCCAGCCACGGTAAGTAGAGTATCCTCATCGGTGCTGTAGCTGTCGTTGGCTGCCACCGGTGCGTCATTCACGGGTGTGACGTTGATCGTGAGCGTGTTAGGCGTAGGATCAAGGTCTACCCCGCCGTTAGCCGTACCGCCGTCGTCCTGCACCTGGAAGGTAAAGCTCGTATACGGCGTCCCGCTCTGGTTCGCTACCGGCTCAAAGGTTAATTTGCCGGCGCTGATGTCACTCGCCGCAATGAAGGCACCTGCCGTTACAGAGACACCGTTGTGCTTGAGCGTCCCCTTCGCCGGCAAGGCCGTGATTTTGACTGCCTTGAAGGCGTTCGGCGGCGTGTCAGACGGATCGCTGAAGCCGAAGTCGCTGCTCGCGAAGGTGTAGGCGGTGTCTTCATTGGTGGTCACCGTCTTGTCAGCGCCTGCGGGTGGGTCGTTCACCGAGGCGATCCCGATAGCGACTGTGACCTCATCAGAGTCAAGTGCTGGCGAGCAAGGAGCGCCCGAGCAGCCGGTAGGGTCTCCCGTGTCGGTGACTTTGAACTTGAAGCTGTCGCTGCCATTCGCATTGGCATTGGGCGTATAGGTGATACTTGTCGGGCTACCAGTGAGGGTCGATCCAGCCGTTAACGTTGTGGCTCCCGCCTTCAAGACGCCCTTGCCCGGCGCTTGCGTGATCGTAAAGACCAGGTTAGCAGGTGCGGTTTCCACGTCTGTGCCGCTGAGCGTGATGGTCTGGGCAGGCGCGTCTTCGTTGATCGTAAGGCTGTTTGGCGTAGCCGCGGCTGCTGGCTTGTCATTGACTGGATTAATAGTGATGGAGACCGTAGCCGGTGCCGATTCCGCGTTGGATGCGCCTGTGCCATCGTTTACCTTGAAAGTGAAGCTATCGGCACCATTGTAATCAGCATTCGGGGTATAGGTAACGTTCGCCGTACAGGTGGTAGTGCCGGAGCTCGGCGTATTGAGTGTGCAGGTGACTGTCCCGATGCTGCTCAAAGAGCCGTGACTCGGGCCCGTAGCGATGCTAAAGCTAAGGTTATTTCCATCCGCATCGGACCCCGAAAGGGTGATGGTTTTCACTGTGTCTTCAAGAGTTGCGACGCTCTGAGACGCCGCTACTGGCTGAGTGTTGCCAGTGACAGTAAAAGTGACCGCGCCCGATCTGTTTCCGCTCGAGCAGCTCCCTGCATTCTTCGTTTTACACACAAGGAACGTCCATGTGCCGACTGTAGCGACTCGGTACGTGTCGTTATGGGAATATGTTCCGGCCTTCTTGTTGTCGAACAGCACATCTCGAACGGGGTTTGAATTGCCTGGTTCATACCATTGCAGGCGGTAATCGGCGGTTCCACCTCCAGTGATCGTTACCTCGGCGTGCGCACATACCGTGCTTCCGCTCACAAAGGTCGTCTGGGCCGTCGCGCATGTCTGTTCGCGAATGACCGTGGTGACGCTGTCTACGGTCGCTGCGATCGAGTACGTTGGCGTGGCGCCCGGCGTGGGTGTTGCCGGTACCGGTGTAGCCGTGGGCAGCGGGGCAACTGGAGCGCCGAGGGCCTTGGCTACGTTGATGCGGCCAAAGGGCCTGCCGCTGATTGGATCGACGGCGCCGCGGATCTGGTTGGCGGCGTCGGCGTTGCTCTTGCCGGCGGCGCGCAGCAGCGCGGCCAGCCCGGCCACGTGCGCCGCGGCGGCCGAGGTGCCGCCTGCCGTGCCGTAGCCACCGCCCGCCTGCGTGGTGTAGATGCCCGCGCCGGGCGCGCCCACAGCGGCGCTGCCGGTGTTGCTGCTGGAGATCACGGCGTCGTTCAGGTCGGTGGCGGCCACGCCGATGACGTTGGGCATGCCGGCCGGATAGGTGGTGGCCGAGGAGCCGTCGTTGCCGGTGGCAGCCACCAGCACGGCGCCCTTGCCCCAGGCGTAGGCCAGCGCATCCGCCAGCGCGGCGGAGTACGCCGTGCTGCTGAAGCCCATCAGAATGACGCTGGCGCCGTTGTCGGCCGCCCACAGCACGCCGGCAACCACGTCGGCGTCCCAGCCGGTGCCGTCGGCGCCAAGCACCTGCACGGACGAGATGCTCACGCCTGCGGCGTAGGCCACGCCGGCCACGCCGGTGGCGTTGTTCACTGCCGCCGCGGCGATGCCGGCCAAGGCGGTGCCATGGCCGTTGGGGTCGCTGTCGGGGTTGCCGCCCACAAAGCTCTGCCCGGTGGCCATGCGCCCGGCCAGGTCGGGGTGCGCGGCGTCCACGCCGGTGTCCAGCACGGCGATCTTCGCTGTGCCGCTCACGGGTACCACACCGTAGGCCTGGTCCCAGCCGATCCTGGGCAGGGCCCATTGCTGGGCGTAGCCGGGGTCGTTGGGTGTCCCGGCCTTGGCCAGCTTCACCGCAGCGGCGGCGCGCTCCACCGCATTGTGCTTCTGGTAGGCTGCCAGGATCTGGTCGCGGGCATGCTCGGGGACGCTGATGACACGGCTTCTAATCTGCGGGAGCTCACGCACGCTCTGCCCGCCCGCCGCCTTGATCGCCGCGTCGATGTCGGCTGCGCTGGCGGCAGGCTTGAACTTGACGATCAGGGGCACGCGCGGCCCGTTCTCGGCCGGCACTGTGGGCGTGGCCGTGGCGGTGGCCGTGGCGGCCGGGGTGGCAGTCACCTGCGTCGCGGTGCCCTGGCCGTTGATGCTGCCGGTGGCGGTGGCGGTCGGCACCGGCGACGGCGGCGTCTGCGCCGCGGCGGAACCGAGCACTCCGGGCGCGACGAAGCCCAGCACCATCATGACAACCAGAAGCACGGCCCAGAGCCGTCCGCCGCCGGACCGCCGGGCCGTTGCAGCGCGTGCGTGTGGCTTCCGAGCGTGTCGTGCATGCATCCCCTTGGACATTCTCTTCTCCTGAGTGCCGGCATGCGCGGAGCGTCCCTGCGCCCCCGGCCTCCTCCACCCCTATGGGCGTCTGGCGCCCTACCTTCGTTGACCCTGTGCCGAACGTACACCGGCGCTAAAGAAAAAACCGGCCGGCAAACGCTGCTCGGCCGGTTGCACCACTCGCTCGGCGCAGGCCAGGTGCCCAGGTACAGCCTGCGCGTCGTCGCGTCCGAGGTCGAGGGTCTGGCGATCCTGCGCTGATCGTACCCCCAGGCGGGACCGCAGCCCAGGTATTTGTACCGTGGGTGTGAAGAGCCCATTCACATTCAAGAGTAGCGGATGGCCGCGCTCCTGCCATCCGCGAACCGCGTGATCTTTTGGTCCCACAAACGCGGTACGCCGGTTTCCCTCATTTAAGGGAGCCACACTGTCACCCTTTTGGCTTACATTAGCGTGAGGGTATAAGGAGCTCGTGTTGTCGCACCCAGAGTGGTCTTTCTATCGCCGGCTATGCCACCACTTCTGTCCCCTCTCGCAGGACACTCGCGCGACACCGGCTGTCCCCCGATGGTACTCGCGGTCGCTCTGGACGCCCATAGTCCTTGGGGCTGCCCGCGGTCCGGGGGCAGCCGCGGGGCTCCAGGCGGCCCCTCATGGCCGCCTTTACGAGTTACGATGCGATGGGGACCTTGGTGGCGGCAGGGACGCGGAACCTGCGCTACTCGATGGTCACCGCGCCGTGGCGAAGGGCGAAGACGAGAGCTTGCAGGCGCGATTGCACCCCGAGCTTGCTGAGGATGTTGCTCATATGAGCGCGCACGGTCTCTGAGCTGATATGCAGCCGCGCGGCGATCTCGCGGTCGCTCAGGCCATCTGCCAGGGCCTGGAGCACCTCCCGCTCCCGCGCGGTGAGCCGCGCCAGCGCTGCCTCAGCCTCGCGGCACTGCTCGCGCTGCTGACCGGCCAGCCGCAGCAGTTCGACGATCTCCCGCGGGGTGAGCAGCCACTCCCCGGCGCCTAGCCGCCGGATCGCCGCGATGATCTCGACTACCTCTGCCGATTTGTGCAGCACGCCCACCGCCCCGGCCTCCACCGCGCGGGCTAGATGCCGCCGGTCAGTGCTTGCCGTGAGCACCAGCGCCGCTGCCCTCGGGTTCACCGCGCGGAGCTCCTCGATCAGGGCGACCCCGTCCCCGTCGGGCAGGGCCAGGTCGATCACCGCCACGTCGATGTCACGCAGCAACCGCCGTGCCTCAGCTAGCGTGCCGGCCTGGCCGACTACCGTGATGTCCGGCTCACGGCTCAGCAGAAAGGCCAGCGGCTGGCGGAAGGAGGCATGGTCGTCCACCAGCAGCACGCGGATCACTGTACTTCCTCGAGCTCAAAGCTGAAGGTTGAGCCCTGGCCCGGCGTCGAGCACACGCGCAGCTCAGAACCGTGCGCCTGCACGATCCGCCGCGAGAGGTACAGGCCCAGACCCAGCCCCGGCGTCGCGCGGCCGCGCCCGGTGCGCCCGCGCCCGAACTTCTCAAAGATATGCGGCAGGTCGTCGGGATGGATGCCCCAGCCGTGGTCGGTCACCTCGATGCGCACGCACCGGCCCGCCGGGCAGGCGCGTAGTTCGATTGGCGCACCCTCCGGCGAGTACTTGGCCGCGTTGCTCAGCAGGTTGCGCAGCACCTGGCCGATACGTTCGGGATCGGCCAGCACGCGGCCGCCAGCGCCGCATTCCAGACGCAGGGGATGCCTACCGGGCAGGGTGTGGGCGAAGGCCGCTGCATCGGCCAGCAGCACTTCCAGCGGCACCGGCCGCGGCCGCACGGCGAACTCGTCATGCTCGACCGTAGCGATAGCCTGCACATCGGCCACCAGCGCCGCCAGCATACCGGCCTCAGCCTGGATGGCGGCGATCGTGCGCGCCTGCTCCTCGCGTCCCAGCTCGCCGGTGGCCAGCATCGCAGCCAGCCCGCGGATAGCTGCCAGCGGCGAGCTGAGTTCGTGCGCGACCATGGCAGTGAGGTCGGCTTTGAGCACAGCCAGCTCGCGCAGCCGCCGCGAGCACTCCTGCTCGGCAGCCAACAAGGCGGCGCGCTCCGCCGCGGCGCGCCGCAGCTCCAGAATGCCGCCAACTGCTACCACCGCAGCGAAGGCCAGCCGCAGCAGGTTGCTGGTGGTCAGCACCCGGCTGTACGCTGCCGGCCAGAAGAGGTTGTGCACCTGCGAGACGGCCAGCAGCACCATCGCCAGCAGCAGCCAGCCGCCCGCCTCCCCGCGGGCGAAGCGGCGGCCGGCGCCACAGGCCGCCGCGGTACTCAGCGCCAGGGGCACCGGCGCCAGCGCCCAGTACCAGCCGGTCAAGCCATGCAGGGGCGTCTCTGCCGTGGCCGCGGCCAGCTTCAGGCTGCCGGCCGGGACGAGCCGCGGCAGGGCTTCGCCAAAGCCGAGGAGGATGGCTCCCAGGATACCGCAGCAGGCCAGACAGGCCACCGCTCCCCCTGGAGAGAAGCGCCGCGGGCGGTCCGGCACCAGCCCCACTACGAACAGTGCTCCGGCGGTGCTCCACACAGCCGTAGAGGCATAGACTGCGCTGCTCGGATCGGGTGGCCCGACCAGCAGCGGGTGTGTATAGCCGAACGTCAGCGTGCCCAGGCCCAGCGCCAGCAGACCGACGGCCACCCAGCGCAGCCGCTCGGTGCCCGCCGGCTGCCCGGCCTGCCGCGCCCCTTCAGGGAACAGGAAGAGCACCAGCGCTCCGAACAGTCGCGCCAGGGCAGAGGCCGCTTCCACGCCAGCCAGCGCCTCCGGCGCCACCACGGCGAACTGCACCCCCTCAAGCAGGAGGATCACCGCGGCCCAGGCCAGCGCCAGCGCGCCGGTGGCTGCCACGAGCAGCCACACTAGCGCGCGGCCCCCGGCCAGCGCGGCGAGGGATGGCAGAGCGCGGAGACCGCCCCGGCCTTCGCTCATCCCGGCGCGCCCGGGTTGCCCCGCGCGCAGGCCGCCCGCTCGGTTCTTTCTGGGGAAGGCTGTGCTCGCTTCCACCGGTGCGCTCGACGCCTACGATCTAGAACGTAACTCTCTGGGCGACAGGGGCACTAGCTGGATGCACGAGATCACGAACTACAGATCGTCTCGGGCGACAGACCAGAGACAGGGCACGCTCTCGGATCCGGCCGTGCCCGGCCCTAGCCGTACCATAGAGGCGCACCGGTCGGTGGAGAGAGGCCCTGGGCACCCGTAGGGCTCCACCTTACACATATGGGGTCGTGGCGGCGCGGCGCAAGGGGGAAAGTGCCTGTCCTGCCGGGTGATTGTCCCCGCCGGTCCAGGGATACCGCCTGTCTGGCCGTACCTGCGACCGGGGCAGGGTTCCTGTTAGAATCGCAGGCGGCACGCGCGCAGGTGCAGCGATGCACCGCATGGCCGCTGGTGTGCGAATTAGGTTGCGTGAGCGGTACAGATGGCACAAGACGAGGGCGAGGAACAGGTAGCACACGCCGAGCGCCGGGCGCAGGATCCTGAGCAAGCCGCCGAAGCGGCTGCGCTGGCGGTCGAGCTCACGCTGTCCGAGGAGGCTCCGCTGCTGCAGGGGATCGACGCGGCGCTGTTCGAACGTGTGGCTCGTGCCGTGCTCGCGGCTGAGGGACTAACGGGCCGCGTTGAGCTGGGCCTCACCATCGTCGACACGGAGGCGATGCGCGAGATCAACCGCGAGCAGCGCGGCGTGGATGCACCCACCGATGTGCTCTCGTTCCCGCTGATCGACTGGACGCAGCCCTCGCCCTTCGTGGCTCCCCCCGACGGCGTACTACACCTGGGTGATATTGTGCTGTGCGCCCCGGTTGCGGTACAACAAGCAGAGGAGTACGGCCATTCCGTCGAGCGAGAGGTGGCCTACCTATTCGCACATGGCCTCTTACACCTGCTGGGCTATGATCACGAAAATCCGGCACAGCAGGCGGAGATGCGCCGCCGGGAGGAAGCCGCCCTCGCCGCTGCCGGCGTACCGCCGCGACCGAGCGGCTGAGCCGGGCCACTGCTGCCGCGGCAATAACGAGCCGTCTGTTCAAGCGTTGAATAAAGTAGCGGCTGCCGGGCCCGCAGATCAGCGTGACACCCCGAACAGGCCAGAGCCTATAATGTACATAACATTGGATCGGACCGCCTGGTCGTGGCAACCGGTCGGGGCAGGTCCCTGTGCCTGCCCCAGGGGCGGTCGTGGCAGCCGGTAGGGGCACGGCAGGCCGTGCCCCTACACCAGGGCATCCAGGGCACTGAACATCGATCCGGGGATGCCCCGGCGGGCGGTGATAAGGCCCACCGGTAGGGGCGCAGCGCGCTGCGCCCCTACCATGGCACATGCAGGGCGCCCGGCCCGGAAGCCCGGTCGAATGGTAGGTACACCGTAGGGGCACGGCCTGCCGTGCCCCTACAAGGGTACACGATGGTACCACGCAGGACGCCCAACGTCGATCCAGCAGACGGTGGGTGCGCCGGTAGGAGGGGCGCAGCGCGCTGCGCCCCTACAAACAGGGTGTATGGTATCCGCCGCATCGGCGGCGGATGCCCGGTCAGGTGGGCATGCCTATACGTCTCACCGGTTGCCCGATTGAGCAACCGGGAAGGTCTGTAACTTTAACTTTTTAATTCTCATAACTAGAACGTAACGAGGAACGTAACCAGGATAGATCTGCTGTGGACAGGTATGGTCCCTTTCGCACGCCGACGCTGGATGTCCAGTCACACGTCCCATACGCCGACCATGTTCTGGAAGAAGCAGCCGCGGCTGCTCGCTCGCGGAACTGGGTCAGCCGTGAGGCGGAGAAGTTCACCTGCGCCGGACGCGGCATCTGGCGCGTGTTCCTGACCCAGCCGCACGCACGCCTGCACGGGGCGATTGCCCTGACCGTCGGCGCCCTGGCGGTGTGGCTTCAGCTCCCGCCGGTCCAGCTCGCGTTACTGGCCGCAATGGTGGGGCTGGTCCTGGTCGCCGAGGTGGTGAACACAGCCCTCGAGCGCGCCGTGGACCTGGCCTCGCCGCGCTGGCACCCTATCGCCCGCGACGCCAAGGACATGGCTGCCGGCGCCGTGCTGGTGGCCGCGATCACCGCTGCGGTCGTGGGGTTCTTGCTGCTCGGCCCGCCGCTCGCTGCACGCCTGGTGCATAGTGCGTAAGGTGCACTATGTACCATGTACCTTTTCCTCCTCTGCAGGCGCTGGCGAGCCATCGCTGAAGGCGCGATCGGCCAGGTCAGTGAGGGGGCGCAGCAAATTGGTGAACTCCATCGGGAAGATGAACTTGGTAGCGGGTCCTTCTCCCAGCGCCTTGAGCGTCTCCAGGTATTGGAGGGCCATGGTCTTCGAGTCGAGCCCGCGGGCCACATTGAAGATGTTCTGGAGGGCCAGGGCGAAGCCCTCCGCCCGCAGCGCGGCGGCCTGCCGCTCGCCTTCAGCGCGCAACACCAGCGCCTGCTTCTCGCCCTCGGCCTTGAGGATAGCTGCCTGCTTCTCACCTTCGGCTACCAGGATGGCCGCCTCGCGCTTGCCCTGGCTCTCGGTGACCAGGGCGCGACGGTTGCGCTCGGCCGACATCTGGCGGTTCATCGCCTCCTGGACTTCGCGCGGCGGCTCGATCTCGCGGATCTCTACGCTGGTGACCTTCACGCCCCAGCGCTCAGTTACCTCGTCCAGCTTGGCGCGCAGGATCTGGTTGATCTCCTCACGCTTGGCCAGCACTTCATCGAGCATGATGTCGCCAATCACCGCCCGCAGCGTGGTCGTGGCGATGCCCTGCGCCGCTCCGGCATAGTTCGACACTTGCACCACTGCAGCCACCGGATCGACTACCTTTGAATAGATCAAGAAGTCCACCGAGATGGGGGCATTATCTTTGGTGATGCACGTCTGATGCGGGATCTCCAGGTAGGTCTCGCGCAGGTCCTGCCGGCGCACCTGGTCAATGATCGGCAGCACCAGCACCAGTCCCGGCCCTTTTGCGCCGATCACGCGGCCCAGCCGGAAGACCACCAGCCGCTGGTACTCCGGCACGACTTTGATGCTCATCCAAGCAAACAGGAGCACGAGGACGACGAGAACTGCAAGCGCCGTTACCATGGTCGTACATCGCTCCTTCCTACTGTTCTGGTGTGCTTTGCTTCTGATGTGCTCTGCTTGAGTGATCTCCGGTGATCCTCTGCGGTGCCGTTAGGCACGCTCTACCCGCAGCCGCAATCCTTCCACTGCTTTCACGCGTACACGCTCGCCCTTTTTAATGGGCGCGTCGAGCTTACTGCGCGGCTCGGCAATGGCCGACCAGCTTTCACTATGCACGAGCACGCTGCCCGTAGGATTCAGGTCGGTCTCCGCCACGCCGATAGCGCCGATCAGCGCATGCGGCCCCATCACCGGGCCGGCACGCTGGGCACGCAGCCCAGCGCCGACCAGGTAGCTGAAGAAGCCGACGGTGGCCAGCGTCATGGTCGCAATCACCCAGGGTGACACACGCATCACCGGCGCGCGCACGTCGGGAGGCGTCAGCGGTGCGAAGAGCATCAGCGAGCCCAGAACAAAGGCGATCACCCCACCAAGGGTGAGCAGGCCGTGGCTGGTAATCTTTATTTCTAGAACGAACAGGACAATGGCCAGGGCCAGGAGGGCCAGCCCGCCCCAGTTCAGCGGGAGCTGCTCCAGAGCCACAAACGCCAGAATGAGACAGAGCGCGCCGACGATGCCGGGCAGGATCTGGCCCGGATTAAACAGTTCGGCAAGCAGGGCATAGGCACCGATGGTCAGCAGGATGTACGCGATCGTCGGGTCGATCAAGCGATGCAGGATGGCTTCGGCAGGGGTCATGGGCAGCTCACGCACCGGTGCGTCGCGCGTGGAAAGTGTTCGCTCCCCCGCCGCGGTTGTCACCGTGCGGCCGTCCAGCTTGTGCAGGAGTTCCTGCCGGTCGGCCGCGATGAGGTCAATGACCTTTAGCTCCAGCGCCTCCGTGGCCGTGATAGATTTGCTCTCGCGTACTGCTTGCTCGGCCCACTCAGCGTTACGCCCGCGCTGCTCGGCGATGGCGCGGAGCGTTGCCGCAGCGTCGTTGGTGACCTTCTCGGCCATGACCTGGTCCATAGGACCGCCGGCGCTGACCGGGTGGGCCGCGCCAATGTTTGTGCCGGGTGCCATCGCTGCCACGTTCGCCGCCATGACGATAAACACCCCGGCGGACGCCGCGCGGGCGCCGGCCGGCGCGACATAGGCTACCGTCGGCACCGGCGACGTCAGCATCGCCTGGAACATGGCCCGCATCGAGCTGTCCAATCCCCCGGGGGTGTTGATCTCCAGGAGCAGCAGTTCAGCTCCGTCGTGCTGGGCCTGCTGCAGCGCTCGCTGCAAATACTGTGCGTTGATGCTGTCAATAGTGCCGCTCACACGGATCACGTAGACCGGCCGCAGTGAGGCCGTGGCCGCCTGGCCAGCGGCAAGCATCGCCACCAGGGCGCCCAGCAAGCCAACGAAGCGGAGCAGGCGTGCAACCATGGGCATACCTTCAGTACGGCCAGTACGGTGGGGCAAGACGTCCTTACGTTCGGATGTTTGCCCTGATTGTAATGGGTCTGCCCCAATTATACCCTTCGGGAGAGCGGCCGGCAGATCGGTGTCACCAAGTGGCTCGAAGGTGACGGCAAAGCGACAGAGAGCGGTCACCAAGCAGCTTACTTGGGAATGCGGGCTGCCTGTGCTTGAATAGGGAAGGCTAGCCGGTAGAGCGCTCTACCAAGGCGGCAAACTGTCCTCCGGTAGTAACCGGTAGTAAGTAGTAAATAGAGCCAGTCTAGTATGGAGCGGGCATCCCCAAGTACGCCTTTCGTCGGCAGTCGTGGCTGACATGATCGCGCGGAGCAATGAAAACCGCAAAGTACCTGTGCCTCGAGGCCGGGGGACAACCAGAGCAGGTGCGTTTTCCCCGAGACGGTCGAGGAGCAGCTGATGCTTGACGTCTGCCTGCTTGGCACCGGCGGCATGATGCCGCTGCCGGGCCGCTGGCTCTCCGCCCTGCTGCTCCGTACCGGCGGAAGCATGGTGCTGATCGACTGCGGTGAGGGCACGCAGGTGAGCCTTCGGCAGGCCGGCTGGGGCGTGGCCGGACTGGAAGCAGTGCTGCTGACGCACCTGCACGCCGATCACATCGGCGGCTTGGCCGGCCTGTGGCATCTGCTTGCCCAGAGCGATCGTACTGCGCCGCTGATGCACGTTGGACCGGCGGGGACAGCGCGGGTGCTGCATCACCTTATGGCAGCGCTGGCTCCCCACCTGCCCTATCAGCTCTATGTGCGCGAGCTTCAGGATGAGGAGCGCTTTGAGGCCGGGGGCTTTCAGTGCGCCTGTCTGCCGGTGGGGCACAGTGTGTCCTGCTTTGCGTACCGCCTTGAGGTGCCGCGCGGGCGCCGTTTCGATCCGGAGCGGGCGCGGGCGCTGGGAGTGCCGCTGCACCTGTGGAAGGCGCTCCAGGCCGGGGAGACGGTGCGCTGGGAAGGCGGCGCGGCGACCCCCGATGACGTGCTCGGTCCGCCGCGGCGCGGCCTGGCGGTGGCGTTCGTGACCGATACTCGGCCGGTGCCGCAGCTCATTGAGTTCGTGAGAGGCGTCGATCTGCTGGTGTGCGAGGGCATGTACGGTGACCCGGCCGAGGCGGAGCGCGCGGCGGAGCGCGGCCATATGACGTTCCAGGAGGCTGCACATCTGGCGGCCCAGGCTGGAGTGCAGCGCCTCTGGCTGACGCACTTCAGCCCTTCCCTGACTGATCCGGCGGCATACCTCCCGGATGCCGCTCGCATCTTCCCTGCCACTGAACTCGGCACGGACGGCAAGAAGCTCACCTTGACCTTCATCTCGGAGGATAAGTAGCGCAAATGGCCTGTTTGTGTACGCACCGATAGGCTGCACCGGTAGCCAGGAGTGCTGCAGGTTCTAAGGTAACGGCGCCCGGCTGGTATACTACGGCAGATGACACTCGACCTCTCTAAACCTTCAGCCGGCCTGCAGAGTGCCCTCGCGCGCTGGCTCGTGGGGGTCTTCATCAACCGGAACTATGCCCTCTTTATGGCCGGCTCATTCGTGTCGGCCACCGGCTCCTGGTTCCAGGCGGTGGCGGTCGGCTGGCTTGTCCTGGAGCTGAGCAATTCTGCCTTCATCCTTGGCCTGACTAACTTCGCGCAGATGGCGCCGCTGCTGGTGCTCGGCAGCCTGGGCGGCGCACTAGCCGACCGAGTAGAGCGACGAACGCTGGTACTGGTGAGCCAGGCCGGTGGCACGCTTGCGCTTGGCGCGCTGGCGCTGCTGGCCGCGACCGGCCACGTGGCCGTGCCGCTTATCCTCCTCACTTCGCTGGCCCTAGGGCTCTGCAACGCTGTGCTTTGGCCGACCTGGTCGGTCTTTATCAAAGACCTCGTCGGACCCGATCGTCTGCGTGAGGCGATCGCCCTCAACTCTGCCCGTTTCAATCTCACGCGTGTCATCGGGCCGGCGCTGGCGGGCGTGGTGCTCAGCCGCTTCGGCGCGGCAGCATGCCTGGAGCTGGCGACTGCCGGCATGCTGGGGGTACTCGTTTCCGTCTGGCTCATCCGCCTTCCTCCCGGCGAGCGCCGCCAGCCCGCTCCGTGGCTGCAGGCGCTGCGCGAAGGGCTGGCGTTTGCCTGGCATCACGGTCCCACACGACGGTTGCTGCTTATCACCGGCTGGGTCGGGCTAGTCGCGCTTCCCTACCAGGCGTTTCTACCGGCGATTGCCCGCGATGCCCTGGCCGCCGGCCCCGACGCCTACGGGATACTTCTCACCGCGGTCGGCGCCGGCGCCATCGCCGGGGCGCTGCTGAGTGGGGCACGAGTTGTGGCGCACCACCCCGAGCGCGCCATGGCGATCCTGGCCGCCGGCACCGGCCTCGGGCTGATCCTTTTTGCCGCCTCCCGCTCGCTCTGGGTTGCGGTGCCGGCACTTGCGCTGGTGGGCCTGTGCTCAATTGGGTACCTCGCCACAGCCAACGCTACTTTGCAGCTTGCTGTGCCTGATGCGCTGGTGGGGCGGGTGATGGGCCTCTGGGTGATGGTCAATGCCGGGACCACGCCAGTGGGCAGCCTGCTTGAGGGTGCGCTGGCGGAGCGCATCGGTCTGACGACAACGCTCGTTCTCGCCGGAGGCGCCTGCACCGTCCTCGGCCTAGGGCTTGGCGGGAGCATGGTGGCCCACCGGCTTGAGGAGCGTCCGCTGCTCCCCCAGCGCAACCAGTAGCGGGCTCTCCCTCTCTGGACTCAGCAGGAGGCAGAAAGCCAGCGAGGAGTGCGCAGCCGGCCTAGGCCAGGCGAGCGAGTAGTACGCCCAGCTCGTACAGGAGATATGCCGGCACGCCCACCAACGCCATGTTCACCGGATCGCCAGTCGGCGTGATAATGGCGGCAAAGATCGCCGCAATGACAATGGCGTAGCGGCGAAATCCGGAGAGCTGCTTGGCGTTGATGATCTTCAACTTCGCCAAGAACCAGACGAACATCGGGATCTCAAAGGTCACCCCGATGGCGAGGACCATGCGTGTGGCGAAGGTCAGGTACTTCTCAAGCTGCGGCTGGGTCTCGGCGAACTGCGGATCGATGAAGTTCACCAGGAAGTTGATCGCTGCCGGCAAGGTCACAAAATACGCAAAGAGCACCCCAAGAATGAACAGGAGTGTTGCACCCGGCACGAGCGAGAGCAGCCAGCGCTTCTCGTTCGGCTGGAGCGCCGGAGCGATGAAGGCACCGACCTCATAGACGATCACCGGCATGGCCAGAATGATCCCGGCGTAGAGGGCCACCTTCATCTGGGTGAAGAAGCCCTCCGTGACCCCCAGGACCACGACCTTCTTGCCGGTAGCGAGCAGTGGGGCCAGCACGATCTCCATCAACTTATGGGAGAACACAAAGGCCACTATTGTGCACAGCAGCACGGCAACGAGGCTGACCATCAGCCGCGCGCGCAGTTCTGCGAGGTGCTCGGTGATGGTCATCTCCTCCTCAGAGGCCGGCGCGTTGAGCCACTCGCGCCAGGCGCGCGGGGAGAAGATCTTCAACGTGTTCAGCAACGGCTGAAACGGGTTCTGCGATCGCCGGGGCCGCGCCGCTTTGCGTGATGTCAATGTGGGGCTACTCACCCTCGTCTGCACTCCCCCGGCGGCGAAAGATGCAACACCGCCGGACGCTGCACATGATCGCGCAGCAGATGATCCTGCCTTCTCACAAGCCACCCGCTCGGGCTTCCATCGCCGGGCCCCGAGCGGGTGGCGCTACACAATGCTATTCTACCAGGTCCTGGACGTACTCCACGGTATCGCGCACCGTGCGCAGGTTCGCCGCGTCGTCCTCAGGAATACGAATACCAAATTCCTCCTCGATGCTGAGCAATAGCTCCGCTACCTCGTTGGGATCGGCATTGAGATCATCAAGAAAGTCGGCGTCGGGGGTAACCTCGGCCTCGTCTACGCCAAGCGTATCAGCGACAAGTCGTCGCACGCGCTCGTAGACCGTCTTGCTCACCGTCTCACCTCCCGAGGCTGGACGGCAGATAGGGCTCAGCCGCTGTGACTTCGTCGCCCGGCGCGTCCGTACCGGCTGGCGATCGTGCCCAGGACGCCATTCACAAACCGGGGCGACGTCTCGCCACCAAAAAGCTTGGCCAGCTCCACGGCCTCGTTGATAGCGACCTTATCCGGCACTTCATTATCAAATAGCAGTTCGAAAATCGCAAGCCGCAGGATGTTCTTATCGACAGTGGCCATCTGCTCGAGCGGCCAGGCCGGTGCTACCTCGCGGATCAGCTGGTCGATCTCACTCTGGTGCTGGAGCACCCCGTGCACCAGCCGGCGAGCGTAGCGCGCGGCCTCTTCTGTGACCGGCTGGTTCTCCTGGAGATAGGCCAGCACAGTGTCCGGATCATGACGGGTGATATCAATTTCGTAGAGCGCCTGCAGCGCTACACCACGGCCGCTCCGCCGGTCGGCGTGCGCCCCGGTCGCCGGAATCAGGGCATCCTCGTTCCACGGCAGCGCCGGCCCGCTCATAGGGAGCCCTCAAGCAGACGTTCGACGAAGTCTAGCCGCACCGCTCCTTGCCGAAAGACGGGATCAGCCATGACACGCCGGTGAAACGGCAGGGAGGTCTTTACCCCATCTATAACATATTCTGTCAGCGCCCGGTCCATTCGCGCAATGGCTTCGTCGCGCGTTGCTCCCCAGGCAATGAGCTTCGCCAGCAGCGAATCATAGAACGACGGCATGACATAGCCGGGGAACACATGCGAATCAACGCGGATGCCCGGGCCACCCGGCGGTAAATAAGCGGTGATCTCGCCACAGTCGGGAGCAAAGCGCCGGTCGGGGTCCTCGGCCGTGATGCGGCACTCGATCGCGTGCCCAAAGAGCATGAGCTGTTCCTGGGTGCGTCCCAGCGGTTCCCCCGCAGCGATGCGGAGCTGCTCTTTGACGAGATCGATGCCGCTGATCGCTTCCGTAACCGTGTGCTCCACCTGCAAGCGCGTATTCATCTCCATGAAATAAAACCGGTCTTGCTCGTCGACCAGGAACTCCATCGTGCCGGCGTTATAGTACGAAATCGCCGCAGCTCCCCGCACTGCCGCGACACAGATCTGTTCTTGGAGTTCTCGAGAGAGGCCGGGCGCCGGCGCTTCCTCGATAAGCTTCTGGTGCCGGCGTTGCACAGAGCAGCCACGCGTGCCGAGATGGATAACCCGGCCATAGCGGTCACCCAGTATTTGTACCTCGACGTGCCGCGCCGGGGCGATCAGCTTCTCCAGATAGAGCTGGCCATTGCCGAACGACGCCTGCGCCTCCGCCTGGGCGATGGGGAACAGTTGCTGGAGCTCTGCCTCACTGCTGATCACGCGCAGCCCCCGGCCGCCGCCGCCGGCGACTGCTTTGAGCATCACCGGGTACCCAAGAGACTGCGCCGCCTCCAAGGCCTCCTCCAGCGACCGCAGCGGATGGTCGGTGCCGGGGATGACGGGCAGGCCCGCGGCACGCATAAGCTCTCGCGCCGCAGACTTGTCGCCCATGCGCTCGATCGTCTCCGGCGCCGGTCCAATGAACGTAAGATGACACTGCTCGCAGATTTCAGCGAAGTAAGGATTCTCGGCGAGAAAGCCGGTACCGGGGTGGACTGCATCCGCCCCGGTGATCAGCGCCGCGCTGATGATATTGGGAATGTTCAGGTAACTCTTCGCCGCGGGGCCGGGGCCAATACATACCGTCTCGTCGGCGAGCCGGACCGGCAGCGAGTCGCGGTCGGCTTCTGAATGGACAAGCACCGTTGGGATGCCCGCCTCGTGACAGGCGCGGATGATACGCAGCGCGATCTCTCCTCGGTTAGCAACTAACACCTTGCGGAACATCTCTCCCTCTTGCTGCTGCGGTGCACGGAGAGCAGTCCCTCAGTCCATTACCAGGCCGCCGTCAACGACGAGTACCTGGCCGGTGATGTAGGCAGCGCCGGGCGAGAGCAGAAAGGCGACTGCCGCGGCGAGTTCCTCCAGCTGGCCAAAGCGGCCGAGGGGGATCTGCTGCTTGAGCCGTTCCTGCAACTCCGCCGGCAAGTGCTCGGTCATGCGCGTCAGGAAGAAGCCGGGGGCGATGCAGTTACAGGTGATATTGCGTGAGGCGACCTCCCGCGCCACAGCTCGGGTGAAGCCGATCAACCCGGCCTTCGCTGCGGCGTAGTTAGCCTGTCCGGCGTTGCCCATCAAGCCGACCACTGAGGAGATGTTAACGATGCGCCCATAGCGCTGCCGCAGCATCGGCCGCAGGGCAGCGCGCGTGCAGAGGTACGCAGATTTGAGGTTTGTGTCCAGAACCGTGTCCCAGTCCGACTCGGACATGCGCACCAGCAGCGTATCGCGCGTCACCCCGGCGTTATTCACCAGATGCTCCAGGCGGCCGAACCGTGCCACGACCTGTTCGATCAGCTGCTCGACCTGATCGGCCTGGCTGACATCAGCCTGGAAAACCTCCGCCTGTCCGCCTGCCTGGCGGATCCGCTCGGCGACCTGACAGGCAGACGCTTCATTGGTGTGGTAATGCACGGCAACGATGGCGCCCAAGCTCCCCAGGTGCGTGGCAATGGCGCTCCCCAGGCCGCCCGAGGCGCCGGTCACGAGGGTCACCCGATCCTTCACGGCAAGCCTCCGAAGATGAGGACGCGGCGCGTCCAGAATGGGTCGGGAAGTGCCGGCCGGCGCGGGCCCCAGGTGAGACAGGAGCGGCTCTTTCTGTCGGCCGCGCCCGATTCCCGCCGGCCCCTCCGCATCGCTCCTGTCCGGTCCTTCCTCCCGCGCGTCCGGCTCACCCGCTGAGGCGGGCCGCGAGCGCAGCGGCAACGCGCTCTGCCTCCTCAACACTCCCTACGTTGAACACCTCGGCCGACGGATCGGTACGCCGGATCAAGCCGGCCAGCACCTGCCCGGGCCCAAGCTCAACGAAGGTCCGCACGCCGGCAGCGAGCATCGTGCGCACGCAAGCCTCCCAGCGCACGGGGCTATACAGTTGCTCGGCCAGCTCGCGGCGGATCTCGGCGGGCTCAGTCAGAGGCAATGCGGTGACATTTGCGATGATCGGTACCTCGGCCTGTCTGATCGGCGCCGCCTGGATGCGCTCAGCCAATCGGTCGGCGACGGCGCGCATGGCCTCGGAGTGGAACGCGCCGCTCACCGGCAGAGGGATGGCGCGGCGCGCGCCGCGCGTTGCCGCCAACTCCTGTGCTCGTGCTAGGCCGGCATGATCGCCGGCCAGGACAATCTGCCCCGGACAATTGATGTTGGCCACAGTGACGAACGACCCCGGCACTTCGGCGCGCACCTGCCGGCAGACCTCGTGCAAGGCCGTCTCATCCAGACCCAGGATGGCCACCATTCCACCCGGCTGTTGCTCGGAGGCGCGCTGCATCAGCCGTGCGCGCACGGCGATCAGCGCAATCGCATCGGTCCAGGCCAGAGCGCCGGCGGGAACGAGCGCGGTGTATTCGCCCAGGCTGTGACCAGCGGTGCAGACCGGCTGCAGGGGCACCGGCAGGGCAGCCTGCAAGGCAGCAAGCGCGGCCAGGCTCACCGTGGCAATTGCCGGCTGGGCATTGATGGTCTGCTGGAGGAGCTGGGCTGGTCCCTCGAAGATTAGTTCGGAGAGCGGGAAGCGCACAGCCCGATCGGCGAGCGTAAAAATCTCACGAGCTTGCGGCACCTGCTCGTAGAGATCACGCCCCATCCCAACAGCTTGGGCTCCCTGGCCTGGAAAGACCAGGGCCAGAGGCAGAGAGCCGGACCGTTGCTTCACCACCCTCCGCCTGCGCTACGTGCGACGCGCTATCGAGGAGATGTACGCGGAAGCATGGCGGCTATCCCGCGAGAGACTACCCGCCGGCCTGCTCCGACGCTGCGCCCTTGATCTCAAGCACCTGCCTGCCACGGTACGTCCCGCAATGGGGACAGACGTGATGGGCACGGCGGTACTCCCGACACTGCGGGCAGATCACGAGCGCCGGGAGCTGAATACGGATATGGGCACGGCGGTTGTCACGGCGCCGCCGCGTGAGCTTCTTCTTCGGTACTGCCGCCATACTCGTCGTTTCTCCTAACCAGTGTTGGTATCACACGTGTTGGCTATACATTCTAATGCTTTATCGTTGAATTAGAACGAAAAAATACAAAGAAAGCCGCATGCTGCAGCAGCACATCGCGCGAGAACAGACGAACTACTGCTTACCCCTGCCCTGCCTGACGCTGCAGCTGCTCGAAGGCCTCGCGCAACGCCTCCCAGCGAGTGTCCGCCGGCTCAGGTGTGCACGTACACGGGCCTTCGTTCAGATTCTTACCACAGCGCGGGCAGAATCCCCGGCAGAGCTCTTGACACAGCGGCTGCATGGGCAGCTCCACCAAGACATTCTGCCGCACTGCCTCGGTCAGATCCAGCTCGTGGGCCTCATCGATGGTGAACGCCATCTCATCGGATGGCTCCGGAAGCGGCAGCCCGGTGACGATATCCACCGACGGGAAGTATTCCTCGCTCAGGGTGATACGCACCGGCAGCTGGAACCGCTCCAGGCAGCGACTGCACTCCAGCTCCACCGCCGTGCTGAGCTCGCCCTGCACCAGGATGCGATCCGGAGCACGGATCAGCCGGACCGAGCCCTCGATGGGCTCGGTAAGACGATAGTCGTCCAGGCTTGGGAGCTCGGCGTAGATACGGTACTCGCGGGTCGAGCCGACCGAGGCCTTGAGCAAGCCGGCGACGTTAAAGCGCAAGTCTTGCGTGGTATTCATCGTGTTACCGCCCGCGTCTATCAGCGCGCTGTCCGGCGTGAGCGTAGCGTATGCCACGCCCGCCGCAGCTCTTCTACCCGGTCCGCTCCGCCGGCACCGGCGTGCCCTACTCCTGGCCGCCGCCCTGTACTTCCGGCGCAGGCATGGTGGAGTGGGCTGCCTGGCGCAGCGTGCGCTCCAGGCGGGCGATGCCGCGCTCAATCTCGTGGCGGTAGCGCTCGAGCTCCTCGTACAAGGTCTGGAGCACTTCCAGCGCGTAGGCGTCTGCTCCCTCGCGGATCTCCTCTGCCCGGCGCGTCGCCTCGTCGATGATCTCCTGCGAGCGCTGCTCAGCCAGCTTGAGGAGCTCGCGCTCCTGCAGCAACTGCTCCGCCCGTTCCTGCGCCTGCTTGACGATCCGCTCCGCCTCCGCCTGGGCCTGCGCGGTGATACGATCGCGGTCCTGGCTTACGCGGCGCGCCTGCTTGATCTCCTCCGGCACCACGATGCGCATCTGATCGATGATGTCCAGACACTCTTTCTCATCGATCATGATCTTATTGGTAAATGGCACACGCTGGCCGGCGTTGATGAGTGACTCCAGGCGATCGACTAAGAACAGGATATCGATCTCACTCACCTCGCTTCAGCAGACGGCTGCCCGACGGCGCCAGAGCAAACCGCCGCCGCAACTGCTCTGCCACGTGGGGCGGCACGAACTCGCTGATGTCCCCGCCGAGCGCGGCAACTTCCCGGATCCGGCTTGAGCGCACGAACGAGAGCGCACCCGTGGTCATCAGGCAGACTGTCTCCAGCTCAGGCGCCAGCGCGCGGTTCATGTGCGCCATCTCCAGCTCGTACTCGAAGTCTGAGATCGCACGCAGCCCGCGGATGATCACCCGCGCCCCATTGGCCCGCGCGCAGTACACCGTAAGCCCGGTATACGTACACACCTCGACATTAGGGATGTCCGCCACGGCCTGGCGAACCATCTCGACGCGCTCTTCCACAGAGAAGAGCACGTCTTTGCGCGGCGTGGCGTAGACTGCCGCGATCACCACATCAAACAGGCCAGCGGCGCGCCGGATGATGTCGAGGTGCCCGTTCGTGATCGGATCGAAGCTGCCGGGGAAGAGCGCTCGAACCACTGTGCCGTCCACGCAGCTCCAACGTATGCTGCTAGCCCGTGAGATTATAGCAGGAATGCGCCGGGCATGTCATAGGTGGCGCAGGGTGGCGCCTCCCCGGCAGGCCGGGCGCTACTCGGGCACGCCGGCACATGTATTGACAGGGCCGATATCTGGGAGTATGATGCGTCTAGCGAGCAACGGTCCGTTATGTTGTCCACCAGTCCGTCCATAGCTCCATACGCATCGAGTATATGACGCATCGGGTATGTGGTAGAGCGATCGGTACCGGTCTCGCAATCGGCAAGAGAACCCCCACACTCCGGTTGCCTGCCGTTCCCTGCTCTGCTGCTCCGAGTCTGGGCGGGTTGCTCGCCGCTGATGCTCGCGCTGGGGAGTGCGCGCTGAGGCGATGAGGCCGCTACGCTGGGCCGTAGCTCTGTGCTCTCTCTGCGCCGGTGCCGGCATCCGGGCTGCTCCGGCATTGCCGCTGCCGGGTGCTGGCCGCTGGAGCCGGGATACGGGCATGTGGGCGGCCGGCGCGCTCCTGCCGCAGTGCCCTGCCCGCAGGTGTGGACCGGTAGGTCAGCGGTCAGGTGTACGCCCGACACTCCGGCCGATCGGCGCAGCGTCGTCGGCTCCGACGGCCGCCATCACGCTCCGGCCCTGGAGCCGCGTCGACACTCCTGTCCTCGACTACGCCGGATCCTCGACACCCAGCCTAGTCCGGCAAGCCGGCCCCGAGAGCAGCAGGCGCACGCACTGGGAGGCCCATCCGTTCCCTTACTGGCGAGTCGTGCGGGGCGTATCTCGTCTTGTTTAGCCCTTCCTGTCACAACGTAGCTATAAATTTCCCGAGCCGAGGTCGGCTCGAGGAACTTAGGGAAAGGAGGTAGGGTATGGACGTACATGCCAAGATGAATCGGGCACAGTTTTTGCGCGGAGCAACCGCCGCGGCAGTGGGCAGCATGGTCGCGGGGATAAGTACCGCGCTGGCCGCCCCAAGCGACGCCGAGCAGACAGCGCCCAAGGTCCAGGGGAGATATGGAGAGGCTCCCATGCTGGCCGAGCGGGTACAGCGCGGCGAGCTCCCGCCCGTTGAGCAGCGCCTGCCGGAGAATCCTTACGTCGTGCCCCACGCCTGGCTGACCCCCGGCAAGTATGGCGGCTGGATGCAGTGGGCCTGCACCTCAGCCGATGACTGGGGCACCACCCACTTCATCCAGGAGAGCATGTACGGCCATTCTCCCTTGCGCTGGCTCAAAGATGGGCTGGAGATCGGCCCGGGCCTGGCTGAGCGCTGGGAGACAAACCAGGATACCAGCGTGTGGACGTTCTACTTCCGCAAGGGCCTGAAGTGGTCAGATGGGCACCCCTGGACGGTCGATGACATCCTGTTCTGGTGGGAGGATGAGGTGCAGATCCCCGACCTCAATGAGCTACCGCCGGACGAGGCGCGCTCGGGGAAGGGGACGCTGATGCAGATGCGCAAGATCGACGACTACACCTTGCAGCTGATCTTTGATGCCCCGGCGCCGCTGACCGCCGACCGCCTGGCCATGTGGGTCAAGCGCGGTATCGGCCCGCGGTGGATGGATCCCAAGCACTACCTGGCGCAGTTCCATCCCAAGTACAACCCCGACGTGGACCGGGCCACCTGGGTGGAGACCTTCACCGCCAAGCGGGACTTTGCCATCAACCCAGAGTGCCCTACCATGACCGGGTGGATGCTGGAGAGCTACACCAAGGGGCAAAACTCGGTGTGGGTGCGCAACCCCTACTACTGGTGCGTGGACCAGTGGGGGAATCAGCTGCCCTACATCGATGGCATCACCCAGACCAACGTGCAGGACGCTCAGGTGCTACGCCTGCGCATTACCTCCGGTCAGGTCGACTATGTCCACGGCGGGTTCGTGCCGCTGACGCTGGCGGATGTGTCGGTGCTGCGACAGGCCGAGCCACGCAGCGGGCTGGAGGTACGCTTCTGGGATAGCGGGTCCGGCACATCGTCCATGTACTTCTTCAACTATGACTACGCGGACCCGAAGATGCGCGCCCTGATCCGCGAGCCGAAGTTCCGCAAGGCGCTCTCCCATGCCTACAACCGCGCCAACGTGCAGAAGGTGGTGTACTTCAACACCGGCGAGCTGACCACCGGCACGCTCAGCCCGAAGGCGCTGGAGTACAACGTCGAGGGCGGACGGCGGGTGTACGAAGAGTGGCGGGACAGCGCCCTGCGCTATGACCCGGACTACGCCAAGCGCCTGCTGGACGAGATCGGCGTGACCGACAAGAACCGCGATGGCTGGCGCGAGATGCCCGACGGAAGCCCGCTGGTGATCACCCTCGATTACCCGGCCGACCAGCCGCCTGACAGCGAGCACGTGCGCAAGAACGAGCTCCTGGCCAAGGACTGGCAGGCCATTGGCCTGAATACCCGGCTGAACCCGGTAACTCCTACGACCTTCGGGGACCAGTGGGCGGCGGGTCAGATCCTCACCACCACGGCCTGGGAGGTCGGCGACGGCCCGAACCACCTGGTGTACCCGCAGTGGCTGGTGCCGCTGGAGCGCTCCCGCTGGGCGCCGCTGGAGGGCACCTTCTACGCCGTGCGCGGCACGCCGAAGGAGCGCGAGGAGCTGGACATCGATCCCTACAAGCGCACGCCGCCGCGCATGGCCCCGGAGCCGGGTGGCCCCATTGACCGGCTATGGCAGATCTACGACCAGACCAAGGTCGAACCAGATGTGCTCAAGCGCATCTATATGGTCTGGGACATGATCAAGATCCATGTGCAGGAGGGACCGTTCTTCTCGGGCACGGTGGCTAATACTCCACGCCTCGTGCTGGTGAAGAAAGGCCTACGCAACGTGCCGCGGCGGGAGGACCTGGCGCTGGGCGGCTTCGTGAACCCCTGGATCCACCCGACTCCGGCTGTGTATGACCCGGAGGCCTACTACTGGGAGGACCCGGCCGCCCATCCGCGGGCGTAACCGCCGATCCGCGCGCCGGCGGTGTGGTGGCGCGGCGGACACCCGCCACCACACCGCCTTCCGCCACAACGATCCTGCGCCTGCCAGGGCTCAGGAGGCCGAGGGCGATGCTGAATTACATTCTGCGGCGCATTCTCTATATGATTGTGATCCTGTTCCTTGTCTCGGTGCTCGGGGCGATCCTCATTGAGCTGCCTCCCGGCTCGGCGCTAGAGGCACGCATCCAGCGCCTGCGTGCCCTGGGCGGGGAGATGTCGCTCGATCAAATTCAGTCCCTGGAGGCTCGCTACGGGCTGCGCGATCCCCTGCCGGTGAAATACTTCAAATGGGTCTCGCGAGTCATCCGCGGTGATTTTGGCCAGTCATTCACGTATGACGCGCCGGTCGCCAATCTCATCTGGGACCGGCTGGGCCTTACCTTGCTCCTCTCAAGCTTTGCCTTCATCTTGTCTTGGGGTCTCTCTATTCCGCTCGGGGTTTACTCGGCGACGCATCGCTATACGCTGCCGGATTACATCATTACAGCACTCCAGTTCATTGGCGTGGCCGTGCCCAACTTCTTGCTCGCCCTCATCGTCATGGTCATCGCCGCCCAGGTATTCCATGCTGATGTGGGGGCCTTGTTTTCTCAGAAATACGCCACAGCTCCATGGAGCGTGGGCAAAGTCATCGATCTCTTGCAACACCTGTGGATCCCGGTGCTCGTCATCGGCGCCGGAAGCACAGCCTGGCTGACGCGGGTGATGCGGGCCAACCTGCTCGACGTGCTGAACCAGCAGTATGTGCAGACGGCCCGGGCCAAGGGGCTCACCGAGCGCGTGGTTATCTGGAAGCATGCCGTGCGCAATGCCCTGCACCCGCTGATCATGGCGCTGGGCGGGGTTCTGCCCGGTCTCATCTCCGGTGAGGTGATTGTCTCTACGGTATTAAACCTGCCGACGACCGGGCCGCTTTACTTCAGCGCTCTCCTCAACAAGGATATGTATCTGGCAATCACCTTTTTGATGTTCCTCTCAGTCATGCTCGTGGTCGGGAACCTCCTTGCTGATCTCTTGCTGGCTTGGGTCGACCCACGTGTGCGCCTGGAATGAGGCGCCTCGACGGAAGTCCCGGCATCGCCCAGCATCATGGAGGCAACGGACATGGCAACTGCCACCGGGGTCGCAATCGAAGATGTCCGGCAGGTGCTTGAGCACGGCAAGGATGTCGGGCAGGTCTCCCAGTGGACCTTGATGCGCTGGCGCTTTATGCAAAACAAGCTCTCGGTAGCCGGCGGCATCGTCTTGATCATTATGTACCTCCTCGCTGCGCTGGCACCGTTCCTGTCTCCCAACCACTTCGACGCGCTCGACCCCGATCATGTCTGGGCATCTCCAACAGTCATCAAGTGGGTCAACGGGCGCCCGGCCATCTGCGCCCTGGAGCAGACGCTCAACCAGGAGACATTCACCTGGGTCTACACGCAGGACTGTAGCAAGACATACCCAATCAAGTTCTTCGTGCGGGGCTACTCCTACAGGCTCTTTGGGATCATCCGCACCGATGTCCATCTGTTCGGCGTGGATCCGCCGGCCAAGCTCTTCCTCTTCGGCGCCGACGCCCAGGGACGTGATCTCTTCGCACGGGTACTGGAAGGTTCACGCGTCTCGCTCACCGTCGGCCTGCTCGGCGTCGCGCTCTCCATCGTTATAGGCTCGATTCTGGGGACGGCCTCCGGCTACATGGGCGGTGCCGTCGACAACCTGATCCAGCGCTTTATCGAGCTGCTTATGTCGATCCCGACGCTGCCGCTGTGGGCGGCGATCGCTGCGGCCCTGCCCCGCGAGATGCCGGTGGTGCAACGCTACTTCTTGATCACGCTGGTGCTTTCCCTGGTGGGGTGGACCGGGCTGGCGCGGCAGGTGCGCGGGAAGGTGCTTGCGTACCGCACGCTCGATTACACGCTGGCCGCGCGCCTGGCAGGAGCATCACACTGGCGCATCATCCTTACACATATGCTCCCCAACGCGCTCAGCCATATCATTGTCGTCGGAGCACTGGCGATCCCGGGCACGATCCTGGGCGAGACGGCGCTGAGCTTCCTGGGATTGGGCATGCTGCCGCCTGCCGTGAGCTGGGGAGTGTTGCTGCGGGATGCCCAGCAACTTCAGGTCGTTCTGCAGCATCCCTGGCTGCTTATCCCTGCGGTGGCGGTCATCCTGGCAGTGACCTGCTATCAGTTCCTAGGCGATGGCCTGCGCGACGCCGCAGACCCATATAGCTAAGCAGCTCATGCGCAGAGGAGATGATCCCTATGGCCGACACCGTTGCCATTCCACAGCAGCCGGCAGCGCACTCCGGCCTCTCCGGTGCCGTGGCAGAGCGCGTCCTGGAAATTCACGACCTGCATGTGCACTTCTATACCCAGTTGGGCATCGTGCGCGCGGTGAACGGGGTCAGCCTGAGCATTCCGCGCGGCAAGGTGTTGGGCGTGGTGGGAGAGAGCGGCTGCGGGAAGAGCATTACTGCGCTCAGTATCCTACAGCTTGTGCCCCCGCCCGGCAAGATTGTTGCCGGACGCATCCTCTTCTGGGACAAGGGCGCGGCTCAGCCAGTCAACCTGCTCGACTATGACCGGCATAGCCCGCAGATGCGCAGCATTCGTGGTGGGAAGATCAGCATGATCTTCCAGGAGCCGATGACGTCGCTGAACCCCTGCTACACGATCGGCGACCAGATCATGGAGGCTATTCTCCTGCACCAGACGCCACATCGCAGCGAGGCGAAGGCACGGGCGATCGAGATCCTGCGGCGGGTTGGCATGCCTAATCCCGAGCGAGTGTTCGCCATGTATCCACACCAGCTCAGCGGCGGGATGCGCCAGCGCGCTATGATTGCCATGGCCCTCTCATGCACGCCGGAGCTGCTGATCGCCGATGAGCCGACCACTGCGCTCGACGTCACGACCGAGGCACAGATCCTCGATCTCATGCGCGAGCTGCAGCAGGAATTTGCTATGTCCATCCTGTACGTCACCCATAACCTCGGCGTGGTGGCCCAGATGTGCGACGAGGTGGTGGTGATGTACCTGGGACGTATCGTCGAACGCGCCACCGTGGAGGAACTGTTCTACGATCCGAAGCATCCGTACACTATGGCGCTCCTGCGTTCGATCCCGCGCCTCGGGGCGCAGCGTAAAATCCACCTGCAGGTGATCAGCGGCAACGTCCCGGATCCCTACTCGGTCGTACCCGGCTGTCCGTTCCATCCGCGCTGTCCGAGCGCAATGCCCGGCATCTGTGATCGACTGGTGCCGGTCGAGACATTTGTAGACGGAACAGGCCGCCATGGCGTGCGTTGCCATCTCTATCCAGGCAGCACGGTGGAGGGCACGGCCGATCAGACGGCTGTGGCAACGCCTACTGCACCAAGCTAAATCCGGGCTACGGGCGAGGGCCTCGCGTGCTCCAGCGAGATGAGCGACCAAGCCCGCAGCCCGCAGGAAAAAGAGACGGGGCGAGCTGAAAAAGCACGCAGTCACGCAGACTGTGCCGGCCGGGGGTGACTAATGAGCGTATCAGCCCAGCAAGCGCAGAGTGTCACCGGTGCTCCCCAGGGGGATAAGCAGCCCCAAGAGGTGCTCCTGGAAGTGCGGGACTTGAAGAAGTACTTCCCGCTCCAGGGAGGACTGTTGCGTCGCGTCGTTGGACAGGTCAAGGCAGTCGACGGTATCTCGTTCACCCTGCATAAAGGGGAGACCCTAGGCCTGGTCGGCGAGAGCGGCTGCGGCAAGACGACGGCCGGCCGTACCATTATTCGCCTCTACGAGCCCACAGCCGGCGAGGTGATCTTCCACGACCCTGATTGGGGCCCGGTGCACATGGAGCGCCTGGACGGGGCGGCGCTCCGCCATGTCTGGACCCACATGCAGATGATCTTCCAGGACCCCTTCTCATCTTTGGATCCGCGCATGACGGTGGGGCGCATTATCGCCGAGCCGCTGGTGATCCACCGGCGCTACAAGGGTCGCGCGCTATGGGACCGCGTGGCTGAGCTGCTCACGCTGGTCGGCCTGCGTCCAGAGCACATGAGCCGCTACCCACATGCCTTCAGTGGTGGTCAGCGGCAGCGCATCGGCATTGCCCGAGCCCTCGCGCTCAATCCCACGCTGGTGATCTGCGACGAGCCGGTCTCGGCCCTGGACGTCTCGGTGCAGGCCCAGATCCTCAATCTGCTGGGTGACCTGCAGCGGCAGCTGGGCTTAAGCTACCTCCTCATTGCGCACGACTTGAGCGTGGTGTGGCATATCGCCGACCGTGTGGCTGTGATGTACGTGGGCCATCTGGTTGAGGTGGCGCCCACGGAGTCGTTGTTCTTTACGCCGAAGATGCCGTATACTGAGGCCCTCCTGGCGGCCATCCCGAAGCCCGATCCACGCATCCGTACGCGACCTGTGCGTCTGCCGGGCGAGGTACCCAGCCCGGCCAATCCGCCCAGCGGTTGTCCCTTCCATCCACGCTGTCCGTATGTGCAAGAGATCTGCCGGAAGGAGCGGCCGCTGTTGCGGCTCGTTGGGGAGAATCACTGGGCGGCATGCCATTTCGCTGAGACGCTATCGCTGCGCGGGGTGCCGCGCTTGGCGGGGATCCCTGAACTGCGCTTTCCTCCAGCGTCGGTCCAGACGGCCACTTCCTCCCACAGGGGCACAGGTCCCGCACAGCCTGCGGATACTGCCCAGGCCTAAGCCGTCCTCGCCATCCTGCCCCTTGGAGCGCTCCGGGTAGCCCCTCAATCGAGTTCCCGGATCTGCTCGCGTGGCGCCACCAGCAGGAGAGCCGCCGCCAGTACGAGCAGCGCGCCGCACAGCACGGCTCCTGGAGCGCCGATGCCGTCGGCCAGCGGTCCCAGGAGTGCCGAGCCCAGGGGAGTGAAGCCGCGGAAGCTAAGCATGTGCAGGCTCAGCACGCGGGCGCGCAGGTGCGCCGGAGCGATCGTCTGCAGCAGCGTGCTCGTGGTGGCGCTGAAGGAGAGGTTCACCGCGCCGATCCCTACCAGCAAAATGGCAGACAGCAGATACCACCGACTGAGGGCAAATGCCGCCAGCAGGAAGGCAAAGGCCAGCACACTTCCAAGCAGGAAGCGGCCCTTCCGACGTACACCACCGAACGCTGCCAGGCTGAACGCGCCGAGCAAGGTCCCGGCGCCTGCCGCCGACGTCAGGTACGACTGATAGATCAGCTGCTGTTCCTGTGGCTGGTCAGGGGCCAACACATCTCGAATGAAGGCCGGCAGCAGCTGTGTGTATGAACGCGCAAAGAGGCTGGTTACCGCCGTCAGCAGCACCAGCGTCCAGAGAACCGGGTGCCCGCGCACGTAGCGCAGCCCATCAACCAGGCTCTGCAGCATCGTTCCGCCCCCGGGCGAGGCCGGCCGCCGCGGCACCCGGATGACCGCCAGCGCACCAAGCACGGCGCCGTAGCTGAGCGCATTCACGTAAAACGCCCCGGCAACCCCAATGAACGGCACCAGCAAGCCGTAGAGCGCCGGGCCGGTGAACGCTGCGCCGTTGAACTGGGCGGACTCCAGGCTGTTTGCGCTCATGAGGTCTTCTTTCGGCACCAGATCCGGCGTCAGTGCCCGCCGTGCCGGCTGGTCGAAGGCCTGTAACGTAGCCGTTACCAGGCTGTAGGCGAGCAGGTGCCAGGGCTGAACAAGGCGGCTGGAAACAAGCACAGCCAGACCCAGGGCAAGCAGCGCCTGTGTCCCTTGAGTGCAATACAACAGCCGCACGCGGTCCACTCGATCGGCGACTACGCCCCCAATCAGAGGGAAGGCCAGGAGGGGGATGGCACTCGCCAGGCCAATCATGCCCAGCATCGCCTTTGAGCCGGTCAGGTCATACATCAAAAAGCCGGTAGCGACGAGCTGCATCCAGGTGCCGGTGTTCGACACAATCAGGCTGGTCCAGAAGATAGCGAAGTCGCGATGACGCAGCGCGCCGAAGCGGCGCCTGGACCGAGGCTGCTCGAGCGTGATGCCGGCAGTGACCGCTGCACTGCCCTGTGTCACCGGCTCAGACGTGCTCATGCCTAGCGGCACTCCTCCGGACGGCATTATTGTCGAACGGGCCATCGCAGAGGTCAAGAGGTTTCCACGGTGCTGGGAACTTCACCGCAGAGCCGCTCGACTGTCCACTCTGTCCGCGGAACCTCCCTGCAAAGCGGGCTCGCATGGCAAGTATCACGGCCCTGGATGGCAAACGCAGGCCCTATCGATTGCTCGTCCAGGCGTCGAGCGGCACAAGCTTCGGCTCGCTGCCGCGCACCGCGCCGGGGGCCAGTAGGACGGCAATCCTGGTGGACGTGACTTTCTCCGGCAGGCGCACCACCAGCTTCTTCACGCCCGGAGCCGGGCGCTGCGGCGGCGGGATGTGCACCGGCGCGACCTCAAAACGTGCCCCGGCTGGAGCGAGCAGACGCGCCTCCAGCGATTGCCCGTTGCTCGTCAGCATCGCTCGCTCACCGTTGACAGCCACCTCCGCCCCGGTATGCATGGCCCAGACGGCCTCCACCGGCCTGGCCGCCTCGATCTCGTCCTGCACGAGCACGCGACTGCGTCCATCCACCAGGGCAATGCCCCGGCGCACCCGGGTTGCGCCGACGGGCGCGTACGCAGCCGTGAGATCGGCAATAGCGAAGGCATTGTCCAGGTGTGACTGGAAGGCTGTCAGCGGTGCGACGGCGCGAGGGTCCTGGTTCTGCCCATCCAGCAGAAGGGTGTTATGGCCCTCGGTGCGCAGCCGGTAGTACGTCCAGCGTTGATTGCCGAAGTAGCCGGGCAGGTTGTAGTCATCGGGCCCAAGATCGAGCGCCCAGCGCCGGCCCAAGGCGTCCAGCACGAACGTGCCCAGATCCAGGTGAGAATGGTTCGCCTTGTTATCCCCGCCCTTAAAACCGACGTAGAGGGCCTGACGATCGGTCCAGGATGAGCGGAAGAACACCAGATGGGTCGCGACATAGCGGGCATCGAGCGGTACGCGGGCCAGATCGTCCTTGCTGCCGCGCGGGTCATACCAGAGCAGGTCGGCGGCGCTGACCCGGCCGGCGGCGGCCTCGCGGGCGGCCCAAGCAAGGAGGGGCTGGTCGTAGCGGCGGGCCAGCCAGAACAGCGCCGGCTCATCACCGGCACGTTCACCGGCATCGGCGAAGTTAAAAAACAACCCGGTTGGGCCCACGCTGTGTACCCGGAAGAGCCCCGCGCCGGCAAGCCCCGGCAGATCGCTTAGGCCAAAGTCCGTGCCCAGCGCGCTCTGCAAAGCGGCGAAGACGAGCACCGTATAACGGGTAGCGTAGCTCCAGTACCCAGGCCCTTCGGCCCAGGCACCATCCGGCGCGTACGAGGCCAGCGCATACGGCAGGCCCGAGAGCGCCTGCACCAGCAGATAGCGCGCCAGCTCCGGCTCCTCATCAGCCACCGCCAGCGCGGCTGTGGCGATGCCGCCGTTACAGACGTTGTTCCAGTTGAACGGGTTCTTCGCCCACCAGGCACCTGAGCGGTACGCTCGCTCGGCTGCGCGCAGCCCTTTCTCCACGAGCGCCGTGCGGATCGTTTCACGGTCCTCTGCCGGCAATGCCTCAAACAGCCAGTCATAGCCGATGGCGAAGGCATGGCTCATCTCTGCCACGTCGAGGAAGTGCGAGGGGTTCCAGTCGGAGAATGACGCTGCCGCAAGCAGCTCAGTGCGAGCGCGCTCGAGCCAGCGCCGGTCGCCATCGAGCCGGAACAAGAACGCCAGCGTATACACGCGGTCGAGCGCACGGCGGCTCATCTCCAGCAACCGTGGCCCGACCAGCACCCGCTCCACCGGCGGTTCGGTGAGGATGCCGGCCGCCTTGCGCAGCAGCGCCTGATGGTATGAGCGAGCCACCGGATCCGTCGCGATCGCCTGTTTTATCTGCTCGAGGCGATCCGGCAGCAGGAGCAAACGCGGATGGCCGGGACGTAGCGTGCTCAGGATCGTGTCTTCCGTCGGAAGCATAGGCCTTCCCATTCGTAGAGGTGTTGGTGTACCGCGGGCGTCCGCGTGCAGCGCCGCATCCTGGGCGCTGCTCACCAGCGCGCCGGACCCACTGCGGCACGCCGGCACCAATGCGCCGGCAGCAAGCGCCTGAACGCCGTAGACCATGAGGCGAAGGTACCGCCGACGATCAAGCAGGGAGTGTGACATATGCATGGGCACACTGCATGGGCACACTGATTGTAGCACAGGTCTGTCGCCGAGCCTCCGGCAGGCCGAGCGCTGCAGCGCGTTGACATGGCAGCCCGACCCGCGCATACTGCTCCCCGCGTGCATCGCACGGCATGCCTCTGCACTCTTACAGACACCGGCCACGCCCCCCATGTGGAGTGCGGTGAGGAGACCACTAAGGCTCATAAGGCTCATCACGTGGACAAGGCACCATGCTGCCTGCGTGGAATGCGGAGGTACGTACCATGACCACAGAGGAAGGCTCCCAGCCGATCTATGAGGTCGAAGTCGAGCGGAACATCCCTGTTCCCATGCGCGACGGTACCATTCTGCGGGCAGACATCTACCGCCCTCGGGCGGAGGGACGCTTTCCGGTGCTGGTAGAGCGGGTAGCCTATGAGCTGGTCAGCCGCTGCCGCGCCAACGGAGAGTACTATGCCTCGCGCGGCTACGTGTTCGTCGGACAAAACGTGCGTGGGGCCTTCGCCTCGGAAGGCGAGTTCGATCCCTTCCGTGACGACGGCTGGGGGGCCAACCGCGATGGCTACGACACTATCGAGTGGGCCGCCACGCAGCCGTGGTCAAACGGCAACGTCGGCATGGTCGACGGCTCCTACTCCGGCTTCACGCAGTATAGGGTGGCGCCGACCCGTCCACCGCATCTGAAGGCGCTCTTCGTACGCGAGGCCGGCGGTGATCTCTATCGTGACTGGGTGTTTCGCGGCGGCGCCCATCAGCTTGCCTTCACGCGGAGCTGGACGATGCGTACTCGGCTCGCCCACCTGCAGCACGAGAGTGCGCCGTCGGGCACTGCTGCGCAGCGTGCCCGGCTCGAGCACGCCGTTGCTGAGCTAGAGAGCTGGTACCGCATGCTCCCACTCAAGTGGTGCCCGCCTCTCGAAGGGGTAGCAAACTGGTATTTCACGCACCTTGCTCACCCGGAGGACAGGCCATACTGGTGGCAGACGAACATGTGCCTGCGGTTCGCTGAGGTCGATGTGCCCATCCTGCACTTCGGCGCCTGGTTTGACGTCTTCCTCGACGGCACGCTGCGCGCTTTCCAGGGCATCCGCACCCAGAGCCGGAGCGAACACTGCCGGCGCAACCAGCGGCTCATCATCGGCCCCTGGATCCACGGCCCCGGCGCAGCGGGCCGGTCCACAGCCGGCGAGCTAGACTTCGGCCCGCAGGCCGTTTTCGACCTGCAGGCCTACCGTCTCCGCTGGTATGATTACTGGCTTAAGGGTATCCAGAACGGGGTGATGGATGAGCCGGCGGTGCGGCTCTTTCTCATGGGCGACAACCGCTGGCTGGAGTTCGACCGCTGGCCCCCGCCGGGGATCATCTATCGCCCGCTCTATTTCCGCGAGGGCACAGGAGCAAGCGCCGCGTCTCTGAATAACGGCGGGCTCACCTTCGAGCCTCCAAGTGCCCCAGAGCGTCCAGACAGCTTTGTGTACGATCCCGAGGACCCGGTGCCCAGCCTGCTGCTATACCCCGAGCTGGGCCCGCGCGACCACCGGCCGGTGGAGGGGCGTATGCTCACCTATACCACACCGGTGCTGGAGCAGGACCTCACTGTCATTGGGCCGGTGAAGGCGGTGCTTTACGGCATGTCGTCTGCGCCGGATACCGATTGGGTGGTACGCCTCTGCGATGTCTGGCCGGACGGGCGCTCGATGTCCGTCTGCGATGGCATCCTGCGGGCGCGCTACCGGCATTCGCTGGAGCGGCCGGAGCTCCTCGTACCGGGCAAGGTCGAGCGCTTCGAAGTCGATCTGTGGTCCACTGCCCAGGTCTTCAAAGCCGGTCACCGCCTGCGCGTGCAGGTCACCAGCAGCGATTTCCCGCGCTATGATCGAAATCTCAACACTGGCGGCCCGTTTGGTGAGGAGGCGCGCGGGCAGGTGGCGGTCAACACGATCTTCCACGACGCCCTGCGGCCATCGCACTTGCTCCTGCCGGTGATGGGGGTAAAGACCTGAGACTGGAGTATCACACCAGGGGATCTCCCAGGCGGTGTGATCCTAAAGGCGCCGATCAAGGTCTCTGTCGGGCGGTGCAAGCTGTGGCCGCGATCCTGAAGGCGCACAAGCTCCGCAAGCGATGGGAAGCGCTCAAGCAGGCGAAGAAGGCGGCCAAGGCAGCGGTAGCCATCATTGACCTCTTGACTGCCGGCACCTGCCTTCGCCACCTCGATCGTGAAGCTGATCACGACCTCCGCAACCACCTTCTTCGAAGGCTTCCACGCCGATCCACCTATCATCCGATCGTCTGACGGGCGAGCTCTTCCCACCGCGGCATCAGCTGTCCCCCTCAACTAAAACTCGACTGGAAGAGAAACAACGGCACACCCCTCCCAGCCAATCGAGAGCAGGCAGGGCGACCACAGGCATCGGCATCGAGCGAAGGCACAAGCCGCTCATGCTGCCGGCCGGGACTGTTCCGCCGTACGCCGGGCAGGCTATAATGGGAAGGTGTCCATACATACCGCCGGCTGGTCCGGCGCACTCCCTGTCGATGTGCGAAGCGATGACGGCTTCGAGAGTACCCGACGTAGTTCCACGCTCCCCGCACGCCGGCGATGAGCGCCGCACGGAAGACACCGCTCAGTCGGCGTTGCCACAAGCAAATATTGCCTTGGAGGGCTTCCGCGCCGCGCTCCTGCGCGGCGACCCATGGTTCCCCGCGCTCCTGGAAGCGATCCGCCTGTGGGATCGCACCGAGGAAGTGCATGAGGGACGGCATTACCGATACCTCATCGGCGGCGAGGCGCTCGACTGGCTCCTCCTAGCCGAGCGCCTGACCAGCGAGGTGCGTGAGCTCATCCCAGAAGACGAGCTTGAGGCGCTCCTTTTCTTGGGACGCCCGCCGCAACCGATCGACCGCGAGACCTTCCGCCGCAGCATTGGTCCGGCAAAGTTTCGCAGCTACCTGAACTACTTCTACGGCGTCACGGTCGAAGAGGCTCTGCTGCTGGCTGCTGAGGAGGAGATCCTGAAGGAAAGCGCCGGCGTCTTTCATCGCGTGCGCGCCACCGAAGACGCCTACGAGCGCATCTACGGCGCTCCGCTCTCCGAACTCCTCGCAGAGTTCGGCGCCGAGCGAGGCATCGACCCTACCCAGCCTCTCCCCTTCGACGAGTACAAGGAGTTTACGTACTGGCTCTTCAAACGGCGGGTGCGCACACATCATCCCGCCCGCGTTGCCAGCGACACAAAGAAAGGCCTGGAGACGCTCATCCGCCACCGCCGTGAGCTTGACATTCCATGGCCCACTCTCGATGCCCTAGAGAGCGCGGAAAGCATGCACGTGGCGAGCGAGCCTCTATCCAACGGTGAGGGTAAGCTCGACGAATAAACACCCTGCCGTATGCTTTTCGCTGGTTTGCTGCGCTTTACGGGCCTAGTGCTCTAAGCACTCTCCAGACCTGGAGATGGGTCCAAAAAGGCCGCCTCAGCATTCGAGGCGTCTAGAACGTGGCCAGTGAGACCGGCCGACCGCGCGTGGCAATCGTGTCAACGATCGTGTTCGATCGGGTGTCCAGGACAGCGATGGTGTTACTCCCCGTAACGGAGATGTACACCCGTCTGCCATCGCCGCGCACGATCACGCTGGAAGGTTGGTCGCCCACATAGATGCGCTCCAGCTCGGCGCGCTTCGCCAGGTCGAGAATGTGTAGATAGCCATTAGGCTGGTTCACCACGTACAGACGTGTGCCATCCGGCGATGGCGCCAGAGCAACGGCACCCCGGTCCACTGCGTAGGTCTGCTCGATCTCTAGACTAACCGTGCTTACTGCATAAACGTTGCTCGACTCACTGACGGCGACGTAGAGGTGCTTGCCGTCCGGAGATAGCGCCAGGCCGCGCGGCTGCGGCTCAAGCCGGATCTCTTTCATCACACGTCCGGTATCAGCATCCAGCACGAGCAGGACCCCGGTGGTATGCAAAGTAATGTAGAGGCGAGCGCCATCGGGGCTTACTAGCACAGCCCAAGGGCGCCCGGAGAGCGCAAAGCGCGTGATCAGCGACGTCGAGCCGGCATCAAATACAGAGATGAAGCCGTAGCCCGTGGCATTGGGGGCCAGACCGCCAGCCACATACAGCCGGTTGCGCTTCTCATCGAACGCGATTGCCGTGATCGTCTCATTCACCCAGATGTTCTGCAAGATCTTCTGATCGATCATGTCCAGCACGAGGACCCGACTGGCAGTGGCGCTGGCTAAAGCGACATAGAGGCGCCCGCGGGTTCCATCGGCTGCCTGGGCGATGGTACGAGCGCGGAAGGCAAACTGCGGAGGCTCGGTCAGATAGTTCGTTTTGGTATCGAGCGCAGCCAGGCCGGCGAATTCCTGCCCGACCCAAATGCGGTTCGAAGGCACACGGACATTGCGCGAGAGCTGCGGCAGGAAGGTTGCCGCCACATATAGGAGGGCGTAGAGCGCAACCATCACGCCGGCGCCGTACAAGAAGAGTCGGCTCATTGGCAAGCGCGTGCCGGAAGGCGCTGCTGGGACAACGGCATCGATGCCTCCGCCCTGCACGGCAAGCGGCGTGTCGATGACCGCGGCAGGCTGCGCCGGCGCGGGCTCGGACTTCGGCCGGGTGATCGCCTGGGGCGCAGCCAAGCCGGCCAGCGGGGCCTCGTCGAGGTACTGCCGCACCATTCGCCGCAAGGAGGGAAGCTCTGCACGTGTAAGGGCTCTGTCGGGAGCGCTGATAGCCGCCATAAAGCGCTCCCATGCCTGATCAAGCATTGCCCGCGCACGCTCTCCACGCAGGCCCAGGATCAGTCCGAGATTCTCGCCGGCAATGCCCAGGGCGTCGAGCAGGAGCGCGGCGCGCTGCTGCAGCGAGAGCGTGGCCAGTGCAGCGTGCACCTGCACTGCTACCGGCGACTGCGGGGCGCTCTCGTGTGCCTGCCGGCGCGGGCGGCCGAAGAGCCGCCGCGGAAATGGCCGCACGATGGGTTGGGTTGCCACACGGTACAGGAGCGCGGTCAGATTGCTGCTTGCCCCATTGGCTTTATTGGAGGATGTAACTTGCTGCTCGAAGCGGCGAAACGCCTCCTGCGTGGCCCGCTCCGCTGCGCCTGGATCATCCAGCAGCCGGCACAGATAGCGGTAGAGCCGCATCCGGTGTTGCAGCAAGAACGCCTCAACCGCCGCTCGGTCGCCGCGCTGTATGAGCCTGGCGCGCTTCTGATCACTCAGATAGGCCACGGAGACCTCCCGCCACGGATGTCGCGTGCAGAGGGAGCCGCGCCCAAGTATAGCGCAAGTTCAGGTCACCGCGCGTTTGTTGACCGCGATTTCGCTGCAGTACACTGGGGAGTGAGCCACCGACCGGGGCGCGGCCCGGCGTACCCGAATGTGCCGGGCCTGCCTGGACAGACGTGGCGTGAGGAGCGTATGGTCTGGCTCGTGACCGCTGCGGTTGCCCTCGTGGCATATCTCTTGGGGGCGGTGCCGATCGGGCTGATCGTCGGCCTGCTTCATGGCATTGACGTGCGTCAGCATGGCTCACGCCGGACAGGCGCCACGAATGTCCTGCGGCTGTTGGGCTGGCGCTGGGCTCTTCTGGTGCTGCTCGGCGATGTGGCCAAAGGCGTGATCGCAGTCCTGTTGGCTCGCTTTGCGCTTGGCGGGTTCGGCGAGACCCCGCGGTTGCTCGGTGAGGTGATCGCCGCCCTGGCCGCAGTAGCCGGGCACAACTGGTCTATCTATATCAAGGGACACGGCGGCCGCGGCGTCGCCACCTCGATCGGCACCCTCGCCGCAATCTCGCCGATCACACTTGTAGTGAGCATGCCGGTGGGTATCCTGCTCATCCTGCTGACCGATATGGTCTCGGTAGGCTCCATCATCGGCACCCTTACCGCCCTCGCTTTCTTTCTTATACAGATCATCCTTGGGCAGGTTCACCCCCTCTATGCCCTCTATGGCATCCCTGCTGCCGTCTTAATCGTGTTCCAGCACCGTGACAACATTGCCCGCATTCTCAGTGGCACTGAACGGCGGATTGGCGTGCGGGAGAAGGTGCTGGGCCGTCGCTAAGCGCGACGGCCTCTTCGGGCGTGCCGCAGTAGACCACTCGGCTGCCGGTGTGGTCGAACTCGAATGCCAGCTCGTCGAGGTGGGCTAACGCGCGACGGACAGACTCGTGCCGGTCGGGCGGGCAGTAAATGATGATGTACCCGCCATTGCCGGCGCCGGAAATACGGCCTCCCAGCGCGCCGGCTGCAATTGCCCGAGCATAGGCATCATCAATCACCTCGTTAGAGATCCCCGGCACGATGGCTCGCTTGATCTCCCAGTCGATGTGCAGGTGCCGGCCAATGCCCTCGAAATCGCCGTTCCGGAGCATCTCGGCAATGCGCAGCGTGCTTGCCTTGAGCGCATGCAGGCCGTCGGCAATCACCGAGGCACTAAGCTCCTGCTGCCGGCGTAGGATCTCTTCGGAGTTGCGCGTGCGGCCAGTATAGAACAGCATCAGGTGCGCATGTAATGTGGCTTCCAGCTCGGGCGGAAGTCGCAGCGGCTCGACATTTACCGTATCGTCCTGATTGAAACGGAAGAGATTAATGCCCCCGAATGCAGTGGCATATTGGTCCTTCTTGCCACAGGAGAGCTTCAGATCATCGAACTCGATGGAGTATGCGGTCTCTGCCAGTTCGCCTGGGGAGGGCCTCCGGCCGTTATAGCAGGAGATCGCATGCACCAGTCCCACGGTGATGGCACCGCCGGTTCCAAGGCCGGTTCCGCCGCTGACTGTGGTGCTCACATGAATGCTCGCCGGGTGCGCAAGACCAAGACGTTGCACCACAGCCCGCGGCAGCACGGTCTCGGCTGAGCAGTACCGGGTGCGCGTATCTTTCTGCACCATCACGAACACGTACTTGTTAATGCTCATTGAAAGCGCCGCGCCACCATAGGCTTGGTAGTACGACGCTAGGTCCGTGCCGCCGCCGCCCAGGGAGATACGTACCGGCGTCCGCGTGATGACCAGTGTCGGCGACGCAGCTGCCAGCATCCAATTCTCAACTCGGCCGTGCACGATGATGCCTCCACCAGATGTAGAGCAGGTCGCGCAGGACCGCTACGGCATAGCGCCCGGTGTAGCGCATGCGTGAGTGAGGATCGTGTACCCATTGCACCGGCACCTGGGCGATGCGGTACCCCAGCCGGCGCGCCAGATAGAGCACCTCGACGTCGAAGCGATCACTGGTGAGGGTCGTATCTCTGAACAAACGGTGTCCGGCCTCCCGGCGGAAGGCCTTGAAGCCGGTCTGCGTATCTTTGATATCGCCGAGCAGAAGCGTGGTGACCACCAGGGAGAACAGGCGGCCCAGCAGCCGACGGTAGAGCGGCTGGGTGCTCCGCAGGTCACGCCCGTCGGGATGGACGCGGATGCCGATGGCAAGATCATAGCCCGCCTCAAGGGCGGCCAGCAGGCGACCGGCTTCCTCAATCGGCGTAGAGAGGTCGGCGTCGGTAAACAGGATGTAACGGCCGCGCGCGGCAAGTACCGCACCGCGCACTGCAGCGCCTTTGCCCCGGTTCACCCCACCGGCGATGAGGCGCAGGCAGGGTAACGCGGCGGCTGCTACGACCTGCTGTGTCGCATCGCGCGAGCCGTCGTCATAGACGATCACCTCTACCGGCCGGGCCAGGCGCGCTACATACGCACCAATCCTAGCCAGCGTGGGGCCGATCCGCTCGGCTTCGTTGTATGCGGGGATACAGATGCTGAGGTACGGCTCGCCGGCTTCGTTCATAGCCCACGCTCGATCATGCGCACGTGGCATTATAGCCGGCAGCGGCCGCCCACCGCCAAGCAAGGGGAGGAGCGGTGCAACAAGGCATCACCGGGATTGCCGGCCCGGGCAGCGGCTTCTCTGCACGTGCCCGGACCGGCTGCCTGATGGGGAGAAGCGCACATGTGCGTGCACACGCTAGGGTACCGGAGGAGTTTCGGCCGGACCGGGCGCGACAACCTTGCCGGCTTTCTTGAGCTCTTCGTAAGCAAGCTTGGCCAGCCCGCCGGCAATATGGGTCTTGAGTTCATGCTCGGCGTGTGCGCTCTCCAGCCGTTCGAGGACCCCCTCGGTGCTGGCGCGCAGCACATTCCGGACCGTTGCTGAGCTGACCCCCAGGTACTGTGCGATCTCATCGGTGCTCCGGTGGAAGTGGTCGTGGAGCACGACGATGTACGCTGCCTCGATCAGCGACGGAACCCACGTCAGGTTGCGATACTGCACCAGCTTGCGTAATCCGCCTGCGACTTCGATTGCCTTGAAGAGAACCTCTTGCACAAGCGCTTCAGCCGAGGCCTCAACCGGCTCAATCTCGGTAACCATGGGCCCACCTCCTTGTCACAGCCTGGTGTCCTGTACCAGGACGGCACGCACGGCACAGGCCGCATGCTCGCTGGAGCCAAGCCAAAGCGTCTCACTCACGCTCGCTGAGCGACCGGCCCCGCAGCAGGTCGGCCAGGCGCGGTCCCACCCGGACCAAGCCAAGCTCACTGATCTCCATCACATGAGCAGCGGGATCGTGGCCGCTCAGGCGGCAGCCATCAATGCGCAGCGTCCGCACGACATCGCCGAGTGCCACGCCATAGAGGCGCGCCACCGTGGGCGTCTCAATTAGGCGCTTGGTGAGCACAATCGTGCAGTCAACGATATGGCTCACCGCATAGCCGCCTGCTGCTTCTGCGGAACTCTCCTCCTGGGCGCTGCGCTTTTGCGTTACCACTACTGCGGTCTGATGCCACTCTTTCAAGAAGTTGTACACTTCACGCACAATCGCGCGGGCGTAGATTTCGCGCGCCTCGTAGAGTCCGGTGAGCGAGTCAATCACCGTGTACCGGATGCCCTGGCGGCGGTAGGCGTAGGCGGCAGTGGAGAGCAAGCTTGGCACATCCTCGCGCAGGCTGCTGCGCGAGGCGGCGTCAATGAGGTAGATCCGGTCACGCAGCCCTTCCCAGGCAAATCCCATAGCTCCGGCGCGCAGTTCCAGCGCCTGAGCAATGAAGGGGGCAGGCGTCTCCACCGTGATGAACAGTACCGGGTGTCCCAGGGCTGCCTGTTGGACCGCGAACTGCTCGGCCATGAGGCTCTTGCCGGTCTCGGGAATGCCCGTGAGCGCCACGACGGCAAGGCGCGGATAGCCACCCAGGGATCGCTTGACTACCTGCCCGCCGGAGAACTCGACGGTATAGAACAGCTCGTCCAGTCCCTCGACCCCAGTGGGGACGCCTGTCAGCGGCGCGGCACGCTGGAGCGCTGTGCCGGCCGTCTCCAGCGCCTCTGTAAGCGGACCGCGCTCGCGCCGCACTGGGAAAGTTGCAGAACGCTCGCTATCCATCTGCAGATCATCCTACCGATAGCACAATTGATAGTACAACAGGCAGCAAATACACACCTATATCTTTGAAGCCGGATAACTGACCGGTATCATGCAGCATAGGGCACATTGATAATCTTAGCTATGCTCTCTTATTTTATTTTGAGTATGGTCATGGTTAAAATTACATCAGAGGTTTATAATAAGTGTGCAAAAATTTCCTGGTATGCACCCCCAGCAGGTGTCCGGAGTAGAGTAGCCAAGAAGAAAGAAAAAGAAGAAGCAGAGTGTAAAGCGCTGCGGGTCCTTGAACTCACCCTGCACTGGATGGCAGCGTTGCCCAGCGCACCTGGATACGGCAGCAGGGCGGAAGTTCGCCCGATGGGGCTGCCGGATCAGCCGTATGAGCGCCGTGCGCAGAGAGACAGTCCAAGCACCGGCGAGCCGCCTCAAGGAGATGCTCTACATCTACCCCCTGACAGGTCGGGGCAAACCAGCGCAGTTTGTCGATCCCTTGCTGGAGTTTGAGCACCGCACCACGGCGGTTGCCCCGTTGGAGATGGTACAGCCCCACACCTACAAGCAAGATGCCCTGGTAGAGATAGCGTACATCGTCGGCCTCAGCGCGCCAGAGCAGCTCCAGCGTCTCATGCTGCTCAAAATAGAGCCCGGCGTTAAACTCCTCTACGGCTCTTCGCAGCGCGTCAGAGGGTGGCTCAGTGCAACGCGTGGTGAAGTAGGGGCCGGGGCGCTTGCGTACCGGCGGGAGCAACGCCCGCCGCGCTGCCTCTGTGTTATGTTCACGGCTCGAGGCGCTCGACTGCTCCGTCACCATTGCGATCTCCCTGCTGCAGGAGGCTTCGACGCTCCAGTGCACTGCCTCACAGTACAGTAGAGCATCTAAACCCATCCATACGGCCGTGCAATATGGTATGCTGCAAGGAAGAGCCGGCAACCCAGGGCTCATCCCTCAGCCCTTGCAGTCTACCACGACTATGCCGGGAGGTGATCCGATGCCGGTTGCATTCCCCGATGTGCCCATCCCGGCGGAAGCCGGCCCGGTGGTGCAGAGTTTGATGCGCTTCTTCCGCGACGTGCACCAGACGTTCTGGCACACGATTGAGTGCTTCTATGCGGCAGAGCTCGATTGGAAGCCCTCTCCCAACACCGACTCGATCGGCGCGATCACAGATCATGTCATCGCGGCCGAGCGCAACTGGCTGGAACAGGTCTTGCTCCAGCAAGCACCGCCTGCAGGCGCTGTGCCGACCCAGGTGTCACGCTCCCGGCCTGAGCATCCGCGCTCCGGGGTCACCGCGGACGTCTACCTCGCCGACCTGGCGGAGCAGTACCGCCGGATTATGTTGTTCATGGCTGGGCTCACGGATGAGCAGCTTCAAGAGACGCGACGTAGCCGCAGCGGTCGCGAAGTGACCGTCGAATGGGTGATCCAGCACCTGATCGCGCATGTTGCCTACCATACCGGCCAGATCGTCTACATCAGCATGCTGGACGGCTTTCCGGAGTAGAGGATGCCTGAACCCGATGCGGGGAGGAATGATCCGTACCTGAACACGGACAGCATCCGCCGGCTGCTCGACGCGCTCCGGCTGCGCCTGCACTACGCCGGCCAGGCCGTCGAGGAGGGCGAGCTGGAGAAGGCCGAGTATATCGTCGCCGGCGTCCGCGAGGGATGTGACCTGATTATGGCGAGGCTGCGTGCCCTGCGCGCAGGGCACGCAGCCTCGCCGGCAGGAGACTAGGAGGACTGCGTACGGCACCGGCGCCGTGCGCTCGCCCAAGGGAGGGATAACCATGCAGCGCCGCGAGAAACCGGCCGGGTCATTATGGGGTCTGGCCATTGAGGGATGGGTCTTCTCCGTTGCTCCGCTGGTGCTCTGGGCATGGCATACTGGCTCGCCACCCCTCAGGATTGCCGTAGGTCTGCGGCCGCTTCCGGAGTGGATCTGGCTGGCCGTGCTGTGGGCCGGCCCGACGTGGATCGCACTCCGGGTCTCCGCCGTAGACTGGTCCTCCCCTCCGGTTGCGCCTGTTGCGCGCGCCTACAGCTGTGGCGTGCGTCTGGCGCTGCTGACCGGCATGGCAGTTGGGCTGGTCCCTATGCTCATTGCCGCCGGCCGGTCTACCGCTGGAAGCTTCACTGCCGTGCCGGTCTGGCTGCTCCCAGCCCTGGCAGATGCGCTCATGGTAGCAGTGTCCGTCTCCGGCGTGCTGGCGCTTCTGTGGGGAAGCTATGCTGCATGGCTTGCGCGGGCGCTGGTGCTCTCCCGCTGGCCGGCGCTGGCGGGCCCGCCGGGCAGGCACCGCCGTGTACGGCGCGCGTTCCCAAGTATGTGGCAGCGGCTTTGCCTGGCGCTTCGGTATGATCCCGGTATTGCTCACTGCCTCCTCGGCCATTCCTGGCGCGGCACACTCTGGCTGAGCGGCTGGCACCTGCTTCCACCACTGACCTTGGTCGGGACCAGCGGCCTAGTGCTTGCGCTGCTCCGTGCCGGTATCCAGGTAACACCGGGCGTTGTGCTCTGGATCGCCGCATTCTCGCTGCTGGCCGCCCTGCTCCTGCATGGGGGATACGCCCTGCTTACTGCTGCCGATCTGGTCCTGGGCTGTCGGGAGAGACTGCCCGTGCCTGCGCCCACTGCGCCCGCCGCCATTCCCTCCGTACGGCCACCCGCGCTGCGCCGGCTAGCAGGAGGCACTGGAGCAGGAGAAGCGGCAGAGCCGGGGTGGCCGCCCGTCACGCGACCCCAGGGCCCCGCAGCGGCGTGAACGTGGTATGGTATAGACGTATCGGTTTCGCCCGGCTCGCAGCGAGGTGGAGGTGAGCGCCATGCGGAGCATCATTGTTGGCGCGGCGACCCTGGTCATTGGCATTGCCGGCGGCGCGCTGGTCGGTCTTGTAGTCGAACTTGTCACACGTGCAGCAGGATGGACGCTTGTCCTCGCGCTGGCCGGGTTAATTGCGGCAGCACTCTACCTGGCGCTTGGCGCTCCCGAAGAGTCGGCGGCAACGGAAGAGGATGGCGAGGCTTCCTCTTCCGGCGAGTCGGGTGCGGAGCCACGAACGGATACCCATCTGCTCGAGCGGGCGTAGAACCGCCACGGCCGGGCAGCCCATTCGCCGGCATAGGCCACGCCAACACGCGGCGCCTGCACGATGTCCTCAGCCATGACGCGCTCGCCACGATCCTCAAGGTAGAGCGGCCCGCATGTGAGGTCCAGCCCGTTGTGCTGACGCGTAATACCCAAGGCGCGACAGAGCCTGCCCGGCCCGCTGGTTGATACGCCGCGGGGGATCCCCTCTGCTGGCTCAAGAGCGCGAATCAGCACCGCCGCCGGATATCCCGCGCGCTCGGTAACGATATTGAAGCAGTAATGCATCCCATAGACCAAGTAGACGTAGGCAAACCCGGGCGGACCAAACATGATGCGGGTGCGTGGGGTGAGCCCGCGCGAGGCATGCGAAGCCCGATCCTCAGGACCAATATATGCCTCAGTCTCAACGATGCGTCCGGCGCGACGCCCCTGCGGTGTGTCATAGACCAGATAGAGGCCAAGCAGGTCGCGGGCAACCCGAAGCGTCGGACGGTCGAAGAACTCACGTGGGAGCTTATGCCACGACATCGCCCAGTGAGCGCTCACGGGTCTGAATATTGAGGAACGGAAGCCAGCCTGCGACGAGGCGTCGGTGCTCGCCGCTGCACGGACGCACCTGCTTGCTGCCGGGGAACCGCAGCAGGCGTCCTGTCGGATCCCCAAAGCGGCGCACAACGTAGACCCCGCCTGGTTCCTGACCAACCACAACGTAGAGCTGGCGATAGGCAATATCGTGGAAGAGGACACCCACGCGTGCAAAGCTCTCGAGCGGGACAATCGCTCGCCGTTCGTCATCAATGTAGGTTATGTTCGTAGCCACGCCGCCGCCTCCCCCAGCGCACGTGCGCTGTTTGTACTCCCCTCGTCTGTATTGTACCCCGGCCCCTCCCTGGCCTCAGAACGACTGGGCCATTGGTCCGGTGTCGCCGGGACAGCATCCTGCTGGAGGGGCAAGTGTGCCACAGCGGTTGACGTTACGGCCATGGTCGGCTACGATTTTATACTGGCCGTGCTAGGTGGGGAACTAGCGGTGCCCTGTACCCGCAATCCGCTTTAGCGGGACGGAATTCCCATCCCGAGGGGTAAGGCTAGCGATTCTGCCTTCGTTCGGTGGCGTTGATGATTGGGTCCTGCGCGACAGGGCCCCGTGAACCCCGCCAGGTCCGGAAGGAAGCAACGGTAAGCGGTGTGCCCTGGGTGCCGCAGGGGAGCCTGGTCGGAGTCACCGGGCGTGGGCATGGCGTTGGACCTGCCTCGACGGAGGGTGCACGGCCAAAGCTTTTTTATTTTTGTTTATTCTTAAAGAAATGCAAACAAGGGGCGGGCTATAGCCCGCCCCTTGTTCTATTAGCGCGGTGCCGCGCCTGCCGTCTCCGCCGGCACGCGTTCGAGCGTGGCTACATCGGCGCCGGCGCGCACCATCTCCTCAATGGCCTCCTCAGAGTCATGTGGCCGCACGTTGACGCCCCGGCTGGCGTCGACGAGCAAGGTCGCCTTGAAGCCCGCCTTTAGAGCATCGAGCGTGGTCGCCTTCACACAGTAATCGGTGGCGAGGCCCCCTACGTACACGTGCTTGACACCCAGCCGCCGGAGCGCCTCGGCCAACGGTGTTCCCTCCGGGGTAACTGCCTGGAAGGCTGAATAAGCGTCCTGCTCCGGATCCATCCCCTTTGATATAACTACCGCATCCTCAGGCAGGCGCAGCTCCGGATGGAACTCCGCACCCTTGGTGCCCTGCACACAGTGCGGCGGCCAGACCCCACCAAACTCTTTAAAGTGCTTCGTCTGCTGCGGATGCCAATCGCGCGAGGCGAAGATGACCGCGCCCCGGGCTTTCATCCGGCGGATATACTCGTTCAGCACCGGCACAACCTTATCCCCCTCCGGCACCGGTAGTGCTCCGCCGGGACAAAAATCGTTCTGGACATCAACGATGATCAGCGCCTCTTCCGGCATAGGCCCCTCCTTGGGCGGACCGTGCAGCCGTCCACCCTGCTCGCTCCTGGGTCGCTAGCTTCCAGTGCGCTCCTGATGGGTCCAGCGCACCTCTATTGTAGCGCCTCGCCCGGTCTGCAGTACTGCTGCAGCGCTCCCATTTCGGATCGCGACCTCAAGCAGCCCGGCGCTATCCACGAGCGCCAGCGCTTGCCCAGGCGCCACGTCCGCGTAGGTGCGTCGCAGCGGGACAGCACACCCCGGCGGATCGATCCAGACCATCACAGACACGGCATCCGGCCGCTGGAGCCATGCACCCGGCAGGTTCGAGATCAGATTACCGAAGCGGTCCACATGGATTACGCTGCCACGGAGGCGGTCCGGGCCGGCCTGCGGCGCAACCACCTGCAGACGCACCAGCGTCGATACGTTTACCGGTGGTCCGAGAGCCTCGGGAGCAACCCCCAGCGTGAGATGGGCCGCGGCCGGAGCCATGATGTCTCGCCCGTGGAATGTATTGCTCACTACCGGCCGCCAGAACCGCGGCTCGGCCAGAGCATGCACCGTCACGACCGGATAGGCATCCATTAGGTGCGTCAACAGGCCGTTGTCCGGGGCAATGAACCACCATTCACCGGCCTGGACGGCCAGAATGCGCCTGTCGCTGCCTACCCCTGGATCAACCACGAGGATATGTACGGTACCGGGCGGATAGTACGGACAGGCCACCAGGGCGGTAAAGGCGCCGGCCGCCACATCCTGCGGGGGCACGTCATGGGTGATGTCGATGACGGTGAGCTGCCGGTTGAGGGACAGGAGAACCCCCTTCATCGCCCCGGCATAGCCGTCGGACGTGCCGAAATCGGTGATCAGCGTGACTAAAGGGATCGGACGCACACCTTCGATAATAACACGAACACGAAGAAGAGCATGAACGCGAAGAAGAGCACGAGAGGAGCGCATCAGGACTGCTCATCCAGGACTTTTGGCCTCTGGGCATCCCCTCAGGCCGCCGGTTGAGTACAATGCGTTCAGGGTGGTTTCAGGCCTATGGGTGGGACCATTGCGCCGCAGGCTTCGCCCCCAGCGGCCACGGCGCACGAGAGCATCGACCTGGGGGATGTGTCGCCCTGGTGGACGGCGCGCCGGCAGGCCGCTGGGGCGCACCCGCGCCCAGCAGCACTGCCGGACGCGACGGCAGTGCTGGGCGCAGCGGTGATCTGCGCGGTGCTGGCGCAGCGCCTTGTGGCGCCCCCACGCCTGCCGCCTGAAACGATTGTCCTATACGCCATAGCCCTGATCTGCCTGGTGCAGGGAGCGCGCGCGATGCGGCCGGCCCTGGAGGCCGCCTGGCCGGGATGCATGCCGATACGGCTGTCAGGCCTGCGGTGGAGGGAGCAACCTGGCAGCCGGCCTTGTACTGCTTGCTGTCGCCTACCCGCTGAGCAGCGGCAACAATCTTTCGGCCGGAACGGCTCTCCTCTGGCTGGGCGGCGTCTGGCTGCTCTGCCGCGGGCTGTGGGAGGGCACACCACCCGACCTATCCCTTATCCAGTGGCTAGGCACAGCGCCGGCGCGCCTTGCCCGACTCTATGAGCTCCGCCTGTCGCTCTCCAGCGACCTCCTGGCACTGCTCTTCCTCACAGCACTGGCCGCGTTCCTGCGGCTCTACCGGCTGGACGCTGTGCCTGCAGAAATGACCAGCGACCATGCTGAGAACATCCTCGATATCCGGGATATTCTCGCCGGCAGGCACATGGTCTTCTCGCCGCGCAACACCGGACGCGAGGCGCTTCTCTTCTGGGCCACGGCACTGGCGCTGGAGTGGCTCCCCTTTACCTTTCTCACCCTCAAACTGGTGGTCGCTGTCGGTAGTATCTTGGCAGTCCCGGTAGCCTACCTGCTGGTAAAGGAATGGTATGGCCGTGAGGTGGCGTTCTTCGCCGCCTTCTTCCTTGCCATCTCGAAGTGGGCCATCACCATCGGGCGTTGGGGCTTGCGCGCCGGCTGGGTGCCGCTCTTCGTTGGCCTCACGCTGCTCTTCCTCGTGCGGGCGCTCAAATATGGGCGGCGCAACGACTTCATCCTCTGCGGGCTTGCCCTGGGAGCGAGCCTATACGTGTACACCTCCCTGCGCATGCTGCCGATCGTCGTTATAGTGCTCGTTGCTCTGGCGGGGGTGCGGGAGCTCCGGCACGGCCGTGGCAGAGCACTCCCGGCGTATCTCGGCGGGCTCTTGACCGTGCTTGCGGTGACTGCGGCCGTGTTCGTGCCACTGGGCCGATATATGATCGAGTATCCCGAGAGCTTCTGGTACCGCGCGCTGACCCGGATGACCGACCTGGAGCGTCCGGTGCAGGGCAGCCTGCCGGAGCTCTTCGTGAGCAACCTGCGCAATAGCCTGCTGATGGCCCACTGGAAAGGCGATATTGCCTGGGTCACCAACGTGCCGGGCGACCCGTTTCTGGATCCGATCAGTGCAGGGCTGGCGACATTAGGTACGGTCTACCTGCTCTGGCATGTGCGCCGCGGGGTCAACGCCGCCGTGCTCATTGCGTACCTGTTGCTGCTAATGCCATCAACGCTGAACTTCGCCTTTCCGCAGGAGAATCCCAGTGCCGTGCGCTCGAGCACGGTCATGCCGGTGCTTTTCCTGTTTCCAGCCATCCCGGCGGCGCTAACCTGGCGGGCACTGGTCCGGCAGCCGACAGCTATGTGGCGCCGCCTGGCAACAAGCGGCCTTATCCCGCTCCTCGTCATAGCGCTCGCCACGAACGCCCGCTGGTACTTCGAAGCCTACGGGCCGCAGTACCGGCACGCCTCGCAGAAGACATCGGATGTGGCACGCGCGGCCAACGGCTTCGTGGCACTATTTGGTTCCACGGCGGATATTTACATTGAAACCTGGCCTCACTGGGTCGATCACCGGCTGGTCGGCTTCCAGATGGGAGATCCGGGCTGGAACAATCTACTGGCACGGGTCGAAGACATCCGGCGCAGTGACGCCACGGGACGCCCTCGCCTGGTCATCATGCACCCTGCCGACAGGGATGGCCTGGCCCAGCTCCGCCGCTGGTATCCCCAGGGCATTGAAAAGCAGTTCGATGTTGACGGGCAGCCGTACTTTGTGCTCTATCTGATCCCGCCCGCCCAGCCTGCCGCCACCTTACCGTAGCACAGCCTACGTCATGCCCGGCTACTCGGCTCCCCCTTTGGAGAGTAACTATACGTTCTCTTCTGGGCACCGGGCCCGCTCCATGACGAGGAGGCTGCGGCGTTTTATGCACTACGTACCCGCACTTTCCCCCAGTACCGAACCCACGAAGTCACGGTAGCCACGGGCGAAGTCGGCGCCCGAGACGGGACGCTTGCCTTCGAGCTGAACCTGTTCGAGCAGGAGCAGGCCCTCGCCCGTGACCACAGCCGGGCCTTCGGCAGTCTGCACAACCAACCCTGGTCGCCGCTCGCGCGGGTCGAGCTTCGCCGCCGCTTCGTCAAGGACGCGGCAGCGTAGCACCTTGAGCAGGTGGCCCTTATAGTACGTATACGTACCCGGCCAGGGGGTGAAAGCACGACAGCGTCGCTCCAAAACCACGGCCGGAAGCCGGAAGTCGAGCAGGCCATCCTCCTTGCGGAGCATGGGGGCATAGGTGGCGCGGCGCTCATCCTGTGGCTGTGGGGTGATCTCTCCGGCCAGCCAGCGCGGCAGGGTCTCAATCAGGAGCTCGGCGCCGAGGTGGGCCAGCCGCTCGGACAAGGTGGCGGTGGTATCGTCCGGCCGGATGGGCTCGGCGCGCATGGCGAGGATCGGCCCATCATCCAGCCCCTGACCGATGAGCATAATAGTGACTCCCGTCTCCTGGTCACCGGCAGCAATGGCGGCGGCGATCGGCGCAGCACCCCGCCAGCGCGGGAGCAGCGAGGCATGGACGTTCAGGCAGCCTTTTGGGGGGATGGCCAACACTTCAGGGGGCAGAATGCGACCGTACGCAACGACCACAAAGACATCGGCGCCATAGGAGGCCAGCTGGGCGTGAAGCTCGGGTCGCCGCAAGCTCTTCGGCTGGAGTACTGGGACGCCCGCCTCCTCGGCCACGACCTTCACCGGCGGCGGCGTGAGCTTTCCACCGCGCCCAACCGGGCGGTCCGGCTGCGTGACCACGGCGACAACGTCATGGCGCTGCAGCAGCGCCCGCAGCGAGGGGACGGCGAAGGCCGGGGTGCCCATGAACAGCACGCGGGCACGTACCGACACAGCTATGCTCGCGCCTCCTGAAGGGCTCGGGCGACCTGGGCCTGCTCGGCGCGGCTGATTCTGCGTACCTCTTCGGTCTCGTCCTCAGGCGGCTGATAGTGCAGGGCAGCGGGGTCTTCGAGCCTATCGATGAAGAGCACGCCGTCGAGGTGGTCGATCTCGTGCTGTAACACGCGGGCGACCCAGCCGTCGGCCTTCACACGCACCTCCTTGCCGGTGCGGTTTAGCCCCTTCACCACGACGGCGCTGTGGCGGCGTACCGGGCCGTAATAGTGCGGGATACTCAGGCAGCCCTCCTCGGCCACGTCTGTTTCTTCAGATACTTTGATGATCTCAGGGTTAACGAGCTGGAGCCGGGTGTCCTCATACTCGACGACGATGACACGCAACGGCACCCCAATCTGGGGTGCAGCCAGGCCAATGCCGTGCGCGGCGCGCATCGTCTCGACCATGTCGTCGAGGAGCGCGCGAATCGACTCATCCACCCGGCTCACCCGCTTCGCCTTCTGCCGCAATATTGGGTTGCCCAACAACACGATCGGTCGTACCGCCACAGCTCTTCCTCGCTCCGCCTCGTGCCGTCGTTGCGCCGAAGTAGCTCCTCAGGTCTCTGAGCGCCACAGACAGCCTCTTCTGCTGCATACGCTCGCGCCTATGCACGTCGGCTGCCTTCACATATCTTACCATGAGCGCAGTGCATCCTTGTGGCAGCAGCAGCAAGCTTCCATGGCACCACAACATACCTGCACATCTGTGCCGATTGACAGCCGCCGATTGACTCGGTAGAGTGGAATTGTCGTGTTGTTGGTATGGATCGTCTGCGGAAAGGAGGTCCTCCATGCCGACGTACGTGACCTTGATGCGGTGGACCGACCAAGGCATCCGGACGGCGAAGGAGACCGTAAACCGCTATCGCGAGGCCAGGAGCATGGCGGAGCAGATGGGCGGGAAGATCACGGCAAACTACTGGACGCAGGGGACCTACGACGTTGTATTCGTGCATGAGTGGCCGGACGAGGATAGCGCCATGGCCTTCCTGCTGCGCGTGGGAATGCAGGGCAACCTGCGCACAGAGACGCTGCGGGCGTTTGGCGAAACCGATATGGAGCGCATCCTGCAGAAGCTACCCTGAGCTTCTCGCTTGACCGAATAGCAAGCTGCTCATGACGCCGGCCGTCTCCGCCCTGGGCACAAAGATGCCGAGGCGTGGAGACGGCCGGCTGTCTCTTGCCGGCACCTTTCCCTGACCTTTAGTGCAGGACACCGGCTGCGGATGTTCCCAGGACCTGGGACTCCCTTCCCTCCCCACAGATACGACATGCCCGCGCGGGCATGCAACGTCCGGCCCCGGCGCGTCTCCGTTCCTATGGTATCCAGGTGGCCCGGCGGCATGACCTACTAGCCGGACACCGCCGTTCGTCCGTAAATACCACCGGTCTTTTTCACAGCGGGTAGAATGCGAGTAGTGCTAAGCTTCAGGACGCACGCACGAAAGAACACGAACGACGCACGGGGCATAGGGGAGGCAGTGCAATGCGGCATGTACTGGCAAGGCAAGACGGGCAAGGATTGGTAGAGTATGGTTTAATCCTCTTTTTAGTCTCTATCGTCGTCATCGCCATCCTGGCGCTGCTTGGCCCTCAGATTGGGTCGATCTTCAGCTCAGTGTACAACGCGGTGCGGTAATCCGCCCTGACGCGAAGTAAAGGGTGCAAGGGCGCCGGAGCCTGCATGAGGCTCCGGCGCCCTTGTTCACTCTACCAAGAAGTAAAGTAAGAAGGAAGTAAGACACACAGAAGAAGGGAACGGCAGAGTATCCGCTGCCCAGCGGTCGGCGTCTGGGGACACCTTAACGCTGAGCCAGCATCAGGTTGTCATACCGCACATCAGCGACGACGCCGCTATTCGGCGCCGTATGCACGCCGAACCACATGACGCCGCTCCGGTATGTCCCGTCCGGAAAGGTGATCAGGCGCTGCCCGTTCACCGTCACGGCGATCACGGCATCGGCGCAACTTAGCTCGACGCGATTCACCCCGTTCCCGCGCTTGATCGCCGCCCAGAACTGCCAGTCAACCAGCGCCACAGACTTCTGTCCATCCTGGCGCACGAGTCGGACCTTGCTCTCCTGCGGATACAGCTCGACGCGATACCCGGTAGAGCCGCTCCACAGGCAGCCAAAGTCGAGATAGCGCTCTACCGGCAGGCTGACGATCCGCGTGTCGATGGCCAGCGTTGCCCCACTGTATACTCCCGGCAGCGTCACCATGACCTGCACGGTCGGATCCAGCTGGCGCACGGCATACTCGCCATTCTCATAGGCGAGTGTGTAGCGGGCAGGGTTATCAGAGGAGCGTGGGAGCACTCCGGCCGCGGGATTGTCAAAGCTATCGGTGATGAGGATGGCACCGCTCAAGGCTGAGGGGAGCTCACCGCGCAGGAGCGCCGCAGCGGCCATGCGGAAGCGACGTTCCCATTCGGGCCGTTCTAGCACGTAAGTCCAGAAATTGCTGCTGTTGACGCCAAACAGCTCAAGATCGGCCAGCGAAGGAATGCGCAGCAGTTGGGGGACGGCATCGGTGGGCTCCCATTTCGGCAGATAGATCGGATCACCATCCTTCAGCAGCGCCAGCGAGAGCCAGGGGTCACCACGCGGCAGCGCCTGGAGCTCGGGCAGGGTGACCTCACGCCGGCTCTCCCAAGAGACGGGATGTCCCTCGAGGGCACGACCGTCGCCGGCCCAGTGCAGCACCCCGAGTTCGTCGGCGAACCAGAGGTGCGGCGTGCCCTTGAGAGCAACGACCGTGCCCGGCGGCAGGCCGTTTGGGACCGGTGTTGGCTGCGCGGGCGGCATCTCTCGGGGAGGTTGCATCTCCTCAGGAGGAGGCGCCTCCGCCGGAGGCATACCCTCGTCAGGAAGTGACTCGTCGGCAAAGACCGGCGTGAGTGGCAAAAGCAGCACGAAGACGACCAGAAGCAGCCGGTGTAGCATGCTGTCGCGACCTCCTGAACAGGCTTAGACGTAGAGACCCCCTTAACAAGCCCGTTGACCGCAGACCTGCTTGTACAGGACAGCTGGGCGCAGGGGACACTCTAGCTCCAGGTCGCATTCTACCGGCTGCATGGGTCCTGGGCGCAGGCGAAGTACTCCTCCTAGAGCGCGGTAGCATTCTTGGTAATGGTGCAGGACTTCCTTCTCATTTCTGATTTCTCTGATGATTTCTCTGAGAGACTTGCTCTTCTGATAGGGTGATAGGGACTTGCGCTGTGGGGGACCTGCGCCGGCTACGGAAGCTCCTGCCAGAGCCGGCCCAGCCGCTCCAGCATGGCGGCAGGATCCCCGCGAGCGGCGGTTTCCAGGACGAGCTTGCCCTGGTAGCCGGCCTCCTGAAGCGCCGCCTCGATACGTGCCCAATCGAGGACGCCTTCGGTCGGCGGGTAATGCAGGTCGCTGCGACCGTCGTTATTGGCTGCATGGATAGAGATCAGCCGCGGGCCTGCAGCCCGTATCTCCTCCACCGGGTCAAGCCCGTTGATCGCAGCATGGCCGGTGTCGAGACAGAAGCCGATGCGCGGGTCGGGGAAATCGGCGCTGAGCTCGGCCAGCGAGCGGCCGTAGCGCCAGAAACCGTAGTCAATCATGTTCTCCAGCGCGACCCGCGTCCCGCTTTCGGCTGCGATCTCGACCAGCTCGGCCACGAGGTCACGCACAGCCTGGCGAGAAGCCGGGTGGAGTTCCTCAGGCAGCGGCTCGCGGTGGCCTGAGGGATGCACCACGGCGGCCACGGCTCCCAGCGCGCCAGCCTGCCGGATCGACGCGCCGATCAGCTGGCGCCACTGGGCGCGGTCGCCCTGCTCGGGGTGCCCCAGGTTCAGGCCGCTGAACGGAGTATGCACCGAGTGGACTCGCAGCCCCAGTTCGTCCAGGAGGCGGCACAGCGCATCGATGTCCACGTCGAGGCGCGGGTCGAGATGGAAGCCATCGGCCCAAATCTCCACCCAGCGAAATCCTGCCCCGGCGATCTGCCGTAAGGCCTCGTCCAAGGGCCGGCGTCCAAACAGCCACGTGGAGACAGCATAGCGGTCAAAGAAGGTTGCAGCCTGCACGTGCACACGCTCCCTTGCCTAATCTTCAGGTGTCCCTGTCCTCTTCTAGGGTGGCGCTATAGTGCACAGTCCCAGGACCCGCGGGCGCTTCCAGCCTTGCCCGCCGGTTTCCTCGACGCCTCTGGTACAATCCGTACGTTACGATGGTACCATACCTCGGCGCGGCTTACCATTGGCGAAATATTCGCTATGCTAACAAGGGTTCGGTACCGGCTGCACCGCCCCGGAAATGATCGGTGCCCGACACAGGCGCCGTCGCTGGGCACCCCTCGCCACTTCAGCACGGGCGAACTCCTGCGACGAGCAGGACACAGCGAGAAGTATGGAGCCACGTTCACCTCTACAGCGAGCTTTGCCACTACGTGAGAACAGGGCTCACCGGCAGCCTGCCATCCACCGGCAGTCCTCCCGCACCGTCCACGCGGCTCTCCTGCGCCTGTTCGGCCGGATCATGGCTGCCCTGCTCGGGCTCACCCTCGGCGTCCTCGCTTTCAGCCTGCTCAGCTTCTGGCAGGCCACTCATCCACCCCGCTTGGTCTCCGCAATTACGCCGCATGCCCTGGGGTGGCCCTATGAAGAACTCCAGATTACGACCGGCGACGGGCTGCGCCTGGCTGCCTGGCTCGTCCCCGCCCAGGAACCCTCGGACCAGGCGATTATCCTGTTACACGGCTATCCGGCCGACAAGGGCACTCTGCTGGGCCGGGCACGCTTTCTGTACAGCCGCTATCACCTGCTGTTTCTCGACTTTCGGGCCATGGGGCAGAGCGAGGGGAACTACATCAGCTTCGGTTACCACGAGCGCAAAGATGTCCTGGCGGCCATCGACACGCTCCAGCAACGCGGGTTCCACCGCATCGGGCTCATGGGGGTCTCGTTCGGCGCTGTGGTCGCCCTGTTGACCCTCCCGGAGACATCTGCGCTCAGCGCCGTTGTGGCGGATTCCGCCTGGGCAAACCTGGACGCCATGGGCGAGACCTACTACGGCCGCACAGGGTTACTACGCCGGCCGCTCACTGAGCTGACGAAGCTATGGGGCCGGCTATTCTATGGCGTCATCGCCGAGGAGATCGCGCCGGAGCGGGCGGTGCGCGGCGTGCGCACACCGCTCTTGCTCCTTGCCACCCGCAATGACCCGCTGGTCCGTGTTGAGCACGTATACCGGTTGCAGACCGCCCTGCATGGGCATCCCGCTGCCGCGGTGTGGATCCGCGAGCGCGGCGGGCATCTCCAGGGTGGAGGTGCGGAGGAGCAGCAGCGCATTCTACAGTTCTTTGCCAGATACTTAAGCGGCGCTGCAGAGTAAGAGCAGCCCGGGCGAGGCCGGCATGGCAGCTTCTCTCCAGGCAAGCGCGCGCTGCTTGCTTCACCCATGCCGGCCGGCGGCATCCCGCCCGGGTCCCGTCGCTGCAGCCTGAGCTGTGCCGGCAGCCAGTGCCTCCAGCCCCCGCGCCTCGTCGGGCCCGGCCTGGGCGAGGATCGCCGCCAGGCGAGCAGTGAGCTGCTCGCCGCTCTCGTGCGGCTGGGCGGCGAGCAACGCCTGCACTGCCGCCAACAGTCGGTCGAAATCGGGAGCTGCCGCGGATGGCGTGAGCAGGAAGATCTTGGGGTGTCGCGTCGGCCCGGCGCGCTCGCTTTCCAGCGTGAGCTCCTCGTGCAACTTCTCGCCCGGCCGCAGGCCCACGTATTCGATCTGGATGTCTATGCCGGGGCGCAGTCCCTTCAGGCGCAGCATCTTGAGCGCGAGGTCCTGGATACGCACCTGTTCGCCCATATCGAGCATGTAGACTTCGCCCGTGCGGGCGAACGCCGCCGCCTGGATCACCAGGCTCACCGCCTCGGGGATGGTCATGAAATAGCGCGTGCTGTCGGGGTGCGTGATCGTTACCGGACCACCGGCCTCGATCTGTTTGAGGAACGTCGGCACTACCGAGCCGCGGCTGCCGATCACGTTGCCGAAACGCACGGCACAGAACACCGTGCTGGAGCGCTGTGCCATAGCCTGCACCAGCAACTCGCAGATCCGCTTGCTGGCACCATAGACACTAGTGGGACGCACCGCTTTATCGGTAGACACGAGCACGAACCGCCCCGCTCCATGCCGCGCCGCCAGTCGGCACAGGTTGTAGGTGCCGCCGATGTTGACGCGCACGGCCTCGTCGGGATGCTCCTCCAAGATAGGCAGGTGTTTATAGGCGGCGGCGTGGAAGATCACCTCAGGACGGTACAGGGCGAACACACGCTCCAGGCGTGCCTCCACGGTAACGTCGGCCAGGACTTGTCGCACGCACTGGCCGTTCGCCTGAGCAGCGAGCTCTAGCCCAAGATCGTACAACCCGCTCTCGTTGTTGTCCAGCAGGATCAACTCCGCCGGGGCCAGCGCGAGAAGCTGGCGAGCAAGCTCAGAGCCAACCGAGCCGGCCGCGCCCGTGACCATCACGCGCTTGCCGGCGATAGCATGCGAGCACAGGGAGAAGTCCACCTCGACCTGTTCGCGCCCCAGCAGATCCGTGATCGTGACCTCGCGCAGTCCGGTGGCGCTGGCCTGGCCGCGCATGATCTCCAGGAGGCTGGGCACGATCTGGATCTTCGCCTGGGTCTGTTCACACAGCGACACGATCCGGCGGACCACCGCGCCAGGCGCCGACGGAATAGCGATCGCCACGACGTCGATGGCGTACCGCTGCACGACCGCTGGAATATCCGCGATGGCGCCAACCACACGCAGCCCGTGGATCATCGTGCCGCGCTTGCGCGCGTCGTCGTCCACGAAGCAGACGGGTTGGTAATTCCAGGCGCGATGGTACAGGAACTCGCGGGCGAGGAGCTGGCCGGTCTGGCCACAGCCGACAATCAGCACTCGGCGCGGCGCCGCCGGGCGCGCTCCCGACCAGTGCTGGAACAGGCGCGGCCACAGGCGTACCAGGCCGAGGCAGAGCAGCGTGATGGCGCCGCCGGTGGGGATGACGCTCAGCGGCAGCGGGCGCGCCTGCGGGAAGAGCAGCACGTCCGCCAGCGCTGTGAGCAGGGTGCTTAGGGCGACGGCCTCGGTGAGGGCAACGAGATCGAAGATGCCGGCATACTCCCAGGCTCGGCTGTAGATACCGAACAGAATGAAGGAGACGCTGTAGCACACCACCACGATGCCGATGGCGGCCAAGAAGAGGCGCAGATAGTGCTCGGGCGGCGGGCCGGCAAAGCGCAGCAGCATCGCTACGGCATAGCTGACCAGCACCACCAGGGCATCGAAGAGCACGGCCGGAAAAGCGCGCCGGAGCTCTCCAGGAAGATGGCGGATGCGGTCGCTCAGCGTGCCCATAGCGGCCTCACCCCTCTGCCACCGCCGCATGCATGGCGGGGGCACGGCGGTGCTGTTCCTCTACAGCGCGTCGCACCGCCGCCGCGTGGCGGTGAATTCGCTCTACCGCCACGCAGATGTCATCCACAAGGAGATCATCCATATCTGAATAGATCGGCAGACTCAGCACCCGCTCAGCCAGCCAGTCCGTCACCGGCAGGCGGCCGTCGAACTGTCGGCCGAGCTCGCGGTAGGCGGTATGCCGGTGGACTGGGGGAGCGTAATACCGGCGAGTGTCGATGCCCTCTGCCTTCAGGGCGAGAGCCAGTTCTACAGCGGTGAGCCCAAACTCCGCCGGCTCGACTAGAATGGTGAAATCTTTGTACGCGGAGCGGTCCTCAGGCTGCACCACCTGGAAGCCGATGCCCGGCAGCGTAGCAAGGCGGGTGCGGTAGCGCGCAGCCACTGCGTTGCGCCGCCGGGCCGCCGCCTCCAGCATCTGCAGGCTATGCCAGCCCAGCACGGCGCTGAACTCCTGCATGCGCGCGTTCAGACCGGGGAACGCGCTATCGTAGTCGCCGCGGTTGCCATACTCACGGGCCATGCGCAGCCGGGCGGCCAGCTCTGCATCACCGGTCGTAATCACGCCGCCTTCCCCGGTGATAAGCAGCTTGGTCGGGCTGGTGCTGAATACCTCGGCGTCCCCGTAGCTGCCCAGCGGGCGGCCACGGTGCAGGGCGCCGAAACCGTGCGCTGCATCGTAGAGCAGCCTCAGGCCATGACGCTCCGCCAGCGCTTGCAGCGCCTCCACCGGAGCGGGATTTCCTCCTATATGGACGGCCACGATCGCGGTGGCCTGCGGCGTGAGCGCTTCCTCGGCGGCCTGGGGGTCGATATTCCAGGTATCGCGGCATACATCCACGAAGACCGGGCGCAGGCCGCTCCAGGCCAGGGGGTGCACCGTTGCCATGAAGGTAAAGCTGGGCACGAGCACATCGCCCCGCAGGTCAAGCTGCTGCACAGCCATCATCAGCCCGGCGGTGCAGCTGGACACGGCCACAGCATGCGGCACCCCGGCGTGCGCGGCGATCGCCTCCTCGAAGCGCCGGAGCCAGCGTCCCTTAGTGAGGATGCCGCTCTCAAACATGCTGCGTAGCTCAGGCTCGAGCACATCGAGCGGCGGGAGAACAGGGCGCACGAACGGCACCGGCTCGGCGCACACCGGCGTCCCGCCGAGAAGAGCTGGACGGTCAGTCACTGTCGCTCCAGTACATACTTACTTAATAGCATAGAGATAATAGAGATAAATAATATAGAGAAAGTCTCTCGTGCTCCTCACAGGACCTGCCTGGTGGTTCGCCTCAGGCGCGCTATGATGAGCCCTTACCATAACGAGTCTGAAACCGGCGTGACGCGGCGGCAAGCCGCGCATATTCACGCTCGACCTGGGCCCAGGCCAAGCGCTGGTCATAGTGGGACTCGGCGCGCTGTCGCGCTGCCTGCCCCAGCCGAGCGCGCAGGGCAGGATCGCGCAGCAAGCGTTCCAGCGCCGCGGCGAGCGCGGCGGCATCGCGCGGCGGCACCAGCAGCCCGGTCAGGCCATCGACGACGACCTCGCGGCAGCCGCGAATGTCTGTCGCCACCGTAGGGAGCGCGCAGGCCGCTGCCTCCATCAGCGTCACCGGCAACCCCTCGCGATAGCTCGGCAAGGCGACGACATCCATGGCATTGTAGAGCTCCGGCATGTCGGTACGCATGCCCAGAAAGCGCACCCGTGCGGCAATGCCGAGCGCAGCTACCAGCGCCTCAAATTCTTCTTGAGGAACGACATCCGGCGGGCCGACCACCATGAACCGCGCCGCAGGCACCGTGCGGGCAAGCAGTGACGCAGCCTGAAAGAACTCGGCGTAGCCCTTCTCATAGGTCAGGCGCCCGACCATGCCAACCACCAGCTCCTCATCGGTATAGCCAAGGGCGGCGCGCGTCTGCCGGCGTAGCTCCAAAGACGGGCGAAAGCGCTCGATATCGACGCCAACGCCTGCGGTTAGGTGGATAGCCTTATCGACCGGGCAGATCCGGTCGGTCGTGGTCGCTGTGTGCACATCCTCGGCGCTGACAAAGAAGACCGCGTCGGAGCACCAGGCGCCCAGGCGGGCCAGCCAGCGGTAGAAAGCGCGCTGCGCCCCGCGCATGTTGTAATAGAACAGCCCGTGCTCGGTGCCGACGACCAGCGGCACACCGGCTGCCCGCGCAGCCAGCCGTCCCAGCAGGTTCGCCTTCGGCGTGTGCGTGTGCACCAGATCGAAGCGCTCACACCGAAAGTGCACAGCCAGAGCCAGCAGGGCGCGCAGGTCAGCCGCCGGGCTTACCGCGCGTGCCAGGGGCACATGCGTCACAGGAACCCCGGCGCGCTCGATATCGGTACGCCACGGTCCGGCACTACAGTAGACGCGCACCTGATGCCCTTGCCGCTGCAGGCGCACAAGCTGGCCCAGCAAGAAGAACCGTACCGTGCTATCGACGGTGCTGACGTAAGCGATCTTCAGGGCGGCACCTCGTTTGCTCAGGCGATGCCGCGTTACGACCCGCTACAACCGTAGCGGGCCTATTATACATGTCCTGTCATATCCAGCGCCTGCCGGACAGCACAGCCGCATACATCCTGCGGAAGCGCCGCGACGTATATCTGGTGCGCGCCCGACGCAGAGGCTCGCGTCCTGCCCCTCTCGACAGTAAGGGCAGACGGTGCTGTTCTCTTCGTCTTCGGATATATCGGGTATAACAGAGGGCGCACGTGTGTAGAGGGCGCAAAGGAAAAAGCAGCCAACACACAGAAGAGAGGTGAGGCATGCGCGCGGCGTTCTTCCTGGCTCTCCTGCTGCTTGTCTCCCTGGCAAACCCCAGCGCTGTCCTGGCGGACCCCGGACGCTCAGACAACCGAAACTTTGTAGCGCATCTCTCCGGCGATGAGGAAGTGCCTGTGCGTCCCACCCTGGCCCAGGGGCAGGCCATCTTCCATCTAAGTAAGGACGGCCAGAGCCTGGAATACAAGCTGATCGTGGCGAACATCGAAAACGTGGTTGCAGCACACATCCACCTCGGTGCAAGGGGTGAAAATGGGCCGGTTGTCGTGTTCCTCTACGGGCCCGCGCCGGCCGGGGGCGGCCGGACCGACGGCGTACTGGCGCAGGGGACCATTACGGCGGAGAAACTAATCGGTCCGCTGGCCGGGAAACCGCTTAGCGGCTTAATCAACGCGATGCGCGCCGGCAATGCGTATGTGAACGTCCATACGAATGATGGCGTGGCTCCGACGGACACCGGCCCAGGCGACTTCCCGGGCGGAGAGATCCGCGGCCAGATCCGGTAGGGGTCCTCACCCCCGGCCCCTCTCCCGCGCTGCGGGAGAGGGGCGCAGGCCTGTAGTGCTGTTTGCTCCAATGAGGCTCAACGCTCGCCAGGTCTCTCGCGCCAGGGGAGAGAGGCCGGCGAGCCTCCTGCGCCTCCCTTCCGGCTGATCTTGCTTTTCGCCCGGTACCAGAGCTCGAGCCTTGGAGCGCTTGCGAGTGCCTAGGCGCTGGCACGGTTTGTGCTGCACCCATTCCCGCCCGGCGCAAGCCCGCAAAGGGCACGAGGGTGCTTGATGCGTTGGGATGGGTAGGCGGCGCAAAGCCTGGAGGGAAGAGCTATGTCTGAAGCCCCATTCACCGAGTTCACCGGCTATCAACTGTCTCCGGCGCTGCGGCGCTGCATTATCGATTGCCTGGGCTGCTACAGCACCTGCCTTGAGACGGTTACGTATAGCCTTCAGGTAGGCGGTCAGCACGCCGAGCCGGCGCGCATCTGTTTGCTGCTCGACTGCGCCGACATCTGCCGGACGGCGGCGGAGTTCATGCTGCGCAACTCCGACCTGCACCAGCGGGTTTGCGCTATCTGCGCGGAGGTGTGTGAGCAGTGCGCCGAGAGCTGTGCGCAGCTCGGCTCCCACCCGCAGATGCGGCTCTGCGCCGACATCTGCGCACGCTGTGCTGAGTCCTGCCGGCAGATGGCTCAGGGGACAGAGATGGCGGCAGGTTAAAACGTCTTCTCCGGCCCGGCCTCGCCTGGGTTCATGCCCGCATCCTGAGTCCAGGAGCAGGCGGGTACAGGCCGGGCCTCCCGGCCGGACTTGTCCGGTACTGCACTATTCCCTGCTCTATCTCGGTGCTTGACAGGTGCTCTTCTAGCCACCTATTATAGAACAAATATTCTATCCATCTTGCACCACGCAGCACCGCAAACCGCGCGGCATCGTCGCCTCGTGCGAAAGCGTTACCCCAGCGATGAGTGGTCTCGGCGAAAGTTCAGACGAGCAGCACCTGAACTGTGGTATGAGCTATACGGTCGAGGCGCTGTAGGTGACGGCCCGACCGTCGGTACATGCGGCGAGACAGCGTGGCGCCGGAGAGGGAGGTTACTGTGGTCCATCAAGCCGGACGCGTGCAATACCTCAACCCGGAAGGTCTGCCGAAGAACCCGGCGTTCACGCACGTCGTGGTCGTGACCGGAAATGTGAAGACCGTGTACGTCGGCGGACAGGATGCGATCGATGCCTCAGGTACGATCGTTGGGAAAGGCGACCTCGAAGCGCAGACTGAGCAGGCCCTGAAGAACGTGCAGATCGCGTTGGCAGCCGCTGGGGCGACGCTGGACCACGTCGTCAAGTGGAATATCTACGTTGTACAAGGTCAACCGCTTCAACCCGGGTTTGAAGCGTTCCGGCGCGTGTGGGGGAATAGACCGAACCCACCCGCCATCACTGTGGCCTTCGTAGCCGCCCTGGCTCACCCCAACTTCCTGGTCGAGATCGATGCGATTGCTGCGGTACCGCAATAGCCACAAGAGTACCTGTTCCTCAGCGGCGCCGTGAGGATGGCGCCACCGGCCGGAGTAGAAGGACAGCGCGGCGAGCAGCAACGATGGAGACGGGCACATGACAGCTGGCAGCTCGAGCACCATGCCGCGCCGCGCGGTCGCCTTCCCACGTGACCGGCCGCGGCCGCGCACGATATAATTACCTGCATCCTCCGAACAAATGAGCAGGTGTCTCATGGCGCTGGGCAGGAAGGCATAGCCAGGGGGTAGGAGATCGTGCCGGAATTTCAGGTCGTCTCGGACTTCATTCCGCGCGGGGATCAGCCCAAGGCCATCCAGCAGCTCGTCGAGGGAGTGCGCAAGGGCATGCGCATGCAAACGCTGCTGGGAGTGACGGGATCCGGGAAGAGCGTGGTTGCAAACACGCCGGTCCTGCTTAAGCAGGGGACGAAGATCGTCCTTGAAGAGATCGGTCCGTTCATCGATCGGTGGATGGACCAGCAAGCAGGGCGGGTCCGACGCATTGACGACACAGAGATCCTTGATTGTGCTCCCGCCGGGGTAGCCATCGAAGCGTTCAGTTTTGACCCCCATACGGGCCAGACGTCGTGGAAACCTGTTCGTCAGCTCCTTCGCCACCGCTCTCCAGAGGTTCTCTGGAAGGTGACCACAGCCTGCGGCCGAACCGTCACCGTTACCGGTGACCATAACCTGTATGCTCTTCGAAACGGGCAGCTTCGCCTGCTCCGCACCGAGGAGCTACAGCCCGGTGACTATCTCCCGCTGCCCCGCCTGCTGCCTGAGCCTGCGGAGCCGGTTGGCGAGCCCTCGGTTGTTGAACGGCTCTCCTCTGCCCAGGAAAGAAACGGCCGAGAACGAAAGGCGCAAGAAATATACGTAACACTGAACGGCTTTCATGCAGCCCGGATGACGCATCGCGGAGCGTTACTACCGCTTCTTCTCTCATCCGCTCAAGTCTACGGCCTAATCCGGCAGGGAGAGTGTGTCCGCCTCAACGTTTATCGCCGCCACAAGCCGGCGGTACCGTCTCCGGCCGCCGAGGCAACCTTCGGTACAGGTACGCGCTTTGGTACAGGTACGCAAAGGCACAGCACCGCAGAGAGCCTGCCTCTTCCCCCCACCTTCCTGCGCCTGCTCGGATCTTATACAGGCTATTACACAGCGGAGGGTCGGAGCGAGCCACGCTGTTTCATCCTCTCGGCAGCCGAAGACACGGTGAGTGCAGACCCGCGCGGCGCGATTGGCGAGCTCGATCTCCAGTGGCACCAGCCTGCCGGCATGTCCGACTACCGGGTACACTCCAGCTTCTGGAGCGCTGTGCCGGCAGGCTGGTGCGGACGAGATGCCTGCTCCAAGTGGCTTCCGCCGTTTTGGCCGCAGCTTTCTAACACGCAGCTTGCCCAGATCCTGCGCGCCTACTTTACCGCTGAAGGAGAGCTGGACGGCGACCAGATCGTATGTGTCACTGCCGACGAACAGCTGGCCTCCGATCTGAGCTACGCCCTCCTGCGCTTTGGGATCGTCGCTCGTGTCCAGCCACGCTTGGTGCAAGCGCCCGGCCGTTCGGAGCGGCAGCGCTCCTGGCGGGTCGCGATCTCGGGACGGGAGTTCCTCCAGGCGTTTCAAGAGAAGATCGGCTTCGCTCTTCCGCATAAGGATGCGGCGCTCCAGGCGCTCCTCAGCCGGAAACACAACACAGGTAATACAAAAGATCTTGTCCCCCTCGATGGTGGAATGCTTCGCCGGGCACGCAAGAGCGTTGGCCTATCTCAGCGGGAGCTGGCCGGATGGGTCGGGTGCACACGCTCCCTGCTTTCTCTGATCGAGCGGGGCCACCGTCACCCCTCCCGTGCACTCGCCACGCGGTTACTCTCTGCCCTGTGGGAGGAGGCGCTGGCGCAGGAAGACGTGGAAACGCTCCAGACGCTCCATGCGATGGTCCCCCTGTTGGGTCTTTTCTGGACCAGGGTCCAATCGGTCGAGCAGGTGCCGGGTGAGACCTTTGTCTACGATCTCGCCGTTGCGGACAACGAGACGTTTCTGGCCGGCATGGGCGGGCTGTTCGTGCACAACACCTTCACGATGGCGAAGGTGATCGAGCAGGTGCAGAAGCCCACACTCGTGCTCGCTCCGAACAAGACCCTGGCCGCGCAGCTCTGGAGCGAGTTCCGTGAGTTCTTCCCCAACAATGCCGTCGAGTACTTTGTCTCATACTACGACTACTATCAGCCCGAGGCCTACATCCCACACACGGATACGTACATCGAGAAAGACTCTGATATCAACGAAGAGATCGAACGACTGCGGCTGTCGGCCACGCGCGCCCTCTTCGAGCGCCGGGATGTGCTGATCGTGGCCTCGGTGTCGTGTATCTACGGCATTGGCTCGCCGGAGGATTACGGCGCTACGGTCGTCCACCTGGAGGTCGGGCAGAACCGTAAACGCGACCGTATCCTGCGCCACCTGAACGACATCCTGTATGAGCGCAACGACCAGAACTTCGGCCGCGGCAAGTACCGCGTGCGCGGCGACGTGCTGGAGATCTATCCGGCCTACGAACAGCTGGCCATCCGCGTCGAGTTCTGGGGCGACGAGATCGAGCGCATCGTGGAGATCGATCCACTCACCGGCGAGATCCTAGCGCGGCGCGACAAAGTCGATATCTACCCGGCGCGGCACTTCGTCACGCCGCAGGAGAAGCTGGAACGCGCTATCGCCTCCATCCAGGAAGAGCTCGAAGAGCAGGTGCAATTCCTGGAGAGCCAGGGGAAGCTGCTCGAAGCGCAACGATTGCGCCAGCGCACCCTCTTCGATCTGGAGATGCTGCGTGAGACGGGGTACTGCAATGGCATCGAGAACTACTCGCGACATCTCAGCGGCCGCAAACCGGGCGAGCCGCCGTGGACGCTGCTGGACTACTTCCCCGACGACTTCCTGATGTTCATTGATGAGTCGCACGTGGCCATCCCGCAGCTCCACGGCATGTATGAGGGCGATCGCTCACGCAAGGAGGTGCTGGTGGAGTATGGCTTCCGCCTGCCCTCCGCGCTGGATAACCGGCCGCTCAACTTCCAGGAGTTCGAGCAGCACATCAACCAGGTGATCTTTGTCTCCGCTACGCCCGGGCCGTACGAACGGGAGCACTCCGAGCAGATCGTCGAGCAGATCATTCGGCCGACGGGCCTGCTGGATCCGGCGGTGGAGGTGCGGCCGACCGAGGGACAGATCGACGACCTGGTCCATGAGATCCGCGTGCGGGTGGCGCGGGGTGAGCGTACGCTGGTGACCACGCTCACGAAGAAGATGGCCGAGGACCTGGCCGACTACCTGGCCGAGATTGGCATCAAGGTGCACTACCTGCACTCGGAAATCGAGACGCTCCAGCGCGTGGAGATCCTGCGCGACCTGCGCCTGGGCGTGTACGACGTGGTCGTCGGTATCAACCTCTTGCGCGAGGGCTTAGACCTGCCCGAGGTGTCGCTGGTGGCCATCCTGGATGCCGATAAAGAGGGCTACCTGCGCAGCGAGAGCTCGCTCATCCAGACGATGGGCCGTGCTGCCCGCCATGTGGACGGCCGCGTCATTATGTACGCCGACCGCATCACCGACTCGATGCGTCGGGCCATCGACGAGACGCTGCGCCGCCGACGCATCCAGCAAGAATACAACGAGCAGCACGGCATCACGCCCACGGGCATTCGCAAGGCGATCAAAGACATCACCGACCGAGTGAAGCAAATCGCTGAGTCGCGGGCGCCCTACGAGGCGGCAGCGCCTGGAAAAGCTGCCGCAGCCCTGCCCAAGGACGAGCTGGTGCGCCTGATCAAAGACCTGGAGCGCCAGATGAAAGAGGCCGCCAAGAACCTGGAGTTCGAGAAGGCGGCGCTGCTGCGCGACCAGATCTTCGAGCTGCGTGGCATGCTGGAGGATGCCGAGATCGGCGGGACTATCCTGGATGAGAAGATCGAACGCGCCCGGCAAGAGCGGCTGCGCCTGGCGCAGAGCGCCCGGCCGGAGAGACCTCTCCCTGATGGCACCGACGGCACACCGGGCGATGCCGGTATGCCACCGGCCCTTCGATATCCGGTGCGCGGCAGCACACCGCGGCCGCGCCGGCGGCGCCGGTAAGTATCTGCCGGCGGTGTGGCCCCTCGTGCCGAGCTATTCCTACTTCATCGCACCTATACGCGCCCGTTCGATAATCCGGCGGCTGCGCTGGCTCTGGAGCACGGCTGCCCATACCTGCCAGGGATCCCATTCCTGCAGCAGGCGGGCGAGCAGGTCGCGCTGCACATGGGCCAGTTCCGGTTTGCCGGCCAGGTTCTCGAACTCGCCCGGATCGCCCTCCAGGTCGTATAGCTCAAGCTCCGGCGGCTCAGACGGGTGCGCGCCGGGGGCATAGCAGAGCTTCCAGCGGCCGCGCCGGAGCATCGCCAGCGGGCGGTCGGTCCCGTGAGCCTCAAGCTCGCAGAACGCCTCGTCCTTCCAGGGCACCGGCTCTGCCGGGCCGGCAGTGAGCAGCGGCAGGAGGCTCTCGCCATCCAGGGCCGGCAGGCCTCGCACGACCTCGGGCGGCCACGCTGCCGCCAAGTCCAGCAGCGTGGCCGTCAGGTCCACCAGCGAGACAACCTCGCGGCGCCGCACTCCCGCAGGGAAGACGCCGGGCCAGGAGACGATCAGCGGCACCCGCGCCGACTGCTCATAGAAGCTCATCTTTCGCCACAGCCCGTGCTCGCCGGCCAACTCCCCGTGGTCGGACGTGTAGATCACCACCGTCTGCTCGGCAAGGCCCTGCTCCTCCAGGCAAGCGAGCAGACACCTGATCTTGTCATCAAGGTAGGTGATAAGCCCGTAATAGGCAGCGCGGGCCCGCCGGATCTCATCCTCGCTGTAGCCGGTGGTGCCGAGCGCCTCCTGAAGGCGCCGCGCCGCCGGCGGCAGCCGCTCCAGGTGGCCCGGCGGCAGGTCCGGCAGGTCGGCCCGCTCTGGGTAGTAGCGCGAGAAGTACGGCTCCGGCACGACAAAGGGAAAGTGCGGCGCGATGAAGCCAACGCACAGGGCCCAGGGACGCGCCCGGCGGGCCGGGTCGCGCAGGAACTCCAGCGCCCGCTCCGCGACAAGATCGTCTACCTCGATCTCGCGTGTCGTGCCCGGGCCGGCGCGGCGCACGCCCGGCCATGGCTGAGCGGCTTTGCGGGGCCAGGCATCCCAGTTCGCCAGCGCGTGGTGCTGCTGCGCGTGCAAATCGACGCCGATCTGCCGTGCAAAGCCGTGGAGCTGATCCGGCCCAATGAAGTGCATCTTGCCGTCGAGCACGACCTCATAGCCGGCGGCGGCCAGACAGTGCGCCCATGTTACCGCATCGCTGGGAAGCGGCGAGCTATTGTCCCACGTGCCGATATGGTGCACATACCGCCCGGTCATGAACGACATGCGCGAGGGCACGCACAGCGGCACGTTGCAGTAGGCGTGCTCAAACAGCACCCCGCGACGGGCCAGGGCATCGAGAGCAGGTGTTTCAACAAGAGGATGGCCGTAGCAGCCGCTGAACATTGGCCCGTGCTCATCGGACATGATGAGCAGGATGTTGGGTGGACGGCCGGGCAACGGCAGTGCTGTGCTGGTAGCCATGGCGAGGGCACTGTACCAGTCCCTGGCAGTGCCGTCAAGCTGCCACGCAGTCGCCTGGTCCCAGGAAGGCGCCTCAGACGCTGCCCCTTTACCTCCTCTGCCTCTTCAAGAGACCGCCGGCGACCAGGGGGCGCAGCGCCCAAGCGTTCTACCCTGTCATGGCGCGGCGAGAGAGGTGCTCGGCCAGTCTAAAGAGCCCTATCGAGAGCACACTCGAGAGGGCAAGTCCCAGCCAGGCTGCAATGACGCCACCGGTGCTGCCAAAGAGGTCGGTCAGCACCGTAGAGAGCCGCACCAGCCAGAGATAGCCGGCTACTGGCACCCAGATAATCCCGAGCGTCACCAAGAGCGCCGCCAGCACCTGATAGACGACAGGCATGGCCCGGGCACCCCTAAACCTTCCCCACTGCGCAGATACGTATGAACAGATACGTATGAGTTGACGGAACCATGCTCTTTCTGCTCAAGCACATGCACCCTCTTATGTACATCAGGTGTACCCAGTATACACAAAATGCCACGGAGCTTGCACGCAGCCGTGCCCAGGCATAGCTTTGGTATCGCCCTGGCACGGCGGAGTTGCTATACTGCCGGTGTTCACAGAAAATACAGGCTGACGACGCGTCAATCGATCTCTCAGATGTACTGATGGCCTGGCGGCAGCACGACGCGTTCGCCTGGAGGCGATGAGGCAGGGACACGCTCCCTGCCGGGGAGGAATACTACCTATGGACGTTTGTGGATCTTTCGCCGGGGCGCACTCACGGCGCCGCATGCTCGTGGGACTCACCCACGGTGTCGGCATGACCCTGCTGAGCGCATGCCGCATCACGGCTCCGGCTACCACCGCAGAACAGCCTGCGGCCAAGGCTCCCCTATTTAAGCAGGCGACCACCGTCCAGGTCTGGATGACCGACTTCAACGACGACACCAAACGCTTCTACGAGGAAAAGCTTGTTCCGGCGGTGAAGCAGCGCGAGCCGCTACTCACTCTGGATATCCAGTGGATCGGCTGGGATAACTTCACCACCAAGCTGATCACCGCCATCTCCGGCGGTGTAGGGCCGGATGTCTTCCAGCCAGGCTCGGACTTCGTGGCCTCACTGGTGCTGCGTGGTGTCGTGCGGCAGCTCGACGATTATGTAAAACGATGGGGACAGAAGTCGGACTTCTATGAGGCTGCCTGGGATTCGTACTGGGGGAAGCTCTATCATGTGCCGTACCTCTCAGCCGTAGACACCATCGCCTATCGTAAGGACTTCTTTCGGGACGCCGGCCTCGATCCTGAGCAGCCACCGGTGACCTGGGAGGAGTTCGTGCAGTACGGCCAGAAGCTGACCCGCCGGGAAGGCGATGAGTGGCGCGTGCAGGGCTTTGCTCGGGACACCTCGGTGCGCACCTGGCGGCAGCTCTACTGGCAGGCCGGGGGTGAGGAGTGGAACCAGGAGCAAACCCGCGTCGTGTTCAACAACGAGGCCGGCATTGAAGCGCTGACCTTCATGAAAGATTGGATGGACAAGTACCAGATCAGCCCTAAGCAGCCGATCACCGGGCTGCCGCCGGGCATGAACGCCCTCACCGCCGGGCGCGCCGCCATGATGCGCCAGAACGGCTCAGGGGCGGTGAACATGAAGCAGCGCAACCCTGAGGCATATCAGTTCTATGGCGTCGGCGTCCCGTTGCGCCACCGGCGGCAGTTCGGCGAGGTTGACGTGGATGTACTTTCGATCAGCGCGACCAGTAAGAACCCTGACGCCGCCTGGTTATGGATCGAGCACTGCATGGAGCCGGAGAACCTGCTCGCATATAACCTCACCATCCAGTTTATGCCGCCACGCAAATCCTTGGCCGGAAAGATCGACGCCCTAGATCCGGTAGTAGCGAAATTCCGTGCCATCCTGGAGCGCTACGGTCATCCATACCGCTCCGACATTGGTATGAGCTCGCTTATCCAAGAGCAGTTTAACGATTTCTTCGCCGATAAGAAATCGGCTCGTGATGCCCTGGACGCAGCCGTGAAGAACGTGAACGAGCTTCTCTCGCAGTACCAGCCGCCCAAGATGTAAGCATTAAGCAGCAGGATGAGGCACTGGAATAAAGTACGCCAAGGAGGTGTGCCTATGCCGTCTGCACTGACCCGCCGAAGCCTGCTGAGGGGTGGAACGCTGTCGCTGCTTGGTCTGACGACTGCCTGCCGGCGTCTTGCACCTTCGCCGGCCGGGCAACCGGCTCCCGAGGCACCTCCAGTCACCCTCACGTACCTGAATGACCTCTCCGGCGAGGGGGCACAGCTTGAGCGTGAGCTGTTCGACCGCTTCACCGCACAGAACCCCAAGATCACCATTGAGGTTGTGCCCAACGCGCAGAACCAGCCATCGCGCGTGCGCGTGGTGGTGCTGCATGCGGCCGGCACACCGGCCGACTTCTTCACTTCCAGCCGCGCAGCGTACGCCGACCTGATGATCAACGGCGTGATCGAGTCGCTCTCGCCGTACGTTCAGCGCGATAAATTCGACTTCGCCAAGATGTTCCTGGCCGACCACGTGGACCATATTACTTTCCTGGGCAAGATCTGGGGCTGGCCCATCACGGTCTCTGCCGACGCCCTGGCCTACAACCTCGACATCTTCGATGCCAACGGCCTGCCGTATCCGCCGCTCAATCCAGAGGACAAGAGCTGGACCATGGAGAAGTTCCTGGAAATCGCGCGCCGGCTCACCCGCGGCGTCGAGCAATTCGGCTTTGGCGGGACACGCAACGGCTTCCCACTGCTGGCCGATGGCACCTTCTTCGGCCAGGGGCCGTGGGATGGCAAGGAGCGCTGTCTCTTCGATTCGCCGAAGTGGATCCAGGCTGAGGAGTACTGGGTCAGCCTGATCTGGTCATGGCACGTCACCCCGCAGCCGCACGAGCGCAGCAGCATCATCGTGCCAGGCAAGCCGATCTTCTTCTCCGGCAAGATTGGCATGGACGTGATTTCCGGGCTCCCGCCGCGCGACGTTGAGTTCCGGTGGGCCCTGTCCACACTGCCCTACTCCGGCGAAGGCAGCAATGTCTCTGGGCGGCTCGGCCTGCACTCCTTCCACATGGGTCAGGGCAAGCACAAGGACCGCGTGTGGGAGGTTTTCCGCTGGTTCAGCAAGAAGGAGAACGCTGGATCGTATCCCATCACGTGGGGCCATTCGGTTACGCCCATGCTCGAGGCCACGGAGATCGCGCAGGACCTCTATCGCCGCCGCTACGGTGTAGACCCCCAAAGCGTTCGCCCTGCAGGCACGGCATAGTAAGCGCTCGGGATGGGGCCTGCAAAACATGGTCGAATGGTGGAACGTTGAGCAAGATGTGCGCAAACTGTACGATGCCATGTTTGCTAACGAGCTCTCGCCGGCCGAGTACGGCGCCCGGGCAACGCCACTGGTAAATGAGGCGATCAGGAAGTCGCTGGCGCAGTTGCCGAAGTAATTGAGGACGCGCCCTCACCCCCAGCCCCTCTCCCGAAGCTTCGGGAGAGGGGAGATATGCCATGGCCGCGCCCGGGGTCTAGAAGAGTCATCCTTCCAGTCACTAACGATATGCTCGCGGGCAAGCTCTCGGCCAAGGAGGCGCTGGCACAGTACGCCGCTCGGGTGAATGCGAAATTCCAGGAGCTCGGGGTGCTCTTCTAGGACACCATGAACTCGTCCCTGAGACCGGCCTCACTGGATGCGCCGCCTGAGCTTCGGATCAAGGGTATCGCGCAGCGCATCGCCCAGCAGGTTGCAGGCGAGGATCGTGATGGTGATGGTAAGCCCTGGGAACAGCACCATCCACCAAGGTGGCCGGAAGGCCTCAGCCAGCACGCCTCCCAGCATGTTGCCCCAGCTGGGCGTGGGCGGCGGAACGCCTACGCCGAGGAAACTCAGGGCCGACTCGGCGAAGATGGCTGTGCCCAGGTTCAGGCTGGCCACCACCAGCATGGGGGCGATGCACTGCGGGGCGATGTGGCGCAGCATCACCCGCACCGGTGAGGCGCCAAGGCAGCGTGCTGCCTCGACATAGGGGAACTCCTTCACCGCTAGCACCACCGACCGCACGATACGTGTGCTGCCGGGCACACGGGTCACCGCGATGGCAATAACGACGGTGTGCAGCCCGGCGCCCAGTGCGACCATCAGCAGCATGGCCAGGATCAGCGTGGGAAATGCCATCAGCACTTCAATAATGCGCTGGCTGATCAGGTCGAACCGCCGCCCCAGATAGCCGCTGGTGATGCCCCACAGGAAGCCGATGCTGTCGCCCAACAGCACTGAGGCAACGCCCACCAGAAGCGTGACTCGCGTGCCATAGATGATGCGGCTGAGCACGTCGCGGCCAAGGTGATCGGTGCCCAGCAGGTGCTGCGGCGACGGCGGCTGCCGCGTCAGGGCATAGTTGGCGGCCAGGGGATCAAACGGCGCCAGGCGATCGGCGAAGATGGCAACCAGACCCAGGCCAAGCAGCACGATGGCGCAAGTCAGGCCAAGCGGCGAGGTGCGCGCGAAGCGAGCAAGCGGCCTGACGATCCGCCCAACACCGGTTTCGCCCTCGATGGGGTGCCGCTCGGCAATCTGTGGCCGGGTCAGCGTGCGCGGCTGCGTCATCGGTCGGTCCCCTGCCTCCCCACTATTGATGTCTGATACGCGGGTCGAGCCAGCCGTAGCTCAGGTCAACCAGCAGGTTGACGGCCGTGAAGATCAGGCCGTACAGCAACACCATATTCTGGATCATGGTCCAGTCCCGCTCGTTGAGCGCCTGCACCAGCGCCAGCCCCAGGCCAGGCACGCCGAATGCCCGCTCGACGGCCACCGACCCGCCCAGCAGGCCGCCGAAGGCCAGCCCGGAGAGCGTCACCACCGGCAGCAGGGCATTGCGGAACACGTGCCGCCACACCACTTGTCGTTCCGGCAAGCCCTTCGCCCGCGCGGTACGCACGTAATCTTCGTGCAGCACCTCAAGAGCCGAGGAGCGCACCATCCGGGCGGTTACGGCCCCCAGGCTCAATCCCAGCGCCAGCGCCGGCCCGATCGTTATCTGCAGGTTCAACCAGGGATTGTCCCAGAAGTAGACGATCGTCAGCGGCGGCCGCCAGGTGAACACCAGCACACTGATCAGGACAAAGGTGAGGCCGATCCAGAAGCTGGGCACTGCCATGAAGATCGTAACGCCCCCGCGGAGGATGTAGTCGAGGAGCGTATCACGCCGCAGCGCACTGAACAGTCCTACCGGCACGCCAATCAGCCAGGAGAGGACAACGGCCATGAGGGCGATCTGCGCCGTGATCGGGGCGCGGCGCAGGATGACATCACGAATCGGCTCGCCGCGCCAGAACGAGGTGCCCAGGTCACCCCGCAAGACATCGCCCATCCACTTGAGGTACTGTTCATGGTACGGCCGGTCGAGCCCCAGGCTCGCCCGTGCCCGGCGGAGTTCCTCAGCAGTGAGGCGGTAGGTGCCCTGTCCTTCGCTGGCGATCATCGCCACCGGATCGCCCGGCAGCACGCGCATGGCCAGGAAGATCAGGATAGTGATGCCGATAATCGTCGGCACCGCTGCCAGCACGCGACTCAGGATGTACTTGTACATGAGCTACTGCACAGACCAGGCGCACGTTAACGCTTACTTATCCAGCCACACCGTCTCTATGCGCCCCCACTGGGCGAAGGCACGCTTATCCAGGGCCAGCCCTTTTACGTAATTGCGCCACATTGGCAGGTGGAAGGTAAAGCCAATCAGATACCACGGCGGGTCCTGATCCAGCAGGTCTTGCAGCTGGTCGGCGAGCTGCTTGCGCTTCTGTTCGTCCGTCTCGGTATCGTACTGGCGTAAGATCCGGTCAAAGTCGGCGTTGGAGTAGCCGCCCCAGTTGCGCGAGCCGCCGGTCTTCCAGTAGGTGTTTGCCAGCGGCGAGATGTCTGACAGGATGTGGCCCGGCGTATCCAGGACGATGTCGAAGTTGCCCTTCTGCTGCTCATCACCCAGCAGCGCCCGCTCGGTGACCCGGATCCTGGTTTCGATATTGAGCGTGCGCTTCAGCTGGTCCTGGAAGGCCGGCGCCATGATCTCGGCATGAGGAGCCACAGAGGCCGACAGGAAGTCCACGCCCCTGATGCCGTCGGCGTAGCCTGCCTCGGCCAGCAACCGCCGCGCCGTGGCGATGTCCTCGGACTTGTCCGGCCGGTAGCCCGGCAGCCGGGCGATCTGCTCGGGCGGTGTGGCGAATTTATCTCCGTAGGGGATCCAGCGGGTGAGGTTGATCCATTCTTGCGTCTGGAAGGCTTTAATAAGATCCTGACGGCTGACTGCCAGGTGGATGGCCCGCCGCACGCGCGGGTCGTCAAATGGCTTCTTGCGGGTGTTAAACAGCACCGCATAGGCGCCAAAGTTCGGCAGTGTATTCACCTGGACGATATCTTTGCGCCGCTGGCCCTCTTCCCAGGTCTCGCGCGAAACATTCCAGGAGAGGTCCGCCTGTCCGGTGAGCACAGCGGTGCCACGATCACTCCAGGCCGGCACGTGCAGCCACTCCATGCGATCGATGTACGGGAGCTCAGGGTCCCAGTAATTGGGGTTGCGCTCGAAGACCCAGCGCTCCGCCTGCTTGTGCTCTTTGAAGATGAAGGCTCCGCTACCGGGGGCGATGACCCGGCGCAGGTCTTGCCCGTTCTCATCCAGGGTCTTTTTGGAGTAGATCACGCTGGAGGGGTCCGCCAGGAGCTCCAAGAAGTATGCCCGCGGCTCTTTCAGGGTGAAGCGGACCGTCAGCCGGTCTACGGCCTCGACCTTGTCCACCATGGCGAACAGCTCACGGTTCGGACTGACGATGCCCTGGGGCGGCCAGATGATCTGGCGGAAGGTGGCCACCACGTCCTCCGCGCTGAAGGGCGTGCCATCGTGGAACTTCACCCCGTCACGGAGGTAGAAGGTGTACACCAGCTTATCTGCCGAGATCTCCCAGCGCTGGGCCAGGTCGGGGATGATCGACCGCAGGCCATCGGCCAGGTTCCAGCGTACCAAGTTGTTATACATGTGGCACAGCACGTGCGTGGCGGCACCTTGGTGAATATCAAAGTGCGCCGTGGTGACGCCAACGGCAACGCGCAACGTACCACCGCGCTTGGGATTGGGCTCGGGGGCGCGCAGGACCCCGGTCTGGACCACCTGGCTAGTGGGCACCGCCGCGGGCGTGGGCGTGGGCCGCGCCGCCGGCGCACAGGCTTGCAGAGGAGGCACTGCCGCGGTCAGCGCGAGAGAACGGAGCACCGTACGGCGAGAGAGCGGTCTGTGCGGCTTACTCGTGCTCATGAGCGACCCCTTCAATACCGGCAGAGCATAGACGTATACTACGCGTATGACATAATATACATCGTTCGCGACATCATCCCCTATAGTACTCTGGAGACGCCGGGAGTCAACCCTCGACAGCGCCAGGAGTACTGACTGATATTGAGAGCGGCGCCCCTAGACGTATGACTTGTCCCGCTGGCGTGTATTCGGTAGGATGCACAGGCAGAGCTTCGGACGTTCAGCATTGGCCTCAGGCATTACCTATATCACCGGAGGGACGCGATGGCAGCGAGCATGGGAGCCCCGGATAGAGCACTGCGCACAGAAGCGGCACCGGGACCGGGCGAACGTGCGATGGGCAGGCCGGCCATGGCTGCGCCGGCGCGGCGGAACAGTGCCGTCGGTGCCATCACGGTGCCGGATACTGATCGCAAACCATCCCAGGTCTGGCTGCGGCCGGAGAAGATCGCGACCGATTTCTCCGAGAACCGACAGCGCTACCGCGTGAGCGTCCAGGAATACGTGACATTTCATGAGCAGGGCTTTCTGGTCGTGCGCGGGCTGATCAGTCCTGAGGAGGTTGAGGAACTCCGGCAGCATACGGAAGATCTGATTTACGGACGTATCGAGGTGCCTGGCCTGGAGCCGCCGCCGCCTGGGGCAAGCGTCGCGGAGATCGAGCGGCGCTATCTGCGCATCCACATGCTGCACCGCCAGCTTGAGATCCATGAGCGCTACCTGCTGCACCCACGCATCCTGGATGTGCTGGAAGCCCTGATCGGCCCGGACGTCATGGCGATGCAGACCATGCTCTTCATCAAGCCACCCGGGGGCGCCGGCCAGGGCTACCACCAAGATAGTTACTACATTCCGACATATCCGGATACGCTGTGCGGCGCCTGGCTGGCGATCGACCGCGCCGACGAGGAGAACGGCTGCCTGTGGTTCACCGTCGGCTCGCAGCATGAGCCCATCTACCCTACGGAAGACCGTCTCACCCAAAACCACTCGAACCTGCGCGATCTCATGGTGGTGGAAAACGTCTCCCACATGGACGAGAAGCTCAATACGCTCAGCCGCATCGCTGCCAAGTACCCGGGCAAAGAGGTGCCGGTCATCTGCGAGCCGGGCGACGTGGTGTTCTTCGGCGGGCACATCCTGCACCGCTCGCACCCGAACCGCTCGAAGAACCGCTTCCGCCGCGCTTTCGTCGGCCATTACGCCAATGCCCGCTCGTTCACCATGTGGGGCTCGCCCAACCGCCGCGAGCCGGCCAATCACCTGCACATCCTGGCCCGCGGCTGGACCCACCTACCGTTCGCGCTGCCGCGCTTCGGCACACCCTGCGCCGCCAATCAGCCCAGGCCTGCAATGACGGGTGACGGCGGCGAGCCCATGCCCATGGCGATGATGGCGTCAGGCGACGATATGGTCGCCGCGCCGCAGGACCCGGAACGTAACGATCCTGCGGCGATGCTGGAGCACGATGCCCAAGGGTAACTGGGCTATCTCTCTGACAATGGGCTTGCAGGGGCGCCTGATCAGGTGCCCCTGCGGTGTTCTTGGCACGCCTTCCCTGGCATGACTGTTGCTTCTTGGACTGGGCGGGCAGGACACCCTGACCGGCTAGGCAGCCGGTACCCGGTACGTATAAAGTAAAAGTTAAGGGAAGGAGAGAGCAACTCCATGGCTGATGACAAAAGGAAGGCGTCTCAACGCTCTTCGGCATGGCTGCCGGCGCAATTGAGAAGTTGCGCAGCGAGCAGCTTGCAAAGGCGCTGCGCGATGACTACGCCGCTTTCAACCTGGCGGCGATCGGCTACACGATGCTGCACACAACAGCGCTGGCACTAGGGTATCCGGAAACGGCTGCGCTTGCCGAGCGGTATCTCACCGACTACGCCGGCTTCGTGCAACAGCTCAACCAGCTTATTCCTGACGCAGTCCTGCACGACTTCGGTCGCGACGTGCCGATTGTCGATCAGGCTGCGCCGGAGCAAACGCGGCAGACGATCAATCGCATCTGGCGCGCGACCGCGCCGAGACAGGAAGCCGCCTAGGGGTTCGGGCCGTCCCGCTCCAGGGGAAAGGACACGCGCCTGCCAGAGCGGGCAGCCTGATAGGCGCCCAGACACATCTCTACAGCCCAGCGGCCGTCCAGCCCGCCGGGCCACGGCTCTCGCCTCCCCTGGATCATTTCTACGAAGGCGCGCGCCACTGCGGCGATGCGCTCGGCATGCGGAGTGTGCTGCGAGATGCCCAGGTCCTCCCACCGCGGTGGCTGCATATCGATCGTGTACAGTTTCAAAGCGATGTCGCTGTCGCGACGGGGGATCATGCTTGACACGGCATCACCGTAGTTGTGGATGAGCGTGCCGCGCTCGCCGTAGATCTCGGTGGTATTCTCGCCGGCCCGTGTCACCGAGCTATTCTCCAGCACGGCAATGGCACCGCTCTTGAAGCGAAAGATTGCCACGCCGGTATCGTCCGGCGCCACATTGGTGATCGTGTTCGCAATTTCGGCGGTGACGCTCACCGGATCGCCCAAGAGCCAGCGCAGGAAGAACGTCGCATGCACTGCATCGTCGAAGAACATGCCGACGTTTGCTTCCGGATCAAGGTGCCAGCGCGTTGGCCCGGTGACGAAGCTCTCGTTCAAGAGCACTGGTATGCTATGCCGCCGCCGCACCAGCGAGATGCGGCCGAGCCGGCCGGAGGCGACAAGTTCAACCATCTTCTGGTTGGCCGGGTCGAACGCCATCTGATGCCCGACCATGAGCTTGACGCCGTGTCGCTCTGCGGCGCGGATGATAGCATCGCAGTCGGCCAAGGTGGTCGCCATGGGCTTATAACACAGAATATGCTTCTTCGCCTGCGCGGCGAGTTCGCACAGCCGGCGATGCTTGTTCGTCTCGCTGGTGACGGTCACTGCCGCAACGCGCGGGTTTCCTAAGAGATCGTCCAGGTCCTCCACAAAACGAAAGCCAAACTGTGCGGCACAGCGCCGTCCCCGCTCCCGGTCGTCGTCCCAGCAGCCGATGACCTCGACGCCGGCAGTCTCGCGGAAGACACGGGCATGCTGCACGGCGTGCCCGTGGGCGAAGCTTAGAATGGCGATGCCGATGGGGGACCGGTGTGGATCGCTCATCGGCGGTATGATGGCGCATGCAGCCCTGCGCAGTCAAGCCCGCGAAAGCGCCCTGGAAGAGCCTATGTGCATCTCCAGGTCCGCCTGAGCGCCGGCACGCCTGCCGGAAGAGGAGGACCTATGCGCATTGAGTTCAGGCAGGAAGGTGGCTTTGCCCATCTTCTTGGGCTGAGCAAGCCCATTGTTGTGGATACAACGCAGATGCCTGACCAGCAGGCGCGCGAGTTAGAACGGCTGGTCGAGACGGCGTGCTTCTTCGAGCTGCCGCCGCAGGCCTGGGCGCTTCCCCGCGGCGTGGCTGACGTGCGCCGGTATACGGTAACGATCGAGCACGCCGGGCGCCGCCACACGGTTCAGCTTACCGACCTGGTTGACGATCCGGCGCCGCAGGCGCTGCTGGATCAGCTTCGCGGCATGGCGCACGAGCAGCGAGCCCGCCACTGAGCTCCCCGCCTCGCCGGCCTCTCGCACCGATGCTGTGCAGGCGTCCCTCACACACGCCTTGACCGGCGCTGCTTCCGCCTGACGAAGAGGTTGGGAATTCAACCTTCAGGGTATATGATGTTGTCATCTCACGTGCTCCGGGCACGCGTGCCTATCTCAGCCCTCGGCTAGCCCTGTTTTAGGCTTCGGATGTCGCGCAGCCGCGTTACGCTGTTACATGCGGAGGAGCGCTGGAGTGGCAAGAAAGGGAACAAGGGAACGGGAGGATGCCAGATGCAATCGATGAGTTCAAGTCTGACTGATCGCATGATCCGGGCAGCACGGCTGGAGACGAGCGTCTACGAGGAGGTTGAGGCAGATCCTGCAGCAACACAACAGGCACTGTGGGTCGTCATTATCGCCGCTGCGGCAGAGGGCATTGGCATCGCCATCCGCGCTGCAATGCAGGGACGCGCCGTGGGCGTCATTATTGTCGGGCTTATCCTTGGTATCATTAGCGCCCTGATTGGATGGATCGTCTGGTCCTACGTGACGTACTTTATCGGCACCCGCCTGTTTCGCGGGACAGCGACGCCGGGCGAGATGTTGCGTACGATCGGCTTCGCCCAGTCGCCTCGTGTGCTGGATATCCTGCTCTTTATCCCGGGCATCGGCCCTATCATCCAGCTCGTTGTCGCGATCTGGTTGCTGGTTGCCGGCATTATCGCCATCCGTCAGGCGCTCGACTTCAGCACCGGCCAGGCGATTATCACCGCCGTGATCGGCTGGATTGCACTGCTCATCGTGGCTATCATCATCGGGGTCGTTTTTGGAGCAATCGCCGGGATTGGCACTGCCTTCTAAAAACAAATAAAAAATAAGTTCAAGGTGAATTAAAGAAGTATCGGTCGGCCTCGCAACGGCGTGGTAGTTACGGAGAGGGTCAGCGAGAACGGCGCTTCACACGCGCCCGAATGCCGGCGGCAACAATCTCCACGGCGCGCGGGTTATGCACGTCGTGGGGAATGATGAGGTCGGCGTAGCGGCGCGTCGGGGCAGTATACATGGGATAGTTCGGCAGAACGTCGCGGCGGTACCACGCCACCACCTGCTCCAGCGGGCGCCCACGCTCGACCACATCGCGCACGACCCGCCGCAGCACACGTTCATCCGGCTCTGTCTCAAGAAAGAGTTTCACATCGCACAGTTCGCGCACGCGGGCGTCCCAGAACAGCAGGTGCCCTTCGACGAGGATCACAGCAGAAGGTTCGATGATGCGTGGGGGCTCACCGCGGGCGAAAGCACCTGTGCCGGGCGCCGGGTCGGTGACCGGCTTCCCCTGCCGGAGCTCCATGAGGTGCGCGGTCAGGGCATCCCAGTTCACCGCATCGGGGCGGTTCGCCGTGCGCCGCTGCTCACGTTCCTCCGGCGGGTAGATCGACCAGTCGGTAAAGTAACGATCCTGGTGGAGCAGCACCGGCCTGAGATCATCGAGCTGCTCACACAGGGCACGGGCAAAGGTTGTCTTGCCGGTGCCGGACATGCCGGAGACGCCGACCACCACCACATGACTATCTTCCCGCGGGGCCGTCACGACAGCAGCTCCACATCAAGGGATCGAAATCGCACCCTGAGGGAAGCGGTAAGAAGCATGAGCTCCAGCCGGTGCGCGCTCAGCTCAGCCCATAAAATGATGCGTTCAGGATCATGCGCGGCAAGCACGGCCAGCCGGGACCATGCTGTCGGACCATCACCCTCCAGCGTTGCCTGCCGGCAGACCAGCCTGACGTGACCGAAGTCCAGCCGGGCAGACTCATACTCGGTGTGGCCGGCGACGCTTCGATGGGGCACCAGCCCGCGCACGTAGGCAATATCGAGGATGAGGTCCTCGCCCACGCGTGTGATGTCGAGTAGGCGGCCATCTTGCAGGCGGCGGATATCATCCAGAGGCTGCACCGCCAGAGCGGGATGCTGAGCAGACACCGATGCTAACTCTCGCTGCCTCCTAGAGGGGCCTGGGCACCGCCGCCTGCCCCAGGGAGGCGTGCTCGGCTGCGCCGTACCGGACGGCGCGGGTAGCGTCGCGCTGCAGAACCGGTTAGGCCCGCCTCTTCCCCACGCTGCCCTGCCTCGACCGCGGTATTCTTCTCCTCGCCCGTATGCACTTCCCCGAGACGGTCATGGTCATGCTCGGCCGGGTCGCTCGCGGCCTCGCCGGGCTCTTCAGTTATAACCGCGTCGGCGTTGCGCGGGCCAGAGGCCGATTCAGCCGCGCTCGTCTTGGCCGGTTCGGGCGGCGACACACTATCGACCGGCTCCTCAACGGCGGCCAGCGCACCTTCCGGCGTCTCGGCGGGAGAGGGCACAGGCTCGCTCGCAGGTGCCTCGCCCGCTACCACCGGCGTCACAGGGTGGGGACGGCGTCGCGCGCGCCGCACAGGGGCGACCGCCGGATGCGGCTCAAAGTCGGGGGCCTCAGCCACCGCCTCAGCTACCTCCTGCTGAGCCTGAGCAGGCACCTCGCCGGCTTCCGTAGCCGCGCCCTCCTGCCACTCGGCCACCGGAGCCGCCGGAACCTCCCACTCGGCAGCAGCCTCTTCGGTCGGCGGGATTTCACCGGGCGCCGGAGCCTCGTACTGCGGCATCGCCTCGCTCACCACGCCCAGCTCTTCCAGCGCAGGCTGCGCCAGTTCGGGCCGTTCGAGCTCTTCCATAATCTGCCGGGCAATCTCGGCCCACTCGCGCTGGGCCTCCGCGCGCGCGGTCACGCCCTCCACGATAGCCTCTCGCGGAGCTTCAGCCTCAGGCGCTGCCTCCGGCAGCCCCTCCACCGGTTCCTGCTCTTCCCCCAGAGCAATCTCAGCCTCGGCAGCTTCCACAAGCACCTCGGGCGCAGGGGCAACCGGTTCAGCACGGCCGGGGCGCCGGCGCGTACGACGGCGGCGCGAGCGTCCGCGCTCCCCGACTGCTACAGCCTCCGGCTCGGAGACAGGCTCAGCCGGTGCAGCGACCTCGGCTGCAGCAGGCGCAGCTGCAGCCGCCTCATACGCTTCCTCCGGCTGGGCAGGCACCGCCGCCGGCTCCTGGGGGGCTCGCAACGGCACTGGGCGCGCCTCGCGCAGTTCCGTCTTGCGTGCAGTCGGTGCCGCCGGGGCCGGAGGTATCTCTACGCCAACCAGGGCGCCATAATCTACAAACTCATCGGCAGCAGCACGCAGCGCCTGGGGCGTGGACGGCGTGCCGATCACCACCACACGCTTGCCACGGAGCCGTGCCAGGCGAGCAACCGGTAGAAGCTCGCGGTCATTACTGACCAGCACGACGGCCTCAAGCTCCGGGATCTGGTGCAACAGATCGATGCAGTCAACGGCAATGGCCATAGTGGCGAGGTTCTTACCGCCGTTCTGTGCCTCACGCGCCGCCTGCGCCAAGGGGAGCACAGGCGCATACAAAACGTCCACGCCGTGGCGGTAGGCGTAGTAGCGCTCATCGGGGTATTGCCACTCGCCATACGCCCGGCAGACCATCAACGGACCGTTCAAACGCGCGTGGTTCAGGATTGGCTGAAGATCAAGCGGGGCCTGCGGTAGCTCACGCGTGACACTTGCCGTGAAGTTATCCCAGTCGATGAAGAGCGCTACACCGCCGCGCTGGTCCGGCTCGGTTGCAACGAGCCCAGCGCCACGCAGGCGTGCCATCTGTGCCACAGTCAGGTTCCCGCCTCTCCACAAACGCCGCCCAGCAGTGTCATCAGAGAGTACCGGCGGCCACACTCTTTCTGTTCTTTGTCTTTCAAATTATAGCCAAGCCAACAGAGGGGACACAAAAGGCTTCTGTCCCTCTCCCCGCCGGCGCAGCTCCGGCGGCGCTTCTCCCGACCGTACTTCCAGCATAACTTCCGGCATAAAGTACCGTGCAACGGACCCTGGCGAGGCGGATCGCCGGCAGGGCTGTAGAGTGAGTTCCAGGAGGTAGCGTGCGGACAGAGTGTCTTGCTGCACCGCGCTGCCATACCATTGACAGACTGGATATACTGATCAACAGAAGCACGATTGGTGACGATCATGGTGCGGCACGCCTGCTAGAGAAATACCTGCGCCGTCAGGATGTCCGACGCAGCGCTCGTCGTTGCTATCGATCGCCGTGGCATAAGGGCCGCCTATGCCGGGTGAAAGCCGCTCAGCTATGCCACAGTCTCCGCCTCAGCCATCGGGCTCGGCAAGCCCGATCGCCCAGTACCTGCGCGAGCTCCGCGCACTTTTGAGCGGGCTGGACGATGATACGGTGCCCCAGCCGGACCCTCAGCGTCCCTTCTTGCGCTACTTCCCCCCGTGCCAACTGGACCCGGAGGCCCAGGCGCTCCTCGAGGAAGCGCGCCTGCACCTGACCGAGGCGGCGCGTGAGCTGGCGCTGCAAGGGTTATCCCCCTATCAGAGCGAGGCAGAGGCGGTACGCCGCTTCGGTCCTCCGGCGGCGATCGCTGCGGCGCTGCGGCGCACCGGCCTGCGCGGTGAAGAGGCGGAGCCCCCGCCAGGGCGCAACCGGCTGCGAGACCTGCTCTCGCTCTTTGGGCTGCTGTCCGCAGCATTCTGGTGGTCGGTGCTCCTGCCCTACCTCGCCATCGTCGCCGTCGCCACAGTCTGGCTCGCCGTCCAGCGAAGCACGGGGCCGGGGCTCCTCATGCCTGCCCTGCTCATTGCGCTTGCCATCGCCCTGGCGATCGTTCTAGTCACGCGCTGGCTCTGGCACGCCTATGCCAGCACGCTCGAGCGTATCACACAGGCACAGCGCAGCATGCATCGCTGAAGCCGTCGCCCTGGTTGACAGCCCGCCGCCTCACAAGCTACCTTCTTCTACGGAGCCCGCCGCACTCCGGGCAATTTTCCACACAATAGCTGTGAGACGAGACATCCGGCATGGTACCGAAGCTTCGCCCTGTTGAGTCGCGCTGGGTTGAACATCACGGGCAGCCGATGCTGCTCCTGCGCGACCCGCTGCGTCTGACCGACCAGATCCTCCTGCTTCCGCCGACAGCGAGCGTGGTGCTGAGCCTGATCGACGGACAGCGCGATCTCGCTGCAATCCGCGCGGCTTTCCAGCTTCGCACCGGAATGACGCTGTCGCTTTCCGCACTGGAAGACCTGGTGGCGAAGCTGGATGAAGCGCTGCTCCTTGAGACCCCGCGCTACTACGCAGCACGACAGGCTGCGCTTACTGCCTTCCGCACCGCACCCTACCGTCCGCCGGCGCTCGCCGGAGAGACGTATCCGGCAGATCCGGAGGAGCTCGAAGCGCTGCTGGAGCGGTTTATTGAACAGGCAGGTGCCTCGGCTCATGTCGGCGCACCGGTGGCAGCCTGGCGCGGGGTAATCAGTCCACATATCGACTACGCGCGCGGCTGGGCAGTCTATGCGCGCACCTGGCAAGCGGCGTCCGCTGCGGTGGCAGAGGCGGAGACAGTGGTGATCTTCGGAACCGACCATGCTGGCTCGCCGGGCAGCCTGACGCCCACTCGCCAGCGCTACGCTACCCCCTGGGGCGCGCTTGAGACAGACTGCGCTGCTGTGAATGCCTTGGCGGAAGCGCTCAGCGAGGAGCGAGCATTTGCAGAGGAGCTTCATCACCGGTACGAGCATTCCATCGAGCTTGCGCTGGTATGGCTGCATTTCTGGCTTCGCCGGGCCGGGCGCGATGGCAGCTGCCGTATCGTGCCAATCCTATGCGGCTCGTTCCATCCCTATACCCAGGGCGAGCGCTGTGCCACCCAGGAGCCGACGTTCGAGCAGGCAGCCGCCGCGCTGCGTGACGCCACGGCCGGACGACGCACCCTGGTCGTGGCAGCGGCAGATCTCTGTCATGTGGGCCCGGAGTTCGGCGATATCCAGCCGCTCGGTCCAGTCGAGAAGATCCTGCTCAAGCAGCACGATATGGCCGTGCTGGAGACCATCTGCAGCGGCGACGCAGACGCCTTCCTCGCGCCCCTGGTCGAGGAGCAGGATCGCCGGCGAGTGTGCGGGCTGCCACCGATCTATATGACGCTTCGCCTGCTGGGCTCCAGCCGGGGCGAAGTGGTTGCTTACGACCAGTGTCCTGCCGGAGCCGGTAACGGCTCGGTTGTCTCCATCGCCGGCGTGCTCCTACGCTGAGGGCCCAGAGGGCTCGCCCGGTCCCCGGGCGCTTAGCGAGGCGGCTGGCCGGTGAGCTCCTTGAGCTTCTCGACAGTAAAGTCGGGCGACTGGCACAGGCTAATGATGCGCCGCTCGCGCGCCTCGATCTCTGCCGCGGCGCGCGGAATGTCGCGGGCGATTTCCAGAGGAATGCTAATCACCCCATGCTTGTCCGCATGGAGCAGATCGCCCGGACGGACCAGCAGCCCGCCCACCTTGACCGGGACGCCGTATTCCACGATGTGCACGTAGGCGTGGGAGACGATCACGTGCTGCGCGAAGAAGTGAAAGCCCAGCGCACGCACCTCGTCGAGGTCTCGTACGCCGCCGTTGGTTACACAGCCCACACAGCCGAGCGCCCGGTGAATGTTCGCCTGCACCTCTCCCCAGAATGACCCGATGCCGGGCGGCTGGTCCAGGTCCTGGAGCACCGCAATGCGTGGCGCAGGCACCGAGAGGATATGTTCCCAATACGGTACGCGCGAGGGCGGGCCGCCGGGGGCGGGATACTCTGCGCGGATTGTAGCCGTGGCGGCGTAGCCAACCATCACCCCCATGTCGGGAAAGATGCACCGGATCTCCGGCCCCATAAAGCCCTGGTTGCGCGGGCGAACGTTGAACAGCTCGATGGCGTTCGCGATGGTAGGAGTGGAAAGGCGTCGTAACGCGTCCAACTCCTCCGGGGTCAACGGGGAAACTGCCGTGCTCATCGACCTCTACTCCTGAGCTCGGTACTTTTAAGCAATTCCTGTAAGCAATTACTGGGCAGACCTGAAGAGTGCCTTCGATCTCACGCGGGCGACGTCCATCCGAGCACGGGGCACAGTATAGCAGCACTGCGCACGGCTCATCTTTTCTTTATTTCTTTCTTAACTTTTTTCTTTTTAACTTATTAACTTATGCGGGAGTAAATGTGGTGGCACCGAAGCTCGTAGCCGTCAGCAGCAAGGAGACCGGCTAGCGCCGCACGCAGGCCGGAAAGAGGCGTCTTGCCACCTCGATGGCAGCAAGCAGGTGCGGATCGCTTGTTGCTGCGCCCGGCCAGGCGCCATAGAGCCGCCGGTGTCCCACGCCCCCAAATGGAAGCCGGCCACAGCGCTCACAGACCGGAACGCGCGCCACCCGCTGTCGCCACAGCAGCGCGCTGGTCGCGCTGACATCCACCGGGCGCTCCGCCGTATCTTCTCCGCAGAGACGGATTGTCCGTACCACGCGCTGCTCGAAGAGCGTATCCAGGACGTAGAGCGCCTCGTGCGAGGGCAGCAGACTGATCGCCGTGGCAAAGCGCTCACGTCCCCAGGACACAATCAGCGGACACAGGCGCACTGTCTCCGGCAGCACCGCCGGCAACGGCAGGGGGATGAACGCTCCGGTTCCCAGGATGGTTGCGGCCGCCTGCACGAGCCGCGCTGCGGGGACACAGACATCCAGATGGATAAACCAGCGCGTGGCGCCCGACCCAGGCGGCGCATCTAGATCCGGCACCTCCGCGCTCGGCCGCGCGCAGAGGAGGTACGCGAAGTCGTTGAAGTGCTCGGCGGGCGGAACCCCACTACTGCCATCGGTCCAGAGATCCTCCGGACAGTGCGGCCCTAATCGCACACACGGCTGGAGCTCACCGTCGGAGGGCAAAATGGTCAGCGCGCCGGAGCGGCTGAGCCGCCACAGCGCCTGGAGCATCGGCGCGCGGTACACATCCCACAGGAACGGAGAGAGCGGGATGCCCAGCCGCTCGGCCAGGTAGTGTGTCGCCAGCCGGCACAGCCGGTCCGCTGGTACGCTTGGCTCGTCGGGGAACCAGTCCGGGTCTTCGTTAATGTCATCCCCGAGGAGCAGCAGCGTGTCATAGAGCGCTTTCTCGAACCACATCGCCTGGTATGACCATCACCGTCCGTTCGAGTATAGCGCATCACCGCGGCCGGGCACCAGAGAGTACTACCCCAGTTTGTACAGCTCCTCGCCGCGATGGAGGCGGACGGCGATGGTGTAGGTCTGCGTCGTGGCGCGGTCGGTGGGCGAGTGGCCGGCCAGATAGCGCGCCACCGCCACCAGCACATGCCGCGCGGCCTCGGGGTGCGTCGCCTTCAGCCGGTGATACTGGCGCAGCCCCGCTTCCAGCATCTGGTACGAATGAAACTCGGCGTCCTCTCGCAGCAGCACGTAGCCGAGCGTCTGGAGCAGCCGCCGGTCATCGTGGCCCAGCGAGAGGTAGCGATAGACGGTCCGCGCTGCCTCTTCGACCGCCTGCTGCCGGTTGGTCAGCTCAAGCAAGCGGTCCAGCAGCGCATCTGCCTCCACTGGCTCGCCGCGCACGCTCCGCTCGTCTGGCAGCCGCTGCGGCGGAGTGTTCAGGAAGCGGTCCAGGTACACGGACAGCGCGCCGGCGAAGAGGCCACGTGCCAGTTCCGGCGTGGGCGCGCGCTCGATCATATGATCGAGCGCGTTGCAATACGAGAACGTATGCAGCACGGTGATCCAGTCGCCGAACTCGTTGCTGGTGTGGAAGCGGGCGATCCGCAGCGCGGCGGCATAACACAGGGCCTGGCTCACCTCATTGAGGGTGGCACCGTCCGCCAGCGCCCGCACCAGCGCCTGGACCCCGGACTCCGGCCGGTCATCGAGGAGGGCCTCGACGGTTGCGTCAAAGCCATCCCAGGGCCGGCCGGTGCGCTCGCCGCGCTCCAGCAGCGCCGGTAGCTGGGCTTCGGCGTCGTGCAGGATGGCAATCAGGTCGACCGGATGGCGCCAGGCCGAGCTCTCTTCGTTGCGGGCGGCGCGGGCTGTCTGACCTACCAGGCTGGGCAGGACCTCGGCTGCGTGCTGCCAGCCGATGTGCTCCAGGAGCTCGAAGGCCTTGTTCGTAAAGTCAAGCGTATGGCCGCCATTGATGTAGGGATGATCGGTGACAGCCGCGCCCATCATGGCGGCAACCTGGGCCATCGTGGCGCCTTGGGCAATGGCGCTGCGCAGGCAGCGCTCGGCGCCGTCGCTGTGGCGCACCTGGATGAACTCGCGGTACCACTGCACCAGCCGCTCCAGCGGTGTCCTGGATTCCGGCAGCGGATCGAGATCAAAGCGCGGAGGCTGACCGGCCGTATCTCGCGCCACACGGATTAAGCCATGATAGAGTGCCAGCGGGCGATGCTCCGGGGCGAGATTCGGCAGCACGTTCGCCATGGCGGTCATAATCGTCAGGCCAGGGCCCCAGCCGCCTTGGCGATAGCGCGCCCCGTAGAGCCCGCCGATGCGCAACATCTCTGCCGGCGGGGCGCCCAGGTCCTGCAACGCCAGGATGCTCTTGGCCGTGACCAGCGAGAGGTTCTGCTCCAGTCCGTCCTGCAGGCGACCCAGCCAGCGTGCCGTCTGGTCGCGCCCATCGGCGCGCAGATCGACCCACACCTCGCCGTCGTGCACTTCGGTGCGATAGACGGTTACGTCATCGGCGAAGGGGTCAAAGGTGCCGCCGCTCTCCAGATCGAAGCGGGCGTGGTGCCAGTGGCAGGTGAGAATACCCTCTTTCAGGCTACCGCGGCTCAGTGGGAAGCCCATATGCGGGCAGCGGTTATCGACGGCGTAGACCTTGCCCTCGTGCCAGAAGACCGCGATGCCATGTCTACCGCCGCTGATGACGATGCACCCGCGCTGCCGGAGCTCATCCAGCGATGCTGCGCGCACCAGGGTTGGCTGTATCCCGGGCTGGTTCGTTGCCGTACTCATTCCGCCGCTCCTTTCTGGATCTTGTCCCTCAGGGCTGCTCTCCTCGCGCTTCTCTCCCTATCCTGGTCCCTATCCTGGTCCCTATCCTGGTCCCTATCCTGGTCCATTTAAGGAACTGCACACCATCGCTTAGCCAGAGGCGACACGCTGTTTTTCCGGGGATACGCTCTGCTACCTGCAGTGTACCGCATCGCAGCCTCCCAAGGTACCGCTTTACAGCGCACCGTGTCACAGCCACTACATGGAGCCGGGTGACAGAGGGATCATCATGCCGGCTTGAACGCACACCAAGCAGTAGCGTAAACTGAGGCATACTCGCTCACCCTGCATGTGAGTCCGTGTGTTTGGACCGCACTTCCGTCAAGTGCTCATCGGGAGTGCTGCACAAACTCAGCAGCAAAGTCCTTAAACTCCTCCAAACGAACGGAGTGGCGACAATGCTACCAGGTGATACGATGTACCTCCCTCGTCGAGCAATGCTCAAAACGACAGCGACGGCGGTCGCCGCGGGACTGCTTGCTGCATGCACACGCGCCACGACGCAGCAGCCTGCTGCGGCCACGCCAAAGGCGCGCACCAGCCCCATCACGCTGACGTTCTTGAGCTGGCGGCCCATCGCCATGGACCAGTTCGAGCCCATTTGGAAGGAATACGAGCAGCGCAACCTGGTGCGCTTCGAGGTGGACAAGACCGGCGACTACGGCCAGACCAAGCTCATCGCCATGCTGGCCGGCGATGCCGGGCCCGATCTGTGGGATGGGCGCACCGATGCGCTGCCGAAGATCTATGACTCCGGCGCGGTGCTGGAGCTGAGTAGCTTCCTCTCGCGCGACCGCATCAATCTGACGAAAGACTGGGCACTGACGGGCATCGAGCGCTGGCGCCAGAAGGTCTACGGCGTACCGTACTGGGTCGAGCCGTTTGCGATCTACTACAACAAGACGCTCTTCCGGCAGAAAGGCGTGCCCGATCCGTGGGAACGCACGCAGAACCGCGGCGACTGGACCATTGAGGAAATGGTCGAGGCGGCACGCAAGATCACCGATCCGCAGAACGATCTCTGGGGCCTCGATTGGAGCCTGGGGAACTACCACACGATCGGGCCGCTGATCTGGACTCACGGCGTCTCGCACATGCAGTACGACCCAAAGATCGAGTTCCAGCTGGCTATCCCGGAAAGCATCCAGGCGCATCACATGGCGATGGACTGGATGATGAACCTCCGGATCAATATCCAGTCGCCGCTTCCAGAAGCGGTCGAGGCGCGCCGGCGGCTGCAGGGCGATCGTCCTGGCATCGCCACCACGGGTGGCACCAACCTCTTCGCGCTGGGTAAGATCGGCATCCACTGGCGCTCAGTGAACGACTGGCGCCGCATGTGGCCACTCATCGGCAACACGTTTGAATGGGATATGCTGCCCGTGCCGAGTATCGGCGGTAAGCCGGGCGGAAGCTGGTCGGCCGGGCATCCGCTCAATGCCTGGGCCAAGACAAAGTATCCCGAAGATGTCTGGAACTTCATGAAGTGGATGATGAACGACGAGTTCCAGAACTATCTTGCGGAGAACAAGTACCTAGTGCCGGCCAAGCTCGCCATTCAGCCGAAGTTCTTCCAGCCGCCGCCGCAGTATCCCTATCAGCACCCCCAGGTGTTCGCCGAAGTGTACAAGCGTCCCTACGGTATTATCTGGTCGCACTATAACGCTGTGAAGAACGAGCAAGAGTACGGCACAGAGATTACCCGGATCTATACCGGCGAGGTGCCGCTTGAGTCCGGCCTGCGCGACCTGAACCAACGGCTTAACCAGGACATCGAATACGGGGGCGGCGAGAACCCCTTCACGGGCCTGCGCTGGCCCTTCCGATCAGGCTAGCAGGTCCTGCAGGGGGCAGCCGGAGATGACACGCTGGCTGTTCCCTGCGCGGGCTAGAGCCGGCCGGCATGTCTAAGATCGTCTCTTTGGCGCGTCCGCTATTTGTGAAGTAGTACCCCCTAGCTGTGTAAGTATGTCGCCCAATTCGCAGCTTTTATGGCTTTTCGCGCTCATTGCAGGCGAGCGTGCTGATCCATTACGGAACTTTCCTGTAGGCAAAACTGCAGGAAAGTATTGTCATCGGTCGTGCTGCCCTCTTCACTTCCCAGTCCTCTTTCGGTAAGCTGTTGGCTAGCGAGGCCTGCGGCTTGCCGCGACATGATGACAGGTAAAGGAGGTTTAGCGATGTCTCATGGGACTTATGCGTACAGCGGTCTGCCGGGAGTGTCTGGAAGGAGTGCGGCCGCCTTGCCGGCTGAGCGGCGCCCGGCCGTGCTTACGCGGCGGATGCTCGCCGGTCTAGGGCTTGGTGGCGCGCTGGCCGGCGCGTGCCAGCCAGGCCAGCGTGGCGGCGCCGGCGAACAGCCCCGAGAGCTCAAGCCGGTGACATTGGTGTGGCAGATTCGGGGCGGGCCCGGCGGGAACTATGAGAAGCTGGCCACCGATGCCATGCAGCAGTTTCGGCAGAAGAACCCGCATATCACCGTCCAGTTTGTCTTCGATGCCGGCAACGTGGAAAAGACGCTGACGATGATGGTCGCGGGCACCGGGCCGGATGTGTTCCACGGCTGGGGCCATGTGATGTGGCAGTATGCGGCCAAGGAGCAAATGATCAACCACAACGAGATTGTCCGAGACTTCAAGAAGGCCGATCTCGACGACTTTATGAAGTGGCAGTGGGATGGCTTCGTTATCCCTACCACGACCTTCCGCTTCGGTCTGCCAACGTATGTCAACATGATGGTGCTGTACTGGAACCGCGATCACTTCAGGCAGCTTGGGCAGGCCGAGCCGACGGTGGACTGGGGCCACGATGAGTACGCGGCCATGGCCCGCAGGCTCACCCGGCGCGAGGGTGATAAGCAGATCTATGGCGCCTGGATTCCGATGACGGCCTTCGATCGGTTCCAGAACCACGTGCTCATGTTTGGTGGACATGTAGTGGATCCGAAAGATCTGACCAAGACGCTGCTTCATGAGCCTCCGGCCCAGACCGCCCTCGAATGGATGCGCGCCCGGCAGTGGGACGACCGCACCTTCCTGCCTATTCGGTCTGATCTCCGGCCGCTTCCCGACAAAAACCAATGGGATCACTTCTACCTGGGCCATGTCTCTACCCTTGAGGACGGCATGCACAACCTGCGCGGCGTGGCGCAAAACATGACCATGGACTGGGACATCGCCCATGTACCGAAGGGACCAGTGCGCCGCGCCGTGCTAGGGACCACCGACGGCTGGGCGATCTGGAGCGGCACGAAGGCGCGCGAGGCCGCCGTGGAGCTGCTCAAGTTCATCACGAGTGTGGACTACTACAAAATGCAGGCGACCTATGAGCTACTCATCCCTTCGCGCAAGTCGGTGCTTGACCACTGGATCGCGACTGCTCGGGAGCAATTCCCGGTCCTGCAGAAGGTGAACCTAAAGGTGGTCAAGGAGGCCCTCGTGGATATGGGCTATCCCACGCCGGATGAGATCTTCCTGTGCCAGGCTGAAGCTGCACAGGTGATCGGCCCGGCACTGAACCAGCTCTACCGCGATGGCACGGCCACGCCGCGCATCTTCCAGGACATCAAAGATCAGATCAATCAGGCTGCTGGAAGCTGTGGGGTGCGGTTTAAGTAGTACGCTTCAGCGCGGGAGGGCAGAGCCTCCCGCGCTCTTCGCTCCCTGCGCCTGCCGACGTGCAGCGGCGTACCGCAGTGCTACATAGAGCAGCAGTATGGCCGTCGTTGCCAGGGAGAAGGGCAGAACCACCGCCATCGGCACGACGTCCTCGGGAAAGCGGGGGTAGTAGGCCCAGGGGATACCAAAGGCAAAGCCATAGTCAATGAGATCGCCCAGGACATACCAGAGCACGGTGGACACCGTAGAGGTGAGCGTCGGCTTGAGCAGGATGAAGAGCACGATACCCTGGATGATCATCACTGTGTGGGTGAAGCTCATGGCAAGGCTCTCGAGGTTATAGTCCCCGGTGGCGCGCCAGTACAGGATCCAGACAAGGTCGGTCCATAGGCCATACTTGATGTTTGCCACCGCGCCAATTGAGAAGACTGTGGAGTTCTCCCACTTCAAGGAGATGAGGAGCAGCGCCAAGGCGAACCAGAAGGCCGATAGCGGCGAGTCAGGCAGCCAGGGCCAGAACTGCGGCGGGGTCACGGCGAAGTCGGCGCCGTACCAATAAATCAGGCCGGCCACGAAGCCGATCAGATTGCAGACAATCAGGAACGGCTTGACCAGGGGGATATCGAGCAGCAGGCGTACCCAGCCCTCAAGAGTGGTCGGGCGCGGGGCGCGCCCGAGTAATGCCGGAGGAAGCCAGTCTGCCAGCGCCTGCAGGACGCCCAATGCTCGCTCTTCTCGCGTTGCCATGCTGCCTCGCCTACGCTCCGTGAGACGGCCCTGGACATGCTTACCCCTCGCGCAGCCACTGCGCGATATCAGGGGCATGGTAGGTAATGATGATATCGGCGCCGGCACGGCGGATGCCGGTCAGGAGCTCCAGCACCGCGCGCCGCTCATCAAGCAGGCCCTGGGCTGCAGCGGTCTTGACCATCACGTACTCGCCACTGACGTTGTAGGCGGCCACCGGGTGGTCAAAGGCCTGGCGCACCCGATAGATCACATCCAGGTAGGCGAGCGCAGGCTTGACCATGACGATATCAGCCCCTTCGTTGATGTCCAGCTCAATCTCGCGCAGGGCCTCGCGCACGTTTGGCGGGTCCATCTGGTAGCTGCGTCGGTCGCCGAACTGAGGCGCGGAGCCGGCAGCCTCACGGAAGGGTCCGTAGAAGGCGCTGGCGTACTTCGCGGCGTAGGACATGATAGCGACGTCTTCCCAGCCCTCCTCGTCCAGCGCCTCACGAATAGCCCCCACGCGGCCATCCATCATGTCGGACGGCGCCACAATATCTGCACCCGCCTCGGCATGCGACAGCGCAACTCGGGCAAGCACATCGAGCGTAGCGTCGTTGACGATCTTGCCATCCTCGACCAAGCCGCAGTGCCCGTGATCGGTATACTCACACAGACACACGTCGGTGATGACGACCAGATCAGGACAGGCTTCCTTGATGTTGGCAACAGCGCGCTGCACCGGCCCGTTGGGGTCGGCCGCGGACTCTCCCATGGGGTCTTTGCGCTCCGGCAGGCCGAAAAGCAGCACCGCCGGGATGCCGAGCTCGTAGGCGCGACGGGCCTCTTCGACAACGGTGTCGGGCGACCAGTGATACTGGCCCGGCAGCGATGGAATGGGGCGCCGCAGCCGTGAGCCGGCGGCAACAAAGAGGGGGTAGACCAAACTATCGACGGAGAGCCGTGTCTCACGCACCATGCGCCGCAGGCTCTCGGAGCGACGCAGGCGTCTCGGGCGATACTGCGGGTAATTCATGCTCATTGTACACGTTCCCTGGAGCTCACCAGGCATTATAACACCGAGCGTGAGGCGGCCTCTGGGCGCATCGCACGCCGGCCACACTATGCGAGCGAGAGGCACCATCTATGTCACCGCGCGTAGGCAGCAAAATAGGGTATTGCACGATGGGGGTACACCATCGTGTGGTTGGGGCACGGGATGCCGCCCCTGCCCGAGGGACGCCTGTCACGGCATCCCCAGCGGGATCACATCGCGGTGAGCACAGTATGCCGTGTCCCTCTCAAGGGCACGCCTGGTACAATTCAAGCAGAGCACACGCGTCGATCAGCCAAGTCTCTCAGCAACGATCTGGAACGCGCCGCTCGAGGCAAGGACGGATGCGGCATGAATGTGCCGTCTTCCGTGCACCGCCTTGAGGCATGAACGTGAGGCTTGAACGAGTGAGCCGTGAACGACAAGTGATACGTAAATGAAGGGAAAGTGCAGGGATACGCCGATGCGGGTGATCGCAGCGATGAGCGGCGGCGTTGATAGCTCTGTAGCCGCCGCGCTCTTGAAGGAGCAGGGCTACGACGTCATCGGGGTGACGTTGAACGTCTGGCCCGAGAATACTACGAATGTCGTGCGTGCGGACGTCTGCTGCTCGCTTTCGTCCGTGAACGATGCACGGCGTGTGGCGGCGCGCATCGGCATTCCCCACTATACCTTGAATTTCCGCGATCTGTTCCGCCGCACGGTGATTGCCGATTTCCAGCGCGAGTACCTGCGTGGCCGCACGCCGAATCCATGCGTGCGTTGTAACCAGTTCATCAAGTTCACTGCGCTGGGTAGTCGCGCCCGTGAGCTCGGCGCCGAGGCAGTGGCAACCGGCCACTATGTGCGCCGTGAGTTCGATGAGCGCCGCGGCCGCTGGGTCCTGCGGCGAGCCGTGGACAGCGCGAAGGATCAGTCGTACGTGCTGTACGTGCTCACCCAGGAGGAGCTGGCGCACTCGCTCTTCCCCCTCGGTGGCTACACGAAGGCCGAGGTGCGACGCATGGCCGCCGAGCGCGGCTTGATCACTGCCAACAAGCCCGAAAGCCAGGAGATTTGCTTTGTCACCAACGGCACCTACGCGGACTACCTCGAACAGGAACTGCGCCTCCAGGCCCAGCCCGGCCCGATCATTGATCTGGAGGGCAACGTCCTGGGCGAGCATCGCGGCATCTGGCGCTACACGATCGGGCAGCGGAAGGGGCTCGGCATCAGCGCCGGCCGGCCGCTTTATGTCATTGCTATCGATCCTGACTCGAACACGATTACTGTTGGGAGCGAGGATGAGCTATACCAGCGCGAGCTTCTCGCCGAGGAGCCAAACTTCATCGCTCTGGCAGAACTCACTGAGCCGGTGCGCGTCCTGGCGAAGGTACGCTACCGCATGACCGAGGCGCCTGCGACGGTTTTCCCCTGCGATGACGGCCGCGTGCGGGTGGTGTTCGATGAGCCGCAGCGTGCCATCACACCGGGCCAGGCAGTAGTCTTCTACGATGCTGCAGATCCTGACCTGCTGGTCGGTGGAGCGACAGTGGCGCAGGTCGTGCGCGCAGACGGAGCGCTACCCGAGGCGGCACTGACCGCTTGTACTCGGTGAGGCAGTGCAGGGCCGGGGCGGCCACACTGTACGGTCGCGGCGAACGACGAAATATTGGTTTTTTATTATAAAAAGCGCATAGACAATCCATGGGAATGATTTGAGCACAAACCATCAAGCAGACCGACGTCATTCTACCATTTCTACCAAAAAGGCCGCGAAGTACTCAGCGGGAACGCTTTTGCAGGCCATACTCGCCTACGATATGAATGGCAATATCCCCTGCGAGGTGGAGAACTTTCTCGACCGTTGAACCGTGGAGCAGCCGGCGGAGCCACCCACGGCGCGAATGACCGATAACAATGCTCTCCACGTTCCGTTCGTGTGCCACTTGGACAAGCGCGGCCGCTACATCATTTGCCTTGACCCGAAGGCATTCGGCTCCCAGGTCTTCAGCAAGGCGGCAGTGCTCCTCTAGTCGCCGTTTTGCCTCTGGCGAGGCACGTGCCCAAGCCGGAGTCTCGACAAAGACAGCCAGCAGGTCCGACTGCTGGCTGTGGGCGAGCCGCCAGGCATGGCGGATCAAGTGCTGTGAGCGGGGAGCATCGTCAATCGCGACCATCACCCGTCCGCCGATTGGTCGAGGCGTCTTGACTCCTTGCTGGTGCATGCACTGCTCCAGCTCTTGCTCGACCCGTTTGGCCAGCTTCCGGAGGGCGAGCTCACGCAGTGCTGTCAGGTTGCACTCGCGGAAGAATCCATCCAGGGCTCGCTCTACCAGCTCCGGCGGATAGACATTGCCGTGGCGAATACGCTGTCGGAGCGCGTGCGGCGTCATGTCGACCAGCTCGACCTCATCTGCCTGGTCGACAACCCAGTCCGGAACTCGCTCTCGCACAGGAACGCCGGTAATGCTCTCGACGATGTCAGCCAAACTCTCCAGATGCTGGACATTGACAGTGCTGATGACCGTGATGCCGTGGTCGAGCAGCTCGAGAACATCCTGCCAGCGCTTCTCGTGCCTGGAACACCCTGGCACATTCGTATGGGCAAGTTCGTCCACAAGGGCTACAGCTGGGCGACGGCGAATGATCGCCTCGGTGTCCATCTCCTCAACGGTGACGCCTTTGTACTGACACCGTTTCCGAGGGACGACCTCCAGGTCACCGATAGCCTCGATCGTCTTCGGGCGGTTGTACGTCTCCACAAAGCCAATCACGCAATCGGTGCCGCGTGCCTTTCGGCGGTGTAGCTCCATGAGCGCCGCGTAGGTCTTGCCGACGCCAGGAGCCATGCCGAGATAAATACGTAGCCGCCCCCGTGCTCCAGCGCCTGCCTGCCGCCGGACACGCTCGAGCATTTCTTCAGCGGTCGGACGCTCGTCCCGCTTGTTGTCCACAGGTTCGTCTTCCATGGCGCCTTGATTCATTGTCCCGTAAGCTGGTCAAGCGCGCGATTGAGCCTCACGACATTGACGCGCGGCTCGCCGAGGAAGCCCAGCGTTCTGCCCTCCGTGTGGCGATCCACGAGCGCGCGCACCTGGTCCTCCGAGAGCCCGCGTGCCCGCGCGACTCGCCCGACCTGGAGGTAGGCATTCGCGGGACTGATATGCGGATCGAGTCCGCTCGCGGAGGCGGTCACCGCGTCCACAGGCACCGCCGCATCAGGCGGCAGCCCGTTCTCCTGGCGATAGGCGGCCGCCCGCGCGGCGACGTTCGCGATGAGGGTGCGGTTGGTCGGGCCCAGGTTCGACCCTCCAGATGCGGCCGCATCATAGCCACGGCCTGCGGCCGACGGCCGCGCGTGGAAGTATTCCGGACGGGTGAACATCTGGCCGATTAATTCTGAACCGACGACGTCACCGCTGGCATCACGGATCAAGCTGCCATTCGCCTGATAAGGGAAGAGGACCTGGGCAATGCCCGTGATCGCCAGCGGGTAGGCCAGACCCGTCAGCACCGTGAGCAGCACCACCATGAGGACGGCGCTCCTCGCCTGTTGCGCGAGCTGCATGACGCTTCCCTCCGTTAGGCCAGCCCGAGGGCTGTAATGACGAGGTCGATGAGCTTGATGCCGATGAATGGCGCCACGATGCCGCCCACGCCGTACACGAGCAGGTTGCGACGCAGCAGCTCGGCCGCCGGGGCTGGGCGGTAGCCCACGCCCCGCAGCGCCAGCGGCACCAGCGCGACGATGATCAGCGCGTTGAAGATCACTGCCGACAGGATCGCGCTCGCCGGCGTCGCCAGGCGCATCACGTTCAGGGCGTCGAGCTCCGGGTAGGCCGCGGCGAACATCGCCGGGATGATGGCGAAGTATTTCGCCACGTCGTTGGCGATCGAGAAGGTGGTGATGGCACCCCGGGTGATGAGCAGTTGCTTGCCCAGGGCGATGACCTCGATCAGCTTGGTCGGGTTCGAGTCGAGGTCGACCAGGTTCGCCGCTTCCTTGGCTGCCGCAGTACCGGAGTTCATCGCCAGCGCCACGTCCGCCTGGGCGAGGGCCGGGGCGTCGTTCGTGCCGTCGCCGGTCATGGCCACCAGGTGGCCTTGCTGCTGCTGCTCTTTGATGATCTTGATCTTATCTTCAGGCTTGGCCTCGGCGACGAAGTCGTCCACGCCGGCCTCACGGGCGATGGTCGCGGCGGTGAGGGGATTATCGCCGGTGATCATGATGGTCTTGATGCCCATGCGCCGGAACTCCTCGAAACGCTGGCGCAGGCCGGGTTTGACCGTATCTTTGAGGTAAACGACGCCGACGACGCGGCCATCGAGCTCCAGCGCGAGCGGCGTCCCGCCCTCGCGAGCGATCCGCTCGACCTGAGCGTTCAGGTCCGCTGGAGCGCCTCCGCCCGTGCGGGCGAGGATGGCGTCGGGAGCGCCCTTCAGGTATTCGTGGCCGTCCTGGCGCACGCCGCTCAGGCGTGTTTGAGCGGTGAAGGGGATCACCTCGGCGTCTGGCGCAAGCCCGTCTTCCGACGGTGCCCCCAGTCGCTCGGCGAGCGCCAGCAGGCTCCGCCCCTCGGGCGTCTGGTCGGCCAGGCTCGACTGGCGGGCCGCGATGAGGGCGTCCAGCAGCGAGGCGCCGTTCACCGGGATGATTTCGGCCGCCAGCCGGTTCCCGTAGGTGATCGTGCCCGTCTTGTCCAGCAGGATGACGTCCACGTCGCCGGCGGCCTCCACGGCGCGGCCGGAGAGGGCCAGGACGTTGAAGCGGGCGACGCGATCCATGCCGGCGATGCCGATGGCCGAGAGCAGCCCACCGATGGTGGTCGGCATCAGGCACACGAGCAAGGCCACCAGGACCACCGTCGAGACCGGGTTGCCAGCGTAGATCGCGAACGGCTCGAGGGTGCCCACCACCAGGAGGAAGATCAGCGTCAGCCCCACCAGCAGGATCGTGAGGGCGATCTCGTTCGGCGTCTTCTGGCGCCGGGCGCCCTCCACCAGCGCGATCATCCGGTCGAGGAAGCTTTCCCCTGGGTCCGCGGTGATGCGGATCTTGAGCCAGTCGCTTACCACCTGGGTGCCGGCCGTTACCCCCGAGCGGATGTCGGTACCCGGCTCCTTGAGGACCGGGGCCGACTCGCCAGTAATGGCCGCCTCGTTAACGTAGGCAATCCCCTCGATCACCTCGCCGTCACCGGGGATGATCTCCCCTTCGCGCACGAGCACGATGTCGCCCTTGCGGAGCCGGGACGAAGGAACGATCTCCTCGCTGCCGTCGCGCAGCCGGCGGGCAGGTGTCTCCTTTCTGGTCGCGCGGAGGGTTTCGGCCTGAGCCTTGCCGCGCGCCTCGGCCAGCGCCTCGGCGAAGTTGGCGAAGAGCACCGTCAACCAGAGCCAGAGGCTGATCTGGATGCCGAAGCTCAGGCTGAACCCACGCCCGAGCTCGGGCGCGACGATCTGCCCGAGCGTCACCGCCGTGGTCAGCAGCGCGCCGATTTCGGCGACGAAGATGACGGGGTTCGTGACCAGATGCCGCGGGTCGAGCTTGACCACGGCATCGCGCAGCGCCCGTCGCAGGAGCGGCCCGGACCAGGGGCTCGTCCCCCGGAGTCGCCGCTGCAGGAGCTCCTTCATCTCGTCGGTCTCGGGCGTGCGGACAAGCGGGGGCTCGAGCCCGCGCGTCGGGTCGGCGTCCCGCGCCGGCACCGTGCGCGGGGGCCGCTGGCTGCCCTGCCGTGACTCGTGTTCCGTGGTCATCCTCTGCTCGCGATCGTTGTCGCTCATCGTTGCTCTCCCACTTCCATTACTGGGCTCAGAACGTCCGGCCGGCACCCAACAGCAGTTGCTCGACGATCGGGCCGAGCGCCAGCGCCGGGAAGAAGTTGAGCGCCCCCACGATCAGCACCGTCCCGACGAGTAGGCCGACGAACAGCGGCGTATGCGTCGGCATAGTGCCCAGGCTCGGTGCCACCCGCGGCTTGCGCGCCAGCGAGCCGGCGATCGCCAGGGCCGGCACCATCATCAGGAAGCGGCCGATCAGCATCGCCAGACCGATGGTCACGTTGTAGAAGGGCGTGTTGGCGCTCAGGCCGGCGAAGGCCGATCCGTTGTTCGCCGTGCCGGAGCTGTAGGCGTAAAGGATCTCGCTGAAGCCGTGGGGGCCGGCGTTGAGGATGCTGCTCGTCCCGTAGTCGGCGACGCTCCCCCAGGCGGTGAAGACAAGGATCGAGGCTGCGGCCGCAAGCACGAAGAGCATCGCCATCTTCATCTCGAAGCTCTCGATCTTCTTGCCCAGATACTCGGGGGTGCGGCCGACCATCAGCCCGGCGATGAAGACGGCCAGGATGGCGAAGATCAGCATGCCGTAGAGCCCTGAGCCGACGCCGCCGAAGATCACCTCGCCAAGCTGCATGTTGAACAGCGGCACCCCTCCGGTCAGCGGCAAAAGACTGTCGTGCATAGCGATCACGGCTCCGCAGGATGCCGCGGTCGTGACCACCGCAAACAAGACTGACGCGACGATGCCGAACCGCACCTCCTTGCCCTCCAGGTTGCCGCCAGGCTGGAGGTTCGAGGCCGATTGGTCGATCCCAAACTGCACAAACAGGGGATTCCCGCCCTGCTCCACCGGCAGCGCCACGGCGAGGCCGGCGACGAACAGGACGGCCATCGCCGCCCAGACGGCCCAGCCCTGGCGGGTGTCGCCGACCATCCGGCCGAAGGTGTAGGTGAGCCCGGCCGGGATGGCGAAGATGAGCAGCATCTCGATGAAGTTCGTCAGCGGTGTCGGGTTCTCGTAGGGGTGGGCGGAGTTGGCATTGAAGAACCCTCCGCCGTTCGTGCCGAGAAGCTTGATGACCTCCTGGCTGGCTACCGGCCCCTGGGCAATGAGCTGGGGCGTGCCTTCCAGCGTCATCGCCTGGATGTACGGGTTCAGGTTCTGCGGTATCCCCTGCCAGACGAAGAACAGGGCCACGACCACGCTAATGGGCAGCAGCACGTAGAGGGTGGCCCGAACCAGATCCACCCAGAAGTTGCCGACCGTGTTCGCCGAGCGGCGGGCCAGACCGCGGATGAACGCCACAGCCACGGCGATGCCAGTGGCTGCCGAGACGAAATTCTGCACGGTTAGCCCCGCCATCTGGGTGAGGTAGCTCATGGTGCTCTCGCCGGCGTACGCCTGCCAATCCGTATTGGTCGTGAAGCTGGCAGCCGTGTTGAAGGCCAGGTCGGGGGCGACCGGCCCGAAGCCCTGCGGGTTGAGCGGCAGGAACCCCTGCAGCCGCTGCAACCCGTAGAGCAGCAGCATCCCGGCCAAGTTGAACAGCAGTAACGCAGCGGCATATGCGCGCCAGTGTTGCTCTGCCGACGGGTCGACCCCACTCAGCCGGTAGATCACCCGCTCGACCGGTGAGAGGACTACACCTAGCCAGGTGCGCTCACCGGCGAAGACACGGGCCATATACAGACCCAGCGGTCTCGTAATCGCGAGTAACAGGATTAGAAACAATGCAATCTGCACGATACCAGCAGCGCCCATCGCACCATGCGTGGCGGACACCTGTGTCTAGACAGGCCTCCGTTACACGCCCTCCTTTTCTTCGAAAGTCCTGTGTGGCAGATAATTCATCTAGACCCAAACAGCAGGCAGACCACCCAGGCCAGTGGGGAGCGGCGGGCGGTGCGCTTTGCCTGCTGGGCTGGCGCAGGACGGGAGAGTCGCACAGTAATACTGTGCTCTGTGTTCGATACCGACACCTGCAAGCCGTATTCCTCCGCGAGACGCATGCTCAACTTTTGAATATAATCTAGTTCATTAGTTAGATTTGAGCGTTTCCGTGTTACACTTATTGCTGACACCACCTGTGACGACCGTGAAACGGAGAGTGCGAGACAGGCTCCACGAAGGAGATTCACCCATACCATGGATAAAGACGGGCACGACTCCTCCATATGGAAGAACGGCTGTTGTCGCGCCTCCTTATTCGAGTTACTGGCAGACCAATTGTTGCTCACTGGATTTCACTCATAGCCACGCGTGCCGACTAACCTGAGCGCGCGCCCGCCCAGGTTTGCTACACCAGAAAGTTAGAATCGCTCAGGCCGGACCAACACGTAGACAAGATAGCCTAGCAAGAAGAGGGCGATTACACCTCCCAAGACGTACTCCAGCGACATCATGTACCTCCTCGCTGCAGACGGTCACAGGCTATGACGTAGGCAAGTGCAATAGCGAAAAACATAACGCTCACCGCGATGAATGCTAGATCAGCCATCGTCACACTCCCCCTTTGGTTCATGACCGGCCAGCGTCCAGTGCGCCGGAGGTGGTGCCAAAGCAGCCTTGGCCAGCACAGTCCTGGCCCCATCACTGACCAGTCGCAGCAGAGCCTCAAGAGGGAAAGGCTTGGGCAGGTACGCCAGCGGCCGGAACTCAGCCAGCAGGTCGGGACGGACGCGAACAGCGGACAGGATGATAGCGGGAACGTTTATTCCAGAACTGTGCAATTCCCGCAGCACATCCCATCCGCTGCGATCGGGCAAGTTGATGTCAAGCAAGAGCAACTGTGGCTGATCCCGCCGCACTGCGCAGATTGCTCGATCGGCGCACTCGGCCTCACACACGTCGTGACCACGGATGCGCAGATTGTGTGCAATCACACGCCGCAGGGCAGGATCATCCTCGACCACCAGGATTCTCTGGTATCTCATCTTAGCTGTGCTTGAGAGAGTGCTTCTGCGCGAATCCCCTGCCCTAGCCGTTCTCCACGGGAGTTATTTTCTCTCCCATCTGCTCAACACAGGATCAATACATGGAGCGCGCGGCATTAACGTTTCCTCAAAATTTCCAGGCTGCCGCGGATGTGGGGTAGCAGGAGGGATGGCGAGGAGCGCACCCGCGCGATTCCGTGGCGCGTCGTGGCCTCAGTGGGCACCAATCGACGACGGAAGCAGTCTTAGAAATCTTCCGCAAGCAGACGATAACCGACGCCTGGCTCAGTAACGATATACCGCGGGTTTTGGGGATCAGCCTCGAGCTTCTTCCGCAGGCGAGCCACGTAAACGTGGAGGTAGTGGCCCTCGGAGGCGTACTGTGGCCCCCACACCTGCTGGAGCAGCATACGGTCGGTAAGCACCTTGTTAGGGTGGGCGATAAACACTTTCAGCAGCGCATATTCGGTAGGCGAGAGGTGCACCTCTCGCCCGCTGACACGCACACGCCGATGCTCAAGGTCAACTTCGAGCTCCCCGACACGGAACACAGCGGCGTTTCCACGAGCCGGTCGCGCGGCATGACGCAGCGCCACGCGAATGCGGGCGAGGAGCTCGTCCACGCCGAATGGCTTGGTCAGGTAGTCATCCGCCCCAAGATCAAGCGCGGCAACCTTGTCACGCTCGGCACCACGCACTGAGAGGACGATGATCGGCGTATTTGTCCACATGCGTATTGTGCGTATTACATCCAATCCGTCTATATCTGGCAACCCTAGATCAAGCAGAATCAGGTCAGGATGGTAGTGTGTCACCTGCTCCAGCGCGTGTTTGCCTGTCTCGGCAATCTCGACATGGAAACCGTGGCGCGTCAGGTTTGTGCGAACCGCGCGCAGAATTGCCGGCTCGTCATCAACAACCAGGATACGGGCACCGACCTGCTGGCTCATGCATGCTCCTCTACCCAGACTGTGGCCGGCAGCGCTGCTGGCGGCAGTGGGGGTACAGGCAGCGAGATGATGAACCGGGCACCGCCTCCGATGCGGTTCTCAGCGCGAATACGACCGCCATGCGCTTCGACCAGCCCCCGAGCAATGGCTAACCCCAGCCCCGTGCCGCGCGGTCCCGTGCGAGGCTGGCGATCCGGCTGCTGGCCATCCGCACAGTAAAACGGCTCGAAGATGTGAGGGAGCGCTGCCAGTTGAATGCCAGGGCCGCGATCTGCCACTTCGATCTCCACACCGTCATCTCGGCGGCGCGCCGCTACAGTTACCTCAGTTCCCGGCGGCGTGTATTTGATTGCGTTCTCGATCAAATTTGAGAGAACCTGATCCATCAGTACAGCGTCCACAAACACTGGCAGATCGTCCGGCACGTTTACTATGATGCGATGGCGCGCGGTTACAGGACGCAGGCGACTGAGCACATCATCAACGAGTGACCGCAAATCATGCCAGTCGCGCTGTGGACGGAGACTGCCGGCCTCGATGCGCGAGAGATCTAGCAGATTGCCCACGATGCGGTTGAGCCGCTCGGCTTCATCGCGAATAGCCATAGCAAACTCCTGCCGGTCCTGCTCGGTCCAGGCGACATCTTGCTGCAGCAAGCTGCCGGCGGCAGCCAAGATTGATGCCAAGGGCGTGCGCAAGTCATGCGACACAGCGTTCAGCAGCGCAGTCTTGAGCTCATCCGTCCGCCGAAGGATCTCGCTCTCCATCGCTTCACGTCGAAGGCGGGCACGCTCGACTGTCATACCCAGCTGGGCAGCGACAGCAGAGAGCAGTCGATCATCTGCGGCGGTGAACCTGGGTGCACCGGCCGCACGTATGAGCAGCAGCATGCCAACCCGCCGTTCCTGCGCCTTCACCGGGACAATATGCAGCCGGTCGTGCTCAGGGCCCGACACCCGCACGATGTGCCGGTTTGGAGGCACGATGCGGATCCAGCGCCCTGGTGCCCCGGGGCGCGCTGCCGTGGGTGCAGGTCCTTCACCAAGGAGGTGTGTCGGGGTCGCAGTGCCTGTCTGGGCTAGCCGAAGCGCTGCCGGTTCACCCACGGCAGCGCGTGTCGTGCAGGACGCCCCATCGGCGATCTCAATCACCACAGCGGCAAGAGAGAGCTCCTGGCGCAGCCGCTCAGCTACAGCCTGGATAGCTGCCGGCAGGTCCGGCTCCGCCAGAAGCCGGACGACATCGTAGAGGACCGTGGCTTCCCGCTCGCGCTGCTGAGCCTCATGCGCCCGCCGGCGCTGCTCCGCTGCCAGTTGCCCGGTGATAATAGCAGTGAGCAAGAACAGGAGTAGCGCGACCCACTCAGCCGGGTCGGCGACCGTGAAGGTATGCACCGGCTCGACGAAGAACCAGTCGAACGTCAGGAACGCAGCAACCGAGGCGAGCACGGCCGGTCCACGGCCAAATGCAATGGCCGTGGCGAGCACGGCGATGAGGTAGAGCATTGAGATATTTGCGATATGAATACGCCCCAGTATGACGCCGATCGCACCGCTCACGAGTGCCACGGCGCCGAGCGCGGCCACGTAACCAAGCCAGGGTGCCCGTATGATCATGGGCAGCGACCAGCGCACCATAATGTCATCCTAGATTGATTCTATCCTCTATGCTCTCTTTCTGGAACTTCTCCCCGGAAGTTCAGGTGGTAGGGCACGTCGATGACAATGGTATTCGGCCGGAAGAAGAGGGCCAGCTTGAGGCGGAGGGCCGTCTGTCCGTGCAGCGGGTTCTCCCAGAAGTGACGCGGCACGAACTCCCCGAGCACAACCGTCACGGGGCGATTGGGGTCCTGTTTGTCCACGGCGTCTATATAAGCGAGCAGCGGGCCAATCAAGGCACGGTACGGCGATTCGACAATGACGAGGGGGATGTCCAGCCCCAGGCGTTCCCACTTCTGCCTGAGCTGGTTGATCTCCTCCGGATCATCGCTGACATGAACGGCAGTGACGTCACTAGAGATCGAGCGAGCAAACGTCAGCGCCTGGAGTGCGGCACGATCAAGCCGCGCCACCGGCACAATGACTACCGGCTCCTGCGGCTGCGGCAGTGGCTCGGTGGGGTCCAGGGTGAGCGCATCTTCCACGACACGATAGTGCTCGTGAATGCCCCACATGACAAGGATCATGATGGGGATCACCAGCAGCACCATCCAGGCGCCATGCACGAACTTCGAGACCGCAACGACGATGAGCACGATGCCCGTTGCCGTAGCGCCAATGCCGTTAATGAGTGCGCGCCATTGCCAGCCACGCTCCTGCTGCCGCAACCGCCACCAGTGGCGCACCAGCCCCGTCTGGCTCAGCGTGAATGCCAGGAACACGCCCACCGTGTAGAGGGGGATCAGGCCAGTGACGCTCCCCCGATAGATAACGATGAGTACAGCAGCGATGATGGCCAGGGCAATAATGCCGGTGTTGTACGCCAGCCGGTCGCCCCGGAAGGTAAACTGCCGCGGCAGGAAGCGATGGGTGGCCAGGATGCTGGCCAGTCGAGGGAAGCCGTTAAAAGCGGTGTTGGCCGCCAGCACCAGAAGTACCGCAGTGGCGAACTGCACCAGGTAGTAGTACCAGCTTGTGCCCACGAAGGCGCGGGCAAGCTGCGCATTCACCGTCACCACTTCCTGTGGATCCGGCACAATGTGCAGCACACTAGCTAGGTAGCTCATGCCCAGGAAGATGGTGGCGAAGAGTGTGCCCATGGCCACAAGAGTAATCTGGGCGTGGCGCACCTCAGGCGGTTTGAAGGCCGGGACGCCGTTGGATACCGCCTCGATGCCGGTTAGAGCTACCGAACCGGAGGCAAAGGCCCGCAGGATCAGAAGCAAGGCCAAAGGCTCAGCGCCATGAGCAATCAGCCATTCGGACGGAGGCACATATTCAGGCACGTCACCGGTAGCGACGCGGAACAGGCCATAGAGCAGCAGCCCCAGGATACTCAGCACGTAGATGTAGGTCGGTGCAGCGAAGATAGTGCCGGACTCGCGAATGCCGCGCAGGTTCAGCACGGTCATCACGATCACCACGGCAACGGATAGCTCGACGCGATGGGCGAAGAGCTCTGGGAACGCCGAGGTGATGGCTGCCACGCCGGCTGAGGTAGAGACCGCCACGGTCAGGACGTAGTCGGTCAGCAGCGCGGCTGCAGCAACAAGCCCAGGAATTGTTCCCAGATTGTCAAGGGCGACGATATAGCTGCCGCCTCCGTTCGGGTATGCCCGGATAACCTGGAGGTAGCTGACCACCACAATGGCGAGCACCACAACGATCGCCACGGTAATCGGCATGGTCAGCGCCAGCGCCCCCACCCCTGCAAGCACGAGCACGCGCATGATCTCCTCGGTAGCATAGGCCGAGGAGGAGATATTATCTGAGGCAAAGACGGCAAGCCCCCGGAGGACGCCAACGCGCTCGTGGATCTCTAGCTCGCTCCGGATGCGCCGGCCGAACAGCAGGCGGCGGATCAGGTCGAGGGCACGGCCAATGCGGCTGCGGGGCTCCAGGACACGCTCAGTCGCCTCAAGGTAATGTGGCGCGCGATGCCGGAAGCCGCGCGCGGTCGGGCGAACGATGCGCACGTACTGCACGCCTGGTCGGCGACCGCGCCGCACTTCCCGCTCAATCAGGTCTGGTGAGGTCCGGTGCGCCATACCAGCGCGTGGCCGCTCAGGCGGTGGCGTCCCAGATGGCGTCCCCTGAGGGGCGCCTGACGTCGCAGGAGGCGGAGGCTCTCCCTGGGGATCGCCGGAGGCAGGAGCATCGGAAGTATCGCGTAACGATCCCCCTGAGCCCCTGGGGCGTGGCTCCGTCCGCGGGCGGACGAAATAGTGCGACGGAGACCCTTCACTTGATGCTGAAAACGGCGGAGAACCAGTGCGCTCCAAACGATCTGACGGCGGCGTCTCGCGCGCTTGCCGGTTGTGCTGCGGCTGCGGCGGCTGTTGCGACTTCTGCTCAGTGTTATCCGTGGCTCCGTCTTCACTCAGCGACATCGCTACACTTCTCTGAGCAGCGGGGCTTTCCCACTCAGCCAGCGCCCAGTTCGACGGCAGCTCCCCTGTAGTACTCCCAGGCACCCTTTACTATTACGTTTTTACTTTTATGCCCGCTTTACTTTTATGCCCGCGTTTATGTTTACAAATGAATCATAGCGCACTGGGAGACCGGCCTGCAGCCGCAAGTCGCTGCTGCACGAGCTCAGCCACCTGGCTGGGTGTTTCAGCGACGGCGACACCGGCTTTCTGGAGGGCAGCGATCTTGGCCGCTGCCGTGCCGGTGCCCCCCGAAATGATCGCACCGGCATGGCCCATGCGCTTCTCTGGCGGCGCAGTACGGCCGGCGATAAATGCCACCACCGGCTTGGTCATGCGCGTGCGGATGTACTCCGCCGCCTGCTCCTCATCCGTGCCGCCAATCTCACCGATGAGCACGACCGCTTCCGTCTGTGGGTCCTGCTCAAACAGCTCGAGGATATCGATGAAGCCGGTGCCAACGATGGGGTCGCCGCCGATACCGACACAGGTGCTCTGTCCGATACCGCGCTGCGTGAGCTGATAGACGACTTCATAGGTCAGCGTTCCTGAGCGGGAGACCACGCCGACGTTCCCCGGCTGGAAGATGTATCCAGCCATGATCCCCAGCTTCGACTTCCCCGGCGAGATAAGGCCCGGGCAGTTCGGCCCGATGAGGCGCACGCCCACACTGCGCACATGATGGTACATCTTGAGCATGTCCAGCGCGGGAATAAGCTCGGTGATGCACACAATCAGCGGGATGCCCGCGTCCACTGCCTCCAGGATAGCGTCGGGTGCAAAGGCAGCAGGTACGAAGATGATCGAGGCGTTCGCGCCGGTTGCAGCCACTGCCTGGCGCACCGTATCGAAGACCGGGATCCCCGCAACGTTCAGGCCCCCGCGCCCTGGGGTCACCCCAGCGACGACCTTGGTACCATATTCAAGCATCTGGCGCGTGTGGAACTCGCCCTCGCGGCCGGTGATGCCCTGCACCAGGACACGGGTTGTCTCGTCCAGCAAGATACTCACGGCTCACTCGCCCCTGAAGATGCTCGCGTCTCAAGCGACGCTGATGCGAGAGTGGAACGATCCCATCCTACCGCAATTATCTGGGCCAGGCAACAGGCAGCCCCCTCGCCCGCCCGGCCCCCCGCGGCGCGTTGCCGCGGGCACGGCGCCGGTGTATTCTTTGTAACTAAGAGTAACTATAAGAGTAACTAGAAGATGAGTGCGCGTATTCTCGTTGCCGACGACGATCCGAAGATCCTGGCGTTTCTGCGCCGCACGCTGACCCACCACGGCTACGCCGTCGATACGGCTGCGAATGGCCTGGAGACGATCCGGCGCGTGCAGGAAGGGGCACCCGACCTTGTGGTGCTCGACATCATGATGCCGTATCTGGATGGCATTGAGGTCTGCCGCCGGATCCGTGCCGGCGAGGCTGGTGACGGCCACGTGGCGGCGGTGCCCATCCTCATGCTCACTGCACGCGATGATGTCTCGGACAAGGTTACCGCGCTGGACTCTGGAGCCGACGATTACCTGGCGAAGCCGTTTGACGTAGAGGAGCTTCTGGCGCGCATCCGGGCGCTGCTACGTCGGCGTGCCTATCACCTCGAGCTGGAACAGCAACAGCGTGCCGCTGCCCCTGAAGTGCTGCGCTTCGGCGATCTGGTTATGGACAGTGGCACGCGCGAGGTCTGGCGTGGCAACCGCCAGATCCATCTTACGGTGACAGAGTGGGAGCTGCTGGCGTTATTCCTGCGACACCCGCGCCAGGTGCTCACGCGCGAGGTGATCCTGGACCAGGTCTGGAAGTACGACTTCGGCGGCCAGTCGAACCTGGTTGAGGTGTTCATCGGCTTCCTGCGCCGCAAGCTGGAGGCCGGTGGCGAGCCCCGGCTGATCCACACGGTGCGCGGCGTTGGGTATGTGCTGAAGTAGGTGTTCTATGCGTAACCCGCTCGCCGCCCTGCCCGTTCGTGCGCGCCTCACCATCTGGTATTCGGCGGTACTGGCAGTAAGCCTGGCAGCATTTGGCTTGCTGGTTTATGTCGTCTTAGCGCGGGAACTGAATGCCGACATCGACCGGTCCCTCGCAACGCGTGCGGAGCAGGTGCAGCGGCCACTACGCTTTCGCGCTGCGCTGGCCGACCTTCAGCGTCGTGAGCGGCCCCTGCTCTTTGACATCTTTCGCACCCCCGAGGTTTACATCCAGGTCATTGACGAAAACGGCCGCGTGCTGGCACGCTCGCCGAATCTGGGTAACCAGGAACTACCCGTCCCGCCTGAGGAGCTGGCGAAGGCTAGGACCCAGCGCGGCGCCTTCTCGACGATCACGCTCCCCATGCCCCAGGAGGGAACGGCCGAAGCAGCGGGGGCGCTTCCGGCCCGGCTCGGTGAGCTCCAGCCGACGCCTCCAACCCGCCTGATCCGCGTCTACACGATGCCCATTCTGGTCGATGACCGCCCGGCTGCCTATGTCCAGGTTGGACGCTCGCTGGAAGGCGTCCAGAAGACCCTGGATAATCTCCGGAACGTCTTCCTCCTCACCGGGCTGCTTGCGGTGGGCGTGGCCGGAGGGATTGGCTGGCTTCTGGCTGGGGCAGGTCTACGCCCGGTCGTCCAGCTTGCCCATGCGGCAGACGAGATCGCCCGTTCGGGCAAGCTCGACCGCCGTGTGCCGTATCAGGGGCCGGCTGACGAGATTGGCCGGTTGACCTCGACCTTCAACCGCATGCTTGACCGGCTCGCTGAGGCCATGCAGATGCAACGGCGATTCGTTGCTGATGCCTCGCATGAGCTGCGCACGCCGCTGACCTCCATACGCGGCAACATCGCCTTTCTCCGCAGCGACAAGGGCGATATTTCACCAGAGGAGCGCGCCGAAGCGCTCGATGACATCGCCTCAGAAGTCGAGCGGATGGCGCGCCTTGTCAACAACCTGCTGGCGCTGGCGCGAGCCGACGCCGGGCAGCGCCTGGAGCGCCAGCCCATTGCCCTTGATGCGGTCGTGCAGGATGTGTTCCGTCGTGCGCAGCGGATGTACCCCTCCCATGAGCTCCGGCTAGAGCGCCTCGATGATGCTGACGTGTCCGGCGACCCCGACTTTCTGACGCAGCTGCTCCTCATCCTGCTGGACAACGCTGCGAAATACACGCCGGCAGGCGGGCGCATCACCCTCGCGCTTGAGCGGCGTGGCCAGACGGCCGTGCTCTCCGTTACCGACACCGGCTGCGGGATCGCTCCGGAAGACCTGCCGCACATCTTCGAGCGTTTTTACCGCGCGCCAACCGCACGCGCCAGCGGTGGGAGCGGTCTGGGACTAGCTATTGCTCGCTGGATCGTCACCGAGCATGGCGGGCACATCGCCGTTGAGAGCACCCCCGGCCAGGGCAGCCGCTTCTCGGTCGAACTGCCGGTGTGCAACCTGGAGCCCGGCGACATTCCTGTCAGCACGGCAGCGGTGCAGTCGTAGCCGCGAACTCTTTGCCAAGTCTTTTCGATTTCTTCATAAAATCTTCACAGAAACTGCATACAATACCAGAGAGATATTCTGAGGAAAAGGGCAGGCCCGCATACGGTTCGGCATCATGCTCCCGTAGGAAGTGAGGAGAGGCCATGCGCGTGCGCGGGATCTCGAAGGCGACCACAACGCTCACGCTCCAGCAATGGGGGATGCTTGTCTTAGCGCTGCTGCTTAGCCTGCCGGCCGGGTACTTTGGCTACCAGCGCGTCCAGGCGGCCACGGCTCCGCCGCCGGCGCGGTTCCAGACCGCCCAGGTGCAGCGGGGGAGTATCGCGGCCACAATCTCAGCAACGGGCCAGGTCGTGCCACTGGCGCAGTCGAAGTTAACCTTCAGGAGCAACGGCCGCATCGCAGAAGTGCTGGTCAAGCTAGGCGACCAGGTGACGAAAGGGCAGCCGCTGGCGCGGCTCGACGACACCGAGCTACGGCTGCAAGTGAGCCAGGCGCGGGCATCGCTCGCCAGTGCACAAGCAAAGCTAGAGAATATCAAAGCCGGCGCACGACCGGAGGACCTCGCGGCGGCTCAGGCGCAGCTCGACGCTGCTCGTGCCAGGCTGGAGGCAATGCAGCAAGGTGTACGCCCGGAGGACCTCGCCGCAGCCCAGGCTGCCGTCGAATCAGCACGGCTTAAGTTCGAACAACTGAAGGCCGGGCCGACCGAGGCCGAGCTCGCCCAGGCACAGGCAGCGGTGACCCAAGCGCAGGCCAAGCTCAACCAGCTCCTCAATCCCTCGCCGGCCGACGTCGCTGCAGCCCAGGCGAGTGTTGAGCAGGCAAAAGCGAACCTGGCAGCGGCGCAGACGAAGCTCGATCAGCTCCTTAATCCGCCTCAGCGGGACCTGCAGGCGGCCCAAGCCGCGTACGAGGCGGCGCTGGCAAAGCTGGAACAGCTTAAGAACCCCTCGCCGGCCGATGTCGCTGCAGCGCAGCAAGCCGTTGAGCAGGCCCAGGCAAATCTGGCAACCGCTCAGTCAAGGTTGAACGCCCTGTTAAATCCATCGCCGGCGGACATCGCCAAGGCGCAGCAAGCAGTGCAGGCTGCCCAGGCGGCGGTCTACACCGCGCAACGCCAGGTAGACCGGGATAAGAGCCTGGGGGTCTATGACCCCTGCGACGAGACGCTGAACCCGCCGAAGTGCGTGAGCACGAGCACGTACAACGCGCATCTGGCCCAACTCCAGGCTGCACAGCTGCAGTTGAGCCAGGCGCAGGCAACCCTCCAGCAGTTGCAGTCACCCACCCCTGCTGACGTGCAGGCCGCTCGGGCCAGCGTGGCAGCAGCGGAGTCAGGACTGGCTGTGGCGCGTGCCAGACTGGAGCAGCTCAAGAACCCCTCCCCGGCAGACATCGCCAACGCCCAAGCAGCCGTTCTCCAGGCCAGGGCGAACCTCGAGCGGCTGAAGAATCCCGACCCGCGCGACGTACAAAACGCCACGCTGGCCGTGGAACAGGCGAAGGCCGCGCTGGCTGCTGCGGAGGCCCGGCTGAACCAGCTTCTGCACCCCTCGCCGGAGGACCTGCAGGCGGCACAGTCTGCCCTCGACAGTGCCAAGGCCCAGCTGGCTAAACTTCAGGCCGGGCCGACTGAGGCAGATCTGGCAGCAGCGCAGGCAGCGCTGCAGCAGGCGCTGGCCCAGCTTGCCGCCAAACAGCAGCCTTATACTGCAGAGGAACTGCGCCAGCAACAAGACGCGGTCAAGCAGGCCGAGAGTAACCTGGCCAAAGTGCAGAACCCTTATACGACGGCCGATATCGTTGCGGCCCAGGCCGCAGTGGAGCAGGCACGGGCGCAGCTTGAGCTGGCACAGTTCAATCTGGAGAATGCTACCCTTGTGGCACCGTTCGATGGCATCGTCGGCGCAATCAATATGAACGCCGGCGAGATGACCAGCGCGCAAACGTACATTACTATCCTCGACCCGACCAGCGTGCGCGTGGATGTGACGGTAGACGAGACCGACATTGCCAAAGTGCGTATCGGCATGCCGGCAACGGTAACCCTGGAAGCGCTGCCGGACCTGCGGCTCACTGGGCGCGTGATTGGCGTGGGTCTGTCTGGCACAGTGACCCAAGGTATCGTGACCTATCCGGTATCCATCAGCGTGCAAACGCGCGACCCGCTGCCCAGTGGGATTACGGCGACGGCGACAATTACGATTGCTCAGCGCGAGAATGTTTTGCTTGTACCGAACCGTGCCGTGCGAACCCAGGGCAGAAACCGCATCGTCGAAGTGATCACTGGACAAGCAGCCAACGGCCAGCTCCTGCGGGAGACGCGCCAGATCCGCGTTGGCATGTCAAACGACCAGTTCACGGAAGTTCTGGATGGCCTGCGTGAAGGCGAGATCGTGGTCATCCCGCAGACGACCACCGCAGCAGCTAGTCGTGTGCCAGGCCTACCAGGCATTGGTATACCCGGTCCTGGGGGTGGCCCGGTCATTATCCAACGGTAGCGATGAGCGTCATACGCGTTCGTAACCTGGTCAAAATCTATCGGATGGGTGATGTAGAGGTACACGCCCTACGGGGGGTATCGCTCGATATTGCCCCTGGCGAGATGGTAGCGATCATGGGGCCCTCCGGCTCCGGTAAGAGCACCTTGATGAATATTCTGGGCTGCCTGGACCAGCCCACCAGTGGCACTTACGAGCTAGAGGGTCTTGACGTGAGCAGGCTCAGCGACGATGAGCTGGCCGAAGTGCGTGGGAAGAAGATCGGCTTCGTGTTCCAGAATTTTAACCTCTTGCCGCGCATGACGGCGGTGGAGCAAGTTGAGCTGCCCCTGCTTTACGCCAATAAGCCGGTGCCGGGCAAGACGCGGCGGCAACGGGCTATCGAGGCGCTGGAGCGGGTGGGGCTGGCCGACCGCCTATACCACCGGCCCACCGAACTCTCGGGGGGTCAGCAGCAGCGGGTGGCGATTGCGCGGGCGCTGGTGAACCAGCCAACCATTATCCTAGCGGACGAGCCCACGGGCAACCTGGATAGTCGCACCAGCGCAGAGATCATGGCGCTATTTCAGCAACTCAATCGAGAGCACGGGATCACCATCATCTTCGTCACCCATGAGCCAGACATTGCTCGGTACACCCGCCGTATCATCCACATCCGCGATGGCTTGATCCACAGTGACGAGCCTGTGCTGCATCCGGCGACTGCCGATCCGGCCCTGCTTGCCGGATCGAGTCCTCCCATTGCCGGGCGGTCAAGGGAGGTGCCCTCATGAGCGTGAGCGAGGGTGTTCGCATCGCCTTGCGGGCGCTGGCGGCAAATAAGCTGCGCACCGCCCTGACAATGCTGGGCGTGATCATCGGGGTGGGGGCGGTGATTGCGCTGATGTCTATTGGCAAAGGGGCTCAGCAACAGATCACCGAGCGTATTCGTGGTATGGGGACGAACCTGCTCTTCATTACGCCGGGCAGCATTACCCAGGGAGGGGTACGCAGCGGGCAGGGCCAGGCCCCGACCCTGACGTTGGAAGATGCGCTGGCCATCGCTGATCCGAGCAATGTGCCTACGGTGGCGCTGGTTGCGCCGGAAATAACAACGGGCGCACAGATTGCCTACGGCCCGACGAACACCTTCACGAGAATCATCGGCACAACACCGGAGTACCAGGAGGTGCGCAACTGGCGCGTAGCCGAGGGGGAATTCATCAGCCGTCAGCATGTCGATGCCCGGTCTAATGTTGTCGTATTAGGCGCAAATGTCGCCCAGACACTCTTCGGCTCCGATCCTGAGGCCAGTCCCGTTGGGCAGACCGTGCGGATTAACCGCATCAATTTCCGCGTGATCGGCGTGATGGAAGCCAAGGGGGCGCAGGCGCTGGGCAACCAGGATGATATGGCTCTCATGCCAATCACTACGGTGGCGACACGGTTCTTACGAAACCGAACCACGCGTGGCGGGACGCTGGTCAACCAGATCACCGTGCAGGTTGCTGAGGCCAGCGCGATGGAGGAAACCGTCCAGCGTATCGGGGAGCTCCTGCGCCAGCGGCATCGGGTAGTGCAAGACGATTTTGTCATTCGCAGCCAGGAAGACCTGCTGAATACGGCGAACCAGATCACCGGCACGCTGACGGTGCTCCTTGGCTCCATCGCCGGCATCTCGCTGGTAGTAGGCGGCATTGGCATCATGAACATTATGCTGGTGTCGGTGACTGAACGCACCCGCGAGATCGGCATTCGAAAGGCAGTGGGTGCCAAGCGACGCGACATCCTGATACAGTTCCTGGTGGAGTCTACGTTAGTAAGCGTCCTAGGTGGAGTCGTCGGGATTGTCCTCGGCATTGGCGTCTCGCGGCTAATCGCAGGAGCACGCATCCCCGGCGTTGCGGCCGGCACAGCGGGGCTGCCCAGCGTCGTTACGCCCGACGCGGTGCTGCTGGCATTTGGCGTGTCAGCGGCCGTAGGGCTCTTCTTTGGGATCTATCCCGCCAGTCGAGCGGCGCGCTTGAATCCAATTGAAGCGCTCCGGTACGAGTAGTGAGGCACGGGCATGAGCTTTAAGGTCCTGCTTACCCTGGTTATTCTCTGCGGCGTGCTGATAGGAGCTGGTGCCGGGGCTCTTACGTCGCGCCTGCGCGGTGCGGGTCAGAGCACCGCCGCTCCCGCGGGGGGAGCAGCCCAGCGGAGTACTGCGTTACCGGCTGAAGCAGCCCAGCAGCCGGGCAGTGCCGCGGCGGGAGCGGGGCAGCGCAGTCCAGGAGGCGCGGCGGGGCAGATGATAGCGGGAACAATTGAGGGCATTGATGGAAATGTGTTGACGCTGCGGCTCCCGAACGGGAATCACATCCGCGTCACCGTTACCGACGCCACGGCGATCCGGCGGATCGTGCCGGGCGCCCTGTCTGATCTGAGCGTGGGGCAGGTGGTGATGGTCGCGGGGGAGCGTGGCGAGGATGGTTCGGCCACGGCGCGGATGATCCAGGTGATGCCGGAGGGCACCCCAGTCGGCCAAGGCCTGCCGGCCCAAGGCCAGGGTGCTGATGGACAGCAGGCTGGGAGCGAGCAGGCCGGCCAGCGCCGCACCCCGCCGGGCGGGCAAGGCCGACAAGGTGGCGCTCAGGCAGGCCGGTAGCCCCGGTTGCGTAGTATCTCGGCGCGCTCGCTCGCGGGGCCTGATTTCCCTCCTCCCTCAGGTCCTCAGGCTGCTGTCTTGTGCTGCGCTGGTAGCTTCGGGACATCGCAGCATTGCTAGACGCTTCCTGGGTGTGTCCGGCGTCTGCCTCCGAGAAAAGGCTCCGAAGCCGTGTGCAGCGCGGCAGTTCGGTCGACGCCGCGTGTTTCACGAGGAACAGCTGGCGCGCAGGCGCCCCACTTGCCTCGTTCTACCGATGACGCTCTCCCCGGCAGACTTCCGGTACCAGGGCGAGAGCCAGTCAAAGCGCGCATCTCTGCGCGTCTTCTGTGCATTGTGTGTGGCGACGGCGCCTTGGTAGAATCCCTGGTACCCCACCGTGGTGCAGGTGGTGGAGAGCCTGGTCAGGACAGCTGCGATGGCGACGGTGCTTGCCATAGCGAACCAAAAAGGCGGCGTCGGGAAGACCACGACGGCGATCAACCTGAGCGTAGCGCTGGCCGCGCGCGGAGCTCGCGTACTGCTGATCGATCTTGATCCGCAGGGCAATGCCACCAGCGGTCTAGGCCTGCCCCGTGAGGACCCCTCGATGTACGACGTGCTCTTGGCCGGCGTTGCGCTTGATTCCGTCGTGCGACCAAGCGGGCGTGAGCGGCTGGACCTGGCGCCGTCCGCAGAAGCCCTTGCTGGGGCCGAGATCGAGCTTGCCGGCACCGATGGACGCGAACACCGACTGGCCCAGGCAGTGCACGCGTTGAGCACCCCCTACGACCTCGTGCTCATTGACTGTCCGCCATCGCTGGGGCTGCTGACCTTGAACGCCCTGGTGGCGGCTCATGGCGTCGTGGCGCCGGTCCAGTGTGAGTACCTGGCGCTGGAGGGGCTGGCACAGTTACTGAAGACCGTGCGGCTCGTGCACGAACATCTCAATCCACGGCTGGTCACGATGCGTGTGGTCATGACTATGTATGACGGCCGCACCAACCTCTCGCAACAAGTGGTCGAGCAGGTGCGCCTGCACTTCCCACAGCTCTTCTATCGCAGCATCATCCCGCGCAGCGTGCGTGTCAGCGAGGCACCGAGCCACGGGCTGTCTGTGCTCGAGTACGATCCCCACGCCCGCGCTGCCGAGGCGTACCGCGCCCTGGCAGAGGAGGTGCTGGCGGAGTGGCGCATCGTGGCGAGCAAACCAGAAGTGCCGATCACGACAGCCGGTGCGACAACGCATGCGGAGGAGCTCTAGCGACCATGGCACGTGGACGACCAGTACTAGGCCGGGGCTTAGATGTGCTGCTGAATAGCTCCCGCGGTGCCGATGCAGCAAGCGGGATCACCGAAGTGCCGGTAGAACGCATCGTGCCTAACCCACGGCAGCCACGGCAGCGCATCGATCCGGCGGCCCTCCAGGAACTGGCGGAGTCGATCCGGCAGCATGGGCTGTTACAGCCGCTTCTGGTTAGCCGTCTGCCGGACGATGGGTCGCCGCTGGGGGGGCCGTATCAGCTCATTGCCGGCGAGCGGCGCTGGCAGGCGGCGCGACTGGCAGGGCTTACCCGTGTGCCGGTGATCATCAAAGAGACCACGCCGCAAGGGCTGCTGGAGCTGGCCCTGGTGGAGAACATCCAGCGCGCTGATCTCAACCCGCTGGAAGAGGCCATGGCCTACCGCCAGCTCATCGAGGAGTTTGGCTTGACCCAGCAACAGGTGGCCGAGCGTGTTGGCAAGAGCCGGGTCACTATCGCTAACGCCCTGCGGCTCCTGAACCTGCCACCCGATGTGCTCGAGTTGCTGGCCTCAGGCGCGATCACGGAGGGACACGCCCGTGCCCTGCTGGTGGCGGAGGACGAAGCGCAGCAGCGCATGCTGGCCCGCCGCGTTGTCTCCGAAGGCCTGAGTGTGCGGGCCACCGAGGAGATGGCGCGTCGCATAGCGCGCACGAACGGGGAGGCCCGGGAGCGCGCCGACGCGCCTGCTGCCCTGCCCGGCGACGACCTGGAGGAGGCGTTTCGCCGTGCCCTCGGCACGAAGGTCGAACTCTTCCGCAGTCGCCGCGGCGGTCGACTGGTCATTCACTTCTATTCCGACGAGGAGCTCCAGCGCTTGTACGAGCTGCTGGTGGGCGATGCTTGAGAGGGCTGTGTGTCTCACGTGAAACCCACCGCGGCCTTTCGCTCTGCGCCACCGCGCACGGAGAGGCAGGACTGGCATGACCCGCGTCGCCGTTGTGCGCACGTCGCCGCAGACCATCCAGGATGACTACCAGCGGCTGTTCGCACTTGCCGGCTTGGCCGAGGCTCTCCCGCCGGGGGAGCCACTTGCCCTCAAGCTGAACCTCTCCTGGTCGCGCTACTTCCCCGCGGCCAGCACACCCCCCTGGCAGTTAGAGGCAGTCCTGCGCGCCCTCTTCAAGGCCGGTCACCGCCCCGACGCACTCATCGCCGTCGAGACCCGCACGGCCTATGTCAACCCACGGCGGGCGCTCAAGGCCAATCGCCTGGAACACCTGTTGACCGCGCACGGGATCCGTTTCGTCGGCCTTGGCCGAGCCGAGCGGATGCCCTACCGCTCTAAGCGGCCGCTCCTGGTCCTTGATCGACTGTATCCCGATGGCGTGCCCGTTCCCACGGTCATGTACGGCCGCAATGTCGTGCACCTCGCCACTCTCAAGACCCACGGCCTGTGCACGCTGACCGGGGCGATCAAGAACGGGTGGGGCGCGGTGCTGCCGCCGCTGACCCACCACCTGCACAAGTACATCCAGGAAGTCCTGGTCGATCTCCTGGCGCTACAGCTGCAACTCCACCCGCACCGCTTCGCCGTTCTCGACGGCACCGTGTGCGGCGACGGTGCCGGCCCGCGCACGATGCAGCCGCGCATTCAGAACTACTTGATTGCTGGCAGCGATCTCCTTGCCGTCGATGCTACCGCTGCCCGCCTCATGGGGTTCGATCCCTTGAGTATCCCGCACATGGCCCTGGCGCACGCCCTAGGCCTGGGCTGTGGTGACCCGGATCACATCGAGATCGTGGGCGACGATATCTCGCAGGTGAATTTCGGCTTCCGATCCCAGATCAACCTCGCTCTATGGGGCGATCAGGTCCTCGTGCGCGGCCCCTTCCGGGTCCTGGAGCGCTTGCTGCTCCACTCCCGGTTTCATGCGCTCGTTCCAGTGCTCTCAGCTCTGTACCACGACGTACTGTGGTATAACCTTGTGGGGAGACCCCGCCTGACACAGTTTCTGCGCAGCGATTGGGGACGGGTCTTCCTCAGTTATTCTCCCTAGGCTCATGGCTAGGCTCCATGGCCTGGCGCTTAAGGATGGCTGCCCCACTCTCTGCCCATGCGCGTCACAAACGCAGCGAGAATAATAATATACAAATAGAGAGAATAGAGAAGAAAAATATATAGAGAAAATAAGGAGAACGAAGAAAATATAGCTAAAAATAAAATCAAGAGAAACAAAGGGCAAAGCGCATGTGAGCCCAGGCATACGACACAAAAAGACTAGCGGAGATAAGTCGGGCAACTCCACTGGATACACGATGCCCGCACGCTTCCCTCCCTTACAGGGGATCATCACGCAGCTTGATCAGCAGGTCCGCCGTCGTGACCGCGTCAACGTGTATCTTGACGGCCGCTTCGCCTTTGGCTTGAGCGCGAGTCTCGCCGCTGCAGAAGGATTACAGCCGGGACGTGTGCTCACTGCAGACGATGTGGCGCGCCTTCTCCACGCGGATGCGGTGCACGTGGCGCGGGACGCGGCCATGCGCTACCTGGGGTATCGTCCCCGTAGCGAGGCTGAGGTCCGTGTCTACCTCGAACGGCGCAAAGGCGTCCCTCCCGAGATCGTGGACGAGGTGCTCGACTGGCTCCGCCGCCACGGCTACGTCGATGACGCCGCCTTTGCCCAGTTCTGGGTGCGCAACCGCACGGCGTTCCGCCCGCGGGGAGCCAGGGCACTGCGGGCAGAGCTGCGCGAAAAGGGCGTCGCACGTGAAACAATCGACACCGTCCTGGAAGCACTCGCTTCAGAAGAGGACACGCTGATCGAGCAGGTCGCTCGTGCATACCTCCAACGACTCACCCCTGGCGAGCTGGCGGACGCTCAACGCTTCCGGACCAGGCTCGGCAGCTTTCTAGCCAGGCGCGGCTTTACGTATGAGGCAATCACTGCAGTTGTGCGCCGGCTGTGGAACGAACGAACGGCGGACCATGCTGCAGACCCATCACCCGAAGATGCCCCTCGCTAGCGCGGGGAAGGCGAACACTTCCGAAACAGGTGGCGCCGGCGTCGGCTCGACCATGAAACATCTTCGGGCAGGTTCGCTCCCTACAAACATGTCCTCTGAATTGTGAGACCTATAACTGCTAAAGATACCACAAGAGGCCGAGCCCCAAGTTCGCTTGCTAGAGCAGCCACAGTCGGTGCCCGGTCGAAGCGCTCCGAGAGCCGCTCGTACGAGAGCACAGCTACGAGTTCACCGACGAGTTGGTCGTGCTCGCGATCAAGCCGACGGAGTTCGCTCCCATCCTGGGCTCCTCCCAGCGTCCCTCACCACGCCCGACAGCCCGTAGCAGTGTTCAGCCACTTGTTAATGACATGGGGCCAGCCACACAACGGGCCGCACAACGGATCAGCAGCCCCCGTTACACCTCCAGACATAAGTGGTGGAATGACCGCCGCACTTCTGAAGACCAGCAGTCTTCCGCACGGCACGGGCGCGCTTCCATCGCTCCATCACCGGCATCGACGTTGAAGACGCAAGACGGCGGGAACGCACAATGCCGGTAAGGACGTTCTGTCCCTTACCCACGAGGTGCAGGGACCGCCCGTCCAGCCTAACGGGGCGACTGTACTCAGCGTACCTCTCACCAACTGCGCCGCTTCATTGGCGAGATAGAGCGCAGCGCACACCACCCACCGGTACCCGCGGCCGCAATACTTACTAAGTAAGGCTTTCTAAGGCCTCGGCACACGTCGCACAGGCATCGCCGTCTGGAGCTGGCTGCGTGCGGCTATGCGCCGGGCCCAACAGCATATACTTCAGGGTTCGCGCACCAGCGTGGCCGCTTGCCCTCCAGCACAGCGACGATCTCTTCGGCCACCATGGTGGCCATACGATACATTGCCTCTTCTGTATGGGCGGCCATATGAGGGGTCACGATGACATTGTCAAGCCGAAAGAGGGGGTGATCGGTGGACGGCGGCTCCTCAGCGAACACATCAAGCGCAGCACCGGCCAACCGGCCGGCAGTGAGCGCCTCGTATAGCGCCTGCTCGTCGACAATCCCACCGCGGGCCGTGTTGATGAGGTACGCCCCCGGCTTCATCCATTGAAGCTGCTCCGCACCAAGAAGTCCTCTGGTCGAGGGCGTGAGCGGGACGTGGAGCGTCACAATATCCGCGCGGGAAAGCAGCGATCGCAAATCGGGGGCAAGCTCGATCCCCAGCGTCGCGGCCTGGTCCGTTGAGATCACAGGGTCAAGACCGATCACGTGCATGTCGAGGGCAGCGCGGCACATCTGCGCAACACGCCTGCCGATGCGACCCAGGCCGATGATGCCGATCGTCTTGCCGGCGAGCTCCATCCCGAAGAGTTCGTTGCGCGCGGCGAATTGTCCGGCCCGCAGGGCCCGATCGCCCGGCAGGATCCGCTTCGCCAGCGTGATCATACATCCCAGGACATGCTCTGCAACGGACTCCGCGTTCGCCTCCGGCGTGAACACCACCGGAATGCCGCGCCGGGTACATGCCTCCAAGTCCACGTTATCGACTCCCACACCATGGCGACCGATGACTTTTAGCCTGGACGCAGCCTCGATGAGCTCGGCCGGAAAGCGGGTGATCCGTACCACCACCGCGTCCGCGTCGCTCACCACAGCGCGCAACCCAGCTGGGTCTAACGTCGCCGGACGGACGACTTCTCCGGCCTGCTCTAGGATACGCATCCCTGCGGGGTGGATCGGCTCGGTGACAACAATCTTCACTCGGATGCTCCCTGACGTATACTACCCTGGGAGGACCGCTCGCGCGTTCGTTGGTCACGTCTGCAGAGGAATTATACGCTGTCAGCTTTACAGCCGGGAAAGAGGTACGTCTTGTGCTCACACCCCGCAGCAGCGCATCCATCGGCATGCGCACCCAGATGCCCACCTACAACACCGTGATCCTGCGCATCTCGCGGCTGATCGGCGAGCGCTACTTCGAGTGGTATCACCGCATCGAATGCACGGGCGCGGAGAACGTGCCGCTCACAGGGCCGCTTCTGGTCGTGGCGAACCACGCCAGCAATCTCGACCCGTTTGCGCTCTCTTACGGCATGCGCCGCCCGGTAAGCTTCCTGGCCAAGCGCGAGCTCTTCGGTATTCCTGTTGTCGGCTTCCTGCTGCGCCAGTGGGGCTGCTTTCCTATTGACCGCGAGGAAGCCGATATCAGCGCTGCACGCACCTGCCTGGCGATCCTGCGCGCCGGCCTGGCCTTGGGACTGTTTCCGGAAGGCACGCGCACGCGCGATGGCCGACTGCAGCCGTTTAAGATCGGCGTGGCGAAGATCGCGGTACGTGCTCGCGCGCCGGTTTTGCCCGTAGGGCTCCTTGGGACGTTCGAGGCGCTGCCTCGAGGGGCACTATTCCCAAAGCCTGTCAAGATTCGCGTACGCTACGGCGTGCCCTTTGAACTTACCGAATACTATGAGCGCCGGATGACCGACGAAGACGCCGCGGAAGCTACCCGGCGCATCCGCGAGGCCGTTGCTGAACTCCTTCGTTAAAACTGCGAGTAAAGCTTTACCTATGCACGCTGCCGGGGTGCATCGCCCTTCATCACTTATATGGGCCCTGTTATGGGCTCTGTCTATATTGTCTATACCTCTTCATCTTTTTTTATTTTCTCTATTCTATATCTCTATTCTACTTAGAGATGTAGCCTCTGTAGAGGAGCTGTGCAGTACCCAGACTGTCAGTGCTGTCACCCGCGGGAAATGCCCTGGGAGCTGGGCCCAGGTGCTCCCTCCGTCGGCCGAGTAAAAGAGCTCGCCGTCGGTTGTGCCGACATAGATGCCCGGTGGATCAAGCGGATCCACAACAAGTGCGTCTCGGAGCACGGCGGTGAGCCGTGGCTGCGCGGACATATCACCAAGCGGCTCCCAGCTTGTACCGCCATCCCGGCTGCAATAAACCCGTAACCGCCCCTCAGGCGGCACTCGCCGCTCAGCGCTTTCGAGTGGCACAACGAGCACGGCACCCGTTCTGGTGACACAGATCGGGAAGCCAAACCGTCCCGGAAGCCCTTGATCGATCCGCTGCCAGGTCTCTCCACCATCGACCGAGGCGAACACACCGTCGCGGTGCTGCAGGTACAGCCGGCGCGGATCAACCGGATCAAGCGCTACCTTGTGCACGCAGTACCCGGCGGCGGGGCCCAGGTCCCATGCCGCAGGCTCGGGCAATCCGGTATTACAAGGCACCCAGTGCCCGCCACCGTCATCTGTGCGGAAGACGCCGGCAACCTGGGCACACACCCACATGCGGCGTGGATCGTGCGGATCAAGGATGATGCTATGCACCCAGCCACTCTCCAAGGCAGAGGCAGGCGCCACCTGCTGCATCGCCGCCGTCAGGCCGCTTACCTCCTGCCACGACCGGCCGCCGTCTCTGCTGGCCAGTAGCGCAGCCTCCTCAGTTCCGGCGTAGCATACCTCGGGCTGCGCGGCGGGACCGGCGGCGATGTGCCAGATACGCCGAAGCACGCGGCCGGAGTTCGTAGCGAACTGCCGGCCGGCAGCACGGCATTCCCACGTGCGGCCCAGATCTTCGCTCACGTAGACCGCCGGGCCTCCGTTCGCATCAAACGTCCCGGCCCAGAGCCGCAGATAGCCACGCCCATCAGCAAGCACGCAGCAGATCTCTAGCGTTGGAAGATAGGGTCCAACCATTCGCCAGGTGTGGCGCGCCGCATCTGACTCAAAGAGCACCAGCCCGCGCGCGGTTCCAACCAACAGACCAACTTGGCTATGCATAGGCCCTTCACATCCTACATGCGCATAATCGTTCGTGGCATCTTCGATGCTGGATGACTGAAAGAACATTCGCCCACCACTGTACTGCCCTTTGCGTGCATGCGACAAGGATGTGTGCGCAACGCACTTCCGTCTAGGCCCCCGCATCACTTGCTCCGTGCAGGCGCAGTCTACCGGACCAGGTGCACCGGAGCGCCGGGGTGCATAGTAGCAGCCCGTGTTGTCCTTGCCGCCGCGATTCGCTATGCTCCGGCTAGCAGGGCCGGTGCCAGCGCCGGCCTGCACTCGCATTCATCTCCCATAATTTCACCATTGGTTTCACCTATATCACCTAAAAAGTGAGCGAAGCTCTGCCTGAGGGGTGAGGGGATTATGCCCGATGCGTCTGACGCGTGAGGAAGAGACCATGCTCTCCGGCGGTGCCGGGGAGGCTGTACGCCGCGCCCTCGAGATGCAACTGGAGGTGGGAGCGTTTTTCGGCGCCGAGGATTTCGTGCCGGTCAGTTCGGCCCATATCATGGCTGAGATCGAGTCTATGGGCGAAGCCGGTCTGGCTTTTGTCGAAGAGATGGCCGCTCTAGGGGCACACGTACGCATTCCGGCCACGTGCAACCCGCGTAGCGTGGACTTCCAGCTCTGGCGCGTGTTGGGACAGGACGAGCGGCAGGTGGAACTGGAACAGCGCCTCAGCCAGGCGCTGGAGCAGATGGGCGTGTTGATCGTTGACACATGCATTAACTATCAAACGATTCTGCCGCCGCGCTTCGGCGAGCACCTGGCCTGGGGCGATACCGGCACGGTGATCTTCGCCAATAGCGTTGCCGGAGCGCGCTCGAACTTTGAGGGCGGGCCGGTGGCGCTGGCTGCTGCTCTCACCGGACGTGTGCCGCGCTACGGCTACCACCTGTCCGAGCAGCGGCGCGGCACAGTGTATGTCGAGGTGCGTGATCGGCCGCACCAGCGTTCAGATTGGAGTGCGCTGGGCTGCATCATTGGGCGCGAGGTCGCCGATTACTGGCAGGTGCCCGTCCTGGTAGTGCCGGATGCTCAGCCGACTGTGGAGGACCTAAAGCACCTGGGCGCGGCCCTGGCGAGCTTCGGTTCTCTTGCCATGTTCCATCTGGTTGGAGTAACGCCGGAAGCGCGCACCATCGACGAAGCCTTTCGCGGCCGTCCACCGGAAAGGCGGCTGGTCGTCGAGCCGGGGGCGATCGCGGCTGCCTATCGCTCGTTTATGCCGGAGAAAGAGCAGCCTGATCTAGTGGTCTTCAGCGCGCCGCAACTCTCGCTGCTTGAGCTGCGTGACCTGGCCCGCGCCCTGCATGGCCGCCGTGTGCATCCGGCGGTCCGGCTCATCGCCACGACAAACTACCACTACAGCGCCGTGGCAGAGCGACTGGGCTATGTGCGCGTCATCGAGGAGGCCGGCGGCCTGGTGGTCAGCGGCGCGTGCTTCTACCTGCTCACGCCGAACGAACTCCGCGAGCGCTTCGGCTATCGCACGATTGTGACCGATTCGGCTAAGCTAGCGAACATTATCGCCGGCTATGGGTACAATCCCGTCTTCCGGCCCACCGAGGTCTGCCTCCAGGCAGCGCTCACCGGGAGGTTGCCGTGGTAGCGCAGGAACCGATCGTTTTGCGGGGCCATCCCGGCGTTGGCCCGGATGTAGAGGGAGAGGCGCTGGTCTGCGCCGACAATTTCAGCGCCCGCTACGACCTGGACCGGCGCACCGGGGTCGTCTCCAGGGAAGGGCACGCCCTGTACGGACAGTGCCTCGCCGGCAAGGTCTGCATCTTCAATACCGCCAAGGGCGGTGTTGCCACGGCCTGGGCGCTTCTCGATATGAAGCGCCGCGGCGTGGCGCCCGCTGCCCTGATCTTTCGGAGAGCAAACCCGATCATGGTCCAGGGCGCTGTGCTCGCAGGCCTCCCCGTGATGGATCGCCTGGAGCCCGATCCTGTCACCACGCTGCGCACAGGCGACTACGTCCGGGTGCGCCCGCGCCGTGGCCTGGTTGAGGTTATCCGTCGCGAGACCTCCACCGGATGAGGTTTGCCGGCAATCCCATGAGTATCCGATGCCACCGAGGCCGCGCGTGCAGGCTCGCGGCGGGGGAGGTCCCTGCCCTTGACAGCCCGGCTGTCGCTGCCTAGCATACCTTCGCCGGGTGGTAACCACCGCGTGGTGTGCCGAAAGAGGGTAAAGAGGGCAGCGAGCCGGCGGCAGTGTGGCCGCGCAGAGATGAGGAGGGAGGGCAGATGGGTATCCCCAGCTTGCTGGAACTGGCTGAGCGCACGCCGGATCCTGTGCTGCGCGCGGGTATCCGGCGCCACGACTTCGTGCGCGTACGCTTTCTCGAGGCTATCGATCCACTCACCGACGAGCAGATCCACTGGCGGCCGGGCAGTCCGCAGGCACGGCCGATCGCTCTTATCCTCGACCATATCGGTAGCGCAGCGGCGAACTACCTGCGCCTCTTTGCCGGAGAGGGGACCGACGCCGGTCCGGGGCCCTGGCAGGATGCGAACGCACTGGAGACCTACACGCGGCGGCCGCTGACCTTCTACCGGGAGAACATCCTGGCGGTCTATGACCGGCTGGTGGAGGCATACCTGCGAGCGACGCCCGAGATGCTTGCCCGAGAGGTGATGCTGCGCTCCGGACGCTCCATTACCGGCGAGATGCTGCTCTTCCACGCCGCCGAGCATCTCTATTACCACACCGGGCAGATCAACTACATCACCATGCTGCCCGGCTTTCCGAGGTGAGTGCGGCAGGGCGATCGCCGGAGTCTCGCGAGTATTCTCACTACCATGAGTGTTTTTATGAAGTGTATTTGAGGAGTATATTTGAGATATTTGGGTATATTATATTTGTTTTGTATGTTTAAGCATTTTAATAAACTCAGCGCACGGAGGGAGGCATCGCTATGAGAGCTCCAGCAGGCAGGCGTCGCGTCTTGGTGACAGGGGCCACCGGGTACATTGCCGGGCAACTGCTGCCGGCTTTCCGTGAGCGTTACGATCTGGTGCTGCTGGACGCGCGAACCACTGACCGCCAGGGGCGCCCGGTGGAGGGCGTCATCGTGGCCGATCTGCGCTCCACGGATCTCGATGCCCTGCGCCCCCACTTTGCCGGCGTTGACACGGTCGTGCACCTGGCCTACTACCGGCCGAACGGCCCGGTCGGCGCGGGGCACACCTACTACGACGAGCGGGTAAACGTGGACATGGCCTACCACGTGTACCAGCTCTCGTTCGACGCCGGAGTGCGCCGAGTAGTGATGGCGTCCTCTAACCACGCCTGCGACTGGTATGAGCACCTGCTGCGGGCGCGCAAACTGGATATGGTATATCCGGATACTTATCCGTTGTCAGATAATTACTATGGCTGGGCGAAGATTGCGTATGAGCACCTGGGCTTCATCTTCGCCTGCGGCGCGCTCGGGCGCAAGATGGGCGTGGTACAGATCCGCATCGGTGCCCCGCGAGAGATCGTGGCCGAGCGCTTCCAGGGCAACCCGGTTGGCTATAAGCGCGACCTGGGCGCCTATATCAGCCAGCGCGATCTGCAGCAGCTTTTCATAAAATCCATCGAAACGGAGAACATCGCCAACGAGTACGGCATTCCTTTCCAGATCTTCTATGGCATCTCGGGCAACACACGGGCGTTCTGGAGCATTGCGAACGCCCGTCGTGTGATCGGCTACGAGCCCGAGGATGACTCAGAGGTAAAGTACGCCGATGACATCCGCCGGATGCTCATCGAGCCCGGCCTCGGCGGGAGGCTGTAACCTATGAAGATCACCCGTATCGAGACGTTCCTGGTGCATCCCGATCACCGGAACCTGGTCTTTGTGAAGGTACACACCGACGAAGGCCTCTACGGGATCGGGGAGGCGTACTCGTGCGGCCCCGATCGGGCGACGGAGGCGGCGATCCATGACTTTGAAGAGTGGTTGATCGGCCGCGATCCCTTAGACATCGAGGGGCTGTGGCAACTCATGTACATCGGCTCGCGCCTCCCCGGCGGGTCGGTGGTGAACGCAGCCATCTCAGGGATCGACCATGCCCTGTGGGATATCAAGGGCAAGGCTCTGGGCGTACCGGTCTGGCAGCTCCTGGGTGGTAAAGTGCGCGACCGCGTGCGGGTATACCAGAACCCGGGCGGGCGCACGCCCGAGGAGATCGGCGAGCGGGCACTGGCCCTGCGCGAGCGCTATGGCTACACCGCCTTCAAGATCAACCCGCATCCCCCAGGAAGCGAGAGCATGCCCTGGAACCGCGTCGTGCGGGAGGCTGCGGCGCGCCTGGAAGGCATCCGTAAAGCCGTCGGTGAAGATATCGATATCGGCGTCGATCCTCACGCCAAGATCTTCGAGCCGGTGCGCGCTCTGGAAATGGCCGAGGCACTTAAGCCGTATAGACCATTCTTCTTCGAGGAGCCCTTGCGTCCGGAGAACATCGATGCCCTGGCCGAGTTCAAGAAGCAGTGCCCGATACCCGTAGCGACTGGTGAGATGCTCTACACGAAGTACGAGTTCCGTGACCTACTCGTCCGAGGCGCCGCCGATATCATCCAGCCGGATGTCTGCCTCACCGGCGGACTCTCCGAAATGAAAAAGATCGCGGCTATGGCGGAGGCACACTACGTCACCGTGGCCCCCCACAACCCGATGGGTCCGGTGGCCACGGCGGTGAACGTGCACTTCGCCATCGCCACGCATAATTTCCTGATCCTGGAATACATTCCTGATGACCTGCCGCCACGGCGTGACCTGGTGAAGGAGCCGCTGGTGGTCAAGGATGGCTATATCGAGGTGCCCACGCGGCCTGGGCTGGGCATCGAGCTGAACGAGGAGGCGTTCGGGAAGTACCCGTACCGGAGCTGGCACCGCGGCTTCCCGTGGCGTCCGGATGGCGCGATCGGGTTCATCTAAACTATCTAAACATAAACTATCTAAAGACGAGATACCGCTCTCTATATACACACCATAACTGGTTACACATATAAACCAGCCAAAAGGAACGCGCCATGAAGATCACAAATATCGAGGCCTATCCCGTCTGGGGTGGTGGACGGAACTATCTGTTCGTCGTCGTAGACACCGACGAAGGGATCTCCGGCGTAGGCGAGGCCGGGCTGACCGGCCGTGAACTCGGCGTGATGGGGGTGATCGAGCATTTTAAGCCCCTCTTGATCGGCCAGGACGCCAACCGCATCGAGCACATCTGGCAAATGCTCTTCCGCGGCGGCTTCTTCCCTGCCGGCAAGATCGCCTGTTCGGCCATCTCGGCCATCGATATTGCTTTGTGGGATATCCAGGGAAAGGCGCGCGGTGTGCCAGTCTATCAGCTCCTCGGCGGGCTCGTGCGAGATAAGGTGGTCTGCTACCCGCATAACAGCGGCCGGACGATTGAGGAGCTGGTGGAGAGCTGCCTGCGCACGAAAGAAGAAGGCTGGAAGTTCGTGCGCTGGGGCCTGCCGCAGCGCGACGGCGGCATCCTCGAGCCCACGGAGTCGGTGCTGCTGGCGATCAAGCAATTCGAGGCCGTGCGCAAGGCCGTCGGCGACGAGATCGAGATCTGCTTCGACGTGCACACCCGGCTCGATCCGCCGGACGCGACCTATTTCTGCAAGGCGGTCGAGCAATACCGCCCCTTCTTCATCGAAGACCCCATCCGCTCAGAGGGCATGTACAGCCTGCGCTGGCTGCGCGAGCACACCTCGGTGCCCATTGCCGTGGGCGAGCAGTTTGCTTCCAAATGGGAATTCCGCCAGGTCATCGAGGAGGAACTGACCGACTACGCCCGCATCGACCTGTGCATCGTCGGCGGCATCTCGGAGGCACGCAAGATCGCCGGTTGGTGCGAGACGCACTACATTAAGCTGGCGACGCATAATCCGCTCGGGCCGGTGTCCACCGCGGCATGCCTGCACCTGAACCTGGCCTGTAACAACTTCGGTGTAATGGAGCAGCCGCGCCGCCCGGGGACGGCACTGACCGATGTGGTGCCGGTGCAGGTGGAGTGGCAGGACGGGTATTTGCTCCCGCCGTCACGCCCCGGACTGGGCATCGCGTTCGATCGCGAGGCAGCTAAGAAGCACCCCTTCCAGATGCGTGAGCTGCCGCATCTGCGCCGTCTGGACGGCTCAGTGACGAACTGGTAACTGCAGCAGCCGGTTTGGAGAAGGTCTGCTCTTGGGTGATGGGCGAGCGGCTGCGCGTCCTAATGGTCTCGAAGGCGTGTGTTGTCGGTGCCTACCAGAAGAAACTGGAAGAACTGGCGCGCGCGCCTGACATCGCGCTCACGGTGGTGGTGCCCCCGGCCTGGCGCGAAGCCGGGCACAACCAACCCCTGGAACGCGCCCACACGGCCGGCTACGAGCTCATCGTTGAACCACTGGCTTTCAACGGCCACCACCACCTGCATTTCTACCCCCTGGTCCACCGGCAATTCCGGCGCGTCCGCCCACACGTGGTGCACATCGACGAGGAACCGTACAACCTGGTCACATTCCACCTGCTGTGGCTCTCCCGTCTTGCCGGCGCGCGCACGCTCTTTTTCACCTGGCAGAACCTGGCGCGCCGCTATCCGCCGCCGTTCTCGCTGATGGAGCGCTACGTGCTGGCACGCGCCGACGCCGCCATCGCCGGCACTCGCGAGGCGGCCCTGGTATTGCGCAGCAAGGGCTACCGCGGCCCTTTAGAAGTCATCCCGCAGTTCGGGGTCGATCCTGACCTGTTCTGCCCGGCCAAGCAGCCTGCTTCCGCCCCTTCCGGCCGGCCGTTCACGGTCGGCTACGCCGGCAGGCTGGTCGAGCAGAAGGGCGTCCTGGTGCTGGTCGAGGCATTTGCCCGGGCAGCCGGGCAGCTTCCGGCAGGGACAGTCTGGCGGCTGGCGCTGGCCGGCTCCGGGCCCTTAGACCAGGCGATCCAGCGTCGTGCCCAGGAACTGGGCATCAGCTACCTGGTCGAGTTGGTGCGCCATATCCCCTCGACGGCCATGCCGGACTTCCTGCGCAGCCTGGATGTGCTAGTCCTGCCCTCCCTTACACGGCCAAACTGGAAAGAGCAGTTCGGCCGCGTGTTGATCGAGGCCATGGCCTGTGGCGTTCCGGTGCTGGGCTCGGCCTCCGGCGAGATCCCGCACATCATCGGCGACGCCGGCATGACTTTCCCTGAGGGGGACGTGGCGCTCCTCGCTGAGCGGTTGCTCTGGTTGTATCGCCACCCCGACGAGCGCCGACGCATGGCCGAGCGCGGTCGCGCCCGTGTGCTGGCCGAGTACACCCACACTCGCGTGGCCGCGCACACGCTTGCGCTTTACCGACGGCTGGGCGCTTCTGAGCGCCTACAGCGTAGGGGATAGCGAGTGAAAATGGCATGCTTGGTACGCTACAATTACATCAGTTCGGAGTAGCGCAGCATATAAGCCTACCTCACCCTATGCAAGCAACCTGCAGGATCCTGAAGACGAGCATGCCGCTCCCGTTCCTCGAGCCCGGCTCACGTACGATCTACACTACCAAGCGCGTCGCGCTTCCGCACTACCAGGCGCTGCGAGAGAAGTACCTGCAGCGCGCGCAGGGCCGCGAACGTGAGCTCCTCGAGCGCACGTTCACTACGCTGATCGAGCGCATCGAGCGCATGCCCGATGACGTGGTGCTGCGGATCTCCGTGGAGGTACGCCCACAGACTGAGAGCGGACAGCCACCGCAGGAGGCACTAACGGCCGGCGCAGCGGGCGAGAACGTCGCGCAGCCGACCGGCTCTTGGACGATCGCCGTCAACGTACGGGCATACTCAGACCAGGTTGGCTGAGGGGCACAGCATGGCGAGGCGGCATTCGGCGCAGCGTGGCTTTCGTGCCTCACAGACGCGGCGGCCGTGGTAGATCAGTGCATGCCCCAGGAAAATCCACTCCTGCCGGGGAACCAGTGCCATCAGGTCTTGCTCGATCTTCTTGGGGTCCTGGTGCTCCGTGAGGCCTAGTCGACGGCTCAGCCGGGCCACGTGGGTATCGACGACGATCCCAGAGGCGATCCCCCAGCAGTTTCCCAGCACCACATTCGCTGTCTTGCGCGCCACCCCCGGCAGCCGCACCAGCTCTTCCATCGTGCGGGGCACTTCGCCGCCGAACTCATCGAGCAGCATCTGAGCGGCATGCCGGATCGCCTTCGCCTTGTTCTGGTAGAAGCCTGTCGAGCGGATATCCTGCTCGAGCTCCTCCTGCGGCACGCGGGCGTAGTCTTCCACCGTGCGGTACTTCTGGAAGAGCTGCCTGGTCACGATGTTGACCCGCTCGTCGGTACACTGGGCCGAGAGGATCGTGGCAACAAGCAATTGCAGCGGCGTCTCATAGTTCAGCGAGCAGCGCGCATCGGGGTACATCTCCCGTAAGAGCCTGACGATCTCTTGCGCCCGATCCCGGCGCTCTTCTAGAGTCTCACCGTCTCCTCGCGCGGCGGTGCCGGCCATCGCTCCTCTCTCCCTAAGGCAGCATCGCTGCCGAATGTACCACCATCGCAGACAGCTTGTAAAATCAATCGTCGTCCCCAGCACAAGGCCGGCGCAGGTGCTATAGTGGGGCGATGGAACGGTATACCTGAAGAGCATGCAGAGGGCATGGTGGAAGCTCAGCAAGCGTAGCGAGCAACGCCACCTGCGAGGAAGGAGGGATCGGTGCCTAAGCAGAGGGTAGCTCTTGTGCTAAGCGGCGGCACGTCGCTGGGCGCCTACATTGCCGGCGCCCTCGATGAACTGATGCAGGCATTCCGCGCGGCAAGCGACCGCTACGAAATCGATATCATCACCGGGGCCTCCGCCGGCGCCACCACCGCGGCGCTGATCGCTCACGGCCTGCTCTATCGCGGCGGCCAGACCGCCCTCTACGATGTCTGGGTGGACCGGCTCGACATAGTTGACCTGCTCGATCCGGCTGTGCCTGCAGATGAGCCGCCGACGCTCCTGAGCAATCGCCGCTTGCGCGAGGTCGCCCAGGAACAGATTGCCTGGAAGCCGGCGGACGGCGCAGGCCGGCACGCACCCTTCTGCGCTGAGCGCCTCACCCTGGCCATGACCATCGCCAACACGACCCCGCTCCCGTATATCTCCCGCATCGCCCAGCCCACCGGCACCGGCGTCGAGGAGTTCGTGCAGTACCGCTACGCGGAGCAGGAGACCTTCTACCTCGACGCGACCGTCCGGCCGGACGACACCATCTGGCACCGCATCGCGCTGGTCGCCCAGGCCTCTGCCGCCATCCCGCTGGTGTTCCCGCTGGTGCGGCTCTCCCGCCGCGCCGATGATCCGACCCACTATATCCAGCGTCCGAACTTCTCCGGGGAGGCGCAATTCTGGTACTTTGACGGCGGCACTTTTAACAACCTTCCCATCGACCTGGCCTGGTACTACATGCAGCAGAACGCCGACGGTGATCCATTGGAGAACCGCAGCGTGATCGTGATCAATCCCTGGCGCAGCGACCCAACAGTATCCGACCTTGCCCCACCGCGGCCGGGCGTGTTCGCCCATGCGCTTGGGTTGCTCGCTGCCATGCGCCAGGAGAGCAGCGCCATTCAGTTTCAGCATGAGGTGATTGCGCGCTCGCGCGCCATGCAGCTGCAGAGTCCCCGGGAGGCCGTGCGGGCGCTGCCCGGCGTTGATCCCGCCCCGGTGGAGCTCCTGGGCACCTTCGCCCTGGTCATGCCCAGGCGCGGGGATGGCCGCCTGCGCGGCAACCACCTGAATGCCCTGGGCGCATTCCTCGACCGGCGCTTCCGCGAGTACGACTTTCGTCGTGGCGCAGCAGACGCGCGGCGGGTAGCCACCGAGCACCTGGGCATCACGTATACTACCGGACGGCCCGAGAGATTCTACCAGCCGGATAGCGATGCATCGCTCCAGGCCGATCTTTCCACCTACGATCGTCTAGACTCCATCCCCAGCACGCGCGAGCCGGGCCGGTCGGTGAAAGCAGTTTTCGAAAGGGCGCTCGATCGCCGCATCGACGCGCTACTGGCGCGCTGGAACGCCCCGGGCCCGGACTTCGTGCTTGACCGAGTGTTGTCCACGCTGGTCAAGCACTACGCGCACGAGCATTTGCCTGACCTGTGGCTCTAGGGTATGCGTCCTGAGACGTTCACCGTCTGCCTGCCCGGCCCACTTGATATTCCATCGTCGGTAGAATTCCTGCGCTCGTGGGGCGACGACGGCATCGATCGCTGGGATGGCCGGACGCTGGTGCGCACCCTGCCGGTCGGTCACACGCACGTGGCCTATGCCTGTCGGCCAAGCGGGAGCCTGGAAGCTCCCATATTGCATGTTCGCGTCGCAGATGCAGCATGCCGGCGAGAGGTCGAGAAGGCGGTGCGGGCGACGTTTGTGCCGCCTCCGCCGACATATGCCGACCTATTGGCGCGCGACCCGCTGCTTGCCCGCCTGGAGCGGCAGCACCCCGGCGTGCGCCCGGTGCGGCAGTTCGATCCGCTGACCGCGCTCATTCGCTGCATCACAGCCCAGCAGGTGAACCTGCGCTGGGCCACCACCGTGCGGCGCCGTCTGGCTGAAGCATTTGGCGATCGGCACGTGATCGATGGCCATAGCGTGTACAGTCTACGTGCCGACCGGCTGGCCGCAGCCACGGTAGCTGAGCTCCGCGCTCTGCAGCTTACAGCGCGGAAGGCTGAAAGCATTATCAGGGTGGCCGAAGCTATCGCTAGCGGCCGCCTGACCCTGGCAGAGCTTGCCGAGCTTCCGGACGAAGAGGTAATTGCTCGCCTCACTGCTCTACCTGGCATTGGGCGCTGGAGCGCGGAGTGGATCCTGGCGCGCACGCTCGGTCGGCCATGCGTTGTCGCCGGCGACCTGGGCGTGCGGAAGGCGGTCGGACTGGCATATCTGGACACCCTGGTGCCATTGGAGCACGCCGTTCGAGCAGCCACAGCACACTGGGGCGAGGCAGCGCTGACTGCCCAGGCCCTGATGCGTATACTCACGGCTCGCTCTGCCATGCAGAACACGGAACGCCTCAAAACAGCCAAGCTGCAAATTTCTAGTAAAATATAAATCATAGAAATCTTTTATCTCTTTATATTAATTATCTATTTTATTATATCCATGTCTATCTCTCTCTATCTTTATATATCTCTTTATATCCAAGGAGTGATGGCCATGCCGCGTGAACTGGTCGCCATTGCCCCGCGCACACCGGTGCTGCGCGAGTACACTGAGCCGCCGCTTGGACCATCGCAGGTGCGTATTCGCACCCAGTTCGCCTCGCCGAAGCACGGCACCCAACTAGCTCACTACCGTGATGAGCCGGCCACCCACTGGGTCTATGACCGCACCTGGGGATGCACCCTGCCGCGCACTCCGGAGGAGGCGGCGCGGGCCTTCCCGCGCCGCCTGGGCAACATGGCTGTTGGTGTTGTCACGGAGGTGGGCCCGGTGGTAACCCGCTTCAAGCCCGGCGACCGCGTCTTCGGGCATCTGCCGATCCGCGAGACCCATACCGTCCCGGAAAGCTGGGTTGATCCGCTGCCTGACGGTTTGTCGCCTGAGGCAGCCGTTTGCCTGGACCCGGCGGTCATGGCCCTGGCGATGCGGGACGCCGGGATCCGGCTGGGTGATCGGGTGGCAGTGTTTGGCCTCGGCGCCATCGGCCTCATGGCAGTCCAGCTTGCCCGGCTGGCTGGGGCCGACCTGGTGATCGGCGTCGATCCCATTCCACTGCGGCGGGAAGTTGCGCAGTGGCTCGGTGCCGACGTCGTGCTTGACCCGCGGGAAGGCGACGGGGATGTTGGGCTGGCCATTCGCAAGCTGACGATGCCGGCTGAGATGCCCCAGGAGCCTCCGCCGCGCCGGCACGTGCTCGGTGGCTACTGGGAGACGCCGCAGCAGGTGGGCGAGCGCGGCGTCGACGTGGCCGTTGAAGCCAGCGGCAATCCGCGTGCCCTGCATGATGCGATCCGGGCCACACGCTTCGGCGGAACGGTGTGTGTGCTCTCGTTCTACGGGCGGGACGCCGCCGGGGTGTGGCTCGGCAACGAGTTCCACCGTAACCGCCTGCAGATCATTTCCTGCCGCGCCGAGAGCTTGCCGCTGCGCGATGCACCGGGCTGGACCCTTCAGCGGCTGGTGGAGGTAGCGCTGCGCTGGCTGGTGAGCGGGCGATTGCGCACCGACGGCATCGTCACCCCCATCGTGCCGTTCGAAGAGGCCGCCGAAGCCTTTCGTTACATTGACGAGCATCCGGAGCAGTGCATCAAGCTGGGCGTGAAGTTTACGTAACATCCTTCCCTTGTGAAAACGTCCATGCCGACCGGCATGGTTCCTTGCCCCTCCTCTTCCAGCCGGGTACAATACGCGTAGTGGTTGCTGAGGCCGTGGGGCGCCGGCACGAGGGCAGCTTGTCCGCGCACGAGGTACCGAAGCCCGGTCCATTGAGGATAGGTGCCGGGAGCGGACCGGGCGCAGCGGTCCTGCGTTACGTGAGTGAAAAAACGGAGGGGTGACCACCGAGGCTGGCGCTGCGCCCTAGGCGCGCGGTTGCCGCTGCGGGCGGCTACCGTAAGGATTGGAGCGCATGATTCGATCCATTAAGTGGCAGGACGTGTTTAAGGTGCGCGCCCTGTCACGCTGGTCGGAGCGCGACGGTTCGCCCTCCCTGGTGGTATGGGACCGCCCCTGGTCGAGCGTTATGGCGGCTGCTGCCTCGGTCGTCCCTCTGCTGGGCCCTGACTACCGCACCTGGATCTATGAGGAGCGCGGCCACGTTCTGGGCTTTGTACAGACGCGCCCGCGCCGGCTCCCCGAGCAATGGGACATCGTGCGCCTGGTGGTCAGAGGCCGCGCGGGGGAGGCTGAGGAGAGCCTGGCCGATCCTCGTTCCTGGCAACGGCTGGCATACTCACACCTGGTCGAGGCAGTGTGTGCCGGTGCCGGCCAGCGCGGTGTGCTGCGGGTGTTCTGCGCCGTGCGTGACCGCCCGGAGCCCTATAGCCTGTTCCGCGCGCTGGGCTTCTGCAAATTGGTGAGCGAGCACACCTATTACCGCCCGCCACTCCCCCCGGGGCCTGCTCCCGAATCCCAGCACAGCGCGGCCCGGCTCAGCCTGCGCCCGCAGATGAAGCAGGACGCGCTCGGCATCCATAACCTCTATCTGGCTGCCACTCCCGATGCCGTAAAGGCTGCCGAAGGGCTGACCAGCCGGTATTGGGGAGGGCCGGCGGAGCCGGAGGCATACAGCGCGCGCCGTGGACTGCGCCGACGGCTGGTCGTCCTGGAGGATGGCGTGGTGGTGGCCTGGGCGTTGCTGCTCTACGGGCGAGACGGCCCGCACCGCCTGCGCATGATGGTGCATCCCGCCGCACCGCACGTCGCGCCGGCACTGCTCCATTACGCCCTCGTTTCCCTCGAGGGCGAGCGCCCGCGCGGGGTGCTCTGCAAGGTGCGCGAACACCAGGCCGGTGTCCTTGCCGCCTTGCCGGGCGCACAATTCGAACGGGTAGATACTCATCTGCTGCTGGTGCGCCAGCTCGGCGTCCCCGCCGTCGAGCCTGAGCACGCTCCGGCGCGCTCCCGGCGCACCGTGCTGGCAGATGAAGGTGAGTGGGGTGGCCGGGCCCCGGTTCCCGGCCATGGATGGGTAGTATCTGGATGACGAGCCTGTCGAAGGAGCGTGCTGAACTGCAGGCTGCCGACGAACTGCGGCTTCTGCTGAACGCCCTGCCGCCGCACATCGTCGAGCCACTGGAACAAGCAGAAGACCTGAACGATCTACTCGAAATCGTCCTGGACCTGGGGCGCCTGCCCGAGGCCCGCTTCCCCGGGCGCGAGCTGACGCTCAGCTCGCGGGAAGTGTCCGAAGAAGACTTGCAATATGTGGTGGCGCGCATCGGCGTCTTCGGACAGGACAACCGCGCCGGTATTCCTCGCACGCTGCACCGCATCTCTGCCATTCGCAACCGTAACGGCAAGATCGTCGGCCTGACGTGCCGCGTCGGCCGGGCGGTGTTCGGCACAATCCAAATTATCCGCGATATCGTCGAGCTCGGGCAGAGTATCCTGATTCTGGGGCGGCCCGGGGTTGGGAAGACCACGATGCTGCGGGAGGTCGCGCGGGTGCTTGCCGATGATCTCCGCAAGCGCGTGGTCATCGTGGATACCTCAAACGAGATCGGCGGCGATGGCGATATTCCCCACCCCGGCATCGGCCGCGCCCGGCGTATGCAGGTGCCGACACCAGCCGAGCAACATGCGGTGATGATCGAGGCGGTGGAGAACCACATGCCGGAAGTCATCATCATCGATGAGATCGGCACAGAGCTGGAGGCCGCCGCGGCACGGACGATCGCCGAGCGCGGTGTCCAGCTCATCGGTACCGCCCATGGCACGACGCTGGAGAACCTGATGGCGAACCCGACGCTGAGCGACCTCGTCGGGGGCATCCAGGCAGTGACGCTCAGCGATGAGGAGGCGCGGCGACGCGGCACGCAGAAGACGGTCCTGGAGCGCAAGGCTCCTCCAACCTTCCAGATCCTGGTCGAGATCCAGGACTGGCAGCGAGTGGTGGTGCACCGGAGCGTCGCCGATACCGTGGATGCTTTCCTGCGCGGCCAGCCGGTGGTCGCTGAGCTGCGCCTGCGCAACGAGCGTGGCGAGGTAGAGCGCCGGGAGATCCTGGTGGAGCCCCAGGCCCAGCGGCCACAGTCCAGCTTCGAGGATACCTGGCGGGGCCGCGGGCCTGCCCGAAGCCTGCCGCGTAGCCGCGAGCTTTTCGAGCGGGAGTGGGCGCGCGAGCGCCCGCGCCCCCGTGAGCGGGTCCTTCCGGCCTACTCGATGGACGAGCTACCGACGCGTGCGCCGGAGACCGCTCTCGCCCCTGCGCCGGTGCCCGAGCGGCCGTCGCTGCGGCCGATGCGCCTGTATCCCTACGGCGTCAATCGGGACCGCCTGGAGCAGGCTATTCGCGAGCTGCGTGTGCCTGCCACGCTTGTGCGAAACATCGACGAGGCCGATGCCGTCATCACGCTGAAGAATTACTATCGCAAGAAGCCGGAGCCGATCCGTGACGCCGAAGAACGGGGCGTTCCGGTCTACGTCTTGAAATCAAATACGATCCAGCAGATGCTCACGGCTCTGGCCACACTCTACAATCTCGAGAGCGCCAATCCTGAGGCTCTGGCCCTGCAGGAGGCGGAGGACGCCATCAATCGGGTGCTGGAGACTTCCCAGCCGGTTGAGCTGGCACCGGCCAGCGCCTCGGTGCGGCGCATGCAGCATGCCCTAGCAGAACGCTATAATCTGGCATCCCGCAGCACTGGTCGGGAGCCATTTCGGCGGGTGCGCATCTTTAAACCGGGGCAGGAAATACCCTACGAGTGAGGCCTCGCCGGAGTGCATGCACGAGTAAAGCGGGGACTGCGGTGAGCTCAAGAAAGCGCCGGTTACCGTGACCGACGCCCCCTGCTCACTGTCTATGAGGCGGGCAGGTGCTGCATGAAGCTTATCCTGGCTATTGTACAAGACGAAGATGCCGGTGCGCTGATCGACGCGCTGGTAGCCAAGCAATTCGCTGTGACGCGTATTAATACCGTCGGAGGGTTCCTGCGCAAAGGCAATGCCCTGGTGATGAGCGGTGTGGACGACTGGCGGACCAGCGATTTTCTGCTGACAATCAGCCAGAACTGTACAACCCGCACGCAGTATATCAATCCACTCCCGCCGATTATGGAGCCGGGGGAGTTCTACATGCCGTACCCGGTTGAGGTACAGGTCGGCGGAGCAACGGTGTTTGTTTTGGACGTCGAGCGCTTTGTCCGCCTCTGAGGCGTGTGTAGCCTGCCCGGCTCGGCACAGCGGCTAAGAACGCGAAACGCTCCAGACAATCTGTCTGGAGCGTTTCTGTTTAGTTGTTTCCATACCCGGCGACGGCCCCTAGTCGGTGCTCGGCTACCACCTCGCCGCGGGCCCAATCGCTGGGACCCTGCTGCGCATGCCACGATCGGCGAGCACGGGCCGAACGCCGGGGGTCAACTGCCCTGCAGGCGGCGGGAGCCCGCGCTGCAGGGCCCTAACTGTCAACCTGTCGGACTCCATAGAGCGCAAGCGGAGCTTTCATCGGCCTCCTCCATGCCGGATGACCAGTACGGGCTCGCATGCGCTTACCTCCTGGTGCCCCCATCTTAGCGCAGTCCCGTCATCGTGTCAAGTACCCATGAGTATACGTTTTCGGAGCGGCGCGGGAGCCATGCCCGCGCAAGGCCATGCGTTCCTCACACCGGCTTTGCCCCGGCAGCATTCATCTCTAAGGTCTTTTCTGCATGATGGCAGGCCACCCAGTGGTCGGGCGCGCCGAGAGTTCGCCAAGCCGGCTCGACCTGCTTGCAGATGTCGGTAGCAAGCGGACAGCGCGTGTGGAAGCGGCAGCCCGGCGGCGGGTTCACCGGGCTGGGCACATCTCCGGTCAGGATGATGCGCTGGCGCCGCCGCTCAACCTTGGGGTCGGGGATGGGCACGGCTGAGAGAAGGGCCCGCGTGTAGGGATGCAGTGGGTTCTCGTAGAGTTGCTGCCGGTCGGCCAGCTCGACGATCTTGCCCAGGTACATCACGGCAATGCGGTCGCTGATATGGCGCACCACGGCCAGATCATGGGCGATGAAGAGGTATGTCAGCCCGAACTCGTCCTGCAGCCGCTCCAAGAGATTAATGATCTGCGCCTGGATCGAGACGTCGAGCGCCGACACCGGCTCATCGCAGACGATGAAATCCGGGTTCACGGCCAGGGCGCGCGCAATGCCGATGCGCTGGCGCTGTCCGCCGGAGAACTCATGCGGATAACGATTGGCGAAGTAAGGGTTCAGGCCGACGATCTGGAGGAGCTCTTCCACGCGCTCCTGCTTGGCCTTCCCGCGGGCCAAATTGTGGATCTCCAGCGGCTCCGCAATGATGCTGCCCACGGTCATGCGCGGGTTCAGCGAGGCATAGGGATCCTGGAAGATCATCTGCATGCGGCGGCGCATGCGCCGCAGTGCTTCCCCCTTGAGCTGCGTCAGGTCTATTCCGTCAAAGTAGACGTGGCCGGCGGTCGGACGGTAAAGCTGCAGGATCGCCCGACCGGTGGTGGACTTGCCACAACCGCTCTCACCGACCAGGCCCAACGTCTCACCGCGCCGGATCGTGAAGCTCACACCATCCACGGCGCGCACAGCGCCGACGCGCCGCTGGAAGAGAATACCCCGGGTGATTGGAAAGTGCACGACGAGATCACGCACCTCTACCAGAACCTCACCACGGCGGGTGCTCGTCGTAGGGGCGGGAGGAGTACTGGTCTGCACCATGGTATGCTAGCTCACATTGCGCGGGTACCAGCACGCAGCGCGGTGGCGCGGGTTACCACCTATCACCAGGAGTTCTGGACGTTCCTGAAAGCACTTCTCCCCCACAAAGGCGCAGCGCGGGGCAAAGGGACAGCCGGGCGGCAGATTGATCAGGTCGGGCGGGAGCCCCTCAATGGGAACCAGCCGCTCCTTGCGCGCCTCGTCAAGGCGCGGCACGCTGCGCAGCAGCCCAAGGGTATAGGGATGCGCCGGCCGTTCAAACAGCAGGTCCGTCGGCGCCTCCTCTACTATACGACCGGCGTACATCACGAGCACACGGTCACACATGCCGGCGACCACACCAAGATTATGCGTGATCAGGATCACCGCCGTATGAAACTCGCGCGTCAAGTTCCTCAGGAGCTCCAGGATCTGCGCCTGGATAGTCACATCGAGCGCGGTGGTCGGCTCGTCGGCGATCAGGAGCTGCGGGTTGCACGAGAGGGCCATGGCGATCATCACGCGCTGGCGCATGCCGCCACTGAACTGGTGAGGATAGTCGTCAACGCGCTGGCGCGCCGAGGGAATGCCGACCATCTCCAGCAGCTCGATCGTGCGCCTGCGCGCGGCCGCGCGGTCCAGATGCAGATGGAGCTCCAACGCTTCGCTGATCTGCCGCCCAACCGTCAACACCGGATTAAGCGAGGTCATGGGATCCTGGAAGATCATGGCGATACGCCGTCCACGGATGCGGCGCATCTCATCCGGGTCCTTCTGCAGGAGGTCTTCCCCGTCAAAGAGAACCTGTCCGCCGACAATGCGGCCCGGCGGCGCAGGCACAAGCCGCATGATCGACAGCGCCGTCACGCTCTTCCCGCAGCCACTCTCGCCCACGATGCCGAGCGTCTCGCCGGGCTGCAGGTCAAAGGACACGCCATCGACGGCCTTAACCACCCCGTCGGGCGTGTAGAAGTACGTGCGCAGGTCCTTGACCTGAAGGAGCGGTGGCATCGATGGTGCAGAGCGTTCGTATGTCTCCAGGATGCTCGCTGCATTCTACCGTTTGGCCAGACAACCGTCAATCGCGACGGCGCAGCATCCTGACCATGGTCTGGCTGAGCGCACCGGCCGGTCATCGCCAGAGCACACTCCGAGTTGGCTGTGCACGAGCTTTCTTTGGTCGGCCGCGCGGCCGGCCGTGCCGCACCCTCTGAGATATCATGCCGTAACCGGCTCAGACCACCGGACCGGCGGGGAACACACCACCGGCACTCCATACCTAAGGCTATTGAGCCCTTGAAGCACTGCACTGCATCTGCCACAATATATAGAAACAAAACACTACACCAGAATGCCTTCGCAAAAATGCTCTGATATCTGGTATATGGCCTGGTATATGACAAGCGATGTCGAGTAACGTGTCCAGCGGAGCAGCTGTGGCGAGCTACATCTCAGTACCTCTCTCTCGCCAGCGTGTCCTCGTTGCTGAGGACGAGCCTGATCTTCGCCTGCTCCTGTATGAACACCTTGCGCAACGCGGCTATGAGGTGCTGATGGCCGAAGACGGCGTGCAAGCGATGGAAATCGCCCGCACGAGCCGGCCGGATCTGATTATTCTCGATTACGCTATGCCGCGCATGACTGGCTATCAGGTGCTTGCCACGCTGCACCAGGATCCCGACCTTGCCCACGTGCCGGTCATCATCCTGACAGGCGCCTCAGGACCATCCCCAGTCGAGTTTGCTTCTATGCACGGCGCGCGCCACTATATGAAGAAACCGTTCGATCTGGTTGAGCTCGATCAGCATATCCAAGCCGCTTTACAGGGTACTGCGTGAAAACCCCACAGTCTGCGATGAGACACGCCGGCACGATGCGCATGCAGCAGAACCACGCGCACATACGCCGGTGGCAGGGACGCCGGCACCAGGCGCTGGGAGCCCTTCGGGAGATGCTCGATGCCATCAGCGGACTTGCTGGTGTCCCGGGCGCTCTCGCCGGTCTATTGGGAAGCGCCATCGCCACCATCCATCGCGTGCGCGGCCATGACTACACGGCTATCTGGCTCCTGCGTGACGGCGGGCTGCGCCGGGAAGTGGTGCACTGCACGCTCTGCGAGACGGACCTCGACACCCCATCTGCGGCAGAGCAGGAGGCAGTGGAGCAGGCTGCGACCACACGACAGCTGGTCTTCTATATACGGCACAAGCGCCATGCTCCCGGCTCGCCTGTGCCACCGGAGGGCTGGGGCACGCAGTTATGCGTGCCGGTCTTGCTGCGCGGCGAGCCGCTCGCGGTGTTAGAAGTGCGGAGCCGCTCGACAAGAGACCGCTCGGTGCGCGACTTCGCCCTGTACTGGGCGCTGGCGGCCCAGCTCGCCGTGGCTCTCGAAAACGCGCGCCTGGTCGCCGACTTGCAGGCGACCAATCAGCGTCTCTCGCACCTCCTGGCGCAGCAACAACCGCTTGTCCAGGCCCTGGCCAGCGCCAATGACTGCATCATCATCCAGGATCCTTTAGGCATCATTTCGGTCGTCAATCGCGCCACGGAGCAGACGTTCGGCTATGCCGCCGACGAGCTCCGGGGCCGCCCGGCCGTGCTGCTCTGGGCCGATCTGGATGCGGACCAGCACGCCCGTATCACCGCGGCGGCGCAGCAGCTCGGCGGCTGGCGCGGCGAGCTCATGGGAAGGCGGAAGGACGGGCACACCTTCCCAGCCTACCTGGGCATGTCGGCGGTGCGGAACGAGGCAGGGGAGTGCATTGGCCTGGTCGGGGTAGCCCGCGACCTGACGGTGGAGAAGCAGCAGCAGGCCGAGCTCGTTCAGGCGCTGGCAGAAGCGGCCGCGCTGAAAGAGCTGGATGCGCTCCGAAGCCAGTTCTTTCGCATCATCTCCCATGAGCTCCGGACACCGCTCGCCTACCTGGTCGGCTTCAGTGAGCTCCTGATGCAGCGTGCGTACAGCCCCGACGATGTCCGCGAGATGGCCCAGCGGATGAACGAAGGAGCGCTCCGCCTCACCAGATTAGTGGACGACCTCGCCTTATTTACCGAGCTCCAGAACGGTAAGATCACGCTGAACCTCGCCCCTGTCCCCCTCGCTGCCGCCATTGCCGAGGCCCTTGACCAGCTTCCCTCGCAGAGCGAACGCGCGCGGGTGCACGTGGGCACCATCAATGTGCCGCCGGTCGTGGCCGACCAGAGCCGGCTGGCCCGGATCCTGGGAGCGCTGATCGACAATGCCCTGAAGTTCTCACCAGACGGATCACCCGTGGAGATCATCGCGCACGCGCAGGATGGCGGCGTCTGTATCGACATCGTTGACCAGGGGCCCGGCATCCCACCCGACGAATACGAGGACGTCTTCAGACCGCTCTACCGTGGTCGCGAGGCCGAGGCACGCCGTACGTCGGGCCCAGGTCTCGGGCTGGCCATCGTCGAGAAGCTGGTCCACCTCCATGGCGGGCGGATCGAGATCGAGAGCACCCCGGGCCATGGTACACGCATGCACGTGTGGCTGGCAGCCGCTACCCAGCCGCGGTAATCCTCCACAGGCCGCGGCTAGGTCCCTGTGCCGGCACGGAGCCGCTCTGCCTCTTCGTCGAGCTCACGAAGGAGCCGGCGGATTGTCGTGCGCGGCTCATTGGAAGCGCGTACCTGGGCATGGACGCGAGCAGCGGCAGCCCGTAACAAGATCGCAGCCAGAGCCTGGATAGGGATCTGGCGCAGCGTCGCCAGATAGCTGAGCTGGGTGTAGGTCTCCTGGTCAACATCTGCCCACAGGATCGGCATGAGCGTTCTCACCTTTCCTGCAGTAGTGTCTCGCCTTGCGCGCTGCGCTCGGCGCGGCGGCGCATGACATCAAGGGCGCGCACCGTATACGGATACCCGGCGAACTGGGCGATCGATCGGCGGTAGGCCCAGAGCCATAGACTGAAGAGCCCTCGTGAGAGCGGCACGTACAAGAGCAGGAAGAAGCAGGTCAGTGTCGGGTCCAGGCCGGCCGTGGCCAGTAGAGCCCACGGCGATGAGAGCACGTAGAACAGCACGACCTCAATCAGCGGGCTGGTGTCCGGATTGCCGCGGTCAAGGATGCCGTGACGCAGCATGAACCACCGATGGATCTGTCCCATGACCGCGCCGATACAGCCCGCGGCCAGCACCCAGAGCAGCAGCCCGGCGACGTCGCTGAGCAAGAGGTCAAAATCAAAGAGCCCCTTCGACGGATAGAGCCGGCCGCGCAGCCACACCGGGGCCCCACTCGGCAAGCGAACCTGCTCCAGCGGCCAGCCGCTGAGCACGTAGGGGAGCGCGGCGAGCAGCCCAATGAGCTGGGAGATCAGCACGGTTACCAGGAGCACCGCTGCCGGCGTGGCAAGGGTGAAAAGCCCGGCAGCCGCGCCGGCCATCGACACGGCGCGGAGAGGCAGCAAGGCACCCAGGATTTCGCTGTGCAGCCGTTCCTCGAACGCCAGCTGCCGCCGGCGCTCTTCACTTACCATCCCGCGGCCGCTCTGCCACTGCTCCACACGTGTACCCCCTTACTGTGACCCGCAGCGTGAGTGAGGTTGCACTCCACTGCAGCTCAGCGGAGCCAGGTGCCTTCGAAAACCGTCTCAGCCGGACCGCGCAGCACCACCTCGCCCTCGCCGTCCCAGCGAATCGTCAGCACTCCGCCCGGCACGTGGACCTCCACCTCGGGTTCCAGCCGGCCCAACAGGCGGCCTGCAACGACGGTGGCACAGGCGCCCGTACCACATGCCAGCGTCAGCCCGGCGCCGCGCTCCCACACCCGCATGGCGACCTGGCGCGGCGACCGGATCGTCGCCACCTCGAAGTTCACCCGCGCCGGAAAGAGCGGGTGGTGCTCCACCTGGGGGCCGATCCACTCCAGCGGAAACTGCGTCACATCGTCCACGAACGCAACGGCATGCGGATTGCCCATACTCACCGCAGTGATACGCAGGTCCCACCCATCGATCGTGAGGGGATGTTCGAGAATCCGATCTCCCGGCAGCAGCACCGGGATCTCCTCAGGCCGCAGGCGCGGCGCCCCCATGCCGACCGCCACCGACCGGAAGGTGCGGCCGTCGGTGTCGATATCCAGTCGCTTCAGCCCGGCCAGCGTTTCAACCTGCACCGTGCCGGCACCTGCCAGCCCGTGCTCGACCAGGTAGCGGGCGAAGCAACGGATACCGTTGCCGCACATCTCTGCCTCAGAGCCATCTGGGTTGAAGATACGCATACGGAACGGGGCGCGCTCGCCGTGCAGGATCAGGATCATCCCATCCGCGCCCACGCCAAAATGACGATCGCACATGGCCCGCGCGAGGGCCGGCCAGTCATGCTCCGGAAGCGCACGGGCATCGAGGAGCACAAAGTCGTTGCCCGTGCCGTGCATCTTTGTAAACGACAGCATTGCAGACGCTCCAGAATGAGGGGCACAGGGTTTCTTCAGTAGTATACCCTAGCTGTGCTCTCCGCGGCGCGCCGGGCCGGCCCGAACGCGCAAACGCAGCCGCCCAGGGCCATCCAGATCGGGCGCTGGTACGTTGTAGTATGGTGACAGGCTTGATCGCCCGCGGGCGATCAAGCCCGGAGACACGGCTCAGCGGGTGTGGAGTGGTTGCCTGTGCCGTGGAATGGGAGGCGGAGGACCGCCGTGAACGACATCGACCTGTGGGAGACCTCGGACCAGCCCTCATTTGTTACCTTGCCGCCATGGCCGCCTGACCCGACAGAGGGCCAGGAAGCGGCGCTGCGGTGGTACTTCCTCAAGCGCCTGGAGCGATGCCTGCGCGCCGGCCGTCTCACGCTGTCAGATCCGGCGCTGCAACGGCTCGTACGCCACGCGACCTTCAGCACGTACTGTGACTGCTTAGCCCTGGGCATCGGACAGGAGGCTCGGCACCTGCTGCGCATCTTCCTGCATTCACACGCCTCGGCGCCATGACGAATGTCTCGCACGGCGAAACCAGATGTCCAAATTAGTTACCCTTGACGCGGGAAGAGTGTTGCTGCCCGGTCTGCGCCTGATCACGGCTACCGGCGCCGGCAAGCAGCCCGCAGGAGGAGTACTTCACACAAGAAGGCTAGAGCACCGGCGAACGGGAGGGGGCACCCCAACAACCGTCGATGGCGGGCCGCCCGTGCCTGCTCGGCCTGCGCGCAGACATCACAAATGAAGCCGGCGCGGCCTGCCCGGAAGATACCGGTGTAGTGGTCGGGGCAAGCCCACCGCCCGCAGAGGCTGCAGCGGCCAAGGTCGGCCGGCTCCTGCTCGCCGGGCCCGCGGCCGCACATGACCACGCTGCGGCGACCACAGATGTGGCATGAGAAGGGGAAGCGCTCCCGGCGCTGTGTGGGGTCAGCGCCGCTGCTCATGGCCGTCCTCGGCAGTCGGCGCTTGCTGCCCCAGGCCAACGTCGCGCGCCGCCTCTTCAGACTGGGCGTGGACCAGGATTTTGCTCACGCGCTGCAGCAGGACCGGCACGTTGAAGCCCAACAGCATGACCCAGAGCATTATTCGCACTACCGCCAGAGGGTCAAGCCCGGGGACGCCGCTCAGCAGCAAGCCGGCGCTCAGCAGCACGACCCGGCCGGGCCGCCCAAAGAGCTTCACTTCGAGCCATTGCGGCCGGATGTAGTACTCGCCCGCGGCGGCCTTGGCGAAGCCGACCAGGAGCGACGACAGGGCCACCGCCGCGGCCAGCCGCACATCGTTGACGTCAGGCAGGGCAAAGGCCACGCCCAAGAGCAAGGCGGCCTCGCCGAGCTTATCGGCAAAAGTATCCAGCCAGCCGCCCAGCCGCGAGGTGCGATCCGTGCCGCGCAGGCGTGCCACCGCGCCATCGAAGAGGTCCGCGTATGCGCCGAGAAGGAACAGCAGGCCACCAAGCCAGAACGGTCCGGTGAGCGCGATGACCACCGCGGCCAGCCCGCTGATGGCCAGGCCGGCCAGGGTCACCTGGTTCCCGGTCAGACCCAGCCGCACCAACAGCCGGCCACCGGGATACTTCACTGCTTCGTCAAACCAGCGATAGACGGCCTGCACGCCTCGTCCCTTCCTGGGCTCCTGCAGGCATACCTATATCTCTTCAGCCCCGGTGCCCATGGTGCTCTCCCTGGCCTCTCTTGGATGGTATCCCAGCGCGCTGCTGCCGTCAATGCTCAGGGCACGTACTGGCAGCAGCCTGCCGATATCCGTGGGGCACAGCACGCCGGCACGCCGGCGTCCCCGCTAGCCGAGGGACGTTCGGAGGCCTTCGCTGATCCGGTTCGTCAGGTTGGCCGTAGCGATAGTCAAGCACCAGTTCGATAAGTGGCCGTACGGGTGGAACTAGCACTGATGGGCACGACGTCTGTGTTCCTCAAGCTGCTCACGTGTGGCGAATTCTATCCCGCAGGCCGCGCAGTGGAAGCGCTGGGGGGTGCGGGTGCTCCTCCCGGCCATGCTGCTCGAGTTGCTCGCGAGTCTCGAAGTCTGCACCACATGCAGGGCAGGGAAAACTCTCTGGTTTCTGTCGCATCGTCTCAACATTATTATGACCGCCATCGTCTGCCAGCAAACGCGGATCAGGTGGTCTGCCGCGTCTCGGCCGGGGTGTAACACTGGCTCGTCTCTGGCCGAGACGCTAGCGCAGGTCTGTACGATCAGGTGTCTCGCGGCATGCCTGCTGACCGCGCGGCTGCTTGCCTTGTGGCCAGCCACACGTAACCAGCGCCAAGGATGAGGCCATAGATGATATGTCCCCTCATGCTGTCCAGAGCGATCGGCCGCATGGGCGCCATCACCAGCGAGGCAAAGGGCGGCATCCCCAGCAGAACCGGCATCAGGATAAGCCCGCCCAAGACCCACCAGACGACACCGTACAGGGCCCCCCAGCCCAAACCCGTGCTATACCCCTGGACGCGCGTGCCCAGCAGCGCGCCGATCACTGCGCTGTTGAAGAGGTGGTAAACCCAGCCTGCAGCCACGCTGTCTGATCGAATAACCATCGCGACCATGCGCATCATCGGTATCTGACTGCCGTCTGGCGCAGGCGCTATCATCATCTACATCGTCATGCCGAACACCAGGCCGGCAACCAGACCAGCTACTGCACCAAGCAAGGTATTTCTCACCATCATTTCCCTCCTTTGTTTCTGCCATCCATGCCATGCATACCGTTCATGCTGTTCATGCCGGCGCACCTGCTGGGCGTTTTGCAGCGCTGCTTGCAGTGTCCCAGGCGTGTGAGCCGGCGTGGTGGGGACAGTGCCGGCCCAGCCGAAGACACCCCATAGGTGCTGGCGCGCATCCGGGGCGCGGCGAAGATAGGCTTCCAGCTCCTCCTGCGTCGCTTGACGAAAGTGAGCGTCGGGCTGCGAACTGCAGTCCACATAGAGGCGCCCGTTTCAGGCACTGATGTCGAAGACAAGCGGGGCTCCACAGTGCGGGCAACGATCACCTTCGGTGCGATCCCACGGGATGTTGCCACGGCTCATGCCTCAGTTGCCCCTCAGGTAAAGAGCTCGGTCTAGCCGGACACGGACAGAAATGTACCAGTCAGACGGATCGGAGTTCTGTAATCATCCTTACGTACCACGGCATCATGACACTCCGTGCTGTGCCATCCGCTGCGCCGGAGTGCTGGTATGATGGCCAAGGGCCAGACAAAGGAGAGGCTACACGAGGTATGCGCGGAGGTGCTGCCGCTAGGCAGGACAGCGAAGCTTATCCAGCGCCTCGGCTTCGATCTGGCGTACGCGCTCACGTGAGACCTGAAGGTAAGCGCCTACTTCTTCGAGCGTCCACGGCTCATCGCCATGCAGCCCATAGCGCAAGCACAGCACGACCTGCTCGCGCTCGCTGAGCATGGCGAGCATCCTCGGCAGTGAGAAGCACGCTGCGGCTGATCTCGCACAGGTAGTGCGTCTCGGCGCTGGGGAGTTCGTCTCCGGCGTCCACCGATGGGTCACTGCTGTTGTAACCGAGAGGACGATCCATCGTACTTGATCGCCTGCCATCCCCAGGTGCGACATGGTCGTCGGCCTTCAATAATGCAGCCTCACTAGTGCAGCCCACGAAAACGTTCCTGCTCCGCTACACCCGCGGCCTGCGGCCCACCAACTGGCTCGGCGCGTCTATCCAGTGCCCCAGCAGGGAGATCCTTATCACGCAGGATCTCCCTGCTGGTGTGACACAGGTAAAGCTTCTTTGCTGCCCATGCGACTGCAATGCAGAAGAGCTGCGGCAGCATACAGTGGCACGTTGGACACGACTCCTTTTCTCATCCTCCATCTGTGTTTGGTATTTATTTTGTGTTTTATGTCTGTATGATTTAGCATCTTTATAACAATTCGCGAATTTATTTGGGGAAGCAGAGGATGCGCTGCTCAGGACCGCCTCTTCAAGGACCTAGACGCAGCGCCGGGCGGGGCAAGTAGCCTTGTCTCTACCCGACCCCTCCTCCCAGGACATGCCTGCCCCGCCCGGCTCCCTGCGCTGGTATACATCCCGCGCCGGTGCGTGTCTGTGATACAGGATATGCCGGGTGTGTAGCGTGGCATACGCCAAGTGCAGGGCTACAGCCGGCCCTGGTGTGAGCCAGCGAATGAATGCGAGCCGGTGCTGCTATACCACAGGTTTCCCGCGTAAGCTAGGTTACAGCCACGTGGCCCGACCAGCGCGAGAATCTCTGCAGAAGAGAGACGCACCGCTTGGAGCGTGACTAGTACGCCGGCTTCAGGGGGACGAAAGCATGCGTGTGCGCGGCTACCCGGCACTGCTGGTCGCCTTCGCACTGCTCCTAGCCGCCTGTACACAGCGGCAGCAGGCCGCAGCGAGGGACACGCAGCCGCCTCCACAGTATGACCGCGTGCTCTTCAGCACCATTGGGTGGAAGACCGACTTCAGCAAACATAGCGTGCCTCTGAGCGAGATCATTCCCGGCGGCCCACCTCGCGATGGCATTCCGCCAATCGACCGGCCGGTGTTTGAGACTGTGGCGCAGGCTGACGCCTGGCTCAAGCCCCAGGAGCCCCTCATCCACTTCGCTGTGGGCAACGACGTGCGCGCCTATCCGCTGCAGATCCTTATCTGGCATGAGATCGTCAACGACGAGGTCGGTGGCATCCTGGTCATGGTAACGTTCTGTCCGCTGTGTAACACGGCTATCGCCTTTGATCGCCGGGTGGCCGGACGCGTGCTTGACTTTGGGACCACCGGCAACCTGCGCCACTCTGATCTCATCATGTGGGACCGCCAGACCGAGTCCTGGTGGCAGCAGATGACCGGCGAGGCGATCGTAGGCGAGCTGACCGGCATGCGACTCACACTGCTTCCGGCCACGATCGTCTCCTGGGAGGAGTTCCGCCGCGCCCACCCAAATGGGCGCGTGCTCTCGCGTGATACCGGCCACGCGCGCGACTACGGTCGCAATCCCTATACAGGATACGACCGCATTGACCAGCCGCCCTTCTTGTTCAAGGGCACACCTGACGGACGCCTGCCGCCGATGGAGCGCGTGGTCATCGTCAGCCTCGGCGGCGAAGATGTAGCTTACCCTTTTAGCCTGCTGCGCGAGCGCCGGGTGGTGCTGGACCGCGTTGGCAGCCAGCACATCGTCGTGCTCTACCAGCCCGGCATGGCTTCCACGCTTGATCGCTCGCATATCGCTGAGTCGCGCGATATCGGCGCCACCGGCGTCTACCGGCCTGCGTTTGGCGGCCGATCGCTCACCTTTGCCTGGCGGGATGGCAGCTTCGTGGACCTGGACACCGGCAGCCGCTGGAACGTGCTGGGACAGGCCATCGCCGGGCCACTGGCCGGGGCGCAGCTCGAGCCTGTCATCCACGGCACTCCCTTTTGGTTCGCCACGGCTGCCTTTTACCCGAACGTACGCATCTGGCATCCCTGAGCACAGATGCAACAAGGGCCGGTGGATGAGCGCCCACGACCGCGTGCGCGTGTCTCACCGGCGCCGTGCCAGCTCACCATCATGCTCGATCTGCCACTGCTCGACGGCGCGGTCGCCCCAGGTGCCCTGGAAGAGTGCCTGGATCGATGCCGGCTCATCGAACAGGCTGCGCCCGTCAGCCGCCCGCGGTACAAAGTCGTTCGGCGCCAGCACCGGCACGGGACAGTTCACCACAAAGCCGTTGGGATGCGTCTCGGGCACTCCATTGAACAATTGCAGATCTCCCCGCTCGATCACCGGCCGGATCTCGTCCTCGGCTTTGAGCACTTTCACCGCGGCCTCGTTCCGCCACACCACGGTGAGGTGATCCCAGAAGGGGCTCCATGCCGGCTGGCCAGCCATGGAGTCGAAGACGCTGGGCTGTGCTCCCATTGGCCCGCTGCCGCGCACGCCGTTCCCGAAGACGTAGATTTTCGCCGTTGCCCGGACGCCGGCCAGGCGCTGCGATGCCGCAGCTGCGCCAACCCGCATCATCGGCGCCATTGGCACGGCAGAGGTGTCGGTCACGATGTACCGGCTGGCCGGATAGCACTCGTGCAGCTTGAAGGTAACAGTCATGGCCTGCGTATTCACCGGCTCGATGAGCTGGCCGCCGCCCAGGTACTGCTCCTTGTCAGGGTCGGCTGGGAGCTCTCCGCCCGGCCACTTTACTACCGGATAGTTCACTACAATAGTCGTTCGCTCGACACGTACCTCGTTCGCCTGCTCCGCCGCGCGCACCTGGGCTGCAGAGGCGAGCGTGCGCGCCGCCGTGCGCCAGGTGACCCGGTGCACCCTGAATGCTGGACTGAAGTCAGGCAGTCCGGGCACCGATGAGAGTACTGGAAGCTGGCCCGCGGCTGCTGTGTGGTCGAAGAGATAGAGATCCGCGGTGGCGGGCTCGCGAGATTCCAGCGCGAGCGCCAGTTTAGGGGCGAACACCAGCCCCTGCTCGCGGGCAAAGGCCTGGTCGGAGGCATCCGTCCGAATAAAGTAGGCGCGCTCACCGTTGAACAGTCCGGTGTGCAGGCGGAAGGTCACGAAGCCGAAGCGGCCGCGCCAGCGCGAGGAGCTCAGGGCAAAGTCAAGCACATCACCGATGAGCTTGGTGACGCCCGTAGGAGGCTGCTGTGCCAGGGCCGGCGCGGCCGGTACCCCTGCAGCAATCCCTGCGGCCACAACCCCCAGCGAGCGCTGCATCGCGGCGCGTCGAGTGCACCGGTGGACAGCCGGGACCGGCCGGCCGGGAGGATCATCGCGAACCATGCCGCACCTCCTGTCGCAGGAAAGGCCGATCTACGGCGCTTGACACGACGTTGTGGATCTACAGGTCACGTACTGCCACACGGTAGCATGGCAGTGAGCCCGCTTCAGTGATCGCGATTACGATACGTTGGTAATAGCAAGTACAGGAAAGAGCGATTGCACTTACCGGTCAGGGCTGGGCGTACTGAGCGGCGTCGGGCTCCCAGGAGAAACGCTGGGTATTCAGCCGGCTCTGCAAACCGAACGGGCCGTTGAGCCACGTCCGGTAGCCATCGGTGAAGGCCGTCCAGTTATCGGCCTTGCGCCACACCAGCAGGCCACCGGTGGTCTGTTGCAACGCGTCGCCGTTGCCGGCGAAGCGCTGGTTCTCCAGACACTGCCCCACAATCTCCGGGATCATGTCGCGCAGGGTCCTGAAGCCCAGCACAAAGCCGCAGACGCTGATGGTCGCCTTCATCCACGGGTGGATGCGGCAGAAGTATGCCGCGTCGCCTGGCTCGGTGAACGTCCGTTCATACGTCTGACCCGACAGGAAGACCTCCGAGTCCCAGCTTAAGTCCTCCGCCGTCACAGCGTGCGGCTGGAGGCCGCGGTTTACCCAGGTGACCGTCGTTCCCGCAGGCACCGTGATGGCGGCAGGTTTAAAGACCCAGGACGTCGGATCTGCCTGGACTGGTTCGATGATCTCGATGGTCACGCCACTCGTCTGATCGGTCTGTGCAGGACCAACCGCCTCGGTTGCAGCGACCAACCGAGGGGTAGCCAGGTTCGCCGGGTAGACAATGCTTCGTGGTACCAATGCGAGCGCTGTCACAGTGAGCCACACGAACACGCGACGGCAGGCCATCTTGCCTCCTCTGCCCGAAAGCATCGTTCCCAGCATACGACGGCATGCTCTCTACCGCCGACTTCACCGTTCCACACGGGAATGGTACTTGCTCCCGGCAGTGGCCTGCCGTAGCGGGGATTACCGTAGACTTGCGAGGGCGTGTGCGGTATTCGGTATGTTCTTAAAATTCCTCCAGGAGCGCGCTCAAACCATCGCGGTTCAGGATCCTGATGCGCCGGCGTCCTAGCTCGACGTAGCCCGCAGCCTGCCACTCATCCAGGACCTTGGTGATGGTCTCGCGATACGCTCCCACTATATCACCCAGATCCTGGTGTGTTATCCCCTCAATTGTTCCTGAACGTCCAAGCCGGAGGAGTGCAGCGGCGAGCCGTGCCGGCACACTGCGATATGCCAGCGCCTCCAGGTGGGCTTCGCAGTCCGCCAGCCGCCGGCCCAGCACAGCGAGCATGCGCAGGGCCACCTGCGGCTTGCGTAACACGAGCTGCTCAATGTCTGCCTGGCTCATGACACAGAGTGTGCAATCTTCGATCGCCTCGGCCTCGGTACTGCGCATCTGCTCACCCAGCAGCGGCATCTCGCCAAAGAACGTACCCGGTTCGAGGACCGCCAGCTCCAGTCTCTTGCCGGTCAGGCTAATACGGGAGAGCCGCACACGGCCTTGCTTGAGCAGAAAGAGGCCTTCGGCAGTATCCTCCTGATGATAGATAATGCATCCTTTGCGTACGGTGGTCATCACCGCAGTCTTTTCCAGCCAGGTGAGATCATCTGGCGTTAGGTCGCGAAAGATGTCGATTTCTTTACAAGAACTCCCGCTTTAAGAACTCACGCTTATAGGAAGTCTGATGGTGGGGGCTGTTCGCAGGCGGCCGCGCCGCTTCGAGCAGACGGCGCGGTATGGTCAATCTGCTGGTCCACATTGGCATAGAGTCCTCCTTCCACCGACGGCAGTCTGATAGCCTGAATACCGATTCACCGGTTCCACAATTGACTGTGCGGGCGAGCAGCCGATAACCGCGCTACCGATCAGCCACACTGGCGTACTGACGGCCAATCTCCTGAATCAGCCATGCGCGTCGCGGGTTGCCCAGCGAGATCACCCGGCCATTCAGCAAATACGTCGGCGTGGCAACGACCTTAGCGGGGACCGGGCGCGTGCTATCAAGGGCACTCACATCCACCTGAAGGCCAGGGAAGCGCGCCTGGATCTCTGCCGCGATGGCGCGGGCCTCTGCACAGCCGGGGCACTCCTCTGCAACGACGATCTCCAGCCGCATCCGGCCTCCCAACGCCCTATGTGGCCCCATGGAACCGCCCTCCCGGAGCATAGGGTTCACGTGATCCCGGCACTGCAGGGACCATCTTGGAAAGTATCCTCGCTGGGACTGTTTCCTGTCTGTAATCTGTGATACGCTCATGCTTCTGACCTGTTCACCACCGTTGACGCCTTGGGACGCAGCGCCCATAATGGCGGGACGGAGGAGAGCCTGCCGTGTCTGCCATCCAGACTAGAACAGTCAGCCAAAGAAGCAAGCCAGAGCGCTGAAGCAAGGAGGACCCTATGCCTGACGATGCACCCGGCCGCCTGAAGACGTCGGTGGGGATCTGGGCCTTTGGGCCGAACGCTACGCGGTTCATGCCGGGCGGCTACCACCCCGAAGCGCACCACGAGAGCATCGTGGACCGCACCAAGCGCGCGGTGGATGGCCTAGGCGATCTGGTCGACGGCTATGAATATCACTACCCCACCGAAATCAACGAAACGAACGTCGAGCAGATCAAGCAGGCGTTGGGCAGCCACGATATCTACGCCATCCCGCTGGGCGTTTTCTCTGATCCCAAATTCGCCCTTGGCTCGTTCGTGAACCCCAAGCCGGAGCTGCGTCGCGAGACCATCGAGATCGCCAAGCGCGCTATCGATCTGTGCGCCGAGCTAAAATGCACGTTCCTGGTGTGGCCCGGCGCCGAGGGCTACAACTATAACTTCCAGAACGACTACGCCCAGATGTGGAGCTGGTTCATCGACGGCCTGGCCGAGGTGATGGACTACTGCAACCAGCGCGGCGTGCCGATGTGGCTGGAGCATAAGAACTCCGAGCCAGCCATGAAGATCCTCATGCGCGACATTGGCATGACGCTCTTTGTGATCCATAAGATCGGGGAGAAGGGCGTCGACACGCGTAACCTCAAGGTCAATATGGACTGGCAGCACCTGATCATGAACGGAGAGAACCTGGCCGAGTACGCCGCGCTGCTGGCGCGGGAGGGCCGGCTGGGCCATCAGCACGCCAACTCCGGCTGGGGCGTCTTCGACGATGACAATATGGTGGGCGCCAGCTTCTTCATGCAGACGCTGGAGCTGGCATTGGTGCTGCGGGAGGTCGGCTACGGCAGCAACGGCGAGCGCATGGGCTTCGATCTGTTCCCGTACACCGAGGACCAGGTCGCCGCGGTGCGCCAGAGCGTGCTGGCGTGGGAGTTCATTGACTATCTGGCCGGCAAGATCGATCGCGAGGCGCTCAACGAGGCGCGCCGGAATAAGGACGCCGTGCGCGGCCAGCAAGTCGTCTACGCCGCGCTGGGGTTAAACCGCGACTTCATCGACCTCGTTTACCAGGCCAAGCAGCGCCGCTAGCCGTACCGGGGAGCCTGCTGTTCCGCTTTACCCGCATCGTGGCAGGCTCCCCGACCAGCAGGGCTTGCCTTTCTCCGTGCCTCGCTTAGCCCTTACGGTGCAGCGAGGCAGCTCCGCAGAAACCGTGCATACCGCCGTGCCGCCTCAGCAATCGGCAGGCCCTCGACGGCGGTCTGGTGGACCGTGACATAACCGCGGTAGCCGATGGCGTGCAGCCCCTCAAAGACGCGGGCGAAATCCACGCCGCCCGGCGCATCGAGGGGGATGGTCTCGATCATGACCGTGCCGCGGTTGGTGCGCAGGGGCATGCCGTTCGCACTGAACCGGTAGTTTTGAAGATAGACGTTCACGAGATACGGCGCCAAGCGGCGCAGCGCGGCAGGGCCGTAGTCCTCGCCGACGGCCAGCAGATTGGCCGGCTCGTAGGTGATGCCGACGTTGGGCCGATCGATCCGGCGGAGCATCTCCAGGCAGTCGTCCACGGTCTCAAAAAGGGTGGCGGTATGTGTCTGATGCGCCAGCGTGATGCCGCGCTCGCGTGCCTCGTCGGCGGCACGCTGCACCCAGGGGAGGTCGTCTTCCCGCTGGACCATGATCCGCACGAGCTTCGCGCCGAAGGCATCGGCGAGGTCGAGGTGCGGGGTGATATGCCGCAGCGCCTGGGTGGCGTCGGGAGTGTTGGCGGCCAGCGCCACCGTGCCGGTCACCATGGAGACGGCCAGCCCCGCCGCATCGAGCACCCGGCGCATCTCTGCCAGACGCTCGCGCGGTGTCTCGATGCTTGCCTGGGAAGCGCGCATACAAACAGCGGCATAGCCGGCTTCGGCCGCGATCTGTACCAGCTCCTCGAAGGGAAGCAGACCGCGATCCTTCACCGCCATCGTCTCGGCGATGCGAAGCGAGAGCGACAGGCGCATAGGTGCTTCGTCCCGTACCGGCCCGTACGCCGGGCACAAAAATATGCACGCGGCCAGCACACGCCGCGCGCAGCAACGCGCAGCAGCAGAACGATCTGCGTCGGCGCTGTGAAACAGCGTCAGGAGGCCGTGGCCTGATCCGGCAGGTGGTCCGGTGGAGGCGCTTCCGCTGCGACCTCAGGGGCCGGCGCGGTCTCCTCCGGCCTGGGGCGTCGCGGCGCCGCGGTGCGGGCACGGGTCGGCACTACCAGCGCGCTCATGATGCGCCCTTCCATCCGCGGCTGCCCGTCCAGCGTCCCGTACTCCTGGAGCATGGCCAGCACTTTGTCCAGCACCTGCTGGCCGAGCTCAGGATGCCGCATATGGATGCCCTTGAAGCGCACACTCAGGCGGACCTTGCTGCCGGCAGACAGGAACTTCTTGGCCTGTTCCACGCGAATGCGCAGGTCGTGGTCGGCGATGACCGGCGAGAGCTGCACCTCCTTCAGCTCAGCCGCCTTGGGAGGCGCCTGCCGGCGGGACTGACGGGCACGTACTTCCTGCTCATACTTGTACTTCCCGTAGTCCATGATGCGGCAGACCGGCGGCACCGCAAGGGGCTGGACCTCGACGAGATCGAGCCCACGGTCGCGCGCCAGACGCAGCGCCTCGCTGGTCGGCATGATGCCGATTTGGTTCCCCTCCTCATCGATGACGCGCACCTCGCGGGCGCGGATGCGCTCATTCAGGCGTGGTCCTGTCTGCTGTGGTACAGGTCGTGGCGGTGCGGCGATCTTTACAAACTCCTTCCTGACAAACTGCGTACTCGACGAACGACTGCACCCGAAGGGCACCGCAGGCCCCTGCACCTGCGGTGGGAGCATTCAGAGTGTACCACAGGCCGGCGTGCCGCGCCTATAGCCCGGCGCACATTCGGCTAGACCAGCGGGGTATCGATCAGAGTGCCGGCAGGCAGAACACGGAGACGCAGGCGCACACGCGAAAAGGCGGATGTGTCCGCAGGGTCTCTGCACACATCCGCCAGCCGGAAGATGGGGCTCCGGGGTGGGCGCTAGTGGACTTGAACCACTGACCTCGTGAATGTGAATCACGCGCTCTAACCAGCTGAGCTAAGCGCCCATTGCCAGATAGCACTCTAAATTATCCTACGCCGCGGGCCGGGTGTCAAGATAACCATGTCAGTAAGAAACTGGTACTCGACCCACCCGGCTACCGGTCAGCGCGCGGCAGCCAGGGAGCGCCCGCCCCGCGGCAGGCGCATCGCCCCGCGGTACTGCTCCAGGATGGCATAGGTCAGGGCCACCTCGCCGCGCACGTCGGGCCGGCTGCCGTGGTAATGATGCAGCAGGATCAGCCCGAGCTGGCGCTCTTCCTGATCGGACAGGACGAAGCGCGCCGGGCGGCTGCGCTCAACGCCGTTGTACTCGAACGAATGCAGGGCCGTGGGCTTGGTCAACCCGCTCAGCAAGTGCAGCCGCGCTTGCTCGACCTGCAGGTCATCGCGCATCCCCAGCCGCCGCCGGTACACCGGCTCCAGGATGGCGCGGATGGCCCGCACCAGCTCGACCAGCACGTCCGGCGAGCGATCGCGGTAGCCGATGGTCTTAAACCCTTCCAGGAGTGCAGCGCGCTCGTTCGGCTCGTCGGTCGCCTGCCACATCCTGCGTAGCGACTGCACGGCGGCGACCCGCCAGCGCCAGCTTTCGGAGTAGCGCGCGTTCAGCTCACGATCCGTCGCCACCTCGATGATCAGCCGCAGCAGGTGCATGCGCCGCGTACGCTGCTCTTCAGGGAGTGCCAGCCACTCGTCGCACAGCCGGCGTATTTTCTCTTCGTTGGCGTAGCGCTTGAGCAGGGCTAGCCGCTCGGCCCGCACGGCCTCGTCGGCGTCGATGGCCTTCTCCAGGTATTCATCGGCGCGCCCGCCCACCAGGATCTTGAAGGCCGCCACCTTCGACTGCGTGGTCGGCCCGACCGCCCACCTGAGCAGGGGGTCGTAATTCAGCCACCACCACAGTGCCTGGGGAAGGCGGCGGAACAGACTGAGCAGAGGATCGATCTGCATGATGCGATGCAGCCAGCCTGGCATTCGGGCCCGCTGCGCCGTGCGATCCGCCTCCGCCAGCAGGCGGCGCGCCGCAGCATCCAGGTCGATCTCTTCGTCCGGGCGCGGGTGCACACCGGCACGCTCTGGCTCGCCGGCGCGTGCGGCAGGAACCGTCGCACTGCGGAGCGGTCGCTCCAGGGTCGTCGTCTCGTGCATCTGCCTGCTCTCCTCTCTGCTCGTCGTCTGATCCGCTTCGACGCTCCCCCCGCCGGCCTCAACTTGTGCATGTGAATACATTCACATATTCGCCGGTTTTATCCCGCCGGCCGGAAGATCTGGACGTGGGGGAGACGATCCACGGCGATGGAGACGTGCCGTGCCTCAGGGACATGTGAAATCTTTCACATGCCCTACCAGTATAGCAAATGCCGGGCCGGTGAGTCAAGGGTGCGTGCAGCCATCTGCGCCATCTCCTCAAACATCAAGGTCGAGCGTAGCCCAGAGCGCCGACGCGCGCATCAGGAGGAATCCCTGATTTTTCAGGGGACCACCTGGTGCTTCTCAGCCGGCCGCTCTGGGCGTTCCTGCCGCCGCTGCCGCGGTGCCGGAGCCGCTCTACCGTTGACGCGCGCCGGTGGACATGCCATAGTGACACCGATAGGGATACGGGCAGTGCCACCGCACCGGCTGCCGGAACTCCACCAACCCCATCCTGGCCTCATCCTGACCGCAGGAATGGCCTTGGAGGGACTGCCGGCAGGCCGGCCTGGAGGTGCGCCGATGGATGCACGCGGAGCTGTGTCCGGCGTCACCGCCGGGAAGAAGGCCCAGGCACAGGTCGGGGTGTTCGGGATCGGGCTGGCGGCCTACTGGCCGCAGTTTGCCGGGCTGAAGGAGCGCCTGGAAGGTTATCAGCGCCACGTCGAGGAGCGTATCGGTGCCTGGGCCGACGTCGTCTCGGCCGGTCTGGTAGACACCGCGCCGGCCGCTCAGGCCGCGGGCGAGCGCTTTGCCCGCGCCGGCGTTGACCTTGTGGTCTGCTACGTTGCCACCTACGCCACCTCTTCGCAGGTGCTACCAGTGGTCCAGCGGGTCGGCGCGCCGGTGCTGGTGCTGAACCTCCAGCCGGTCGCCGCCCTCGACTACCTGAACGTCGACACGGGCGAATGGCTGGCCAACTGCTGTGCCTGCTGCGTGCCGGAGATCTCCTACGCCTTCGCTCGCGCTGGGATTCCCTTCAACGTCCTCTCCGGGATGCTGTTTGAGGACCCCCGCGCCTGGGGCGAGATCGAGGCGTGGTGTCGCGCAGCCGCCGTGGCACGCGGCCTCCGCCAGGCCCGCGTCGGCTTCCTGGGCCACGTCTACCCCGGCATGCTAGACATGTACGCCGACTTCACCGCCCTGCACGCCCAGCTCGGCTGCCACGTCGAGATCCTGGAGATGGATGACCTGCAGGCGCGTGTGGATCGCGTCACCGCTGCCGAAGTGGCCGCCGTGCTGGAGCGCACGCGGCAGAGCTTTCAGCTCGAGCCGAGCGTACGCGAGGACGAGCTGGTCTGGGCTGCGCGCGTGGCCGCGGCCATGCACCGGCTGGTCAACGACTTCGACCTGGCCGGGCTGAGTTACTACTACCGCGGCCTGGACGGCAACGCCTACGAACAGCTCGGGGCCTCCCTGATTCTGGGCGCCTCGCTGCTGACCGCCCAGGGCGTGCCCTGTGCCGGAGAGGGCGACATCAAGACCTGTCTGGCCATGTTCATGCTGGACCGCCTGGATGCCGGCGGGAGCTTCACGGAGTTCTACGCCATGGACTTCCGCGAGGGCTTCCTGCTGATGGGCCACGATGGGCCGGGGCACATCGCCATCAGCGACCGCCGCCCGGTGCTGCGCGGCCTGGAGCTCTATCACGGCAAGCGCGGCCGTGGCATCTCGGTCGAGTTCAACGTGCGGACCGGCCCCATCACGATCCTTGGGCTGACCCAGCGTCCCGATGGCCGGCTCAAGCTGCTGGTCGCCGAGGGCGAGTCACTACCCGGGCCAATTATGCGCATCGGCAATACCAACAGTCGTCTGAAGTTCTCCCTGGACCCGGCCACGTTCATGACGCGCTGGTGCGAGCAGGGGCCGACCCACCACTGTGCCCTGGGCGTTGGCCATCAGGCCGGAACCCTTGCCAAGCTGGCGCGTATCCTGGGCATTGAGTGCGTACAGGTAGGGTGACTGACGCCCGCTGCTCTTGAAGCCGCAAAGCAGCTCTCCAGAGGGGTGTCCAAAGATGGAGCGTGTTGCGTTTGTGCTGAAGGTCAAGCCGGAAATGATCGAGGAGTACAAGCGTCGCCATAAAGAGGCGTGGCCTGAGATGCTTCAGGCGCTGCGCGAGACCGGCTGGCGCAACTACTCACTCTTCATGCGCGACGACGGCCTGCTCTTCGGCTATCTCGAAACCGACGACTTCCAGAAGGCCCTCGAAGGCATGGCTCAGCGCGAGGTGAACGCGCGCTGGCAGGCGGAGATGGCGCCGTTCTTCGAAGCGCTCGAAGGCCGCCGCCCCGACGAGAGCTTTGTCCGGCTCGAAGAGGTCTTTCACCTGGATTAATCGGCTGAGCTGCACAGGACCGGCTCGGGCCGGATCAGGTCACCTCGATCCCGAGCTCCGCCGCCGTGCGGTCCAGGAATGCCTTGACGGCAGGGAGCTGCTCGCTCGTCGCCCCTTCGACGATCACCGGGATGTTCGGGTCAAGGCCGTGCATGCGACGAAGGAAGGTGCGATAGTCGAGCAGGCCCTGTCCCGCCGGCCGCTCCGAGAGGTGCACCACCAGCCGGTCCTCGACCACCACATCCTTGGCGTGGGCGCTGACGATGCGCCGGCCCAGGAGATCCACCCAGCGGTCGATGGCTGCGCCGCTGGCGTAGACGGTCTCAAGGGTGATCCAGTTCACCGGATCGAAGTGGCAGCGCACGGCCGGAGAGTCTACCGCGTCCACCACGTCGCGCATCACCTCCGCGGACCTGAGCGTGACGAGCTGGTGTCCCTCTAGGCTGAGCACCACGCCGGCATCCTCCGCTGCCGGGGCGGCCTCGCGCAGGCTCTTGATGAGCTGCTCCTGGGCGCGCGGGTTCCAGTTGTCGGGATGCGGGAACCAGGCCCCGCGCGGGTTAAACGAGCCCGGGCCCACCTCGACCATGTGCGCTCCCAGCCAGGCTGCCTGCCGGATGGCTGCACGAAGCCGGCGCACTGCCTCGGCGCGGATAGCCTCATCGAAGTGGATGTAGGGCTCGCGGTACGCTTTCATCTGATAGAGTGTCAGCCCGTGGGCCTCCAGAATGCTGCGCACGCGCCGGCACTGCGCCTCAGTGGTGTCGTCGGGGCCGTTCTCCAGAAACCGGGCAAAGATACCACTGAAGCCCAGCGCGCGCACTCGCTGCGCCGTCTCCTCGGTAAAGCGATCCATGTTCCCAGGCAGAAACGCGCCGGACATGCCAAAACGCATCCGCGTATCCTCCTTGATCTGGCTTAGGGCTGCCATGGCGGGCCGGCGTCTGGCCGACGCCCCTCACCGCATGTGCTAGCATACGCGGATCTGCCGGAGGATGGAAATCACCGCCGGGCGCTGTTTATCCCTCCTCCGAGCAGTCGGCAGGAGGAGATACCGGCAATGTGCTAAGATGCAGGCGCTGTTGGGGTGGAGAGCGCCCCGCACGTTGCGCACGATGTCCGGCCGGGCCGGGAGACCGCGCCTGTGCCGGCACATCTCAGGTCATCGCGGCAGCTATCCGCAGGGAGTGGGACAGGTGGCGGCGACAGAGAAGACGTTTGGCAGCGGACCATACACGTACCGCGTGCAGCCCGGCTGGGGACGCGGCCCGTATGGGGTTCCCGCCTTCGGGCTCGTCTCTATGGTGGCGTGCGACTCCGCCGATCGGGTCTACGTGTTCCAGCGTGAGCCCGTAGCAGTGATGCTGGTGTTCGACCGAGAGGGACGCCTGCTAGCACGCTGGGGCGAGGGCACCTTCCGCCATCCCCACGGCGTCTGGATCGGACCCGATGATACCGTCTACTGCACCGACCGCGAGACGCACACGGTCACGAAATGGTCGCCGGATGGGCGCCTGCTCCAGACCTGGGGCACGCCGGGGCAGCCTGGTGCTCCGGGACAGCCGTTCAATGAGCCCTCGCGCGCCGTCGTTGCCCCCTCGGGCGATATGTACGTCAGCGACGGGTACGGCCAGCACCGCGTGCATCATTTCGGGCCCGATGGCCGGCTGCACTGCTCCTGGGGCGAGCCGGGCACCGGGCCGGGGCAGTTCGGCTGGCCCGTGCACAGCGTCTGGGTTGATCCGCGCGGCCGCGTGCTGGTCGTCGACCGTCAGAACGGACGGGTGCAGCACTTTGATGCGCACGGGCGTTACCTGGGTGAGTGGGGCGGGCTGCTCTCCCCCAAAGACCTGTTCATCGACCGGCAGGGCACGATCTACATCGCCGAAGGCGGCGGCCGCATCTCGATCATGGACCTGGATGGCAACGTGCTTGCCCGCTGGGGCGAGAAAGGCGATGGGCCGGGCCAGTTTGCCGCCTCGCCGCATAGCTGCTGGGTGGATTCCCACGGCGATCTCTACGTGGGCGAGGTGATCACGCACGATCGCTTCCAGAAGTTCGTGCGCGTCTAGCCGGCCCGCCGGCCAGGCACAGGAGAGACAGGCGCCACGAGGTATAAGCCGGCTGGGGCGGCACGCGATGTGCAATCCCTGTGCAGAGGAAACGGTCCGTGGGGTCCGGTGGACCGTGGCGTGGAGGGGATAATGATCCAGCGTCTCTCCCAGTTCCTCTGGGTGCTGTTTGGTGGGCTATGGGCCTTGCTGGCGCCCCGACCAGTGGATGGTCCGGCGGCCGGGAACAATGACGGCACTGGAGAGCCGGTCTGGCTGGCCACGACACGAGCCTCGGCCATCCAAACCGCAGTGTTCGGCTTGCCGTTCTTCTTGCTCAGGACGGCCATTCCGGTAGCGCTTCTCAACCGACGCTTCTGGCCGGAGCAGGTGCTCTTCCGGCTGCCGGGCCTGCTGCTGCAGATTGCCGGCTTAAGCTACGCGCTGTGGGCGCAGCTGGTGGCGCGCGAAGGAAACGGCAGTACTGCGCCGGGGCAGCGCGGTCCGTATCGGTTCACACACCATCCCGTCTATGCAGGAATCCTCGTGGCGCTGCTGGGCTCAGCGTTGGTGATCGGCCAGGTACGCGGCCTCCTTGCTCTGGCAGTACTCCTTGCTGCCTACCCTTGGCGGAAGGACCTCGAGCAGGCGGCCCTGCGCGGCAGCGCGCCGCGTTGGTGATGCCCCGGAGCCCCACGCGCATCTCTCAGGAGAGTGCCGCTATGCCTGATCCCCTACTCGTCGTCGACGTCCAGCGCTGTTTTCTCAACGAGTTTACCCACCATATCCCCGCTCGGATCGTCCAGCTCATCCAGCGCGGGACCTACACGCCCGTGTTTTTCACGTGTTTTATCAACACACCGGACAGCCCCTACCGCCGCCTGCTCAACTGGCACGAGTGCGAACGAGAGCCCGACACTGCGCTGGCCCCAGAGCTACTCGAATACGCGGCACCCGAACGGGTCTTTCAGAAACACGGCGTCACCGGCCTGCCGGAGAAGCTTGCCGCCTTGCTCAAAGCACAGCAAGTCGAGCGGGTCGCCGTGGCCGGCATCGATACGGATATGTGCGTGCTCAAGGTGGCAATGGATCTTTTCGACCTTGGCATTGAGCCGTTTGTCTTGGTAGACTGCTGTGCCAGTACTGCCGGCGCGCAGGCCCATCTGGCCGGCCTGGCGGTCTTGAGCCGCAACATCGGCCCGCATCAGCTCATCGATGCCGGCCTGGGCGATGGCCGGTTCGCCGCGGCGCCGGAGCTCTGGCGGATCGAGAGGCCCCGACCATGACTGCCACTCCACGCCTCAAGCTTGCTGTGGTGCAGATGGATTGCGTGCCGGGCGATGTAGCGGCCAACCTGGCACGCGCCGAAGCCCTGCTTGCCGCTGCGGCAGCGCAGGGAGCGCACATGGCTGTCCTGCCCGAGCTCTGCACCACCGGCTACTTCATCGGCGAGCGGCTGGCCGAACTGGCCGAACCGGTTCCCGGGCCGACCACCGAGCGCCTGGGCGCGGTGGCCGCCCGGCACGGCCTCTACGTTGCCGCCGGCATCGCCGAGCGTGGTGAAGACGGCTTCTACGACAGCGCCGCCCTCATCGGGGCGGACGGCCGCCTTCTCGGCTGCTACCGCAAGGTACACCTCTTCGCGGCCGAGAAGCAATTTTTCCGCAGCGGCGAGCGCCCGGCCCTCTTCGACACTCCGTACGGGCGCGTGGCGCTAACGATCTGCTATGACCTCGTCTTCCCCGAGTATATCCGCGCCCTGGTGCTACGGGGAGCACAGCTCATTCTCAACTGCACCGACTGGATCACCAACGAATGGCAGACCGGCAAGGGCTGGAGCGGCGAGGTGGTGAGCAGGCTTGCCGCCACCCGCGCCCTGGAAAACACGGTCCACGTGGCGATGGCGAACCGCACCGGCGTGGAAGCCGGGTGGCGGAGCCTGGGCTACTCGTGCATCGCCGCTCCCTCCGGGGGCTTCCTGGCGCGCATTGAAGAGGGCGAGGGCATGGCGATAGCGACCGTCGCGCTGGACGACCCCGACTGGCAAGCCTGGCGCGCTATCGCCAGCTACCTGCAGGACCGCCGCACCGACCTGTACGCCCGTCTGGACGCCGAGCACTCAGCTCAGGCGTGAGCACAGTTGCAGCCACGCCGGACCCAGGGTATCATCCCTGGACCGGGGCACTGCACCAGTGTGCTTCTTGATACTTATGCGCTTAGACACCAGAACCGGCAGGTGAGCAGCGATGTCCGATCGTGTAGAGATACTTCAACGTACGCCGGCGCAGGTACGCGAGCAGTTCGAGCGCGATGGCTTCGTGATCGTGCCCCAGTTGATCACTCCGGCCGAGGCGGCTGCACTCAAAGCGGAAGCCCGGCGCGTCCTTGACGAGGTCGCGGCAGAAGCGCGCGCCCGCGGCGAGAACAGCCCGCGGTTTCTGCAGACCGGCGTGTACGTGGGGATGTCCATCCGCAGCGAGGTGTTCCGTCGGTTCAACCGAGACCAGCGCGTGCTGGACCTGCTCGAGCCGATCATCGGGCCCAACATCATGTTCTGGAGCGACAAGGTCGTCTTCAAGAGCGAGGACACCACCTACGGCACGCCATGGCATCAGGACTGGCCGTACTGGAAGGGGCTGCACAAGATCAACGTGTGGGTGGCTCTGGACGATGCCGACGAGACGAACGGCTGCCTGAAGCTGGTGCGCGGCTCACACCGGCTGCCGGTGGAGCATCAGCGCGGGCCCGCCGGAGAGGGCTTCGGGCATCGCGTGGACGAGAGCATCATTGATCCATCGCTCGTTGTTGCCGCGCCGGTACCAGCCGGGGGCGCCGTCATTTTCCACGATCTGACGCTGCACGCCTCGTTACCCAACACGTCGGGGCGCGATCGCTGGGCCTTGATCAGCACATTCAAGGATGCCCTGGCCGACGACCTCGATTATCCGGCGATGACGGCTGCTGCAGTGGTGCGCGGGAGGGGACGCGAGCCCGGTCACGTGCACCGCTAACAGCCGACCACCCAGAGCCATCACAGCCCGTCGGGAGAAAGCAGGTCCAGAGCCATGCCGGACGTCATCGTCGTTGGAGCGGGGGTGGTCGGGGCAAGCATCGCATACCGGCTGGCCCGCGCAGGGGCGCGGGTGATGCTCCTTGACCGCGGTGCACCGGGCGGCGGCACGTCTGCCACCAGCTTTGCCTGGGTGAATAGCAATGCCAAGACGCCGCTGGCTTACCATCGCCTCAACGCCGAGGGCATCGCCGCGCACCGACGCCTGCGCGATGCTCTCGGTGAGGCGCCGTGGCTCCACGAGGGCGGCAACCTGGAGTGGGTGGATGACGAGCCCGGTCGTGAGCGGTTGCTGGCGAAGATCGAGCGGTTGCGCGCCTGGGACTACGCTGTGCAGCTGCTGGATGCCGCACACGCGCGCGAGCTTGAGCCGCACCTGTGCTTCGACGGCATGGTTGCTGCCGCCTACTATCCGGACGAGGCCTGGATCGAGGGCCCGGCCTTGGCGCAGGAGCTTGCGGCCGCCGCGGCCAGGCTGGGCGCGCAGGTGCACAGCCACACGCCGATCGCCGACCTGGAGCGCACAGGCGAACGGGTGACCGGCGTGCGCCTGGCTGCAGGCGAGCGTCTGATGGCAGACTGGGTGGTGATCGCCGCCGGACGCTGGACGGATCAGGTCGCTGCAACGGCCGGGGTGCGCGTGCCGCTTGCGCCCACGTGCGGCCTGCTGGCCGTGACCTCGCCGGTCACGCCGCTGGTAAGCCGGGTGATCCACGCTCCAAGAGTGCACTTCCGGCCCGAGCCCGGCAGCCGGCTGGTCCTGCAAGATGAGAGCACCGATGCCACCGTGGGGCCGGACACGCCGCCCGATCTGGCGCTGCCCGGCTGCACCGAGCTTCTCCGGCGCGCCCGGCGGTACGTGCCGGCCCTTGCGCACGCCACGGTTGCCGAAGCCCGGGTAGGCATCCGGCCGATGCCGGCGGATGGCTTTCCCATCGTCGGGCCCGTCGCAGGCCGCCCGGGTCTGTACCTGGCCGTCACCCACAGTGGCATCACCCTCTGCGCCTTGTTGGGTGAACTCGTGGCGCAGGAGATCACCACCGGGCAGCCCGACGAGCGGCTGGCACCGTTTCGGCCGCAGCGCTGTGTTGAGCTTGTCTGAGCCTCGCGATATCCTGAAGCCATGAGCTCGCCGGTGGAAACGGCCCAACGCATCGCCAGTGCGGTCGTTCTCCTCTGGGGAACGCTGTTGATCGTCTTCAACGCGCCGTTGAGCCGGTGGACCACCACCTTTCTCCAAAGGCAAGGCATTCGCTTCCGGGCGTCCCAGGCGCGGATCACTGGGAACCTTGCCGCGTTGCTTGGGGTTGGCTTTCTTATCGTTGGGTTCTTCTCGCTGCTCTTGATCTATGTACGATAGCTCCTATTGATAGCTTTATTGATAGCTTTAATGACATACGGCGCACGGAGATAGAGAGCGAACGACAGAACCACACTTCGCCAGGGGGAGAGACATGAACGTTGTCGTCATGGTGCTGGATACGCTGCGCTACGATGTGGTGCATCATACTGCTCGAGAAGCCGGTATAGACGCCTATGTGCCGAACATGGACGCGCTGCGGCGCGAGGCGATCAGCTTCTCGGCGGCATTCGGCGAAGGCGAGCCGACCATCCCAACGCGGCGGTGCCTGTGGACGGGCGTGCGCTCGTTTCCGTGGCGCTACGACTTCGATACGCGCGGTCTGTGGCCCACGCCGCGCGGCTGGCATAAGATCCCGCCGGAGCAGCCCACTCTCTCCGAAACCCTCCTCGCGCGCGGCTACAAGACGGCGCTGATCGCCGACGTGTACCACATGTTCAAGCCGACGCTCAATTTCACCCGCGGCTGGCTCTCCTGGGAGTTTATCCGCGGCCAAGAGAGCGATAACTGGCAGGCCGGGCCGCTCTCGCTCATTCGTGAGGAGGCGGAGCGCTGCGTCAAAGGGGGCTTCAATCCGGCAGAGCACGCGGTGCTGGCGCAGTACTTGTTGAACAAACGGGTCTTCTCACGGGAGGAGCCCCTGACGTCCGGCATCGTCTTCAAGCGGGCGATCGAGTGGCTGCGCCTTAATCACGCCGACGGGCCCTTCCTGCTCTGGATCGAGGCGTTCGACCCGCACGAGCCCTGGGACCCGCCGCGGCAGTACGCCGATCGCTACTGCCCCGACTTCGAGGGCACCGAGTTCATCTTCCCCCCGGCCGCAGCGCGCGTCGGCACCGAGCGCGAGAAAGAGCGCACCAAAGCCCTCTACCTCGGCGAGGTGACGTACATGGACGAGTGGGTGGGCCGGCTGATGAATGAGCTGGCCGACCTCGGGCGACTGGACGACACGATTGTCATGCTCCTGAGCGACCACGGCACGGAGCTGCTGGACCACGGCGAGTTCGGCAAGCGTGCCAACGCGCTCTATGCCCACAATACCCAGCTCGTCTGGATCGTGCGCCACCCTGGGCTATCGGCTGGTCGCGGTAAGACGGTAGACGCTTTCGTCATGACCCAGGATGTCGTGCCAACCATCCTGGACATGCTGGACGTGCCCGCGCCTGAGCTTCCGGAGGCCGACCGCCCGCTGGCCGGCCGCAGTGTGCTGCCGCTCTTGCGCGCCGCCGCGGGGGAGACAGCCGGGCTGGAGGAGAGCATCCGCCGGGCGCGCGAGGGCCGAGACTATGCCATAACCGGCTGGGGCGACTGGGCAGCGGTGCGCTCGAAGGACTGGAATTATATTGTCAACTTCGAGCGCCCGGACGAGAACCCGCGCCTGTTCGACCTGCGCGCCGACCCGGCCGAGCAGCGCAACGTGATCAGCGAGCACCCGCAGGTAGCGGCTGAATACCGTCGTCGTCTGGAGCGGTTCCTCGGCCAGGAGCTACCGGCGCGCTTGCCAGACCGCTTCGAGCCCAGCCAGGCGCCCTGCCGCGTCTACTACCGCTCGCAGGCCTCGCGGCTCATGCAGGAGTCAGGCTTCGTATAGTTCCCGGCGCAGCGACGGCTGTCCTCACCCCAGGCCCCTCTCCCACAGCGCGGGAGAGGGGCGGTTGGGGTTCGCCGGTCACCGGCTGGACTTCAGAGAGCATGGGACTGAACGTACTCTGACCGCTCGGCCATAGCATGCAACACGATATGCCTGTCAAGATACCTGAGACTTGAGATTAAGAAAAGGGAGAGTTCGAGCGTGCCTCAGCCAATTCCTGAAGCACACCTGGATCTCTTCCAGAAGCGTGCTTTTGGCTACCTCGCCACACTCATGCCGGATGGCTCGCCGCAGGTTACCCCGGTATGGGTGGACTACGACGGCACGTACGTGCTGGTGAACTCGGCCAAGGGGCGCCAGAAGGATCGTAACATGCGGGCGCGGCCGCGCGTGGCCATCTGCATCCCGGACCCCGATAACCCCTACCGCTACCTGGCCGTTCGCGGCCGCGTGGTAGAGATCACCGAGGAGGGGGCCGAGGAGCACATTGATAAGCTGGCGCAGAAGTACCTCGGCGTCGAGCGCTACCAGGGGCGCCAGCCTGGCATGGTGCGGGTGATCTATAAGATCTCGCCGGATCACGTCACGACGTACGGCTGATGGTCAAGATCAAGCGCATCTACGACCCGCCGTCGCCGGACGATGGCTACCGCGTGCTGATTGACCGGCTGTGGCCGCGCGGCCTGGCCCGCGACGCCGCCCGGCTGGATGCCTGGGCTCGCGACCTAGCCGTGTCTGACGACCTGCGCCGCTGGTTCGGCCATGATCCGGCGAAGTGGGAGGAGTTCCGCGCCCGCTACCGCGCCGAGCTGCTGGCGCCGGAGAAGCGCCCGCTGCTCGCAGAGCTAGCCGAGCGCGCCCGCCAGGGCACGGTGACCATCCTCTATGGTGCCCGCGAGGAGCGCTACAACAACGCTCAGGTGCTGCGCGAGGTGCTGGAGGAGCTTCTGGCTAGCTCATCCGGCCAGGCAGGCACACAGGTACCGCACTCCGGCTCCTGAATCTCGATCAGGTCCAGCCAGGCAAGCACCTCGTCCTGGGACGGCAGCACGGCGTGGGCCTCGTCCGGTGAGGCAGCTGGCTCAGGCGCCCAGGCAGCCCAGATCTCGCCGGGGCGGTCTGCCACGACCAGCGCAGGCACCACGAGGCCAAGCCGGCGAGCGGTATCGTGCGACGCGTCCTCCAAGGCGATGAACCCAGCATCCCGTCGAGCAGTCGGCGCCTGGAGGGTAGTAGCCCCCGGCCCGATGGCGAGGAGGACCGCATGCCGCTCGGCGTAGTCCGGCAGCCGCTCCAGCACCCGGCGCAGGTAGTCGCGGCAGGGCAGGCACCCCGCGCCGTGGTGGAAGAGCAGCACCAGGTTCGCCCGCCCGCGGAAAGCGGCCCGCCGCACGATCTTCCCGTCGGGATCAGGGAGCGTGAACGGCACCAGTATCCGCCCGCTGTGCGGACCATGAACGATCGGCCGGCTCATCTCTGCGACCTCTGGTGCGCCCTGCGCACTCTGCCTCTCCACGCAGGTTCATCCACGGAGCACGCGCGCCGGCGCGTCTCCCGGCCCGATGGCGAGACCGATGCCCTGCTCGTGGCCGCCGGAGTAGTACAGGTAGAGGGCATCCCCATAGCGGAGCAGAAATGGATCACGCAGGTCGTTTGCCTCCCAGTCAAATTCCGGAGCAAGCACTGTACCGTGGCGGCGCAGCGGCCCCCAGGCAAGCCAGTCCTCCGAGGCCAGGCTGAGCGTCGCCAGTCTGATCTCCTCGCGGGTGAGATCAGGCCGCGTCAGCGTCGAATAGAAGATGTACAGTGTATCGCCCTCCAGCAGCAGACCGGTGTGCCGGATCCGGTCGTACTCGCTCCAGGCAGCCTCAGGGGCGATCACCGGATTGCGAGGCCAGTGCTCCCACGAAATGCCATCGCGGGAGCGGGCCAGGCAATGGACCTTCTCGGCCTTGTACAGGCCGTACCACCACTCGCCGCGCCGGAAGATACGCACGTAGGCAGCGGTGTTGGCATCCCGGGTCTGCTCTGCCGTGGCAGTGAGGATGGGCTCCGGCGCATAGGGCGACCAGTAGAGCCCATCGGCCGACATGGCCAGACAGGTCTGCTGCCCGCCCCCGCGCGGCAGCGCCGCCCCATGGAAATACATCCAGAACGGGGCCTCCAAATGGTCGGGCCGGTACACTACCTCTGGCGAGGAAATATGGTCACGTAGGCCGGGCACCTGCTCCAGGCGGAGCACCGGATTGGCGGCATACGGGGTCCATGGTCCCTCGGGATGCGGTGCAGTAGCCAGGCCGATGCCGTGGCTATGATGCGGAGCGTAGTACATGTAGAACCGGTCGAGCGGCGCGGGGAGGACCGCTGCGCAGGCAGCCATATCGAGCACGGTGGGGAAGATGATCGTGGGGCGCGGGCGCGGCTCCTGGAACGCCCACGGCACGGCTCGCAGGTCCAAGAGCGGCCGGTCAGTAACACGGCGAAAGCCCAGGTCACAGAACGCCGGCATGGTCAACCTCTCAGCACCAGCACGGGAGCACCGGCTCAGCCTATCTGCACAGGGTTCATCCCAATGGCCAGCACACTGCAGGCGTAGATCGGCCGCAGGCCAAGCTCGTCGGCCCGCCGCATCAGTTCCGCACTTTCGGCCCCGGGATTGACGTATACCTCCTGGACTCCTTTTTGAGCGATCTCCTCCAGTACAGCGATGCCGATCTCCGGCGGGACATAGAGGGTCACGCGGTCGATCGGGCCGGGCACCTCCAATACTGACCGGTAGGCTTTTAATCCCTCGACCTCAGTGGCGTTGGGGTTGATCGGGTAGACCGTCCAGCCCCGCGCCAGGTAGGCGCGCACGGCGCGGTTGCCGTACTTGCGGCGGTCCCGTGAGGCACCAACAACGGCGACGGCCGGCATAGGCTTGCTCCCCGGCAGCGCACGAGCGTCTGCGCGGGCACCATGCTCGTGTGCTGCCTGTTTTTAATGTTTTGCCCTTTCTTCCTATGTTATGCAATTTGTCACATGGGCGCTTCGCGCTCCGGGCGCAGGATTGCTTCCAGCGCCTCCAGCGCGCCGCGGGCACAGCGTGCGGACGACACGTGCCCGCCCCTGGCAGCCACCAGCTCGATGATCATCGGATCGGCATTGGCCACGGTGGCGCAGCAGAAGCCGTGCCGGCCGTCGAGCATGCACAGGTCGTTCAGCGAATCGCCGATGGCCAGGACTTCCGCCGGGGCGATACCCCACAGGCGCGCCAGCTCACGCAGTACGTTCCCCTTGCCGGCGCTGGCCGGATAGAGCTGCACCAGCGTGCCGTTGCGGTTGACCGCCAGCGGCAGCCCGGCGTGCGCCACCAGTTCCTCCAGCCAGGCCACCGCCTGGATCGCCACGTCGCGGCGGGTGAGCCCGAGCGAGACGTTCCCGCGGGCCCGCGCCCATGCTTCATCGAACATGTACCGGACCTCGTGTCCACCGGCCAGCAGGCGGGCATGGACCAGAACCATCAGCGCGAGGGCGGGCCCGACCAGCCTATCCCATTCAGCGCGGATGCGTTCGTTCCACGCCGCGTGCGGCCGGTACGCGCCATCCTGGAGCACAAACAGCTCCCGCTCATCGGCGATGAGCGCGTGCGGCACTCCAGCGATCTCGCCCAGCCCGTGCCGCCGCAACAGCTCGAGCTGGAAGTCGAGCGGCCGCCCGGTAGCCGTCGTACTGCGGATGCCGGCGGCTGCGGCGCGGTGCAGGGCTTGGCAGAAGGCGCCGTCGATAGACTCGCCGCGTTCGAGAACGGTCCCGTCGAGATCAAAGGCTACAAGGCGGATCGCCGCAGGGCAGCCGTTCGAGTGGTGCGAAAAAGGGATAGCTGAGCGCATTGCTAGCTAGCATTCTAGCGGCTCGCTCTGCATCAGGCAAAGCACGACCGGGCAGAGCTGCTCGCGGCAAGGCGGCAATGGCGCGGTCCAGCAGGCTCCTCAGGGAGTAGCGAACGAGAGCTCGAAGCGGCAGCGCGGCGTCGGGGCCTTCTCGCAGACCTCGCGCACGATGGCGTCGCCGAAGAGGGAGGCCAGGAGCGCTTCCAGCACCAGGCAGACCTGCGGGTGCTGCACCACCACGGCGCTGAAGGGACAGTGCGTGCTGCGCAGCCAAACGACTTGTGACGTGCCATTGCCGCAGGCGCGCTCGGCCTCGGCCACTCCCCCCAAGCGCTGGAGTAGAGCAAGCACCTGCTGCAGCCGTTCCTCCCGCGAGAGCGCGGCCAAGGCACCGCGGTGCGGGCGCGCCAGGTGGTGCCCGGCGCTGCGCAACAGTTGCTCGAGTTCAGCGGCGGCGTCCTGCCCGGCGCGAGCAGCTATGGCGTCCAGCAGCGCGTTCACCAGCAGGTCATAGCGCGCCGGAAAGACCCGCTCGCCCGCCGATGTAAGGGTATAGACAAATGAGGGCTTGCGCGGGCCGCGCCGCACACGGTGCGGCTGGACCAGCCCATCCCGTTCCAGCGCCAGCAGATGCGCCCGCACGGCGTTGGCCGTCACCCCGAGCTCCCGCGCGAGTTCATCCGCCGTCATTCCTCCGCGCGCCTGGAGTAACGAGAGGATCCGTCCCTTTGTGCTTCGCTGAAGCTGCTCGTAGTCCATGGGAGCCCTTCGTCGTCCTCCTCCCCGCGTCCCCTCTGTAGCCTACCATATTCTCCCGCTTCAGACAATAAAAACAATAAGTTATTGACTTATTGGAGAGAAGGTGGTATGCTGGGGCCAGCAGTTCGGAGGCAGAGGCGCCGCGGAGGCCGTGATGGCGAGACCGCTGCTTCAGGCACCGCCCTGGCAGAGCGTGGCACGGACGTTGATCCAGCGATGGGCGCGGCTGTCGCGGCTCGTGCAGGGCAGCCTGCTGCTCTGCGCCGCGGGTGCTCTCGCCGACCTGGCCGGACATGCCGGGTTCACCGCCGCTGTCGGCGGCCTGCAGAGCGCCGAAGCCCTCCAATACGCAGGGCACCTGACGGCCATGGCCGGGATGACGCTTATACTGCTCCATGTGGTCTGCATGGGGCTGCGCCCCAGGCCGCAGGGCCAGACGCGCCGGCCGGCACAGGCGCATCCCGCCGCGCCGGGCGGACGGCCGACGCTTGACCGGCGTATCTCTCACTAACAGTTCTCTACATAACAACAGAATAACAACCCTCGATATAGGGAGGAGGTCTGCCATGCCATTTGGAGCGTTTATCGAGATCTTGCCGCCCTGGTTCTTCCTGCTGGTCCACCTGGTTGCTTTTCTCGTCGGCGCGTACTTTGCCTCACGCGCCTTCGGCTCCGGCGTGGCCGTGCTGGGTTGGGGCTTTACCCTGTACGCCATCGCTGAACTTGTCTATATGACCTATCATCTGAACTGGACCGTCTTCCTCTTCTCGCACACCATCGCTGAGGTACTCGACCTCGTCGCTTTTATCCTGGTGTTTGCCGCTGCAACGCAGCGGGCGCTGGTTGGCGCGCGGGCCGGTGCCCCGGCATAGGCAGCCGAAGCTGCGGATGCACAGCCCGGCCATGGTGAACGGCGCTGCCGGGGTGGGAAAGCGGTGGATAGGCGCGGGTGCTCGGCAGCGCCGTTTATCTTCCGTTGCTCTCCTGCTCTCCCGAGACCGGCCGGGATAGCAGAGTGTCTGGAGGGATGACAGGATGTCTGAAGAAGACTCACCGGAGGGGACAAGCAATGACAGCGCGTGGTGGATGGTGGCTAACGGGTGCGCTGCTCTTCCTGCTGCTCCTGGCGAGTGCGGGCTGCGCTACCACTAGCAGCGCCGGCACAGCACAGCCGGTCGAGACCGACCGCGTCAGGGCAGTAAAGTCGTACCGGTGGGAACCCAAGGTGATCCGCGTGCCGGCCGGCACAACGGTGACGTGGCGCAATGACGACAACTTCAGCCACAGCGTGCGCCTGCTCACCGGCGACCGGGCCCCACACCTGATGCAGCCCGGCCAGAGCGTCTCCCTCACCTTCGATACCCCCGGGGAGTACCCCTATGAGTGCTCGCTGCATCCGCGCGAGATGCAGGGCAAAGTGATCGTCGTCCCCAGGTAACCCCCGGCGTCTCTCGTTAGTCCGGCGACCACTCCGGCGACCACCCGCACGACTAGATGCATTCTGCGCGTGCCCGTGCTACTATCATAGCCGCTTGTGTAGGGATGCCATCGGGTACACCACTGGCCAGAGGGAGTCGCTGTGAGCGGTGAGAGCACACCATCGCCGGTACGCACCATCGAACAGGCAGAGCCGCTTCAGTTTGACTGGGGCACTATTCGCTGGCTGTGTAACCAGGAGCTCATGCCGGGCACGCATATGACGCTGGGCTACGTGGTCATCGAGCCCGGCCGAAAGAATCCGCTGATGGCCCACCCCAACTGTGAGGAGCTCTTGTTCGTCATCAGCGGCGAGCTCGAGCACCGCCTAGAGGACTGCACCTATCATCTCGCTCCAGGCAGCATGATCCGTATCCCGGCCGGCGCAAAGCACGACGCCCTAAACCCGGGGAGCGTGCCGGCCGTCGTGCTGGTAGCGTACTCTGCGCCGGACCGGCAAACCGTCATCTACGAAGAAAGCCACGGCGGCAGGCCGCAGGAGTAGCCTCTACAGGGAAAAGACCTGCGGTGAAAAGTCAAGGGGGTGCACCATGCCGGCGCGAATCGTTATCGCTGCCACCCTCGACACGAAGGGCCGCGAGGCCGGGCTGGTTCGCGACTATATCGCCGCCCGCGGCCATGAGCCGGTGGTCGTCGACACCGGTGTACTCGGCACGCCCGCCATCCCGGCCGAGATCCCGCGCCAAGAGGTTGCCCGCGCCGCGGGCACGTCGCTGGACGAGCTTGTGCGCGCGGCAGACCGCGGCGGGGCCATTGAGACGATGGCCCGCGGCCTGGCTGCGCTCGTCCAGCGGCTGCATGCCGAAGGACGGCTCGACGGCATCCTCGGCATCGGGGGAAGTGCCGGCACGGCCATCGGCACAGCCGCCATGCGCGCTCTGCCCGTCGGCGTTCCAAAAGTGATGGTCTCGACTATGGCCTCGGGGGATACGCGGCCATACGTGGGCACCAAAGACATCACGATGATGTATTCGGTGGTGGATGTGGCCGGCATCAACCGCCTGTCCCGGCGCATTCTGGCCAACGCTGCCGGGGCGATCTGCGGCATGGTGGAGGCCAGGGAGGCCGGGGCGCCGACCGGCGAGGAGAAGCCGCTCATTGCTGCCACGATGTTCGGCGTGACCACGCCGTGCGTCACCCGCGCCCGCGAGCTGCTGGAAGCCAACGGCTTTGAGGTACTGGTCTTTCACGCCACCGGCACCGGCGGACAGGCCATGGAAGGCCTGATCGAGGACGGCTTCATCGCCGGCGTGCTGGACATCACCACCACGGAATGGGCCGATGAGCTGGTGGGCGGCGTGCTCTCGGCGGGACCGCACCGCCTGGAGGCGGCCGGGCGCAAGGGCATCCCGCAGGTGGTCTCGGTCGGCGCCCTCGACATGGTAAACTTCGGGCCGCCCGAGACGGTGCCCGAGAAGTTCCGCGGCCGGAAATTCTACCAGCACAACCCGCAGGTCACGCTCATGCGCACGACGGTCGAGGAGAACCGCGAGCTTGGGCGGATCATCGCCGAGAAGCTCAACCAAGCCACCGGCCCGACGGCACTTTACCTGCCGCTGCGAGGGGTTTCGCTCTACGATACCGACGACGGCCCCTTCGTGGACGAGGCGGCGCGGGCGGCGCTCTTCGAGGCTATCCGCACTCATCTCGATCGCTCGAAGGTGAAGCTCGTCGAGATGGACGTGGCGATCAATGATCCACCCTTCGCCGAAGCCATGGCGCGGGAGCTCATGGCCATGCTCGGTCGCGCCTGAGGGCGGCAGCAGGGCGCCAAGCGCTGCGTTGCGGGCCTGGGAGAGCCGGTCTTTGGCCGGTCCCTGCCCGGGAGCGGCTCTCAAAGAGGCCGCACAGCTCGTTGCAACTAAAGGAGAAGGGCCGATGCGCTACACACGCGAGCAGGTGCTGGCCCGCCTGCGCAAGGAGATCGAGGCCGGGCGGCCGATCATCGGCGCCGGCGCAGGCACGGGCATCTCAGCCAAGTTCGCCGAGGCGGGCGGCGCCGATCTCATCATTATCTATAACTCCGGGCGTTACCGCATGGCCGGGCACGGCTCGCTGGCCGGCATGCTGGCGTTCGGCGATGCCAACCAGATCGTCAAGGAGATGGGCGAGCGCGAGGTGCTGCCGGTGGTGAAAGAGGTGCCGGTGATCGCCGGGGTGAACGGCACCGACCCCACCCGGCGCATGGAGTACTTCCTGAAAGAGCTGGACTCGCTCGGCTTCTCCGGCATTAACAACTTTCCAACGGTCGGGCTCATCGACGGGAACTTCCGCCGCGAGCTGGAGCGCACGAACCTGGGCTACGGCAAAGAAGTGGATATGATCGCCCTGGCGCACGAGATGGGCTTCTTCACCATCGTCTACGTGTTCAATCCCGAGGAAGCCACGCTGATGGCCCGCGCTGGGGCGGACTGTGTCATCGCGCATATGGGCCTCACCGTGGGCGGCTCGATCGGCTCGGACATCGCGATGCCGCTCTCCGAGGCTCCGGCGCGCGTGCAGGCAATTGGGGAGGCGGCCTGGAAGGTCAACCCCGACATCATCCTGCTTTCGCACGGCGGGCCGATCGCCACGCCCGAAGATGCGGCATACGTTAACGAGCGCTGCGACGCGCAAGGCTTCGTGGGCGCCTCCTCCATGGAGCGTCTGCCTGTCGAGGTGGCGATTACTGAGACGGTCCGGAGGTTCAAGAGCATTCCTGTACGCAGGCGAGGAGGTCGATAATGGCCGGCACACCCCGCTTCATTTACCCGGATGACGTAGAAACCCAGGTCTTCGACTGGGGTACGATCAAGTGGCTGTCCGAGCCGCGCGTGACCAAGACCGAGCGCTTCTCCGCCGGCATCGTCGTGCTAGAGCCGGGCAAGGGCCACACGCGCCACAACCATCCCGGCGTCGAGGAGATCCTCTACGTGATCTCCGGCGAGGGCGAGCAGATGGTCGAGGATGACAACGGCGTGCCGATGCGGCGCAAGGTTGGCCCCGGCACGCTGATCCACATCCCAGCCGATGTCTACCATGAGACCATTAACACCGGCTGGAAGCCGATGGAACTGCTGGCGATCTACTGTCCGCCCGGCCCGGAGGCCCTGCTGCGCACGATGCCCGGCGTGCGCATCGTGCCGCCGGGCCAGGTGCCTGTGCGTGAGTAGGTATTTACTTTAATTTACTTAATTTATTAGTTAGTAAGGAGCTTTATTTATTAGTAAGGAGCATCGGTGACGATGGGCGAGCAGGGGCGAGCGCCGTGGTACCGCCGCGCCTACCGCTGGGGCCAGACCAACCTGACCGAGATCGACCCGATCCGGTATGATGCCGCCTTCTGGCGCGACTACTGGCGCCGCACCCGCGTCCAGGGCATCATCGTGAACGCCGGCGGTATCGTCGCCTACTATCCAAGCGAGAACCCGCTGCAGTATCGCGCCCGCTTCCTGGGCGATCGCGACCTGTTCGGGGAGATCATCGAACAGGCGCACCAGGACGGGCTGGTGGTCCTGGCACGCATGGACTGCAGCCGCACTGACGAGCGCGTCTACCTGGAGCATCCGGACTGGTTCGTGGTAGACGCCGAAGGCCGGCCCCTCCGCGAAGGACCGCACTATGTGACCTGTATCAACGGTCCCTACTACGAGGAGCATATTCCCGCCATCATTCGGGAGATCGCCACTCGCTACCACCCGGAGGGCTTCACCGACAATAGCTGGAGCGGCACCGACCGCTCGCGCATTTGTCAGTGCAGCAATTGCGCCCGCCGCTTCCGCGAGGCGACCGGCCTGCGGCTGCCCGCGGCGAAGAATTGGGACGACCCGGCCTACCGGCAGTGGATCCTGTGGAGCTATGCCCGCCGCGTTGAGGTGTGGGAGCTCTTCAACCGCGTGGCCCGAGAGGCCGGCGGCCCGGACTGCCTCTACCTGGGCATGCTAGGAGGCGATCCGGTGGGGCAGGGCGCGCGCTTGCGTGACCTGAAGGCCATCTGCGAGCGCTCCGAGATCATCATGCTGGACCACCAGGCGCGCAGCCCGCAGCGCGGTTTCCACGGCAACGCCGAGACGGGGCTGCTCCTGCATGGCCTGCTGGGCTGGGATAAGCTTATCCCCGAGAGCACGGCGATGTACCAGGCCCAGGCAGGCCGCTCGTTCCGCCTCGCCGCCAAGCCAGCGGCCGAGGCACGCATGTGGGCCATCGCCGGCTGGGCCGGCGGCATCCAGCCGTGGTGGCACCATATCGGCGCTTACCACGAAGACCGCCGCCAGTATCGCACGGCCGAGGCGCTCTTCCGCTGGCACGAGGCGAACCAGGAGTATCTGGTCAACCGGCGTCCGCTGGCCACCATCGGCGTGGTCTGGAGCCAGACGAACGCCGACTTCTACGGCCGCGATACCGCGCAGGAGCGTGTGAGCCAGCCGGCCCAGGGCATCGCTCAGGCACTGGTGCGCGCCCGTATCCCCTTCCTGCCGGTGCACGCCGACCATATCGAGCGGGACGCGCCGAACCTCGCCGCGCTGGTGCTGCCAAACATCGGTGCCCTCACCGACGAGCAGTGCCAGGCGATCCGGCGCTTCGTCGAGGCCGGCGGCGGGCTGGTGGCCACGGGCGAAAGCTCGCTCTACGACCGCTGGGGCGATCGCCGGCCAGACTTTGCGCTGGCTGACCTGTTCGGCGTACACGCCACCGGCACGCACCACGGCACGTCTGGCCCGGCTGATCCAGCCTGGGACGCCTGGGCCACGCATACGTACCTCCGCCTGCACCCTGAGCTACGAGCCGGCGTCTACGGGCCGCGCACCGGCACGGAGCCGACGCCGGCCGGCGAGCGGCATTCGGTGCTCCAGGGTTTCGAGGAGACCGATATCCTGCCCTTCGGCGGACGGCTGGAGGTAGTCACACTCGACCCGGCGGCGCAGGCCACTGTTCCGCTGACGTATATCCCACCGTTCCCGATCTACCCGCCTGAGACGGCGTGGATGCGCCATCCTGCGACGTCGCTGCCGGCACTGGTGCTCCGGGAGCATGCCGGCGGACGGGTGGCCTACTTCGCGGCAGATATCGACCGTTGCCTGGCGAGAGACAACCTGCCTGACCACGCTCGCCTGCTGGCGAACACGGTGCGCTGGGCGGCGCGGGAGCGCATCCCGCTGCGCGTGGAGGGCCCGGGCCTGCTCGGCTGTCACCCATACCGGCAGGACAGACGATGCATCGTGCACCTGCTGAATCTAACCTACGCCGAGACTATGCGCCCGCCGATCGAGGAAGCCCTGCCGACAGGCCCCTATGCTATCCGGCTCCAGCTTCCCGCCGGCGTGGCCGGGCGCGCCGCTCGCCTCCTGGTCGCCGAGCGTGAGGTGCCGGTCACTGTGGAAGATGGCTGGGCCCGCCTTGAGGTACCCGGCATCCTTGAGCACGAGGTACTTGTAATTACCTGAGAGCACGTGGCCTTCACAGCCGTGTCATAGTAAGCACGAGGTTCCGGTAGCCATCTACCTGCGCCGTCCAGCCGGGCGGCACGACCGTGGTGGCATCGAACTGCGTCACGATGGCCGGGCCGTCGAAGCGGTTGCCGGGCGCAAGCAGGGCGCGCTCGTAGATGGCAGTGTCCACCATGCCCTCGGCGAAGGCCACCGGGCGGCGATCGATGAGCGCAGCTGAGGCATCGGGCGAGCCAAGCGGCAGCCGCTCAAAGGCCGGCTTGGGCGTGCGATATATGGCCGACAGCCGCGCGGTGACGATCTCGACCGGACGATCAGGGTGGGCGTGGGCAAAGCGCCGCCGGTGGGCACGATGGAAACGCGCTACCGCGCGGGCGAGCGCCTCGCCCGCCTCAGCTTCGGTGCGCGGTGTGTCCAGCGACACAGTGATCTCGAACGATTGGCCGGCATAGCGCAGGTCCAGCGCGCGACGGAGCCGGAGGCGTTCGACGGCAAGGCCATCCTCCGCGGCATCGCGCCGCGCCCGGTCTTCGAGCGCGGCGAAGACCGCCTGGAGCGCTGCTGCCGCGCCGTCGTGGCGCAGCAGCACTGTCTGCGAGTAATCACGCATGATGTCGGCGACAAGCATGCCCACCGCCGAAAGTACGCCCGGGTAGAGTGGCACCAGCACGCGCGGGATGCCCAGCGCCTGGGCCAGCTCGCAGGCATGCAACGGACCGGCACCGCCGAACGCCACCAGAGTAAAGCGACGCGGATCGTGCCCGCGCTCGACCGAGATGACGCGGATCGCCCGCTCCATATTTGAGTTCACTACGCGGATCACCCCGCGTGCTGCAGCCAGCGCTGCATCCTCTCCAGGCGGGGCAAAGCGTCGACCCAGCGCCTCAAGCGCCTGCCGCGCTGCAGCGGCGTCCAACAGCATTCGCCCGCCTAGAAAGCGATCGGCCGGCAGGCGCCCCAGGACCACATTCGCATCGGTGACGGTCGGCTCGGTGCCGCCACGCCCATAGGCCACCGGCCCCGGCCGTGCTCCGGCGCTCTCCGGGCCGACACGCAGCGCCCCGCCGGCGTCCAGCCGTGCGATGGAGCCGCCGCCGGCGCCCACTGTATGGATGTCGATCACCGGCACGCGCACCGGCATGCCGCCAATCGCAAACTCCGTGGTGTGCTGCGGCGCGCCATCGCAGAGCGAGACATCGGTAGATGTGCCGCCCATATCAAATGTGATCACCCGCGTGAATCCAGCCAGCCTGGCCACATGAAAAGCACCCACGACCCCACCGGCCGGGCCGGAGAGCACCGTGCGCACCGGCAGCGCCGCAGCCACCGCTGCGCTGATGCTCCCGCCGTTCGACTGAATGATACGCAGGGAGCGTCGAGGTTGAGCGCTACCAGTGCGCTGTCCAGCAAGCGTGCGCTCCGAAGCCGGCGCGCCAAAGGAGGCCAGGCCATCCGCCAGACGGCGCAAGTACCGGCTTACCAACGGAGCAACGTACGCGTTGGCAACCAGCGTGCTGGTGCGCTCGTACTCACGGTACTCCGGCAGCACCTCGCAGGAGAGCGAAACCGGAATGCCGAGCTGTTCCAGTGCCGCGCCGACGGCGCGCTCATGCGCCGGGTTCAGGAACGAAAACAGGAGCACCACGGCGACTGACTCGGCCCCGGCGCGACGGATCGCCTCGACCGCTGCGTGCAGGCTGGTAGGATCGAGCGGCCGCAGCACCGCACCCGTCGCATCCACCCGCTCATCTACCTCAAAGCGCAGCTCGGCCGGCACAAGCGGTGGCGGCCGACGGCCGGTGAGGGCGTACAGCTCCGGACGGTTTTGCCGACCGATCTCCAGCACGTCGGCGAAGCCCTTGGTGGTAACTAAGGCGGTGCGGGCGCCCTTACGCTCCAGCAGCGCGTTCGTCGCCACGGTCGAGCCGTGCACGATCTCAGACGCCGCGGCGGCGCCCATCTCTTCGAGACCGGCCAGCAGCCCGCCGGCTACGTCTTCCGGCGTGGTCAGGCGCTTGTGGATAGTGAGCCGGCCATCTCGCACATAGACGTAGTCGGTGAACGTGCCGCCGACGTCCACCCCGACGCGACCGTCCGGTACTGCGTGTATATTCTTAACCGTACGCATGCTCTCAGCTACACACTGTCCTTGCGAGAACGCCTGGTTAAAAACCCCGAGTTAAAAAAAATAATGCTACACGAGCGAAGCCACCCACTCGGCGATTGCGACAGCCACTTCGGCTTCGTGGCCGGTGTAGCTATGGTCCGCCCCTTCAAACACCAGGGTATCGACGCGGGCGGCCGCGCGAGCGTTCCGCCGGATCGTTTCCAGGTCGGCCGGGGTGCCCACCCACTCTTCGTTTGTGCCATAGAAGGCCAGGATGGGGCACTGGATGCGCGCGACCGCCGGGTCGGGGGTATGGAAGCCGTAGACATCGATGTTGACGCGCGCCCGGCTGAGATACGTTTGCGCGCTGACGGTGCCAGCCCCGGCCGGGCTGATTCCCCAGGGCAAGAGGTCGCGGCCGCGCCCCTCGGCCACCATGCGCTCGGCCTGGGCGACGAGCTCCGGCTCCAGCCGGCCGGCACGGGTCGGTGGTGAGGCAGCGATCAGGCCGGCCACGCGGGGGTCCTGGCACTGCGCCTGGTAATAGGCTACCTTGAGCGCGCCCAGGCTGTGGCCCAGCAGCACCACGCTGCGTCCTCCCAGGCCGGCCGCATAGCCGGTCCACGCGGCCACATCGTAGGGCGACTCTTCAAAGAGCTCCCAGCCGCCTCCGGCGAGCACCGGCTGGCCGCGGCGCCGCACCAGCGTGCCGAAGTCGTGACCGCGGTTGTTGCCGGTGACGAAGAGGAAACCCCGGCCGGCCAGTTCCCGCCCGATGGTGACGATCATGGGTGAGTAGAAGCGTCCGGTGAGCCCGTGCACCCAGACGATCGCCAGTGGCTGGAGCTCCCGGCCGGCCGGGCGGATGACCGCTCCCTCGAGCAAGACGCCATCTTCGGTCTCCACGTAGACCAGCTCTTCAGTGTAGCTGCGCGCCATTCGTGTTGCTCCTGTGTATCGGTCCGGTCTGTATCGGTCACCGACGTGCTACCGGTGCGTCGCCTCCCACTGCCGCCTGAGCACGACAATCTGGCCGGCATGGTACGAGTCGTGGCCGACCATACCGGTAAGGATCTGGCCAAGCGTGCGGCTACCTGCCGGCTCGCCCAGCCGCGCATCGGTAAGCTTCGAGATTTCCTGCACCAGGGCCGCCTGCACCTGCTTGAGGTCAGCCCCTACCTCTTCCCATGTGCCGGGGACAGGCAGATCGATGGAGACGTCCTGAAACGACCAGGTGGCCGGCCCTTCGATCGGCTCCCCGCGCAAGTGGCGCACGACGAACCATTTCCAGGCGGCGACATGGCCGACGAGCTCGCGAATAGTGTGCTGGTTCGGCACAGCACGCCAATCTGCCAGCTCGGCGTCCACCCCTTCGATCGCGTGCAGCAGCGGCTCGATATCGCTGGTGGCGGCATCGTCGTAGGCCTGGGCCAGCCCGCGCAGGAGCCAGTCGAGACAGACCCGGTGAGGGTCCTGCGTGTGCGTCTCTCCTGACATGGCTTCCCCGATCTGAGGTAAATCGCCGTTCTACCGCGGTGCCAGGATACGTGAGATCGGTGAGACTGTCCAGCAGCGGTCACGCCGGGCTCAGACAGGCTGTGCGCGGTTTTCGCCGAGCACCGGCACGGTCAGGTCGGCCCCGTGGCGCAGCGTGCGAATAGCAATCGTCTTAGGTAGGGCAAGCCGTCGCAGGAAGCCGGGCTCGCCCGGGCGTGGGCCATCGGCCAGGCTGAGCAGCGCTTTGAGCTCCCGCTGGCCCGCGTGCTGCGCCGCCAGCCGGCAGGCAAGCTCGCGCGCAGTGTTCAGGCACACGTCAACCAGGGCAAAGCTGACCTGCTCGATAGGCACCGTGCCATCTGGCGAAAGCACGAGGGAGGTAGTCGGCACACCGGCGTCCCAGAGGGCTTGCACCAGGCGCTCTGCCGCCGACCGGTGTCCAGTTCCTGGTATGACAAGCACCCCGTTGCCGGCCAGCAGTGCCCCGGCTACCATGCCGGCCAGCGCCTCCGTTGACGACCCGCCGTCGGTGACCACCGCGCCCACGCCACGCGGCGTTTGCCAGTCCACCCAGTTCTGCTGGCCGGGGATACGGCGGGTCGGCTGCGGCTCAGTGATCTCGCCGGCGTGCGCCAGCACCTGCTGGACAGCTTCCGCCATCGCCGCTTCGCCCCGCCTCTCCAGGAGGCCAGCCACCCGCTGGAGGGACGCCAGTCGCGCTTTCGGAGCGGCCGTCCAGCTCTGGACCAGTCCGCCAGAGGCCTCATCGCTCCGGCCTGTGGGCGCGGCATCGCACGACCGGAACCCTTCCCGCCGCGTTACAAAGGCCCACAGGTATTCCTCGCCGCCGGCCTTGGGCCCGGTACCGGACATCCCCATGCCCCCGAACGGTTCGATCCCCACACGGGCGCCGGTGATCTCACGGTTTACGTAGATATTGCCGGCGCGAATGGCATGGATTATCCGGCGGATGGTCGTGGGGCTGCGCGAGAAGATGCCGGCAGTGAGGCCGTAGATGGTGTTGTTGGCATAGGCGATCGCCTCGTCCTCGGTATCGAACGGAGCCACAGCGAGCACCGGCCCGAAGATCTCCTCCTGGGCGGTGCGCAGTTCGGCGAGACGCTCGCCAGGCAGCTCCACGATCAGCGGGCCGAGGTTCCAGGGAGAAGCGCCAGGGAGCTCAAGCAGATCCAGCAGCACACGGCCTTCCTGCCGCGCTACTGCCGCGGCTGCACGCACTCGCTCACAGGCCTCCTGCTCGATTAAGGGGTTAATCACCGTGCCGGGATCATCGGCCGGGCCGATGGGCAGGCTGCGCGCTCCTTCAACCAGCCGCCCCACCAGGCGATGGTAGATGCTGCGGTGGATAAAGACGCGCGAGCACGCCGAGCATTTCTGGTTGGCATGCCCAAAGGTCGAGTGCAGGATGCCTGCAACCGCTTCATCCAGGTCGGCATCAGGGAACACGATGATTGCATTCTTGCCGCCCATCTCGGTGAGCGCCCGCTTGAGGCCGCCTTTCGTCAGGCGCACCTGGGCGGCGCGCTCGTAGATCCAGGCGCCCACCGCCTTTGACCCGGTGAAGGCGATCATGTCCACGTCCGGGCTCTCTACCAGAGGGCGACCGGCTATCTCACCCAGGCCGGGCAGGTGGATCAGGGCGTCCTCCGGCACACCGGCGCGATGCAGCACGTCAACCAGCAGATGACCGATCAGCGGGGTCTGTTCCGCCGACTTGAGGATCACCGCGTTGCCGGTGACCAGCGCACCGACAGTCATCCCACAGGGAATAGCCAGCGGGAAGTTCCATGGCGGGATCACGCCGACCACGCCGCGCGGGCGATAGTGGCGGGCAAAGGTCTCGGCGTGGCGCTCGGCCTGCCAGGTATAGTAACGCAGGTAGTCGATCGCCTCGTCCACGTCGGCGAGGGCATTCGGCCAGTTCTTACCGCCCTCGTAGACGATCCAGGCGGCGAGCTCATTGCGTTCGGCGGCCATCAGGTCGGCAGCGCGACGCAGGATGGCCACGCGCTCAGAGAGCGGCCGGTCGCGCCAGGCAGGCCAGCCGGCGTTTGCCGCGGCGATCGCCTGGGCGGCCTCGGCCGGCCCGGCGGCGTGCACGATGGCGACCGGCCGCGCAGGATCAGGGTCCGACGGGTTGAGTGAGATCAGCCGCTCCGTTGTCGGGACGATCCGGCCGGCAATGCGCAGCGGATACTCGGCGCCAAAACGCTCGCGCACCCGGGCAAGGGCCTGGGCAAATGCCTCCCGCTCCTCGCGGCGGAAGAGCCGCGCCGGCGGATGATTGACGAAGGGCTCGCGCGGCGGGGCGCCGTCGAGGAGTGCGACAACAGGCCGCCGGGCGGCCTCTTCCTCCAGCAGGCGGCGCGGATCGCGGAGGAGTTCCTCAGGCCGCGCCCCCAGGCGGCTTTGCAGCAGGAAGCCGGCCTGGGAGGCGTTCTCCAGCACGCGGCGGACCAGATACGCCATGCCGGGCAGGAGTTCACCTAACGGCACATACTCGCGCACCTGCCAGCCCATGCTGGTCAGCGCGCCGGTGATGCGCTCGGCCATGCCGTAGAGGGTCTGGTGCTCAACGGTGGCTGCGGGCAATCCAAGGCGCTCGCGCAGCGCCTCGACGTAGGCGTGCGAGCGCAGATTATGGCTGCCCACGGCCAGGAAAATAGCCGGATAAGCCTGCAGCAGCACCGCGGCGCAGTGCTCGAACTGCACGTCCGTCGCTGCTTTATGCTGGAAGACCGGCACCGGCCAGCCCATCTGCTGCGCCAGCAGCGTTTCATAATCCCAGTAGGCGCCCTTGACCAGCCGGACCTGCAGTGGCGTGCCGCGGCGGTGGGCGAAGTCGATCACCTGCTGTGCGAAGTCGAGGGCGTCCACCAGGTAGGCCTGCACCACCACGCCGAGGTCCGGCCAAGTCGCAAACGCCGTGCCCGGGCCGGCCACTTGGCGAACGATCTCCCAGGTGAGGTCGCGCACGGCGTATTCTTCCATATCCACAGTCACAGCGACGCCGCTGCGGCGCGCGGCATCGAGGATACGCTCGAAGGCAGGGCGCAAGCGGCGCAGCGTGCCGTCGGGGTCGGCCGGGTTGAAGTGCGGCGTCAGCGCGGAGAGCTTGAGGGAGATCTGGAGGCGTTTGATGCCACCGGGCGTAGTCAGGCCGGCATCGGGATGGCGGCTGAGCAGGCGGATCAGCTCAAGGTAGCGATCGCGATAGGCGTCCGCCTCAAGCTCGCTGACCACGTGCTCCCCCAGCACATCAAAGCTGGCATAGCGCCTACCGCGTCCAAGCCGGCGCAGCACCTTCAGCGCCCCTGCAGGGCCGCCGGCAGCGATGAAGCGCCGCGCCACCGCCAGCGTGGCGAGCCGGGCGCCCAGGTGGATCGCCTGAGACGGAACACGCTCTGAGAGGGCAGCCTGCAGCAACGTCTGCGCAAACCGCGGCAGCACGGGAAAAGGGCGGCGCAAGTATTCGCGCGCGAGGCGAGCCGTTAAGTCGCCACGGTGGTCGAAGTCCAGCGCGGCCAAGACATCGATGAAGCGCAACAGCGCCGTGCGGAACGCGGCATCCTCAGCCAGGAGCACCAGCAGGCGGTCCTGGAGCCAGTCGGCCGGTGAGCCGGGCTGCCGCCCGGCCGCGGCAAAGAGGGTGCGGCCGAGCTCCTGAGTACGCTGCTCGACCCACTGCGCCGCATCGCGCGCCGGGCCGGCAGGGAGGGAAGTGAGGCGTAGCTCCATTGCATCCTCCTGGACCGGCAGGCCCGGCCCGCGGCTGGGCCCCCGGCCTCCACCTCTATGATAACGCAGTGCAGTCCCCCGGCTGCCTGCCCGGCCGGATCGTCCCTCACCAATCGAGGCCACGAGGCTAACGGATCGCCCGCTCGTTCGTTCTGTCAAGTGAGTCTTTCGCGCAGGCTGTGAGCCTCCGAACGGCATGGAAGTTGCCATGGTACTGCACTGTACACACCTGTGACACACTTACAGACACATACAGGTTAGGAGGTACAGTACCTTGCGTGACACGCGGTCCATCCAGCCTGGAATGAGGAACGCACCGCAGCGCTGGCTTGTCCTGGTTGCGATTGGTGTCATCGCCCTGGCGGCGGCCCTAAGCACCTGGCCTGGGGAAGAAGCCGCAGCGCAGCAGGCGACGGCCACCCCGACGGCTACGCCGGATCGTGTGCGCGTCGAAGATACCGACCCGAAAATCGTCTACGGCGGCGCCTGGGACATCGTCAGTGATACGCGCGCCGGCGGCGGCCAGTACCACCGCTCGAACATTGCCAATGCCGCCATGAGCTTCACGTTCTACGGCTCCTTTGTGACCGTGATCTACCGGAGCGGCCCCGATGGTGGCATTGCTCGCGTGAGCATCGACGGACAAACCAAAGAGGACCTGAACCAGTATGCGGCGACCGAGGCCTTCGGCCAGCAGGTCACCTATGGGGGCCTTGCCGGTGACGCCACCCACACGCTGCGCATTGAGGTCACCGGGGCGCGTGCCCCTCAAGCTACCAACACCTACATTACAGTCGACGCGCTCATCATTCCGGTGCCGCCGCCCACGCCGTCGCCTACTCCGACACCGGCACCTCTGCGCTTCGAGGAAATCGATCCGGCGCTTACCTTCATCGGCGCCTGGGCCACTGTGCCCGACCCACGCGCCGGCGGTGGAATCTACCGGCTGTCCGACGCAGCTGGGGCGGCGGTAAGCTTTGCCTTCCGCGGGCCAGAGATTACCTGGATCCACAGCGTTGGCCCAAACCGCGGGATCGCTGCCGTCTCTATAGATGGCCAGAGCCAGGGTAACATCGACCTGTACGCCCCCACCGAGCAGTTCCAGCAGATCACCACGTTCTCGAACCTCTCGCCCGGCGATCACACCATTCGTATCGAGGTCACCGGCATGCGCAGCGGTCCCTCGACGGGCAACTTCGTGGACGTGGATGCGTTCGTTGTCCGCGACGCGCCCGTACGCCCGCAGCCCACGCCGGTCCTGCCGACCGCAACACCTACCCCAACACCTACAGCTACGCCGACGGTACCACCTGTCACACCGACACCAACGCCGACAATTCCTCCAGCGCCGACAGCGGTGCGTGATGCCCGATATTTCCTGGAAACACGGTTCCGCATCGACCACGATCCATTCTGGGCCTACTTTCTGGCCCGTGGCGGGGTGGACACCTTTGGCTTTCCAGTCTCGCGCACCATCCTGTTCCTGGGCTGCACCACCCAGTTCTTCCAGCGCCAGCTCCTGCAGCAGTGTGGGAGCGGCCCCGTGCAGACGATGAACCTGCTCGATCCCGACCTCATGCCCTACAATCAAATCAACTTCTCGGTCTTTCCGGCGCACGATCCGGCCGTGGCGACAGCAGCCCCCCCACCCGGCACGCCGAACTACGGCGTGGCCGTGTTGGCGTACATCCAGCGCACCGCTCCCGACAGCTTCGAGGGGCTGCCGGTGCGCTTCTTCACCACCTTCGTCACCACTGTGCCGGGGGTGGACCCCGCAGCCGATCCCGATCTAGCCGCCCTGGTGAACCTGGAGCTCTGGGGCTTTCCCACCAGCCGGCCGGCCTATGATCCCACCAACCGGAACTTTGTGTACCAGCGCTTCCAGCGGGGCATCCTGCACTACGATCACACCAACCGCGTGACGCGGGGCATTCTGTTAGCGGACTGGTTCAAGAGCCTGCTCACGGGGCAGCAGCTGCCGCTGGACCTGGCGCAGCAGGCCCAGGGGAGCCGCTTCATGCGGCAGTACTGTCCGGGCATGCCGCAGTGGGTGTGCCGCCCGGCGGAGCTGCCGGCCACCGACCTTACCTTCGCCTTTGAGCCGCAATAGGTTACACCACGATAGCGAAGCTGTTCCGAGTGGCCACGCTCGTGCAGACGGCGCCCTGGGTGCCTGCTATAGTGAGCTTGCGTTGTGTGGCGCGGGGTGTGTTCCATGCCAAAGGCGCGACGCAGGCACACTGGAGGAAAGGGCGGAGATGACGCCAGTGCTGGTTGTACTGGAAGGCGATCAGACCGGGCAGGAGCTGCTGGAGGAGGCGCTGCGCATTTTGCAGCCTGACGTGATCGGCGTCCAGCTTGAGTTTCGACGCTACGATCTCTCCCTGGAGAACCGGCGCCGTACCAGGAACAAGGTGGTCTATGAGGCGGCTGCGGCAGTGCTTGAGACGGGCGTGGGCATTAAGGCCGCAACAATCACGCCGGAGGAGCCCGGCGATGTCGGCAGCGCCAATGCTATCCTGCGCGAGGCGATCGGCGCGCATGTGATCCTGCGTGTCGGCCGCCGTATCCCTGGCGTGCGGCCGGTGGGCGGTGTCTACGGCGAGATCGCCGTCATGCGCATGGCGGTCGGTGATGCCTACGGGGCGAAAGAGTGGCGGGAGCAGACTGAGGATGGCGACGAGCTTGCCTTTCGCACCGACCGTATCTCCCGGCGCATCTGCCGTATCGTGGCTGAGTACGCCTTCCGCTACGCCGAACAGCATGGCGCCAAGGTCTTCGGCGGGCCGAAGTTCACCATCAGTCCGGTCTACGAAGGCATGTTCAAGGAAGAGCTGGACGCGGCGGCAGCCCGCCACCCCGAGGTTAAGTACGAGCCCGTGCTGATCGATGCGCTCTACGCCGCGCTGCTCAGCGCGACCGGCGAGCCGCTGGTGGTGCCGGCGCTCAACCGTGACGGTGACTGCCTCTCCGACTTCGTGCTCCAGCTCTTCGGTTCGATCGCCGGAGCCGAATCACGCATCCTCTCGTTCAACCCCGACTTCTCGGTGCGCGCTGTGGTAACCGAGGCCACGCACGGCACAGCACCGCGGCTCTTCCGGAAGAACGTCGCCAACCCGCTGGCCATGATCCTGGCGGCCGCTGCGGCGCTGAACTACATGGCCGATCCCCAGGTGCAGCACATCGGAGACCTGATCCGTGAGGCTGCACTGGATGCGATCCGCGCCGGTGTGCGCACAGCCGATCTCCAGGGCCACGCCAGCACAACCGACGTGACCGAGGCGGTGATTGCGCGCGTGCGCGCCTGGCGCGCGGAAGGACGATGAGAAGGCAAGCGTGCCGGAGCCGGCTATCGACAACTGCTTCTCTTTCTCTCACACCTCGCCCTGCGAGCCGACGCGCCGGGACGAAGCCTCCGTGCAGCCGGAAGAGGCGATCATTGTGTTTGACTGAACGCGCCTCCTGTTTGGGCGATTTCTCCCTCATTACCCCATTTTTGCATCGCCCGCTGGTGCAGCGCGACGATCCTGCCGATCCAGCGCCCGCCGGATGCGCCGCCGTTCGGCAGGCTGCGCACCCCGGTACCATCTGGCGCAAGCACTCGCGGCGGTGGGGGGTTAACGCCGAGCCGATCCGCTGGAAGCGCCGGACTACGCCCCATGTGTCACGCCCGCCATTGCACGGCACCGGCGCAGGTGCTACGATGCGCCCGGCCGGAGGATGCACTGCTTGCAGGAGAGGGGGAGGCGCGATGAAGCTCTGTCTGCTTACGTACAATATTGCTCGAGACTTCACCTTGCCGCAGCTCATCGAGGTGGCAAAACGCACCGGCTTTGCTGTGCTGGAGTTTCGCGCCGACGCCGGCCATCAGCACGGCGTGGAGCTGGAACGCACGAAACAGGAGCGCCGTGACATTCGACGGCAACTCGAAGACGCCTATCTCGATGCCGCCGGCATCGGCACGGGCTGTCGGTTCGAGTCGCCCGATCCGGCGCAGCGGCGGCAGCAGATTGATCTGGCGCGCCGCTACATCGAGCTGGCGCACGATATCGGCGCCGCGCGCATCCGCGTCTTCGGCAACGATATTCCCAACGAGGTCGAGCGCGAGGACTGCATTCGCTATGTCGGGGATAGCCTGCGTGAGCTCGGGGAGTTTGGCGAGCCGGCCGGGGTGGATGTGTTGCTGGAGATGCACGGGCAGTTCAATTTTTGGAAATTCGCCCTGGGCGCGGTGCGGCATGCCGCTCATCCCAGCGTAGGCCTTGTGTATAACTGCGACCACCGCGATCTGGTCGCCGGGTCGGTCTGGCCCACGTACAGCCACGTACGCAAGCACATCCGCCATGTGCACATGCATGACTTCGAGCGCGGCACGCCGCCGTTCCCCTATAAAGAGCTGTTCTGGTTGCTGCGCCGGGACGGCTATACCGGCTACCTCTCTGCAGAGCTCTCGCCCAGTGGCGATCCCGAGCGGGTCCTGGCGCTCTATGCTATGCTGGCGCGGGAGTGGATCGCGAACGTCATGCGTGAGGTATGAGCGGCGAATCCTGCCGGGCTTCGGGTAGGGCTCGTAGTGTATGACTAGTGTACAAGCAGACGCGAAGAGAGGAGGCCAGATGGAAAAGCTACGCTTCGCCGTGATTGGCATCAAGGGGATAGGCCGCACGCACCTCCGCGCCATCCAGGGCATCGAGGATGCACAGCTCGTGGCCGTGTGCGATATCGACGAGGCGGCAGCACAGCAGGCGGCCGCCCAGCTCGGCATTCGCGCATACACCGACTACGAGGAGCTGGTTAAAGCAGAAGACATCGACGTCGTCACTATCGCCACGCCGCACTACCTGCACATGCCTATGACGGTGGCAGCACTCGAGGCGGGCAAACACGTGATCTGCGAGAAGCCTATCGCCATCAGTATCGGTGAGGCCGACCGCATGATCGCCACAGCGCGTACTCCGGGGAGGCTGCTGGGCATCTGTCACAACGCCCGTACGTCGCCCGGCAACCGCGCCCTCAAGGAGTTGCTTGCGCCACAGCAGGCGGGCCAGCTCATGCGCATGGTCTGGATCTCCGGCGGCATCCGTACGCAGGGCTACTACGACAGCGCAGAGTGGCGCGGCACCTGGGCGCAGGAAGGCGGCGGTACGCTCATCAACCAAAAGGTCCACGACCTCGACCTGATCTGCTGGCTGGTCGGGCGGCCGGTCGAGGTGCTGGGCATCACCGGCAATTTCGTGCACAAGGTTGAACGCGGCATCGATACGCTGGCGAGCGCGCTCTTCCGCTGGGAGAACGGCGCCCAGGGCGTGTTCCAGGGCAGCATCACCGACGGCGCCGGGCAGTCGCACCATGAGTTTCACTGCGAGCGCCTGGCGGTGTTCCGTGGACCGGAAGGCATCCGCGTGGGACGGTTTGCCCAGAACGTCAAAGATTTCATCCGGCAGGCTGGGCGCAACGACAAACTCGAGGTCACGTGGGAAACCGTCCAGCCACCGGAGGCGGAGGCGGGGCATATCGCGGTCTTCCGGCAGTTCATCCAGGCCGTGCGCGCGGGTGGCCGGCCACTCTGTCCACCGGAGGAGGCGCGCCAGGCGCTGGAGCTCGTGAACGCCATCACGCTCTCGGCCGCGCGGCACAGGCCGGTGAAGCTGCCGCTGGATGCCACCGAGTATAGCGCCTTCCTCAAGGAGATCCGCGCTCGCGCTGCTTTTGCCCTGTGATCGTGGACCACTTGCTGCCGTGGGATCACATCGGGTAGCGACGCACGCCGGGGTGTCGCGGTGTACCGCCGACTGCGTCCCGGGCTCTGCTCGCCTCTGTACCGGCTCTCCTGCAAAGAGCAGTTGAATAGTAGTATAGTTATCATAGTCGTGAAGGAATAGCATCGGCTGAACTGAGGGGAAAGAGGTCGGCGAGCCCGAGAGGAGCTTTCTTCTCTCACTCGAGCGAGGCCACACCTCCTGGAAGATCAGCCAGTGCAGTGCTGCCCGGCCCAGGTAGAGCGGGGGAACTCAGCGCAGGGCGGCGCCGTCGACAAGGATGGGCACACCATGTACTTCAAGCAGTTCCTCGATGAGCATTGCGGGTGCGCGTCGTATCTTATCGCCTCGCGCCAGACGCACGAGGCTGCCATCGTCGATCCCTCGATTGCAATCGAGCAGTACGAAGAGCTCATGCGCGAGCGCGGCTTTCGGCTGCGCTATGTAATCGACACGCATGTGCACGCCGACCACGTCTCAGGGGCACGAAAGCTGGCAACGAAGTACAGCGCCGAGCTCTGCCTGTTCGAGACGGCCCAGGTCGCCTATCCGTTTCGCCCACTGCGAGACGGCGAGGAGCTGCCCTTGGGCCAGCTCCGGCTGCGCATCGTGCATACGCCGGGGCACCGCCCGGAGCTCATCTCGATCCTGATCATCAACCCACCGCGCAGCCCGGAACCGTCCATGGTCCTGACCGGGGACTCGTTGCTGGTAGGCGACGTCGGCCGTCCAGATTTTGGCGGGGGGGATGCGGCGGCGCAGTACGAGAGCCTGACGCGGCTGCTGCGCCTGCCTGACTGGGTGGCGGTATTTCCCGGGCACTTCGAAGGGCCATGTGGCAAAGGCATGTGTGGCCGACCGAGCACAACCATCGGCTTCGAGCGGCTGTTCAATCCCCTGGCGCGGCTGGATCGGCAGGCGTTCATCCAGACGCTCCTCGACGGCGTGCCGCCGCGCCCGCTGAATATGACCGCAATCGAGGCCACAAACCGTGGCCTGGCCGGCATGGAATGGGCTATGCCGGTAAGCGCCCCGCCGGTGGAAGAGCTCGATATCGACCGTCTGGAAGCTGAGGCGTCGGACGCCTTCGTGCTGGATGTACGCGAACCGGACGAGTTCGCCCACGGCCATGTGCCCGGCGCCGTGAACATCCCTCAGGCTGATCTAGCCACGCGGCTGGACGAGATCCCGCGCCGACGCCGCGTGCTGGCGATCTGCCACGCTGGCCATCGCTCGCTGCGGGCAGCGCAGTTCCTCAAGCAGGTCGGCTATCGCGATGTCGCCAGCGTGCGCGGCGGAACCCTGGCCTGGATAGAGGCCGGTAAACCGCTGGCGTACGGGGACACGAGCGTCGAGCGCCCGCACGTGAGCGAGACTCGGTGGGCGCACGCCGGCGCAGTCACCGCCTGACATTCTGGCCGTGTTGGACTACAATGGCCCTGCGCGCCGGCAGCAGAAGCCGAGATGCGATTGCACATCTCGGGATGTGTGACGCGGGGTCGATCTCGCGCCGCTGCCTTGTGCCTGTGCCATGAGCCGCCGGACCGGCGTTCCTGTGCACGCAGCGTTTTCGCACTGGAGACGCCCTCCCGAACAGGCATGATGCAGGGCACAGCGCGCAGTATCCTGCTCAATAAGAGCTCGTGAGAGTTTACTTAAAGGCCCTACTCAAAGCTCTACAGTCTAAAGCTCTATCTAAAGCTCTCTAGTCTCTAAGGAGGTCACACGATGGCAATCGCTCTCGAAGGGGTGGAAGTGCGCGCCCCGCTCCCGGGTCGCTTCACAGAGATCCTTACCCCTGAGGCGCTGGCGTTCGTTGCCCGCCTGCATCGCGAATTCAACCCGCGCCGCCAGGCTCTACTGCAGCGGCGCGTTGAGCGACAGGCCGAGCTCGATGCTGGCAAGCTTCCCGACTTCCTACCCGAGACACGACACATCCGGGAGGGTGACTGGCGCGTCGCGCCGGTTCCAAAGGACCTGCAGGATCGTCGCGTCGAGATCACCGGGCCGGTGGATCGCAAGATGATGATTAACGCCCTGAACTCAGGGGCACGGGTCTTCATGGCCGACTTCGAAGATGCGCTTTCCCCCACCTGGACCAACCTGATCCAGGGACATGTGAACCTCATCGACGCGATCGAGCGCACGATCACCTTTGAGGACCCGACTACCGGCCGGCTGTACCGACTGAACGAGCAAGTCGCGACGCTGCTGGTGCGCCCGCGCGGCTGGCACCTGGTGGAGAAGCACGTGCTGGTGGACGGCGCGCCGATCTCCGCCAGCCTGTTCGATTTCGGGCTGTACATGTTCCATAATGGGCGGCGTCTGCTGGAGAAGGGCACCGGGCCGTACTTCTACCTGCCGAAGCTGGAGAGCCATCAGGAGGCACGTCTCTGGAACGATGTGTTTCTGTTCACGCAGGATGCCCTAGGCATCCCGCGGGGCAGCATCAAAGCTACCGTGCTGATCGAGACGATCCTGGCCGCCTTCGAGATGGAGGAGATCCTGTACGAGCTACGCGAGCATTCGAGCGGGCTCAACGCAGGGCGCTGGGACTACATCTTCAGCATCATCAAGAAGTTCCGCAACCGGCCCGGCTTCGTGCTGCCCGATCGCGCCCAGATCACCATGACTGTGCCATTTATGCGCGCGTACACGGAGCTTCTGGTGAAGACGTGCCACCGGCGCGGCGCCCATGCCATCGGCGGTATGGCGGCGTTCATTCCTAGCCGCCGCAACCCGCAGATCAACGAGGTGGCGCTGGCAAAGGTGCGGGAAGATAAACTCCGCGAGTCGAGCGATGGCTTCGACGGCACCTGGGTGGCGCATCCCGATCTGGTGCCTGTAGCCACCGAGGTGTTCGACGCTGTGCTGGGCGAGCGCCCGAACCAGGTGAGCCGACTGCGTGAGGACGTGCAGGTCACGGCGGCCGACCTGCTGAACTTCACCGTTCCCGGCGGTACGATCACCGAGGGCGGGCTGCGCAATAACATCAGCGTGGCACTGCAGTACCTGGCAGCGTGGCTCGGCGGGACCGGGGCCGTGGCGATCTTCAACCTGATGGAAGACACCGCCACCGCTGAGATCGCCCGCGCCCAGGTGTGGCAGTGGCTGCGGCATGGGGCCCGCCTCCAGGAGGGCCCGCAGGTCACGCGCGAGCTGGTGCGCCGGCTGGAAGACGAGGAACTGGACAAGGTCCGCCGGTCGCTGGGCGAGCAGGTCTACGCCCAGTACCGCTGGGACGATGCCACCGCGCTTTTCGAGCAGGTGGCCATGAGCCAGGACTTTGTCGAATTCCTTACCCTGAAGGCGTACGACTACATTGACCTGTGAGGTCCGTATGCGCCTTCAAACACAATCCGTCCGCCCACCAGGGTCATACGGACATGAAGCTGCTCGTCCAGGAGCACGATGTCGGCTAGGAAGCCGGCTGCAAGACGGCCGAGGTCACTCCGGCCAAGCGCCCGCGCCGGATTAGACGAGAGCATCTGCAGCGCTTCCGGCACAGATACGCCGACCTGCTCAACCAAGATACGAAGGGCACGATCAGTGGTGAGAGCACTGCCGGCGATAGTGCCGTCCTCCAGCCGCGGGACACTCCCATCGAAGCGCACTCGCCGGCCCTCCCACTCGTAGTCCTGGGCCGGGAGACCGGCTACCGCAACGGCATCGGTGACGGCAATGACCCGCCCAGGTCCCTTGGCACGCACAAGCGCCCGCATAGCCGCCGGATGAAGGTGGTACCCATCAGGGATCAGACAGGCAAAGAGCGCGGCCAAATCGAGGGCGGCACCGGCGGCGCCGGGCTCGCGGTGGTGCAGGCCGCGCATGGCGTTAAACGTATGCGTAACCAGCGTCGCGCCGGCCTGCACCGCCATCACTATGTCGTCATACGTGGCATTTGTATGCCCAAGTGAGACACGCACCCCGGCGCCCACAAGCTGCGCGATCGCGGCGAGGTTCTCGGGAATCTCTGGAGCCAGCGTCACCAGGACGATGTGCCCGCCGGCTGCACGCTGCATCTCCTCCCATTCGCGCAGCAGGAAGGGGCGAATGAACCGCCGGTCGTGCGCTCCGGCGAACTCAGGGGAGAGGAACGGCCCCTCCAAATGGGCACCTAGGATACGTGCGCCATTACCCGGCCGGTCGGCCAGCGCCCCGATGACACTCAGCACTGTACACTGGCGATCGTGTGCGGCGGTGACCACCGTCGGCAGGAAGGCCGTGCAGCCAAAGCGGGGCAGAAGCCGCGCCAGAGCGGCGAGGTCCTCCGGCCCGGCGCGCATGACGTCTATGCCGCCCGCGCCATTCACCTGGAGGTCAATAAATCCCGGCGCAGCGACCAGCCGGCGCGCCTCAAGGCGTGGCGCCCCGGCAGCACGCGCCGGCAGGGCGGCACGCGGGCCGACCCAGGCGAGGCGTTCGCCCTCGATATAGAGTGCCGCATCAAGCACGCGTTCGTACGGCGTATAGGCGGCAGCGCATTCAACGACTACACGTGTATCACTCTGGATAAGTGTCTGCCGGATATCTGGTGCTGCCATGGGACGTCCCGCCTCTGTGCGGTCAGCGTCATAGCGCCCGGTGCCTGCTGCCCCGACGCCCTCCTGCGCGCGGTTAGCGCGCGTAGCGTGCCGGATCAACGGAGGGCTCAGCGGCGCGTCGACCGAGCATGATGTCGACGAGGAGCCGTGCTGTGCCAATGGCCAGCGTCATACCCATAGGCCCGTGTCCGGCTGCAATGAAGGCGTTCTCGTAGCCGGGCACACGTCCAATGAGCGGCGGCGAGCCATCCAGCATAAGAGGGCGCAGGCCTGCCCAGGCGTGCACGAACGCCGCGCCGGCTAGCGACGGCGCCAGTCGCTGCGCCAGGCCGGCCAGAAACGCCAAGCCGGCGCACGTCACACGGGAATCAAAGCCGACAGCCTCGCGCGTCGCACCGACGACGATGGTGCCGTTCCGCTTTGGCACCAGATAGCCGCCGGCGCCATGGACCACATGCCGCAGCGTGAGACCAACGCTCCGCAGGGCCATGATTTGGCCGCGCTGCGGACCTACCGGCACATGGAGCCCAAGCTGAGCCGCCAGCGGCCTCGTCCAGGCGCCGGTAGCCAGAATGACCTGGCCGGCCGTAGCCGGACCGTCGGAGGTCTCAACGACCGCGACGCGAGAGCCTGCCGCGCACAGCCGGGCCACGGCCACCCCCTCACGGACCTGCGCCCCGCGTCGGATGGCGGCGCCGGCTAACTGCTGGACAAAGCGCGGCGCATACACGGAGTATACATCCGGCAGGTACGCCGCGCCGACGATCGTAGGGGCCAGCAGCGGCTCGGCCTGACGTACGCCGGGTCCATCGAGCCACTCGGCAGGAAGGCCCAGAGCCTGTGCTGCCGTGACATAGGCACGCAGCAGCACCGCCTCTCCGTCATCCTCGGCGATGTGCAGCGCGCCGGGTCGATCGAGCTCGGCATCAACGCCCGTCTCGTCCATCAGCGCACGCGCAAGCTCAGCGGTACCTCGCACGCTCTCTAGAGAGAGCCGAGCGAGCGTCGGCGGCGCCGTGACGAGAGGCTCGAGAATGGCGGCTGAGGCGCCAGACGCCCCTGGACTGTCGGCCAGGCGGTTTTGCTCGAGAAGAAGCACCGACATACCCGTGCCTACCAGCTCATATGCCAGTGCACAGCCAATCACACCGCCGCCCACGATAAGGACGTCAGGTGCAGTTCCGCCCAGTTGGCCCATCTTCGCTCCCTGCTCTTGCTCATACTGCTCTTGCTCATATGGTCACACGGCCACCTGCGCAGGGAGTATAGCATGATCAGGGCTGTGCACCGGCGCCCGTCCAGGGCGCACGGATCGATGATATACATCCCCAATGCCCTAATGCGTCGTGGTGCCCGGCCGGCTTCGGGGACGGGAAGCCGCTGCCCGCTGCACGCGGGCTAGCACCTCATGCGGCATAGCCGTCTTTGGCACACAGTCAACTGCCCCGGCGCGGCGAGCCTCCTTGGTCAGCCCCTCCAGGGAGGTCAGGAGGACGACGCGCGCTTCGGGCCAGGCCGCGCGGAGGCGTCGCGTCGCCTCAAGACCGTCAAGACCGGGCATTCGCACATCCATCAGGACCACGTCAGGGCGCAGGGCAAGAGCCTGCTCTACCCCGGCGACGCCATCGCCGGCCTCTCCAATCACAGTAATGCCGCCGCTCCCGGCGAGCGCAGCACAGAGTGCCCGGCGCACTGCTGCATTATCATCCACCACCACGACAGTCAGTCCGGCCGCTGCCACGGTGCTTCCTCCACGTCTTTCTGGCTGCTCTGGGGTCGTGCGGGGTCCGGCGTCCAGTGTTCCCCGTGTGCTGGCTCTGTGCTTTCTGTAGCCTTCCGGCTCGCTCCGCGGTATTGCCGGAGGTACGGATTGTGCCACCCATTGGTCCCGGTGCAGATGGGAGGGCAATGGCAAAGAGCTCGGCAACGCCGGCATATCGTGTAGCATCGGGTCCAGGCTGCTACGCCGGCAGACCGTGGTAGAATGCTTGTGAGCTGCTGCAACTGCGCCCGGGAGGACAAAGAGCTCATGGTGTATGTGCGATTCCGCTGGTTTACCGAGCTCGACGAGCTCACGCGCGAGATGGAGCGCTTCCTGGACCACCTGGCACGCCGGAAAGGCGCACTGATCCTGTTCCAGCCCGCGACCTGGCAGCCGCGCCTTGACCTCTACGAGACGGCAGACTGCCTTGTGGCCGTGGCAGAGCTGCCGGGCATCACGCCGGAGCAGGTCGAGGTCGTCGCCGACCGGGACACGCTCATCCTGCGCGGCGTGCGCGACGAGACGGCCTTGCCGGGGTGTGCTCGGGGAGACCAGAAGCAGGTCTATCACTTGATGGAGATTCCCCTGGGTGTTTTTGAGCGCACAGTCGCGCTGCCGGCACCGGTTGATGTCGAGCGAGCCACGGCCGAGTACCATGCCGGCTTCCTGGAGATCCGGCTGCCCAAGGCGACAGCATCGCCGACCGGGCGCATCACGATCCGTCCACGCGCCGGAGAAGCGTAAGTCCCGGAAGAGAGAGGATGTGGATGGCTGAGCATGAGCGAATCCCGGAGAACCCGGGAGCTGCGCCGGCAGGACCAGCAAGTGCCTGGGCGGGGCAACCACAGGCCGCCCCACAACCTACCATCCCGCGAGAGGTCCCGCTGCTGGCACTTAGCGAGAGCGTGCTGTTTCCGTACATGGTCCTGCCCCTGTCGATAACCAGCCCGGCCCTGGCCCAGGTGATCGATGCCGCGGCGGTGAGCAACAAGATCGTCGGGCTCTTCGCCCGTCGCCCGCGCGCAGAAGGCGCGCCACCACCGCCTCTTGCCGAGATACCCAGCATCTATCCGGTCGGCACCGCAGCCGCGCTGGTACGCATGGTGCGGCTGCCCGACGGCACCGCACAAGTGTTGCTCCAGGGCCTGGCTCGGGTGCGCTTCCTGCGCGTCACACGAACCCAGCCTGTCCCCTATGTGGAGGTCTACCCGCTCGAAGAGACCAATGCGAGCGGCATCGAGGTCGAGGGCCTGGCGCGCCACCTGCTGCACCAGTTTGAGCGCGCGGTGCAGCTCAGTCCTCACCTGCCCCAGGAAGCCGCTGTCGCCGCAGCCAATACGCCGGGGCCGGGGGCGCTGGCCGATTTCGTCGCCGCAAACCTGAACCTCTCCCTGGAGGAGCGGCAGGACATCCTGGAAACCCTCAACGTGACGGAGCGGCTGCGCAAAGTTGCCCGGCTGCTCGCCCGCGAGCTAGAGATCCTGGAAATCGGCCAGCGTATCCAGGCAGAAATCAAAGAGCAGATGAGCCGCGCGCAGCGGGAGTATTACCTGCGCGAGCAGCTCAAGGCGATCCAGCGTGAGCTCGGTGAGAAAGACCCGCAGCAGGCCGAGATCGAAGAGCTCCGCCGGCGCATTGAGGAGGCAAAGCTGCCGCCGGAGGCGCAGCGCGAGGCCGAGCGCGAGCTCGACCGCCTGGCCAGCATGCATCCCGCAGCGCCGGATTACGCTATCACGCGCACTTTCCTGGACTGGCTGGCCAGCCTGCCCTGGAACATCGCAACGGAGGATCACCTCGACATCGATGCCGCTCAGCGCATTCTCGATGAGGATCACTACGATCTGGAGCGGGTCAAGGAACGGATCCTCGACTTCCTGGCGGTACGGAAGCTCAAGCAGGATATCCGCGGGCCGATCCTGTGCTTTGTTGGCCCGCCGGGCGTGGGGAAGACGAGCCTTGGCCAGTCGATTGCCCGGGCGCTGGGCCGCAAGTTCATTCGTATCTCCCTGGGCGGCGTGCGTGACGAGGCGGAGATCCGCGGCCACCGCCGCACCTACATCGGCGCGCTGCCCGGCCGGATTATCCAGGCCCTTCGCCGTGCCGGATCAAAGAACCCGGTCATGATGCTGGACGAGGTCGATAAACTGGGACTGGACTTCCGCGGCGATCCGGCAGCGGCACTGCTCGAGGTGCTCGATCCGGCACAGAACCACAGCTTTGTAGATAACTACCTGGGAGTGCCGTTCGATCTCTCGCAGGTGCTCTTCATTTGCACGGCCAACCAGCTCGATACGATCCCGCCGCCCTTGCTGGACCGTATGGAGGTCATTCGCATTGAGGGCTACACGGAGGCGGAGAAGATCGAGATCGCGCGGCGCTACTTGCTGCCGCGCCAGCTCAATGAGCACGGCCTGCAACCAGAGCTGCTTACCGTGCCGGACGAAACGTTGCGCGCCCTCATCCGTGGGTATACACGCGAGGCAGGTGTGCGCAACCTTGAGCGTGAGCTCGGCGCGATCTGCCGGAAAGTGGCACGCCGTGTTGCTCAGGGGAACACTGAGCCGGTCGTGGTCACACCCGATCAGCTGCACGAATTCCTGGGCCCGCCTCGCTATCGCTATGATCTCGCCGAGCAGCGCGATGAGATCGGCGTAGCTACCGGACTGGCCTGGACAGAGGCCGGTGGGGACGTGCTCTTTGTGGAAGCGAGTGTGGTGCCGGGGAAGGGGCAGCTCACGCTCACCGGACACCTTGGCGAAGTCATGCAGGAATCCGCGCGGGCCGCGCTGACCTACGCGCGCTCCCGTGCGCTTGAGCTGGGGCTCGATCCGCACTTCTTCGAGCAGATCGACGTGCACATCCACGTCCCGGCCGGGGCCATTCCAAAAGACGGCCCCTCCGCCGGGATCACTATGGCGACGGCGCTGATCTCAGCCTTGACGCGCCGGCCGGTGCGCCGGGATGTGGGAATGACTGGTGAGATTACCCTGCGCGGCAAAGTCCTGCCGATCGGCGGGGTCAAGGAGAAGCTGCTTGCCGCGCATCGCGCCGGCTTACGGACGGTCATTCTCCCCAAAGAGAATGAACGCGATCTCGAAGAGGTGCCGCAGCAAGTACGTGACGAGCTGCAGATCATGCTTGTCACTCATATGGATGAGGTATTGCACTACGCCCTCCTGCCGAAAATACCAGTAGGAGCGGCCGAGTCCGGAGTGGCGGGGTGAACACACCATGCACCGGTCGCCTGAGGAAGCTGCGGAGTGGGTGAAGGCGCACGTACTCATCAGCGGCCTCGTGCAGGGTGTATACTTTCGCGACAGCGCGAGGCGGCTTGCCCTGCGTGAGGGCGTCGGCGGATGGATCCGGAACCTGCCCGATGGGCGGGTTGAGGCAGTGTTCGTCGGGCCGCGCGCTGCCGTCGAGCGGATGGTCGAGTGGTGCCATCGCGGGCCTCCGGCCGCGCGCGTGGAGCACGTCGCTGTCGAGTGGTCGCCGGCCAGCCCTGCCGAGTGCACCACGCGGTTCTCTATTCGCTGAGCAGTATCACAGGTACCCAGGGGTACCATTGCTTGACACTGGATTCTGCCGAGGGCTAGAATTTAGCGCCACGTGGTCCGCTGTCATTGCTCACTATGTCTCTGGCAGATCCAGGCTTTCGCGAGCATTGGCTCGGCAGGGAAACCATGCAGACCATGGCGCCGGCAGTATTCCGTCGTAGGGCCGCACCCCTGGAACAGGGCTGCCGGCACTCTATGCGGGGTCGTGTCATCCTGCGTGTGATGACGTTGCTGCGCCGTCCGAGGTAACACCCTATGCCAACATCGAACCGCTCTAACCGTCCAGCCCGGCGTGGCGGATCCTTGAACGAGCGCCTGAGCGAGCAGATTTCGGTAGGATCGCACGTGGAGCATACCGAGAGCTCGCATATCTCGAGGGAGGATGAAGAGATCATCACGCACCCTGAAGAGCACGGTCCCATTGAGGAGCTGGCCGGTGATGTCCCCTCAGACATGGTCGAACTCGCTGACAGTGCCAGTGAGCTCAGCAATGCCTGGGAGGAGGATGAAGAGCGCGCTCCCCGTGTAGAGGAGGTCGCCGCCCTCGAAGAGCAAGGGCTCGACCTGGAGTCAGAGCTTGACCTGGCGGCGGAAGAAGATGAGAGCGAGGCGCTCGACGATCCTGTGCGGATGTACCTCCGCGAGATCGGCCGCTATCGCCTGCTTACCGCGGACGACGAGCGGCGTCTTGCCCGCATGATGGAAGAGCGGCAGGTGCTCGAGCAGGTCGAGCAGGAGATCCGCAGCCAGGCCCGCCTAGCGCGCCGCGAGGTCTCGGCGAGCGAGGTGGCCTCGCTGATCTACCAGCGTATCGTCCAGAACTGGCCGATTGCGCGAGTCGTGGCAGAGGTCTACGCGGCCAACGGTGGCAGCGTGACCGACCCGGTCACGCTGCTGCGTGATCCCGGTGCCCGCGCGCTCATCGACGGCGAGCTCCATCCAGACCTGCCGCCCAAAGTCGCCGCGGTGCTGGGCCTCTCCCCTGAGGAGGCGTCCAAGCGCATCGTGCACTTCTCTGTAGACACACGCCTTTTGCCGGACGATACGATCAACCAGTTGCAAAGCTGGGACGCCGCTGAGCTCCCCTCCGTGGAGCAGATGCGCGCCCAGTACCAGGCCGACGCAGAGCGCCTACGCGCCCACTTCGAGCGAATTAAGACACAGGCAAGGGAGGCCCAGCACCAGCTTATGGAGTCAAACCTGCGGCTGGTGGTGAGCGTGGCGAAGAAGTACGTCGGCCGCGGCATGTCGCTCCTTGATCTGATCCAGGAGGGGAATATCGGCCTGATCCGGGCGGTCGAGAAGTTCGACCACCGCCTGGGCTATAAGTTCTCGACCTATGCGACCTGGTGGATCCGCCAGGCCGTCACGCGCTCGATCGCCGATCAGGCACGCACGATCCGTGTGCCGGTCCACATGGTGGAGAGCATCAACCGTCTGATGCAGACCTCGCGCAAGCTTCTCCAGGAGCTCGGTCGCGAGCCCACGCCGGAGGAGATCGCTCGCTACATGCAGATCAGTCCGGAGAAGGTGCGCGAGATCGACAAAGCGGCGCGCCTCCCCATCTCCCTGGATACGCCGGTGGGTGACGAGGAGGATAGCTACCTCGGTGACTTCATCCCCGATAACGGGACGCCGGCGCCGCAGGATGTGGCCTCCCGCACGATCCTGATCGAGCAGGTCAAGGACGTGCTGGGGTCGCTCACCGAGCGCGAGCGCAAGGTGCTGATGATGCGCTTCGGCCTGGAGGACGGCCATCCGCGCACGCTCGAAGAGGTGGGCAAGGAGTTCGGCGTGACGCGCGAGCGCATTCGCCAGATCGAGGCCAAGGCGCTGCGCAAGCTGCGCCATCCCAGTCGCAGTCGGCGGCTGAAGGATTACCTCGAAGAATAAAGACCCAGCGGCTGCCGGCTCGGCGCGCCGAGCCGGCAGCCCGGCGCGCCGTCCTGTTCGGCTCCTGGGCCATGGGCCGGGCTACCACCTTTCAGCGGCGTTGACGTCCTGAGCGTCTATGCCGATCCCCCGCGCGAGGATGCCGACAAGCTCGTGCGGGTGCACCATTGCCTGCGCGGTCTCGAGCCCCTAGTATATTCAACAGCAGAAGCAGCGCGTCTAGATCCCACACTGCACCGGATGACGCAGGGCGGGATTGAGCTGCTCTGCCTGCCGCAAAGATATGCCCGCGCGCCCGAATAGCCGGAAGGATGGGGCTCCTCCTTCACGGACCGGACAGCAGGAGGCCAACGGACTCGTGTGCTAGAATGATGCAGAGCGCCGGCAAGACGAACACCAAAAGCCTCCGGGGGGTATGTGCATGGGCCAGCAGGACATCGCTCCAGGCAAGGCTTCTCACACACCGCCGCTCCAGCCGGATGCGCGATCCCCTAGGAAAAATAACTCGACAGCGGTGGATGAGCCGATGCTGAAAGAGTGCATCGTCAAGGAAGATGGGCGGCGGCTGTGCTATTTCTGGTTCGGCGAGCGCGCAGAGGAGAGAGCGCGCCGCACGGGGCGCGCGGAGTGATCTGTGTAGCCGCGTTAGGCTGCGCGCAGGAGGGAGACCGGAGCTGCCGGCGCAGGATACGGCAACATCCTCTGGTAGCGCGAGGATGCCGCAATGTCTGAGATGCGCTGGAACCCGGTTCTGCAGGAGTGGGTTATCACGGCAACGCACCGACAGGATCGCACGTTTCTTCCCCCGCGCGATTATTGTCCGCTGGACCCCACGAAGCCCGGGGGCACGCCGACAGAGGTGCCTGCCCCGGATTACCAGATCGTGACGTTCGAGAACCGCTTTCCTGCCTTTCAGCGCACGCCCCCGCCGGCGGCCGTCGAGCCGACGGACCTCTACCGTGTGCGGCCGTCGCAGGGCGTGTGCGAAGTAGTGCTCTATACCCCGGAGCACGAGGGCACGCTTACCGATGCCAGCCTTCGGCAGATCCATCGGCTGATCCGTGTCTGGACCGATCGCTATGCTGAGCTGGGCGCACTCGAGTACGTCCGCTACGTGTTGATCTTTGAGAATAAAGGCGCCGTCATTGGCGTTACGCTCACACACCCGCACGGGCAGATCTACGCCTTCCCATTTATCCCGCCGATCTTGCAGCGCGAGCTGGCCTCAGGGCTGCAGCACATGGAACGTACCGGCCGCTGCCTGTTCTGCGACGTGCTGGCCGAGGAGCTTCGCGATGGCCGGCGCCTTGTTGCTGAATCAGAACACTTCGTGGCGTTTATCCCCTTCTTTGCCCGCTGGCCCTACGAAGTCCATATCTATTCCCGTGCCCACGCCGGCTCGCTTCTGCACTTCCCACCGGACCAGCAGTACGATCTGGCGCGAATCCTGAAGACAGTACTTTTGAAGTATGATGGGCTGTGGCAGATGTCGATGCCCTATATAATGGTCATGCATCAGCAGCCGACGGATGGCGGCGCTTACCCGCATTACCATTTCCATATCGAGTTCTATCCGCCGCATCGCACGAAGGATAAGCTCAAGTACCTGGCCGGCGTGGAGTCCGGTAGCGGCACGTTCTTAAACGACACCCTTCCGGAAGAGAAGGCCGCGGAACTCCGCGCGGTGCCGCCCCTGCGGGTGGCAGACCTAGAGGAATAGCCGGCACGGACGCCGGAGGGCTTGACGGGCCCACGCTGCATCAGGGCCCACGTCGGCCGGCACACGTCGGATACCATGAAGTACACGGAGGGTATTGGACATACAGGAAGGGGGATCGGGTGACTGACACAGCCATCGAGCGCGGACGGCTTCGCTCGCGCCTGTTCCACGCCTTCCAGATCACCTTCAGCCGCGATCCGGATGTGCTCGTCCAGGCACCCGGCCGCGTGAACCTGATCGGGGAGCACACCGACTACAACGATGGGTTTGTGCTCCCCGTGGCCATTGACCGGACGGTGCGCATCGCCGCAGCGCGCCGTCCGGACACGCAGGTACGTCTCTTCTCCCGCAACTTCAACGCCGCAACGAGTTTCGACCTCACGGCGATCGAGCGCTCGACCGAGGCGAGCTGGAGCAACTACGTGCGCGGCGTCGCCTGGGTGCTTCAGGAGGCGGGCTATGTCCTGGGAGGCATGGACGCCGTTATCGAGGGCGATGTGCCGATGGGCTCGGGTCTCTCGTCGTCGGCCGCGATCGAAGTGGCCTCGGCATTCGCCTTCCGCCAACTCTATCACCTGCCGCTGGACCTGGTCCAGATGGCGCGGCTGTGCCAGCGCGCCGAGCAGCAGTTTGTAGGGGTGAACTGCGGCATCATGGATCAGTTCATCTCGACCCTGGGCCGCCGTAACCACGCCTTATTGATCGACTGCCGTACTCTGGACTACGAGCCGGTGCCCTTTCCTGCCGATCGCGCCCGCCTGATCATCGGAGACACGATGGTGCGTCGCGGATTGGTTGAGTCAGAATACAACGCCCGGCGCAAGCAATCTGAACAGGCGGCCTATCTGCTGAGCCAGTTTCTGCCCGGCGTGCGCGCCCTTCGTGACGTGAGCGTTGCGGAGTTCGAGATGCTCAAGAACCGGCTGCCCGACCTGCTGCGCCGGCGCGCCGAGCACGTGATCTACGAGAACGAACGCGTGCTGCAGGCGGTCAAGGCGCTGCGCGCCGGCAACCTGGAAGAATTCGGACGCCTGATGAATGCCTCGCATGACTCGCTGCGGGACCTCTACGAAGTCAGCTCGCCGGAGCTCAATGCCATGGTGGAACTGGCGCGGCGGGTGCCCGGAACCTATGGCTCACGCATGACCGGGGCGGGCTTCGGCGGCTCAACGGTCAGCCTGGTGCGCGAGGATGCAGTGGAGCGCTTTGTCCAGATTGTTGCCAGTGGATATCGCCAGCGCACCGGTATCGAACCGGCGATGTACGTATGCACGGTCGAGGATGGCGTGGGAGAGCTCTAAGCTACCGGTGCACCGGGCAGGGCCGTGTCCACGGCCGTCTGACATATAAGCCGGGAGCGCAGCCGGCAGCGCTGGAAGACCAACGGTACAGGGCCGGCGGGGCGCATGCCGGGGTACTCGCTCAGTGCAGGCGGCGGACCAGCGTAATGACGCGGCCCTGAATCACCAGCTCCCGAGGATCGACATAAATCGGATCCATATCGCTGTTGGCCGGCTGCAGCCGTATGCGCGTGCCTTCGTGGTAGAAGCGCTTGAGCGTTGCCTCCCCTTCAGGCGCGTTATCGCTCAGGAGCAGGGCCACGACCACGTCGCCATTTCGTGCGGTAGACTGCGGCCGGACCACTACGAGGTCGCCATCGAGGATGTGGTCCTCGATCATGGACGACCCTTTCACCCGCAACACATAGTCACCTTCTTGGGCCAGGTCAGCACCGATCTGCACCGTCTCGGTGGGATCGGCGACTGCCTCAATGGGCTCGCCGGCGGCGATAGTCCCGACTATGGGAAGGCTCACCACGTTGTGCTGCGGGGGGAGCGGGACCAGCCTCGGTGCCACGTCACGGAGCGGTAGCGGAGCGCGGCCATGCGTCGGGGCAGGCGTCTCCTCGAACGCCTCAGCGAAGCGCGGCCCGGGGCGCAACCCGCGGCTCGTATTAGGATCACGCTGCAGGTACCCCTTCTGCTCGAGCATTCGCAGATGGTAGTCAACGTGCCCGGTAGAGCGCACCCCGATCGCCTCGCCGATCTCGCGGTTCGTCGGCGGACGGCCGTACTCCTCCCAATACTCCCGGATAAAGCGCAGTATCTCACGCTGTCGTTCGCTCAGTCCTGTCCGCATCGCCGGCCCTTTCGTCCTGGATGCTATCATATGCACGGTCATGCGCACAGCAGACCATCACGTGCGCCACCCCACCCTGCTATTGAACGAGTGTTCTACCGCAGTATATGCGTTCAGGTTAGAACATGTCAAGTATGTCAACTGACCGTGGCGCCCGGGGCGACTCCCTGCGCCTCGGGGTGATCCTGCTTGCGGCCGGGGAGTCGACACGCATGGGCCGCTTGAAGGCGCTGCTCCCCTGGGGCAAGGCCGGGACGTTGCTGGAGTATCACCTGGAACAGCTCTCGCGTAGCCGGGCAACTGACATCGTGCTGGTGCTTGGCCACCAGGCAGACGAGCTCCGCCCGCTGGCCGCGCGCTTTCCCCAGGTTCGTGTCGTTATAAATGAGCGCTACTCCGAAGGCCGCGCCTCATCCATTCGTACCGGAGCTCTGGCGCTCCCAGAGGGAGTGCGCGCTGTGGCGGTCATCGCTGTGGACCAGCCATGCCCGGCCTCCCTGCTTGACTTCCTGTTTGAGGAGCACCTGCACGGCGATGCGCTGATTACTATTCCGGCTTATCAGGGCCAGCGTGGCCATCCGCCGATCTTCGACGGCACCCTGTTGTCTGAGCTCCGCGCTGTGGACGACGCCACCGAGGGCCTGCGCGAGGTGCGCCGGCGGCACGCCGACTCCGTACGCCTGGTCGAGACCGGCTCTCCCTTTGTGCTGCTGAATCTGAACCGGCCGGAGGATTACCAGCAGGCGCTTGAACTTGCTGCGCGTGACCTCTGAGGGAGCAGGCCCTCCTAGCCCCCAGCCCCATGGACCGGCAGACTGGGCGCACCAGCCCTGTTTCCAAGATATTTAACAAAACAAGATATCTACAGGATGCTTTGCGGAACAAGCAGGTTCATGAAGTGCTGGTGCGCCTGCTGAATGTGGCGCTGTCCGTCGCGCAGCGAGAGCATGCCATGGCCGGGGAGAAGGCAGTCAACCTGCAGGTGCGCAAGGCGCTCCAACGAGCGGGCGTAGTTTGGGATCGAGCAGTCGGGTACGTTCAGGAGCAGGATGCGCCCACCCCAGAAGACGGTGTCGCCACAGAAGAGGTGGGTGCGGCCCGCCGCGTGGAGCAGGAACGAAACAAGGCCGTCGCAGTGCCCCGGCGTGTCGATGGCCTGCAGCTCTAGGCCGCCCACGCGGATGCGATCCCCATCGCCCAGCTCAACGTCCACCGGACAGGGCTCCAGGCGGTAATCCGGCGGGTAAAAGCCACGGCGGCGAGCCTCTGTAAGGCTGACCGCGTCCTCATCACCGGTGCGTAGCGCATCTGCCCGTATGCGGGAGAGATAGACGCGGGCGCCGGTCTCACGCCGCCATCGCGCGGCGCCACCGGCATGGTCGCCATGGGCGTGGGTGAGCAAGATATGGCGCACCCGTTCGAGCGAGAACCCTGCCTGCTCGATATTCCGCCGGATCAGCTCATGGCCGAGCCCGGCGCCTGCGTCCACCAGCGCCAGCTCACTGCCGCCGTCGATGAGGTAAACATGGCAGTCATAGCGATCGGTCAGGTCGAAGCCGTTCTGACCACTGCCAATCAACCACACGTGTTCGGTGAGGTGAAAAGCCGGCATCGCGCGCCCTTCCCAGAGAAACAACACATGGTACCTGAACCACTAGAGGAAAAGGCAACCGACGCCGGCCCGTGCCAAGCCGGCGCCGGGCGCAGAGAAACGTATACAGGTCATCCCGCTGCTCAAGCGACAGCATTCCAGGCCATGGACGGAGTTGCCGCGCCCGATGCGACCGACGGCTACTGCGCGATGGCTTTGCCCCGCTGCCGGGGTGCTTGCGCTCACCCACGCGTTCGTATCCCTGGGTATTCAATAAAGAGGTATGGCATGCCACATCCCCGCGCGCTGCGCTACAGCGCCACTGCCTGTCCGGTCTCAGTGCAGCGCTGGATGGCGTCAAGCACCGCCAGGACCGTCAGGTTGTTGCGGCCGCTGGTGGGCGGCTCCACCCCTTCAGTAATGTAGCGGTAGAGCTGCTGCGCCAGCTCCTGCTCGGGGCTGTGCGGCAGCGGCGGATCGAGCTCCAGAGGTTGCTCTCCTTCGCGCGTGGCCAAGAAGAGGCGTCCCTGCTGGCCGTAGCCGCGGCTGATCAGCGCGCCGCGCTCGCACTCCACGCGGAACTGGAAGTCATTCGCCCGCGCGTTCGACGTGCCCATGTAGGTGGCGTACACCGGCCCCTCGCACTCAATGAGCGCCGACACGGTCGAGGGCGAGGGCCAGTCCTCCCAGACGGCCTGCACGCTCCACCCCAGCACGCGCCGCGGCCGCCGCTGCAGCACCGCCAGCAGCGTGTCGATCTGATGCACGCCCTGTTGCCATAGGTGCATATGCCGGCTATAGGGATACGGTGCGCCGCGGGCCTTGTGATGCACCATGGTGCAGAAGCCGGGCGCACCGTACGTCTCCTCCGCCAGCAGCCGGCGCATAGTGCGGTAGACGTTGGCGTACCGGTCGTTCTGCGTCACCATGATGCTCAGACCCCGCTGCTCGGCGAGCCTGACCAGCTCCTGCGCCTCAGCCAGATCGCAGGTGAATGGCTTCTCTACATGGACGTGCGCGCCGGCCTCCAGCGCGGTGCGCACAAACTGCGTATGCAGCCGCGCCGGAGTAACCACGACCACCACGTCTGGTCGCGTGTGCTCGATGGGGTCTTCCAAGCGTTGGAAGCAGGCGGATTCCGGCAGGCCGGTCAGCTCACGCGCCTGTGCCAAGAACTCGTCTGAGATATCGACGAGGGCCACCGGCCGGAAGAGCGGCGACTCGGTGAACACTCGCAAGTGGGCCCTGCCGCGCCCTCCCACACCAACATGGACCGATGTGAGTACGGTATCCACAGGCGTTCCCCTCCCCTATCTCGGTGAGTAATAGAAACAAATATGCCTTTCTATACTCCTCTATACCCCTATACCCCGAGAAAGAATGCGTAGCGGGAAGCGATAAATCTACATCGGCATAGCAACCGCGGGCGTTCTTGCCGGCTGCAGGCTAGCATACTCTCTGCAGCGGCGCAACAGCCGTACTTCTTTCCTAGAAGCCGGTAGGCTGCACGGCGCCCTACTTCTGCCACGCAATGCAGCCGCCGTAGCATACAGGTGCGACTACCTGCCCGCTCTGCGCAGGTGGGACGGTGACGTGCAGGGCGTTCCGGATACATTCCGGTACAGGCTCTGCCCGCGAGGATACGACAGATGCACCACCTGGTCCTGGCGCCGCCAACGACACGCGACGCTGCGGCTGCGCCGGCCTGGCTGCGGGCCGGCGAGCAGCTCTGGGAAAATGCCTGGAAGCGCCTTGACGAGCGGCCTTTTCTGGGCGCGGCGGTCATGGCGTTGCTTACCCCGGCGCTCTATCTGGGCTACTCGCTGGCCCTGAACCTCAGCACACAGCAGCCGTTGCCCCTGGCCTACCCGCTGGATGATAGCTGGATCCACCAGGTCTTCGCCCGCAACCTGGCCACACGGGGCGAGCTCGCCTTCAATCCCGGCGAGCCATCGGCTGGCTCGACCTCTGTGCTCTGGACCGGCCTCCTGACAGCAGGCTACCTCCTACGCGTGCCGCACCTAGCATGGAGCTACCTGCTGGGCTGGCTGTGCTACCTCGCCACCGCCGCGCTGAGTTACCTGCTGGCCGGCGAGCTTTTCCCCGGCATGGCGTCGCGGCGGCTCCACCTGGCAGCGCTGTTACTCGCCTTGCTTGAGTGGCATCTGGCCTGGGCCGCGTTCTCCGGCATGGAAACGCTCCTCTTTACAGTGCTGAGCATGCTTTCCCTCTGGCTATCGGCGCGCCGCGCCCCAGCTATCTCTCTCGGCATCGCCCTGGGCGCAGCTACCTGGGCACGCCCGGAAGGGGTCCTCCTGGCCGGACTGCTGCTCGGCGAGCGTGTTACAGGCAGCCTTTTCCCGCACCTGCGAGCTTCCTCCCTCAGAGTTTCGGCGGTGGAGGAGCAGAACAGCACACGGGCGCAGACGCTCTGCTCCGCCTTACTCGGGGGGCTATCCTGGCTGGCCATAGTTGCACCTCTCGCCTGGCTGAACTGGACGCTGGGAGGCTCGATCTTCCCCCAGACCGTCGCGGCAAAGGGGTACGCCTACGGACCGGTCGTGACCGTGCAGAGCATAACCATGTACCTAGTGCAGGCGGCATATGCGCTGCTGCCCGGCCCGCTCCTGTTGCTGATGCCCCTGGCCCTTTACGGTGCAGTCGTGCGGCTGCGGCGGCGTGCCCTGCCGGCGTGGCCGGTATACGTATGGCCGACCGTACTCGTCGCCGTCTACGCCGCGCGCCTGCCCGCGGCATACCACCACGGACGCTACCTCATGCCGCTCGTGCCGGTACTGGCCATCCTCGGCTTAGATGGCCTGCGGCTGTTCATCGCGCGCGGCTCCTTCGTCGTGCTCCCAAAGGCAATGGCCGGACTGGCAGCTCTCACCGCACTGGTGACCTGGCTGAACGGCGCCGTGATCTACGCCTGGGATGTACGCTTCATCACCGACATGCAGGTGAAAGCTGCGCTCTGGGTGGCCGCCAACACGCAGCCACACGACCTGGTGGCAACGCATGACATCGGTGCAATCGGCTACTTCGGGCAGCGTCGGGTGCTGGACATGGCCGGGCTGGTAACACCGGAGACCGTGCCATATCTTCACAACCACGAGGGGCTCCTGGACTACCTGCGTCGGGAGAACGCAACTGTCGTAGTAAAGTTCACACGCTGGTTCCCTGTGATCTCCGAGCGGCTGGCTGCGCGTGAAGTTGCGCGCTTCCACTATCCGTACATCACCCAGGACGACATGGTGATCTATGCTCTTCGCTAGCCGGCTGCGCATCCTGTGGCTTGCAAGCACGCAGGTACAGCAGGAGCGGCCCTGCACCAGGGCACCTGCCCTCGCGATCAGCGACGCTGAATGGCGCTGGGCACTGACAGTCTCGCTCATGGTGCTGGGACTCACGACCCTGCCATACCTGCTGGCGTGGATGCTCACTCCACCCGGCCATCACTTCACCGGCCTCCTGCCCTACCTGGCTGATGGCAACACGTACCTGGCGAAGATGGAACAGGGCCGCCGCGGCGCCTGGCTCTATACCCTGGCCTACTCGCCTGAGCCACACGACGGTGCCTTCGTATGGGGGCTGTTCTTGCTGCTGGGGAAGCTCGCCGGACTGCTGCATCTCCCCAACATCATCGTCTTGCATGCAGCACGTCTTGGCGCCGGGCTGGCCGCGTTGTTGATGGCCTATGCCTTTTATGCGTTCTTCACCGGCTCTGTGGCTATGCGCCGGCTGGCATTTCTGCTCGTCGCCTGCACCTCTGGAACGGGCTGGTTCTTTACGCTCCTGGGTGCGAAGCACGTGCTCGGGGAATTTCCGGTCGACATCCATTTCCCGGATGCCACGCTGTTCTGGTCGATCTACGCGTTCCCGAACTACTCGTTCTCTGCAGCACTCATGCTGGCCTGCACGCTGCTGGTGTTGCTGGCCTTTCGCCGGAACAGCATGCTGCCATCGGTCTGGGCCGGGCTGGCCGGTGCCGCGCTGGCGGTGACGCACCCCAGCATCCTGGTCGTCTACGCTACGCTCACGCTCTACCTGGCGCTACTCTGGTGGCGACGCGGGCAGTTTCCACGGCGCGAGCTCCGGCTTGCGCTTCCGTTCGGCCTACTTTCCGCGCCTGCCGTCGTATATGAGACCTGGGTACTGCATGCGAACTGGGCGTTCAAGGCGTTCACCGACCAGAACTTTAACCACTCGCCTGGCGTACTTACCCTGCTGGTGAGCTTCGGCGTGCTGCTCTGGCTGGCCTGGAAAGGTGCGCCGCCGCTGTGGAGGCGGTCACACAACGAGCCGGCCCTGCCGGTGCTCTGGACATTCCTCGTACCGGTCCTGCTCTATACACCGGTGAGTGTGCAGCGCCGCTTCCTCGAAGGCTGGAATGTGCCGATGAGCCTGCTGGTTGCCTTTGGCTTGGTGACCTGGCTGTTCCCGCGCCTGCGCCATGCACCAGCGCTCCAGGCGCTCCTCGTGCGCGAGCGCATGGCGTACGATCCACGACGGTGGAAGCGCTTCGTGCTGACCCTGGTGCTGGCCTTACTTATTCCCTCGAACCTGATCATCCTGGCCGGCAGCGTGGCACTGGCAGCCGCACACGCCCCGCACATTTACCTGTCACCCGGCGAGAACGGGGCGCTGGAATGGCTGCGCGCGAACTCCCGTCCCGACGAGGTCGTCCTCTCCGGCCTTGACCTGGGCAACCGCATCCCGGCGCAGGCCGGCAACCGGGTATTCTTCGGACACTGGTCGGAGAGCATCTATGCCGGCGCTAAAGCCGAACTGGTTGTGCGCTTCTTCGAGGACCGCATGTCCGACGAGGAGCGGCGCGACTTGCTGCGCCGCTATCGCATTGCCTACATCTGGCACGGTCGTGAGGAACAACGGCTGGGGCGCCTTGATCCGGCGCGTGTGCCGTACTTTACGCCGGTCTACCGGAGCGAAGATGTGACCCTGTACCGGGTGGAGCTGTCGCCCTGATGGTCACGCCGGTTATAACCCGTCTGTTTTCCTGCTCGGCGCGCTTCTGGCGCCGGCCGTGGAGGCGAACATGAGTATCGCCGGAACGCGGCAACACTTGCGTCCGGCGCAACAGGAGCCTGCGTCGCCGCCTGAGACCGGCACACCGCCGGTCGGTCTAACGCCGCGGCTGTGGCCTGAGCTCGCGGTCATCAGCGTACTGGCACTGGCGGTGCGACTGGTTACCATGCTGTTCGTGAGCCACCCCGGCTACATGGACGCGTACTACTACTACCATGTTGCCGAGAACATCGTCCGCGGCAACGGCCTCGTCGAGTTCATTGCCTGGCACTACCAGAACCACCCGGCCGACCTGCCGCAGCCGAGCAACGCGTACTGGATGCCGCTGGCCTCGCTAGTGAGCGTGCCGACGATGTGGTTACTCGGCCCCGGCTTCCGTGCAGCCCAGCTCGGCCACGTCCTGCTCTCGGCGCTTGTGCCGGGGCTCACCTATCTGTACGCCCGGGCGCTGCTTGGAGCGAGGCAGCCGGCGCGGCTGGCTGCCCTGCTCACCATCTTCAGCGGCACCTACTTCGTGTACTGGGTCAACACCGACAACTTCACCCCTTTCGCCCTGGCCGGTGCGGGAGCGCTCATGCTCATGGGCATCGGTGAGCCGCGTCGCGGACGGTGGTGGCTGTTGGCGCTCGCCGGCGCCCTCATCGCGCCGGCGCACCTGGCCCGCGCCGACGGTATCCTCTTGCTGCTGGGCGTGCCGATGATGGCCTGGCTGCACGAGCGCCGGCTGTACCGTGCAGGGCTGGCCCCAGAGGCAGTGCGGCCGTACGTATGGAAGGCCGTTATCGCCGCAGTGGCACTATACCTTCTGGGTATGCTGCCGTGGCTTGTGCGGAACCTGCTCGTTTTCGGACGTCTGCTTCCTGCCGGCGGCAACACGCCCTTCATGCGCGAGTACAACGAGCTTTTCTCCTACGCGTTCACGCCCCAGCTCAGCTCCTACCTGAGCTGGGGCCTGCCCAACATCGTGCACTCGAAACTGGAAGCGCTCTGGCTAAACCTCATCGCCCAGCTTCAGGGCACGCACTACTACTTGCTGCCGCTCTGCTTGCTGGGCGCGTGGCAGCTGCGCCGCGAGGCTCGGACGTGGCCCTTTGCCATTTACTTCGTGGTGCTGCTCGGAGCGATGACGCTCGTGTTCACCTTTCCGGGGCCGCGGGGCGCGACGTTCCATTCGTCATCGGCCTTGCTGCCGTACTACTACACCACGGCGGCTGCCGGGCTGGCGGCGGCGGTGCACCTCGCAGCACGGCGGCTGCGGCACTGGAACGTCCCGCTCGCCACGCGCAACTTCGGCTATATGCTGCTGGGCTTCGCCGCGGCCCTGGCCATCGGCTTCGGCCTGCGGAACATTCGTGACTGGAACCGCCACCTGGAACAGTACCGCGCCATAGCGGCAGTGCTCCCGGCGGGAAGCGAGCGCGCGCGGGTGATGGTGGCCGATCCCCCCGGCTTCTACTACGCGAGCGGCCGGCAGAGCCTGGCCATTCCCAACGATGGCTATCCGGCCCTGGTGGCCGCGGCGGCGCGGTACGGCGTAGACTACCTGATCCTGGAGCCTGCCCGCCCGGCTTACCTGACCAGCCTCTTGCGCGGCGAGTACACCGGCCGCGAGTTCCAGGAGATCGCCACCGCAGGCGAGGCACGGATCTACCGTATTCAGCGCGCTGAGGCAGGCACTCCGTGATCGCCACTGCTCCGAGCACGCCGGCCACATCCGCCCCTGGACCCACCGTCGCAGGCGGGCCAGCGCGCTGGAACCGCGCCGACGGCCTGGTTGTGGCCGGGCTGTTTGTGCTCGCGCTGGCCGTGCGCTCCCTGTTTGCACTGGCAGTCGCGTTCCCTCCCCTGGACGACCCGGCGTACTACCTGCAGGTCGCGCGTAACCTCTGCCGCGGCGAGGGCTTCCACATCGCTGTGATCTGGAGCCACCTATATCCGTTCACCAGCGTCGATCATCCCAGCGGAGAGCTCTGGATGCCGCTTGCCAGCGTAGTGATGTGCGGGAGCTGGCGCCTGCTGGGCGAGAGCTGGCGCGCTGCCCAGCTTCCCGGCGTGCTCGCCGGCGCCGCACTGCCACCGCTCACCTACATGCTGGGGGTGTATACTCTCGGCTGCCGTCTCCGTGCACTTGCCGCCACGCTCTTCCTGGCCGTCAGCGGTGTACTTGCGTATCAGTCCGCCGCAGGCGATAGCATGGCGCTCTTCGCCCTGCTTATCACCGGCGCTCTTCTCCTACTGATATGGCGTCCGACATCACCGGCGTGCCGGCCTGCCGGTCTAGCTCCTGCGAGCGCGGCAGCCGGCTCGTTTCTTCCGGCACTCCTCCCCACCGCGCTGGCAGGAGCATGCGCCGGGCTGGCCTATCTCACGCGCATGCACGCGCTGGTGCTGGTAGGCTGCTGGACGGCCGGCCGGCTCCGGCGCTGCCGGCGCGATCGAACAGTGCTCGTAGAGGCTGCCGTCTTTTTAGGAATGTTTGCCCTGATCGTGTTGCCCTGGGGTGTGCGGAACCTGCTGGTCTTTGGGAGCTGGAGCCCGCCGCTTGCCACGATCGCCCCGTTCCTGGTGTACGTGGACGGGTACCTGGCGCTGCCTCCCGCGCCGGGACCGGCGTATGTCCTCCAGCACCTAGAGGAAGCTCTGCACGTCCGTCTGGAGGCTGCATGGATCGGGCTGCACAGCGTGCTCGACACGCTGCTCTTTCCAAGCGCACTGCCGGGCTGGCTGGGAGCCTTCGCGCTGGCCCGGCGCTCTCCGGCACTGCGTCTTGGCGTCGGGTACGCCGCTGCACTCTATGCAGCGGCAGTGCTCCTGGCTCCGGCCCCATCGCTCACCGGCAGCTACTATCATTCGGCAGCGAGCAGCGTGCCGGTGCTGGCGTTGGGCTACGCCCATGCAGTGCTCTGGATAGCCAAACATATGGGGAGGCTGCTACGCTGGCCGCGCCCGCCGTTCTGGCCGCTGTGGGCCGGCGTGCTGGCGCTGGCGCTGGTCCAGAGCGGGCTGGCCTGGACTGCGGTCGAAGCACATCACCGTCGGGAGGCCGAGCAGTTCGCAACCATCCGCGCGTGGTTGGCAGCCCAGCCAGATGCGCCCGGCGGCACGATCATGACCACCGAGCCCTCCACGCTGCACTACCTGACCGGCCGTCCCGCGGTGGTTCTGCCGGCGCGAGAGCCACCGGAGCGCGTGGTGGAGACTATGCGCCGGTACGGCGCGCGCTACCTCGTTCTCACACATCCTGCGGGGCGCTACCCTGATGCTGCACGCGCAGCCGAACAACTCGCCCTCGTATGGCGCACAGGCGGTACAGAAGTGTTCAGATTGCGCGAGAGCACCGATAACGCTGTCGCCGCGCCCCCCCGCTCAGCCACATGACGCCGGAGCCGTCTGCTCAGCCATCCCATAGCTTGCCGCCAGCAGCGAGAAATCAACGATCGTGACTGCTCCGGAGCGATCGAAGTCTGCTCGTGCACCGGGCACACCAACGCGCTGATCGAAGGACTGCACAAGGACACCGGCATCGCCGCCGGTAGCTCCCGAACCATCCACGTCTCCATCGCCATCGGCATCGCCCTCGCGCAGGCAGCCGAACTCGACCTGCGCTGCACCCTCAGCCGGGATCGTTACGCTGGGCGCCCGCACGGGCAAGGCTGCCGACACGCCGGTGCGTACCGCGCGCACTCGTACGTCATACACGCCGGCTCCCGGCGCTGCTATAGTGAAGCTCCCATCAGGACTCGGCTGGGCGATGACCGTGGCAACCGGGGATGCGCCCGGCTGGGCAAACTCGACTACTACCGGTCCGGCCGCGGCCGGACCGGCCTGAAACTGCACCCGTCCGGCCAGGCGCGGTGGACCGACCAGGCGATAGCTTCCGTCCTGCATGATGCTGGGAACCGGGGTCCCCAGGCGCAAGGCGGTGGTAGCCCTGCCGCCCGCGCCATCGCGATCGAAGGCCAAGGGCTGGTATGCGCTGCCCGTCTCGCCACGCCCCCGCACGTACAGGCGTGCCACGACGAACGAGCCACGCCGCCCAACGCTTCCCGGCCCGATGACCAGGTCGACGCGCCCTGTCTGATTATCCACCTGGTTGCGCGTTACTGTACCGAAGGCAGTGGTCAGCACCTCGACTGCCGGGCGTCCCTGCGCGTCGGTGATCTCGAGCGTATTCGCCGGGAAACTCAGGTATACGCGGAGCTCGTCGATGTACAGCGACGAGGACGCCACGTCAACACGCAGGTCGATGGTACAGGTCTGCCCGACGCGAAGATCACCTCGTGCAGGCTCCAGCCGGAATACCACACTGGTGACTGAGGTCACCACCGTCGGTGTAGGCATACTCCCGCCGCTACTGCAGACAGAAGCGTCTGTGCTCGCCGCACGGTCCGGCTGCAGCAGCAGGGCGAGGAGCGCCAGCACCGCCACGACGACCAGCCGCCCACTCAGCGGGAACGCCGCAGCTACAGCGGAGATCGGGTACACTGTCCGCCTCCTGGACGATGTACGGGGAAGGTCCGGCGCCAGGCCACGCCTGGCTTGCGATGGCGCCTCATGGCAACTGTACGGCTGGTGCCGGAGGCAGTCAATTGACGGCAATGGCCTGCACTAGCCTGTTCTGGCAGCCCGATGGCTTTGCGGGCAGCCCGGCGCCGGGGCTACAATCACTCCAGTCGGGAACGCGTGCGGGCGCGCCTCTGGCTTACCCGCCGGCCGGACTTCTCTCCAGCGAGAAAGCAGAACAGCATCGCGGGACGGTACGAGGCAGGCGAGAGGAGGCAGGTGCGAGCGATGGCGGTGATCAAGGGCCCATGCCGCATTGTGCGTGCAGAGGATGGGGTGGTGCTCGGGGAGGCTATCTGCTACCTGCACCGCCCTCCGGGCGAGACCACCGTGCAGGGCGGCACGGCCACGAACTTCGTGTGGCACGAGCCGCCTCCGGAAGGAGACCAGGACCTGCCGGTACGCCTCGAACTCGACGACGGCCGCGTCTTTACTCTCCGGCTTGTCCGGCGAGTGTTCTCCGGCTGCGGACCGGAGATCGTGCGCTTCCGCGCGCTTGAACGGTAGAGCGTCTGAGATGCTCCAGGGCGAGGTGCTCCGCCTCGATTTCGGCCGCGTGCCGTACCGGCCGGTGTGGGCTTTCCAGCAGGCGCTTGCTGCCGCAGTAGCGGGCGGCCTTGCTCCCGAAGCGTTCCTGCTTTTAGAGCACGAGCATGTCTACACGTTCGGACGAGGCGGGAACCTAGCCCATCTCCTGGCCTCTCCGGAAGCGCTCGGTTCCCTGGGTGCCGACGTCGTCCTCTCCGACCGCGGCGGCGATGCCACCTACCATGGCCCCGGCCAGATCGTCGGCTACCTGATTCTCTCTTTGCGCCGGCGCGGCATCGATGCCCACCGCTTCGTGCGCGGGGTGGAGGAAATTATTTTACAGGCGCTGGCAGGCTGGGGGATCACTGGTGAGCGCATCGCCGGGCTGCCGGGCATCTGGGTTGGGCGGCATAAGATTGCGGCGATCGGCATTCGGGTTAGCCGCGGCGTCTCTTACCATGGCTTCGCCCTGAACGTGAACACCGACCTCTCGTACTTTCAGCATATCGTTCCCTGTGGCATCCAGGGGCGCGGCGTCACCTCCATGCAGCGCGAACTTGGCCGCGCCGTGCCGTTGGAGGCTGTACGTGCCGCCCTAGCGGCGGCCTGTGCGACTGTGTTCACCCTCCACCTGCGCCAACCCGCGCCGCCTGAGCTTGCGTTACTCCAAGACCTCGGGCTCGCCCCGCACTGGCTGCTGCCTTCGCTTCCTTCGTGCACATCGCACACCACGTAGAGGCATAGCGGTGTCCTCTATCTGGAGAGGTGTTGCGTGTGCTGTGTATGGTGCGTCTCTGCCAGGCACAGTATCCACCCGGGGCGTAGCCCGGAAAGGGAAAAGGCGTGAGTGCGTTGCAGGTACATCAAGCCTGGCCTTCAGGCAGCCTGGCCGCTGAGCAGCCGCACCGTCTGCACAAAAAACCGGCGCAGCGCTGCCAGTGACGCTGCAGAAGCATCCGGCAAGGTGAGCATCAGTATCCAGCGCCCGGCGTCTTCCATCGCCTGCCAGGTCCCGCGTGCCTGGGCGAGCAGGAACTTGTCGCTGTACCGGCCGACCAGCACCGGCTCGTGCTGCCGCGCTACCATGCGCAGGCTGATGAGCTCCGGCGGGCCATCGGTCTCGCTTTGCTCGGTGGAGTGATAGTCGCTCGGTCCGGTGCGCACCTTCGCCGGCAGGGCCAGGACCGTGTTCGCCAGCCGGCGTCGCGCCTCGTCAAGCACGGCATAGGCGTCTGGCGAAAGCTCTCCGTTATAAGTGAAGTCCAGGTAGCCCAGCCAGCCCTGCCGCTGCGCCGTCCACAGGATCGCGGCATAGATCGCCGCGGCATCATCGGCCTCGCCACCGAGCTGCCGAGCAACCTGCCTGATCTCCTCGGCGGAGAGCAAGCCACGTTCAGGCAGCGAAGAGTAATACAGCACAACGTGCTCAAAGCGCGCCTGGTGCGGCGTCTGCTCCGGAAACGGCACGTCGCCGGGAGCCTCACGCAGCCCGCGGGCGTACTTCTTGTAGGCCTCGACCGCAGGCTGCCCCGCGAAGACGATCTCCTCGAGATAGCCATAGGCTGCGACGGTTAGCTTAAATCCCAGGAAGAGCCCGGCCAGCTCACCCAGGCCTGCCGGCAGCGCCATGCCGTTCGCAGTAAGCGCAGCGGGCTCAGGTATGCGAAGCTCCAGCGCGGCGCGGCCGGGCGGCGCCTCCGGGCTGGCAGCTGCCCCCACGCGCAGCTTCAAGAACAGCACATCGTCGCCAAACCGGCCCAGCGCAGCTGGATCCTGGTCGTAGAAAATTAGGAAGCCTTTCCCGCCCTTGCCCAGGCTCTCCTCAACAAGCTGCTCCAGCCAGGGGGCCAGGCCACGCCAGCTCTGCGGCAACAGAAGCACGACCTTGTTCGCCCCGCGCTCCGGCGTAGAAGCGGCCACGTACGCGCCCAGGCGCACGAATGGATCCTCGAGCGTCAACGCACGACGTGCCTGGTCCGAGAGACGGTGAGAGAGGCGGTAGAGCGCCTGCCCGCGCTCAAGCACCGCGCGCAGCAGCGCCCCGTCCGGCACGTATGCGGGATTACGCGCAAGCGCGCGTGCCAAGAGCATCAGGGCAACCGGCCGCAGGAACACGCGCGTGGCCGGAGCGCTCATGCGACCCGGTGTATGGTTCTCCCCATCGAGCTGGATAGGCACCATCGGGGCCCCACGCGGCCGCGCGAACTGGTCCAGGTACGACCCCGGCAGCGTCATCACCTGGATATGGCGGCCCGGCTCAGGCACACCGTATTCCTGCAGCAGACCGTCGAACCATTCCAGGTGAGTGATCGGCTCCTCGCTGGTCATGCCCATGCTGACACCAATCATCATGGTTACGTTCAGCAGGCGGCGCATGGCGTCAGGCGAGGGGAGCTCCGCAGCAGGGATCCCCTCGGCCGCTGCAATCTCGTGGAGCACGCGGTTAAGCGAGGCGGGATCCGTGCTGTCGAGGGGATGAATGCTCATCTCGGGGGCGTCGAGATAGCCCATACGTTTAAGGGTATACACCGTCTGCACGGAGCCGCCCATACCGGACCAGATCACCCGCCGGATTCCCTGCCGCACGATGGCTGCGGCTTCCTCCTCGGCCGCACGCAGCCACTCAGGATGCACCAGCGCCTTCTCCACGCCGTCGACCCAGTCAAGCTTGACATCGCCGGCCTCAGTGGCCAGCTCAGCCATGCGCCCCTCACGGCGCAGTAACTGCCCCAGCGCATCCTCCGCCGCCAGCCGCTCGACCAGAGCCTCGACCCTGGCCCCCTGCGCCCCCGCCAGCGTGATCCGCTCTTCCGCCGCCATTCGCTTCCTCTCCGAGCCGAATAGTCGCTCCCGCCTCTTCGGCACAATGGGCGGCCTGCCTTGCGTGGGCCGCCCCAGAGGCGGAACTAGGCCTTGCCCATCTTCTGCTTCAACTGCTGCAGCTCATCCTCCACCTGATCGTCCCGCTCGAGCTCGGCAAACTGCTGCTCCAGCGAGGCCTTCGCCAACTCGGCCTGCGCCGCCGCGCGCGCCTCCTCGTACCGGATCTTTTCCTCCATGCGCGCCAGCTCGCTCGAAGGATCGATCGCCGTCATCGCACGAGCGACCTCGCCGACCTTGACCTGGGCGCGCGCCGCCTTGTGGCGCGCCACCAGGAGATCACGCTGGCGCACCGTGGCCTCGTACTTGGCTTCCAGGGTCTGCAGATCGGCTTTTAGCTTGGCCACGACCTCGCGCTGCGCTGCGAGCTGCCGCTCATATACCTGGGCGTTGCTTAGGTAATCGTTCTTGCGCCGCAGTGCCTCACGCGCCAGGTCATCGCGTCCCTTTTCCACCGCGAGTTCGGCCTTCTGCCGCCACTCTTCGGCCAGCTCCCGCGCCCGCTGCAGATTCCCCTCGATCATCTTCTCCTCGGCGATCGTGCTCAGCACCTGCGCCTTGGCCTCCCGAATCGCCTCGGCCATATCGCGGATAATCTGGTCCAGCATTTTTTCCGGGTCTTCAGCGCGATCCAGCAAGTCGTTGATATTGGCGCGGATCAACGTTCCAATGCGGTCAAGAATACCCATGGTTGCATCCTCCCTTGCGCACACTATTTTAGTTCGTTCTGCCGGCCTGTGCCGGTTAATGGGTGACGACCATTCCCACCACGAAGGCGATCGCCAGGATGATAGCGCCGGCCAGCGCGCCTGCCCCGGCGTTGTTCTCCTCGAAGATCTCCTGCATAAGCCGGTAGCGCCGGTTCAGCGCCTCAAACACGACGAACACGAAGACGAGCGACACTGCACTCCAGACCACCGTGTTCAACAGCCCAACGGCGAACCGCTGCAGCCACTCCACCACACCGTGCCTCCTTGCTCGTGCGAACCCCTACTCCCGGGGCAGCCGGCCCTCTGGCCAGAAGCGTCCAGCCCGTGCCGTAGGGTTAAGCCCCGAACAGACCTGTGATATCGCTCTCCTGTAAGCGGCGCCCGTAGAGGAGCAGAATATGCGTTGTCCAGATGCCCAGCAGCTCACCAGGGCCGCCGATCTCGTCCATTTCAAAGTAGACATTCTGGGCAGGGTCACTGCTGATATCGGCCCACACTTCCCGTTCCAGCGGCCTGCCGCGCACCACGGCAGCAAACGTGCCTGTGCTGCGCACAACCCAGCGCACGCCCTCGCGCTCATAGATGACCGGCTCGGCAGCGCTGCGGCCCTCGCGCACGCGCGCTTCGAACGTCTTCAGGATGCCCCCGCGTTCGGGCTCAGCAACGAGCGCATCGAACTCCGGGCTCCCCTGGTAACAGATCACGCTGCGGTCGAAGATGCGCCGTCCCTCCCGGCTGATCTCCAGCACGGTGCCGGTATCGAGCAGCACCCATTGCCAGCGGGTGATCCGGCCGGCAAGCTCCTCCGTACAGTCAAGCACGCTCTCCACCATGGCATGCTGCCCGTCCCAGAACTCGATGACATCGCCCGGCTGAAGCGTCTCGATGGTAACCTTCCTGAGCTCTTTGCGCGCGCCGGCGCTCAGCGTTGCCCGTATGATGCGGCCCAGACGGCCGAGGAGCCCTCCTCCAACAGATTGCCCATCCATAGCAACCATTGCTCCGAGTGCATACCCTTATCGGTGAGTGCACACAGGATCACGGCGCAGCGCCTTCCGCGTCTCATCGCCGTACCCGCACCCCACCGCTGCCGAACGACCGACCTCCTCCACCCTTCAGAGTAGCAGGGCCGGCTGAGCCACTGCGCGGGGTCAGAGCCTTGACCGCAGGCGTCTGTCCCGGCGGCGTGACCTTGCTCCCGCCCGTTGCGCCGCCGCTCCCGTCCGCTTCCAGGGACCTCACGGTTGTAGCGGCGCGCTGCTGGGCGTCAAAGCTATCCTTGCCGGTGCGGAAGCCGCCCTTGGCCGTTGCCGCCGTGCCGCTGCCTGTACCCCCGGCCTGGCCGCTCACCGCGGCAGCGGGCAATTCCGGGGGAGCGTCTCCTTCACGACTGCTCTTGCTCGTTGCTGCCACCCCGCCGCCCGTGCCGCCGGCCTGGCCTGAGACCGTGTTGGGTGCCGGAGCAAGCCTCCGGTAGTCCGGCGGCTGCGGCCGATCGGACGTAATGCTCCCTTCCAGCCGCTCGCCTCGGTCGAAGCTGCTACGCGGTGGATAGTGGTACAGTGGTGGAGGCGGCCCGCCGCCTGCCGTCACGTGTCCGAGCAGGAAGGGGAACCAGAAACTGGTGAAATCGCCATCGCGGTCGCGGCCGTAGAGCGTGATGGGCTGGTCCTCTCGCAGATGCAGGATCGCCTCGGTGGCGCGTCCAAGGCCCAGGAAGCCCGGCTTCTCGCGAATCTCGAGATAGGTGCGCTCGTCCTGCACCAGCTTGATATCGTCGCCCGAGGCACGATACAGGTTCCCCTGGGCGTCGCGCCACAGGAAGAAGTACTTCTCACCATCCCAGGCGATCGAGCCGGCCTGGACCTCGTAGGAGCCCGGCTGTGCCGGCAGGCCGCGGTTGCAGGCCACGAGGGCCAGCATTACCACGGCTAGCAGCAGGCTAGTCGCACGCACGACGAGCGAAGGCCGTGTTCGGATCGCGTGGAGTACGGACAGTCCAGGCATAGTCAGGCTCAATAAAGCATGTTCCAGAACGTACTCTCGTGCTCGCCGCTGCGAAGCTGCAGACTGAAAAAATCTCTGTGTCGGCGGTTCGACTTTGCCCCTCGGCATCACGGGAATGCCGGCTCATCACGTGAGCGGGCTTCGCTCCATACCACCCCGAGTGGCCGGTCCAGCGCGTGCCACCAGTGCATCGGGGTAGGCAAGCCCTGCACTGCGGGCACACCCATAACGTAACGTATCACGTTCACCCGCACCATGGGTGCTGCAAATCCGACGCCTGCATGACTGCCGGCGGACGGCTCACTGAGCCGGTGTGGCTATGCGACACATGAGAAACTATTTCGTGCATATGTTCACATATTAGCCACCGCTGCGGTCTCAACCTCGCCGCTTGCCGGATGTCAAGGAGAACGAGGGCAGGCACTGCCTGGGATCGCACTCCAGGGGTGATTTGACGCTGCGACGGCACTCCTGCTATGCTTTTGATGCGGTGCAGGCTGCTCATGCCGAGGTAGCTCAGGTGGTAGAGCAGTGGACTGAAAATCCATGTGTCGGCGGTTCGACTCCGCCCCTCGGCACTGTTTAGGGTTCCCGCTCGCTTGATGAGCGGGTTTTTCTTTCTCCGGCAAGCCGCGCTGTGTGACCTCTCTGCGGCCGTATCGCCCTGAGCTACGCGGAAAAGGGTCCTCAGGGACCTCACAAGGCGCTCTCGCCGAGGCCCCTCCAGGCGCTGCTTCCGGTGGCGCTGCCGGCACGCCGGCTCCTGTGCAAAGCCCTCGGCTGGGAGCGCGTCCTACCTCTGTTCGACCTGATCGCGCGCATAGTTGCACCGGGTGAGGCGCGTACCTCGCCCGACCCGACGGTCGGGGTGTTTGACGTGGCCGCTGCGTGCAGCGCCATGGCCTATGCCGGCGATGCCCCGGCGCGCCGGGCATAACTGGACCCGGCCTCAGGCCATGGTGCCGGTAGCAGGGTCCCCACGCTCCTTCAGCCCCTGCGTACGCGCTACCGCGGCTGCCTGCCGTCACGACGCACCGGCACCGGCGCAACGGCCATGCGCGGATACCGCATACCACCCGGGGGCGTGCCGCCTTCCCCTTCGTCCTGGGCGCGGTCGCTCGAGCTGCCGATGCGCTGAAGCGTCAGCACACTCACTGCCGCGGCGCTCGCCCAATAGAGCAGCCTGGCCCACGCGTACCTCGTGTCGGTTCCAGCGAATATGCCATGCCCCAGAGCCAGCACATAGGCACCAAAGGTGAGGTAATGCAGCAGCCGCCATGCCCGGTAGCCAATGACGCGGCGCACATAGAAGCTCGCTGTAATACCAACAAGCGCGTACAGGGCAATGATACCGAGACCGGTCCAGATCGGCCGGTAGGACAAGGCAAACGGGATAAGCAGTTGAGCCGGAGTGAAGCGAATAGAGCGATCGCCGAGCAGTGCCAGGACGTGCACGGCCAGGAGGCCGAGCCCGAGGAGGGCAGTGAACTCATGGAGGTCGGTCACGCGCCAGCGGTCTATCACCGGATCAGTTACTCTGGTCCGGATAGCCAGTCCCAGGCACACGTCGAGGGTCAGCAGAACGAATGCGCCGAGGCCTGCGGCGCGGGTAAGATACCAGAAGGTGTGCGTACCGGCGCCGGGAAGTATCCCGCCCAGCACTAAGAGCACCAGCGCAGTCGGCACGACCAGGCCGGCCAAAGCCAGCGCTATACTCCTATGCATCGTGCGCCTCCATCACGAGGGACGCCGTCCGAGGCCAGCGCACCATGCCGGCGCTCCGCTCAAGCACAAGGAGGCCTGCGGCATCTGGCTGGGTTTCCAGAAAACGCAGGCCCTCCTCAGGTCCCAGGAGCAGGGCGACCTTGGCCAGCACCTCTGCCCGCGCCACCGATGAGGCGAGCACGGTCGCCGCCAGGACGCCGCTTTCTGCCGGCCGGCCGGTGCGTGGGTCAATGAGATGGTGGCGTGTGGAACCGTCTTGCTGCCAGCGTCGCCGGCAGGTGCTCGAGGTAGCGACGGCACAGTCCTCTAGCCGGAGCACGACCAGGTCCCGCCCAGGAGCACGCGGGTCCTCCACGCCAACCGGCCAGGGCGTGCCGTCTGCTTGCCGGCCGGCGACATAGAGGTCGCCACCGGCATCGATCGCATAGTGGCGGAAGCCGCAGGCAGCCAGCAGCCGCACGGCATAATCCACCGTCCACCCCTTCGCGATACCGCCCAGGTCAAGTCCGGAGTCGGCCGGCAAGGTAATCGTCCGCCGGCGCGGATCAAGGTGGATGTGATGCCACTGCCCGGGAGTTACCCCGTGGGGCAGCGGCACGTCCGGCATCATGACATCCCCCAGCAGCTCGAAGCTCCGGTCATAGCCGGAGGCGACGAGTGCCGGGAGCACCGTTGGGTCGAAGAGCCCGCCGGTCGCTCGGGCGGCCTCGACGGCGGCTGAAACGGCAGCGAACAAGAGCGGGGATGCCGCAAAGGGCTTTCCGGCGCTCCGGTTCAGCGCCGACAGCTCACTATCTGGCCGGAAGCGGCTTACCACCGCCTCGACAAGCGCGAAGAGCCTGGCGACGGCGTCCAGAACGCGCTGCGCGGTCCGCCGAGCAAGAGACGGCTCCACGAGCAGGATGATCTGGACGTCGGTGTTCATGGCACGGAAGGAGCGCGTTACTTCGATACGTGCGCCGGCCATCAAGCACTCCTCGCCTCTACTGCCAATCCTCTCCTCGCCGGGTATGACGTCTACCAGGCCCCGCTGCACGCCTCAGGAACCACGCGTGCGCAGGCGGGGAACAAGAGCGCTCTCCTGCGGCTGGGTCGATGGAGATGCCGCAGGATCACGGGCGGCAAGTGCTCCCTGGCGGCGTGCGGATCGACGGACGGTACTCAGCTCATTGAGCCCGCTTTCCTGGCGCTGCGTACGGGGTGGCGGTGTTGCCTGAGCCACTGCTACCTGAGCAGGCTCGCCGGAGCCGGCAGCGGGGCTCCCCACGATCGCTGCCCAGAACCCTGCGGTAGCCAGCACACCACTTACAGCAACCATCCAGCGTGCCGGATCGTTAGTGCGTGAACGAGACATACGCTAACCCCCTATCGCTGTCTTAGGCGTGAACCGGGACCCGACTACACTCTGCCCGGCCTGCCGCCTGGAGGGTATCGCCGCCCTGCGGCCGTGTACCTATGCCGCAGGGCGGCGATACCCTTACGCCCGTGAGCCCGGGGTGGGCGTAGCCCGGGGACCCGGGCCGCGAAAGCCGGGGCCACCCTGTGGCACGATCTGGGTCATGAGCTGATCGATCCGCTGGGCAGCCTGCTGCTTCGCCTGGTTCGCCTGATCGGCTGTGATCCGCCCTGCAGCCACAGCCTGATCAATGCGCTGGTTGACAGCGTTCTTCAGCGCCGTCGCCACGTCGGCCGGGTTCTTGCCATGGGCCTGAGCTACCTGTGCTAGGGACTTCCCCGGCAGCTCCTGGCGCAGCTGGTCCACTGAAATGCCGATCGCCTGCGCCGCTGTGGCAAAGTCGATCCTGCCCAGGGCGAACCTGCCATGCTTCCTGCCACCAAAGCCGAAGCCAAAGCCGGGCTTGGTTCCCTGAGGCGGCAGCCCGACATCACTGCGCGCCTGGGCGATGGCCTCTTGCAAGCGCTCGATGGTGATGCCCAGCCGCCGCGCCAGCGCCTCCAGGAACGCCTGCGTGCTTGGTCGGGGCGTGACCTGTGCCGACGGCGTGGCTCTCGGGCTCGGCGTAGGAGTGGGGGCCTGCTGTGCGGCTGCTATGCCGAGGGCAGCCGCACTCACCACCAGTGCTGCACCCCCGGCAAGCACGCCTCGCCGCACCGCCGGGGAGAGCTTGGACAACGGATTCATCATCGAACCTTCCTCCACGTCAACCTCTTCAACTTCGATGCACTACACCGACTGCAATGCTGAGCCGGGGTATCGCTGTGGAGTGCTTATGGAACGACCTGAGCGATGTGCGACTCATGCATTACTGCATGGACTCTACAGCACGCCTGTGAAACTTCTGTGCAATGGATGTTAAGCGGCTGTAAACACCGGCTGAATGTTTCCTGAAAACCCTGCAGGGCCACGCCGTGCCGGCTGCTCTCACTCGATCCACAGCCCGATGTGGAACGTGGTTGCATACCCTTGTCCCTCCTGCGTGAGGGGCAGGAGAAGCTGGCTGCCGCCATCTCGGAAGATGCCGTCCTGGGCGTTCCGCAGCGTACGCTGGCCCTTCTGAGCATACAGCTGCCGGGCATGCACCTGGTCCGTGACTGCATCATCGAAATAGAGTTGGGACGTGAGCTTGTATCCTCGCTGCGAGGCAGGGTTAGTGCGGACCTTGAAGTGGATATGGACGGTGCGGCCCTGGCACCAGCAGGGATAGATGGTCAGAAACTGCATCTGTCCGTTCGCATCAGTCACCTGGTAGCCGCGCAGGAACTTCTTGCCCCTGGTGTTGAACTCGGGATCCTGGACATCTGAGTACACGCCCAGGGCGTCGCAGTGCGAGGGGTCCACTTGAGCGCCGGCGAGCGGGGTGCAGCCGCTCGCCGTCATCTGGGGGACTTGCAGCACCAGACATAGGGGCACGCCCGGCTTGATCGTGCTGTCCGAGGGGGTCAGGGCAGATGTCGGACCGGTCGAGCCGCTCATCCACGAGATAGGGTCCCTCAGTTGTGCCCGCGTGACCGCGCGGGATGCAGACACATGATATAGTTGGTGTTTTTCTGATCAGCTACGGGACGTCAGCCGGCCAGGCCTGCAACGTGACGCGGACCTGCTGCTCCTGCCAGGCGCGGTTGATCGTCACAGTGATGCTGTCTCCCGGCGCGTGGTCGGCCAGGCGCGCAGAGAGGTCGGCCATGGTGCGCACCGGCCGGCCATCGATGGCGGTAATCACATCGCCGGCACGCAGGCCGGCCTGCGCCGCAGGGCCGTTCGACACCATACTGCCCACCAGGATGCCCGTCTGGACCGTCAGACCTCGATCCCGCGCCAGGGCCGGATCAAGCTCCTGGGCGGTAATGCCCAGCCACACCGGCTCCAGGCGCGCCCCGGCCTCAAGCTGGGACAGCAGCCGCTTGGCCGTGTTGATCGGGATGGCGAAGCCGACGCCCACCGAGCCGGCGACAGGGCTCTCGATCATGGAGGTAATCCCGATCACTTCCCCGCGGGCATTCAACAGCGGACCCCCGGAGTTGCCGGGGTTGATCGGCGCATCGGTCTGGATCAGGCCGCGACGGGCCTGTCCGTTGCGGGGCTGCCAGGTGCGCCCCACGGCGCTGACGATGCCCTGGGTCACCGTCTGATCCAGCCCAAAGGGGCTGCCGATGGCGACCACCGTCTCACCCACCTCCACCTGGTCGGAGTCGCCCAGGCGCACTACCGGGACGCCTGCGGGGAGATCGACTGTGAGGAGGGCCAGGTCATTGCCGCGATCGGTGCCGAGCACCTGGGCCTTGCGCACCTCGCCGGTGCTGAAGCGCACGCTCACCGCCTGTGCGTTGGCCACCACATGGTAGTTGGTCAGGATCAGCCCGCGAGGATCGACCACGAACCCCGATCCATTGCCGGAGGGCGTCACTCCGCTGCGGGCCTGCCCGGCCACCGTGACGCGCACGACCGCCGGGCCGGCGGCGCTAAACACTGCGCCGGCAACGCTGGATGCCGGGGCCCCTTGGGCGACGACAGGCTGCGCCGTCATGAGCGGCGCCGTGACCGTCGGGCGCTGTGGGAGCAGCCAGTGCGTCGCCGCCACCGTACCGGCGGCGCCTCCGCCGAGGGCGCTCAGGGAAAGCGCCAGCACGAGCACACCGGCTATGCCGAGCCGGCGCGCCCGGCCCCCTGATGCCGGCACGGGCGGCGCTGCTGGCTGCTGTTCCGGCTGTATCGGATCGAACTGATAGGGAAACATCGTTCTTCCTCTCCTCCACCGAGCAACAGACCACGAGCCTTAGACGGTGAGGCGGTCTGCCCGCCTTGCTACCTCACGGCCCTTACCGCAGGCGCCTGAGGTTCCTCTGCGCCGGGCCTTGCTCTTGCCCGCGCTGTTGTCGGTGTGCCTAAAGGCTAGCAGGCGGATGTAAAGCCGGCGTGCAGAGAGTGTTAAACGGCTGTTAGCTATACTGTTTGGCGTGCCGGCCTGGGCAGCGAAGATTCACCGGCGGGGAGCACCTCGGTTCAGAGCAGGGCACGTGTAGAGAGAATGAGCAATCATGCTATGAGGGTACTAGGGACGCCCCGGCTGTTCGGGACGCTCCTGCTTACGCTGCTGGTGGCAGGGCTTGCGCTCGTGCCGGCCGGACGGTGGCCCGGCTGGGAGACCGCGCCGGCCGGCACAGTTTCACCATATGTGCCGGCCGCAGCGCCTCCGGCGGGCTCCCGGCCTGATGGTAGCGTGCGCTTCGCTGTGATCGGAGATTACGGGCTCGCCGGGCAGGCCGCCCAGGACGTGGCAAACCTGGTCATCAGCTGGGACCCAGACTTCATTGTTACTACCGGGGACAACAACTATCCCTCCGGCGCCGCCGGCACGATCGACCGCAACGTGGGGCAGTACTACGCGCGCTTCATCGCGCCGTATAGAGGCAGCTACGGGCCGGGCGCGACCACGAACCGCTTCTTCCCCGCCCTGGGCAACCACGACCTGGCAACCGCCGGCGCTGGACCATACCTGGAATATTTCACCTTGCCCGGCAACGGGCGGTATTACGATTTCACCTGGGGGCCGGTGCATCTGTTTGCCTTGAACAGCGACCCTCGTGAGCCGGATGGTGTCACCGCCGGCTCGGTCCAGGCGCAGTGGCTGCGTGCCCGGCTGGCTGCGTCAACCGCTCGCCTGCGGATCGTCTATATGCACCATCCTCCCTATTCGTCCGGACGGCACGGCTCAAGTGCCTGGATGCAGTGGCCGTATGGCGAATGGGGAGCACAGGTGGTTCTGGCCGGACACGACCATACCTACGAGCGGATTATGCGCGATGGCATAGTATACTTCGTCAACGGGCTGGGCGGCGTGAGCGCGTATCCCTTCCGCGCTGTGCCGGTCGAGGGAAGTGTGGTGCGCTTCAACAGTGACTTTGGCGCTATGCTCGTCACCGTCACTGCAGAGCAGGCCACCTTCGAGTTCATTACCCGCCGCGGTGAGCTGGTTGACCGGTACAGCATTGCTCTTGCCCCTCATCGAGAGTAAGACCGCTCAGCGCGTGATGCCGGCGCTCGCCTCTCCATAGGCGGTCCTGCAATCCTTCGCGAGCCTATCTACCGCGCTTATCAGCAGGCCGTATGGGATGCCTGGCGCTCTACTCGGACAGCGGAGGTCGTCAGCGTCGCGCTTCCGCACGTCCGATCTTGCCAGGGAGATAGAGAGGCTTCCGCGGCATCGCTCAGCCGATCGGTGTGCCCGGCGGCCGTCGGTCGCGCGCTCGGATCCGCTCTTCAGCGGCAAGGCGCTCCGGATCCGGCGGCGTCACCGTAAAGCGAGCTGAGGCACCGCTGCGTGCCAGCGCGTGCTGGAGCAGCCGCGCCTCCAGTTCCGCCTGCACCGCGGGGTACTCGGGCAGGCTATACAGGTTCTGCACCTCGCCGGGATCGGCCTCGAGGTCGTAGAGCTCGCCGTCGCCGTTGCCATAGCGAGCAAGCTTCCAGCGACGCGTGCGCACCATGGCCCGATCGCCGACGACGCTGAAGACGGCGTCACGATGCGGCGCTGCCGGATGGGCAAACAGAGGCGTAAGGTCTTGCCCCTGCACCGGGACATTGAAGCGCACCCCGAGATGCCGCAGGATCGTCGGCACGAGGTCAAGCAGGTCTGCCAGGGCATCCGTCTGCGTGCCGGCCGGCACGCCGGGGCCGCGCATGAGCAGCGGCACGCGCACCATGCTTTCATAGAAAAAGCTCTTGTAAATCAGGCCGTGGTCGCCCAGGGCATCCCCGTGGTCGCTGGTGAAGATCACCAGCGTTTCGTCCAATACGCTGGCGTTCTCAAGCGCGCCGAGCAGCTTGCCCACCTGGCGGTCAATGAGCGTCACCGTGGCCAGGTAATGGGCGCGGATGTGACGGATCAGCAGGTCGTCCATCCGGCTGAAATCAAGCAGGTAGACGGGGTTGGTCCCCGCCCGCTCGTGCGCCAGGCGCTGGGCCGCCGGCTTGGTTTCTAACTCGCCCGGGTACCCCACGGCCGGCGGAATAGGTGCGTGGGCATACAGGCCGACCAGGTCCGCGGGCGGATCGTAGGGATCGTGCGGGCTATTAAAGCTGACCCAGGCGAAGAAGGGCTCGTGCGCGTGGGCGCGCAGCCACTCCGCGCCGCGGTCCCCGATATAGCTGTCGATGTGCAGCTCCGGCGGCAGCGGACTGGTGTAAGCGCCCAGCCCTTCTGCGTAGCCCGGGTAGTTCAGCGGATGCAGCCGACGATAGCCCTGCGCCTCCAGCCACAGCGTGTAGTCATCACGGCGGTAGTAGTGCCGCTTGTCCTCGGCAATGATACGGTCCTGGAAGCCGCCCCAGTCGTTCCAGGAGTAGAAGTGCATCTTGCCGATCGCCGCCGTGCGATATCCGGCGGCGCCGACTTCACGCACCCAGACGGGCGTCTCAGGCGGGTACCAGCAGCCATTGTTCAGCACGCGATGGGTCAGCGGGTCCAGGCCGGTCATCAGCGATGCGCGCGCCGGCTGGCAGACCGGCGAGGGCGTGAAGGCATACCGGAAGACCATGTCTTCCCGCGCCACGCGGTCCAAGTTGGGCGTCTGCATGAAATCGAGGCCGTAGCAAGGTAGGGTATCCCAGCGCTGCTGGTCGGAGGTAATCAGCAGCACACGTGCCGGACGCTCGGGCATTGCTTCTCAGGCACTCCTAGCAGGTATTGTTAGTTCCTTTGCTGCTTTTATTCATAGATTGGGGTCAGCGGCCAGCGCGCCCGCGCTCGGCCAGGTAGCGGTTGGTCTGCGCTACGATCTCCCGCACCACCTCCCGTGCCGGAGCGCGGTTCTGCCAGAGCGCCTGCAGCTGGGGCGTGAAGATCTCCCGCTCGATGTCGTTCCAGAGCGGGAAAATGGGGTCCAGCCGCACGACGAGCTGGCCGGTGCGAGCAACGGCGCGGTTCTTCGGCGGCTGATCAGGTTCCTGGGCCAGCAGCCAGTCCAGCACGGACTTGCGGCCGGGGAAGCGCACCGGCGCCATAAGCTGGTGCGCCTCAGGGCTGCTCAGGAACTGCAACACAGCCCACCCCTCTTCCAGTGCTGGGGCAGACTGCACCAGGAACCAGCCGACGCCGCCGCCGGTGGTTACCCGCCTGCCCTGGCCCTTGGGCGTCACCGCCAGGTCCCATGGCATCTTGGCCAGCTGCCTGGCCTCGCCGATACGGGCGATAGGAAAGATTGCCATAGCGGTCAGGCCTTCAAAGAACGCCTGCTGGCTGCCGGCCAGCGCCGGAGTCTGGCGCTGTGTCTCAGGGTCGGGCGCCACACCATGGCGGTACACCAGGTCCTGCATGAACTGCAGGGCTTCGATAGCCCGCGGGTCGTCGAGCGTGCAGCGCGTGTAGTCGTGGTCGAAGAGCTCCGCGCCGTTCGTGGCAATCCACTGCCAGTAGCCGCCGCGCAGGCCAGTGTTCAACACGAAGCCGTATTGGGTAACGCGTCCTGCGCTATCGCGGGTGGTAAAACGCCGCGCGTAATCGAGGAACTGGTTCCACTCCCAGCCGGTCGCGGTGGAGAAGTCGCCGGCCGGCGGGGCCAGGCCTTCCCGCTGGAACGCCGACAGGTTGACATAGAAGCTCTGGTGAGAGAAATCACGCAGCAGGGCGTAGAGCTTCCCCTTCCAGCGGTATTGGTCGAGCGACTCGGGAATATAGTCACTGAGGTCGTACCGGTCGCGCTTGATGCGGTCGTCAAGGGGGGCGAAGTGCCCCTGGTCGGCGAAGACCACCCCCTCGCTGGCGCTCATGCTGACGAGCTCCGGCGGCGTGCCGGAGGTCAGCATCGGCAAGAACTTCTCCACCACATTCCCGGTCGCCAGCAGGAACTGCGCCTTGGGGCCCGACGGGTGCATGGCCTCCCAGCGCTGGATCAGCTGATCGATCAGGCCGCGCTCCACCTGGCCGCTCGTGCTCATGAACGTTACTGTGACATCCGTGCGCAGTGCGACGGTTCCTGCCGGTGTTTCCCGCGCGGGGCGGGGTCGGCCGCAGGCGCTGATCAACCCCAGCGCGGTCGCGGCGCTGCACCCATGGAGCAGGGCACGTCGAGTGAACTGGAAGATCTGGCAGCATGCACTCGATGCCATGGCACGCCTCCATGCTCGAACATGCTCATCGATTATTCTCTTCTAAGCTTCCGAAACCGTTAAGCTTCCGAAACCGTTGAAAGACGCGGAATTAGCGCAACATAAAAACAGGCCACGTACGCGATCTTCACGTCGCCACGGCAAGAGCACGTACGCCCGGGCACCAGGCAGTATAGTAGGGGGTGCTCCGGCGCCTGACAAGGCAGAGACACTGGGTGCGGTGCACCTCTGCCTTCGATAGGCGGGCGCCCGACAATATGGGGGCGCTGCACCGCCTCCTCCAAGACGAAACACGGCCAGCCGTACCCTTGACGCCTGGAGAAGACGCGTGCTATAGTGCGTGGGTACAAAAATTAATTAACGAAGTGCAAGGACACAGCAGCATGGTGTCCTTGCAGGCGCCGAATCCGCCGTCACGTGCGGCGGAGCGGGGGAACCGCTCTTTGGGGTGAATCCGGTGCTCCCGGCATGGTTGCGTGGGCATACTAATCCCGTGCCCGCCGGCACGGTGGGCGCACCGGTAGGGTAGCGCTCTTTCGGCCCGAACCCGTCAGCTAACCTCGCAGGCAGCACGAAAGAGAGGTCGGGCGCACGTGCCGGCAACGGCCCGGGGCTCAGTACCTCGGGCCGTTACGCGCGTGATGCCTCATGCCCTCCGCCGCCCATCAGCGGATGTCCGGCGCGTATCGGAGTCAGGACCTGTATGGTACTTCCGCCGGCTGACGATCTGGAGCGCGACAGCGACATCCCGCACGAGCCTCCCTGGTGGCAACGCCTCCCACAGCTTGCCGGGCTACCGGCACCGGTGATGCTCCTGGTTGTGGCCGTTGTCCAGCGTGAGGATGGCGAGTTTGTTGCAGATGCGCTGACCAGTCAAGGCTACCCGGTGACCCGGCTGCGCACGGCTGGAGGGTTCCTGCGCCAGGGAAATGAGACGCTGCTCCTCGGCGTTCCTGCCGGGGCACTGCCGGGCGTGCTGGAGAGCATTCGCCTGCACTGCCGGACGCGCACGGAAGTGCTGGTACCGGATACGGTTGAAGAGTTCGGGACATCCTGGACAGGCACGCCGATCACAGTCACGGTGGGTGGGGCGACGGTCTTTATCCTGCCGATCGAACGGTATGAGCGGCTCGCCGGCTGCCGGCCGGGCGCAGCCTGCTCACCCAGTGCTGCGGCAAGCCTGGCTCGTGGAGGAACTATGGAGGACGGGACGAAGCTTATCATCGCGATTGTGCACGCCGATGATGCGGACCGCGCGATTCGGGCGTTGCTTGAGCAGCAGATCCGTGTGACGCGCATCAATACCGTCGGTGGCTTTCTCAAGCGGGGTAACGTCACGCTGCTCGTCGGCGTCGATGCCGCACTGGTGGACACGGTCATCGAGACGCTCAGCAAGGTAGTGAGCCGCACGCATGTGAGCCAGCCGTCCAGTGCTTCACCGGACCAGGCGGCGCGCGCCACGATTTTTGTCCTCGGCACGCAGCGCTTCTTACAGATTTAGGCGTACAGACAGTCGGGGCACGGCAGCACTGCACCTCTCCGAGAGGCACCGAGAGGCACCAAGCGGCCCTTGCATGCCGTGCCCTTACTCTGTCTTTGCCTTCTTGCCCGGCGCAGGGCGCTTCTCCTCGACCCATCCCCAGGTGAACTCCAACGGGCCGATGACCACGGTGTCGCCGGGCTGGATGCCTGCCTCCTCCAGGGCCTGCGTGACGCCGAGGCGGCGCAGGCGTTGCTCCAGCCACAGCAACGCTTCGGGATTGTCGGGGTCCGTCATCGCCGCCGCCCGCTCGGCGCTCCGGCCGTGCACACGCCAGATCTCCCCGTCACGCTCGATAACGAAGTGATCCGGATGCACGACCGGCTCGACACGCGCTCCCTCCACCAGCGGTGGCGGCGGTGGGAGCTCTTTGAGCATGCGCGCCACCTCATTGATTACCTCCTGGACGCCCTCGCCGGTTGCTGCCGAGATAGGGAATACCTTGTACCCGCGCCGCTCAAGCTCGGCCTTGATACGCGGCCAGTTTGCCCGCGCTTCGGGCAGATCCATCTTGTTTGCGGCGACGATCTGGGGCTTTGCAGCCAGTTCCGGGCTGAAGGCCGCGAGCTCCTGGTTCACTACCTCGAAGTCATGGAGTGGATCGCGCCCTTCCTGCCCGGATGCGTCGAGTATATGGATGAGCACCCGCGTGCGCTCAATATGCCGGAGAAACTCGTGCCCCAGCCCCGCGCCGGTGTGTGCGCCTTCGATCAGGCCGGGGATGTCGGCCAGCACAAAGCTAAAGTCCCCGACGTCTACCACTCCCAGGTTCGGCACAAGCGTTGTGAAGGGATACGGCGCGATCTTTGGCTTCGCTGCCGTGACCGCGGCTAAGAACGTTGACTTGCCCGCATTGGGGAAGCCAATCAGGCCCGCATCTGCCAGCAGCTTCAGCTCCAGGTCGAGCCAGCGCTCTTCGCCGGGTTCCCCGCGCTGGGCCATGGTCGGCGCCTGGTTCGTCGCCGTAGCGAAGTGCACGTTGCCCAGACCGCCGCGTCCGCCGCGCGCCACCAGCACACGCTGGCCGGGCTCGCTTAGATCGGCGATCACCTCCCCGGTCGTGGCATCCCGCACGATCGTGCCGAGCGGCACTTTAATGATTAAATCCCGCCCCTTCCGGCCATGCCGGTGCGCCGGCCCGCCGGGGGCGCCATCCTCGGCAATGAAGCGCTGGCGATGCCGGAATGCGGAGAGGGTGTTCTGTCCCGGATCGGCTTCAAGGTAGACGCTCCCACCGCGGCCGCCGTCACCACCGTCGGGACCTCCACGAGGCACGTACTTCTCGCGGCGGAAGTGTACCATGCCGTCGCCGCCTTTGCCGCCGCGCACGTAGATACGCGCCTCATCGTAATAGATCGTCATGGTTCTCTGTGTGCTGCTCTGTACTTGATCACGCCGTGCCTGCCTGCGCCGTGTCTGACCAGGCTGCCGCCCACCGCACGCAGGACAAGAAAATCGCCCTTGCCTACTGACCAGCCGATGGACCGACCGGCGGTACAGGTCTACCGAGAGATTGTACCCTGCCGCCAAACCTTTTTGCCTGTCCAAGGATAGTATGTGCGGAGGGGTTGCATCCCGCATCGAACAGGGAACCGGTATGGACGAAATGGACGAAGAGGAACAGGACGCCATTGCCCGGCTGAAGCACGGCGACATCGGCGGGCTGGAGACGCTGGTGCGGCGGTACCAGGTGCCGGCCGTGCGCGCAGCCTTTCTGGTCACTCATGATCGTGCACTGGCCGAAGACATCGTGCAGGCAGCGTTTGTGCGGGCGTACGAGCGCATCAAGCACTTCGACGCCCGGCGCCCCTTCGGTCCGTGGTTTTTGCGTAGCGTGGTCAATGACGCTGTCAAGGCAGTCATGCGTGCAAAGCGCCGGGTCTCGCTGGGACGCGAGACTGACCCGGTTACCTTGGACGAACAGGTAACAGACCCCGCCCCCGGCCCGGACATGCTGGCGGAGCAGGCCCAGACGCGCGAGGCTCTCTGGGCCGCTATAGGCAAGCTCCCACCGGAGCAGCGGGCTGCCATCGTGCTGCGCTACTACCTCGGCTTGAGCGAAGCCGAGATAGCCGGAAGGATGGACTGTCCGACGGGCACCGTCAAATGGCGCCTACACGCCGCACGCGAGCATCTGCGCGCCCTGCTTAGCCCAATGTTTCCATCCCGCGCTGCTGCTGAAGGGACGGATACCCGGACCGCCGTGGAAGTGCGAGTCTCAGCAGATCTCGCCACCTCATGTACGGAGGCATGCCATGAATGAACGCGCGCACCGGATGACCGTGGTGCTGGATGCCTATGCCCGCCGGCATGTGCCTGATGACCTGGATCTGTGGCCGCAGATCCAGGCCCGGCTCCAGATACAGCGCGGGCAGATGGAACAGCGTCTGGGGCGAGCCGGCATTCGTTTCAGACCGGTGCTTCGCCGAGTTGCTCCCATGCTGCTGGCCGCCGGGCTGCTGGTGGTGCCCTTGCTTATCACAGAGTTCTGGCCCGACGTTCAGCGACGGCATGCCGCGGCGCGCGTGCTGCTGGCGCTCAGCGAAGTCGCCGCGGCGCAGCCTGTCGAGCAGACTGCGGCGCAGTCTGGCTATCGCTATACCAAGTCAGAGGGGGCATACCTCTCGACTATGGCCGGCCCAAACACCCCGCCGTTCTCGGTCCTGGTCCCCAAGACGCGCGAGCTCTGGATCGCCCCGGACGGCTCAGGACGTTTGCGTGAGACCCCCGGAGAGCCGATCTTTCTGGGCGAGCGCGATCGCGCCCGTTGGCAGGCTGCAGGCCGACCCCAAGTCGTCTTCACCCACAGCCGGGACTTTACGCCGGGCGAGCTGCACTACGAAGACCTAGCTACTCTGCCTACCGATCCCAAAGCGCTGGCGGCAGTCATCCGTCAGCGCGCCACTATTCCCTCCGGCCCTCCGGTAGATGTCGAGATGTTTATCCTCGTTGGAGACCTGCTTCGAGAGACCGCCGCGCCGCCGGCGCTGCGCGCTGCGCTCTACCAGGTAGCTGCCCAGATCCCCGGAGTAGAGCTCGTGGGCACCGTGACCGACCGCGCCGGCCGTACCGGGGTGGCTGTCGCAAAGACCACCAGCCACTTTGGCAGCAAGCAGCGCCTCGTGTTGATCTTTGATCCTGCGACCTCTGCGTTGCTTGGGGAGGAACGCGTATTACTCGAACCGGTGGATTGGCTCGATGCAAAACCGCCGGTCGTGATCAGCTACACGACGTACCTTGAGTCACGGATCGTGCTGGCCTTACCGTGACCTTGCTCCGGAATGGAACACGCCCATGATGCCCACCGGAGAATCCTCACGCCACGGAGTGCATAGGCATAAGCACATAAAAGTAATCGATACCATCGACCGGCCGGATAACGCTGGGGCTGGTCGGGCCGGTGATCTCCAGCGCCACTTCCTCCGTCTTCAGCACGCCCAGCACATCGCTCAGGAAGCGGGCGCTATACGCCACCTGGATCTCTTCACCTTCCACCAGCGCATCGAGCTCCGAGACATTGTCGCCCACTTCAGCTGCATTGGCGCTCACCGCCACGCGGCCGGGCACCAGCTCCTGACCGCTGGGGAACACCTGCAGCTTCACCACATTCGCGCTTTCCCGCGCAAAGAGCGAGGCGATCCGCACCGTCTGAGCAAGCTGTCCCGTCTTTGCCACCACCCGAGTGGCATAACTCTTCGGCACCACCTGCATGTAGTTGGGGAACTGTCCCTCGATCAGCCGCGAGACCAGCGTCACACTGCCGCTGCGGAAGAGCACCTGGCTCTTGTTCGGCGTTACCGTCATCTCCACCGGCTCGGTTGCATCGTCGCCGATGATGCGCGCCAGCTCCTGCAGCGCCTTCGCCGGCACGATGATGTTCAGCCCCTCGACCTCCGGCGGCAGCGGCTGAGCCAGCTCTGCAGTGCGCACGGCCAAGCGATAGCCATCCGCAGCGGCCATTGTTATCTCACGCTCTTTGAACGTGACATTCACCCCAGCCCATACCGGCCGGCTTTCGTCTGCGGCAGCAGCAAAAGCGACCTGCTCGATCATCTGGCGCAACAGGCCGGCCTCCAGCACAGCGGTCGGCCGCTCTTCCGGCTCAGGGATAGGCGGGAACTCCTCCGGATCAATGCCCTTAAGGTTTGCCTGAATGCGCTGGCAGCGTACCGTGAGCGTAAGCGTACTGCGGTCGACCACGAGGTCCACGCGATCTGCCGGAAGCTGATTGACAAAATCGCTTAAAAGGCGCGCCGGCACAGTGATGGCGCCGTCTTCTTCCACTTTTGCGCCGATCCAGCAGGTGATGCCGATCTCCAGGTTCGTGGCCGACAGCTTCAGCCGTCCGGCGTCGGTAGCAATGAGGACATTGCTGAGTACCGGCAGCGTGGTACGTGCGCTAATCACGCGGCCAACGGTGGCCAGACCACGGGCTAGGTTTTCCTGGTGACACGAGGCTTTCACGGAAGTCCTCCCCTTGTAGTTCCCTCACCGATCGGGACACATCCCCTAATCTCTCTGTTTATCCTCAGACCTCTCTTCAGATCCTCAGAGAGGCGCTCAAAACACCAAAGTTCTTAAATATCGCCGTACCCGGAGACGGGCCGTGGATGGTGTGCACATCGTCCTGCGCTTCCCCAACATATAGTATCCAGTTCCTTCGCGCGTCTCCATATGCCGCGCCTGCCGGCTCGAGCGGATGCCTCTGGATGTGGATAATCGGGCCCAGCACTGTGGAAAGTTGCAGGGACTTTTCCCCAGCAGTCCCCAGCGCCGGCGGGTGGAGCAGGTCGATTGCGTGCGGCATATGCAGCCTCTACACATTCCCGCCACCGCGCGGCCGGCACTTATCCACAGGTAGAGCAGGTTATCCACAAAAACGCGCGCGGTTATCCACAGGCCCGCCCCTATGCCTGGGAGTCGATGCTCGAGGCCGCCAGCATCGCACGGATGGCATTGACCTGCTCGCGCAGGGTGCGATCGTGCTCCAGCGCGGCGGCGATCTTCTCGATGCCATGCATGGCAGTGGTGTGATCGCGCCCACCCATCTCGGCGCCGATCTCCGGCAGGCTGGCGCGGGCATCCTCTCGCATCAGGTACATGGCCACGTGCCGCGGCACGACAATGCTGCGGTCGCGGGCCTTGCCGCGCAACGCCTCCGGCGTCACACTGTAGTATCGCGCTACTGCGTCCAGCACCTGCTTGGGCGACACAGCAACGCGGCGCACCCCGAAGAGCGCATCGCCGAGTGCCTTCGCGGCGGTGTCGGGTGTGAGTGGGAGGCGGTTCAGGGAGGCATAGGCCAGCACGCGCGTCAGGCTGCCTTCCAACTCACGGATATTACTCTGCACCCGCTGAGCAATGAACTCTAGCACGGCTGCCGGCACGTGCTGGCGCTGGAGTTCAGCCTTCTGTCGCAGGATGGCCACGCGCGTCTCAAAGTCGGGCCGGCCGATGTCGGCGATCAGGCCCCATTCGAAACGCGAGCGCAGCCGCTCCTCCAGTGTAGCGATCTCGCGCGGCGGCCGGTCGCTGGAGAGCACGATCTGTCGGTTCTCGCCGTGCAGGGTGTTGAACGTGTGGAAGAATTCTTCCTGAGTCTCCGCCTTGCCGGCGAGAAACTGAATATCGTCGATGAGAAGTATGTCTGCAGTGCGATACTTGTTGCGGAAGTGCTCCATACGGTTCGTGCGGATCGAGTTGATGAAGTCGTTCGTGAACGTCTCGCACGAGACGTAGAGCACCTGCACAGTGGGATGAAGCTGGGCGGCGCGGTGGCCAATGGCATGCAGCAGATGGGTCTTTCCCAGGCCGACGTCGCCATACACAAAGAGGGGATTGTAGGCGCCGGCCGGATGCTCGGCCACAGCCAGCGCCGCGGCGTGCGCGAGCCGGTTGGAGCTGCCCACGATGAAGTGCTCGAACGTATAGCGCGGGTTCAGGCCCGGCACGCCCGACGGTCCCAGGCCGAGCGAGACCTGGCGTGCCGGCGCTGGACCGGTGCGCCGACGCCGCGCCGGCGCACCGGCCGGTGGAGCATGGGACGCCGGTGTGTCTGCGCCCGGGAGCAAGCTCGCTGTCGGGCCTGGGGCCGTCTCTCCAGGCGTAACTACCACGTGCACACGCACGGCGCGCCCCAGCGTCGCCGTAAGGGCCTGCTGAATAAGCGTGCTGAAGCGCTGCTCCAGCATCTCCTGGGCAAACGGACTCTCCGCACCAAGGACGAAAACGCCGTCCTCAAGTGAGACGGCGTGGGCAGCACGAAGCCAGGCATACTGGGCAGCGCTGGTGGTGGCACTCAGCCGTTCCAGCGCTGCCTCCCACACGGAGGTTGCGTCCATCTCGCCTTACGCAGCCGATCAGACAGCGAGGCATTTTTGCTGTGCCCCAGTACTTTCCTGTGCCTGAAGAACGGCTGGCCTGCAGGCAGGACGCGGCCACACCGGAGCGGCCGTATACTCATAGCGGGGAAGACAGGAGATGGGCAACCCGCTCTTCATCCAGCTTTGCCTCGTGCTGCTGGTCTTCATCGTCCTGTTCCGCGTGACGCAGTTTTACCAGGTGCTCGCCATTCTGGCCGGTGCCTGGGTGCTCGCGCAGGCATGGAGCCGGCTGACGGCGCGCGGCTTTCGGTACCGCCGTGTGCACGAGCAGCGGGTCTTCTGGGGCGAGCAGATTCCAGTACACCTGGAGCTCGTGAACCACAGCCTGCTGCCGGTGCCCTGGGTGCGGGTGGACGAGGACCTCCCACCCGAGCTGGCCACGGCCCCTATCTTCCGGCGGGTGACGAGCCTGGGCCCGCGCAGCCGGCGCGACCTGCAGTACACCCTCATAGGGGCGCGCCGCGGGTACTACCGCATTGGTCCGCTCTATGTGGACCTGGGGGATGTGCTCGGCATAGCACGCCGGCAGCTCCGTGGTCCAGCTACCTATGTAACCGTGTACCCACGCATTGTGCCGCTGCAGCGTCTGGGCCTTCCGTCGACGACGCCGCTGGGAGATGTGCGTACCCGGCAACCGATCTACGAGGACCCGGCGCGGGTGGCCGGCATGCGGGAATACATACGCGGCGATAGCGTCCGGCGCATTAACTGGAAGGCCTCGGCTGCATCGGGCAGGCTGCAGGTGCGGCTCTTCGAGCCGGCTATTAGTGTCGAAAGTGTGATCTTCCTGGACATGAACGTCGACGGCTATGCCGTAGCCTATCGTGACGATGCGATGGAGTTCGCGGTGGTGATCGCTGCCTCGCTGGCGTACCACATGGCTGCGTTGCGGCAGGCCGTCGGGCTGGTGACGAACGGCCGTGATGCGGCGCTGGAACTCCCACGGCCTCATCCTGCCGGCGTGTACCTGCCGGCGCAACCCGAGCCGAACGGTCGCCCGGCCGCACCGTCGGCGCCTGAACCGGAAGGGCTCCTCGTCCTGCCGCCCGGCAAGGGCCGCGACCGATTAATGCGGGTGCTTGAGCTCCTGGCGCGGGTGCAGGGCCGGCAGGCGCTGCCTATTGCTGCGGCGCTGCCGGCGCAGGCGGCGCGGTTGCCCTGGGGAGCGCTGCTGATCGTCATCACCGGGGAGCCGACGCGAGCGCTGGTGGATGCCCTGTACGCCGAGCGGCGGCGCGGCTTCCGCACCTGGCTGATCGCCACCCAGGGCGCTGCGAGTGCTGAGGTGCTTGCCATGGCGCGGGCGCTTGGTATCCGCGCCGATGTGGCGCGCGACGACCGTGCGCTGTCGCGCCTGGCGCGTTCCGCCGGAGTTTAAGAACTTGCCGGAGGCTCTGGGGCGGGCGAAGCGGTCTCAGAGGCCGAGGTCGTTGCCGCGTCCTGGGACTGCTCGCTCGCAGGCGACTCGGGTGGTGCGGCGGGCTGGTGGACCTCCGGATCGGTTAGGAAGAGCAGCGCCTCAGGCAGATGGAAGGTGGCGAACGAGTAGTTTGCCATCGGCAGCCAGTGCTCGTACGCTTCCTCGCTGGAGCCCTGCCACGTCAGCACGATCATCCAGGTGTCGGCGTAGATAAGCCAGATCTTGCGCTTGCGGACCGCAGCGCCCTCGCGGAAGGTGAAGATGCGCTCCAGCCTGATCAGATTCCCCAGTACCAGCTCAGATGAGGCGTGGATTGTACAGTCGGTAAACTGGGTCAGTCCCTCGCGCGCACCCAGCACTAGGTCGTACAGATCGTCGGCCCTGACGGGGTGCTCTAACGGTGTGATCCAGGCGGCAAACCATGTGTGCGGGTCCTCCGGGGTCGGCGCGAAGAGGATCCCGTCTCTATCCTCCAGCTTGACCTGGTGCCAGTTCGTAGGATACCGGATGCTAAAGCGGCCCAGGGGATCGCGATAGGTTGTTACACCAACGAACTGGGCCGGCGGTCGCTCACCCATGCCTGCTTTTCTCCTTCCTGCCGGGCCTGTCTAGATACGCTCCGTGCGCCCCGGGTATTTTTCACATCCCTGTCTTCCGCCTGTAATACTGGTGGACACCGGCCAGCGTGGCGGGGAGCACCTCATACCGATCGCTCAGCTCAGCCAAGTAGTCGAGCAGGGCATCCAGGGTGACGCTCTGCGGCTCGCGGTCCCCGTAGTAGTCGAAGCAGTTGCGGGTATAGAAGCAGAGCGTGCGGAACGGCACTCCGGCCTCTTCCATGCGCTGCAACTGCACCTCAATGAGCGGGCGGTGCCAGAGCTCGACCGTGCCGTTTTCAATTGCCAGATCAGGGGCGAGACCACCGCGCTCCTGCTGCGCATCGGTCGTCACCGGGATCTCCAAAAATGGCAAGGCGCCGGCGCGAAGCCGATTGTGCGGGTCGGTGTAGTGAGGCTCCCGCTCCGCGCCGGTCCATACAGCGGCGTGCTTGCTCACCCGGCGCCCCGGGTTGGACACTGAACCCTGCCGAAACCCAAGCTCGTAAAGGACAGAAAAAGTCTCGTCGCTGGCCGAGAACATGGCGGAGCGCACCGACTGCGGGCGGATGCCGAGCGCGGCCTGCAGCCGCTCCAACGCCAGTGCCACGATGGCGCGCTGCTGCTCGCGGCTATACTGGCCCAGGTATTGCTTGAAGCGGCCGGCATCCAGGCTCTGCGGATGGATGTACAGTCCAAGCTCAACGCCACGATCGAGGAGCTCCTCGGCAAAGGGCCCGTGCTCCTCGGCGCACTGGGGCGTAAGGAAGAGGGTGGCGTGATAACCGGCAAGCTGCAGGCGGGTGCAGAACCCCTCGATCGCGCGGGCACTCTGTTCCCATGTGGTTGGCCCGGGTGGCTCCACACGATTCCCTGCCGGCAAGCAGTCCATTGTAAAGACCACGCAGAGTGGCGTCTTCAGCGACATAGAATGCCTCGTCCCGGCAACCAGGGGCTGCGCTCCCGGAACCCCAGAGCCACAGGAGCTGTGCGTAGGCACTAGTTAAGTATAGTGCATACCATGCCAGTCTGCTCGTAGCCTGGTGCCATCACGCGGCCGACAGGCAGACATCAGGCGATGACGCGACCAACCTGGTAGACTTTACCCGGCTCCTGTAGGACAGACGTTGCAGGGGGGCGACTGTTCTGGCGCAGCCCAGGAGGGAGGAAGCATGGCGACCATTGTATGTGCTCGTTGCGGGGCAACAGCTGAGATGATGGAGCGCCCGCCGCTCACCGGCAGGCTTGGGCAGCTGGTGCAGCAGCAAACCTGTCCCGACTGCTGGCGCGAGTGGAAGCAATTCTCGGTGAACCTGATTAACCATTACGGCCTGATGCCCATGGTGCCCGAGCACCGCCAGCAGATCTTCGCCATGATGCGGGAGTTCCTGCAGCTCAAAGAGACCGAGACGACAGCGTAATTGTGCAGCATCCAGCTCAGGCACGCTTGTACGGCAGCGCCTCCAGCAAGACTTGGCCACTCAATGACTCAAACTCCGGGTCTTTGTGGAGGAGAAGCGCGTTCTGCCGGATAGCAAATGTAGCAATGGTAGCATCGGCCAGCGAAATGCGGTGAACAGCCTTGAGGCGGGCTGCTGTGAGCAGCGTCGGTTCGTCCACATTCCACAGGATCGTTACCGGCAGACGTTGGGTCAGGGCGTACCGTCGGTCGGCCTCGGCCTGACCTTGTTTCTGCTGGGTGATGTAATACACCTCCAGCAATCCTAGCCAGGGAAGCAGAACTTCGCAGTGACGGAGCACGTACTCAACGCGCGCTGCTCCCTCCTCGTTCTCGATGAGAGTGAGCAGCGCAGAGGTGTCGAGCAGATATCGCTCATCACTCACGCTGGCGGTCCTCGCGTCGAGCTGCCAGCAGCCGTTCGACTAATCGCTCCCCCTGCCCGCGGCCGCGTAAAGCAGTTACCGCATCGGCCGGGACCGGAACAACCCTGATGGTCTCCCCATTGTCCAGCCACACGAGACGGTCGCCTTGCCGGATATGGTACCGCCGCCGTATTGCTGCGGGAATAACCGTCTGACCACGCTTCGTGACCGCCGTCTCCATACCGCTCACCTCTCCTCGGAGTGTACAAGATACTACGGGAAAATACAGGTCATTCACCAGATATTGCTTGCAAGGGGGCTAGAAGTATGGTGGTGCTGGTGCCGGCATGAGCGTAACAAGCTGGGCAGAGCAAGCACAAGGAGGACGTATGCTTCGCGTATTAACCTCGCTTGCGCCTAGCCTCGGGGCCGTAGTCCAGTTGCTCTGGCTCGTGGTGTGCGGTGTCGTGGCCCACGCACAGAGCGCGCCTGAACGTGTAAGCGTAACGCAACAGTCGGTGGACCCTGCTGCGGGATCACCGCCGGTGCCGAGCCGGTGGGCCCAGCGCGCCCCTCTGCCGGAGCCTAACTCCGAGATTGCGGTGGCGGAGCTCGACGGGAAGATCTACGTCATTGGAGGCTATCCCTCTACCCGTGCGATCGTTGCGACAGTGCAGGTCTACGATCCTGCGATCGATAGCTGGGCGTTGACCACGCCGCTCCCGGTGCCGCTGCACCATACGATGGCAGCCGCCGCCAACGGAAAGCTCTACGTGATCGGCGGTGAGACCAGTCCCTCGAGGGTCGCCGTTGGGCCGACCATCTATGTGGACACCGTGTATGAGTATGATCCCGCAACTGCCACGTGGACCCAGCGGGCACCGATGCCCACGGCGCGCAGTGCAGGCGCAACCGCGGTCATCGACGGGAAGATCTATGTAGCCGGCGGACGTCCACCGCGCGGGCATGACTTCGCGGTATATGATCCGGCCACCGACACGTGGACGGTCCTGCCAGACCTGCCTACCCAGCGCAACCACCTCGCCGCGGCGGCGATCAATGGCAAGGTGTATGTGGCCGGAGGCCGCTTTGGGGGCGGCGTGGGCAGTGAGATGACCGCCGCCTTGGAGGTGTACGATCCGGCCACAAACACTTGGTCGGCCCTTGCCCCCATGCCGACGCCGCGCGGGGGTGTTAACGGCATCGCCGCCAATGGGTGCCTGTACGTGTTCGGCGGGGAAGGCAACGACACCCATCCGCTCGGCATGTTCGACAACGTAGAGGTCTACAATCCGGCGACCAATAGCTGGCAACGCCTGGACCCCATGCCGGTAGCCGTGCATGGGGTGACCGGGGCAGCGTTCATTGACGGCTGGATCCATCTGCCCGGCGGCGGCACGGCCCGCGGCGGGAGCAGCGGCTCGACCCTTCACCAAGTCTTTCGTGCCGACCTCGTGTGTGAGTGAGAGAGCGGCCCAAAAACGGGCTGTGGTACGGGAGGAAAGCCGGAGCCCACGGTGGAGCGCCGGCTCTCCTTCCGGCGCTCCACCGTGGGCTCCACGGTTGCTTAACTATCTTCCCTTTTTTATACTACTACTTTATACTACTACTTAATCGTCTTCTTGAGGATCTGATCCACCAGCGGCGTGAACTCTTCGATGGCCTGCTTGGCCGACTTGGTCCCGCGCAGCACTTCGTTGCGTACCCGCGTGTCGATCTCGTTGGCCATGTCTCCATAGAAGGGATGGATCGGCAACACGCGGGCGAACGGCACCTCGTCGAAGAAGATGCGGTTATTGACCGGCGGGGTCTTCTTCATGAAGACATCGGACTGGGCCACCGACTTCCGTGAGGGTTGCAGCACGCCCAGGTCGGTGAGGAAGGTCATACCTTCCTTGCCCATAGCGAACTTGAGCAGTTCCCACGTCTCCTCGCGGTACTTGCTGCCGGCGGCCACGGCGAAGATCGACCCGGTAAGGAGCTGAGCGCGCTGCTTCGTGGTAGGGCTCACCGGCATGGGCATGACGTCCCACTCGAAGTCGCGCACCTGGCGCAGCAGCGGCACGTTCCAGCGGCCGTTGTTGTATGTAGCGACCCTGCCCATAGCGAACGCGGCCACCTTGCTGTTGGCATTCATGCCCTTGAGGTCGTCGGCGTTGGGCGCCACGCGCAGCCTGGCCTGGAAGTCCGCCCAGAACTGGAGTGCCTCGACCACCTGCGGCTGGGTCATGGTCGAGCGCGTCGGTCTGTACGGGTCGTCTACTGCCTCACCGCCGTTCGACCACGCCCAGATCATCCACATGCCCCACCAGTCTTCCTGTACGTAGCCCCACTGGGTGACCGTATCACCCTCGCGCTTGGTCACCTGGCGCGTCATCTGTAGGAACTCGTTCCAGTCCCAGGGGCGGTCGGGTGGCGGCGGCTTGATGCCCTCTTTGTCAAAGATCGTCTTGTTGTAGTACATGGCGCGCACGGCGATCTCTTTGGGCAGGCCGTAGAGATCGCCCTGGCCGTAGCCCTTGCCGTCGTAGCGATAGGGCTTGAGGATTTCAGGGAAGAAGTCGTCGATGTCGAACTTATCGCGGCGGATCAGTGCATCCAGCCCCAGAAAGACCCCTTGCTCGATCCAGCTTGCCGCGTCATTGATCGTGCTGAACATCAGATCGTCGGGGCGTCCGCCGGCCACCCGGGCGAGCTGTTCGGAGCGCCCGGACGGCGCCTGCTCGACGGTGATGTTCGGGTATCGCTCGGAGAACTTCGCGGCGGCGGCTTTATAGGTATCCTCCTCGGCAGAGCCGCCGCCGCCCGGCATGGCCCAGGTCAGCGTGATGCGCTCCTTGGTAAGCTGTCGAGGCTGCTCAGCCCCTGTCGAGGCGCCGGAGCCGCCGCGGCCGGCGCATGCCTGTGCCAGCGCTGCCGCAGCCGCACAGGCCGCACTTCGGATCATGGCGGCGCGGGTAAGCGCCGGGCGGGAACTGGTGAAAGAGCGCATGCGATCCTCCTTAGTGCGTGAACTCGCCGGTATGCTCCTTTACGAGCACAGTACGAACACAGTACGAGCACAGTACGAGCACAGATAGTACGAGTACAGACGGAACGTGCGGGTCCGCACGCAGGCCAAGCCTCACGGTCATCGCGGTCCCTGCGAGCTCGCAGCGGGAACGCGTTGCCGCATGCTCGCGATGCAAGCACGCAGGACATTGGACACCGATTGTTTCCAGTGTAACAGATTTGCTGCTTCGCTGGAGGGGGCGCGCGCTAGATGCTCGCGGCGTATAGAGAACCAGAGCGGCTCTACCGCCTTGGCGCGGCGACGGCAGGACGCCCTGCTTCTGGTACCAGGCTGCTTCTGCTCCGTGCAGGGCCGGTGGGACGAGACGGGCTAGTGGGACGAGACGGGCCGGGTAGGCAACGTCGCTGGGACGAGAACGGCTGCCTGGGATGAGGAGAAACAATAGTGACAAAAAAGGCAAGGCTCGTTCGGCGCTCCACAGGCTGGCCTGGTATCATAGATGGCGTTCAACATTCCTCCTACGCACCACGGCCCTGGCCAGATTTCTGGGGTATGGCACGTGTGCCACCCAGGGCAGCGTGGTGTGGGGGGCGAGACCTTTCACTTGGGTTTGCTGAGCCCCTGGGTTTGCCGAGTACCTGGGTTCGCTGAGAAAGAAGAGGCCCCGCGTGAAGCACGATCTCAAGGTTTTCGCCGGCAGCGCCAGCCGGGATCTGGCCGAGGCGATCTGTCGGCACCTCAGTGTCGATCTTGGCGCGATCGAGACGCGCAAATTTTATAACGATAATACCTTTGTACGCATCGGCGAGAACGTGCGTGAGTCTGACGTCTTCGTCGTGCAAACCTCCTGCCCGCCGGTGAACGATCATCTGATGGAGCTGTTGATGATCGTGAATACGCTGAAGGGCGCCTCGGCCCGGCGTGTCACGGCGGTGCTCCCCCACTTCCCCTATCAGCAGTCGGACAAGAAAGACCAGCCGCGCATCTGCATCACAGCCAAGCTGGTGGCCGACATGCTTACCACGGCCGGCGCCGACCGTGTGCTGACGATAGATCTCCACGCCGCCCAGATCCAAGGCTTCTTTAACTTTAACTGCCCGGTGGATCATCTCACTGCCGTGCCGATCCTCTGCGAATACTTCGCCGAGCAGCGTATCCCCGATCTGGTGGTCGTGGCAACCGACGTCGGCCGCGCCCACCTGGTGCGGCAGTACGCCCGCCGGCTGAACGCGCCGCTGGCCATCATCGACAAGCAGCGTCTCAACGAGGTGAAGGTCAAGGCCCTGCACGTGATCGGCGAGGTCGAAGGCAAGAACGCCATCGTCTTCGACGACCTGATCGGCACCGGCGGCTCTATGATCGAAGCCGCGCGCATCCTCAAAGAGCACGGCGTGAAGGACGTCTACGCCGGGGCGGTGCACGGCGTGCTGGCCGGCGATGCCGTGGAGCGGCTGGAGCAGTCGATCTTTCGCCAGATCGTGGTCACCGATACCATCCCGGTGTGCCACAAGCTTGGACCGGGCACAAAGTTCCGCGTGCTCTCCGTGGCCGGCCTGCTGGCCAAGGCAATCCGGCGCATCCACGAGGGCGAATCAGTGAGCGCGCTGTTTGTGTAGTTTGCTTAGCAAGTCTTCAAAAGTAATCAGCCCTCTATAGAGGCTCTATCTTAATCACTAATATCAACTATAAAGTTTCTGCGGTCTTTGCCAAGGAAATAAGCGAAAGGAGGCAAGCCATGGGACGAGTGCAGGCACCCGGCGAGATCTCGCTCTCGCGCCGTGCCTATTTGAGGTATGCACCGCTTCACGCGGCGACTGTTGCATTACTCGCGAGCGCTTGCGGTCCGGCGGGCCAGCGTCCGGCGGCTGGTCCGGGCGAAAAGAAAGCAGTTACAGAGTTGCGTATCTGGTTCCACTGGGGTGGGCTGCGCTTCCAGAAGATTCAGGAGCTTATGGAGGAGTACAACGCCACCCAAGGCAGGCAGGACAAAAACGTCGTGAAGATTGAAACGGTGCCGGACGTGCAGATGTTGGAGAAGATGACGGTGGCAGTGGCAGCCGGTGATCCACCCGACGTCTGGCATGCGAACGCGTCGCCAAAGGTGGCCACTGCAGGTGGGTTGATTGTCGAGCTGCCGCGGGAAGAACAGCAGTACGTTAGGAGAAACTACGTCCCAGGGGCGATCGATCTGGTCACGCTTGAGGGGAAGATTTGGGGGTATCCCACTGAGTTTCAAGCGCGAGCACATCTATACCGTAAGAGCCATTATCGCGATGCCGGGATTGCACAGCCACCGGCTAGTCTCGAGGATGTGCTAGAGCATGCGGTCAAGCTCACCCGCAGGAGCGGGGGCACACATGAGCGCTTTGGATTTCTGCTCCTTGATGGCAGGTGGCTTACATCGCAGATAATTGATCTTATTGGGCGATTCGGCGGCCAGATGTACCATTTTAACGGCGACACACCGGTGAAGATCGACGTGGTTTCTGACCAGGCCATGGAGGCCGTAGGATGGTGGAGGCAGCTTGTCGAACGAGGAGTGACGCAAGTAGGGGTCATGGATCATACAGAGGGAATGCGGCGCGGGATAGCCGCCGCTACTGAATGCTGGATCTGGTACATCACCGGCAACACCCGTGATCTTGGCCTCAACGATCTCTACGAAGATTATGGCGGCGTCGTCTTGCCACCGAAGCGTGGGCTCAAGCCGGTTGTCTATGCCGGTGGCTGGATGCTTGCAGCTCCGAAGGGAGCGAAGCAGCCCGAGGAACGCTGGAAACTGATGCGCTGGATGATGTATAAACCGGAGATGCGCTTTTCCCGCTTTTTGGTAGAATTCGTTGGTTCTATGCCTGCCCCTACGGACTATCCGAACCCCATGCAAATTCCCGGCTGGACAGACGAGCTTCGTCGTGTCTTTGGCATTGAGACCCCGAAAATCGCTCAAATGGTGCCGACACGCAAGCTCCTGGGCGTGGCCGAAATGAATCCCCTAATCGAAGAAACCTTACAGGCGATTATTACCGGAAATATAGCAATACGGCCTGGGCTTCAGCAGCTCAATGAAAGACTTAACGAAATCTTGAAGCGGTATCATTCTACCTAGTATGTGTGCGCTCACAGGGTGTGCATGACTAGCCCTTGAGGCCGCTCAGCACCACGCCCTGCACAAAGTAGCGCTGGAACAGCAGGAAGACGATGAACACCGGCAGCATCGCCACCAGCGCGGCGGCCATAAGCTCGTTCCAGATCGTAAGGTATTGGCTGGAGAACCAGGCCAGGCCAAGCGGCACGGTATAGAGATCCTTGCGACTGATGACCGTCAGCGGATAGACGTAGTCGTCCCAGCTTGCTAGAAACGTCAGGATGGCCAACGCCGAGAGCGCCGGTGTCGTCAGCGGCAGGATAATCCGAACAAAGATCCCAGGCTCGCTAGCGCCGTCGATGCGCGCGGCGTCGATGAGCTCAGACGGGATCCCCATGATGAACTGGCGCATCAGGAAGATACCAAACGGGCTTACCAGGCCCGGCACGATCAGGGCATAGTACGTGTTCAGCCACCCGAGGTTGCGCACCACAACGAACAATGGGATGAGCACGACGAAGAAGGGAATCATCAGCGTCGAGAGCACTGCCATGAACAGCATGTCTCGACCGCGGTACGTATACTTCGCGAAGCTGTAGCCGGCCAGGGAACAGAGGAGCAAGTGTCCGGCGGTGCGCGCCACGGCAACGATGGTGCTGTTCAGGAAGTACCGCCCCAGATCGATCCGCCGGAAGGCCGCCTGCAGGTTCTCAAACAGCAAGAACTGGCTGGGGATCAGCCGAAGCTCCGGTGCCTCCGTTTCCCAGATGGGCTTCGAGGCGGTGGAGAGCATCCACACTAAGGGCATCACCATGACTACTGATCCCGCGAGCAAGACAGCATAGAATGCGATCCAGCCAATGCCGCGCACAAGCCCGCGGCGCGCCCGCACGATGGCCCGCGGTGCAACGTAAGCTCTGGCGACTGCTTCTGTACTGAGAAGCTGGCTCATGCTCCACCCCATCGAGCGACTGGGTAGCGTCACGGCTCCTGGGGAGCCTACTCTGCGATATCACTCCGTACAAGCCGAAACTGCACCAGCGTCAGGAATCCCAGGATCAGGAACAGGACCACGGACATTGCTGCAGCGTAGCCCATCTTAAGGTACATGAAGGCGTTCTCATACATATAGACCGTCAGCACACGGCTGGCTCCGGCCGGCCCCCCTTGGGTCAGGATCCAGATCGGCGTGAAGACCTGGAATGACCCAATAATCGAGATCACCATAACGAACAGCAGGGCCGGGCGGAGCAGCGGGATCGTGATGTACCAGAACCGCTGCCACGCGTTTGCGCCATCCACAGCGGCCGCCTCGTACAGCTCCTGCGGGATGTTCTGCAGCCCGGCCAGGAAGAGGACCATGTAGTAGCCCACCCCTTTCCACAGGCTCAGGAAGATCATCGCCGGCATGACCCAGGCGGCGCTGTGAATGAACGAAAAGCCGGGCCGGCCAAAGAGCCCCAGGATGCGCGCGCTGAGGCTATACGTAGGGTGGCCCAGAATGATGAACCAGACGAGCGCTGCTACAACCCAGGAGATGACTACGGGCGTGAAGTAAATGGTGCGAAACGCACTGCGTCCAACAAATTGCCGGTTGAACAGCAACGCCAACCCCAGGGAGACCGTCCACATCAGTGGGTTCAGCCCGACCACATAGTAGAGCGTTGTGCCGATGGAACGAAGAAAGTTCTGATCGCTGGTGAACATGTAGATGAAGTTCGCCAGCCCAACGAAGCGCATGCGCGGGCCGAGGTCCCACGAGGTCAGGCTGATATAGAACGCATTGATCAGGGGGTAGATGTTAAAGACGAGAAGCAAAATGAGGGCCGGCAGCGCGAATACGAATCCCCAGAGGTTAAAGTAGAACACCGGACTCCGCCGGCGCCCCAGCACAAGGGCCATGACCGCTCCTCTCTTGCACTCCGGTAGGGCGTACTGCGTAGCGTGTCGCTGGGCTTAGCCGTGCGGCTAGATGCCGGTTCTGGGAAAGAACCGGACCACCCAGTACCCAGCGCGCACTACGCAGTATGCCCTGCAGTACGCCTTATTATGTATGTATGATAGAAGAAGTCTACGGCTGCTTGAGGATGTCGTCGATCTTGCGCTTAGCCTCGTCGGCAGACTGCCGGACCGTCTGGGCGCCGCTGTAGATGCGCTCCAGCATCTCAAGGATTTCCTTGGCCAGCTCCTGGTACTTCGGCGTCTGAGGCACCGGCACGCCCACCTCGAGGTCTTTCAGGAAGATATCCAGCCACGGCATCTCTCGCGTGATCGGCTGGCCCTGCCAGCCCTTGCGGGAAGGCAGGTAGCCGACCTGAGTGAGCACGGCCTGCCAGTCGCTGGTGATATAGTCGATGAAGCGCCACATCTCCTCCTTGGCTTTGGAGCCAGAGCCGACGAAGAGCGCCCAGCGCCACAGGGCCGACGCCGTCTTCTTGTTCTTATCGGCCGGCCACTGTGGGAACGTCGTCACGTCCCAGTCTTCCTTATACCGGAAGTTGGGGTTTGCCACGCGGATAGCCGCCGGGAAGTACGGGCCGTTGACCGTCAAGGGGAGATAGCCGGCAGCAAAGAGGTTCTGTACCCCAGGTACCTGGAAGCCCTCCTGAGAGACCTTGTACCGCGTGGTCCACGCCGTGTAGAGGTCCAGCGCCTCCAAAGCCTCCGGGCTGTTAATCGTCGCCGTCTTCAGGTCCCGGGAGAGGATGTCACCGCCAAGCTGCACGATCATGGGATGCAGGCGCTTTAGCGGCCACTCCGTACCGGGACCATAGGACTGCTGGAAGCCGGGGCGAGTAATATTGCCCTGAGCATCCCGCTGGGTCAGCTTCACGGCCATATCGGTCAGCGTCAGCCAGTCCTTCGGCGGGTTATCCGGGTTCAGGCCAGCTTCCTGGAAATGCTTGCGGTTCCAGTACAGCGACAGGGCGTTCCACTCGAAGGGGATACCGTAGATCTTGCCGCCTTCTCGCAGGCCGACCAGGCTGAAGTCAAAGTAGAGATTCGCCACCTCGTCGTGCGTGCGCTTGCCGAAGGCGGTTGGCTCCACCGGCGCCAGGAAGCCACGGCTCTGAAGCAGGGGGTAGTTCCAGTCGCCGTTGTTGAACCCGTCCGGCCCGCTGCCTGCCGCTGAAGTGGTAATGATCTTGCGGTCGTGGTCCACCACCGGTGCCGTCGAATACTCGATCTCGACGTTCGGGCGTACAGACTTGTAGGCCTGAATCTTCGCCTCAACGAAGTTCATCAGCGGCTGGTAGTTATGCGTCCAGAAGACCAGCTTCACCGGCTTGGCCTCGGCGGGTAGAGCGCTTTCACGGCGCAGTGGCTGGCACGCTGCCAGAAGTGTGCCAGCACCAAGGCCAAGGGCCATACGTCGGGTATACGCAGCTCGGCACAGCATGGCTCCACCTCCTTGTGGGCCGTGGTGGCAGAGTGGGTTCCCCTCGTACGGTTCCAGCCGGCGGGGCAACCGGCCGGTCCGCCTTAAGCAGGGCTACGTGAAGCATACCCTTCTGCGCGCGGTACTCCTCCTGTCCTAGCACCCGTTGCTCAGGCAGTCACATGCGCTGGAGAGCACCGGTGTGGCACATCTCCGCTTCTACCGCGTTTATTTATTCTCTATAAATTATACGCTATATTATACGCACGTATATGGTCGCATCATCGCACATTATTCCTCTGCCGCCTCAGAGACTGAGGGGCAAATCCCTGAGGAAGGCAAGGGCTAGAGTGCGGTAGCAGGGGACCGCCGTCCGCAACCGAGCGGCGGAAAGCGACCCGGCTGGGGATGTACTCCGTCCGTCGGTTCGCTCAGGCACCCAGGATCGCATCCACCGCAAGCTCTTTCTGTGGAAACGCCAGGGGCGCTATCCGCTGCCCGCGCGTGAAGCGCTGCGTGTCGGTGTGTCGGTGTAGCCCTGCGGGGATAGTCCGCGGTAGACCTCGACGGCGCCGCCAGACAGGTCCACCAGCCAGGCCTCCGAGATGCCGGCCCGCGCATAGTACGAGAATTTGATCCGGCGATCGTACTCGACAGCGGTGTCCGCCACTTCTACTACCAGGAGAACATCCTCTGGGCCGGGGTGCGCGTGCGCATAGAAATCATCGCGCGGGCGCAGCAGTAGAATGTCAGGCTGTGGTTCGGAATACCCGTCGAGCTGGACAGGGCCCTGCACGCAGACAATGGCGCTAGTGCCGACGAGCATACTAAACAGCCTGTTTAATCGATCCACATAGGCCTGGTGGAGGCTCCCGATCGGGCTCATAGTGACGATCTCGCCGTCGAGGAGCTCCACGCGGTCGTCCTCGGAGAGGATACCGGCTCGGGCCATCTGATGGTATTCGTCCACAGTGAAGCGCCGGCGCGCCACCTGCACGGCCATGGCCTCGTGCCCTCCTGGTCCAACATCCTGTGTCTGCATGGGGTTGCGTCCCCTCCTTTCCACATCGGTGCTCTGACTCGACGGAGAGCATGTACGGCTTTTCCAGAAGGTCCAACCAGCGTCATGTTCTAATACTATTCTGGTCTTGCATTAACTCCCAATTAACCACGCCGTAACCGCTGATTTGTACCATATGCGGTGGCATCCCGGGTGCCCATTTGTGCGGCATCAGAAGCGGACTGAGTGTAGGGCTCTAAATGGCTCTCCGCTGCGCGCCGGTCTGTCCTCAGTTTCACAGGCTCGACGATGGTTGTGACAGTGAAGAGTGCGTCGCTTTTACACGATCTGACGGGACTCATGCGACATCGATCACATGAAGGAGAGCGCTGATGCAGGGACGGGTAGCTCTGCTGCCTTGAGATTGAGATGAAGCTGAGCTGCATGATATGCTTAGCCGTGGTTACTGGGTCACCAGAACTTCTCTTCCCCGACAATGTCGTGCAGGGCCGACCAGGATTAAAACCTGCAACTACATGTTACGGAGCAGTTGATTATGCGCGCAAATACTCATACGAACAAGGAAACGATCCGGCGCAGCGCAATCACCGAGGCAAACCGATCGGTGGATCGCGGTTCGTCCGAGCACCTGATCTTGCGCCTGCAGCGACAGGTTGGGAATCACGCCGTAGTCGGTCTGCTGCGCCAGTCCGGGGCGGCGATGGTCGTACAACGCCTCTCGTTTTTCAATACCGACTGGACAAGGGCGACTAGGGCCAGACGCTCGGGCTCGGGACAGACCGGCGTACTGTTCGTCGAGGACGACACACCGAACGCGCTCGTCGTCAAGCGGGGCTCCGAGCCGGTTCGAGAAACTGAGCTCGCGCATACTATGCACGAGAAGCTTGGTCGGGGGAAAGTCAAGGTGCCGGCCATCCGTGCTGCTACCACGGCCGACCGCGACGGCATTCGGTGGGTGATCTGGAGCGTGTTGGTGCCAACACTCGCTCAGGAGGAAAGGGACCCCGACTCTTTTAGAGCCGAGGTTGCAAAACAGTTCGAGGAAGCGAGCACAGTCTTCATCATGGGGAAGGCCACTGGCCAAGAGTTCGGGCAGCTCACGAAAGAGTCTCCCGCGGTCGCGCATGGTCTGCTCACGAGCCCTGAGTACGTCAAACGCTTAGGCATGGCCACAGCCATCGACCTGTTCCTTGGCAACCGTGATCGTCTGCTTTCGGCCAATCTGGGCAACTGGATGACCGCCGTCTCTAACATAGAAGAAATGATCACACTGATTGACAACTACGACAGGTACGGCCCGCAAAAGCTCACTGAAGAAAAACAGAGAGATTGGGAAAACGATATATTTGACAGATATCTCCTTACAGATAAAATGGAAACGACGGCCAACGAAGTGCTCGGCATGCTTATTCGAGTGCTTCGTTTCGAAAGCCCCACCATTCAGCTTACGGACGAGCAGAGGGAGGCCTTCACGGTCAACTTTGTTCTGGGTATGAGAGAGGGGCGCGCCAGGATCCTGTCCAAACTCGCGCCGCGGATCGGCCGTCGCTCGCGGACGCTCAAGCGGGTGACCGTGCAAGGAGAAGGCGGACAACAGGCCTGGGAGCTCCTCAAGAAACGAGCGCGCCTGCTGAGAGAGAACCGCTCGTTGTCATAGAAAGAGAAAAAGGAAGGGACACAGCAAGGTTAGCATTATTTTCAGTATTCCACCCGATTTGCCAAAAGCCCTGTAATTCCGGGAGTGCCACGGATGTTTTCCCCGGACAGATCAGAACGTGATGGGAAGAGCGGTCACCAGCAAGAAGACCCATCGCACTCCCATGCTATGCTGCACACTTTCCGGCCGGCGTACTGTGCGCGGCTCAGTGAGCGCCCGTTATACGAACTCTGTCGTATACGAACTCTGCCTAGGAATCTCAGACGGATCAGGAGAGTGGCGCGCTTCCTGACGCGGGATCCTGGTCGCCCGGGATGTAGGTTATGGCGAGCCGGGCGAGCATCGTGGATCGTCTCTTCGCCGTGCCATTAGCCGGCAGACACCTGCGCCGGCTGACGGATGGTCTGGGTGGCGCCCGCCATGTAGCTGTCTCGCCCGATGGGAGCTGGCCGGCATGGTGGATGCTTGCGCCAGACCGGCTTGCTGAGATCTGGCTCATCTCCAGCGATAGCGCTGTACAACGCCCGGTGACAAGCATTACCGAGCGCCTGCGCACAATCGAGGGCAGGTAGTTCATCCACGCCCTCAAGATAGGCCAGACAACCAGTCATCCATGGGTCGTCGTGCCCGTGGTGAGCGGCAGCCACTCGCGTTCCCAGCGTGCCTCGATAGCGGCGCGCCAGGCCTCTGCAGCGGCGCGCAACTCGGCTACAAGCTCCGGATACTGCTCTCGCAGGTTGACGCGCTCGCCCATGTCGGTCTCCAGATCAGCCAGGAAGATGTCGTCCTCCGGAGGCACCCCCTCAACGAGCTGGCCGTGCAGGACTAGCTTCCACCGGCCGCGACGGACGGCCGTTTGACGGCCCATCTCCCAGAAGACCTCGCGCTCGGGCCACGGCACGTCCCCGACCAGCATCGGCAGCAGGTCTATGCCGTCGAGCTCATAGCGCCCCGGATCGCCGCCGGCAGCCTTCAGGAAGGTGGGGAAGATATCCATGGCCACGCCCACGCCGTCCACGACCTGCCCTGCCGGGATGCGGGCAGGCCAGGAAAGCAATCCGGGCACACGAATGCCGCCCTCGAACAGGCTGAACTTGTGGCCCTTAAGGATGCCGGCCGAGCCGCCGTAGTAGGGATCGGGCGTCCCGTCCAGCCAGTTGCGTGCCTCGCGCGAGGGGCCGTTGTCGCTTATGAAGAAAATGCACGTATGCTCGCGTATGCCCTGCCGCTCCAGCTCGTCCATGATCTGGCCCACTGCGTCGTCTACCGCGCTGAGCATGGCAGCCATGATCTGGCGGTCCCACGGCAGATCGGGAAAGCGAGCTTTGTACTTCTGTGGCGCGTGCATCGGATAGTGTGGGGCATTGAAGGCCACGTACAGGAAGAACGGCCGGCCGGCGCGGGCCGCGCGGCGGACGTAGTCCACCGCCCGCTCGGCGATGAGCTCGGTGAAATAGTGCCCGTCGTAGTAGACTTCCTGATTGTTCTCCCAGAGGTCGTGGAGCTGGGCCATGCGCACGGTCTTGCCGTCAATGGTCAGCTCCTGGTTCATCGACCAGTAGAAAATGTGTGAGTAATAGTCGATACATCCAGCAAGAAAGCCAAACCACTCATCGAAGCCGTGGCGATGCGGGCGTGACTCTTCGGCTACACCCAGGTGCCACTTCCCGATCATAGCTGTCTGGTAGCCCAGTGGCTTGAGGGCGGTGGCCAGTGTGGGCACACGCGGCGGCAGGCCGGTGGCGGTGCGATGCCCGCGTAGGATGGACCGCACGCCGGCGTTGCCCGGGTAGCGCCCGGTCAGCAGGCTGGCCCGCGAGGGAGAGCAGACCGGTGAGTTGGCGTACCAGCTCGTGAAGCGCACCCCTGATGCGGCCAGCCGATCGAGGTGAGGCGTGCGAAAGTCGGTTGCTCCCATACAGGAAAGGTCGCCGTAGCCCTGATCATCGGTGATGAAGATGATGAAATTCGGCAAACGCTGGGTCATTGCTGTGCTGCCTGTTTGAGGATTGGATCAACCCTGGCCTTAATGTTCGCTGCTACCTGCCGTGCGGGCTGCTGTCCGCTCCAGAGCGCACGCAGCTCTTCGTTGAAGACTTGTTCGACGTCACTCCAGCCGGCTACCCGGATATCGAGATGCAGGTAATCCGTGCCCTCGATGAAGAGGGTGACATGCTCGGGAGGCGTCTGAACAAAGCATGGGTTCGTCATTACAGAGCGCCGCGAGCCAATGGTCGCCCCAAGCTGGCAGAGCCGGATCTGCTCCTCGCTACTCGTAATATGTTTGAGGAAAGCCCAGGCGGCATCGCGCACCTTTGTTTCGGCATCGATCACCCACCCTGCGCCACCACCGGCGGCGACATAGGTCGCATTTCTCCCGCGCGGATGCATTACCACGTCCCAGACAAACTGGCTACCGATATCGCGACGGAGATTACCCAGTCCGGCAGGTATGCCTTCTTGGATCACCACCTGGCCGTTCTGGAAGCTCGCTCCGGCGGGGAGCTGTTCAGGCCATACACGATACTTGTGGATTAAGTCTTGTAAGAACTGGAGGGCCTCAACCGCCTCCCAGCGATCAAGCATTACTTCAAGCTTTGTCTCATCGATGATTTCACCGCCGTTGCTCCACACCCATACTGCCCAGCTCCGGAACGCTCGTCCAGTGTTAAAGCCGAACTGTCCGGCGGCAGGATTAGTGACACGCCGCGCTGCCTCTAGAAACGCATCCCAGGTCCAATCGAGCTTTTTCCAATCAGAGGCTGGACGGGGCACGCCGGCGCGCTCGAACGCGGTGACGTTGTAGAGCAATTCGCGGTTCGGGAAGTCACGCGGCAATCCCCAAAGCCCTTCACGCCAGCGGTACTGCTCAATCGCTTTCGGGAAGAAGTCTGAGAGATCATGTTTATCGCGTCGTACCAAGGGGTTCAAGTCGAGCGCACGGCGGCGTAGGACGTAGTCAACCACATGCTTGGGTTCCCACTCCCAGATATCCGGAGGAGTACCGGCTGCCTGAAGCGCAGAGAGCCGCTCCCAGTACGCGCTGCTTTGTGCGCTATTCTCGACCGTTATGTGGGGATAGCGTGCTTGAAACGCTTGCACCGACTGGTCGTTGCCAGTGAGCTGAGCCGGGCCAGCTTCCCAGTTCAGCCAGACCACATGGGCCGGCTTGTTGAGCGCATTCTCTCCTCGTTCGCCGGTCTGCTTAGTGCTTGGAGCAGGTCGGCACGCTGAAAGAAGACCCACTGGGGCCAGAGCAGCGGCCAGCCGAGAAGCGAACCCACGCCGGGTCACCGAAGCCTGCGAAAGTGTCCGTACAAACAGCATCGTATCGCTCCTCAATGCTTTCTTGATGTTCATTCATACTTCTCTGCCGGCACACATCTACTATACCTAACCTAGATACCTGCGATAGCCCTGCCAGGCAACCTTGCCTGTATGCATGGCAACGTAGGCGGCCATGATACTACCATCCTGCGCCCTGGTGAGCCAGTGCGTCATGCACGGTGCGAGCAGCGCCGGCTATACTGTCACTGTCCCTGGTGTACGACCCAGGGAGACTATGTGGGATCAGGAGAGCGTGGAAGAGCGATGGGCCGGTTAGAGGGTAAAGTCAGTCTGATCACCGGGGCGGGCTCGGGGATTGGCCAGGCCATGGCTGTGCTGTTCGCCCGCGAGGGGTCGAAGGTCGCGGTGGCCGATATCTCGGCCGAGGGCGGCCAGGAGACGGTGCGCCGCATCCGTGACGAAGGGGGCGAGGCCGAGTTCTTTCAGGTCGATGTCTCATCCGCCGAGCAGGTGCGTCGCATGGTCGATGCGGTGATCGCCCGCTTTGGCCGCATCGATATCCTTTGCAACAACGCCGGCATCGGAGTGGCGGCTACGGTGGTCGACACGACTGAGGAGGACTGGGACCGCGTCATCAACGTGGATCTGAAGGGTGTCTTCCTCGGCTGCAAGTATGTCATCCCGCACATGCTGCGCCAAGGCGGCGGTGTCATCGTGAACACGGCGTCGGTGGCCGGTATGGTGGGCGTCCTGAACCGTGCTGCCTACTGCGCGGCAAAGGCCGGGGTCATCGGCCTCACCAAGAGCATCGCCGTAGACTTCGTGACCAAGGGCATCCGCGCCAATTGTGTCTGCCCCGGCACCGTGGAAACCCCCTGGATCGACAAGATCCTGGCGCAGCAGCCGGACCCGGTGGCGGAACGGCAACGCATGATCGAGCGCCAGCCAATGGGACGTATGGGCAAACCGGAGGAGATCGCCGCCGCGGCGCTCTATCTTGCCTCGGACGAGGCGGCGTTTGTCACCGGCACGGAGCTGGTCATCGACGGCGGGCTCACTGCCAGGTGATGTGGTGAAGCAGCGCGAGAGCGTGCCGGAGTGGGTGGCCGGCGAACGCCGACCCTCTCCACTTTTTGTTTTGTGTGTAGGGGTTTTGTTTGTTTGGTAAGGGTTTTGTTTATTTTGTTTATTGAAGGAAGGATGGTGTTGGGCCGCTTCCCAGGATTGTTTGGGAGGGGCAGGCACAGGGGCCTGCCCCGGTCTCTATGTTCGCCCCGGTCCTTGTACCCACCAAGGGCCGGCCTGTCCCCTCGGCCCGGGCGCCGGGCATCCCTATGGGACGCCCGGGATGCGCCCGGGGGCGACGGCCTTGGCTGATGCGGTACTCAGGTGGCACCGGACCGCCGCAGCGCGGCGAGGCCCTCGCGGATTCGGCGCAGATAGGCGCGCGCCTGCCTAGCATGCTCGGCGGTAATCGGGTGGGCGCTGTAGCGCGCCTCGTTGAAGAGGGCGGTGAGGCCGGCAAGGGCGCGGTCGATCTCTGCCCTGGCTTCCAGCGTCCGCTCTAGGCGGGCGCTAAACTCCGCTGCCGACTCCGACGGCCGGCGCACGATGCCGACGCCGGCTGCCTGGCGCAGCAGGAGCAGGTATACGGCCTGCACGGCGAAGCGCGGGCCAAAGCGCAGCACCGGAGCAAGCACGGCCGGCTGCGTCGCCGCGCGCGCGGCCAGCACTGCCAGCCGCTGCGCCACCTCGCCGGCCACGCGGCGCATGCCGCGCGCCAGGATTGCCCAGAGCCCTGCTATCCAGCGTGAGATTGCCAGCAGCCCGCGCACAAGCACCGACAGAAGCGGCACGCGCAGCACTGCGCGCGCGAGCCCGGGCTGCCTGGCCAGGAGCATCGTGCTCCAGACCAGCACGACCAGAATGCCGACCCACAGGAGCATCCCCAGGATGAGTTCGACAGGGGCACGTTGTGTGGCCGCCGGCACACGGCTCAGATCCGGCGCCGACCCGGCAGAGGGCTCCGTCAGCGTGAACAGGCGCGACAGAGGATAGAGCAGGAGCGCCACCAGCACCATCAGGAGCGACGCTAGGAAGAAGTAGACTTGCCAAATTATGGCTATTACAAGCATCGCTGCCGTGAAGAGCGGCTCGCCCAGGCTAGAGGGCAGTAGCACCGCACCAATCACCAGCAGCGCCAGTAATGCGACGGTCGCTTGGAGCCAGGTGCGTTCGACCACGCCCCGGTCGAAGGGGATCTGGTACAGCTCCCACTCGGCGCGACGGCGGGTCAGCGTGATTAAGCTGAGGAAGAGCAGGCCCAGCACAAAGTAAAGCAGCAGGTTCGCGCCCGTTACTAGGGCGCTCTCCTGCGGCAGGGCCACGCGCTCCAGTGGCACCTGAAGGTAGCCGGCAACCTCGAAACGTTCGATCCGCTGCATGCCCAGCCCGGCCAGCAGGGTCAGCAACAGGCCGCCGGCCAGAAACTTCCGCAGCAGCGCCTGGCGGCCTGCCTCGTGGTCGATCCAGCGCTCAGGGCTGGCCAGCCAGGCATAGTAGGCCGCGCTTTCCAGGCCGGCCGGCGGGAGCCGCCGCTGCTGCGCGATCAACTCCAGGTCGCCGGATGTGCTCTGTCCCAGCAGCCATGCTGTCGCGGCCAGCATAAGGCGCAGGATGAACAGCGGATTCATCAAGGGCGCCAGGGGCTGCGGATCGGAGACCAGGCCGGCTGCGCGGCTCGCTGCGTCTTGGAGCACTCGGGGCAGCAGCATGGCATACGGCAACAGAGATGCCGCCAGCACGAGCCCCAGGATCAGAACCAGCCAGTCGCGGCCGGAGTAGCGCAGCAGATCGCGCCGGCCGGTGCGCTCGTGGTACATCAAGGAGCCGCCGAACACTAGCGACGGCGGGACCCACACGCTCAGGCGCTCGATGAGCGGTATCCCGAAGGCACCCAGGAAGGCGGCCAGTCCGAAGCACCACGAGGTGAAGAGCAGCCACGCCAGCATCGGCTGGGCGATTTCCTCGATCCAGCGTGTCCGAACGGACTCCGGCTCGCTTCCGGCCGGTCTCTCCACAGCGTGTGGTGCACCCATCAGCTATCGCCCGGGCTCATGCAAGCCCGCTTCTTGCCCTACGACTGCGACGGCATACGACAGAAAAATATAGGTTACCCGTGCCGGCCTGGCTGTCGCTCCTAATTGTCCGTCATGCAGGTCCAGGGCGCAATGCGCGGCATCGTTATGAGGCGAAACGGGGGAGGGGTTCTCCCTCCTCTTGAAGCACGGCCGCCGCAGGCGTACCATGAGTGGCGGAGGAGGCCGCCATGCGCGTGCGCTCTGTGCAACAGATGCAGACCCCTGCGTGCCGGACCCGCCGGGCGCTGCTGAAGAACGCCGCTCTAGCCGGTGTGCTGCCGGCTGCAGGGTTGGGGTGCATCCTTCAGCCGAGCGAGCGGCGCACGAGTAGCCGGCCGGGCGTGCTGACGGTAGCCTGGAACGTCGGCGACGTACCTGGCGGCGAGCCGGCTGTGCGCCAACTCCTAGAGGCTGTGGCTGAGGATACCGCTCATCCGCATGGCCCTGCAGCCGCCGGCTACCGCCTCGAACTCGAGCGCTTCATCGCCGAGACGTTTGCTGAGAATGTGCTGAACGCCCGCGCCTGGGAGCTGCGTGTGGGCGCGATGCAGCACGGCTACGGCCCTGATCTCGTCATTGGTGGGGAGAACTTTATTTCACTGTTAGCTACCGAAGGCGTGCTCCTGCCCTTTGATGGACACGGTGCCCCGGCGCTCGATGTGCGTCCGGCCGAGTTCGTGCCGGCTGCGCTGGAGGGCCTGCGCACGTACGGGCGGCTCGTTGCTTTGCCGCTGAGCGTCACCCCGGCCGTGCTGTATTACAACCCCAAGCTCTTCTTCCGCTACGGTGTGTTGCCACCGCAGCGCGAGTGGGGCTGGCGAGAGCTTCTGGAGGCGGCCCAGCGGCTTACGCTCGACCTCGATACTGCCGGCAACCCGCCGAAATTCGCTGGAGTACGCTCGCACCGCCTTGCCGCGCCTCTCGCGCCGGGTGATCTACTATATTCGCAATGCCCTGCGCACCTACCTGGAGCGCCCGCTCGTATTGAACGATCGCCCGCCGAAGCTGGCCTGCCAGGAGGCTGCGGTGGCAATCTCGGGCATTCTGGCGCTTGCTGCAACCGATTGAGCTGCGCCCTGGTAGACTGTGTTCAAGCTTAAGACAAACCAAACGTTGGGGAGGAGAGGAGAAGCGATGCCGCGCCCGCTCTCTCGGCGCTCCCTGATGGAAGGCCTGGCCACGGTGCTGGGGAGCACCGTGCTCGCCTGCCGAGGTGGTCTATCTGGTGCTCCAGAGCAGCCACAGCGCCGCCTCGGCAAGATCACGGTCATGCAATGGGACCCGCCGACGACGCCATTTGGAGAATGGCTGCTCTCGTACTTCGAAGCATTCCCGAGCCGGACAGGCATCCCGCTGGAGATCATCCAGCGCAAGGCCGGTACCGACCCGCACCAGGAGCAGGTGGTGCTGGTGGCCGCACAACAGGCTCCCGATGTGTTTTTCCGCACCGGCCGCGGCTTTCTCCTCTACGCAGTGTTCGCCTCGCAGGGAGTAATCCAGCCGCTCGATTCCTTTGTGAAACGAGATAAATTCGACCTCTCGGATTTCTGGCCGGGCGTTATCGCCTTGATGACGGCAAAGGGAAAGCTGTGGGTGATTCCGCAGGACTTTAACGCCCATCTCTTTGCATACAATCTCGCTTTCTGGCGCCGTGCCGGGTTAGACGCTCCGCCGACAGATTGGCAGGATGCCCGCTGGACCTGGCCGCGCTTCGTGGATGCAGCGCAGCGCTTGACGCAACGTACCCAGGCCGGCGAGACTGCGGTATGGGGCTACCAAGTCGGTGATGTCACGGAGATGTTGCTGTGGCTGTGGACCAACGGCGGCGACCTGCTCGACAAGGAGTGGCGGCGGGTCGTCGTGACCGAGCCGACGGCTGTGGAGGCGCTGGATTTTCTCCAGAAGCTCATCCATGCCTATCAGGTGGCACCGCCGCCTGGAACCGCCCTGGGTGGCGGCAATCCCTTTGCCGCCGAGCGCGTGGCCATGCTGCGCGCTCCGGCCGCGCTGCTGAACGTCGTGCGCGGCCAGAACCCCCAACTTGAGTTCGACGTGACGTTGTTCCCGCGCGGTCGGGCCGGGTACGTCGCGTATGGTGGAGGCGGCGGCTATGTCATGTCGGCAACGACGAAATACCCGGATGCAGCCTGGGAGCTATTGAAGTATATTGGCGATCGGGAATATGCGGTGAACAAGGTTAAGACAGGGGCGCTTGGCCCGCGCATTTCGACCGCACGGGAGTTCTTTGTCCAGCCCGACAAACCACCGCAGCATGCGCCGCTCTATTTCGAGGCGCACGCGCACGCCGGCTGGGAGCCCAATATCACGAACTGGATCGATGTGCAGAACGCCGTCGCGGAGGAGTTCAACCAGCTCCTGGCGAACCGGCGCTCGGCCATGGAGACGGCCCAGGCCATGAAGCAGCGCGTTGAGGCGCTGCTGCCCCAGGGCGAGCCGTTTATCTAGGGGGTGCGTTGGTGGCTCCGGCAAATCTGCTGGTCGTTTTCGCTGACGAGCTCCGGGCCCAGGCGGTCGGTTGCTACGGTAATCCCGATGTGGCCACGCCGGTCCTCGATCGCCTGGCCGCTGAGGGTGTCCGCTTCACGCACGCCTATGCCAACGCCCCGGTATGCACGCCCAGCCGCGGCTGCCTCCTGACCGGCTGCTGGCCGCAGCGCCACGGTGCTATCACCAACGATCTACCGGTGAACCCGGCGGCGCCTTCGATTGCCCGTGCGCTGCGGGCTGCCGGCTACGCCTGCGGGTACATCGGCAAGTGGCACTTGGGCGGCATCCCGCGCTACCGGCGTATCCCGCCCGGACCCGAGCGACTGGGCTTCGATGACTTCTGGGCAGTATGGAACTGCCACCACCGGTACATGCGGCCCAAGTACTATCTCAATGACGCTGCCGAGCCGGTGATCCTGGAAGGCCGCTACGAGCCCGAGGTGCAGACCGATCTCGCTCTGGGCTGGCTGACGGAGCACCGTACGCGGCATCCCGACCGGCCGTTCTGTCTCTTCGTGTCCTATGGCCCGCCCCACAGTCCGTACCGGCCGCTTCCGCCGGGTCTGGAAGGTCGGTATAATCCGGCGCGCATCACCCTTCGTCCCAACTGCCCCGATACCCCGCAGGAGCAGCAGGACCTCGCAGATTACTATGCCCACACGACGGCGCTCGACCAGCAACTCGGACGGCTGGTTGCCTACCTCGCCGAAACCGGCGAGTTGGATCGCACGCTGCTGGTGTTCACCTCCGACCACGGCTCGATGCTGGGCTCGCAGGGCCACCACTACAAGCAGCAGCCATGGGAGGAGTCGATCGCAGTGCCGCTCATCGTGCGCGGCGGGCCTGGCCTCCCGCGGGGCGTCGAGCTGGATCTGCTGATTGGCCTGGTGGACCTTCCCCCAACGCTCTTGGGAATACTGGGCTTCCCGGTGCCGGCGGCAATGCAGGGACGCGATCTCTCGGCCTTTATTCGGGAGCCCAGCGTAACCGACGGCCGACCGACGTCGATCTATCTGCAAGAGATGATCTGCTGCGACCAGGCCATCCGCGAGGGCATCATCCCGTGGCGGGGCGTGCGCACGGCGCGCTACACCTATGCACGAAATCTCGCCGGTCCCTGGGTACTGTACGATAACTGGGAGGACCCTTACCAGCTTCACAACCTGGTCGATGCTCCAGGAGCTCGCGAGCTCTTGGAGGAGCTTGAGCGCGAGATGGAAGCCTGGATGGCACGCCTTGATGACCGGCTGGAGCCCGCTGAGGCTGTGTTGCACCGCTATGGCCTCACCGAGGCATGGGCAGAGCGCAATGCACACCTGCACACCGGCCGGAACATGAGCGGTGAACCGCCGGAGCTCTGGTCGGCATAGAACAACAACAAGTGCAGGGCTGGTATAAGACTTGAGGGAGGCGAGAAAAGGAGCGGGGCTATGTCTACCGAGCATGATGCGGCTATGCGTTCGCTGGAGGTGGCGGGAGTATCACCGAACGAGGCGTCTGCGGCAACGCGCCGGAGCCTCCTCACAGTCGGAAAGCGGCTGGCGTACGCTGCCCCGGCCGTCGTTGCGGCGCTGCACCCGAGCGCCGCCGCGGCAGATGGCATTCGCGTGAACGTGGGTGGCGATGGCTCCATTGACGTGCGGGTTGGTGATATTGCGGTGTCCCTGCCGGGCCATCGCGCGGTGATTTCCGGCCCGTTCCTGCGCGATCTCCTTGCGGCAACGGCAGATCTCAAGCGGCACCGCCTGCGGGTGGCCTTCCGCGCAGAGCTGGCGCCCATCGGCCGGATCGAGGATGTCCCGGCGAACCTGGGCGGGGTCAGCAACGACGGGAACGATCCGCTCACCAGCGGGCTGCTTCATGTAGTGGACATAATCGATCGCCCGGAAAGTATCGTCCACCTACGGCTCCGCGGCGCGGCGCGGCAGGCTACCTACCAGGTAGTGTTCCTCAGGCTGAACGATCTGGGAAGCGGCGGTGTAATCGACCTTGATCGGATCACTACCGACGAGGATGGAGACTTCCACGGGGTGGCACCCAGGCGGTTGGGACGGTCGTCTGACAAGCTGGGCCGCGCCGGCATTTTCCTGCTGCGCCGCGAGGTTCCCAACGTTGGCCTGCGCAATCAGTTCATCGCTGCTGTCACGATCTAACACGATTTGAAGTCTGACACGTTAAAGTCTAACACGATTTTTCTGACACGATTTAAGGTCCGACGCGATTTAAGGAGCAGGCTAGAGCAAAGCCCGGCTCCATTTCGCAGGGAACAGGGAAGTGGGACGTGCGGATTGGTCTGATCCTGCGCGTTTGTGCTGGTGAGGCGTCATGATGAGCGAGCAACGGCGGGCCCCGAACTGGCATGCCCGCGTCTTCTTTGGGCTGCACTATGACCTGCACGCGCATGCCAACGACACCGAACTTGGTAAAGACGTGACGCCCGAGATGCTGCGGGCGGCCTGGGAGAAGATCCGGCCGGACTGGGTGCAGTGCGATTGCAAGGGGCACCCCGGCTACACGAGCTGGCCAACGAAGGTCGGGTATGCCTCCCCCGGCATTGTCCGCGACGCGCTGCGCATCCATCGCGAGGTGACGCGCGAGCTGGGCCTGCCCCTGGTCATGCACTACTCGGGCCTGTGGGATGAGGCCGCAATACAGCATCACCCCGACTGGGCGCGCGTCACCGCCGACGGTACCCCCGAGCGCGGTCGTGCCTGCCCGCGCAGCGGCTACCTGACCGAGCTGCTGATCCCCCAGATGCTGGAGATTATCGACACGTACGACGTCGATGGCTTCTGGGTGGATGGCGACCTCTGGGTAGCGCGGCCATGCTACTGTGCGCGCTGTCGCAATGCCTTCACGGCTGAAACCAGCATCGCCGAGCCCCCGCGCGCGGCCGGCGAGCCGGGCTGGGAGGCCTGGCTGGCCTTCCACCGCCGTTCCTATGAAGCGTACGCCCGTGCCTATATCGAGGCCGTGCACCGGCGCAAGCCGGAGTGCCTGGTGTGCATCAACTGGGCGTACTCGGTGCTTCAGCCCGACCCGGTTGCGTTGCCGGTGGATTTCTTGAGCGGCGACTTTAGCCATGCCTGGGGCGTTGAGCGCGCTGCCGTGGAGGCGCGCATGCTGACCGGCCGCGGGCTGCCGTGGGACCTGATGGCCTGGGGTTTCACCACCGGCGAAGGCGGCCACGCCGGCTGGCACTTTAAGACTGTGGCACACCTCTGCCAGGAAGTGGCGGAGGTGATTGCCTGCGGCGGCGCCGTATGCATCTATATCCACCCGCCGCGCAGCGGCCACCTGGTGCGCTGGGAGCACGAGGTCGTCGCCGAGGTGGCGCAGTTCTGCCGCGCCCGGCAGGAGATCGCCCAGGGCAGCGTCTCGGTGCCCCAGGCGGTGGTGCTGCACAGCAAGACGCACTACTACGCGCACAACGACCCGCTCTATGGCCGCGGCCAGGCCACACAGCCTCTGGAAGGCGCTCTCCATGCCCTGCTGGACACCGGCTACCATGTCGATATCCAGACCGAAGAAGGGCTGCTGGAGCGGCTCACGGCGTATGAACTGGTTGTGGTCGCGGAGCAGGACCCCCTACCGGACGGCGTTGTTGCAGAGCTCGCGCGCTACGTCCAGCAGGGCGGACGGCTGGTGCTAAGCGGGGCGCATCTGGCGTGGCAGCCCGGCCTGGCCGCGCTGGCCGGGGTTGAGGCGGCCGGCGAGCCGCGCCAAGGCTTTCACTACCTGCCTGTGGATGATGCGGCAGTCACCGTAGCCGGGCCATGGCAGCCGGTGCGCCTGCGCGATGCCACAGCCTGGGCCGCGCTCCTCTACGGTCCGGAGCCGGGCAAGCACGACACGGGCATCCCAGCCATCACGCTTCGGGAGAGCGGCCGCGGCCTGGTGGCAGCGATCCACGGCCCGCTCTTCGCCGCCTACTATCGCACGCGCTATCCTCGCCTGCGTAGCTTGCTACGGCAATTGTTCCGCGCCGTTTGGCCCGATCCCATGGTGGAGCTGGCTGCCCCTGCCCATGTCGTGCTCACCCTGCGCCGTCAGCTCGGCCGCACTATCGTGCACCTGCTCAACCGCGGCGCTGATCCGGCCACCTCGCCGCGTAACGTAATGGTCGAGCGCGTGCCGCCGGTCGGGCCGCTCACGCTGCGCCTGCGCCTGCCGCAGCGTCCTGCTGCCGTGCGAGTGATCCCGGATGCGGGCGCCCGGCTGCGCTGGGACTGGGCGGACGGCGCAGCCGAGGTCGAGCTGTCACAGCTTGGCATTCATACCGCTGTGGTATTCGAGAGCCCGTAATCGGGTAGGACTGCGGCCCAGCAGGCCGATTGTAAATAAATCAAAAATAAATCAAAAACATCATTGATTTTCTGTGGCCCAGTGCTATGCTGGGGGGGGACCTGCGACGGAGGGAGCAATGCCACACTACCAGTATCTGATCATTGGCGGAGGGATGACCGCCGACGCGGCCGTGCATGGGATCCGTGAGGTCGATCCGAACGGCGCTATCGGTATTATCAGCGCGGAGGCACATCCGCCGTACAACCGGCCTCCGCTGTCCAAGGGTCTGTGGAAAGGCGAGCCGGAGGAGAGCATCTGGCGCGGCACGCCCCAGCAGCCGGGCGTCACGCTACATCTGGGGCGGCGGGCGGTGGCGCTTGAGCCGGGCGCCAAGCGCGTCACCGACGACCAGGGAACGGTCTATACGTTCGACAAGCTGCTGCTGGCGACCGGCGGGACGCCGCGGCGCATCCCCGGCAGCCCGGAGCAGGTGATCTACTTCCGTACGTATGACGACTATCGCCGCCTGCGTGCCCTTGCTGCACAGGGCGCTCGCTTCGTCGTCATCGGCGGCGGCTTTATCGGTTCGGAGATCGCTGCGGCGCTGACCATGAACGGCGCCGGTGTCACCATGCTCTTTCTCGAAGAGGGTATCGGCGGGCGGCTCTTCCCCGCCGGGCTGGCGCGCTTTCTGAACGACTACTACCGCCAGAAAGGCGTCGAGGTGCTGCCGGGCGAGTCGGTCACGGCGATCGAGGCCCGCGGTGAAGAACTCGTCGTGCGCACGCAGAGCGGGCGGGAGCTGGCCGGCACCGGTGTTGTTGCCGGCCTGGGCATCCTGCCGAACGTCGAGCTGGCGCGCGATGCCGGGCTCGGGATCGAAGACGGGATTCGCGTCGATGCATTCACGCGCACCGACCACCCGGACATCCACGCTGCCGGGGATGTCGCCAGCTTCTATAACCCTGCGCTGGGCAAGCGCCTGCGCGTCGAACATGAGGACAATGCCAACACGATGGGGAATGTCGCAGGCCAGAACATGGCCGGGCGCAGCGTGCGCTACGACCACCTGCCGTTCTTTTACTCAGACCTGTTTGAGCTGGGCTACGAGGCGGTCGGCGACACCGACTCGCGGCTGCAGACGGTCGAATACTGGAAGGATCCGTACCACGAGGGCGTGGTCTACTACCTGCAGGACGGCCGTGTGCGCGGCGTGCTGCTGTGGAACGTGTGGGGCCAGGTAGACGCCGCGCGGCGGCTGATTGCTGAGCCGGGGCCCTTCCGCCCGGAGGACCTGAAGGGCCGCCTGCCGGAGTAAGCGCTAGACAGACGAGCTGTTCGATCGGGAGATCATCGTCCGTCTGGGCGCGGAGTTCGACGCACAGGAGTTCTCGCCGGCGATCGTCCAGGCGATCGAGGATGGCCGGAAGTACGAGGAGGTTCCGCGATAGCCTGCGGCAGCGCTGGAACCGCGTCAGGGCGGCTTGAGAAGGGGAACGGCCATGATGCAGCATAGTCCTGAGATGGGTCGCGCATTTGCGTTTCTGCGCATGAACCAGCGCCCGCCCAAGCCGCGCGTGCGCGGCGTGACGGAGATCCGTGGCCCCTATTACACACCGATGGGCAAGCGTTACCTCCAGGACGTGCTGGAGACCATGGGCTCCTACATCGACTCACTGAAGTTCGCTGGCGGGTCGTTCAGTCTGATGCCCTGGGGCGCCCTTCGAGAGCTCATCGATCTCTGCCACGCCCATGACGTGCTGGTCTCAACCGGCGGTTTCATCGAGTATGTGCTCACCCAGGGGCCGGAGGCGGTCACCCAGTACATTGAAGAGTGCAAGCGAGCGGGTTTCGATATCATCGAGCTCTCCAGCGGCTTCATCACCATCCCGACTGATGACTGGCTGCGGCTGGTCGAGCAAGTGCAGCGGGCCGGCTTGAAGGCAAAGCCAGAGGTCGGCATCCAGTTCGGGGCCGGTGGCGCCTCAGCCGCAGCAGAGCTTGAGGCCGAGGGAACCCGTGACCCCGAGTGGGCCATCGCCCAAGCGCGGCGATTCCTGGAGGCCGGGGCCTACATGATCATGATCGAGTCCGAAGGGATCACCGAAAGCGTGAAGACCTGGCGGACCGATGTGCCGGCGCGCATGATCAACGCTCTGGGCTTGGAGCGGGTGATGTTCGAGGCGGCTGATCCGGCGGTCTTCGCCTGGTACATTAAGAACTACGGCCCGGAAGTGAACCTCTTCGTGGACCACAGCCAGATCGTGCAGCTCGAGTGCCTGCGCTCCGGCATCTGGGGCACGGCGAGCCTGTGGGGGCGGGTGCTGACCTACAAAGGCTAACCGGCCACGCCTGCGTGCTGGGCATGGACAGCCGGGGGAGGCAACCCTGTACCGAAATGCAGCCGGAGGTTACGATCTTGACGATCGGGCATTCTACACGCTCGCTCGATGAGCTGATCCGGCTGCTCCAGGCATATCGGGTCGACCTGCTGGCGGACGTGCGCACGGTGCCGCGCTCGCGGCGCAATCCTCAGTTCAACCGCGACACTCTGCCCGCGGCCTTGCACCAGGTCGGGATTAGCTACGTGCATCTGCCGGCGCTCGGCGGGCTGCGCCGCCCGCGGCCTGATTCGCCGAATACCGGCTGGGAGAACGAGGGCTTCCGCGGCTACGCCGACTACATGCAGACGCCGCAGTTCGAGGCCGGGCTGCAGGAGCTGCTGGATCTCGCGCGGCAGTCACAGGCGGCGATCATGTGCGCCGAAGCCGTGCCCTGGCGATGCCACCGCTCGCTCATCGCCGATGCGCTGGTGGTGCGAGGCGTGTCTGTCGAGCACATCCTGAGCGAGACGCGCCGCCAGAAGCATGTGTTGACGCCCTGGGCCGTGGTGCGGGATGGGCGGTTGTATTATCCGCGGGCGTCGCTGTGCCCGAAACTCTTCACGGAGCAAGCAGCAGAAGGCGAAAGCCCGCTACCAGGGAATGCCGATCGAAGGCGAACGCAGTCGCAAGCCAGCGAGCTGACATGACTGCGAAACGCACAGTGTCGGTGTAGCTGAACTGGTAGTCTTAATATCGGCAGGCGGTGAGAGAAGCGGCGACCTCAGGCATGTAAATAATCATCGGGGTGCGCTGAGAAATCCCTTGGGATCTGGATATCCTCGTCGCATAATGAATAATGATCAATAATGATCCAGGATGTGATGCATCAAGAGAACGAGGACGCTCAGTGAGATGACGAGTGTAGCCATGCAATCGCCGACAGCCGATCCCGGCCTGCTTGCTCTCCTTGAGCGGCTGGACCTTTTTCGCGGCCTCCCTCCCGCTGAACTTTGCGCCGCCGTACGTGCGGCCGGGTACCGCACGCTTGCACGCGGTGCCGTCCTTTTTCGGGAGGGCGATCCGGCGGATGCCCTGTACGTGCTCACGCAGGGGCGGGTAAAGGTAACCCAGCTCACCGTCGATGGGGTCGAGATCTTGTTGCGCTTCGTCGGGCCGGGCGAGCTCTTCGGCTGTGTGGCAGCGCTGGGCGAGCGCGTGTATCCTGGTACGGCTGTCGCAGTGGAGCCAGGCATGGTGCTGCGCTGGGAAAGCAAGGTAATCGCTGCGTTGCTGGAAAGCTGTCCGCATCTCAGCCAGAATGTCCTCCGGCTCTTGACCGGGCGCGTGCTTGAGCTCCAGGCGCGCCTTCGTGAGCTCTCCACCGAGCGCGTTGAGCGCCGTATTGCGCGGGCGCTCCTACGCCTGGCCTGCCAGGCCGGACGGGAGGCCGAAGACGGCGTGCTGATTGATCTCCCGCTCTCCCGCCAGAGCCTGGCCAGCCTAACCGGCACAACCCTCTACACTGCCAGCAGAATCCTTTCTCGCTGGGAGCAGCAGGGCCTGATCGCCAGCGGCCGCGCGCGCATCCTTCTCCGTTCCCTTCATGGCCTCACCGCCATTGCAGAAGACCAGTCCCTGGATCACTAGTGTAGCTCAGATCGACCCCCTTCTTTGCGCTGGAGCAACGACGGCAGCTGCGAGGTCCTGTAGAGTAGCCTTCGAAGGCCTCTCTACGACAATCAGGGCCACCTCGAGGAGCACGGGGGTACTAGTGTTGTCTGCTGCACGATGGGTTGCGACTGTGCTCGAGGGCAAACTTGCAACGGCAATGATCTAGCCGCGGTATGGCACCGCGTGCTCCTGTAGTCCCTGGAGGCAGTGTTTCAACCGAGCGATGCTTGCCCCAAAGAAGGCACGGCGAGTTCCGCTCCAGGAAGCAGATTAAGTAAGTAAAGAAACAACTAAAGAAATAACTACTAAAGAAAAAGAGGAAGAGATGGATGCTCCAGGAGAAATGATCCGTAAGCATCATCGCGAATTGGCCGCGGAGATGACGCAGCACGTAGCTGCGCTGATGGATGCGCCTTCGGAAAACAACATCGCGGCTCTGGTGCAGTTCCTTACTCATGAACTCCTGCCCCACGCGCGCGGAGAAGAGCAAGCTTTGTACCCGGCGGTTGAGCCCTTGCTTAAAGCACATGGCAGAGCGACGGCGACCATGTCAATAGACCACGAAGCCATCGAAGGATACGTCCACCGCATTGAGGACGCAGCTCGAGCGCGCATGCAAGCGGCGGATGACGAGCGTGCCGCACGCGATGCTGAACTGGTGCAATTGCTCCTGCAATTGCAGGCGATCTTCAAGCTTCACCTTTCCAAGGAGGAGCGGGTCTACCTGCCACTCTTCGAGCAATATCTGCCGCCGGCTGAGCAGGAACGGGTCCTGGTAGCTATGCACGCGCCGGAAAAGGGAGCCGGGGAAACCGGCGCGCCCCCGGAGACTGTACTGGATGTGCGTCAGATTACGCCGCGCGAGCGTCACCCGCTGATCTTCGCCACCTTTGACCGCCTGCGTCCTGGCGAGGCGTTCGTGCTGGTGAACGACCACGATCCCAAACCGCTGTACTATCAGTTCAGTTTCGAGCGGAGCGGGCAGTTCACATGGGACTATCTGGAGCAAGGGCCGGAGGTATGGCGCGTGCGCATCGGCAAGACCACCTGAGCGGCACCGGTGCTCCGGGCTGGCTGCGCTTCGTCCTGCTAATCCCGGCGCTCCTGGCCCTCCTTGCTGCACTATGGGCCGGGTTGCAGCGCCTCGGCTGGGACGTTCCGGCGCTACGGCCCGGCCTGGCCGCCGCCCACGGTCCCCTGATGATCTCCGGCTTCCTGGGCACACTCATCACACTGGAGCGGGCTGTGGCGCTGGGCAGCCGCTGGACATATGGGGCGCCGGCTCTGGCCGGGCTTGGCAGTCTGGCGCTTCTCATCGGCCTACCCGACCCGGTCGGCGTGCTGGGTATGACCCTCGGTAGCGCCGGGCTGGTGGCCATCTTCGGGCTGGTCGTCTTCCGGCACCCTGCGCTCCATACGATCACCCTCTGGCTTGGTGCGCTGAGCTGGTTTGGCGGAAATATCCTCTGGCTGGCCGGGCAGCCGCTGCTTCGCGTCGTGCCCTGGTGGATGGCATTCCTGGTCCTGACCATCATGGGCGAGCGGCTGGAACTGGCGCGGCTGCTCCGCCTCTCCAGAGGAGGCTATACTGCCTACATCGCTGCTGTGGGCGCGCTGCTCGCCGGACTTGCCGCTGTCTTGCTGGACTTCGATACAGGCACTCGCATCGCCGGTCTGGCGTTCACGGCACTGGCGCTCTGGCTGGGGCGCTACGACATTGCTCGCCGCCGGCTCCGGCAGGGCGGACTGACCCGCTTCATTGCGGTGAGCCTGCTCGCTGGCTACGGCTGGCTTGCTGTAGGCGGGATACTTGCGCTCGTCGGCGGCGGCGTGCCGGCCGGGCCACAGCGCGATGCGATGCTCCATGCCGTGTTCGTCGGGTTTGTGTTTTCGATGATCTTCGGCCATGCGCCGGTGATCTTCCCTGCGGTGCTGGGCCGGCCGGTGGTGTTCCGTCCGCGCTTCTACATGCACCTGGTGCTGCTGCACGCATCATTGCTCCTGCGCATCGCCGCCGATGTAGCAGGCTGGATGCCCGGCAGGCAGTGGGGCGGCCTGCTCAACGTGGCCGCGGTGCTTCTGTTCCTGCCTATTACTGCCGGCGCCACTCTGCAGGCACCCTCCTCCGGCGCGAGGGCCACGTCGCCTGCAGAGTGATGGATGCCGGGGTAACGTTTGTGCCGGCACGCACTCCAGTAATGCGAGAGTTTTCACGCCGGGGCGCCGGCAGGCGCAGCCGGCGCGGGCTCGCGGTAGAACCGCTTGCGGCGCCAGCGCGTGCCCTGCTTGGTGTCTTCCAGCTCGATGCCCTGGGCGGCCAGCTCCTCGCGGATGCGATCGGCGACGGCCCAGTTGCGCGCGGCGCGCGCGGCCTGACGCTCGCGCAGCTTCTCTTCCAGATCGGGCGGCAGGTCCAGTTCCTCGCGCGCGCGGTCAAAACGCAGTGCCAGCACCTGGTCCATGTTGAAGAGCGTGGCCTTCTTAACCGGATCGGGTAGCTCGCTCTTGACCAGCTCCCAGACGATGGCCATGGCCGCCGGCACGTTCAGGTCGTCGTTGATCGCCTCGTGGAACCGGGCGCGGTACTCCTCGGAGAGTTCACCTGTGCCGTCGCCCTCCATCTGCACGATCAGCGAGTGCAGGTGATCCAGGCCGGCCTGCGCTGCCTTCATGGCGTCCCAGGTGAAGTTCAGTTTGGAGCGGTAGTGCGCTGAGTAGCAGAAGTAGCGATACCCGAGCGGAGTAAAGCCGCGCGCCTCCAGGTCGCTCAGTGTGTAGACGTTCCCCAGGCTCTTAGACATCTTGCCGCCATCGACCAGGAGGAACTCGCCATGGAGCCAGTAGCGCACGAATGGCTTGCCTGTGGCGCCCTCCGACTGAGCGATCTCGTTTTCGTGGTGGATAGGAATATGGTCCACGCCGCCGCAGTGGATATCAAACGTCTCGCCCAGGTACTTCATGGACATGGCCGAGCACTCGATGTGCCAGCCAGGGTAGCCGCGACCCCACGGGCTGTCCCACTGCATGATGTGCTCGGGCTCAGCGATTTTCCACAGGGCGAAGTCGGCCGGATGCCGCTTCTCCGGATTGACCTTCACCTCTTCGCGCGCGCCCACCTGCTGCTCCTGTAGGTCCAGCCGCGACAGCTTGCCGTACTCCGGGAACGTGGTGACGTCGTAGTAGACGCCGTCGGAGATCTGGTAGGCATGGCCGCGCTCGATCAGCCGCTGGATCAGCGCAATCATCTCCGGGATATGGTCGGTTGCTTTGCAGACGATGGTAGGATCTTTGATATTAAGCTTGTGAATATCCCGGAAGAACGCCTCGGTATACATCTGGGCGATTTCCCAGACGGTCATGCGCGCCCGCCTGGCGCCGACCAGCATCTTGTCCTCGCCGAAATCGGCATCGCTGGTGAGATGCCCCACGTCGGTGATGTTCATCACGTGGATGACGCGGTAGCCGTTGTATTCCAGGGTGCGGCGCAGGACATCTTCAAAGATGTAGGTGCGCAGGTTACCGATATGGGCATAGTCGTACACCGTCGGTCCGCAGGTGTACATGCGCACCTCGTTGTCGTACAGCGGCTGAAACTCTTCGACCTTACGCGTCAGGGTGTTGTAAAGCTTGAGCGGCGGCATCGATCCGGCTGCTCCCCTCCGCAAACTGAACGCCTTCTTGCTCGCGGGCACGTCCGGCCATGGGCGCTCCGGTGCGGCCGACGTACCTCGCGGCAAATTGTAACACAGCTCTGCCGGCAGACACCGGCGATGAACGTGAGATTGTTCACAATTTCCTTCCGCCAGCTATAGACAGGGCTGCGCGGCGTTGCTATAATTCCGACTATGGAGGTCGGAATTCCGGCGTAATGCCGGCTGGAGCAACGAGGACGGCTCCGTGGATCGAGGGCAGCAGGCGACCGGTATAGAGCGGGAAGCACACGCAGTTGATCCGCGCGAGGCGGTGCGGCTGAGCAGCCGTACGTATTACGGCGTCACCGCGCGCGGCGAGTACGGGGTCCGGCTGATGGTGGCCCTGGCGCGCTCGTTTGGCAAGGGGCCGCAGTCGCTGGCGGAGCTAGCGCAGGCGGAGGACCTGCCGGCGGCGTTTGTAGAGCACCTGGCGGCGGACCTGCGCCGTGCCGGTCTGATCATCAGCCACCGTGGCGCGCGCGGCGGGTATGAGCTTGGCCGCGCGCCGGATCAGATTACGGCCGGCGAGATCATGCGCGTGCTCGAGGGGCCGGTGGCCCCCATGGTGTGCGCCTCCGAGGTGCCCAGCGGGGTGTACTGCGTGCGGGAGGAGACCTGCGCGACGAAGTATCTGTGGCTGCGGGTGCGCGACTCGATCGTGCGCACTCTCGATACGATTACTCTGGCCGACCTGGTGGGCCCGATGCTCGCAGCCGGCCCGCAGCCGGTGCGCTTTGTCGAGGACGCACGACAGCTCCATGCCCTGCTGTCGGATCGCTGTGCTGCCCCACGCGCACAGCCCTGAGGGCTCCTCTGAAGCAGCGATCACGGGGCTCGTTCCCTGATCCGGCCCGGCGCTTGAAGCGCCAGAGAGGCTCGCTAGAGAGACCTTGTTGAGACATTAAGTTGAGACATTAGAGAGGCGAGGAGACAGAACACAGCATGGCGGACCTTGAGATCCGTAACCTACATGTGAAAGTCGATAACAAGGAGATTTTGCGCGGGGTTAACCTGTTGATTAATAAGGGCGAAGTCCACGCGCTGATGGGGCCGAATGGCTCCGGCAAGAGCACGCTCGCCAGTGTCCTGATGGGCCACCCCAAGTACGAGGTGACCGAGGGCGAGATCCTGTTCAAGGGCGAGAACGTGCTGGAGATGGAGCCGGACGAGCGTGCCCGCAAGGGGCTCTTCCTGGCCTTCCAGTATCCGGTCGCAGTGCCCGGCGTGAACTTCGCCAACTTCCTGCGCATGAGCTTGAATGCGATCCGCAAGGGTCGCGGCGAGGGCCAGGTGGATAAGGACGGCACCATCAAGCCGATCCCTCCGGCGGAGTTCCGACGGCTCCTGCGGGAGAAGCTGGCCCTGCTCAAGATGGACGAGACCTTCATGCAGCGGTACCTGAACGAGGGCTTCTCTGGCGGCGAGAAGAAGCGGGCCGAGATCCTGCAGATGGCGCTCCTGCAACCGGAGATCGCCATCATGGATGAGACGGACTCCGGCCTGGATATCGACGGCATCCGCATTGTGGGTGATACGGTGAATTCGCTGCTGGGTCCGAATCTTGGCCTGCTGGTGATCACGCACTACCCGCGCATCCTGAATTACATTAAGCCCCACTTTGTCCATGTGATGGTGGGCGGCCGGATTGTGCTGGAGGGCGGGCCGGAGCTGGCCCACGAGCTCGAGCAGCGCGGCTACGACTGGGTGCTCCAGCAGGCCGCAGCCGGTGCCACGGCATAGACCGGTAGGGGCGAGTGATCGTGTGTCCCTACACCCTCTCTGGGATTATACCGGACGGAAAGGAAGGCAGCGATGGCGATCGATATCGAACAGATTGGCGAGAAGTACGAGACGAAGTACGGCTTCCGCGAGCCCGAGCGCTACGCCTTCAAGGCGCGCAAGGGCCTCGATCGGGAGGTCGTTGAGCAGATCTCGTGGATAAAGAACGAGCCGGAGTGGATGCGCAAGTTCCGGCTGCGCGCTCTTGAGCGCTTCGAGCGCATGCCGATGCCGACCGGCTTCTGGGGCGGCGAGCTCCACAACTACCCGATCGATTTCCAGGACATCTACTACTACATTAAGCCGACCGAGAAGAAGGGGCGCTCCTGGGACGAGCTGCCGGAGGAGATCAAGCGTACCTTTGACCGGCTGGGTATCCCGGAAGCGGAGCGTAAGTTCCTGGCCGGCGTGGGCGCGCAGTACGAGTCCGAGGTGGTGTATCACTCCCTGCGTGAGGACCTAGCCAAGCAGGGGGTGATCTTCGTCGACACCGATACGGCGGTGCGCGAGTACCCCGACCTGGTAAAGCAGTACTTCGGCACGGTTGTCCCGCCCGGCGATAACAAGCTGGCGGCGCTCAACTCAGCCGTGTGGTCCGGCGGGAGCTTCATCTACGTGCCGCCCGGGGTGAGGGTGGAGATCCCGCTGCAGGCGTACTTCCGTATCAACGCCGAGCAGATGGGCCAGTTCGAGCGCACGCTGATTATCGTGGATGAGGGCGGCTACGTGCACTATGTCGAGGGGTGTACCGCGCCGATTTACTCCACCGACTCCCTCCACGCGGCGGTGGTGGAGATCATCGTGAAGCGGGGCGCGCGCTGCCGCTATACCACGATCCAGAACTGGTCGAAGAACGTGTACAACCTGGTGACCAAGCGGGCTGTGGCCTACGCCGACGCCACCATGGAGTGGGTGGATGGCAACCTCGGCTCCAAGCTCACCATGAAGTATCCGTCGGTGTTCCTTATGGAGCCGGGCGCCCGCGGCGATATCCTCTCGGTGGCGTTCGCCTCGGATGGCCAGCACCAGGACGCCGGCGGCAAGGTCATTCACGTGGCGCCGCATACGACCTCGACCATTGTCTCGAAGTCGATCAGCAAGGGCACCGGCCGCGCCAGCTACCGCGGCCTCCTGAAGGTCTACAAGGGCGCGGAGTATGCCAAGTCGAACGTGCGCTGCGACGCGCTCTTGCTGCATGAGACCTCGCGTACCGATACCTATCCGCTGATCGAGATCGAAGAGGACAAGGTCGAGATCGGCCATGAGGCCACGGTGTCTAAGGTGGGCGAGGAGCAGCTCTTCTACCTGATGAGCCGCGGCCTCACCGAGCAAGAGGCGATGGCAATGATCGTCAACGGCTTCATCGAGCCCATCGCCAAGGAGCTCCCGCTCGAGTACGCCCTCGAGCTGAACCGCTTAATCCAGCTTGAGATGGAGGGGTCGGTTGGCTAACAGGCCGGCCCTGGGCTTCGGCTCCCGCGCCCGTAACGCCGGGCGCGGGAATGCCGCCGAGCCTTAAACATGGCCGCCTGGAACCACCGCAGTAGAAGCTATGAGTGCCGTGAAGCAGACTCTTGTAGGCGAGCAGGCCTTTGCTCGCGAGACCGTTGAGGCGCTCTCGCATCGCCGCTCCGAGCCGGAGTGGCTGCGGCAGCGCCGTTTGGAGGCGTGGGAGATTTTCAACCGGCTGCCTATGCCGGGCCGGCCGGAGAACCGTTTTCTGCTTGATCCCGCCACGGCCGAGGAGTGGCGGCGCACGGACTTCAGCGCCCTGGACCTGGGCCGCCTTACCCCGGTGCGTGAGCCGCTCAAGCGGGTCGTGGACTTCCAGGCACTCGATGCGCCGGTGCGGGAGGGGCTGGCGATTGAGGAGCTCGCCGGCGCCTTGGTGCAGCAGGAGAACAGCCCGGTCTTCCGCACCCTGCGCGAGGAGCTTGAACGCAAGGGCGTGCTGTTCACCGACCTGGACACGGCCTTGCAGGAGTATCCAGAGCTCCTGCGGGAGCATTTCATGTCCGTGGTGCCGGCGAGCACCGGCAAGTTCGCCGCCATGCACGGCGCGTTCTGGACCGGTGGCGTGCTGCTGTACGTGCCGAAGGACGTGGAGATCGAGCTGCCGCTGCAGGCACGCACCTGGCTCTCCCAGCCCGGCCTGGCGATCTTCACCCACACGTTGATTATCTGCGAGCGCAACAGCCGCGTTACCTTCATCGACGAATACCTGTCGCCGCCGGAAGGCGCGGCGGAACAAGCGCTCAATAGCGGGATCGTCGAGGTGGTGCTGCACGACGGGGCGCAGCTCCGCTATGTGAATCTCCAGGAGTGGGGCCCGAACGTCTTTAACGTCGTTACCATTCGTACCAAGCTTCAGCGAGATACGCTCTTGAACTCGCTGGTGCTGGCGTTCGGGAGCCGCGCCTCGAAGGCGAACGTGGAGAGCTACCTGGAGGGCCCGGGCAGCAAGGCAGAAATGCTGGGCGTCTTCTTTGGCAGCGATCATCAGCTCATTGACCACCATACGCTGCAGGAGCATATCGCCCCGCATGCCACGAGCGATTTGCTCTACAAGGGTGCGCTGAAAGATTATGCCCGCTCAGTCTACAGCGGTATGATCCGTGTGCACCCGGGGGCCCAGCGCACCGACGCCTATCAGGCGAATCGGAACCTGCTCCTGTCGGACCACGCGCGGGCGGACTCGATTCCGAACCTGGAGATCGGCGCGAACGATGTCCGGTGTACGCACGGCGCCACGGTCGGTCCGGTGGACCCGGAGCAGCTGTTCTACCTGATGAGCCGTGGGCTCTCGCGGGTCGAGGCCACGCGAATGATCGTGGACGGCTTCTTCGAGCCGATCCTGGCGCGCATCCCGCTGCAGAGCATTCTGGAACGCCTGCAGGCGGCGATCGATCTGAAGATGCGCGGCGAAGGCTAAAAGATAGTCATCTCTTGCCCGTTCCCTGCTTTGCATGCAGGGAACGGGGTAGAGCATAGGTGAGCACGATGGCGACGGTTACGACGGCTCGACCAACACACGCGATAGACTGGGCGGCGGTGCGGGAGGACTTCCCGATCCTGAAGCGCCTGGTGCACGGCAAGCGGTTGGTGTACCTGGATAGCGCGGCCACCTCCCAGAAGCCGGCGGTAGTGATCGAGGCGCTGCGGGAGTTCTACCGTACGTACAACGCCAACATCCACCGCGGGGTCTATCTGCTCAGCGAGGAGGCTACCGCGGCATACGAAGAAGCGCGCCGGAAGGTGGCGCGCTTCATCAATGCGCGCAGCCCTCGTGAGGTCGTGTTTACCCGCAACACGACCGAGGCGATCAATCTGGTAGCGTACTCGTGGGGCCGCCATACGCTTAAGCCGGGTGACCGCATCGTGCTCACCATCATGGAGCATCATTCAAACCTGGTGCCCTGGCAGCTCCTGGCCGAAGAGACCGGGGCACGGCTGGAGTTTGTGGGCATCACGCCTGAGGGCCTCCTGGATCTGGACCAGCTTGATCGTGCGCTCGAGCACCCGGTGAAGCTGGTGGCGGTCGTGCACACGGCCAATGCCTTGGGCACGATCAACCCGGTGCGGGAGATCGCTCGGCGGGCGCACGCAGTCGGCGCCCTCTGCCTGGTGGACGGTGCGCAGAGCGTACCGCACATGCCGGTAGACGTGCAGGCGATCGGCTGCGATTTTCTGGCCTTCTCCGGTCATAAAATGCTCGGCCCCACCGGCATCGGTGTCCTGTGGGGGCGGCTGGAGCTCCTGGAGAGCATGCCACCGTTCATTGCCGGGGGCGGGATGATCCGCCGCGTTACGCTGGCCAAGACAACCTTCGCCGATGTCCCGGAGCGCTTCGAGGGGGGCACACCTGCCATCGCCCAGGCGATTGGCCTTGGCGTCGCGGTGGACTATCTGTCTAGCCTTGGGATGGAAGCGGTGCGGCAGCACGAGCAGGAGCTCACCGCCTATGCGCTGGAGCGGCTTGCCACGGTCGAGGGGCTACGTATCTTTGGACCGCTTGATGCGGCGCAGCGCGGTGGCGTGCTATCCTTTTACCTGGCAGATATCCACCCGCACGATGTGGCAAGCATCTTGGACCAGCAGGGTATCGCCGTGCGGGCAGGCCACCACTGTTGCCAGCCGCTTATGGACTTCCTGGGAGTGCCTGCCACAGCGCGAGCGAGCTTCTATGTCTACAATAGCCGAGAAGATGTAGACGCCCTGGTTGAAGGGCTGCACATTGCAAAGCAGGTGTTTGGTCATGCGTAATACGTGCGGCGCGCTGGGTGCTGCGTGAGCCCGCTGCCCTCTCTTACTGGTCGATGTGCTGTGCTCTGTTGTGGTAGGGCTGGATCACGGGGGTTACGCAGTGCGGCGTACGCTGTACGTATTCCCTGGCGCGTTGTAGATTATGGACTCGCTTTACCGAGACTATATCCTCGACCATTACCGGAACCCGCGCAACTACGGGACGCTGGAGAACCCGGATCTGTCGTATGAGGACGACAATCCGTTGTGTGGGGACCGCGTGCGCATGGACTTCAAGATTCGCGATGGGCGCATCGAACAGGTACGGTTCTCCGGCCAGGGCTGCGCCATCAGCCAGGCATCGGCGTCCATGCTGACGGAGATGGTCGAGGGTAAAACGCTCGATGAGGTTAAGCAGATCGACAAAGAGGATGTGCTAGAGAACCTGGGCATCCCCATCAGCCCGGCACGTCTCAAGTGCGCCCTGCTGGCGCTGAAGGTGCTTAAAGCAGGGATCTACGGCATTAAGGGGTGGCCGGGGGAGGAGCAATAAGTGGCTGGATGGGTGCGCGTGGCCCGGACGGAGGAGGTCGAACCGGGCACGGCCAAGCGAGTCGAGGTGGATGGCGAGGAGATCGCGATTGTGAACCTGCGCGGCGAGTTCTACGCTATCAGCGATGTCTGCTCGCACGAGTACGCCTCGCTCTCGGAAGGCTGGGTTGACGAAGAAGACGAAACCATCGAGTGCCCGTTGCACGGTTCCCGGTTCAACGTTAAGACCGGCGAGGTGCTGTCACTGCCGGCGGTCTATCCCATTAAGACCTATGAGCTCAAAGTGGAAGACGGCGACATCTACGTCAAAGTGGACACGCCGGAATAGGCACAGGAGCTGTTCTCACGTCGTTGGTTGCTTATTGGTAGCTCGTTGGTAGCTCGTTGGTAGTCATCTGGTGGAATGAGAAACAAAAGAAACAGAAATCCCAGAAGCACTACACGGCACAAGGAGAAGACACAGATGGACCTGTTCAGGCGAGCCTTCGGAGATCGCGAGCAGGAGGCAAGCGTCGAAGAGACGTCTGCGCCGGCGCAGGGTGAGGCCCGCGCGGCCGGCCCCGGCACCGGAGCGCCCACCGAAGAGGCGATCCTGGAGGCGCTGAAGGAAATTTACGACCCGGAGATCGGCATCAACATCGTGGACCTTGGCCTGATCTATGGCGTGGATATCTCGCCTGAGGGCAAGGTGAAGATCACCATGACGCTAACGACCCCGGCGTGCCCGATTGGGCCGATCATTCGCAGCCAGGTCCGCGAGGTGTTGACCCGCCGTGTGCCGGGCGTGAAGGAGACCGAGGTCAATCTGGTGTGGAGCCCGCCCTGGACCCCGGCGATGATGTCAGAGGATGCCAAGGCAGAGCTCGGTCTGGGCTTTTAATTAATAATTTAATTAATAATTCAAAATCCCAGGTATTGGTCTCGAGCCATGCGCCGTGTCTATCTTGATCACGCTGCCACGACCCCGCTGCATCCGGCAGTGGTTGAGGCGATGTTGCCATACCTTCGAGAACGTTTCGGGAATGCCTCAAGCGTGCACGCCTGGGGCCGTGAGGCACGCGAGGCGGTCGAAGCCGCGCGCGAGCAGGTGGCGCGACTGATCGGCGCGCAGCCGGATGAGATCACCTTCACTAGCGGCGCTACCGAGAGCGACAATCTGGCCATTCTGGGCGTGGCGCGCGAGCAGCGAGAGGCGCGTGGCCGGGATCACGTCATCACCAGCGCCATCGAGCACCACGCGGTGCTGCATGCCTGCGAAGCCCTGCAGCACGAGGGGTTCACGGTAACGGTGTTGCCGGTGGACCGGTATGGTCTGGTCGATCCCGACGATGTGCGCCGGGCGATCACGCCGCGCACGGCGCTGGTGACGATCATGTATGCCAACAACGAGGTCGGCACGATCGAGCCGGTGGCCGAGATCGGGCGGCTGTGCCGCGAGGCCGGTGTCCTTTTCCACACCGATGCCGTCCAGGCCGCCGGCCATATCCCCTGCCGTGTGGATGAGCTGCATTGTGACCTCCTCTCGCTCACAGCGCACAAGATGTACGGACCAAAGGGCACGGGTGCGCTGTATGTGCGCCGGGGCGTGCGGCTACGCCCGCTGCAGTATGGCGGTGGGCACGAGTTCGGGCGCCGGCCCGGCACCGAGAACGTCGCCGGTATTGTTGGGCTGGGCAAGGCAGCCGAGCTTGCTGCCGCGGAGATGGCTGCCGAAGCAGAACGGCAGCGCGCCCTGCGCGACCGCTTCATCGCCCAGGTGTTTGAGCGGATCTCCGATGTGCGTCTGAACGGGCATCCAGTGAAGCGGCTCCCCAACAACATTAATCTCAGCTTCGCCGGCGTCGAGGGTGAGTCGCTGCTCTTGAACCTCGATCTGGCCGGCATCGCCTGCTCTACCGGCTCGGCCTGTTCGTCCGGCACCACGGAGCCCTCGCACGTGCTGCAGGCGCTGGGGGTGCCTTACGAAGTCATCCGCTGCTCGCTGCGTTTCACCCTCGGTCGCGACACTACCGCCGATGACCTGGACTATACCCTCGAGACCCTAGTGGAGGTCGTCGGGCGCCTGCGCGCGCTCTCCCCGCTGACCGCCTCAGCGTAACGAGTGTGTGACCCTGCACGATCCACCGGCCCCCACGGCTACCAGGTGTGGTCTACCATGTCGCGCAGTCATCCGGCCAGATAGGCGGTGTCTCGGCTGGGGTCTACTCTCATGCCTTATTTGCCCGGCGCGAGAACAGGCATATCCTGGCCGGTGCTGGCTACTGCGTCAGGCCTGCGGGCGGATGTACAATGGCCCGGCTGCGGGCAAAGCGCAGAACCAGCCGGCTCCACTGGGCCGGCTTGTTAATGAAGCCTTGTGAAGGATGAACCTATTCGTCTAAAGGTTCGTCTAAAGGTTCGCCTAAAGGATTGTCTATGCACACATCGCCAACCGCCCTGGCGCAGGTGAGGGGAGCACAGGCGCTCTCTTCATCGGAGCTGCATCGCTACTATAACCATCTCTTCCGACTGCCTTATGGCTGCCATTATGATCCGGGCAACCGCCTGGCGCGACGGCATGTACTCTCCTGTGTGCGTACGGCGGACCTGGCACTGCCGGGCGTGATTGTCGACGTTGGCTCAGGCGTGGCCGACCTGGTCGAGCCGTTGGTGGCGCGGGGCGTGACCCCGGAGCGCATCATGCTGGTAGAGTACGCCTGGCGGACGCTTCAGCTCGGGCGGCGCTGGCTGACGGATGCCAACACGGCCCTATCCGGCGTGCGGCATATCCAGGGCGACGCCATGCATCTACCGCTGCGGGGTGGTGCAGCGGCAGTACTGTTCTGTCGCGAGGTTCTTGAGCACCTGCCTGATGATCAAGCGGCGTTAGGCGAGTTCCGGCGCGTGCTCCGTCCAGGCGGCCTGCTTGTGCTGACGGTGCCGTCTGAGCGCCGGCCGAACCCGCGCTGGGGTCACCTGCGCTGCTACACACTGGAGTCGCTCTGCAGGCGCTTGCACGAGACCGGGGCATGGCAGGTCGAAGCTATGGCCTGTTTCGGCCGCGTGGCCGGCCTGCTCTGGGGCTATCCCAAGTACGCCCTCTATGCGGCCTGGCTGCTTTGCACCGGCCATGCGCAGGCGCGCCTCCAGGGGCGGAGCGTGCCATCGTACTATGCTACCCCCCTACATCGCCGTCTGGTGATGCCACTCTTTGATCGCCTATTCGCTGCACTTGCCTCGGCCGACCGCACGGCGCGCCTGCTGCCGCCTTCAAATCTATTAGTGGCCGCGCGCAGAATGCCGCAGTAAACCTACACGGCCGGGCGCAGCGGCGCGCTCTGCGTCGCGGGCTCGTGCGCAGTGCGCACCGGCTCGACGTATTCGAAGTGGCGGGCACGCGGGTTCAGACGCGGCTTGATCCAGCGCACCCGCTCCGGATGGGTGAAGAAGCTTCTGAGCATCATGCGGCATTCCCGCTGCGAGAGCCGACGCTCAGGGTGGGAGATGCACAGGTGATAGTACCGTCGGCCGTGCTGATAGCTGACAGTGAAGATGATACGCGTGCCGTCTGGGAGCTCACAGGTGTGGCGCGGGTCCGGTAACCGCCACAGCGTCGGGTAGACCGGCCGGCGTTCTGCCTCGCGTCGCAGTCGCGCCGCCACCTCAGCAAGCACCCCCTGCTTCACCATGCCCGTCCTCCTCGCGGAGCTCCTACCCACCGATTTAGAAAATTAGTTCTAGCCACGTGCATTAAACACCACTCCTGCGTCCCTGTCAAGTCAGGGAGTGGGCCCGCCGGGCCGTCTGCCGAGGCCGTGCCCTGTTGCTGTGCTCCTTTAGCGCGGGCAGAGATGTCGGACACCCGCGAGCCGGGAAAGTGCCCCCGGACGCTCCGCACAACTGCGCACCCGGCAAACTCTGTGCGCCGGAGCCGTGGAGCCGCGCCATGCCGCCTTCCTATACTCCCGCCCAGAAGGGCGGTACCGCGCCGGTCATGTTCCTTACAGTCTTTACCCAATAGTCCTTACCCAAATCTATGACCAGACACTGTAGCTCAAGACACAGAGAGGGAGGAACTGCACCCATGGACCAGACCATCGAGAAGATCGCTCTGGCCGCGCAGGCCAAGGCAGCCGGGCTGCGACGTGATCCGCTGGGGTTCTTGGTGCTGAGCATGCTGGCCGGCGTCTACGTTGGCTTTGGCATCGTCCTGATCTTTGCCATTGGAGCGCCGCTGGCTGCAGCCGGCTCGCCACTGACCAAGGCCCTGATGGGCGCCGCTTTCGGTGTCGCACTCAGCCTGGTGATCTTCGCCGGCTCGGAGCTGTTCACCGGTAACCACCTCTTCCTGACGCTGGGAACACTCGTCGGGCGCTCACGTCTTCTGGATCTGGCTCTAGTCTGGGGTTGGTGCTTCCTGGGCAACCTGGTGGGCTCGCTCCTGCTGGCGTGGCTGGTGGTGCAGGCCGGCGTCTTCGGGGCTGATCCGCAGCGCAGCTTCGTGCTGCAGATCGCGGCGACGAAGATGACCCTGCCCTTCTGGACGCTTTTCGTGCGCGGCATCTTGTGCAACTGGCTGGTCTGTCTCGCCGTATGGATGGCCCAGCGCACCCAGAGTGAGGCTGCCAGGCTGGTACTGATTTTCTGGTGCCTCTTTGCCTTTATCGGCGCCGGCTTCGAACACAGTGTAGCGAACATGTCGCTGCTCGGCATCGCCCTGTTCCTGCCGCATGATGCGGCAGTATCGTGGTCGGGGTACGTCGCCAACCTGGTGCCGGTCACCCTGGGGAACATTGTTGGCGGCGCCGGCTGTGTGGCCGGGCTCTACTGGCTGGCCAGCCCACTGAAGCGGCTCGCCCAGGCCGGATCGCCTGCACCGGTGGAGCCGGCGCGCGCACTTCAGGCAACGCTGCCGGTAGCCGGAACAGAGCCGGCCTAGCAGTCCGGCCCATGCTTTCCCCGCCCCCAGAGCGGAAATGGGAGGGGCGAAGAATTCTTCGCCCCTCCAGCCCTACTCCCGGTCTGGCAGCCCTGTCGCCCAAAATCCAGTATTTCATGTGAGGAAGTACGAGATGCCCAACAAGTTCGAGGAGCTAAAGAAAGCCAAACACCCCTTAGATGTCTTACCCGATCTCTACCGCTATGCACAGGAAGGGTGGGAGGCGATCACGGACGACGACAAAGAGCGCTTGAAATGGTACGGCGTGTTCTTCCGCAAGCGCACGCCGGGCCACTTCATGATGCGCATCCGTATCCCCAACGGCATCGCTACCAGTGCCCAGGTGCGCGAACTGGCGCACATCACGCGAGACTACGGTCGCGAGGTGATTGATATCACCACCCGCCAGCAAGTGCAGTTGCGCTGGATGCGCATCGAGGATATCCCCGACATTCTGCAGCGCCTGGCCGCAGTTGGGCTTACCTCCATGCAGACTGGTATGGACAATGTCCGGAACGTGGTGGGCTGTCCGCTGGCAGGCCTGACGCTCTATGAGCTCTTCGATGCCTCGCCGGTGGTGCGCGCCTTCACCGAGCGCATCCTGGGCGATCGCGTGCTTTCTGATCTGCCGCGTAAATTCAATGTCACGATCACCGGCTGCCTGGAGAACTGCACCCATGCCGAGACCCAGGATATTGCCCTGACGCCGGCCACAAAGCTCATCGATGGTACGACGCAGGTCGGCTTCAACGTGCGTATTGGCGGAAAGATGGGGTCGGGCGGCATGACGGTAGCCACGCCGCTGGATGCGTTTGTGACCCCCGATGAGGCGGTAGAGGTATGCACGCAGATTACCCTGCTGTTTGCCGAGCATGGGCCCAGGGACACGCGCGGGCGAGCGCGGCTGGCCTTCCTGGTCGAGGACTGGGGCATCGAGCGTCTCCGCGCAGAGCTTGAGCGCCGGCTGGGCCGACCGCTCCTCCCGGCCGGCCAGGACATGCGTGGCCGGCATCATACCGACCACCTGGGCATCGTCCCACAGAAAGACGCCGGGTTGTACGCTGTCGGGCTCTGCGTGCCGGTAGGGCGCACCTCGGCAGCCCAGTTCGAGGAGCTGGCACGCCTGGCCGATCAGTATGGTAGCGGCGAGGTACGCTTCACAGTGGGACAAAACGTGCTGCTGGTGAACGTGCCCGACCGGCTGCTGCCGGCACTCCTGGACGAGCCGCTGCTCCAGGAATTACGTCCCGATCCCTCACCAGCCATGCGCGGCACGGTGAGCTGTGTGGGGATCGACTATTGCAACCTGGCGCTGGCCGAGACCAAGGCGCGGGCGCTCGAGGTGATACACCATCTCGAGCGCACTGTGCCTTTCTCAGACGCGCTCGCCGGGCGGCCCGGCGTACGCCGCAGCATGCGGCCGCTGACCATGTACTGGTCTGGCTGTCCGGCTGGCTGCGGGAACCATCAGGCGGCTGATATCGGCTTCCTGGGCGGCCGCACCCGCGTGAACGGTTCGGTTATAGAGACGTTCGATATCTTCGTTGAGGGACGTACCGGCCCCAATCCGCAGTCGGGCGAGAAGGTCCTGGAAAACGTGCCGGCCGAGGAACTCCCCGGTATCGTCGAGCAGCTTGCGCAGGCCCATGCGCGCGGGCAATCCCTGCGTGAGGCCGCGGCAGAGATCGCAGCGCAGCTCGCCGGCAACGCCGTCCCCTTCCCCGCACAGGAGCCAGCCCAGGCAGCCGGCGCGGGCTAGGACGCGGGGCATTAGGTAGACATGCGTATCCCTGTATAAGGCACCTGGGCCGTTCCAGACTTGACGCAGCACAGTGCATGGTGCTTGTAGGGGCACGGTATGCCGTGCCCCTACACGGCTGCGGCGCGCTGGAGCGTGGCGGCATCGAAGTAGGGCGGTGCGCAGGCGGCGATATTCTCCTCGAGCTCCTGCTCGCGCATGATGCCGGTGACCACAGCCGCAACCGTGTCATGCGACAGCACATACTTGAGCGCCGCCTGCGCCGGGCCACCTGCCTGCCGGAACAGGAACGCAAACGGCTCGACCTGCGGGCCGCCGCGGAAGAGCCGGCCGCCGGCGAAGGGCGTACGCGCCAGGATACCAATGCCGCGCGCCTTGGCCAGCGGGAAGAGCTCTGCGGCTGCTTCCTGTTGCAGCAGGTTGAAGGGCACCTCGATCACCTGTGCGCCACCCTGCTCGATGGCGACGATGCCGCCGCGCGCGCTGGTCGAGGCGCCGTAGTATCGAATCTTGCCGTGACGCTGGAGCTCCCGCAGACACTCCCAGACCTCCTGGCTCGCCAGCACCTCCTGCGGCGGGTCGTGCAGCAGCCACACGTCGATGTAGTCGGTGTTCAGGCGCCGCAGGCTGAGCTCCAGCGCCCAGCGCAGATAGGCCGGCGAGTGGTCGCGATCACGACCGCCGATCTCCGGCCGCATGCGTACCGCCTGCGCACCGTCTAGGCCGACCAGGTAGCCGGCTTTGCTGATGTACACTACATCCTGGCGCCGTCCGTGGAAAGCCACGCTCAGTAGCACCTCGCTGCGGCCATTGCCGTAGACATCGGCCGTGTCGAACGTGGTGACGCCCAGCTCCAGTGCCCGGCGCAGAAGGTTGACGCCGTCATACTGATCGACCTGGCCCCAGAACAGGCCGCCGATCTCCCAGGTGCCGAAGCAGAGCGCCGAGATACGCAGTCCCGTCGGATACGCAGTCCCGTCGCTCCAAGCATACGGTATTCCATGGTCATTCCTCCGTTACGCTCCCCGATCCAGCTCGTCCAGCGCCTCGCCCACTGCGGCCAGGTTCTTGAGCTGCATCTCGGAGTACTTGCGCGATAAGATCACGCCCGTTGCCCCGCCGCGGAAGGCTGCCTTAACCGCCTCGCGCACGTCTTGTGGCTCAGTTTTCTTCTCACCTGGGCCGGTTGGAATATCGATGTCGATGCCTGGGTAGATGTCGATCTCGCCGTTGACCCCGCGCACAGCTCGCTCAGTCTCGCGGCGCACGTATTCTGCCGAGAAGCCTGCCTGCGGCAACTGCTCGAACGGTGCCTCGTCGTAGCCCAAGATCTTCAGCATGAACGGATACGTCTCTGCCGGCGTCGCATCGGCGAACAGCGTTTTATGGAGGTTCAACAGGAAGCGATGGAAGCGCGGGCCGGCACAGTTATTGTACATGACGACTTTTAAGAAATCAAAATAGCGCTTCATTTCGGCATAGTTCTCTTCAGCACGGAACCAGGGACTAAATGAAATCGTATGGAAGATATGTAGCCCGACCCGCTTTTTCTGGTCGATGGCTTTGACAGTGCCATAGATGCGCTTGAACAGGTCGTGCTGGCTGTCGCTCCATAGCTTCTCCCAAGCCAGGATCTCAGGATATTCGAGCAGGATGCGCCAGAACTCGACGAAGTAGCCGTCGTTCGGCCGGATGCCCTGCGCGGCCAGCCGGTTCCACTCATACAGCCGCTGGTAGCCGGCGACCGCCCGCTCGGCGTTGATACCACGCTCGCGTCCTCTGGCCCGGCAGTACTCGCAAAAGCACACGACGCTTGCAGCTTGTACCGGCCCGTGGATCAGGCGATCCAGCGGTCCGGGGCGCTCCGAGCACCAGATCACGCCATCGATGGGGTAGGATTTACAGTAATCCTCGATGATGCCCAGATGCCAGTAGATGTAATCAGGGTTGTTGAAGCACGGCGTAAACGACGGCCGGCCCCAGAGATCGATTTCGAGCACTTTGGGGAAGTTGTCGATGTCTCGCAGCGCCTGGGCGTAGCTGCTCTCTTCAATCCAGGCGTACGACTGCATGCCACGCTTTTGGGCTTCAGGAATGACTGCCTCAAAGATATCCCAATCGCTGTGCTCAGGAGCGCGAAAGTTCAGGCCGATGCAGGTCTTCGCGTAGTACTGGGGGTGAATACGTGCATAGCTTCCTCCTTTCCAGTCCAGGTCGTACTCCTGTGCGCCGTGGTCCGGTAATGGATGCCCGGGGATCTGGCGGCCGCCGGTGCCACGCGTCCAGGTGGGCGTGGCAAGCGAAAGGGCATTGACGCGGGCCAGCCGCTGGAAGGTATCCAGCACCTGCGGTACCCCTTCGTCGATGAACGAGACAGCCCCGACCTGGATGCCGATGAAGCGGGATGGCTTGCCAGCAGTATCGGTCATAGGGTGCTCCTCCTCGAGTTCTGGACTATCTGACGCGTTCTGGGTTATTTAACGGTACTACGCGCCTATCATGCGCAGGTATCCTGGCATCTTACGGCCTCGCAGTGTACTGGGCATGGTGGTGCGGCGCAACCAGGCGGTGGCTGTGCCCAACGACAATGTGCAGGTCCTCAGGCGACTCCCCCGGCAGGTCTCCTTGTGGGTCTTCTCGCAGGTCCTCGGGCAGATCTTCTTGCAGGTCTTCTTGCAGGTCTTCTTGCAGGTCTTCTTGCAGGTCTTCTTGCAGGTCTTCTTGCAGGTCTTCATAAGGATCGATAGACTTAGGAGGCAGCGGGCGGCCGGCGCTGGAGGCGGAGCTACCCGAGCTTGAGAGTGCTCGGTGCATTCTCTGGGCTGCATGCGTGACCGCGGGAGGCGCCACTCTCTATGTTGATCAAGATGGGCTGGTCGACATTTCCATCGGCCGTGCGCGCGCTGGCTGAGGGACGGACTATCCTGGGCGTTGCGCCCTTTGTGCCGTTCCAGTTCCAGCCCGACGCCATGTTCTGGTTAATACCCTCCCGCGCTGCCCGCGAACATCCAGATTTCCTCAAACCGCCCTATCGGGATCTCTACCGGCAAGAAGAAGTCGGTGGACCGACAGTGGTCCGCTTTCTCGGCCAGGTCGTGGCTGTGGTGGCGCAGCTCCCGCGCGGCGGGCCCCGCAATGCCCTTATCGCTGCGGCGTTGGGAGACGATCTGATCTGGACACCAGAATGGCTCCTGGCCCAGGCGGAGGCTTCTGCGCGTGACCTGTATGTCTTTGCGCTGAGTGTGTACCAGGCAGACCGGCCATATACCCTCGAACGGGCGATTACGAGCAGCGGCCAGCTTGGTCTGCGCGCCCTGGAGATCGGCACGCCGCAACCGCTCCTGCCGCTTCGTGATGTGCAGGCCCATGCGCAGGCCATTCTCGCGCGCGTGCGTGCCGGCAGTGCGCCTCCGGCGGCGGGACGCCCGATCTCTCCTGCGCCGGCCCCACGGCCCGCTTCGCCGGCTTTCTCACCTGTGGCGCCGTCACGGCCGCCGGTACGCTCATCTGATGAGGTTACGTCGGAACTCGAGCATCTACGTGCCGAGACGCTACGCCTGCGTCATGAACGGGATCAGCTCACCGCGCAGGTTGAAGACCTTAAGAAGCTTGTGACTGCGCTTCAGGAGCGCATCGCTGAGCTTGAGGAAGAAAACGCGCAGATGCGGGCTGAGAAGGCAGAGCTCGAGCAGGCGCTGGAAGACCTGCAGGTTGAAGCCGAGGAGCGCGATGCCCAACTTGCACAGGCGCTCACTCGCGTGCGCGAGCTCGAGCAACGGCCGGGACGGCGAACCCCGTCGGCACCGGCGTAAGGGCGGCAGGAAGACGGTCAGCACGTCGGCATGGTCAACCTTCCAGCGATGCTTCCGCCAGGGCACGTTCCAAGAACTCTACCACAGTCAGGTGCTGCGCCTGGGTACGTAGGTATGCCAGATCGAGCGCGCCCGCCTGTACCTTGCTCTCAGTACCTTCATCCAGCAGAGAGAAAGGCTGCCGGCGGGTTTGGGAGAAGCGAGTGGAACGGATGGATGCTCCGCCCATCCGCTGCCGGTACCCATAGACGTCCCTATTCTCCTGATTCTCTCCTCGGTACAAGCCCGATGAACAGCTGCCGCACCGGACAGGAGAAGCCCGGTAGAAGCGGGGATTGCAGGGTGCCGTCTTGATCCAGTGTAGCCACGAGCTGCAGCCCCGCCTGCTTCTGCTGGTAGATCTCGACCCGCCGCTCGCGCCAGTCGATGATCCAGTACTCAGGCACGCCGCGGCGGGCGTACAGCCTGCGCTTGAGGTCCCGGTCACGCTGTACGTTCTTTTCCCCCGGTGAGAGCACTTCGACTACGAGCTCCGGGGCGGCATGCAGCTTGCCGTCCACTCCACGCACGAGAGCCAGCCGTTCCCAGCTTATCCATACGAGATCGGGAGCAACACTATCATCCTCAGCGAAGACCAGGCCGGGCGCGAAGAGTGTCAGACCGCGTTGCGTCTGCTGGCTCCATGCCTCGAGCGCCACCGCAAGGCGGACGCAGACGTACTGGTGCTCCCAATCCGGCTGCTTCGACGCATAAAGTTCCCCATCGATGATCTCGTAGCGCGTGCCATCCTCAAGGGGCAGTGCTTCGAGGTCTTTCGATGTCCAGCGCATCGAGGTTTCCATCGAAAGCCTCCATTCAGCCGGCGGGAGCAACGCTGCTCACCCTCGCCGGTGTCCGGAATTGCTCCGGGGAAGGACATGGTGCGGCAGGCTTCGGTGCCTAGACATCCAGGTTCTTCACGTCTTTCGCGTGTGTCTGGATAAAGCGCTTGCGTGGGGCTACATCGTTCCCCATAAGCATGCTGAACGTCTCGTCGGCGACGACCGCATCTTCAACCGTCACTTGGAGCAGCTTACGCCGCTTGGGGTCCATGGTCGTCTCCCAGAGCTGCTCGGCGTTCATCTCACCGAGCCCCTTATAGCGCTGGATAGGGACGTTCTGCTTGCCCAGCGATTTAACAATCTCATCACGCTCGCGGTCGCTATACGCGTAAATCGGCTGCTTCCCATTCATAATGCGGTAGAGTGGCGCCTGTGCAATGAACAGATGGCCTTCTTCAATAAGGGATGGGAAGTGCCGGTAGAAGAAGGTCAGGAGCAAGGTGCGAATATGTGCCCCATCGATGTCCGCGTCTGTCATGATAATCACGCGGTCATAGCGCAGCTTGTCAAGGTTAAAGCGGTCGCCGATGCCGGTGCCGAGTGCCGTGATGAGCGCCTTAATCTCTTCGCTGGAGAGCATGCGATCCAGGCGTGCCTTCTCCACGTTCAGGATCTTGCCTTTCAGCGGCAGGATGGCCTGGAAGCGCCGGTCGCGGCCCTGCTTCGCCGTGCCACCGGCCGAGTCGCCCTCGACAATGAAAATCTCCGAGAGCCGGGGGTTGCGCTCTGAACAGTCGGCCAGCTTGCCCGGCAGGGTCAGGCCGTCGAGCGCGCCCTTGCGCACGACCAGGTCACGCGCCTTGCGTGCCGCCTCGCGTGCTCGCGCTGCAGTGAGGCACTTCTCAATGATGCGCCTGGCATCCTGGGGATTTTCTTCCAGGAAGCGGCTCAGCCCCTCGGTAACTGCCGTCTCAACCTGAGTCCGCACCTCGGCGTTGCCGAGCTTATGCTTGTTCTGTCCTTCGAACTGCGGCGCTGCCAGCATCACGCTGACAATGGCGGTTAGCCCCTCACGCACATCGTCGCCGGTGAGCGAAGCCTCACCTTCTTTTAAGAGACCCAGCTTGCGCGCATAGTCGTTCAGCGTGCGCGTGAGCGCCGAGCGAAAGCCGGTGAGGTGCGTGCCTCCATCGGAGGTATTGATCGTGTTGGCGAAGGAATGCACCGTCTCCTGGTAGCCATCGTTATACTGCAGCGCCACCTCAATGGTCGCCGTGGGCATCTCTTTAAAAATATGCACCGGCTTCTGGTGGATCACCTGCTTGTTCTTGTTCAGGTGGCGCAGGAACGACAAGATACCGCCTTCGAAATAAAAAGAATACTCGCGGTCGTCCCGCTCATCGCGCAGCGTGATCTTGACACGGCCGGTAAGATACGCCTGCTCGCGAAAGCGCTGCGCCAGCATATCGAAGTTGAAGTCCAGCGTCTCGAAGATCGTGGCATCCGGCTGAAAGGTGATCTTCGTGCCGTGTCCCGGCGCCTCCCCGACCACTGTGACCGGCATAAGTGGGCGGCCGCACGCGTATTCCTGGGCGTACACTTTGCCGTCGCCGCGGCGCACCTCGACGCGCAGCCATGAGGAGAGAGCGTTCACCGCCGACATGCCCACGCCGTGCAGGCCCCCGGAGATCTTGTAGCCGCGACCACCGAACTTGCCGCCGGCGTGCAGGCGAGTCATGACGACCTCCAACGCCGACGTGCCGACTTGCGGATGAGGCTCAACCGGGATGCCCGCGCCGTTATCTTCAACCATGGCCTTGCCGTCCTTGTGCAGGGTCACGATGATGTGGTCGCAGCGCCCCTGCAGCGCCTCATCGATGGAGTTGTCGACCAGCTCATAGATCAGGTGGTGCAGGCCACGAATGTCGGTGGAACCGATGTACATGCCCGGCCGTATACGCACGGGCTCCAGCCCTTCCAGCACCTGAATATCGCTGGCATCATACCCCTGTACCGGACCACCGCCGTTGGTAGGCGTGGCCCGAGTTCCCTGCTTTCGTGCTTCTGCCATAGCCGTTGTGTCACTCTTGTTAAGAGAGTCTGGTTAAGATCCGGTTAAGATGTCTGGTACGTTATTCCGTATTCCTGAGAGAACGGCGCCTTATTGCGCTCGGGGACCGGGGCGTGCGGTGGCCTCGCTGGACGCTAGTCGACGCACGCGCTCGAGGAAGAAGTACATGCCGGCAGCGGTCAATCCGGTGCCGATGTACGCATTGGCGACAATACAGAGTACCACCAGAAGCGGCACCGTCGCCAGCGACTGCCAGATAATCGCCCACCCAACTGTGATGACCCAGAACACGCCGATGAAGAGGAGCGCCGACCAGAAGTGGTGGCGCACGACGTGAATGCTGGACAAGACCGCCGCCGGCATGCTGCAATCATTCAGAAAGAGTGCATACGGAGCAAAGTAGAGATAAAACAGGAGCCACACCAACGCAATCGATCCGGCCAGGAGCAGCAGGCTGCCCAGGCCGGGACTTACCAGGGCGATAAACTGCGGCGGCACCATCAGGCTAAAGACCGCCGCAGCCATGCCAAGTGCGAGCAGTGCCATGCGTCCCCAGTAACGCCACAACCGCCTGCTCACGTCGTACAACGACACCACTCCATCCCGGACGACGGAGGCGATCAGGCTGAGGTACAACGCCCCGATCAGTATTCCCAGGCCGATCAGGGCCAGACCAAGCACGAGCACTGAGCTTGCGGAACTCAGCGAAATGATCGGACCAAAACTGACCACCTCTGGTGAGCCACCGGCTGGAACGCTGAGCCCGCTGCGCTGGCTATGTGCCACGCCCAGCTTGATTGTTGGCACATAGAGGGCCAGCAAAAAGAGCAGGTTGAAATTTACCGCGAATTGCTCGATTGCCTTAAGCTGCTCGTACGAGGTCGCCTGGTCGGCCAGTCGCAGCAGGACCGCTGCCGCAGACAGCTTCGGCCCCAGCCAGAAGAGCAGATCAAGTGCAACTGGAATAAGGATCAGCCACAGCCGCCGGTTCAGCAGGGCAAAGCCATGCCCCAGCGTATCCACAATGCTCACTGCCCTTCTCCCAGGCAGTATTGTACCATGGTGGCTTTATGCCGCCGCTGAGAAGCTGCTGAACAGGGCATGCCTCCTGGATGCCGGCTCTTGGATGCGATCTCCAGTCTGCTCCGGTCTTCCGGTATGCTCCCGTCTCCCCGGCATGCCTCATGGAGGAAATACCCGGCATCTCATGTAAACGGAGCCATAGGGTCACGGTGTTGCTCGCGGCCTGGTTTCCCGGGGCGCAGGACACTTGCCGCAGTACCAACCCCGAACATATACTCTGGCGGATATGACAAGAGCCATGGTGGTTGGGAGGCGGTCGGGCTTCGTGCTATGCCGGCAGAATTCTTGGGGCGTTCTGGTGCCCCTTCCTCTCTGCGCAACCCGGCACATCCGGCGACCTGGCGTGCGGTGGTCAAGATCGACCCGGCACGGCGCCTTGATCCGGCGCGACTGGCAATCGTCGCGGAGGCACGACCGGATGGCGTCATTGTTGGGGGGACCCAGGATATCGAGGCCGGCGCTGTCGCAGCACTGCTCAAAACGCTGCAGCCTCTCCGTGGGAGTGGTGTTCCACTTGCCTATGAGCCATCGGAACTCTTCGCAGTAGATCCCCTCCTGTTCGACTGGCTGCTCGTGCCGGTTGTGCTGAATGCCGGCGACGTCGAGTGGCTGGTGCGCCGGCACGCTCGCGCTGCGCAGGCGTTTGCGCCTCTCGTCGACCTGCTCAATTGGTCGCGAGTTGTACCTGAAGCTTATATCGTGCAGAACCCTGCCTCGGCTGTTGCGCGGCGCACCGGTGCGACACCACTCGGCCCGGCCGAAGCTGCCGCTCTCGCCGTCGTGGCCGAGCGGTTATGGTCATTTCCGATCGTCTACCTCGAATGGAGCGGGCGCTACGGCGATGCTGCGCTCGTGCGTGCCGTCGCTGCCCGGCTCAGACAAGCACGCCTCTTTTATGGAGGAGGCATTATCTCACCGGAACAGGCATTGGCGATGCGCGCGGCCGGAGCAGCGACGATTGTTGTCGGCAATCTGGTGTACTCTGCCCAGGTCCAGCGCCTGCCGGCCATCTTGGACGCTGCACGTCATGAGCCTGCACCACTCTGAGGGCAATCAGCCGAAGCGCTGTTTCGCCTCATCCAGCACACGCTGAAATTCTGGCCAGGCGCTCTGGATCGCCTGCCGTGCTGATTGCTCGCCCCGATACACCGGTGCCATAACCCTGTCTACAAGAGCCTGGATCTCCAGGTAGGAGGGGCCATAGGGCGGTGGCACAGCATAGCGTACTTCTTCCATAGCAACCTGTGGATTGTGCGGCGGCCGTGCCCGGGTAAACGCCGGGCTATTGTAATGCACCTTCAACATGGGCTGGCTAATGCCACGCTCGATGGCCACCTCCTGTCCAACCGGACCGGCAAGGTACTTCATCAACGCCCAGGCAGCCTCGCGGGCTTTCGACGATGCCCCCAGGATCAGCGGGGAGGCCTGGCCCATGGTCACGCGCTGCTTGCCGCGGAACTGCGGGAGCGGCGCCCAGTCCCAGTCGGCTTGGAGATCGGTGCGCACCTGACCTGCGGCCCAGACACCGCTTGTCTGCATTGCTACGGTCCCGCTCCCAAAGTTCGCTGCCGGACCGACATATTCGATGGGACGGGCCACCTGATGCTTCAAGCGGAGGTCGGCCAGCCACTGCAATGCCTCAAGCGCAAGGGGGTGATCCAGCTTTAAGATGTTTTCATCGCCTAGATACACATCAAGTAATCCAAGTTGCCGGGGAATTTGCCACCAGAAGCGCGCCCACCAGAGTTCCAGGCCCCACTGCTGCACTTGACCACCGCTTTGCACCACCAGCGCCTTCGCTCGCTCGATGGTGTCTTCCCACGTCAGCGGCGTCCGTGGATCAGGCACCGGCACACCAGCCTTGTCAAAGGCGCTCCGGCTGTAGAAGAGGACAACCATGCCGGGGTCCCAGGGCAGGCCGGCGAGCCGGCCGCGATAGCGCAGGGCTTCAAGCCAGTAGCTCTCATAATTTGCCTCGTTAAACTCACGGTCACGCTTTGCGAGGTCATCGAGGTATGCCGCTACCCCGCGGGCGACGTGTGCCTTATAGAACGCTACCGTACTGAAGGCCACGTCCGGGGTCTGGCCAGCGGCAGCCAGCACCTGGTACTTCTCGTCGAAGTTTCCGGTCTCGTGCGTATACTGCACCGTTACATGTGGAAACTGCTGCTGGAACCGCTGCACGAGCTCCTCAAACGTCTGCATGTACACCTGGGACCCACGTCCGAGGAAGGTGATGGTTGCCGGCGCTTGCTGGGTCGACGGCTGCTCACCCTTGCCCGGCAAGCGGCAGCCGGTGCTGGTAAGGGGCAGGAGCGCGACATAAACCGCATTGCGGCCCCATCGAAGCAGTCGGCGCCGGCTCAGCGCGCTGCAGACCGGCTCCATTGTTGCTGAGAGGTCCGAGCACTGGATCATCGCGCGTCCTCCGCTATTTTGGCGGTGGGAGATGATAGGTGCTTCACGAGTATCCTGCCCCAATCTATCCAAATTATGATTATGCTATGCTACCGCCCAGCTGCCTATCCCCGGTCGTGCGTCTGTGTGTGGGCATGCGGGCCTGCTCAGCAGGCGCATGGCGCTGCACCGGCTTCCTTCCCGGCGTTAAGCCGCGACTTGTGATCGGGCGCACGCCTCACGGTTGGAGGTGTCCGAATGCAGAACCGAGCATTAAGACCAACACACGGCGTGCCACTCCGGCGTACCATCCTTGTGAACGCCGGCATAGGCTGGAGGCAGTCCCGGCGAACGTTTGGGGTACTCGCCCTGGGCGCGCTGGCCGCGCTCTCTTGCCAGGTGCCCGGTGGGGAGACGTATAGTAAGCCGGTAGAGATATCCGGTACGGATGGCCCTGCTGTAGAGCGATACGTGGAGGAGACGATGCCGGAGGTGGCTGTGGTCCAGCCTGCACCAGATGAAGTCCGGGCGCCGAGCCTTGCCGAGGTGGAGACCATCATCGAGGCCGGGACGCGCGAAGCGTTCCCCGCTGCTGTGCTGCTTGTCATGCGCAATGGAGCGGTCGTGCACCGGCGCGCCTATGGCCTGCTCGACCCCGAGGCGAGCCCCGGGGAGCCGCTTCCGCTGCGAGCGCGCTTCGACCTGGCATCGCTCACCAAGCTGTTCACCGCCACGGCTTTCCTGCGGCTGGTCGATCTGGGCGAGATCCAGATCGACCGTCTGGTGCAGCAAGTGGTGCCGGAGTTTGCCGGCCGGGGCAAGGAGCAGGTTACCTTCCGCCACCTCCTGACCCACTCCTCCGGCTTGCCTGCCTATGGCCCCTTCTACGGACACGGCGAGGGCCCTGACGATGTTATCGCGGCGATCTGCCGAACGAACTTGCAGTATTCGCCCGGCACGCGGGTGGTGTATAGCTGCCTGGGCTATATCCTCTTAGGGCATGCCATGACACGTATCACCGGCCTGCCGCTTGATCGCTGGATGCAGACGGCTGTGCTTGACCCGCTGGGGATCAGCGAAGCCGGGTACAACCCGGCTGCTGCCGGGATCACCCCGGTTGTGCCGACCGGCACCGGGGACTACCGCAAGCGCCGCTTGCGCGGCGAGGTGCACGATCCCCTCGCCTCGGCTATGGCCGGCGTGAGCGGCAATGCCGGTCTGTTTGGCACAGCCGATAGTGTGGCCCGGCTGGGCCAGGTCTACCTGGACGGTGGTGTCGCAGGCGACCGGGTCTTTCTGTCGGAGGAGCTCGTCCGTGAGGCGACGCGCGAGCACATCCGCTTCGGAGGCGAGCGCCGCGGCCTGGGCTGGGCGCTCAAGCCCCCGGCCGGGGGGAGCGCCGGCCGGCTGATGAGCCCGTCCAGCTACGGCCACACCGGCTTCACCGGCACGTCGATCTGGGTCGATCCAGCGCGCCGGTTGCTCGTCGTCTTCCTCACCAACCGGGTGTGGTTCGGTGATCAGACGGATATCCTCTCCTGGCGCCGGCGCGTGCATGACGGCGTCGTGCAGGCCCTAGATGGGTGAGAGAGCCGGCCTACCGTACGATCCCATGACCGGCCGGATAGAGCTCCGGCAGCTCTACTGGCAGGCGGCCTTTCGGCTGAGCGCGGCCCGCTAAGATGTCTGCTGCAGCGGCCACAAGGGCCGGACGATAGCCATAAGTCACCAGGTACGCCGGCACGGTGCGGTAGGAGAGAAGATCATAGGGGGAACGCAGCGCAACAGCAATCGTTGGCTTGCCCAGCGCCAGCACTTGCTCTACCAGAATGCGCTGACGGGGATAGCGCGCCAGGTCATAGGTTGCCAGGACGAGGCGGTCTGCCGCGCGTGCCGCCTGGACGTGCCGTCGGATCTCGTCATCGGTAGCCCATAGGGTGTATGCCGACTCGTCGAGGGCAACGCCGCGGCGGCGCAGTTCAGCTGCGAGGGTGACCTGGTCATTGACCAGCGGCTCAGCACGGGCGATCTCAGCCAGCGCCGGGTTAAGCACGCGCAGCCGGCCATCCTGGGGGAGCGGCACCAGGCCGCCCTCATCACGCACCAGCGTAACGGCGCGGCTACCAATCTGGCGCACACGCTCGAGGCTCTCCGGCTGCCCGACCAGCCGCGCTGCATCCTGTGGCGGCGCGGCAGCCCGATCAACGATGCCGCGCATGGCCTTTACCTGCAGGATACGCTCAACCGATTGCTCGATGCGCTCAGCCGGGATCTCCCCAGAGCGCACAGCTTCGAGTATGGCATCGATCGCCTGAGCCTGGTAGTCGTGGTTGTACCGGAAGAGCAGAATGTCTGCGCCGGCCTTCAGCGCCATCACGGCGGCCGCAGGCACCGAGTACCGCTCCACGATGGCGCCCATCTCCAGATCGTCGGTGATGATCAGCCCCTGGAACCCCAGCTTCTGACGGAGGAGCTCGGTGACCACGCGCGGGGAGAGCGTGGCCGGCAGTCCGGGCTGGGGGTCTAGCGCCGGGAACGTGACATGCGCTGTCATGATCGCGTCCACGCCGGCCTGGATAGCTGCGCGGAAGGGGAGGAGCTCAACCGCCTCGAGCCGGGCAAGACTATGCTCGATCGCGGGCAGGGCGATATGCGAGTCCACCGTTGTATCGCCATGGCCTGGGAAGTGCTTGGCTGTGGCAACCACTCCCCGCTCCTGGAGTGTCTGAATAGTAATGGCCCCCCAGCGCGCTACCTGCTCTGGTTGCGAGCCGAACGAGCGCACGCCGATGACTGGGTTGCGCGCATTATTGTTCACATCAACCACAGGCGCGAGATTGACATTAATGCCCATGGCCAGCAGCTCCCCAGCAGCGATGGCTGCCGAAGCGCGCACATCCTCCTCTGACCAGGTAGCGCCCAGCGCCATGTTGCCCGGCAATGGCGTGACGCCCTCGACGATGCGCTGAACGATGCCGCCTTCGTGGTCGGTGGCAATGAACAGGGGCAGGCCTGGCGGCGAGAGCAACGCGATTTCCTGTAACTCCCTGGTCAGTGCGGCAACCTGCGCCGGCGAGACCATGTTGCCACGGAAGAGGATCACGCCACCCACGTGTCGCTCGGCAATCATGTGCCGCACCATCTCGCTCGCCTGCGTGCCCTCAAAGGCGATCATGATCATCTGGCCGACCTTCTGCTCCAGCGTCATCGTCGCACGCATCTGCTGGGTCCAGGTCGGCGTGGGGGTCGGTTCAGGGGCAGCAGCCGAGCCAGCCACGGCCGCAGGCTGCAGCGCAGGCGCCGGCAGCCTGCAGGCCGGCGGGGCGAGCAAAGCATGGCAGGCTGCTCCAGCAAACAGCGCCCGGCGCGTGAACAGAGCGTTCATATCCCTCAGTATACCTGCACTGTGGCGTGGCGCCAACAGTCCCGCGCCCTGTGCTACAATCGCACCGCGTATATGGTAGACCCCCGTCGCTTCAGTTGAAGCCCCGGTGGCTATCGCTGCGTAAGGCTTTCAGACTGAACAGATGCGAGTGAAGCAGCGCCGTGTGCGCGATGCCCGGGGGGCCAGGAGTACCGCTCAAGGGACCGCTTCTAGTGCAGCAGCTTACAGGCTGTTTTGTCGTGATTGAGGGGCTTGACGGTGCCGGCAAGACAACGCAGGCGCGTCTGCTCGTGCAGTGGGCTGAGGCGCAGGGGTGGCGCGCGTACCTCACCACTGAACCCAGCCGAGGCGCCATTGGGCGGTTACTACGCCGTATCCTTTTGAACCGTCTGCATCCCGATGCCGATGGCGGCAGCGAGGCGCAGGTTGATGAGGCGATCCTGGCGCTGCTCTTCGCCGCCGACCGGCTCGACCATGTGCGGATGGAGGTCCTGCCTCACCTCGAGGCCGGTGATCTGGTGGTGAGCGACCGCTACCTACTCTCCTCGCTGGCGTATCAGGGTACGGCGGTCGGGCTTGACTGGCTGCTCGCAATCAATGCCCGAGCGCCGGCGCCCGACCTGACTGTGCTGCTGGATGCGCCGCCGGAGGTGTGCGCGGCGCGTATTGCCGCGCGCGGCGGCGCTGCTGAGCGCTACGACCGTCCGGCGATGCTGGCGCAGATCAGGCAACGCTTTCTTGACGCGGCCGAACTTCTGTGTGCGCGCGGCCAGCGGCTGGTCTATATCGATGCAACGGGCACGCCCGAGGAGGTACACCGGCGCGTACGGGAAGCTGTGGAACCGGTCCTGCGCGCTCGGTGAAGTGGCTCTGCCGGCGTCCCCGACTAAGCAAGCCATGGACCTTGAGCCTACTGGCGTGCCGTACCCGGATGTCCTACTGCTGCCCAAGCACAGGGAGCTATCCGGCTACAATCGTATCCAGCTGCGTATCCAGCTACAATGATGAGGCCGCGCGTTGCGCCTAGATACGTACATATCAAAGTGCTGGAGGGAGTGTGTCCCGCGCTGTGCTGCCACGTGAAGCCGGTGATCTGGAGCGGCGTGCCCGCGCCGTTCTGCTGGAAAACGCCCGCTGGGGCATCTATGAAACAGCACGCGGTGCCGAGCCGTTTTTCTACATCGCCCCGGCCCGTCGTATTTATCCGCACCAGTGGTTGTGGGATAGCTGCTTTCATGCCATTGTGATGGCACGGCTGGAGCCTGAGCTGGCCAAAGCTGAGCTGCGCTCGCTGGTCCGGCGGGCGCGTCCCGACGGCTTTATCCCGCATCTCTTGCTCTGGCCGGCGCACGGGCACCGGCACCCGCTGAACTGGGTGCCGAACGCTATCGCCAGGCTGGTGCTCCACCACCTGACGCAGCCGCCGGTGCTGGCGCTGGCCGTCGAAGCCGTGCACCAGCATACCGGTGACCTGGACTTCGTGCGTGAGGTGCTGCCGGCGACGGCGAAGCACTATGCCTATTTTGCTACCCATCGCGATCCGGATGGCGATGGGCTGGTTTCGATCGTCTGCCCGATTGAGTCAGGCATGGACAACACGCCGGCGTATGACATGGCCTTGGGCCTAGGACGGCCCAGCCCGCTGAGCTATCATCTGCATAACGTGCTTCTCGGCCTGCGCTATATGCTCTTGCGCTGGCGCCTGCCCGATATCTTCGCCGCCGATCACTTCTCCATCGAGGACCTGGCGTTCAACTGCATCTATGCGGCCGGCCTGCGTTCGCTGGCGCGGCTGCATGCTCTGGTCGGCGACACAGTGAGTGCCGAGGAGACGCACCGTCGTGCCGACCGCACTGAGGATGCGATTATCACCAGGTGCTATCACCGGGAGGATGCTGCCTTTTACGGGCTCTACTCCCGCGCTGAGCAGCCGGCGCGCGTGCCAACGGTAGCGACTCTGCTGCCGCTGCTCCTAGAGCGCCTGCCGGCAGAACTGGCCGAGCGCCTGGTTGAGCAGCAGCTCCTCGACCCAGAGCGCTTCTGGTGTCCCTATCCGGTACCTTCGGTGAGTATGGCGCACCGCACGTTCAATCCTGCCTCATGGTCGCTGGCCGTGCGCGCCGGGCTACGCGAGCGGCTGAAGCAGCAATGGTGGCGCTTCCGCCTGATCTGGCGCGGCCCGACCTGGGTTAACCTGAACTGGCTGGTCGTGCGCGGCCTGCGCCAGCATGGCTTCCATGATGTGGCCGATCGGCTGGCCCGGCGGACGGTCGAGATGGTCGAGCGCGCCGGCTTCTGGGAGCACTACCATCCCTTCACCGGGGAAGGACAAGGCGCGGAGCATTACAGCTGGTCCACGCTCGCCTTTGATCTCGCCGCCGGCTTGGGGAACCGCGGCCCAGCACAGACCCTTGCGCCGGCACTGGGCTAGACGGTAGTCTTCCCTGCACAGAAAGCACAAGGGATCGCCTGCCATTACCCGACGATGTGACCGGTGAGGAGATAGCCGATAACGTACCCTACCACTGCTACGCCCAGGCCGACCAGGAACATATCCAGGCCGCTACGGAACGCGCTCCGTCCGGTGAAGATACTGCGGGCTGCCCCGACCAGGAAGTGAGAGAGCATGCTGATGGCAAAAGAAGTGCCGGTGGCCAGGCCATCGCTGAGAACCAAGTAGGGAATAATCGGGATCAGCGCGCCGAAGGCGGTGGCGACACCGGTGAGCACACCCTGCTGGAGCGGTGGGACGAACTCCATCCCGATCCCCAGCTCTTCATGGACCTTCTCCTGGAGGGCCATCTCCGGGTTAGCAAGCATCTGCTCAGCGAGCTGGCGAGCCAGCGCCGGGGCCAAGCCCTTCGCCTCATAGAGTAAAGCAAGCTCCTCCAGCTCAAGCGCGGGCATCAGCTTGAGTTCCTCGCGCTCGAGCTCGATCTCGTGCTGGTACACCTCCTGTTCGCTCTTGGCGGCCAGATAGCTGCTTGAGCCCATAGAGAGGGCGTCGGCCACGAGGCCGGCCAGACCGGCCAGCAGCACCACCTGGCTGGCGACCTGCGCACCGACCACGCCCATGACGAGGCCGAAATTGGCGGTAAGCCCGTCGTTGAAGCCGTAGACCGCGTTGCGCAGGAAGCCACCCGACTCGATGTGGTGCCAGGGCTCAGGCCCGCGTCCCAGCAGCTCCCGCAGCACCTGGGCATGCTGGGCCTCATCTCGCACGGTCTGCTCACCAAGGCCAAGCTGCTCGCCTCTCTTCGTCGCCTGGAGGAACTGCTTGACCTCGTTTGCTTCCTCGGTGAGACGTACGCGCATAACTGCCCGGGCAGCGCCGTGTTTGGCAAGCCAGGCCAGGATCCTGGCTTGCAGGCTCGGCCGGTACTGACCCGGATCCTGGCCATGGCTGCGGAGGAGGCGAGCATACTCTTCCTGGTGCCGGTGCTCTACCGCAGCCAGGCGGTGCAAAATCTCCTGTCGGGATGGGTTTGGCTCAAGCGCAGCGAGCACCTGGTAGAGAAAGTGCGCATCGCCCTCATCCTGCCACTGGGCGATCCAGCGCTTGAGATCCTTTGCCATAGCCATGGTTCACCTCCACGGCTGGTCTCAGGTCTTCCGGCGGATTTCAGAGGCCACGGGTCAAGCATAGCACCTTAGCCAGGGAGGGGAACACGCCGCGACGAGGTCTGAGAAAGGCGAAATAGCCCTGAAGAACTGCTGGAAGCGCCGTGCGCGTGAGAGACCGCCCGGCGTTCCTAGAGCGCGGCAGACAGTGCCGCGCTGTGCTGTCCCATTGTGAGGAGTGGCGCGGGCGCAAAAGGGGTTTGACAAACCCGCGCGAACTTTTTATACTGGGGCTACACTGAAGACTGGGGTGTACAGTAGATGAACGTGTCACGCCCGTTCGGGCTGGCCGTTTCCTATTACTTTTGGTTTATGAATCCGGCCTGACGCCGGGTGGCGCCAGGAGCGCTGCCGCGTGTCATGCCGGAGAAGCAGAGGAACTCTTAAACCTCTGCTTTTTTATTTGCCTTGCGCATCCGGCGCTGTCTCGGAGGCAACGAAGAGGCCGAAGAAGACATAAATATATCTCGATTCTCGCTGGAAGGAGTGGAGAGGCAATGATCGTCATCATGTCCCGCGAGGCCACCGATGAGCAGATCGATCGTGTGGCCGCCCACATACGTGAGGAAGGTCTGGTCCCCCATGTCAGCCGCGGCGTCGAGCGGACGATCATCGGCGTCATCGGCGCCGCCATCGGCGACGAGGTGCGCAGCCGCCTCGAAGCGATGGCGGGTGTGGAGCGTGTGGTGCGGGTAAACAAGCCGTATAAGTTTACTGCCCGCCGCGCCCCCGATGAGACGACCCAGGTGCGGGTGAATGGCACCACTATTGGCGGCTCCGCCGTGGTCGTCATGGCCGGCCCCTGCTCGGTCGAGAACCGCGAGCAGCTCATGACCACGGCGCGCGGCGTGTACCAGGCCGGCGCGGTGATCCTGCGCGGCGGCGCTTTTAAGCCCCGCACCTCTCCGTACTCCTTCCAGGGATTGGGGCGTGAGGCCCTCGAGCTCCTGCTCGAGGCCAAGCGTGAGACCGGTCTGCCGATCATCAGCGAGATCATGGATACCGCTGATCTCGACCTGATGATGGATTACGTGGATATCCTGCAGATCGGCGCGCGCAACATGCAGAACTTCGCCCTGCTGCGTGCCGTCGGTCAGGTACGCAAGCCGGTCATGCTCAAGCGCGGCCCGGCCTGCACCATCGAAGAGCTGCTGAACTCGGCAGAGTATATCTGCGCCGGCGGGAACCACGAGGTACTTCTGTGTGAGCGCGGTATCCGCACCTTCGAGACCGAAACCCGCTTTACGCTGGACGTCTCTGCGGTGCCGGTGTTGAAGCAGCTCACGCACCTGCCGGTGATCGTCGACCCCAGCCACGCCGCCGGCAAGCGCGCGTACGTGAAGGCGCTGGCCCTGGCCGCGGTCGCTGCCGGAGCGGACGGTCTAATCGTCGAGGTGCATCCTAATCCAGAGAAGGCACTCTCGGATGGTGCGCAAAGCCTGACCATCCCCGAGTTCCAGGACATGATGGAGGCAGTGCGCCGCGTGGCCGCGGCAGTCGGTCGGGAGGTCGCCACGCCGCATGCGCTGGCGCTGCGGTAGAACATGACGCAGCAGGTCGCCGTCATCGGCTATCCGCTGAGGCACTCGATTTCGCCGCGCTTCCAGCAGCCGGCCTTCGATGCGCTCGGTCTCGACGTGCGCTACACTGCCCGCGAGACGCCGCCGGAAGAGCTGTCGAGGCTTATGGCTGAGCTCCGGCAGCCGCCGTGGCTGGGCCTGAACGTGACGGTGCCGCACAAGCAGGCAGTGTTGCCATATCTGGATGAGCTCTCGCCCGAGGCCAGGCGCATCGGAGCAGTGAACACTATTCATTGTGTGGGCGGCCGGTTGCTGGGCTATAACACCGATGCGCCCGGCGTGATCCGGGCGCTGCGTCAGGACCTGGCCTTCGAGCCGCGTGGCGCTCGGGCCGTGCTGCTGGGAGCCGGTGGCTCGGCCCGCGCCGTTGCAGTGGCGTTGCTGGATGCCGGGGTACGCTCGCTTATCATCCTGAACCGGCACTCGGAGCGAGCCGTAGCGCTGGCGGCAGATCTGCGTGCAGGCCTGAGTGCAGCCGTACCGGTAGAAGGCGGTCCGGCTACCCCAGAGGCGATCACCACCGCCTTGGCGCAGGCCGATCTGCTGGTGAACTGCACCACTGTGGGCATGCGCCACGGTCCGGCTGAGGGCAGCATGCCGGTGCCGCCGCAGGCACTGCGGCCGACACTGGCGGTATACGATCTGGTATATAATCCCCGCGTGACGCCGCTGGTTGCCACGGCTCGCGCTGCCGGCGCGCCGGCGCAGGGCGGGCTCTCCATGCTGGTGTATCAGGGCGCCATCTCGTTCGAAATCTGGACCGGCCGCCCGGCTCCGCTGGAGGTGATGCGGCAGGCAGCCGAGGTGGCGCTACCGGAATGAAGGGGAGCGGGAAGCCCCTCCCCTGAGAGGGGAGGGGAAAGGAGAGGGGGTCCATCAACTGCATCACACGCTACCGAGGCATCCATGGCAACTATTCGCTTCCTGACCGCCGGTGAGTCTCACGGCAAGGCGTTAACGACAATTGTCGAGGGAGTGCCTGCCGGGCTCTACCTGACCGAAGAAATCATCCGGCGAGACCTGGCGCGGCGGCAGCATGGCTACGGCCGAGGCGGCCGCATGCAGATCGAGACCGACTACGCCGAGATCCTCTCCGGCGTGCGCTTCGGCTATACGTTCGGCGCGCCCATCGCCCTGCTGATCCGCAACAAGGACTGGGAGAACTGGAAAGACGTGCTGGCGATCGAGCCGCGCGAGGGCGACCCCAAGCGGGTGACTCGGCTGCGCCCCGGCCATGCCGACTTGCCGGGCATTATCAAGTACCGCACCGGCGACGTGCGGCCCATCCTGGAACGCGCCAGCGCCCGTGAGACCGCGGCACGTGTCGCCGTCGGCGCCATCGCCCGGCAGTTCCTCTCCCTCTTCGGCATCGTCATCCGCAGCCACACCACCTCGATCGGCGGCATCGCTATACGCGAGGATCTTTTGAGCGGCGACCCCAGCACCTGGGATTGGGAGTACATCGATGCCACGCCGCTGCGCTGCGCCGACCCCGAGGCCGAGCAGCGTATGATCGCCCGCATCGACCAGGCGCGCAACGAGGGGGACTCGCTCGGGGGCACATTCGAGGTCGTGGCCTGGGGCTTGCCCATTGGCCTGGGCTCGCATGTGCACTGGGACCGCCGGCTGGACGCCCAGCTTGCTGCGGCGATCATGAGCATCCAGTCGATCAAGGGCGTGGAGATCGGCCCGGCGTTTGAGAACACCAAGTATCCCGGCAGCCAGGTGCAAGACCAGATCACCTATGATCCGGTCAAGGGCTGGGACCGACGTACCAACCGCATGGGCGGCCTGGAAGGCGGCATGACCACCGGCCAGCCGCTGCTGGTACGCGCGGCGGTGAAGCCGATCTCGACCCTGCGCAAGCCGCTTCCCTCGGTGGATTTCGCTACGAAAGAAGAATCGCTAGCCCATTACGAGCGCGCCGATACGACGGTCGTGCCGGCCGCAGGCGTGATTGGTGAGGCCATGGTCGCCATTGTGCTGGCGAACGCTATCCTGGAAAAGTTCGGCGGCGATCATGTCGAGGAGACGCTGGCAAACTACCGGAACTACGTTGCCACCTACATGCCGGAGCCGGCAGCAGTAGGAGCACCTGCGGATGTTCTTCAACGCTGAGGCGTACGATCAGTACATGGGCCGCTGGAGCCAGCGTCTGGCGCCGCGGTTTCTCGAATTTGCCGGCGTCGCTGAGGGCAGCCGTGTGCTCGATCTCGGCACCGGCTCGCTTGCCCTGACGCTCGCGGCGGCCATTCCCTCTGTAGAAGTCGTTGGGATCGACGCCTCGGCGGCATACGTCGGGTATGCGCACGCGCGCACGACTGATCCACATATGCGTTTCGTAGTGGGCGACGCCCAGGCGCTTCCGTTCCGTCACCCCCGTCGTAGGCTGGACTTGCTGCGAGAGTGCCGTCACAACCCCCGTGCGGCGCAATAGGTGCCGGCAAATCGGGAGGATCACAAAGATACGAGGGCAGGTTCACGCTATCCTATGCCTGGGAACATTGTCCTGATCGGGTTCAGCGGCTCGGGCAAGACATCAACCGGGCGGGCCCTCGCGCAACGGTTGGGATGGACGTTCGTCGACACCGACGACGTGATTGTGGCGGCCGACGGCCGGCCGATCCCGCGCATCTTTCGCGAGGAGGGCGAGGCCCGCTTTCGCGAGCTGGAGCGCGCCGCGGTGGCCCAGTGCTGTGCGGCCACACGCACGGTTATTGCCACGGGCGGCGGTGCGCCGGTGGACCCGCGTAACCGTACGTTGCTGCGCGAAGGCAACTACGTTGTGTGGCTGGATGCACCTCCCGAGACGCTGCATGCCCGCCTCATGGCCGACCGCGACGGCCCGGAGCGCCCGCTGCTCCAAGCAGATGACCCCTTGCGCCGTATTCGCCAATTATACGAGCTGCGCCTGCCCATCTATCGAACCACCGCGACGCTGCGCATACAAACCGATGGCCTCACCCCCGAACAGGTCGCCGACCGTATTCTCCAGGAGTTAGGCATGGCAGAGACGTTCCATCTCGCAGCATCGCTTCACTCCCCGCCACAGCCAATCGAGCCGAGCATCCATCCGCTCGTCGTTGGCATGGACTGCCTTGCATTGCTGGGCGAGCACATGTGCAGGCTGGGCCTGCGCGGGCGGGCGTTCGTGGTGACGGATTCAAATGTGGCGCCGCATCACGCCGGGCCGGCCTGCCGCGCGCTTGAGCAGGCGGGGTTCACCACCGCGCTCTATGTGCTGCCGGCCGGCGAGGAGAGCAAGTCGCTGGATGCGGCGACCCGGCTGTACGGCTGGCTGGCGGAGCAGCGTGCCGAGCGCCGCGACTGCATTGTGGCCCTAGGCGGCGGAGTGGTTGGGGATACTGCCGGCTTTGTGGCAGCGACGTATCTGCGCGGCATGCCGCTCGTGCAGGTGCCCACGACCCTTCTGGCGATGGTGGACAGCGCTATCGGCGGGAAGGTGGCGGTGAACCTGCCGCAGGGCAAGAACCTGGTCGGCGCCTTCTACCAGCCGCGCTTAACCTTCATTGACACCGCGCTGGCTGGCACGCTGCCGCGCCGGGAGCAGGCCAGCGGCTGGGCAGAGGTGATCAAAACGGCAATCATTTTCGATGATGCCCTGGTGCGCCGCCTGGAGGCGCTGCCCGGGCTCGATGCCTCACCGCACGACCTCCTGGAGATCGTGCGCGCCTGCGCCGCCTGCAAGGCACGCCTGGTCGTCGAGGACGAGCGCGACCAAGGACGCCGCGCTGTGCTGAACTATGGCCACACCATTGGCCATGCCCTGGAAGCCGCCACCGGCTATGGCCGCCTGCTCCATGGTGAAGCTGTAGCCATAGGCATGACTGGGGAAGTACGCATCGCACAGAGGATCGGCTTTCTCGAGGAACCCGACCTGATCGAGCGCCAGGATGCTCTGCTGCGCAGGTTCGAGCTCCCGCTCGCCTGTCCCGGTGTCTCCCCTGATGCTATACTTCGCGCGATGGCCTTCGATAAGAAGGCCGTGGGTGCCAGGCTCCGCTGGGTCTTGCCCCGCGGTAGCGGCCGCATGGAATACGGCATCGAAGTGCCGGACGATGTCGTGACGCAGGTGGTCAAGACGCTGGTAGATGTAGATGATGTGTGATGTGAGGGGAGACCCCTCCCTCGGCCCCTCCCCCTCTTAGGCGAGGGGGGAACTGAAAGCAGGAGATGTGCCAAACGGGCTGTCAATGCCCGGTTCCTCGCACGACCTGCAAGGGGTGGCGCTTGAACTCCTGTCTCGACTGACAGAGGGGGAGGGACGGCAGGGAACGTGGCAAACTGTTCGTGCCTTTACCTGAGCCGACGCGTGGCTTCCTCAGGCCATCTCCTCTACTACCACAAATATAATACAAAAAATATAATACAAAACAAATACAAAATGTTCCCCTCCTTGGAGGGGTAGACAGGGGAGAAGTAGACGCCATCCTTCGGAACATCTCCTTCCGTTCCCCTAATCTTAGGGGAGGGGCCGGGGGAGGGTCTCCTGCAACGCCTGACTATGCCTGAACTCTTCCGTGTGCTCCCTGTTGAGGCGGCGCGAGCACGCTTGCGTGAGCATGTGCGCCCGCTAGGTGCTGTCGAGCAGGTCACCCTTGACCAGGCGCTCGGGCGGGTGCTGGCTGCCGACGTTGTCTCGCCGGTGGACTTGCCTGCCTTTGCCCGCTCGACGATGGACGGCTACGCGGTGCGGGCAACGGACACCTATGGCGCAACGGAAGCACTGCCGGCTTATCTAACAGTTATCGGTGAAGTGCCGATGGGCCGGCCACCAACTCTGCGGCTGCGTCCCGGCGAGGCGGCATTGGTGCATACCGGGGGCATGTTGCCGCCCGGCGCCGACGCCGTCGTGATGCTCGAGCACACGCACCCGCTGGACGCCCGCACGATCGAGGTCACCCGCCCGGTTGCCGTCGGTGAGAACGTTATCCCGCCGGGCGAGGATGTGGCGCGCGGACAGGTGCTGCTACGCAAAGGCACCTGGCTGCGCCCGCAGGAGTTGGGGGCGCTGGTCGGCGTTGGCATTACGCAGGTGATGGTAGCGCGCCGCCCGCGTGTGGCGCTGATTTCTACCGGCGACGAGGTCGTGCCGCCGGAGGTCGAGCCTGCGCCGGGCCAGATCCGCGACATTAACAGTACAACCCTGGCTGCGCTCACGCTCGAATGGGGTGGCCTGCCTCTCCCACGTGGCATTGTTCCGGATGATGCCGCGGCACTCGCTGCGGCCGCGCGGGCCGCTCTGGCCGAGGCCGATGTACTGGTAGTGTCGGCCGGTAGCTCCGTCTCGACCCGCGATATGACGGCGGCGGTGTTGGGCTCCCTGGGCAAGCCGGGCCTGCTGGTCCATGGCGTCTCCATGCATCCCGGCAAGCCGACGATCCTCGCCGTCGCCGATGGTACACCGGTGTTCGGGCTGCCGGGCAACCCGGTCTCGGCCATGGTTGCTTTTGACCTGTTCGTGGCTCCGGCGCTGGCCTGGCTGATGGGAGCGGCTGAGCGACGCAGGCCGGTCGTACGGGCGCGGCTTGCTGCCAATGTGCCGTCGCATCCCGGCGAGGAGGACTATGTGCAAGTGCGCCTGGAAGGGCGCGCTGGTGAGACCTGGGCCGTGCCGGTGTTTGGGAAGTCGAACCTGATCACGACTATGGTGCGCGCCGATGGGGTGCTGCGCGTGCCGCTCGACTCCGGGGGGCTGTACGAGGGCACCGAAGTCGAGGTAGCGCTCTACACGCATTGGATGCGGCGAGAGGCGTGATGGCCCGGCATGCAAGGCTTTCCGGCCTGGACAAGCGGCGCGCGGATGGCCAGGGCTCCTGTGCACCGGCAGGGCGCACGACGAACCGCCTCATTGTCACCGGTGCGGTGATGGTGGGCACCTTCATGGCGGCGGTCGAAGTTACTATTGTCGCCACCGCCATGCCCACCATTGTCGGCTCGCTGGGCGGCTTCGCCTACTACGCCTGGGTGTTCTCAGCTTTTCTGCTTGCTCAGGCCGTTACCATTCCTATCTACGGCAAACTCGCCGACACCTACGGCCGCCGGCCTGTCTTCATCGCCGGCACGCTGGTCTTCCTGGCTGGGTCTGTATTGGCTGGACTGGCACCCACCATGCTGTTCCTGGTCGCCTCACGGGCGATGCAGGGCCTGGGCGCCGGGGCAATCCTCCCAATCGCCACCACCATCATCGGCGACCTGTACACCCTGGAAGAGCGCGTGAAGATCCAGGGCTACCTGAACAGCGTGTGGGGCATCTCCGCCGTGACCGGTCCGGCCCTGGGCGGCCTGATCGTGCAAACTATTGGCTGGCCATGGATCTTCTTTCTGAATGTTCCTATTGGACTGCTGGCTATCGTCGGCCTGGTGCTGGCGCTGCATGAAGAGGTCCGTCCGCAGCGTCACCGCCTGGACATTCCAGGGGCGCTCACGCTGGTAATTGCCATTGGGGCGCTGCTGCTGGCCCTGCTGGAGGGTGGCTCGGCGTGGCCGTGGCTCTCGCTGCCCAGCGCCGGCCTGCTCCTGCTGGCCGGGCTGGCGCTGGCCTTCTTCCTGCGCTGGGAGGCTCGCGCGGCCGAGCCGATCGTGCCGCTCGCTGTGCTGCGCAACCGGGTGATCTTGATAGCCGATGCAGCGGTGCTGGCCTCGGGCGGCCTGGTACTGGGTGTGACATCGTTCGTGCCGGCGTTCGTCCAGGGGGTGCTGGGCGCCTCCCCGGCTGTGGCTGGCTTTACGCTGACGACGCTCTCAATCGGCTGGCCGCTGGCGAGCGCGTTCACCGGCGTGCTTGCCTTGCGCATCGGCTTTCGCCCGACGGCACTCCTGGGCTCGCTCTGCACTGTCCTGGCCAGTCTGATGTTCCTTGTCCTGGTGCGGCCGGGCGTCCCGCCGGTGCTGGTCGCGCTCGCCAGCTTTGTTATGGGCGGCGGCATGGGCCTGAGCTCGACGGCCTTTCTTGTAGCAATTCAGGATGCAGTCACCTGGGAGCGGCGGGGCGTCGCCACGGGCTCATTCATGTTTGCGCGGCTGATTGGCAGCTCGATTGGCGTGGCCCTGCTCGGTGCTATGCTTAACGCCGGCATCCGTCGCTACCTGGCCGGCTCCACGGCACTAATGGAAGACAACCGCAGGCTCGATGTCGCCGGAAGCCTGCTCGAGCCGGCGCTGCGGGCATCGCTCTCCCCTGAGGCAGTGGCGACGCTTCAGGCTGCGCTGGTAGCCGGCCTGCGCTGGGTCTATCTGGTCGTGCTCTGCCTTGCGCTACTGGGTATGGCGATCACCTGGTTCTTCCCCGGCCTGCGCCGAAGTTGCGATAATGAGCCGTGAAGGCGCGTGCCCTGGATAGGGGCGGGCCGACACCTATAGGGGTGGGGTTCCACCAGCCGGCTCCTACGGCCTCCCCTCTCCCGCAGCACGGGAGAAGGGCCGGGGGTGGGGGCAGCTATGTACAAGCGGCGCTACTACCTCGAAGACATTGCCCTGGACGAAGCCTATCGCCGTCTTGAGCAGGCGCTGGCCGAGCACGGCGGCCTGCCGCCGCTGCCGGGCGAGCGCGTGCCGGTGGCCGAAGCACTGGGGCGTGTGACCGCTGAACCGGTATGGGCGGCTATCTCATCCCCGCACTACCACGCCGCCGCTATGGACGGCGTGGCTGTGCGTGCAGCCGACACCCATGGTGCTACAGAGACGAACCCGAAACGGCTGAAGCTCGGCACGCAGGGCATCTGGGTAGATACCGGCGATCCATTGCCGCCGCCGTTTGACGCCGTGATCATGGCTGAGCACGTGCAGCCGGTGGGCGAGGATGAGATCGAGATCCGTGCTCCGGTGGCACCCTGGCAGCACGTGCGCCCGTTGGGCGAGGACATCGTACAGACGGAGCTGGTGCTGCCTGAAAACCATCTGCTGCGGCCGGTGGACCTTGGCGCGGTTGCCGCGGCCGGGCATGCCTGGCTGGTCGTGCGGCGCCGCCCGCGCGTGGCGATCATCCCCACCGGCACGGAGCTGGTGCCGGTCGAGGCGGTGGCAACGCGCGGGCTCAAGCCCGGTGAGATCATCGAGTTTAATTCGCTGATGCTGGCCGCACAGGTGCGCGAGTGGGGCGGCGAGGCCTCTCGTCTGCCTATCGTGCCCGATCGCCGGGAGCTCCTGCGCGATGCCTTACAGCAGGCGCTGCATGAGCATGACATCGTCGTGATCAACGCCGGATCGTCGGCCGGCACGGAAGACTATACTGCGCCGGTGATCGCTGAGCTGGGCAAGGTACACGTGCACGGCGTGGCCATCCGACCCGGCCATCCGGTGATCATCGGGATCGTCCAGGGCAAGCCGGTGCTGGGCCTGCCGGGCTATCCCGTCTCGGCCGTGCTTACTGCCGAACTCTTCCTACGGCCACTGGTATATCGCTTGCTGGGCCTCGTTCCGCCAGAGCGGCCGAAGCTGACGGCGACGCTGACGCGCAAAGTGCTCTCGCCGATGGGCGAGGACGAGTTCCTGCGCGTGAGCGTAGGACGGGTCGGCGAGCGCGTGGTCGCCACGCCGCTCACGCGCGGGGCCGGCGTGATCATGTCGCTGGTGCGCGCCGATGGCCTCGTGCGCATCCCTCGCTTCTCCGAGGGCGAGCACGCCGGGGCACAGGTGACGGTCGAGCTGCTGCGTCCGCCGGAAGAGATCGAGCGTACCATCGTGGCGATCGGGAGCCACGACATCGCCTTGGACCTGCTGGCGAGCCACCTGAAGCGGCGCGCTCCCGGCATGCGGCTCTCCTCAGCGAACGTTGGCAGTCTGGGCGGGCTGGCTGCCCTGAAGCGCGGCGAAGCGCACCTGGCCGGCTCACACCTTCTGGACGAAGAGAGCGGCGAGTACACCTGGCCATATGTGCGCCGTCTCCTGCCCGGCGAGGACGTGGTGCTGGTCCATCTGGCGTGGCGGCAGCAGGGCCTGCTCGTATTGAAGGGGAACCCCAAGCGCATCGAGCGACTGGAAGATCTGGCCCGGCCGGATGTGCGTTTCGTCAACCGGCAGCGCGGGTCGGGCACTCGCGTGCTGCTGGACTACCACCTGCGCCGCCTGGGCATCGATCCGGCCCAGATACAGGGCTACGAGCACGAAGAGTACACGCACCTCGCGGTGGCTGCCGCGGTAGCAAGCGGCAACGCCGATGTCGGGCTGGGCATCCTCGCTGCCGCGCGAGCGCTGGGCCTGGATTTCGTGCCGGTCGCTGCCGAGCGCTACGATCTGGTCATGCTGCGTCGCGACTACGAGGGTGAGTTACTGCGTCCGCTGCTGGAGACGCTGCGCAGTGCAGAGTATCGCCGGGCCGTTGAGGCGCTGGGTGGCTATGATGTCAGCCACATGGGCGAGCTTGTGCCCCCACCGTAGGTGAGCCGTCAACCGGCCGCCCTATCTATATCGTGCTCCTCATCCGTTGACGGCGCTATTCCACCGCCAGCGCGTTTACCAGCCGCCGCTCCTGCCCCTCGAGAAAGCTCCGCAGGCGCTGCAGCACCGGTCGGACCTCCGGCTGCGCCTGCCCCTCCAGGCGATCCAGCTCACGCTGCATCGCACGCACGAGGGTCAGCGTCCGCGTGGCCGGCTGCGCAGTGCCTCGGTCGTGCAGCTCTAGCGCCTGGTCCACGATACGGTCGGTGGACCAGGCTAGACGCAGAGCCAGCACCTCGATGACGCGCCGCGGTGCCCCGGCCCGCACGGCACGGTCGAGCTCACGGCCGCGCGGGAGGATCTGGGCGGCATAGACACTGAGGCGCGTTTCACCGCTGCCGGCGAGCCAATGCTGTCTGGCGAGAGCCCGACCGGCTATTTCATCTGGCATAATGAGAGTGGGATGCACCTGCGCACCCATGATACCGAGGAGGGCGGCCTGTACGTCGCTCGCCTGCGCACGGACGGCGTGTTCGAGGACGTTGATGTGGTGCGCCTGGAGACGAGAGACAGTGTAGCTGTGCTGGACGACGGCCACCTGCTGGTCTACCGTGTGCATACGTACAAGTGGCTACGCTTCGATCTCGAACGGAACGGCGAGCAGATCGGCACTGACAGCACCTACCTGGGTGCTGAGGGCAAGCACCCGCCTACCAATCCGTTTGTGATCGTGCGCTAACGCCGTCTATCTCTTGAACCCTTGCTTCTCTCTTTCTCATACCGATCCAGAGCCCGGGGGAGTATGCCTCCGGTCTCTGATCATCCTGGGCCGGCCATGCCCCTTGGATAAGCAGTCTTGGGGTAAGCACACTTCGGAGGCGGCGACGGGCGTGCGGGTGGGCTATGCGGCAGACCTTCACAGCGATGTGGCGCAGTACGAGCAATTAGCGGCGCTGGCGTGGCGGGAAAAGGTCGGCGCGCTCATCCTGGGTGGCGACCTCTGCGGCCACACCTGGGAGCCGGCCGTGCAGGTGCAGTTCGTCACCACGTTCCTGAGCGAATGGCTGAGGCGCGTGGATGTGCCGGTCTACGCCATCCCCGGCAACGTTGACTGGCCGCCGGCATATGCAGCGATGCAGGCGCTGGCGCGCGCCGGACGGCTGCGGCTTCTGAGAGCCGAGCCGGTGCAGCTCGAGCACGGCCTCTTTGCCATCGGCTACCCCTACGTGCCGACGACGCCCTTTCGCCGGAAGTTCTGGGAGCGCCGCGACCGTGCCACCGACCGAGTGACGCTGCGCGACGGCAGTGTCGGATGCACGCTCGACGGCACGGTGTATCCGCTTGCGCCCGATGCCCTGAACCATCTGCCGAGCATCGAGGACGATCTCACCGGTCTGACGCACCTGCCTGAGGCAATCATCGCAGTGATCCACTCCCCACCGTACGGCGGCGCTCTCGACGTTGCCCGAGACGGCAGGCACGCCGGGAGCCGCGCGTTAGCGGCCTGGATCGCACGAGAGCAGCCGCTCCTGGCCCTGCATGGCCATATCCACGAATCACCGGCGGTGAGCGGTCGCTGGGCTGAGTGGCGCGGCCGGACGCTGTGCATCAACCCCGGCCGGGGAGAGGCGCTCCATGCGATTGTCTTCGACACTACCGCACTGCCGCACAGCGTCCAGCATACGGTCTACGGACCGCTGCTCGGATAGCATGTGTGTTAGGTGGGGTGTAGCGTGCTCACCGGCCGGGCATCCGGATCGATGCCATGGGAGCGCAGCAGGGCGCGCAGACGTGTGTTCTCGTTGCGCAGGCGCTGGAGTTCATCGGCCATGCGGTGCCGCCGCTCGGTCTCGTAACCGAGGAAGCGCCGCACCAGGCTGCTGAACAGCTTCCCGTGGCTCTCTGATTTGCCCAGATATTTCTGCTCAAGGTGACTCTTGCTCTTACCGGCGCGCCATTCTTCATACATGCGCTGGAGCGTCGCCCGGTTAATGCCATAGTCTTCTAGCTCTGCCATCCGGTATCTCCTCCATGGACAGGCGTGATCCGCCCGGCTCCGCGTTCATGTATTCTTTCCCCGCGCCGCTCCCAAGCGCGACGCGTGCTCTGCTTGCACCGGGCGTGCTCCCATGCTACGCTTGCGCCCGGCCAGGAGCGAAAGCCCTTTGCCGCGCGCCTGAACGTTTGGCGCGGTATACCGCATAACAGCCCTGCCGTATGACCGAGCGATGGAGGGACACAGGTATGGAGCGCCCGCGCACGCCGCCTGAGCAGTACGGCACCAGCGTGACCAGGCCGCCCGACTTCGACGCCTTCTGGCAGGAGGTGTGGGACGAAGCCTCACGTATCCCGCTGGAGCCCAGGGTCGAGCCGGTGCCGCTGCGCTCAAATGAGCATGTAGCAACCTATGAGGGCAGCTATACCAGCCTGAACCGCGTGCGCATCGCCACGTGGTACTGCGTGCCCAGGCGGCCCGGTCCGCACCCGGCGGTAATCTATCTGCCGGGATATATCAGCGAGCCGCCGCTGCAGAAAGGCCGTGAGTGGGCGGCGCGCGGCTACGCTTGCTGCGTCGTAGCCGTACGCGGGAAGCTGCGCTCGAACGCGCAGTTCAACCCCGGCTATCCCGGCCTGCTCACGTATAACATCGTTGACCGCTACACCTACTCGTATCGCGGCCTGTACATCGACGCGTGCCGGGCCGTGGACTTCCTGCTCAGCCGGCCCGAGGTGGATCCTGAGCGCATTGCGGTGACCGGGTCGAGCCAGGGCGGTGGGCTTTCGATTGTGGTGGCGTCGATGCGCCGGGAGATTAAGGCCGCCTGCCCCGGCGCGCCCTACCTCTGTGGCATCCGCGATGCGATCCAGCTCACGCATACCTATCCATATGAAGAGATCAACGACTACCTGCGGCTCTACCCCGAACGGCGCGAGCAGGTGCTCGCCACAGTAGACTACTTCGACGGCATCAACCTGGCGCCGCGCATCACCTGCCCTACGCTGGTGAACATCGGCGGCAAGGACACGATCTGCCCACCGGAGACCGGCTACGCGGTCTTTAAAGCCATCGGCGCCTCGATCAAAGAGCTCAAAGTCTACCCCGAGGAAGGACACAGCGCTGGTGCTGCCCAGCACGAGCCCCTGATCATTGAGTGGATCGCTCGCTACATCGGTAGTCCGTCAAGCTGAGAGAAGTGAGGTACTCCTGTCAAAACTACTAGGACTAGCAAGACTATGCCGGGGGAGGCGACACAATGCAGAAACCTGCCGACTTCGACGCCTACTGGGAGCGCACGATGCAGGAGCTGGATCGCCTGCCGGTAGCGGCTGAGCTCGAGCTCAATCAGCTGCGCTCCTCGCCTGAGGTGACGATCTATAACGTGCGCTTCACCAGCATCGGGCCGTATCGCCTGTTCGCCTACTATGCCGTGCCGGTCGGTCAGGGGCCGTTTCCGGTGCGCGTGCAGATCGGCGGCTACCAGTCGGTAGTGACCGTGCCGGCCGGCAGCCCCACCGGCCATTGGGATGGCGGGAACACGGCGCGACTGGCCTTATGCTACCGCGGGCAGCGTCACAGCGATAAACCATACGCAGCCGCCTTCCCCGGTATGCTCACCGATGGCATCGAAGATCCGCAGGAGTACGTCTGGCGGGGTGTGGTGGCCGACTGCTGTCGCGCCGTGGATTTTGTCTGCTCACGGCCCGAGATTGATGTCTCTCAGATAACACTTACCGGCAATGACCTGGCTCTGATGGCTGCCGCCTTTCGCAGCGACCGGCTGGCCGGCGTGTCGGCCGCGCCGGCGCTGTTCTACCGGTTAGAGGAGGCGCTGCCCCGGGCTACAGCCTATCCTTTGGAGGAGTTCAATGATTACCTGCGCCTGTATCCGGAACGGCGGGAGCAGGTGTTCAGGACGCTCGCCTACTTCGAGCCGCTGTACTTCGCGCCGCGGGTGCGCTGCCCGGTGCGCCTGAGCGGCGACCCTGCCTGGCTGGAGCTCCTGCGCCGGGCGCTGGGTAACCAGTCATAAAAGTCGTTGAAATTCGTCTACAACGAGGCCGGCCTGTCGCAAGATAGCCCGTAATGTACCGCGATCAAGTTCGTCGTGGTCTGGGACGGTAACCTGGGCAAACGGGTCATCACGCCGGAGGATCATATGGCTGCCAAGGCTTCTTCCTTTGTCCTGCCCTGGCTGATGCAACCCGGCAGGCTTGGGACCTCTGCGATCCACCAGCCATCCTCGCTTGGGTAAAGGATTACCCGGCGCATGTGAAAGCCCACATGCCTTACCATACTCTCTACCCTAGCTACCTTTCACCCAGCACCAAGGCATCAGCAGCGCGTATCTTCGCATAGCTGCTCGTAAAGCGACCTCAAGCAGCCAGTTTGGCCCGCAGGTACTGTCCAGTATATGAGCGCGGGTTCGCTGCGACCTCTTCCGGCGTGCCCTCAGCCACGACATAGCCGCCGTCCTCGCCGCCTTCAGGCCCAAGGTCAATGATCCAGTCGGCGCACTTGATCACGTCCAGGTTATGCTCGATCACGACGACGGTATTCCCGGTATCGACCAGACGCTGGAGCACCTGGAGCAGCTTCTCCACGTCGGCGAAGTGCAAACCTGTGGTGGGCTCGTCTAACAGGTAGAGTGTGCGCCCGGTGGCGCGGCGAGCCAGCTCGGCGGCCAGCTTCACCCGTTGGGCCTCGCCGCCGGAGAGCGTGGTGGCCGGCTGGCCCAGGCGCAGGTAGCCCAGGCCGACGTCGTACAGGGTCTCCAGCCGGTGTTTGATCGCCGGAATTGCGTCGAAGAAGACCAGCGCCTCCTCGACGGTCATGTCCAGCACTTCCGCAATGTTCTTGCCCTTGTACGTAATCTCCAGCGCTTCGCGGTTATAGCGCCTGCCCTTGCACGCATCGCAGGTGACGTAGACGTCGGGCAAGAACTGCATCTCGATCTGGAGCACGCCTGCGCCGCCGCACGCCTCACAGCGGCCACCCTTTACGTTAAAAGAAAAACGCGAGGGCTGGTAGCCACGGATGCGCGCCTCAGGCACGCTGGCGAAGAGCTGGCGGATCGGCCCGAAGATGCCACAGTACGTGGCTGGGTTGGAGCGCGGCGTGCGACCAATGGGGCTCTGGTCCACGTCAACGACCTTGTCGATGTGCTCCAGCCCGCGGAGCGCATCGTGCGCGCCCGGCTGGGTCTTGGCTCCATAGAAGTGCTGGGCCAGGCGCGCGTAGAGGATGTCTCGCACCAGCGTGGACTTGCCTGAGCCCGACACGCCGGTCACGGCGACGAAGCAGCCCAGCGGGATGCGCACCGTGATGTTCTTCAGGTTATGCGCGCGGGCGCCTTCGATAATCAGGAAATGGCCGGTGCCGCGCCGACGTTTTGCTGGAACCGGAATACGCCGAATGCCGGAGAGATATTGTCCAGTAAGCGAGGTCTCGTGTCGGAGGATGTCATCCAGTGCGCCCTGGACCACGATCCGCCCACCGTGCTCGCCGGGGCCCGGGCCAATATCCACGATGTGGTCGGCGGCGCGGATGGTCTCTTCGTCGTGCTCGACCACGATGACCGTATTGCCCAGGTCGCGCAGGCGCAGCAACGTGTTGATCAGCCGCCGGTTATCGCGCTGGTGCAGGCCGATCGAGGGCTCGTCTAGGACGTAGAGCACGCCGGCCAGCCCCGAACCGACCTGCGTGGCCAGGCGGATGCGCTGCGCCTCGCCACCGGAGAGGGTCGCCGCCGGGCGGTCGAGGGTAAGATACGGCAGGCCCACGTCAAGCAGGAAGCCCAGCCGCGCGTCGATCTCCTGGAGTGCTCGCGCGGCGATGGCCCGCTCTCGCTCAGTCAATTCTAGGCCGGTTAGGAAGCGGCGCACCTCAGCAATGGGAAGCGCTGCCACTTCAGCGATCGAGCGTCCTCCAAGCTTGACTACCAGAGCCTCTCGTCTGAGCCGCGTCCCCCGGCACGCCGGACACGGCCGGGTGACCAGGTAGCGCTCGAGCTCAGCACGCACCTCCTCAGAGGCGGTCTCGCGGTACTCCCGCTCGATGGCGCGCAGCACCCCCTCAAAGCGCACGTCGTACTCATCGATCCGTCCGCCACGGGTGACGTGGCGCACGCGCACTGTCTCATCGCCGGTGCCGTACAGCAGCTTCACCCGCTGCTCGTGGGTCAGCGCAGCGATGGGTGTCGTGACGGAAAAACCATACCGGCGCGCCACCGCCTCCAGTAGTTCCCAGCGCCACCCCAGCGCCGGGGCAACGGCAGCGCTGCGCTCCGACGAGCCATCCGGCGCAGGCGTTTCGGTGGCCTCGCCCTCGCCTGCAGCGTCTTCTTCGGCATCAGACGTGCGCTGCATAGCCCGGCCGTCTCCCATCGGCAGCTCCCACGGTGCGATGGCGCCCTCGGCCAGCGAGCGGTTTGGATCGGGGATCACCAGCTCCTCAGCGGCCTCCAGCGTTATCCCCAGGCCGTCGCATGCCGGACAGGCGCCCTGCGGGTTGTTGAACGAGAAGAGGGCCGGCTCGATCTCGCCCAGGCTGGCCCCGCACGACAGGCAGACGAAGCGCTCGGTGAACCGCCGCACCAATGCGCCATCTTCCCGCTCCCACCCGGGAAGGTCCGGCAGCCGCTCACCCTCACGCGGCACGATCTCAATCTGCACGATGCCGCCGCCCATCGCTAGCGCTGTCTCGATCGAGTCCGGCAGGCGGTTACCCAGATCCGGGCGTACCACCAGGCGATCGACCACAAGGTCGATCGTGTGTGGCCGGTCTGCGTCGAGCCGGATGTCGTCGGAGAGCTCATGCTGGACGCCGTCGATACGTACGCGGACAAAACCGGCGCGGCGCATGCGCTCGAGCAGAGCGCGGAACTCACCCGTTTGACCGCGTACCAACGGTGCCAGGACCAGGAGACGTGCCCCGTCGGGCAGCGCCAGCACCGCATCGGCGATCTGCTGTACCGTGAAGCGCTCGATCGGGCGCCCGCAGTCCGGGCAATAGGGCTTGCCTATACGGGCATAGAGCAGGCGCAGGTAGTCGTAGATTTCTGTAATAGTGCCGACAGTCGAGCGCGGGTTACGCCCCACGCCTTTCTGATCCACGGCGATGGCCGGCGAGAGGCCGTCGATGCTATCCACGTCGGGCCGGGCAAGCGGTCCAAGGAACTGGCGCGCGTAGGCTGAGAGCGACTCGACGTAACGCCGCCGGCCCTCGGCGTAGATCGTGTCGAACGCCAGGCTGGACTTGCCCGAGCCGGAGACGCCGGTGAAGACGACAAGCCGGTCCCGCGGGATCTCTAGGGTGATGTTCTTGAGGTTGTGGACGCGTGCGCCGCGTACGATGAGACGATCAGGTGGCACGGGTTAATTGTAGCGCGCCGGCCACAGCGGCAGCCGAGGAAGAGCGACCGCCCTCTCGGCTCATGTTACAATGCGCAGCGACGCCGGCGTTGGTCGCTTCCCCGCCCTACTCAGGAAGCAAGGCAGTGAACCAGGCAACAAGATGAGATGAGAAAGGAGCTACCGGCTCATGGCTATGCCCGGCGCTTTTTGCACGGTTCGTCCTGAGCGATTACAGGCTTGCTGCACCGCAATCCTGGCCGCCTGTGGCATGCCCGAAGAGGACGCGGCGCTCGTAGCAACCACGCTGGTCGAGGCCGACCTGCGCGGCGTGCACTCGCATGGCACCATGCGCATGCCGAACTATGTGCGCGGGCTCAAAGCAGAAGACGGCATCAATCCCCGGCCGCAGATACGGGTCGTGACGCAGAGCGATGCGACGGCCGTGCTGGACGCCGACCGGGGAATGGGCCAGGTGGCGGCATGCCGCGCCATGCAGCTCGCTATCGAGCTGGCCGGGCGCTATGGGACGGGCAGCGTGGCTGTGCGCAACTCCAACCACTGCGGCGCTCTGGCTTACTATGCCGAGATGGCCGTTTCGGCGCGCTGTATCGGCTTCGCCGTGACCAACGCCGGCATCAACATGGCGCCGTGGGGCGGCACGCAGCGCATGGTGGGCAATAATCCGCTGGCGTATGCTATTCCCACGCCGCGCGGCTGGCCCATTGTGCTGGACATGGCCACATCGGTGGTGGCGGGCGGCAAGCTGGACGTGGCTGCTATGCGGGGGGAGTCCATCCCGCTGGGCTGGGCGCTGGATAAAGAGGGCCGGCCCACCACCGATCCCCGGGCGGCGCGCGCCGGCTCGCTCCTGCCGGTGGGCGGGCCGAAGGGCTACGGCCTAGCCGTGGTGCTCGACATCCTCTGCGGCGTGCTTTCGGGCGGCCGCTTCGGCGCCGGCCTGGGCATGCGCGGCTCCGCACATTTTTTCCAGGCCATCCAGATCGAACGCTTCACGCCATACGAGGCGTTCCTGGAACGCATCGAGCAGCTCATCGCCCAGCTCAAGACCTGTCCCACGGCCCCGGGGGTTGAGCGCATCCTGCTGCCCGGCGAACTGGAGGCCGAGCTGAAGGCTCGCCGCCTGGTCGAAGGCATCCCCCTCGACGAGGAGACGGTCGAGCGGCTGGAGGGCCTGGCCGCCGAGCTGGGGCTGGCCGGCACGCCGGCTTGTGCTCTACGGGAGTAAAGGAACTCGCTCTCAGCTATGCCGGCCTCTCTGTATGGGAAGCCTTGCGATCGTAACTGTCGCTTGGCTTATTCGTAGATCGGCTTCCCACAAAACTATTCCGAGGTATGTCGCGCTGTGATGGTGTGACCGCCACGCGGTGCGTTACCGCGCGCTGGCAGCATGTGCAGGTACTCGTGCTTACTACCTATGACGATGATGATCTGGTGTTCGCGGCGTTAAGCTCCAGCGCCGCTGGCTACCTGCTCAAGGACGTCGGCTCAGAGGCCCTGGCCGAAGCGGTGCGCGCTGCCGCCCGCGGCGAGTCGCCACTGCAGCCCAGCATCGCGCGCAAGATCCTGCAGCAGTTGCGCGCTGGCGGGCGCCTCCCGCTCACGCCGGCCCAGCCCGGCACGCTGGTCGAACCGCTCACTCCACGCGAGTTGGAGATCCTACGCCTGCTCGGCACCGGTGCCTCGAACCGCGAGATCGCCGCGCGGCTCTCCCTCACCGAAGGCAGGGTCAAGAACTACGTATCCACTATCCTGGCGAAGACCTGCCTGCGCGACCGCACGCAGGCTGCCCTCCTGGCCGTTCGCCTTGGCCTCGCCACGACCCAGTGACGCGCGGAGAGCTCGGCCTCGCCACACTATCTGGTGGCTTCTGTGCCATAGCTGGGCAGAACACGCCCATTGTCTTTCTCGCGGCGCACGCGTATAGTGCTGGTGAGAACACACAAGAGACTATGCAAAAGACACATGACTGATGTGGTACGTGTGGCCGGGGAAGCAACGGTGCGTCAAGAGAAGGAGGAGAGGCGATGCTCAGCAGAGAAACCAGGCAGATCGTCAGCACCACTGAAGCACACCAGCACACGCGGCGTGCCATGCTTGCCGGCCTGGCTGCCGGTGCTACCGCAATGCTGGCGGCAGCCTGCCAGGCAGGCGGGGCGCGTCAGGGCGAGCAGCCGGGCAGCCCGGATACGCGGCGAGCCGTGACCATCGGCTGGGGCATCCGCACCGGGGCCAGGCCGGAGGACATCGATGCCCTCATCACCGAGTGGCAGCAGCAGTACCCCAACTGGAAGATCGAGCGGACCGAACTTTCAGGCGGCATTGCACCGGCCATGGAGAAGCTCACTGCAGCGCTGGTGTCCGGTGTGAACATCGATGTGATCTCGGGCTTCCTGTCGGCGTACCAGATGAACGAGGCGCTCAATGCGCTGGCTCCCATCGAAGAGTACGTCCGGCGCGATAAGTACGATACAAAGCGTTTCAACCAGGATCACCTGGAGTTCGTAGGTAAGTACCAGGGCAAGCTTACGGCGCTCCCGTTTGCCTATGGGGGCGACGGCCCGGCGATGCTGCTGAACCGCGGGATGTTTCAGGCGGCCGGAGTAGCTATTCCCTCGCCCGACTGGAGGAACTCCTGGAGCTGGGACGATTTCCGCGCTGCGCTCAAGCGTTTGACCCGCGAGGAAGGCGGCCAGCTCGTACAGGTGGGCCTGGCGAGCTACGGTTACATTGTGAACACGCCGCCGCTGCAGTGGAACGCGCAGTGGATGACCGACGATTTCAAGAAGATCGTCTGCGACTCGCCGGAGATGATCGACTGTTATACCAAGTACTACGACCTGCTGCTGCGCGATCGCACCATGGCCGGTAGTCCCGGCGCTAATCTCGGCAGCGGCGACCCCTTTGTGAATGGCAAGGCCGCGGTGACCGTGCGCTGCTGCGCTATCCCGCCGTATACCGAACAGCTCACCAGTATTGACTGGGTCTTCGTGCCGTTCCCGCGCGGCAAGACGGCCTCGCCGGACATTCAGGCGGTGATCGTCGGCATCGGTAGCCAGGCCAAGAACCCGGCGGAGGGCTGGAAGTTCGTGCAGTTCCTGCTGGAGAAGAGCCGCCTGGCGGAGGCGGAGAAGCGCCAGCCGGCCATCATGGACGATGTTGAACCGTATGCCCGGCGACACTGGGGCAACCTGCCGGAGAGCCGCTGGCAGGTCTTTGTCGAAGGGACGCGTATCGCCAAGCGGGTGGATCCGATCCGCTATCATCCAATGTGGCAGCCCATGGCCAACGATGTCATCACACCGACCATGAATGCCGTCAATAGGGGTGAGAAAGGAGTGGTCGAGGCGCTGCGCGAGATGCGTCCCGCTCTCCAGCGTATCGTCGATGAGTACGAGAGCAAGAAGCGGGCGTAATCTCCAGCGCGGCGCCAGTCATGTATAGGGAAGATGGTCCGCCAGAAGGTCATCGGTGATATGCTCATGGCAGCGACGATGTATGAGTAATCGTGGCATTGGGGCATAGGAACGAAGGCTAGCGACCTTGCTGGGTAGACGATAGGGATGGAGACGCCTGCCCGCCGCCAGTATCTCCAACTGAAGCGACGCTATCCCGACGCCATCCTGTTCTATCGGCTCGGCGACTTCTACGAGATGTTCGACGCCGATGCCGAGCTGGCCGCGCGGGAGCTGGACATCGTGCTCACCTCGCGCGAGTTCGGCCCCGGCCAGCGCACGCCGATGTGCGGCGTGCCCTACCACGCGGTCGAAGGCTACATCGCCAAGCTGATCGCCAAGGGCTACAAGGTCGCCATTTGCGAGCAATTGAGTGAGCCGGGCCGCGGGTTGGTTGAGCGCGATGTGGTGCGGGTGGTCACGCCGGGCACGGTCGTCGAGCCGGGGCTACTGGAAGCAGCACGGAATAACTATCTCGTCGCGCTCTACGCCGGGCAGCACGGCTGGGGGCTCGCCTGCGCTGATGTCTCCACCGGCGAGTTCGCTGTGACCGAGCTTACCGGTGAACGTGCTGACACGCTGCTGGCCCAGGAGCTCGATCGCCTGGCCCCGGCTGAGGTGCTCGCGGTGGAAGCCCAGGAGGAAATGGTCCGTGCGGCGCTGGCGATGCCCGGGGCTGGGGCACGACACCTGACACTGCGTCCGGCCCAGTACTTCAGTCTGGCCCGCGCTGAGGAACGCCTGAAGGAGCAGTTCCAGGTGACCTCGCTAGAGGGCTACGGCTGCGCCGGGCTGCCGCTGGCCGTCAGCGCGGCCGGGGCGCTGGTGGCCTATCTCCAGGAGACGAACCTGGCGGCGCTGCGGCTGCTGGATGGACTGCGCACGTACTCGGCAAGCGGGTTCATGACCCTGGACGCCGCCACACGGCGCAATCTAGAGATCTTCCAGTCCAGCCGCACCGGCCAGGTGAAGGGCTCGCTGCTGTGGGTGCTGGACCGCACACGCACGCCTATGGGCGGTCGGCTGCTGCGCGCCTGGCTGGCTCAGCCATTGCTGGATGTCGCCGCGCTGCGCCGCCGCCAGGACGCGGTCGCCGAGCTGCTCCAGGATACGCTGCGGCGCGAGCGCCTGATGCAGGCACTCGGACAGGTGGCCGACCTGGAGCGATTGGCCGGCCGCGTGCGCCAAAGCATTGCTCTGCCCCGCGAGCTGCTCCAGCTCCGCGCTTCACTCCTCGCTGTGGCCGGCCTGCGTGATCTGCTCCGAGATGCTCGCTGTGAGGAACTCGTCCGGCTGGCGCGCGCGCTGGACCCCTGCGAGGCCGTCTGTGACCTGATCGGCCGCGCTATCGCCGACGATGCCCCGGCACGGCTCACCAACAGCTACTATGATCCTCAGCTCGCGCCGAGGACGCACGCCAAAGGCTCTGCGCGGCGCCCTCGCGCGGGGACTCTGCTTGATGGCACTGAGGAGGTCGCCGCCGCGGCGAAAACGGCGCGCGCAGTGGAGTACGCCACGGGGATTATCCGGCCGGGCTTCGCCCCGGAGCTGGATGCCCTCGTGGAATCTGCCCGTCAGGCACGGGAGTACATCGCCGGCCTGGAGGCCACTGAGCGCGAGCGTACGGGCGTGCGCGGGCTGAAGGTCGGCTATAACAAGGTCTTCGGCTATTACCTCGAGGTCTCGCGGGCGGCTTTGAACGCGCCCTTGAACGAGGAGCAGCGGGCCCGGCTGGACGGCTTCCGCGGCGCCATGCCACAAACCGTCGAAGAATACTTAGAGCGGCGCTGGGGCTACGTGCGGAAGCAGACGCTGGTGGGCGCCGAGCGCTTCATCACGCAGGAGATGAAGGAGTACGAGGCGATCGTGCTCTCTGCCCAGGAGCGCCAGGCAGCCTTAGAGCGGGAGATTTACCACCGCGTGCGCGCGGAGGTGGCCGAGCACGCTCCGGCCATGCTTGCCACTGCAGCGGCCGTCGCCCACCTGGATGTCTATACGAGCCTGGCTGAGGTCGCCGCCCGCAATCGCTATGTGCGGCCGGAACTCGACGAGGGCGACACCATCAGCGTCACTGCCGGGCGTCATCCGGTGGTCGAGCTCACCCTCGAGGGCGAGCGCTTCGTGCCCAACGACTGCTATCTCTCTAACCGCGATGCGCAGGTGCTGATCCTCACTGGGCCGAACATGTCGGGGAAGTCAACTTTCTGCCGCATGGTAGCGGTAATCGTGCTGATGGCCCAGATCGGCAGCTTTGTGCCGGCCGATGCGGCGCACATTGGCCTGGTCGACCACATCTTCACCCGCATCGGCGCCCAGGATGACCTGGCCGCCGGGGCGAGCACGTTCCTCGTCGAGATGCAGGAGACGGCGAACATCCTGGCCAACGCCACGCCCCGCTCGCTGGTGGTGCTTGATGAAGTCGGCCGCGGCACCAGCACCTACGACGGCATGGCCATTGCCCGTGCCGTAGTCGAGCACCTGCACAATGCGCCACACCTGGGCTGCAAAACGCTCTTCGCCACGCACTACCACGAGCTGACCGAGCTGGAGAAGCTGCTGCCACGGGTGAAGAATTTTCGCGTGGACGTGCTGGAGGAAGGGGACCGAGTGGTGTTCCTGCACAAGGTCGTGCCGGGCGGCGCCGACCGGAGCTACGGCATCCATGTGGCGCGCCTGGCCGGCCTGCCCAGGGCGGTGGTGCGTCGGGCGCAGGAGCTACTGAGCGAGCTTGAGCGTGGTGATGGTCTGATCTCGGCGCGTCGCCTGCGCGAACGGCGCACGCGCGCTGAGGCCCCCGGCTACGCCATGCTCCCGCTCTTCGCACCGTCCCATCCCCTGGTCGATGAGCTGGCTGCACTCGACGTAGACGCAATGACCCCCCTCGAGGCGATCACCAAGCTCTACGAGCTGCGGCGCAAGGCCCGAGGCACATAAGGACAGCCCCTTGTGTCTGCTCTACAATGTGGCAGGCCGGCAGAATGAGTGCTTGCCCAGAGTGGGGGAACAGGCAGGCGCCGGATATCTGGGCAGGACCCGAGCCTGCCCTTACACTGCACGCGCCGGCATGCGGCGCAGAGAGACCGTGCGGTCTCACTCGTAGCCGAGCTCGCGCAGCCGCTCGTCGCTGATGCCGAAGTGGTGCGCCAGTTCGTGTACGACGGTGGTACGTACCTCGCGTATTATCTCCTCGCGCGATTCACAAAACTCTTCCAGCGGCCCCTGGAAGATCGTGATGCGGTCGGGCAGGACAAGTCCGTAGTCAACGCCCCGCTCGGTGAGCGGGACACCTTCATAGAGCCCGAAGAGTGTCTCGTCCGAGTCTGGATCGATGCCGGCAGCCTCAAGCTGCTCGACGGTCGGCTCACGCTCGACCACGATCTCGACGTTGTCGATCAGGCGCCGGATGTCGGACGGAAGCCCTGCGAGGGCCTGGAGCACCAACTCCTCAAACTCGCGACGGCGCATGCGCCGGCGGCGGGAACGCATCTCCTGGTCCCTGCTAGATACGTCTGGTGGTCGCCAGATCAGGTTAGCAATCTGGTCCAACCGTTCAGTATGATATACTACCGGGTGCCGGTGGTCGGCCGCCGCATGTGCAGAAGGCGTGGTATGCCTTCGGGCCCATAGCTCAGTGGCAGAGCAGCTCCCTCATAAGGAGTGGGTCGCGGGTTCGAATCCTGCTGGGCCCACTATTTTTTTCTGTTCGACCGCCTCACGCCACCCCCTCTCACCCACGCTCCCAATCCGTTGACAGCCTCCCTCTTCTGGCGTCAGCGACGCTCTTTGTACGCCACCAGTCCGAACGCCTCCGGCCGCCGGAGAATCCGCTGGAAGCCCGCCTCCTCGAGCCGGCGGACCACTCCTCGTGCCACCGTGTGGCCGGAGGGACTCTCTAAGTCGCCGATGTAGTGGAACAGACGGCCACCCGGCTTCAGCACCCGAAACAACCGGCGGTAAAACTCCAGCGAATAGAGCTCCCCTGCCAGGCTGATCGTCGGCGGATCATGGATGATGCGATCGAACATGGCATCGTCGAAGCGCTGCACTTCTTCAAAGCTATCCCCGATGATCTGGGTGATGCGGGGATTGTTGAACAGTGCCCGTGACCAAGGGTTCTGCCGCGCCATCTCCAGCACGACCGGGTCAAGCTCGATGGTAATGACGTGCTCGGCGGTCTTCGCGGCCTCGATGGCGGTGTACCCCAGTCCGGTCGCTGTGTCGAGCACCTGTCCCACCACCGGAGCGATCGTCTTGAGCTTCAGGAGGGTGTCCTGGTACGGGTCGACCCCTTTGATACGATGCATGGGAAAGCCGGACACGAGCAGCGTTGGTGCTCCGGTGGTCGGCATCAGGCTGTAAAACCGGTTGGTGTGCTCGGAAAACATCTGGATTTTGCGCGGCCTCCCCTCTTCGACGGCGAAGCAGCTCCGCTCGGACTCCCTGATAATCGCAACATCCTCCCAGCGCAGCAGGTGGCCATCGGGCAGACGCACGCCCTCGGGCTCGAGCGTGACCTCGCTGGTGGTCAGGCCCAGGTCCAGCGAGATGACGGCCGAGGGCTTGCCCTCCCGGTGGGCCTGGAGGAGCTGCTCTGCCTGGATGTACGACAGGACGATGTGCGGCATGGAAGCCATCGATGACCTTACACCCCTCTTCCGACAGCAGGCTTACAGTGCAAGCGTCTTCTCGAAGGTTACCCAGGCCGGCTGTTTCCTGAAGCCAAGCGCCTCGTTGATGCGGAGCATCGACCGGTTCCGGGCGTTGTTCTCCGTGCGAATCTCGCGGTACCCGTGCGCTCTGGCGTACCGGATGCTCTCCAGCTTGAGCGCCATGGCGATGCCCCGGCCGCGGCACTCGCGCCGCACGCCGGTGAAATTAACCCATAGCACCTCGGGCAAGGCAGGCGCGCGCTGCAGCGAGCTAATCCCCACAAACTGGTTGCCGTCCTTCGCCAGGAACCACGCCTCAGGAAGCGCCCCCGGCTTCTCGATCTCGTCTTGCGCCCACAGCTCGAACGGGCGGAAGGTGGGCGGGTCGAGCGACGGTGCGTCCAGGCCGCAGGCGCAGTCGAGGTCGTACACCCGGCGCAGCGCAGCGGGATCGCGCACAAGCTCGGCGGCAAGCGTGGTGATGGTGATCCCTTGCGCTGCGACGCGCGCATATGCCTCGGCGAAGGGGGCGAAGTCGAAGCTGCGCACGTCCAGCCGTGACTCCCAGGTGCGGTCTACCTCTCGGAAGCCCCGCTTGAGCAGGAAAGCGACGCCCTCCTGCCTCGATTCTTGTACGGTGCAGCGCACCAGCTCGGCGTCGCGCCGACGCAGCTCGGCGAGCAGCCGTTCATACAGGGCCGTGCCGATGCCCCTGCGGCGAAACTGCGGGGCCACTCCCAGCCGCATGCTGTAGCGATGCGGGTGAAATGCCCACGGCGAGTGTCTGAGCTCACCCCAGCCGAGCAGGCGCCCCGCCTCGTCTTCAGCGACAAACCAAAGCCGTGTATACCGGCTGTAGTCCCAGGTGCGTTCGGAGTGCCGCAGTTCCTCCTGCGTTACCGGCTGGTCGGGATAGACGGCGTTCATCAGCGCAACGAGGTCTGGGGTGTCGACCTCCTCAAGAGGGCGGATATGCTTATACACAGTTCTGCTCCTTGGGGACCCCTCCCCCGACACGGGGAGGGGTCAGGGGAGGGGGCTTCCCACCGTGGGTATGGCAACCCCTCCGGTAAGATTCCAAGCTAGCTAGAGGAGAGGGTCGGGAGCAGGCGTTCCCCAGGGTCACCAGCCGAGCGCGGCGCACACGGCGTCGCCGACCTGGACCGTGCTGCTCCGGCCGCCCAGGTCCGGCGTGCGCACTTCGCCCCGGCGGAGCACTGCGGCCACGGCTGCTTCAATGAGATCGGCGGCGCGGCGGGCCCGCGTCTGTGGGTTTTCAAGAGGGCCCGGCGCCCCTGAGTGTTCCAGAACAGCCACTTCGCCGCCGCCCACGAAGCGCAGCAGCATCGCCCCGGCCAGGATGGCCCCGAGAGGGTTGGCGATGCCCTTGCCGGCGATGTCAGGCGCCGAGCCGTGGATCGGCTCGAACATGCTGGGGAACTCCCGCTCGGGGTTGATGTTGCCGCTCGGCGCCAGGCCAATGCTGCCGGTCACGGCCGCGGCCTCATCGGAGAGAATATCCCCGAACATGTTGCTTGCCACGATCACGTCGAGCTCCTGCGGCCGCTGGATCAGGAGCATGCTCATGGCATCCACGTTCATCCGCTTTGTCTGCACATCGGGGAACTCCGCGGCCACCTCGGTAAAGATGCGGTCCCACAGCACCATGCCGAAGGGGAGGGCATTGGCTTTGGTGACCGAGGTGACGTGCCGACGGCGTCGGCGGGCGAGCGCGAAGGCATAGCGCATCACGCGGGTGATGCCGCGCCGGGTATAGATACTCGTTTGTACGGCCAGCTCGTCATCCTGCTCGGCATAGAGCGTGCCGCCGATATGGGTGTACTCGCCTTCGGCGTTCTCGCGCACCACCACCAGGTCGATCTCGCCGGGCTCGGCCAGCGGCGAGCGCACGCCCGGCCAGAGCCTCGCCGGGCGCACGTTGACATACTGCCGGAAGCGTTTGCGGATCTGCTGGGTGAACCCCCACGAGAGCACGCGGTCGGGCACCCGCGCCGGGTCGCCGAGCGCGCCCAGGTAGATCGCATCGAACCGTCGCAGCAGGTCTGGACCATCCTCCGGCATGACGGCACCAGTGTCCAGGTAATGCTGTGTGCCCCAGGGGAAGGTGGTGAAGGCGAGCACAAGCCCGACCTGCTCGGCAGCAGCCTGCATCACCTTGAGCGCCTCGGCCGTCACCTCAGGCCCGATGTTGTCGCCGGGGACAACGGCAATGCGAAAGTCGGGCATCGACGCTTATCCTCCAGCCCGGTAGCGGTCCGTCCTGCCGGCATGCTCCGGTACTCCGTGCAGGGCGGGGGGAGGGTCCTGTGTTCCGGCGGGCACTAGACGGATGAGCGTTACCTCGGGCGGGCACAGGAAGCGCAACGGGGTCGCCCCGCCCATCCCGCAGGTGATATAGATGTACGTCTGGCCCAGACGATGCAGGCCACAGGCATCGGGCAAGGGCACCCGCGTGCGGGTGGTGACGGCGCCGATAAACGGCAGGCGTACCTGGCCGCCATGGGTATGGCCCATCAGCACGAGGAGCGGCCTGGAGGTATCCAGGTCGGGCAGGATGTCCGGCGCATGTGCCAGCAGCACGCAGGGCTCGTCGGGCGGCACATCTCGGAGCGCGTCGGTGAGCGAGTGCCGGCGCTGATACGGGTCATCTACCCCGGCGAGCCAGAGCCGCTGTCCCTTGCGCTCCAGGGCAACGGCGCGGTTAAGCAGCATGTGCACGCCGGCCTGCTCCAGAGCTGCTACAATGGCCGGCACATCGTTGGGGCGGCCGGGCGGGAAGAAGTACGGACACAGCCGCTCAGCCAGCCGCAAGGCCAAGGAAGAGGGCTCCCATTCCTGCGTTGCCGGGTCGTAACCACAGCCGTGGTCGTGGTTGCCCAGCACCGCGTAGACACCATCTCGCGCCGGGATGGCGCTCAGCCAGTGGCCCAGCGGTGCGGCGAAGGGCGTTCGCTCGACCAGGTCCCCGGTCACTGCCACCAGATCTACCGCTTCGCGAGCAGCCAGCTCTGTGCAGAGGCGCAGGTGCCGTTCCACGCGGCGGTCCGTCCCGTGGCGGTCATAGACGTGCAGGTCGCTCAAGTGCAGGATGGTATAGCCGGTGAAGGCGGGCGGCAGGTGCGGCACCGCCACCGAGAGGCGGCGCACCACTAGCCGCTGCGGCTCGATCAGGTGCGCGTAGAGGAACGCTGCCGCACCGGCCAGCCCGACCGTTGCTGCACCGGCTATGCCTATCGAGAGCTTGTCTCGTCGCATCGTTTCACTATACGATCATCTGCTGCCCGCGTTGGAACCGGACCGGGCAGCAGGGCATGCGGGAAAGTCACTCCGGTCCCAGGCCAGCCAGCGCCGGCAGCGCCAGCAGGAAGCCGGGCTGCGCCCGCCCGGTCTCCCCGGCCCGCAACGGGAAGACCTTTCCCGGGTTCAGGATACCCTTCGGATCGAGGGCCTGCTTGATCGCCCGCATCACTGCGACCACCTCGGGACCCAGCGCCTCGAGCAGGAACTCCCGCTTGAGCGTGCCGATGCCGTGCTCGCCTGAAAGCGTGCCGCCGAGTTCCAGGGCGGCGCGGAAGATCGCCGCGGCGGCCTGCTCGACCCGCTCCAGCTCGCCGGGACGGGTACGGTCGAACAGGATGTTTGGATGCACGTTGCCATCGCCGGCGTGCCCAAACACTGGTATAGTCAGGCCGAACTGCCGGCCGATCTCCTGGATGCGCCGGACCATGGCCGGGATCTGGCTGCGCGGCACGGCGATGTCCTCGCCCAGCTTGTTCCTGGCCGCACGGCCGAGCGCTGGGGACACGGCCCGCCGGACAGCCCAGAGCTCGGCGCGCTGCTGCTCGTCCTGCGCCAGCCGCACCTCCACGGCGCCATGAGCACGGCAGATGCCGGCCATCACCTCGACCTCGCCGCGCACCGCAGCCGGATCATTGCCGTCCTGCTCAAGCAGGAGCAGCGCCTCGGCCTCCCGTGGCAGGCCCGCATGGAGGTAATCCTCCACCAGGTTGATACAGAGATTGTCCATCAGCTCGAGCGCCACCGGCAAGACCCCGGCCTGCATCACCGCGGTCACGGCCACGCCCGCATCATCCAGGGAGCGGAAGACGGCAACGGCGGTGGCGCGATGGCGCGGCAGGGGGATCAGCCGCAGGATGGGCTCGGTGATGACGCCGAGCGTGCCCTCGGAGCCGACGAAGAGCTGGGCGAGCTGGTAGCCGGTGACGTTCTTGATCAGCTTACCACCCAGACGCAGGATGCGCCCATCGGCCAGGACCACCGTCATGCCCAGGACGTAGTCCTTGGTCACGCCGTACTTGAGACAGCGCGGTCCGCCGGCGTTGCAGGCCACATTCCCGCCCAGGGTGGACTGGTTCAAGCTGGATGGATCCGGCGGGTAGAAGAGGCCCTCAGCCTCGGCGGCTGCCTGCAGGCGGGCCGTGACCACGCCGGCCTCGACTACCGCGCAGGAGTTGGCGCGGTCGATCTCCAAGATGCGATTCATGCGCGCCAGGTTCAGCACGATGCCGCCGGTCTCGGGAATCGTGCCGCCGGCCAGGCTGGAGGCGCCGCCCCGCGGCACGACCGGCAGGCCCTCACGGTACGCCAGGCGCAGGATCGCGGCGACCTGATCGGTTGTGGTAGGCGAGACGGCCACATCCGGCAGGTGTTGCTGGAAGGTCCCGTCGTAGGAATAGGCGATGAGCTGGGCGGGACCATCATGCACGTTGGCGCGGCCAACGATGGCGGCGAGCTCATCGCGCAGTGCCTGGCTCAGCATGGCGAGGCGTTCTCCTGCGAAGCATTGCAGTAGGCCTGATCCAACACCTCGACCAGATGCAGCACGCGCAGCGGTGCACGCCCCTGTGCAGCGGCGCGCTGCCGGAGCCCGGCAGCGATCTGCATGATGCAGCCGGGATTGGCGGAGATGACGGCCTCAGCCCCCGTTGCCTCGATCTGGTCGAGCTTGCGTTTGAGCAGTCGGGCGGCCATGTCCGGCTGGGTGAGGTTGTACACCCCGGCGCTGCCGCAGCACAGGTCAGCCTCGGGCAGCGGGCGCAGCTCCAGGTCCGGCACGCGGCGGAGCAGGGCGAGCGGCTCAGCGCGCAGCCGCTGCGCATGAGCCAGGTGGCAGGGTGCCTGATACGTCGCCACCAGGCCGACCGGTCCCATCGCCGTGTTTAGCTGCCCCTCGCGGAGCAGATCGTACAGGAGCTCTGAGATGTCCCGCACCCGCGCGGCGAAGCGCTGGGCCCGCGCTGCATACGCCGGATCATTGGCGAGTAGGTGGGGATAGTGCTTCAGCATTGCCCCGCAGCCGGCCGAGTTCACCACGACCGGCATCTCAGGCGTCTGTTCGAACGCCGCAATAGTGCGGCGAGCCAGCAGGCGCGCGCCCTCGCGATCGCCCAGGTGAGCGTTGAGCGCGCCGCAGCAGCCCTGTCCGGCCGGCACGTGCACCGTGAAACCGTTCGCCTGGAGCACGCGCACCGTGGCGCGGTCGATCTCCGCCAGTGCTGTGCTCATCACACAGCCGGCGAAGAGAGCAGCCTGCCGGGGAGCCTGATCGCCACTTCTCTGCGAGGGGAGCGTCGCCGCGCGCGGTCCCCAGACCTGGCCGCGCGGCACCAGGAAGCGACTGTCCACCGGCGGCAGGAGCGCTTCCACCTCGGCGAGGCGGAGCAGGCGGAGCAGGCCGCTCGCCCGCAGGGCGCGTTGGAGCCCCGACTTCTGGTAGAGCCAGAGAGCGCGTACCAGGACGCGAAAGAGGCCCATGTGCGGGAAGAGCCGGCGCAGCACCAGATGACGGAGCACCCGCTCACGACGCGAGTGGGGGCGGCTCTCCTCGAGCACCGTCCGCAGGGCAACCCCGAGCTCCTCCATCTGAACGCCGGCAGGACAGATAGCCGTACAGGCATCGCAGAGCAGGCAGCTATCGAGATGCCGCAGGAGGTCTGGCGTAACGCCGATGTGTCCCTCAGTGAGCGCCCGTGCCATAGCGATGCGGCCGCGCGGGGACTCCTCCTCGTCGAAGGTCTCCTGATAGGTCGGGCAGACCGAGAGGCATAGGCCGCACCGCACGCAGTGCAGCATATTGTCATACTCAGCCGCCAGCAGCGGGTGTACGCGCTCACGCATAGGCCGCGGCATCCTGCCTTCCAGCACCTGTCCCCAGGTATCTTAGCCCTATATCGTCTGTACCGCAACGTCCTGCCGGCATCGCGGGTACGGGCCGGCTCTTCTGTTGCGCCGATCGTTTGGCACAACAGAATATAGATATTACTATATATTGGCCCACCGGTTCCGCTGCGGCGTACGAGTGTCGTTGACAAATTGGATAGAAAAACTCGATAATAGCGGTGCCGCCGGTGTGGCAGCGCCGAGCGGCCGGAGAGCACGAGGAGGTGAGGTATCGTGGGGGATCGCAGCTCCGGCGAGGTGCCGGCCGCCGCGCCCCGGCCGGCCGAGCCGCAGCGGACCATGCTCTATCGCCGCGTGCTTGGCGGGGACTACGGCCTGGCCCAGGTCTGGTTCGATCGGCACGTGCTGGATCGCTACCGCGAGCAGCGGGGTTATCGCATCATCCGCACCAACACCGCAGGCCGGCTGATCGCTCCGGCGGGGTGGACGCTGGACTTTGGCATTGCCGACAATGACCGGCTGATCCACGCCGCAGTGGCCGACCTGGCGCAGCGGCTTCCCCCGGCCGAGCGCCAGCACTGGCTGAACTATCTTGTGACGCCGCCATTTAGCCGGAACTTCTTCGCCATGCGCGGCGGGTCGGGGAGCTGCTTCGATGACGGTGAGGTGCGCGATTGGGTGTTCTAATGCGCTCCGACACAGCCGCGCCGGAGCCACCACTGTGCCATGACCGGCGATCGTCCCAGGAGGGCGTGAGGGCTCGGGTGGCGCTGGGATAGAGCGCTCGAGTCGGTCCACCCCTAGCAGAGGGGGAAGCTCGCAAGACTATGAGTGTCCGAGGGGACAGGAAGGAGGATCTCATGGCTACCACGCAACAGTACGCCAACCCGGCAGCGCTTGTTTCCACGGAATGGGTCGCCCAGCACCTGAACGACCCGAATGTGCGTCTGATCGAGGTAGACGTTGACACCACCGCCTATGAGCAAGGGCATATCCCGGGCGCGATCGGCTGGAACTGGACGACGCAGCTCTGCGACCGCATTCGGCGCGACATTCTTTCCAAGGAGGCTTGGGAGCGGCTGCTGAGCGAAGCCGGGGTGACGCCGGATACCCTGCTCGTCTTCTATGGGGACAACAACAACTGGTTTGCCGCGTATGCCTACTGGCTGGCCAAGATGTACGGTCACGAGAAGGTCGCCCTGATGAACGGCGGGCGCAAGAAGTGGGAGCTGGAAGGCCGGCCGATGACCACTGAGGTGCCGAAGTACACGCCCACGAACTATCGCGCCAAGGAGCCTGACCTGAGCCTGCGCGCCTATGCGCGGGATGTGCTGGAGGCATTGGGCAAGCCGGACGAGGTGCTGGTGGACGTCCGCTCGCCGGCGGAGTTCAACGGCGAGATCCTGGCTCCGCCGGGCCTGCCGGAGACCGCGCAGCGTGCCGGGCATATCCCTGGGGCGCAGAACATTCCCTGGGGCCAGGCCGTCAACGAGGATGGTACCTTCAAGTCGCCTGAGGAACTGCGCAAGCTCTACGAAGGCAAGGGCGTGACACCCGACAAGGAAGTGATCGCCTACTGCCGCATTGGCGAGCGCTCCTCACATACCTGGTTTGTGCTGAAGGAGCTGCTCGGCTACCCCAAGGTGCGCAACTACGACGGTTCCTGGACCGAATGGGGCAGCATGGTGGGCGTGCCCATCGAAAACCCGGCCGCCCAGAAGGCGTGATCCATCCACGGTCTAGTGGCTGAACACCGCGGAGGCAGCGGCCTGAGCCCATGCGTGCACCGCCGCCTCCGCGGTGGGGCTCTTCTTACGCCTGGGTTTACGCCTGGTAGCGTCTGGTGGAGTTCAGGAGTGATGTCTTCGCCTGCGAGCGTGGCCACAGAGATTCTGCGGGTCCAGGTGTGCCAGGAGGTGTACCCGCCGCACCATCCCATCCATGGCACGCCGCATCCGGTGGTGCAGCGTATCTTTCGCTTCGAGCTCCCGCAGGGTACCGCGGAGGTAGACCAGAGCGACTACGGCCACCCGGGGCGGTTCAATCCCTGCCATCCCCGGCAGATCCCCCTTGCGCTCCAGCCCAAGACCGCGCAGCTCGTTGCCGCGGCCGAGGCGCTCGCCCGCCTGCTCGGCTGAGGCTCGGCTGAGGTAAAGTAAACAAAGTAAAAAATAAAAAAATTAAGAAGGCCGGAGGGAAACACTCGCCGGGCTTGGGCTGCCTCGGTGCGGGTGCGGGCCACTCGGGAAATTCGAGAAATAGGCGGAAATAGATGGGGAAATAGCCGAGGAGTCGACCTGGTCGGGGTGGCCCGACTCGAACGGGCGACCTCGTGGTCCCAAACCACGCGCTCTAGCCCACTGAGCTACACCCCGTGGCTCCCCAGGGTCCGGTAGACACGTGGTCTGCAGCTCCACCAGCCACAGACACCCGCGGCTCAGCAATGAGCATGTGCCAGACCGGCCCCCGGCCTGACGATGGAGCGCAGTAGTGAACCACACCACTACGCGCTCTAGCTCACCGAGTAGTATAGCACAGTGCGAGCGCCGCGCAATCCGGTTTGGAGCCCAGAGCACGCGCCCGGGCGGAGGAGCGAGCCAGAAGTAGCGCATGCTCCCGGTCTTCTTCACGGCAGCTTCTGCACGATGCGCTGCATCTCCTGCTCGTCGAATGCCCGCAGCGTCTCGGTGCGCCAGTCGCCCTGCATTCCTGAGGCCAGCAGCATGGCCATCGCAGTGTCCTCATCGGGACACTCGACGACCAGTATTCCGTCGTACGCGCCCAGCGTCCAGTAGCCGGCAATGAGCCGCCCGCCGGCCCGCTCGATCTGCGCCCGAAGCTGCGAGAACTGCCCCACGCCCTGCTTGATGTTCCGGATCCCCTGGTCGGTCAGCCTGCCCAGGATGACATAGGTCGGCATCGGCATCCCTCCTTCCCTTCTTTCTTTTTTCTTTACCTCTTTTTTACCTGAGTCTTAAGTCCTAGTTTTCACACAAGATCGCGTAAGCCAACGTCACAACGGATACAGCAAGGGGACCGCCGACGCTGCACCTCTGACGCCTGAGCAGATCCCATGTGCCATGCCGGAGGAACACAGCGCCGCCGCATCTCCGCGAGGCCTTCGCCCGGCTTAACAAGGAACGAACATGTGTCATGTTGTAGGGCACGGCATGCCATACCCCTACCGAGGGGCCCGACCGGAGCTGACCAGGACCGTGACGCCGGCCAGAGACGGCCTGGAGGGGGTCGGCCGCTAGGCCCCCGAGACCATCATGGATCTGCGGAGGGCGACACGCTCCGCAGATTGGTGGCGACCATCGAAGTTATGGTCGTATTGTAGTGCTCTCATGGATCGGCCGTCAATCCGGCACAGATGGGCAGCGGGTGGCATGACGCTGTTCGCGGCTGCCGGGGCATCATGCCGCCGGAATGCTGTCAGAAGGGTGTCAGGCAGTAAGCGGTATCCTCGCTTCATGGCATGGTATACAACAGACCATGGCTGCTTCCTCCCAATCCAGCCTTGGGTTAGGCACGACCCTCTGTGCGTGGTCGAACTTCCCTGATCCAAGCATTGCCGTGCAGGTCTGGAACGGCTCAGCGCGGAGGCGCTTGGGGGTACATAGAGCATGCTACAGGCAGCATTGCACGAAGTTCGTAAGGTATACTGCGGCATTATAGGTATACTTTAGGTATACATATGGAACCACAGCGCTAGGAGTCTTGCTTGATCTTCAACAAGCCTTGGTATGCAAGCTCTAACAATACAAATTGTATTATAAGCATATCGATGAAGACGTGGAGAAACTGGAGAAACGAGAATGACTGATCAGCTCTGGCTATGGGTGGTCTTTAATATCTTTGTTCTGGGCATGCTGGCGCTCGACCTTGGGGTGTTTCATCGGCATGCCCATGAGGTGCATCTGCGTGAGGCGCTGACGTGGAGCGCGGTGTGGATCGTGCTTGCGCTGATCTTTAATGCCGGGGTTTATTTCTGGCTCGGCGGCGAGCCGGCGCTGGCATTCTTGACCGGCTATCTGATCGAGAAGTCGCTCAGCGTAGACAATATCTTTGTCTTTTTGCTGATCTTTACATATTTTCAGGTTCCTGCGGTCTACCAGCACAAAGTGCTCTTCTGGGGCATCATCGGCGCGCTGCTCATGCGTGCCGCTATGATTGTTGCCGGGGCTGCCCTGATTAAGGTATTCCATCCCATTATCTATGTCTTCGGTGCCTTCCTGATTGTGACGGGCATACGCATGGCCATTAAACATGATGAGGAGGTTCATCCCGAAAGGAATCCGGTGCTGCGTTTCTTCCGCAGGATAATGCCGGTACTATCAGAATACCACAATGGCAAGTTCTTTGCACGCGTGAATGGCCGGCTTGCTGCTACTCCGCTCTTCGTCACACTTGTGATGGTGGAGACAACCGACCTGGTGTTTGCGCTGGATTCGATTCCGGCTATCTTCGCCATTACTCAGGATCCATTCATTGTCTACACATCGAATGTCTTCGCTATCCTGGGCTTGCGTGCCCTCTTCTTTGCTGTAGCAGGGCTTGTGCGACTCTTCCATTACTTGCACTATGGCCTCGCTATAGTGCTTGTATTTGTTGGCGTCAAGATGATTCTGTCAGATATCTACAAGATCCCGATTCTTGTCTCTCTCGGCATCATCGCCACCGTCCTGCTCGGATCAGTGCTCGCCTCAGTGCTCTTGCCACGGCAGGAGGCTGAGCCATCGCCTCGCCCTGCTGGACCTGTCGGTGTGGCGTCCACAAAGGAACACTAGCAGATAGCAGAAACGTGCACTACATGCTAGGCGGGACATGGTGTGCCGGCGTTCAGCCGCAGGCTCTCGGTCGGCCGTCCGGCGCCTATCTGTCGGGTCATCGTCCGCCTTGATACCTGGCCCCATGCTACAGTATGGCCGGCGGAGGTATGCTTCAGCCGGACCCGAGCATCTTCGACCATTCAACCAGGAGCTATAGGCGATGGCCGTGGTATTGATCATTCTTGCTCTTGTGCTCCTCTTCATGGGCCTGGTGATGCTGCGCCTGGGCATCTGGGTGCTGTCCTGGGTGCTGGTGGGGCTCATCGCCGGATGGATTGCCGCGAAGCTGACCAATATGCAGCTCGGGGTAGGCGGTACTATTGCCGCAGGTATCGCTGGATCGCTGGTCGGTGGCCTGCTCGCTGCGGCGCTCTTCCATGTCCGCACGGGCGGCGCGCTTGATCCGAGGCAGCTTGTTGTGGCCACCATCGGGGCAGTGCTGGTGCTGGGACTTGTGCGGCTGCTCGGCGGGGAGGCGCGGCACACATAGGGCGCCACCTACGTTCTGTGATGTAGCAGGCCGGCCCTGTGACCTGTTGCTTGGCAGGGAGGTACAGCCCGCCTAAGCACCACTTCCTGCCTGCTTCTCTACACCGGGGGCGCCCGTTGCCTCCGCTTTCGGCCCCGTGGTACACTTGCCACGGAAAGCCTGAGGCAGCCTTCGGGGCAGGGTGAGGCGGTGGCACGGCGCCGGGCGGTGGCCTGACGCCGGAGGTGCTTGCCGCCAATTCCCGATCGGCGGTAGAGCCCGCGACCCGCCGGCGCTGCTCCTGAGCGCCGGCGGTGGATCTGGAGCGTTTCCAGAGCCGACGGTATAGTCCGGATGGGAGAAGGCCATGCCGAGGCGGTCGCGTCGTGCTGTGCCCCACGGCACCGGCCTGTCGGTCGATGCTGCTGCACGGCCCTCGCGCAGTGCCCCCGCTTCGTGCCTTCCTCCTCCGGCCCGTGCCCCCGCTGCTGGACCTGCCGGGTGCGCGTGGAAGCATCGGTGTAGAGCGAACCCGTGAGAACGCTGTGGCGAGGAACCAGGCAGCGTGGACTATATGATGCGCGCTCTTGAGCTGGCGGACCTGGCACTGGGCCGGTGTAGCCCGAACCCTGCCGTGGGCGCTGTGCTCGTGCGCGATGGCGTGATCGTCGGTGAAGGCTACACTCAGCCTCCCGGCGGCGCGCACGCGGAGGTCATGGCGCTGCGCCGGGCCGGCGAGCAGGCCCGTGGCGCAACGCTCTACGTTAGCCTGGAGCCGTGCTGCCACCATGGCCGCACGCCGCCGTGCACCGAGGCGCTCATCGCGGCCGGCGTACGGGAGGTGCATGCCGCTACGGTGGACCCCAATCCGGTGGTGAATGGCCGCGGTATCCAGGCGCTGCAGCAGGCCGGCATCATAGTGCACGTAGGTGAGCATACGGAGGAGGCGCAGCGCCTGAACCAGGGCTTCTTCAAGTACGTCCGCACTGGCCTGCCGTTTGTCACGGTGAAGTACGCGATGACCCTGGACGGTAAGATCGCCACGCGCCGCGGCGACTCCCGCTGGATCAGCGGCGAGGCGAGCCGTACGCTGGTCCACCGCCTGCGCGAGCGTGCCGACGCTATCCTTACGGGCATCGGCACCGTCCTCGCCGACGACCCACAGCTCACCGTCCGGCTCCCACCTGAGGCGCGCCGGCCTGGATCGCTCCACCAACCGCTGCGGGTCGTGGTAGATAGCCGGGGGCGTATCCCGGCTACGGCGCGGCTGCTGCAGGATGAGTATGCCACCCGCACGGTCGTGGCAACCACCGAGGCGGCAGCGTCCTGCCTCAGGCAGAGGCTGGCCGGCACCAGCGCTGAAGTGCTCGCACTGCCGGCGCAGAACGGCCGGGTCGATCTGGCCGCCCTGATGCGGGAGCTAGGCCGCCGCGGCGTGCTGAACGTGCTGGTCGAGGCCGGCGGCACGCTGGTGGCTGCCCTGCTCGAGCACCGTCTGGTGGATCGGGTGCTGGCCTTCATCGCGCCCAGGATCGTCGGTGGTGCCTGTGCGCCCTCGCCCGTCGGCGGGGCCGGCGTTGAGCGCATGGCCGAGGCGTTTGCTGCGCGCATCGACCGCGTAGAGCGCATTGGTAACGATATCGTCGTCGAGGCGTCTCTCTCTGCGTAGGAAATCGTGCCCGGCGTGCCGGCACGACCGCTTTTCTCCTGCCCCGGAGGGGAAAAAGAAAGTCGGCTCAGGGGCGGGGTGGTTTCGTGGAGGAGCGGTACGCACGGAGCACGCACGATCCAGTCATGACGCACAACGCATTTGGCGTGGCACTATGTTCACCGGTATTGTACAGGAGATCGGAACGGTTCGGGAGGTCAGGCGTAGCGGGCCGGCCACGCAGCTCGTGATCGGAGCCCGGCGCGTTCTGGAAGGGGTCGAAGTCGGCGAGAGCATCGCGGTGAATGGCGTCTGCCTGACCGTGGCAGAGCTGGGGCCCGACTGGTTTCTCGTTGAGACGATGCCGGAGACGCTGCGGCGCACCAATCTCGGCCTGCTGCAGCCGGGGGATCTCGTCAACCTGGAGGGTAGCCTGCGCGTCGGTGGGAGCATCGGCGGCCACTTCGTGCAGGGACACGTCGATGGTACGGCGCGGGTGCTTGATCTGACGCCGGATGGTCCGGCGCTGGTCGTTCGCTTTGCCACCCCGCCGGAGCTCCTGCGCTACATCGTGCCCAAGGGCTACGTGGCGGTGGATGGGGTGAGCCTGACGGTGGTGCAGGTTGAGCCACCGTCAGACGGCCGTGATGGATGGTTTAGCGTCTCGCTGGTGACGCACACCCAGCGGCATATCACGCTGCCGCGCCAGCGGCCCGGCTACCTGGCGAACATCGAGGTCGATATCCTGGGAAAGTACGTGGAGAGGTTTATCCATGGCTTTGGCGACGGTCGAAGAAGCGATTGAGGACTTCCGGCAGGGCAAGTTCGTCATCATCGTGGACGACGCAAGCCGCGAGAACGAGGGCGACCTGGCCATCGCTGCGGAGAAGGTTACGCCTGAAGCGATTAACTTCATGGCGCGCTATGCGCGCGGCTTGATCTGCCTGCCCATCATTGGCAAGCGCCTGGACGAGCTCCAGATCCCCATGATGGTGCAGGAGAACACGGCGAAGTACCGCACCGCCTTCACGGTCTCAATCGAGGCGCGCCACGGCGTCACTACCGGTATCTCGGCCTATGACCGCGCCGCCACCGTCAAAGCCGTACTCGACCCCAGGACTCGTCCGGAAGACCTGGTACGGCCTGGCCACATGTTTCCGATCCGCGCGCACGAGGGCGGCGTGCTGGTGCGCGCCGGCCATACCGAGGCGTCGGTGGACCTGGCGAAGCTGGCCGGGCTCTATCCGGCGGCGGTGATCTGCGAGATCATGAACGAGGATGGCACGATGGCCCGTCTGCCGGAACTCGAGGCGTTCGCGCAGCAGCACGGGCTGAAGATTATCAGCGTGGCGCAGCTTATCGAATATCGCCGCCGGCGCGAGAAGCTGGTGCGCCGTCTGGCCGAGGCGCGGCTGCCGACTCCCTTTGCCGAGTTCACGATCATCGGTTATGAGAACTGCCTGAACGGCGAGCAGCATGTGGCTCTTATACTGGGAGACGTCGCTACCGACGAGCCGGTGCTGGTGCGTATGCACTCGGAGTGTCTCACCGGCGATGTCTTTGGCTCGCTGCGCTGCGACTGTGGCAGCCAGCTCCAGAAAGCGATGGAGATGATCGCCCAGGAGGGCCGCGGGGTGATCGTGTACCTGCGCGGCCATGAGGGCCGTGGCATCGGCCTGCACAATAAGATTCGCGCCTACGCGCTGCAGGACGAGGGGCTCGATACCGTCGAGGCCAACGAGCGACTGGGCTTCCCGGCCGACCTGCGCCACTACGGCATCGGGGCGCAGATCCTTGCCGATCTCGGCGTCCGAAACATGCGCCTTCTGACCAATAACCCAAAGAAGGTGATCGGCCTAGAAGGCTACGGCCTCCACGTCGTCGAGCAGGTGCCTATTGTGATCCCGCCTAACCCATATAATGCTCGCTATCTCGCCACCAAAGAGCTCAAGCTCGGCCACCTGCTTAACGGCGTCGCCGCGGACGTGGCGCAAAGCGAGGCCCCCTCGCCGCGTGAGACCGATGCCCCGCAGACGGCGCGGCGAGGGGGCCAGTGACCCGGCCTGTCCCTCCGCACGGCAGAGCGCTACCGCGCTCGCAGCAGCGCATCCATCGCCGGCTTGGCCTCTTCCATGGCCTGCTTGGGGCTCTTCTGGCCGCGGATCACCTCATTGGCGGCATCGGTGAAGACTTTGTTGATCTCGTTCCACCGGATGGGATAGGCCATCGGGCGTACCCGTTTCATGGACTCCTCGTAGACCTCAATCTTTTCCCACGGCAGCAGCGCCTCGCGCCAAGCGGACGAGTTCGCGATGGAAATGCGCGTGGGGACCGAGCGGCGGGTCATCAGGAACTCGCGCTGACCCTCAATGCTCACGAACCACTTGGTGAAGTGCCATGCCGCGTCCAGGTTTTTCGTCCCCTGGATAATCCCGATGGCGTTCGGCCCATCGCGGGTGATGCGGCCCATCCGTCCTTTCGGCAGGGGAGCCATGGAGAGTTCGAAGTCTTTGATATTTACCCAATTCGGCACATCGCAGCGGCAGGCATTCAGCCGGAAAGCGATGCGGCCGCCCAGCCACATGTCGCCCTGCCCGCGGCTCTCCTCCGCTGCCGGGATGACGCGGTGCTTCAGGTAAAGGTCGGCGGTGTACTGCAGCGCGTCGAGCGAGCCCGGCAGCGTCACCAGCGTTTCGGTGAGGTCTTTGTTCCACACATCGCCGCCGAACTCCCACAGAATGGCGTTAAAGAAGTTCAGATTGAGGTTGACGCTTGACAGGGCAAACTGGGTGGGTGTGGTCTCGCGCTTGGTAAGACGCCGGCTGATCTCGGTGAATTCGTCCCAATCCCAATCTGCCGGCACCTTGATGCCCTCGCGGTCGAGCAACGTCTTATTCACGTAGACTACCGACGGCCCGGCATAGTGCGGCAGGGCATACACTTTTCCGCCGTACTTGAAGGCATCGAGCGGGCCGCTGAAGAAGTCGCTCAGGTCGTACTTATCCCGCGCGATCAGGCTGCTCTGCTCAAGCAGGATGTTGTTGGTAACAAACTGGGCCACCCAGGGATAGTACGTGTTGATCGTATCAGGTGGCGTTCCGGCGGCGATCAGGGTCGTGAGCTTCTCCAAGAACACGCTCGTGCCGCCATCGGCCGGGATGTACTCCACAGTGACTGTGGGCGTGGCCTGCATATACTTCTGGAGCATGCTCTCGAAGAGCTCGCGGTCGGCACCGGCAGCCCAGGTGCCGAAACTAATTGTGCCTCGCGGGACGCCTGCCTCCCGGCGGCTCTCATCTCCGCCGGACCGGCTTTGCGCAGTGCAGGCGGCGAGCATCGATGCCGTGCAGGCAGCAAGCGCTGCCGCCACGCTACGACGCGTCATGCGATACGCGGCAAGCCGGGGTGCGACCATCCAGTCTCACCTCCATCCGGTGAAATGTGGAATGGTGAAATGTGGAATTGGGGTAGAGAGTGAGGAACGTAGGGGGCGCTATGCCCCTCACCTGTGTCCCCGACCCTCTCAGAAGCACCTCTTTGTCCTGAGCGTATCATAAGCGAGCTGCGGCGGGCAATTCCGGTGCGGCCGCATCGCCGGCTAGGCGCACAGCGGCTTTATCTCCAACGACAATCCCACGCGCGGCAAAGAAGCCCTGGTTGACCTCAAGCGCATACCGGTACGGTGCCTGCGCGTACACCAGCGTGAGATCAAGTGGCTGCATGTCCTTGATGTCAACGATCGTGCCGTCCGCAGCGATAAAGGCGATGGAGAGAGGGATAAGGGTATCCTTCATCCAGAAGGGCACCTGCACATCCTGCTCGAAGATAAAGAGCATGCCATGATCCTCGGCTAGTGCCTCGCGGTGCATCAGCCCGCGGGCGCGCAGCTCCGGCGTGTCGGCGATCTCAACCTGGATCACGATGCGCTCTCCCCCCGCCGTCGTGATCTCTACCACAGCACCATCCGCGCCGGCCCCTGCCGCGCGCTGGTGGCGCTGCAGGCGCGGCGCTGCTACAGCCAGCGCCAGAACTACCACGGCCAGCGTAAGCATGAAGAGTACCCAGGGCCGCCGTGCGCTGCGGGGCCCCGCCAGGTGAAGCATGTCAGGCGTTCTCCTCTGGTCTCGGAGTGGCTGCTGAACCAAAAGGCCGGCCTGCCGAGGAAGGTGTCGCACTACATAGCTCTCCTGCCTGCCAGACGCCGGCACAGCATGCTCGTCGGCTGCATCGCGTGGGGCCGTGGAGCCGGCCTTAGTCTATCACCAGTCATACGGTCGTGGGATGTAGGGCTCCCACTGGGGTGGTGGACGCCGTCGGGCAAAGACCTTCACCAGGGCCATTCCGGCGATGAAGCCGCCGATATGTGCAAACCAGGCCACGCCACCACCGGTCTGCGGCATTCCCAGGGTCACGATACCGCTGACGAACTGGATCAGGATCCAGTACCCCAGCAGGATAAGCGCCGGGACGCGCACAACGCCAATGAAGAAGCCCCAGAAAGCCAGCGTCTCGATCTGGGCCGCAGGGAACAGTACCAGGTATGCGCCCAGCACGCCAGCGATGGCGCCGCTTGCACCGATATTCGGCACGCGCGAGTTCGGATCCACCAGCACCTGCGCCGCCGTTGCCGCAGTGCCGCACAGGAAGTAGAAAATCAGGAACCGCAGATGCCCCATGCGGTCTTCGACGTTATCGCCGAAGACCCACAGGTAGACCATGTTGCCGGCCAGGTGCAGCAGCCCGCCGTGGATGAACATAGCGGTAAACACGGTCAGATACAGCGGCTGAACGCCCGCGGGCGGTGGCAGGTCCACGCCGTGGGTCAGCTCATAGGGGATCACACCATACTGCAGAAAGAAGCGCATCGTCGCCCGAGGTCCGAGTGTCAACTGATAGAGGAACACTAGGACGTTAAGGGCGATGAGCGTCCAGGTGACGTATGGCGTGCTCCGGCTGCGATTGATGTCCCGCAGCGGTATCATCGAGCGTCGTATCCATAGGGATGCCGCCGGTGCCATTCCCAGGCCGAGCGGACGATGCTCTCCAGCTCGGCGAAGCGTGGCCGCCAGCCCAGCTCGCGCATGATCTTCTCCGAGCTGGCCACCAGCACCGGCGGGTCGCCCGGGCGCCGTGGCGCTTCCACCGTAGGGATCAGGTGTCCCGTCACTGCCCGGGCGCACTCGATCACCTGGCGCACGGAATGTCCCTGGCCGTTTCCCAGATTATACGCCCCGCTGGGCACGCTGTCTGCTCGTAATGCATCCAGTGCTAGGATGTGCGCCGTGGCCAGATCAGATACATGAATGTAGTCGCGGATGCAGGTGCCGTCGGGAGTGGGGTAGTCGGTGCCAAAGACTTCGACATGGGGTCGCCGGCCCAGTGCCACCTGGAGCACGATGGGAATTAAATGCGTCTCCGGCTCGTGGACCTCACCCAGGCGTGCAGTGGCGCCAGCGGCGTTGAAGTAGCGCAGCGAGATCCAGCGCAGGCCATGGGCTGCCTCATAGGCCGGCAGCATGCGCTCGAAGGCCAGCTTGGATTCCCCATAGGGGTTCACCGGCTTGAGCGGCGCCGTCTCGGGGATGGGAATGGACTCCGGCTCGCCGTACACCGCGGCCGTCGAGGAGAACACGAGCAGGCGCACGCCGCTGCGCACCATCGCATTGGCCAGCGCGATGCTGGCAGCCACGTTGTTCCAGAAGTAGAGCCCCGGCTGCTGGACCGACTCGCCGACCAGGCTGAAAGCGGCCATGTGAATAACCGCATCGACCTGGTATTCGCGCAGGACTCTCTCAACAGCCGCGCCGTCGGCCACGTCGGCCTCGACCAGCGTCGCGCCCGCCAGCACTGCGGCACGGTGGCCCTTGACCAGGTTATCGAGGACGACCACCTGCTCGCCACGATCCAGCAGGTGCTCGACGATGACGCTCCCAATGTATCCAGCGCCGCCGGTGACCAGCACACTCATCCGGCTGTTCCTGTCGTCTGCCTCTTGCTTGGCCCTGTCTACCTGCTAGCTGTGCAGCTGCCATGCCAGGCGAGGCTAGCGCCGACGCACACGCTCGCGGTACTCGCCCGTCTCCACATCGATCAAAACCGTATCGCCTGGCTGGATAAACTGTGGCACCAGGACAACCATGCCGTTCTCGAGCGTGGCCTCTTTCATGGTATGTTCAGCCCTGCCGCGAATGCCGGCACCGCACGAGGTTACCACCAGGGGGACCTGCTTGGGCATATCCAGGTCCACCGGCTGTCCGTTATAGAGCCAGGCATACACCATTGCCCCTTCTTTCAAGAAAGGCATATACCGCTCCAGTGCGGCGCGCGGCAGCGAGTATTGCTCATAGGTCTCCGGGTGCATCAGGACCACCTCGTCCTGGCTCGCGTAGAGGAACTGGAGCTCAGCGCGCTCAAGCGGCACGTCGTCCAGCCGGTCATCGGGGTGCCAGCGGAATTCGGTGACCTGGCCGGTGCGCAGGTTTCGCAGGGTGGCGCGCACCGCGCCGCCGAGCTGCGCCGCACCTGAATGGACGGTTACCGAGAGGACGCGATACAGGTCGCCATTCATACGCAGAGTATGGCCTTCGCGTAGCTCCCGTGCTGCCAGCATCGCTGCACCTCCACGTGTCTGCCTCCAGGCCGTAAATCCAAGTACGCAGAGGCCTGAGGCGCTGGATCGCAACGGCGGTGAGTTGAGCCAGGGTAAAGACACAAGAAATACCTGGTGATATGATAGCCCATGTGGCGGTGAAGTGGAGGCAGGTACGAGGACTCCTCCCCCGGCCTCTCCCGTGGCCGGTGCTCGGCGCTACACCTTTCTTTTTTCTCTCTTCTCAGTGGCGAGCTTCGCCTCGCAGCACCTCAACAGCATGGGGAAGCACCGGTGCCAGCAGCTCCATACACTCGGTCACAGCCTTCGGGCTGCCCGGCAGGTTAATGATCAGCGTGCGGCCGCGTATACCAGCCACTGCACGCGAGAGCATGGCGTGCGGGCTCTTCTGCAGGCTCATCATCAGCAATGCCTGAGGGATGGCAGGCGCCTGCCGCTCCAGCACGTCCAGGGTGGCCTCCGGCGTCCAGTCCCGCGGCGACAGGCCGGTGCCTCCGGTGGTGAGAATGACATCGAGCTGTCGTTCATCGGCCCACTGCATCAGTGTTGCGGCGATGCGGTCACGCTCGTCAGGGACGATCGCGGAGATCTGCACCTCGCCGCCGATGCGCGTCACCGCGGCGCGGATGGCCGGCCCGCTGGTGTCCTCTCGCTCGCCGCGCGCGCTGCTATCGCTCACCGTCAGGATCCCTACCGTGAATGGCATACCACCACGCTCCTCGGTTAAACCCATGCCACTGAACCCATGCCACTAGACGAGTGCCACAAATGGTGCCTCTGGCAGAAGCTGCAGCACCCGCGTCTCACTGGTGTGGCCGCTTGGCCCCTTGGTGACCTTGGCGAAGGCGTAGTCGCCATCCTGTCGCATCTCAATAATCCCGGCGCTGGAGTACTGGACAAACGAGGCCATGCGCTCGTCGAGCTCGCGCAGATTGGCATAGATGATGCCGATCCCGCCCATGCTGTGGATCTGCGTGATCACGCTGGTGTGCAGGGGCTTTATTGTCTGCGGCCAGAGCTTGTCCAGCGCGCCGCTGAAGTCGTAGGCGAACCGCCAGCGTCGGCCACTCTCCGCAGCCCTGGTCAGGAGGGTCTTGATCACTCGCTCTGTCTCATCACGGCTGAGTGCGTGCAGGTCGGTCACTGCCCCGTGCAGCTCGCGCGGCACCGCACGGCCGTAGAGGTCCAGGATCGCCACACGCTTTTGCACCTGCACCAGGTCCTGTCCATAGCGACGAAAGAGGTCGATGAGATCGCTGATCGATGTGCGCGGCGGCGGCATGATGCAGATGCCTTCGCCTTGTTGTAAGCCGGCGGCCAGAATCGAGATGACCACCGGAATGAAGTTCACTCGCTCATCGCAGGCCAGTAGCCAGGTGCTCCCGTAAGGCAGCCCTCCACCCAGCATCTCATCAAGGCCAGGGATGCCGGTGCTCCCCAGTGGTCCGGCCGGCGGCAGCCGGATCTGGGACAGGCTTTCCAGGATCGTGATCCCCTCTCGACCGATGACGAAGGCGCGCCGGCTGGGGGTGTGCTCGTGTCCGCGTGCTTTCGGCACGCTGATCCAGCGCTGACCGGTCTCGTCGATCTCAAGCTGGATCACGACGTCGGCGATAAACTCCTCAAAGCCCGGGCGGCTATCGCCTTCTTTGACCAGCATGGCGGTGACGCCCAAGCGCTTCAGACCATAGACCACCCGGTTCACCGTCTCGCGCAGGGCCACCGGCTGAGGCGTCACCGCTTGCAGGAGTGAAATGCTGTCAATGAGGGCCCGACGTGGATTGATGTCCAGGTGGAGCTGATCAAACAGGCCGCCGCTCTCTTCGAGCTGGCTCAAGAACGTCTCTGGAGACATCCCCAGCACACGCAGCCGGTTCTGCGCTTCTAGGGCCTGGAGGTCCCAGCCGAACAGCGAGACGTCGGCCAGCAGCCGTTGAGGAAGCTCTTCAAACGTCACAATAAGCCCCGGCTCGTTGAGGCGCAGGGCGCCGGTATAGACAAACTGTACGCCCAAGCTGGTCTTGCCGGTGCCCGGCGCGCCCTTGACCACAATGGCGCTGCCGGCGCGCACCCCACCGCCCAGCATGCTGTCAAGGCCTGGAATGCCGGTCGAGATGATCGCCAGTTGTCTCGTAGTCATGGGCCCCATCCTGCTGTACCTGCCGGCCGACCGGCGTCCCCATAAGCGCCGCCAGCCCCTCACGGATCGTTGCCACCAGCCGTCCGTTGATTGCCTGCTGGGTCACCCGCAGGCCGTTGCGGATGGCCCGCGCGGTCGAGCGGCCGTGGCCGATCAGAACGACACCATCAACGCCGAGGAGCGGAGCTCCACCAACCTCAGCATAGTCGAGCAAGCGTCGCACCCGCCGAAACGCCGGCGTGGCAAGTGCCGCCCCGAGGAGTGAAATAGGATCGCGTGTCAGCTCGCTCTTCAGCGTGCTCAGCAAGAACTCGGCAATGCCCTCCGCCAACTTCAGCACCACGTTACCGGTGAACCCGTCACACACGACGACGTCGGCAACCCCCATTGGCAGGTCCTTGCCTTCAACATTCCCAATGAAGTTCAGCGCCGTCTGCCGCAGCAGCGGATAGGTGGCCTGCACCAGCGCGTTGCCCTTTGTCTCTTCCTCACCGTTGCTCAGCAGTCCGACGCGTGGCCGGGGCACGCCCAGGACACGCTCCATGTACGCGGCGCCCATAAAGGCAAACTGCACCAGGTTATGCGGGTCACATTCTGTGTTCGCTCCGATGTCGGCTACGAGCGTGCGGCCATTGCGTACCGGGAAGACGGTCGCCAGGGCCGGTCGATGCACGCCCTCGATACGCCCCAGAATGAAGAGCGCCGCCGCCATGACGGCGCCGCTATTGCCGGCTGAGAACACGCCGGCTGCCTCGCCGCGCTTTACCAGCTCCATAGCGCGGCGAATGGAAGAATCTTTCTTCTGGCGCACCGCCTGGGCCGGATGCTCTGCCATCCCCACGACTTCGGAGGCGTGCACAATGTGCAGCTTCAGCCCGGCAGTGCGATGGCGGGCCAGCTCGCGCCGGATGTCGTCCTCACGGCCGACCAGCGCGATCTCCAGGCCAAGCTCACGGGCCGCTAGGACCGCCCCTTCAACGGTCGCTGCCGGAGCATGGTCGCCTCCCATGGCATCGAGCGCAATCACGTCAGCCTCCGCCGGCGGCGTCATCGCAGTCATCGCAGGGACATGGGACTGCTTGATCGATCCGCTCGCACTGTATCCTAGACCAGTATAGCCAGTGCTGTCGGGGCCTGCATCCCTGCTCATGTCTTGCCCACGAGGCCCGAAGGACCGACCCTGCAGCCGCCTGCTCGGCCGGCTGTTCACTCCAGGCTAGAACAGGCCATCTGCAATACAGTACAGGAGAGAACGCTGGGATCTTCGCTAGGATAGAATAAGCAAGATAGGAATAAGCAGGATAGGAACCGACGATGCGGACGATGCTGCGGTGGCCTGGCCTGGCCGGCTGGCTCTGTATGCTCCTCCTGGCAGTGGCGTGTCTATCTAGACCGACCGCAGCCGGGCGGGCGCTTCAGCAGGAGCAGCCTGCTCCAGGATCTGTGGAATTCGATGGCCGGCGGGCTTTTGCGCACGTACAAGCGCTGGCCCAGACGATCGGCCCGCGCGTCTCCGGCACGCCTGGGGAGGCGCAGGCGGTCGACTATATCGCCGGGCAGCTCAAGGCCTTCGGCTACGATGTCGAGGTGATGCACGTCGCGGTCGCGGGGACTCCCTTTCGCACGGCCACGGTGAGCCTGGGCGGGGGCGGGGTAGACATCACCGGCCTTGCCCTTGCCGGTAGCGCCGCAGGCCGGGCGACCGGCGAGGCGGTCTACGTAGGACTAGGAGACGCCGCGGGCATCGGTGAGCAGGACCTGCGTGGCAAGGTTGCTGTGGCCGGCCGTGGCGTGCTGCGCTTTGGGGAAAAGCTGCAAAACGTGCGCGACAGAGGGGCGGTCGCGCTTGTGATCGTGAATAACGTTCCCGGGCTGCTGCGCGGTGCCCTCGGTGTAGAGGCCGAGATCCCGGTCGTGGGCATCGCCCAGGAAGATGGCGAACGTATTCTGGCAGCGGTACAGCAGCACGAGGCCCTCACCGTTGACGTGCCGGATGTGGGACGGATCCAGGCAATGAACGTGATCGGCCGGGCGGCGCCGGGTGGCCATTGCGATGTGATCGCCGGGGGCCACCACGATACGGTCCCCGGCACGCCCGGCGCAAACGACAACGCCAGCGGCACGGCGACGGTACTGGAGCTCGCGCGGGCCTTCGCTGCCGACGGCCTGGATCCAGGACTGTGCTTCGTGACTTTTGGCGCCGAAGAGTCGGGGTTGCACGGCAGCCAGGCGTTGGCAGCACGCCTGGCGAGCGAGGGCGCTTTGCCGCGCCTGATGGTCAATCTGGATGTGACCGGTATCGGCGCATCGGTGCATGTGATCGGCTCGCCGGAGGTGGTGCAGCGCGCGCTGGAACTGGCAAGGCAGTTGGGCATCCCGGCGGAGCGTGAGGGGATGCCGGCGAATGCCGGGAGCGACCACGTCAGTTTTGCCCGTGTGGGCGTGCCGGTGATCTTCTTGACTTCCGGCGACTTTACCGGCATTCACTCTCCCGCAGATGTCGTTGAGCGGGTTGATCCGGACGAGCTTGACCGCGTGGGCAACCTGGCTTATGCCGTGATCAAGACGTACCTGCAGCCGGGCGGCACGGGTCAGCGCTGACGGCCCGGCGAGGGATGAGGCTGTGCAGGCAACCGAGATAACCGGCCGCCGCCCTGCCATCGCGATCCTGCCGCCCGAGGTCGTGGAGCGCATCGCGGCCGGCGAGGTCATCGAGCGGCCGGCGGCCGTAGTCAAAGAGCTGGTCGAGAACGCACTCGACGCCGGAGCGCGGCACGTCGATATCGAGCTGCGCGCGGCCGGGCTGCAGCTCATTCGCGTAAGCGATGACGGTTGTGGCATTCCGGCGCACGAGGTGGAGCTGGCGTTTGCGCGGCATGCCACCAGCAAGCTGCGCACCGCCGACGACCTGCTGGAAGTACGCAGCCTGGGCTTTCGGGGAGAGGCGCTGCCCAGTATCGCCGCCATGGCCACGGTCACGCTTCTCACCGCCACAGCCGATGCTGCCATCGGCATGAAAGTAACGGTGCGGGATGGGCAAGTCATCGAACGGAGCCCGGCGGCGCGGGCGCCGGGCACAACGGTCCTCGTCCGGGAGCTGTTCCAGCGGGTGCCGGCGCGGCGCATGTTCCTGCGTGCCCCGCAGGTCGAGACTGCCCAGGCTGAGCTCGTGGTGCGGCGCTATGCCCTGGCCCGACCGGACGTAGCGTTCCGCCTGGTCATCGACGGGCGTGATGTGCTGCACACCACGGGCAGCGGACGGCTCGAAGACGCCATTGCCGCAGTGTACGGCCCGCTGGTGGCCGCGCGGCTGCTGTGTATCGCGCCGGTGTCGGCAGGCCCGCAGCGGCTGTGGGGCGCCATCGGTGATGCATCGGTCACGCGTCGCAGCCGGCAGCACATTACCCTGGTGATCAACGGCCGCGTGGCAACCAGCGCAGCCCTGCTGGCTGCGCTGGAGGATGCCTGCCGGCCACTCCTGCCGCGCGGCCGCTACCCGCTGGCGGTGCTCTTCCTGGATGTGCCGCCCGGCGCTGTGGACGTCAATATCCACCCGGCCAAGCAGGAGGTGCGCCTGCTCTGGGAGCAGGATGCCGTCGAGCTGGTACGGCGGGCCGTCCAGGAGACGCTGGGACGCCGTCCAGTGGAGCCGCCACCAGACGTCGATTTCTCGCTGGGCGTCCTGGAACTTCCCCCCGCCGAACTCCACGAGCAACCACCGTCGTATACTCCCGGTGAGGAATGGGTGGTGCCGGCGGGCAGCCTGCCGGAGTTGCGGCTGCGCGGCCAGGTGCAGCGCACTCTTATCCTTGCGGAGGGTCCGGCCGGTCTCTACCTGATCGATCAGCACCGCGCCCACGAGCGAGTGATCTACGAACATCTCCGGCAGCGCTATGGCGCCGCACCTGCCCCGGCATATGATGTGCTTGTCTTGCCCGATCCCGTGCTGATCGAGCTGCGCCCGGCACAGGCACATACCCTGCTACCACGCCTCGATGAGCTCGAGGCGCTGGGCTTTCGCTGCGAGCGCTTCGGCGCGCACCAGTTCCTGGTGCGCTCGGCGCCGGCGGTGCCGGGCGTCGAGGGCCTGGCCACCGTGCTGGGTGGTGCGATTGAAGAGGCCGGCACCGAGGAAGGGGGCTGGCTCGACCGTCTGTTGGTGTCGCTGTCCTGTCGTGCTGCACTCCGCCGCGGCGAGCCGCTCTCCATGCCGCAGATGCATGAGCTCGTCGGGGCACTCACGCGTACCTTGCTACCGGCCGTGTGCCCGCACGGCTCGCCGCTGGTCCTGCATCTCAGTGTGCCGTTCCTGGGGCGGCAGTTCCGCTGGGGCTGAGCACCTACCTGGATATGGCGTTCGTCCGTGCGCTCAGGACGAAAGCCATCGTACGGTCACGCCTGGGTGGTAGAACAGGAATTGTGATTGCATACTTGACTAGATACCAATAGATTTATACAATGGCGCAGAAAGCGCATAAAGGTATGCCTGCTCAGCCACTGGACCGTTTGTCGTATTGCCCTATTCAACACAAGTCGCAAACAAGTAGCCGGGATCGAACGACTTGCGTCGCACTGCGCAAGATCGTTTGATCGCATCACGGGGGCTGAGTCGTTTAGCACCAGGGCTAGAAAGCTGATCGCGAGCGAGCGTGCCCCTCTGAAGTGGCTGCCGTCGCCTGCGGCTGCAAGGCCGGTGTGTGCTTATCCAGGAGAGTTCGCCTCTGGTCGCCGCCTCGCTACGGGCGCAGCGCTGGCAGCCTCGGCGAACCATCGGGCCGGTGTGTGGTGGTGTGGACGTTTTCCGTTCCGTCAGTGCCGACGCCACTGCCTGGCCCTTGCAGGTGTAGTCTGGCACGACGGAGCAGTGCACCATCGGGCTGGCCTGGGGTCGCTCCACCACCTGGCCGGCCAGGGAGCAAGCAGCGATGAGCACCTCTCGTAAACGAGTACCGCGGCAAGGCCTGGCAGTGGGGCGCGCCGGCGCGGCCGGCGGACGGCGCGTGGCGACCGGTCATGCGGTGGCTTTTCAACGCGCGGCAGCAGCTCTCCAGGAGGTGCGCAGGCCGGCGCTAGGCCCGGAGGTGATCCAGGCGTTACAGCGCACCGCCGGCAACCAGGCGACAGCGCGCCTGCTCGCGATAGCGCGTGGGCCGGCGGACGGAGCCACCGTGCACCGTTGGGAGAAGGCTACGCCATCAGCGACTGCTGCGCCGAGCTTCAGCCCTATCCGGCCCGATAGGCCGGACAGGATGCAGGTCTGGAGCAGCGTCTACCGCGGCCGCCGACGCATCAAGAGGCTCCGCGGCACGTTCCAGAAGGTTATGCAAGGACCGGGCGAGCCAGCCCGCTTTGCGCTGGTCGAGCCGGTAAAACAGGGAGCAGAGCAGTTGCACTCGGCCCTCCAATCCGGCGGTTACCTGGCGGTCATGGCCGGCCTCTCGGCGCTGCAATCGGCACTGCTGGACTTCATCAAGGTGCCGGTTAAGGTCGTTAAGGCGATAAAGGCAATCCTGAAGGCGCACAAGCTGCGCAAGCGCTGGGAAGCCCTCAAGCAGGCAAAGAAGTCAGCAAGGGCGCGACTGGCAACCGATCCCTTGGCTCAGGGCGTCCTAGACGCGGCGACGTACGGCGTCGCGAAGGTCGGCCGCGCCTTCGCCGAGGCGATCGTCAAGGCGGCCATTAAGTCGGCCAAAGCGGCGGCGGCTATCATTGACTTGGTGACCGCCGGCACCATGGTCTTCGCCACCTCGATTGTGAAGCTGATCACGACTGCAGCGACGGCTTTCTTCGAGGGCTTTCACGCTGCCAAAGCCATCTACAAGATCGTCAAGGGCACGAAGGGCGTGCGCCGGGCGCAGAGCGCTGAGGTGCTCATCACCGCAGCCTACAAGGGCCAACCCGAGGCGGTGAGGCTCCTGCGTAAACTGAAGGTGGGGAAGGAGCTCTGGAACGCGAAGTACAACCCTCAATCCATGTTGCAGAAGGCCGTTGGCAAGGTGAAAAAGGTCTTCGTGGAGGATAAGACCAAGCACCCATTTCCCAAGACCGATAGCCAGATGGTTGCCTTCCTGCGCTCTCTATCTGGCGACGAGTTCAACACGCTACGCGAGGACCTCAAGGAGAAACTGCGATCGCACGTCTTCCAGCCCAAGATACCAGGCGCGAAGCTGCGTAAGCTGCTCTAAGCCCCCGGCACAGAACGACTGAAACTTATTGAACTGCTGGAAGAAGCCGTTCTGCCAGCGGGGCGGGCAGCCGGCCTGCCCCGGAGATCCGGCTGCCGGTTGCACACCCTCTTTCTCCTCTCGCTATACTGGAAGTCGTGCTGCGCGAGCACGTTCCGCAGCGCATCGAGAAAGTTGCACACCCTCTTTCTCCTCTCGCTATACTGGAAGCATGGTGACCCCGGCCCGACAGCAATATCTCGATATCAAGCGCCAGTACCCGCACGCCATCGTGCTGTACCGCCTCGGCGACTTCTACGAGATGTTCGACGAGGACGCCCGCATTGGCGCACAGGCGCTGAATATCACTCTCACCTCACGCTCGTTCGGCAAGAACTGTCGCGTGCCCATGGCCGGCATTCCATATCACGCGCTGAACAGCTACCTGGCGCGCCTGCTGGCCAAGGGCTTCAAGGTCGCCATTGTCGAGCAACTGAGCGAGCCGGGCCGTGGCCTGATCGAGCGGGGCGTGGTGAGGGTAGTCACGCCCGGCACCGTGGCCGAGCCCGGGCTGCTGCGCCAGCGCGAGAACACCTACCTTGCCGCAGTGGTTGCCGGCCGCGGCGGGATTGGTCTGGCGTACGTCGATGTCTCCACAGGGGAGTTCGCCGCCACGCAGGCGTCCGGCGTGGCGGCACCGCAGCAGATCGCCACGGAACTTCAGCGCCTGGAGCCCGCCGAGTGCCTGGTGCCCGAGGGCCAGGAGCAGCTCCTGCCGGTCGTCGGGCACGTCACTACGCTGGAGCCCTGGCGCTTCGATCCGGATGCGGCCGGGGAGGCGCTGCGCCGGCAGTTCGGCGTAGCGTCGCTGGAGGGATTTGGCTGCGCCGACCTCCCACTGGCGCAGGCCGCCGCGGCAGCCATCCTAGCCTATGTGGAGCAGAACAACCGGGCGCTGCTGGCGCAACTTATCTCGCTGCGCACCTACTCGGTTACAGGCTATATGCCGCTCGACGCCAGCACGCGGCGCAACCTGGAGCTGCTGGCGAATGCCCGCGGGCGTGGTCTGAAGGGCAGCCTGCTGGGCACGCTGGACCGCACGCGCACGCCCATGGGCGGCCGGCTGCTGCGGCGCTGGATCAGCCAGCCGCTCCTCGACCGCGCTGCGATCGAGCGCCGTCTGGATGCCGTTGACGAGCTTTACCAGAACAGCGCCCTGCGCGGTCGGGTCTTGCATGAACTGGGTAAGCTGGGCGATCTGGAGCGGCTGGCCGGCCGAGTGCAGCAGGGCACTGCCAGTGTGCGCGAGGTCTGGACCCTGCACGCGGCACTGGGCATGATCGAGCGCTTGTGCGAGGCGCTCGGCGGTGTGGCCTCGGCCGAGCTCCGGGAGATCGCAGCGGCCCTGGATCCCTGCCGTGAGGTGGCCGCCCTCATCGAGCATGCGGTGGCGCCGCCCGAGAGCGGGCGGATGATCCGGCCCGGCTACGACGCCGCGCTGGACGAGCTGGAGAGCTCGGTGAAGGAGGCGCGCCACTGGATCGCCGGGCTGGAGCGCGCTGAGCGCGAGCGCATCGGCATCCGTTCACTTAAGGTCGGCTACAACAAGGTCTTTGGCTACTACATCGAGGTCACTAAACCGAACCTGCCCCTGGTGCCGCCGGAGTACGAGCGGAAACAAACTGTCGCCGGAGCCGAGCGTTTCGTCACCCCTGAGCTTAAGGCGCGCGAGGCGCAGATCGCTGCTGCCGACGAGCGCATTGCTGCACTGGAGCGCGAGCTGTTCGAGCGGGTGCTTCGCCAGATCGGCTGCGCCTACCCGCGCCTGCGCGGCGCGGCAGAGGCGGCCGCCCGGCTGGATGTCTATGCTGCCTTAGCGGAGACCGCTGCACTGCAGCGGTACGTCCGCCCGCAGCTCCATGACGGCGACGAGATCGAGATCGTGGCCGGCCGTCACCCGGTCATCGAGGCCGAGTTGCCGGATGAGCCGTTCGTGCCGAACGACTGCATGCTCGACTGCCACGATCGCCAGATACTCATCGTCACCGGGCCGAATATGGCCGGCAAATCGACCTACCTGCGGCAGGTGGCGCTGATTGTGCTGATGGCCCAGATCGGCAGCTTCGTGCCGGCCGAGCGAGCGCGCATTGGCCTGGTAGATCGGATCTTCACCCGCATCGGCGCCCAGGATGACCTGGCCGCCGGGGCGAGCACGTTCATGGTGGAGATGGCCGAAACGGCGAACATCCTGCGCCACGCCACGTCGCGCTCGCTGGTGGTGCTCGACGAGGTCGGCCGTGGCACCAGCACCCACGACGGCGTGGCCATTGCTCGCGCGGTGGTGGAGTACCTCCATGACGTAGTGGGAGCGCGCACCCTCTTCGCCACCCACTATCAAGAACTCACGTCACTTGCCGACGAACTGCCGCGGGTGCACAACCTGAATGTGGCGGTGGCCGAGCAGGATGGCCGTGTGATCTTCCTCCATCGGATCGTGCCGGGGAGCGCAGACCGCAGCTATGGCATCCACGTGGCCGAGCTAGCCGGACTGCCGGCGCGCGTGACTGAGCGGGCCAGAGCTGTGCTGGGCGAGCTCGAGCGGGCGCAAGAGTGTGACACGTGCCGGTGCAAGCGGCAGATGCGCGAACAATCGGAGCGTTCTGTGTCAGGCTCCGGCGCGAACGGAGCCCTGTATCTCGCGCAGCTCCCGTTGTTCGAGGACGAGCCACCGCCAACGCGCACCGAGCGGGTCCTGGCCGACCTGCTCGCTCTGGACCTCAGCCGGCTCACGCCGCTGGAGGCCCTGCAGGTGCTTGCTGAGCTCCAGGCGCGTGGCCGCGGGGCATGAATGCCTAGGCATCACACCATAGCTCACAGTGCATTCCGTCCCCTGTTACAATGTCAGGGAAGCCAGGTATCCAGAGCTAACCTGCCCTATACGAGCGAGGAATACGATGGACCCCCAGTATGTGCTTACCGAAACTGAGGCGCGCGTCCTTCTTGCATCCGGCATTGGGAGCGAGACGATGCTGTCAGAAATGGCTGTGGCCACGCGACTGACGCCCAGCGAGCTACGGCAGGTAGTGGAACGGCTAGAGCAGAAGGGCTTCATGCGCAGAATCGATGGTGGCCCGCGTGTCTGGCTAACCCAGGATGGTCAGTCTGCGCGCGCGCTGCTGCGGCAGCAGCGGATGAAGCAGGCGGTCCAACAATCGCGCACCGGTCCGCAGGTGGTTATCCTTCCAGACGAGGCCTCTTCGCCGGGCCCTGCGGCGGAGCAGCCGCGCGACTGGGACATCGAGGACCTGGACCGGGCGATCGAGGAAGAGCTACGGAAGCATCGATCACCGTAGCCAGCAGGCATCCGTTTTTAACTTTTGACATAACTTTTGACATGGAGTATACGTGTGGAGCCAGGAGTTGCAGGCATCACGGCCGCGCTCCTCAGCCTGCTCGATCTTGACCGCACGTTTTACGTGCCGGCCAAGACGCAGCGCAAGCTGGCGCTCTACTCGTGGTGGTGGGGCTTCATCGTGGCGAACGGGATCCTTGCTGCCGGGCTCTACGGCATCCTGGGCGAGGTCGAGGCGCTGCGCGGCATGCCGCCGCTCCTCCGAGCGATCATCATAGGCATTGCCTACCTGGCGATTATCCGCGCCAAGTTCACTACGTTCAACATCCAGGGGCGAGATGTCCCATTCGGCCTCGAAGCGTTCTACGAGGCTGGCAAGCAGTTCGTTTACAAGCGCATTAACCGTATCGCCAAGGAGGCACGCTATGAGGAAACCACCGAACTGGCCAAGATGCTCTCTTTGGAGGAGCTGGGAAGCCGGGCGAAGCTGAGTATCGAGCAGGACTCCCTGCTGAGCCCTGACGACAAGCGTACTGCCAAGGCGTGGCTGCTACGCGTGCTGCAAGACTCCAACAGCAGCGACCTGGACAAGCGCCTCACCCTGGCCGACTTTATCCTCTCCGGCCAACGGTCCGGCGATTTTGCTTAATACGCTTCCCTTTCTGTAGCAAGCTGGAGTAGAGTGTCATTCCGCAGGGCCTCGAACTCGCGCCGGATCCGCTGGAGCTGACGCTCCCGGGCATCGGCGCTGATGCGTGCGCCCCAACGCTCCTGTGCCGCCCACATCGCTTCCTGGGCGGCGATGGCGGAGCGCAGACCTTCCTCCCAGTACTTGTGTGGATCGGCAGCAGACAGCGCCTTGCCCCACTTCTTGCCAAAGTTGATGTGCACTACTTCATCGGCCGAGAGGTGCTCCAGGCCACGGCGCAGCCAATTGTTGCCCCAGTTGGCGGTCTTCTCAAGGGCATCGTTCGTGGCCGCCGCTGCGCCACCCTCGCCCATGATGTTGCCCAGCACCATATGCTGCACCGGATGGTGGTAGTCGCGACGCAGGCGGCCCCAGTAGGGCGGGAAGGGATACATGCCCAGATGGCCGCCCAGCCCCTCGATGAGCTGCGCCACGATGCCAATGTGCCGCGCTTCCTCCCAGGCCTGCTGCGCCAGGTCCTTGCGCATCTCGAACGGCAGGTCCGGAAAGTCCACGATCACCCAACCCATGCGGTCTACTGTCTGGCACTCACCATGAAAGAGCGTATGCAGCCAGGCGAGCAAGCCATCGACCGTGCCGCGGTCACGGCCTTCCACGACCTCGTCCGGGCTGCGCGCATAGCTGAAGCGGCTATCCCACTGGAGCTCCACGATCCCACGCTCGAAGCTCTTGACATAGGTATAGCCACCCGAGCGCCATTGCCCCGTCGCAGGCTTGAGCTCCCGCCGCGCCGCCGCGGCCTCGGGATGCTCCGGCCAGCCTTCATACGGCAGATAGAGCGCCTCAGCGCCTTCGGAGAGCACTCCGCCGGAGGTATGCAGGGCTTCCTCCAGCTCGACCTGCCACTCTAGGGCGGTACGCCGCTTCTGCGGCGTATCCAGCAGGTGTGCCAGCATGCGTTCGGCCCAGGCGATATGTGCCGTGTGGTCGGCGATGCACTGCGAGAGCACCTGTACACTGAACATATCGGCCAGGTGGTCGGTGGCATCAATATACTGCTGATACGCCTGGATCAGGGCCGGCTTAATGACTTTGTAGAGGCCGACTAGCCGCAATGCCGGATCGCGCACCGCCCAGATGCGCTCGCAGAGCCGCACAAAATCGTCAGAGGGAGCCTGCGTACGCAGTACGCGCCCCAGGTGTTTCAAGTTCTTGAGCGCCCAGGAGATACGCTCGCAGTGCAGGGCCTGCTCCCAGATATGCTGGCCCACGCCGGCCCGCACCGGAATGTACACCATCGTCTCGGACCAAGAGGCCAGAATCTCCATCAGTTCCATCTCAACGAAGTGAAAGTGAGCCATACGCCGGCGTTTCTCCGCCAGATCCATACGGCCCCCCAGCTTTGGATAGAACTGGTAGATCGGCAGGCTCTGCATTGCACATATCCCTCGCACAGAAAGCAGGTCACCGAACGTGATCTAGAGGCTCCTCCTGCGGCAAAATGCCCGGGAGAAGCAGGCCTCCGGGAGCACCTGCGGGAGCGTCGTCGTAAATTGTAAACAAGAAATCAGGCGGCCGGTCGAGGAACCGGAGGCTATAGCAGCGGTCCCGCCGGCCCTTCAGGGACAGGCTCGCCGAGATTGTGCAGCTCGCGGGCGATCAGCGAGAGCGAGCCACGCGCGTTGGTGGCGAGTTCCCAATCGCCGCGGGCGATTGCCTTCTTGAACACATCCTGGAAGTGTTCCCACTGTCGGCGCAGCACTGCAACGCGCTCCTCGCGCGTTCCTGTCATCGCTTGAGCCATCGCTCTATCCTCACACCAGGTGGGTCGTGTATAGAAGTGCACCCTAAATACGGAAGGGCCGTCAAGTAGCAAGTGTCAGTATACCATCGCCTGCCGGACGGGATGCCCTTCCCTCTATGGGAAGGCCATCTTGCTCCGTAGCGCGCACAACATCTCAGCCAAGACCTCGGTACAGTGCCATGAGCTTTCTGGCCTGGCGTTCCCAGGTAAAGTGCCGGGCGCGTGCGAGCCCGCGGCGGCGAAGTTCCTGCCGAAGGGCGCTGTCCTCAAGCACCCGCGCCAGCGCGTCGGCCAGGGCCACGTGATCTTGTGGATCTACCAGCACGCCGGCGTCGCCTACAACTTCTGGGATTGAGGAGACATTTGACGCCACTACCGGGGTGCCGCAGGCCATCGCCTCCAGCGGGGGAATGCCGAATCCTTCGTACAGCGATGGGTATGCTAGGACGCTTGCCGCTGTGTAGAGGACGCGGAGGGCTGTGTCATCTACCTCCTCGAGAAAGTACACGTCGTGCTCGAGACCCAGCTCGCGTATAGTGGCGAAGATCGTGTCGTACAGCCAACCCTTTCGCCCGGCGTTCACCAGAAGGTGCGGAAGCCCGCGCTCGCGGCGCAGAAGATACAGCGCCTGTACCAGGCGGGTAAGGTTCTTGCGCGGCTGGATCGTCCCAACTGAGAGGATGAACGGGCGGTCAATGCCGAAGCGTTGCAAGGTAGTGGAGAGAAGGGTCTGGTCGGTCACCGGGCCGAAGTCTGGCTCCAGGCCGCCCAGGATAGCATGCGTGCGTGCCGGGTCGGCGCCGAAGTGCCGGATCAGATCTTGTCGCGTGTTCTCCGAGTCCGCCAGCACCAGGTCGGCTTCTTTCACGGCGTGCGGTACCACACGCATAAGGAAGCGGTGCAGCCCGGGGGCGGTATGCTCCGGGAACAGAAAGAAGCTCAGATCGTGCACCGTCACGGCTGTGCCACGCCGACGCAGCCACGGCGCCAGCGGCGGCACCATGAAGTTCGGAAAGTGCAGCACGTCGGCGCGCTGTCCCAGCGCGGCGAGGAGGGCGTCGGGATAGAGCGGTAGCCGCGCGCGGTGCCAGAGCACTGTCGCCAGCCATTCGGAGACCGGCAGGTGCACGACGCGGACGTTCGGACGGTGGCAGAACGCCGGCAATGGGACTGCGCGCCGGGCTGTGTAGAAGAGAACGAACTCCTCTTCGGGGAAACACTGCACCAGTCCCCCGACGAGCCCGCGGATGAACCGTCCGATGCCCGCAATCTGGGTAAGCGCACAGGTGAAATCAATCGCGACTCGCATGCAGATGCACAGTGTAGCACGTGCGTGCAGGTCCTGCTGCTTCGCCTTTCGACGTTAGACGTAGCCAGGGTGCCGGCAGCAGGTGTCCGAGCGCGCGTTCGGGCGTTAGCGCCTCTCCGGTTCCATAAGGACCAGTGCAGCGCCGGTGGTCTGCGCAGCGGGGCGCATCTTGATGAGGGTGATCGAGGAGCGTGGGAAGGTATAGGTGAAGCTCTGTCCAACCTCAGCGCGCCCCCCGGCGGGGCCGGTATTCACGACCGGGCGGCCGGCGGCGCGGTCCCACTGGTATTGCTGTTCCCCCCAGGTGTAGACTTCTGCCTGTCCCTGGGGGGTGAAGTTCGCAATCTGGACCGGCACAGCCATATCCACCTCAGGGTCCTTATTGATGACCATGAGGGCAAGGCCGCCGTCGGGCAGACGGGTCGCATGCACGGCCAGCCGGGCGCGGCTCAGCTCTCCCAGCGAACTTGCCACCATCGTCGTGCCCATGTGCTGCGCCCACAGATACTGGGCCCAGTACCGGCCGGTTGGCTCATAGCCGCGGCCAAAGTCACGGATGATGCCGTGCTCCTGCCCGCCCAGGTCCCACATGTTCGCCCACTCAACCCCGCTGGCAATGATTTCACCCAGTGCATCGGCGACGAAAAGGGCGCTGCCGACAGGGAATTGATCTAGGTAGTCGCTCCATTCTGAAATAGCAATGGGGATAGGCCGGCCGCGTCTAGCTTCGTACGGCTTCAGCATGGTGCGGATCCGGTTTACCTGTTGAGAGATGAGCTGGCTGGCAGCCATGTACTCCATCAAGTTATCGCCCATCTCGTAAAAGTGAATGTCCAGCACGTCCACGTAGTCGCCGGCGCCGGCCAAGAAGGCTTCGATCCAGTTGCCCTGGCCGGTCGCATCGGCCGGCGCGTTCAGGTAGCTCACCGGGCCCGCGACCTGAATGGACGGATCCACGGCTTTCATCGCTTTGGCGTACGCGCGGAAGATGGTGGCATAGTCCGTGGCAGTCATCCAGCGCCAGCCCTGGGGACTGTTGTCCTGCACGTGGGCGCCGACCTCCGCGGCCCACGGCAGATATTCGTTGCCGACCTCCCAGTATTTCACCCCGAGGCCGCGGCGGATATTGAAATAGCGTACCCACGCCGCGGCCTCGCGAGCTCCCGCGGCAACGTCTTCTTCCCGTAATGCACCACCCGGGCCGGTAGCACGCAGGCGACTCCCCGTGCCGACGTTCGTCGTCACAATGAGCCGCGCCCGCGGGTCCAGCGACTTGACCCAGTCGGCCATCATGTTGACATCCACCTTCGGTGTGAGACGGTAGTCATTCACCTGGTGAAAGTTCGGCGTCCAGGATGGCAGCGGATGGCCGGTTTCCTGCTCACCAAGCACCTCGAAGCCCGGCTTCCAGTCGCTGAAATCGAATTTCCAGGTACCATCGGGGTTGCGCGCCGAGGGAATAATGCGCCCCTGGGCGTCGCGCACGCCGTTGCCGTTCCAGTGGTAAACATCTGCATTCAACCCGCCGGGAATGCGATACGAGAGCGCGCCGATAGCCTTTGCCAGCTCGCGTACCCGCGGGCTCTGGAAAAACTGGGGGTCGTAGTAATACGCCAGGTTGCTGCCGTACAATGCCACCGGGTCAAACTGTCGCACGACCTGCGCGGCATCCACCCAAATCACTGGGGGCACGCCCCGGATGTTGTCAATGTAGATCACCCCCGGGGCATCCCCTTCGGCTCGCACGACGATGCCGATGCGGGTGGCTGTGGCGGCCTCGCGCGGCTGAAGCGCCCAGGCAACACGCTGCCACTGGCCGCGGGCCTCCACGGTCACAAACTCCGAGGGGAGATAGGTTGGCGCCGCCGAGTCGACCTGGAGGGCTAGGCGCACCTTGCCGCCCCTCCAATCCACCGGCACGTAGACATCCGCGGCAAGGCCGGCGAACGAGCCCCAGGGGAGCTCTTTCGGCAGGCGTGCAATCCAGATCGTCGCGTCGCGGGCGGCTGCGCGCTCGAACTCGACTTTAAGCGATCCACTCCCCTCGCGCACGAAGCGCGGTTCGCGGTTCCAGGAGAGCCGCACCCGGCTGCCGGTCGCCTGTGCCTCGAAGGCTGCCACGTCGGCCTGCGTGTTGAAGCCGATGATGGTTACCGGGTCGGTGATTGTCGGCGGTGGTGCCGCCGGGGACGGCGGGCCGATGCGCGGTACCTCCGGCTCGAAGGCATCGGTCATGTCGGTCGCCGGGAGCTCCCAGGGGCGCAGTGGGCCGATTCCGGTCCGAGCGTTGTACTGGCCGCGCAGCATACGGTACACCGGTGACGTGCGTGCCTGCTCTTCCAGATCGCGGGGCAGCGGGGCACCGATGATGATCGCTTTCAAGTAGTCCGCCAGCAGCATGCCCTCGGTGATCCCCTTCGTCGCGTCGTAGTGCATGATGCCGCGCTGGAAGCGCTGGTAAACGAAGTTGCCATTATTGGGATCCGCTGCCGGCGCGCTGGTAGGGAAGCCCCACATTTCGAGATTGAAGCCGGTCATCAGGCCCTCATCGCCCTTGCCGTCGGGAAAGACATCCTGGAAGGAGACGGTTTGCATGAAGCGATCGAAGAACCTGACCGGCATGCCGTTCCAGGTGTTCGGCACGTAGCGGCGTAAGAACTCGGGCAAAAAATGCAGGTAGTCCGAGGTGCCGGGACGCGGTGCCTCAGCAAGGATGGACGGGTCAGCCTCCGGCACAGTCGAGCCGTTGAAGCGCGTATAGGGCAGCAGCCCATCGTCAAACAAGTTCAGCAGGCCGACCCGTCCATCGGGCTGGAGCTGCATCACATGGCGCTGAAAGAACTGTACGAGCGTGCCATGGAAGATAAATGGGCGAGAGACCGGGTATCCGAAGGTGCGCCCCCCACCGCGCTTATTGAAGTAGTCCCAGAAGCGATCGTCGCGGATGGAGAAGTTCGTCTCCGGAAAAAAGCGCGGATCGCTGCGTTGCCGTTCCTGCAGTGTAGCCTCGGCGCCGGTGCGGCCGCGGGAGATGGAAAGCTCCCCCGCAGCATATGCCTCCGGCACTGTGCTCAACAGCACTGCGATGACTGCAAGAACGTACCAGCTCCGGACAAGCGCTCGTCCCATGCTCCCTCTGCGTATCCCGGTGTTTCCTGGACCGCTGTGTGACGGATGTTATAGCTATGGCGCTAGTTATGACGAATCTGGCCTGGCCCGGTCGCTCGTGCTACATGCGTGAGGGGGTGTCGAGGACCTTCCTGGCTCACCGCACGAAGGCTGCGGTCCTGCCGGAGAGCGCGTCGACGATGCGTTGTCGGTGCGTGGGGACCAGGTCGTCCGGAAGCGCTTCCGGCCGCACGTACTGGAAGTCGGTGGTCTCGTCGCTGGGCGTCAGCGCGCCGCCTACAACGCGGCAGCGAAAGCCAAGGACGACCACGTGCCGCCGCGCCCCAGGCCGGGGCTCGCTGTACACGCCGAAGAGCGGCGGCTCGTCCAGGGCCACTTCCAGGCCGGTTTCCTCTCGCACCTCGCGCCGCACCGCTGCCTCGACCGTCTCGCCCACCTCCATGGCGCCACCAGGCAGGCACCACAGCCCGTTGTCTGTGCGGCGGGCGAGCAGCACACGACCGTCTCTATCACGGATCACCGCGCACACGGCAATCAGCGGAGTAATGATCTTGGTCCAGGCAAAGAAGCAGAGCCAGGCATGTCCATCGGCGCCCGGTTCACCGCGCACGAAGTCCAGCACCTGAAAGCCGGCCTGCTCAAGCCACAGCCGCATCTCGTACTCGGTCACGTAGGTGAAGAAGCGCGGCGCTCCGTCGTAAGCGGCATCAGAGCGCAGCTCACTGCCGGTGCCCTCCTTCATGCTGACATAGAGGTAACCGTGGTCGAGCAACTGGTAGAATGCGCGCAGGACCGGCAGGATCTCCGCGCGGTCGAGGTGCAGCAGGGAGGCTGAGGCCCAGATGCCGTGAAAGCGGTGTGCCGCGAAGGCCGGGCGGCGCAGGTCCATGCGCACGAGCAATGCGCTGCCGGTACGCCGGCGAGCCTCGGCAAGCATGCCGGCGGAGAGGTCTGCACCGACGACCTTGCAGCCCAGCTCGCGCAGGCGCAGGAGGTGCTGGCCGGAACCGCAGCCGGCATCGAGCACCAGCCAGCCCGGGCCGGGCTTGGTGCGGCGCATCATCGCCACGAAGCGCTCGGGGTGGTCGCGCGACGCAGCGGCATACCAGTGCTCCGCATATACCGGAGCGATGCGGTCATAGGTCTCAATCGTAGCGCGCTGCCACGCCGCCGTGTCCGGCGCCTGCACAGCCGCTAGAGCTTCATTCATGCCCGCTATTGTACCGTAGACAACACAAACAGGTGAATGGGCCGGCCCTATGCTTCGACTGTACCTGCGTGCTCTTCCACCCGGGTGGAGAGCGAGCTGAGCGGTGCGGCATCGTGATGAGCCGGGTGGAGCCGCGCAATGGCGAGAATGCTGACTGCCAGCAACACCCCGGCGCCACCGACGGTCACCTGGGGCCCGATACGGTCGGCCAGCGCGCCGGCCGGCACGCTCGATAGCGGCATCAGGGCAAACGTCATCAGATAGACGCTCATGACGCGGCCGTGCAGCTCCGGGGGCGTGTAGCCCATGATCAAGGTGCTATTGACGGACCGATAGGCCGAGGCAGCCAGTCCTACCACGACCAGCGTGAGCATGGCCAGCGGCAGCGTGCCGGCCAGGGCGAACACGATCAGCGCCAGGCCGTACATGATGCCCACGCTAAGCTGAAGTAACGCCTTGCGCGGTGCGTTGCCCCACGCTGCCACTAGGAGTGAGCCGGCCAGGGCGCCGATGCCGTTCGCTCCGCTGAGGAGCCCCAGCCCTTCCGACCCGGCCCGGAGTACGCTTAAGGCAAACACCGGGAGCAGGGTCATGTACGGCATGCCAAGAAACATGGGGATCACTGCCATCAGCAGCAGCGTGCGCAGTGGAGGACTGTAATAGATAAAGCGCAAGCCTGCCGTCAACTCTTCGAGGCCGGGGCGCCGGGTAGCTCCGCGCGATGCCCCGGCAGGCAGGCCAATGAGCGTAAGGAACACGAGCGCATTCGCCATTGCCATGAGCACGTAGACGCCGCCCACACCGACAGCCGGCAGCGCGATCAGGTAACCGGCCAGCGCAGGACCGGCGATGCTGCTTAGGTTTAGGGCTGCATTCTGCAGGGCAATAGCGTTCATCAGGTCGTCTTTGCCTACGAGCTCAGCAATGAAGGCCTGCCGCGCCGGCATGTTGAACGAGAAGACGGTCCCTTGGACAAGCCCCAGAGCGAACAGGTGCCAGACCTGCACCCAGCCGGTGATGACCAGCACCGCAGTAATCGCAGCCATGGTGCCGATGATGCACTGTGAGGCCAGCACGAGATTGCGCCGTGGCACACGATCGGCCACCACGCCACCGATCAGCGAGAAGAGCAGCAGCGGGATCGACCAGGCCAGCCCCATCAGCCCCAGGACGGTCGCTGATCCGGTCAGGCTATAGACCAGGTAGCCTGATGCAACCTGTCCCATCTGGAAGGCGATGGTCGAGGGGAGATACCCCAGCCAGAGCCGACGGAAGTGCCGGTTCTGCAGTGCACCGAACGTGCGGCCGGCGTGACTGACTGTACGCCTCCAGACCTGCCGAAGCAGGGACAGGCGGGCCGCATCATGTTCGGGGCCGGCGTGCGTTGCCGGGCCGGCAGGTCCTGCCAGACGCATAGAGCCTCCAGGCTTTGTGAACACTAGCGGTTCGGGCACATTGAACTTGAAGACAGGTCATGATGCTATTGTACGCTACCCGGCAAGCTTGTGTAGCGCGTTGTTGCGCTTGCACGCCGGTCTCAAGACGCCTTTAGGGGCATGCAGGCTACTCCCCGGGAATGCCTACTACTTTGGCGCATGGAGAGCGCGCGTGCGCGGAAATCTCCATAGCGTGCAGCCTGCTTTGCCGCTTGACTCAACGACGCCCCTTGCGTATACTGGGCCCATAAATACTGCTCATTTGAGCAGGTAATTGGGCACAGGCGCGCTCGGCCTTGTCACGGGCGCTTGGCCGGCCATGTCTGCAGGCACCCTCCCCCTGCAGCCGTGCGGCCGGCGCAGTAGCCTGGCCGCACGTGCCGCCCTGGTACGAACGTGTCCTGTGCAACCACAAACCCGGTGAGGAGGGGAACGGGTGGTCCATCAGAGTCGGCGTTCGAGCATAGCGGGAGGGAAAGCAGCTGATGTGCCGGAGCAACGTGAGCTCCTTGCCACCACGGAAAACGGAGCTGCTGCACAGGCGGCGCCTGAGCCGGATCTGGTGCGCCGGGCTCAGGGAGGGGATCGTGAGGCAGTAGATGCCCTTGTGAATCAGTACGAGAAGCTGGTCCTCCTGGAGGCGCGCCGCTGTGTTCGTCGCATCCGTGGTACCAGGGCCTGGGACCCTGCCCTCGAGGTCGCGGACGTGCAGCAGGAAGCCTGGGCATGCTTCCTTGAGCTGATCCGCACGTACAATCCCGCCCGTGGCGTGCCGTTTACCGCCTACATTGCCGTCAAGCTGCGATGGCGGCTCGCCAACTTTGTGCGGCGGCAACGCAAGGCCGGCCAGGAGCGCGTCATGCTTGACCGGCTGTTTGATGAGGCGGTTGAGCACGCCGCCAGCTGCCTTCTGCAGGACGCACGTTCCGGTGACCTTGCCGCAGCGGAGGCACGTGCCTGTCTTGCGCCGCTGCTCAGCACCCTCTCAGAGCATCGCCGGCTGCTGCTGCAGCACTGGTATGTCGAAGGCTTAGAGACCAGCGACATCGCTCAGCGCTTCGGCACGACGACCGGCGCGGTGCGCATGCTGCACCGGCGCACCCTCAGTGCGCTCCGCCGCCTCATCTCGGCGAAACGCATGCGGAAGGCGTAAGAGACTCTCTGTACAAAATACAAAAATCATCTGGGGCAAGGGGCCGCGCCGGCCCAGGGACCTGTAGGGGCGAAAAAAATCTTTCGCCCCTACAACAGGGCCGCTCTTATTGCGGTAGGGCTTCCGCAGTACGCCCTGTGTGGCATGCACTATACACTATAATTACTCTGTGCATGTGATGCCCCGCGTTGGGAGGCCGCCTGTGCCCACCGAGTTCCCGCCACTCTCTCGCCGCCTCTTCCTAGTGCTTGCTGTGCCGGTCCTGGCCTCGTGCGCGCGACCAGGCGGGTTCCGCTACCGCTTCCGGCGCGGTGAGACCCTGCGGTATGCCCTGGAGATCCGCGCCGCTGCGCCCCCCGCGCCGGGACAGCAGTCTCTTTCGACGTTGCAGATCCGCCAGATTCTGCGGCTCGAGGTGCCGGAGGTCGCCACGGACGGCACTGCTCGACTGCGCCTGACCTACGAGCGCATCCAGGCTGCTCAGGACGCTCGTCCGTTCCCTCTGGATACTGTGCAGGGCAAGTCGCTTGAGCTGCGGGTTCGACCTGATGGGCGGGTGCTGCGCATGGATGGCATCGCCGACGTCCTTGCCGCCGGTCTCCCGGTGGGGTTCGATGCAGCCCATATCTTCCACGCGGCCATGCCTGTCTTCCCGCCGCAGCGTCCCCGCCCGCAGGCAAAATGGGGCGGGCGCGCCTTGCTGGAGCTCCCCGGCCAGGGCACCATCCCTGTGCTGAGCAATCATACGTTCGAGCACTACGAGGAAGGCTCCGACGACCAGGTGATCCATGTGATCTCTAACATCACTGTCCCGGTGGAGCGTGTGGTGCGGAGCGGGGGCCAGCAGGAGACGTGGCGGGGCCAGCAGTATCTCGAAACCCACTCCGGTTTCCATATTCCGCGGGGGCGTCTCCTTGGCTCCCAGGGCCGCGGCGGGGTGCGGCTGGTTGATCCGGCCGGCCAGCGCCAGATGGGCGCGGCGCTGGAGTTCGACCTCGCATTGCAGCAGCAGTAGGGGCGGGGTACCCCTGTCTGTGGGTGGGGTACCTGTCCTTCCACGGGTGCTCCTACTCCCTATGTGGGGTGCCCGCTTCTCCGAGGGGATGCCCCTGCTCAGAGGAACAAGTGCACCCCGGCCGTCGTGCGGATCCAGACAGGTGTCGGTACGGGCTCAGAGCCCAACAATTCGATAGAGACGCTGCATATCTAAGCTGCGACGCACCAGGGCGGCCAGCCGGTCGTACTGCTGCTGGCGGAAACGTCGCTCCGACTCGCCCGGCGGCTCATCCTGGAACGCAGGCTCCGGCGGAAGCTCGCCGCGCAGGGCCGCCAGATACCTGCGGCGGAAGACGGCGTTCTCGAACAATCCATGCAGGTAGCTGCCCCAAATGCGTCCGTCGGGGCTGTAGGTACCATCAGGCGCGGCAGCCGGCGCGCCGCCGCGGCGGCGCAGACGCAGGACAGGCGGCCCGGCTGCCCGGCTGCGCCCATGGTGAATCTCATAGCCTTCGACTGCGCACCCGGTGAGCCCGGCGAAGGGACCTGCAGCAGCGACAATTTCCCCCTCGGCCTGGTACAGCACCTTCTCGCTGGCAAAGGTCGTCTCCACATCAAGCAGGCCTAGCCCCTCGGCCTCCGGCTGCGCCGACTCGGTGCCTTCAGGATCGGAGATACGCCGGCCGAGCATCTGGTAGCCTCCGCAGATGCCGGCCACATGCCCGCCGCGGCGGGCGTGCTCGACGATCAGACCGGCCAGACCGCTCGCGCGCAGCCAGGCCAGGTCGGCGATGGTAGCTTTTGTGCCGGGGATGATGACCAGATCAGGGCGGCCGAACGCCGCTGCGCGATCGACATACCGCACGCGCACGCCCGGCTCGCGGCCCAGTGGCGCGAACTCATCGAAATTGGAAATACGCGGTAAGTGGATAATAGCGATGTCCAGCGCCGTGTCTGGTGTGAGAGTATCGATGCGTGTGCTCACGCGCACATCTGGCCGCTCCAGGGCCACGGCGTCCTCGTCGCTGATGTAGATGTCGTGGAAGTAGGGGATGATGCCCAGCACCGGCTTGCCGGTGCGCCGTTCGAGGAACTCGACGCCGCTCTGGAAGAGGGCGATATCGCCGCGGAAGCGATTGATCACCAGACCGGCGACAAGGTCGCGCTCCTCCGGCTCCAGCAATTCGAGCGTGCCCACCAGCGCAGCCATGACGCCGCCGCGGTCAATGTCCCCTACCAGCAGCACCGGCGCCTGTGCCAGCCTGGCCACCGCCATGTTGGCGATATCACGGTCCTTCAGGTTCATCTCCACCGGGCTGCCCGCACCTTCGATCACCACGATGTCGAAGCGACGGCGCAGGTCGTCCAGCGCTTCTGCGATGACTGGAAGCAGCAGCTCCTGTCTGCGCCGACCGCCGAAGTACTCGCGCGCGTGGAGCGTAGCGACCGGCTTGCCCAGCACAATCACTTGAGACGTGTGGTCGGCAGAAGGCTTGAGCAGCACCGGGTTCATCACAACCTCGGGGGGGATGCCGCAGGCTTCCGCTTGAGCCGCCTGGGCGCGCCCGATCTCGCCGCCGTCCGCGGTGACAAAGGAGTTATTCGACATATTCTGCGCCTTGAAGGGCGCCACACGATAGCCGTCCTGGTAGAAGATACGACAGAGGGCGGTGACGAGCACGCTCTTCCCAACCGAAGAAGCCGTGCCCTGCACCATCACTACCCGTCCCAGCGGAGCCCGTCTCATAGGACACGCGCCTCACTTCATGCGTGGGTCGAGGGCATCGCGCAGGCCGTCGCCCAGAAACGTGAACGCCATCATCGTCAGGGCGATAGCGGCGGCGGGTGCCACCACCAGGTGGGTCGAGCCAAAGATGGCCTTGTAGCCATCCTGCACCATGGACCCCCAGCTCGGCATAGGCGGCGTGATCCCGATGCCGATGTACGACAGCGCCGCCTCGGCAAAGATCGCCCCGGGAATACCGAAGGTGAGCGCGACGATGATCGGGCCGAGCGTGTTTGGCAGGAGATGCTTCCACAAGATGCGCACCTCGCCGGCGCCCAGGGCGCGTGCAGCCTCGACAAACTCCTTCTCTCGGAGTGAGAGCAGCTGCCCGCGCACCAGCCGGGCCATGCTCACCCACGCCACGATGCCGATGGCAAAGAAGATCACCAGCATGCCGCCCATCACCTGCTTGATGGGGTGCTGGCTCAGCACCGTGCTCAGCAAGATGATAAACAGCAGGTCGGGGAAGGCATATACGATATCGGTGAAGCGCATCAACAGGTTGTCAACGCGTCCGCCGCCAAGCGCTGCCACAGCGCCGACCGGCACACCGATCAGCAAAACGATGAGCTGGCTGAAGATGCCCACCGTGATTGACACACGGGCACCGTAGATAAGCCGCGACAGCACGTCGCGGCCAAGCAGGTCGGTGCCCAGCAGGTGGCGGGTTGATGGGCCCTGTTGGATGGCTTCGTAGTTCTGCCTAGCCGGATCGTACGGCGCCAACCGGTCGGCGAAGATAGCAACAAAGATCAACAGCAGGACAATGATGCCGCCGAGCACAGCGAGGCGATTTCGCAGCAGCCGCCGCCAGGCGTCGGCCCACAGGCCGGCATGCCGGCGCGCGGCGATGTCGGTTGCGCCGGGCGGGGCCACAGCACCGTGCGCCGGCGATCCAGACGTCGCCGGTGCTGCAGTGCTCGTTGCCTCGCCGCGCTGCGGTACTGTACGCTCCTGGGGCGGGAAAAGCGGGGACTCTTGCGTGCTCATCGGGTGCGTCCCTTCAAGCTTTGTCGGCTTCAGCCGTAGCGAATTCGCGGATCCACAACGCCATACAGCAGATCCACGATCAGGTTAGCCACCGCGATCACTACAGCATAGAAGAGCGTCGTGCCCATGATCATGCCGTAGTCGCGTGCCCCGATCGACTGCACGTACTCCCGGCCGATGCCCGGGATGGAGAAGATACTCTCAATGATGAAGGAGCCAAGCAGCAGATTGGCTGTGATCGGCCCCACCACCGTCAGCACTGGGATCAGGGCGTTCGGCAGCGTGTGCCGGCTGATCACCGTGCGCTCGTGTAGCCCCTTCGCGCGCGCGGTGCGCACGTAATCCTGCCGGATGGCATCCAGCATACTCGCCCGCGTCATACGGGCGATGTAGGCCGTCGGGCCGAAGGCCAGTGCGAGAGCTGGCATGATCAGATGCTTCGGCGTACCCCACCCGCCTGTGGGGAGCTGATGGAGCCATACCGAGAAGACAATCACCAGCACGATAGCAACCACAAAATTCGGCACGCTCGCGCCCAGGGTGGCCAAGAAGAGGCTCAGGTAGTCCACCCAGCTATTCTGGCGCAGCGCCGCAAGTGTGCCGAGCGGGATCCCGACACAGAGGGCGATGGCCAGCGCGATCAGGCCGAGCGTTGCCGTGCGCGGCAGGCCCTGGAGTAGCACCTGTGTCACCGGACGGTCCTGGTACTGATAGCTGACGCCTAGATCGCCGCGCAGCGCATTGCCCAGGAAGCGCAGGAACTGCTCCGGCAAGGGCTGATCCAGGCCATAGCGGCGCCTGAGGTTCTCGATCGTTGCCGGCGGCAGCGAGCGGTTCTCTCGTTCAAAAGGGCCGCCGGGCACGGCATGCATCAGGCTAAAGGTCACTAGGGCCACAAAGAATAACACCGGGACCATCCACAAAAGACGCCGGATCAGGTATCGTTGCATGGGCTCTCACATCGTTGCAGGTGTCGTCTTGCCGGCCGATGCGCACTTCTCGACGCCGAAGGGCACATCTCCATGTATTCTAACGCGAAGCCGGACCGACGCCCCAGGAAGTAGAGTAGCCGGCGCAGCAGATTGCTGCCTCAGACCGACCTTGGTACACTCGGTAACGTCGTTGCTCTCGTGAAACACACAAGCGCCGGGGCACTCGTGAGCACGCCATCTGATGCTCCCCATCTGCCGGCCTACGATGGGCCGGTGGTAGATATTGTGATCACCTATAATCCGGCCGAGTTTGAGGACCAGGCCTTGCAACTGGCGCGCCGCCTCTTCGCCGAGCTCGACCTGCAGATCGGTACGCTCACCCTCGCCCCGGTGGACGAGCTCGACTTTGCCGTATGGATCGACGGTTGTCTAGTGGCCTCGTACCGTGCCGGCGACATGCCCACCAGTGCGATCTGCGTGGCTGTTGCGCGAGAGCGGCTGGCCACGCGGGAGAGCTAGGGCTTCGGGGTTGGCGCACCAGCGCTGTCTCGAGATGTCGCGCTGCCCAGGGGAGGCATGGTTTTGCCGGCATGGCGCGCAGGAGTATCTATCCGAACTGCCTGGACGGAGGCCGCCCAGGTAGGAGCTGGGTCGAGGCCTCCAGGCCTGCTCTGCTCCGCCTGCGCCGGCTCTTCTTCGCGCAGGCAGCTGGCAGGACGGCCGGCACGCCCGGTCAGGGCTCGGAGAGCGGTGCTACCTGCCAGCCCTCACCTATCGGGCGAAGCGTCGCGCAGGACGGCCCGCCGTCACGTGCCCGGCCGGGGAATGTGGCAGTGAGCCTGGCATCCACGCGCGAGCGCAGCTCTTCGAGCAGCGGTCGGGTGATGCCGCCAAGGGGGATCTTGGCGCCGCGCGTCCAGGACGATGCGGCATCACCGGCCAGGGTGCCAGCGAGAATGGCAATGTAGCGCTCTCCGCGACGGCCCTGGACGAGCGGGCCCCGGAAGTCGGGTACGTCGCCGTCCAGACGTACCTCCACGCTGAGGTCAAAGTGCAGGTCGCTGCCTTCAGAGCGCCGATGCGCCACAGCGTCGGCGCGGCTGCTGCCCTGCAGGCAGTACAGCACGCCGGGTGGCGGGTCTGCCAGGACAATACGTAGTGGCAGGGAGAACGTCTCCACCATCAATTGCCCCCTTCGCAGGTCTGTGGTTATCCGTGTGACGGACAGGGAAGCGCCAAGTTAGCGCAATCTCTACGCGGGCACTCTACCATGAAACCATGAATAGCATCGACGAATAGCATCGACGAATAGCATCGACGAATAGCATCGACGAATAGCATTGACGTACTTAAGGGAGGGCGGCGTTCCAGGCACAGCAATCACTCTGCACGCGATCCCAGGGTGCTGTGTCTCCTGGCCGCCTGGGCACTGGGCCCTGAGTAGGGCGCCTTGAGTGAGGGTCTGGACCGTACATCGTACGGTGGTGATCGGCAGACAGCTGGTCTACCCATCGCGTATAATCAGTGCACACTCTCGATGTTCTTGGATGAGCACCGGGACCGGCCATTGCAGCATACCAGGAGGCCCTCATGGCGGTCGCAACAACGGCAATGCCCCACGACGTTCAGGAGCGGGCGCGCTCGCTCTTCCTCATCGATACCGACGTTCACCAGGACCTGCCGAGCTATAGCGAGCTCCTCCCCTTCCTAGATAAGCGCTGGCATCCCTGGCTGGAGCACGGCGGGCCCGGGTTCGCGGCGCGGGCCTATGCCAATATGGGCAGCGGTCGCATGGACGACGTCGTGCGCGAGCAGGACGGCCTGTGTGCCGGCGATCCCGACTGGGTGATCCAACAGCTCATGACCAGGTATCGCATCGACATCGGCGTGCTCACCGGCACGCTGATCGGCGTGGGCGTGCAGCACGACACGCGCTTTCTGGCTGCTCTTACCAGCGCCTACAATGACTGGGTGCTGGAGAAATGGGTGCGTCCGTACAATTGTTTTAAGGGCTCAATCCTGATCACCCCGCAGGATGCGTCGGCCGCCGTGCGCGAGATCCACCGCCTGGGCGACGATCCCGGCATGGTGCAGGTGCTCATGTCCAGCGCCGCCCGCATCCCGTACGGCCAGCACTACTACTGGCCTATCTACGAGGCCGCCTGTGAGCACGGCCTGCCGGTGGCCATTCACGTCGGCGCCGAAGGCACCGGCATCGGCAACCCGCCGACTTCGGTTGGGTATCCCAGCACTTATCTGGAGTTCCACACCGACCACTCCCAGACCATGATGGCGCACTGCGTCAGCCTCATCACCGAGGGAGTGTTCGAGCGCTTTCCTACGCTGAAGTTCGCCTTCATCGAAGGCGGCATCTGCTGGGCGCCGTACGTGATGTGGCGGCTCGACCGCTGCTACGACGCGCTCAAGGCTGAGGTGCCGTACCTGAAACAGCTTCCGAGCGAGTATTTCATCGGGCACGTCTACTACAGCACGCAGCCGATCGAGGAGCCGAAGAACCCCAAGCATCTCCTCCAGATGTTTGAGATGCTGCACGCTGAGAAGACGGTCATCTTCAGCAGCGACTACCCGCATTGGGACTTCGACAACCCGCTGACTGCCTTCTCGTTCTTCCCGCCCGACCTGAAGCGACGGATCTTCGTCGAGAACGCGCTGGAGATGTATGGCCCGCGCCTCTTGGCGCCGAACCGGAGGAAGTGATGATCGCCACAGCGCCCGAGCAGCGCGCGGTCGGCCGCGATCCGGCCGCGCTGCGGATCATCGATACCGACCTACACCACCAGCTTACGAACTGGGAGGAGGTCGCGCCGTTCGCCGACCCGAACTTCCGACACCGCATCGTCAAGCGCGGCGGTCCGGCGATGGCCCGGCACGGCTACAAGCCGGTGGGCGCGCCCTTCGGCACAGCGCCGCGCCCGCCGAGCGGCGCGCATCCGGCCTCTGACCCGGCCTGGGTGAAGGAGCACTATCTTGAGCGCTATGGCGTGGACCTCGCCATCCTGACGGCGCAGCCCCAGATGCTGGCGATCGGCGTGCAGCCGAACCCGGATTTCGCCGCGGCCATCGCCAGCGCCTACAACGACTGGACGTTACACCGTTGGCTGAAGCCGTACGACTGCTTCAAGGGCTCGATCCTGGTTGCACCCCAGGATCCGCTCAAGGCAGCCGCGGAGATCGATCGCTTGGGCGACGAGCCGGGGTTCGTGCAGGTGCTGATGGGCAGTGCCGGGGAGGTTCCCTTCGGCCGCCGGCACTTTCATCCCATCTACGAAGCGTGCGTGCGACACGGCCTGCCGCTCGCCCTGCACATCGGCGGCGAGGGCGCCGGTACCTCCATGCCGCCCACTGCGGTGGGCTATCCCTCGACGTACTATGAGTACTACGTGTCCCTCCCCCAGAGCTACATGGCGCACATCATGAGCATGATCACGGAGGGGGTGTTCCAGAAGTTCCCGGGGCTTAAAGTCGTGCTGTACGAAGGCGGGATATTCTGGGTGCCGCATGTGATGTGGCGCTTCGATAAGAACTGGAAGGCGCAGCGCGCTGAGACGCCATGGGTGGTGCGGCCGCCCAGCGAGTACATTCTGCGCCACTTCTACCACACCACCTATCCGCTGGAGCGGGCCCCTCAGGCCAAGTACCTGCACCAGGTACTGGAGATGATCGATGCGCCGCGCACGCTGCTATTCTCCGGCAACTTCCCCCACTGGGAGTTCGGCAGCCCGTTCGACATGGCGCAGGAGCTCCCCGTGGGGCTCCATCGCCGTGTTTTCGTCGAGTCGGCGCTCGAGGTTTACGGAGAGCGCCTGTTGAAACCGAATGCCTAGGACGGAGGGGCGTATACGCCCCCAGCCTGCTCGATCGGGGGGAGCCATGGGCCGCCATGTGGTCGCCACCGTCGACGAGATTCCGCCTGGCGGGCGCAAGATCGTTAAAGTCGAGCGCCGCGAGGTGGGCATCTTCAACCTGGACGGGCGGTTCTACGCCTTGAAAAACGTCTGTCCCCACCAGGGTGCGCGAGTGTGCCTGGGCAAGGTAAGCGGCACAACGCTGCCGTCCGGTGTGTATGAATTTCGCTACGGCCTGCAGGGACGCATCTTGCGCTGTCCCTGGCACGGCTGGGAGTATGACATCACCACCGGGCAGTCGGTGTTCGATCCGGCGGTGAGGGTGGTCACCTATCCGGTGATCGTCGAGGACGGGAAGATCAGCGTGGTGATCCCCTGAGGAAGCCGACCCGACACGCTGTGTCATGCCTAGTCCTGGGCTCGTTCCGCCTGCGTTGCGCTGACAGCCGGTCGGTAGAGCCGTCCTGCCTCGGTCCTATCTGAAGCCGGTGGGGGGCGCCAGCCAACTGGCATAGAATGTATATGTAGGCGACGGAGTGACGATCGCGCCGGCGGAGTAGGCCCGGATGTCACTGCAGACGAGTGGACAGGTTCCGGTTGTGCTCTATGACGCGGAATGCCCGTTGTGTACGCGCCAGGTGGCACTGCTTCGCCGACTGGTACGGCGCGGGGCGCTGACGTTTATGCCGCTGCAGTCGGTTGAGCAAGCCGGCACGCTCCCGTCCGGGCTTACCGTCGAGCGCCTGCGCGCGCAGATGCATCTGCTCGAGCCGGATGGGCGCATCTACGCCGGCGCAGCGGCCGTGGCGGCTGCGCTGTGTCGTGTGCCGCTGCTGGCGCCTCTCGCCTGCCTCTACAACGTGCCGCTCTTGCGACCACTGGCAGACCGTCTCTATGCCTGGGTAGCAAGACACCGCTACCGGTTGTTTGATCGTCGGCCCGCCTGCGTCGAGGGCTGTCGGCAAGGGGAAGGATGGGCCGGCAGCGGGTTGAGGGAACAGATTGAATTGAATAGATGTGCACAACGCTAAACTGTTACAGCCCCTGTGCTCTGCCGGCAAGCGCACGTTGGTAAGGCGGTCACACACGATGAATGAGCGCAAGTGGTAGAGGCATCTATTCTGTGTCTTTACCCCGTGTTTTTGACCTGTTTAATTTGTGATTTGTTGCTCTACGTGCAGATGCTTGGGAAAATCTGTGTAATCCATTCCTCAATCCGCTGACAGCTCCCGGCGCTTGAGTGCAGGCTTTGTTGTACTATATACAAGCCGGGTGCTATACTGCGGATCAGCCTGCACCTGGGGGAAGGCATGTGGCTGGGCAAGAGCGTCAGCGTGGTATTCCCCGCTTATAACGAGGCCGCCGGCATTGCCCGGGCGGTGGCAGATTTCCGCGCCTGCCCGGCGGTAGACGAGGTGGTAGTGGTCGATAACAACTCGGCCGATGGCACGGCGGAGCTTGCTCAAGCGGCCGGGGCGCGCGTCGTGCATGAGCCTCGCCAGGGCTTCGGCTATGCCCTCCAGCGCGGTATGCGCGAGGCCGGCGGCGATTACATCATCCTTGCCGAGCCAGATGGCACCTTCATGGGCAAGGATGTGCTCAAGCTGCTCAGCTTCGCTGATGACTTCGACATGGTCATGGGCACGCGCACAACGCGTGAGTTGATCTGGCACGAAGCAAACATGGGTTGGTTTCTGCGTCTTGGTAACGTGCTCGTGGCCAAGCTGCTCCAGGTGCTCTTCGACGGTCCCTCGCTCTCCGACTGTGGCTGTACCATGCGCTTGATCCGCCGTGAAGCGCTGGCGCGCATTCAGGACTACTTTACCGTCGGGGGCTCGCACTTTTTGCCGGAGATGGTGATCCTGGCGCTCTTACACGGCCTGCGGGTGATCGAGGTGCCGGTGAACTACCGGGGCCGTGTGGGGGAATCCAAGATCACCGGCTCGCTCCCAACCGCCGTGAATGTCGGCCTGCGCATGATCGGCTTGATCCTGCGCTACCGGTTCATGACCCTTCTCGGTGCCGGTCTGCCTCGCCCAGAACGGCCGGCGGACTTTGTAGATTACGTTGATTGATCCCGATGCGTGCCCCATGGCCTGCCGGCACTGCAGATCAGCCGGAGTACCGGCATCGTCTGTGGCTGCTGCTGCTCCTGGGCGCTCTCGCCGGCTTCTTGGTGCTGGCCACACGCGGCCTACACAAGCCGCTGGTCTACGATGAGGTCAACTTCTTCTTCGCCGGACAGGCCGTAGCCGAGACCGGCCGTCCCCTGGCCAACGCCGGCTTTCTCACCCACAACGGCGAGCCAGGGCCGCAGTATCAGTGGTCCCTCTGGCATCCGCCACTGTACGTCTACACGCTGGGTCTCTTCCTCAAGCTCGGCGGCCTCTCGGAGGCCAGTGCCCGCTGGCTGGGCATCGTCTGCGGCGCCCTCACCGGTATTCTGGTCTACCTGCTGGCGCTTGCCGTACTCCCGCGCGCGCCGGCACGGATGCCCCTGGCGCTGCTGGCGGCCTGTCTTTTCTGGGTCAATCCGCTGACGGTGCAGAGTGCGCGGCTCTTAGATATTGACGGTACGGTGCTGCTGCTGCTGGTCACCCTGCTGGCGTTTTTGGCTGTGCGGCTGGTTACCAGCGGGCGTATCCGTTGGCTGTGGCTGCTCATGCCGGCCCTGGGGCTGGCGCTGTGGGCCAAGCTGACGACGCCATTGGGCCTCGTCGCAGTCCTTGCCCTGTACCGCCTCCAGCAGGGCAAGCTCGTTGCTGCGCTGGTGGAACCCCTCGCGGTTGCGCTGGGTGGTGGCACCCTCTTCCTGGCCACGTGGTGGGCAGTCAGCGCCTGGCAGGGTATGCCGTTCGAGATGCCGTTCGAGGTGCTGGCGGCGGAGTTTCTGGATGCGGCGGCGGGCAGTCGGTCGCTGGCTGCGCCGGAGGCGCTGGCCCGTGTGGCCGGCCATGTGGTGCTCTGGGCCTCGCCGTACCTGCTCGCGCTGTTTGCCTGGGCTTGTCTGCTGCGGGCACGCGATTATCTCACCGGGGGCCGGGCTCAGCCGGTGGACCTGGTGCTGCTCTACGGTAGCGGTATCTTCCTGCTCTACCTTGTCAAGCTGGCGGCGAACTTTCCGAAGTACCATATCACCATGATGCCGTTCGTTGCTGTGGGAGCAGCCTATCTCCTCAGCCGTCTGGCCGGCTGCCTGGATTGGCGGGATGTGGCCTTGGGGGGAGTTGCGCTGGCTGCCTTCGGCTGGTACTTCTTCACGAGTGTGGGCGACCGTCACCTGATCATGCCGCCCCCGCCCTTCCTCGACTCCCTGGTAGTTAAACCGGCCGCGCTGCTGCTGGGGCTGTTGCTGGCCGGGGCAGTGCTCGGCCGTCAGCATCTCGGCCGTCAGTTCGCCTTGCTGCTTGCCATGACCGCCCTGGCTTGGGCAGGCGGCGTGCTGGACCGCCAGTTCGCCGCCCGCGGCTCGACACACTATTTCTACGGCCTCTCCGGCCAGGTGGAGATGGCGCGCTTCTTTGACTCTTTAAACGACAGCGCCGAGCAGTTCTACGTCGGCGCAAAAGACGTGGCCTTCTATTCGCGCAACCGCAACTTCATCGACCTGGACGTGCTCTGGCACCTGGGGCTCAGGGGAGAGCGTTTGGAAGGTGAATTGCTGGGCCACCGCATTAAGTACGTGATCCTGCTAACGCTTGATCCTTTCGAAGGTGAGGTGTTGCGCCGCACCATCGAGGGATACTACGATCCAATCGTCACGTTCGGGCTCTATACCCTCTGGGCGCACGTCGATGAGTGATGCTGATGAGACCGGCCTGCGTGTCGCCGAGGTGATCGCCGCGCTCTCGCTCGCTACCGACCTCGGTATGGGCCAGCCAATGGAGCACATGCTGCGCACCTGCCTGCTCGCTGTCCGGCTGGGCAGCAGCATGGGGCTGAGCGATCACGCGCTGAGTGAGCTCTATTACATCGCTCTGCTGCGACGGATTGGCTGCACAAGCGACGCTTATGAGCTAGGTGTGCTCTTCGGAGACGATCTCGCGGCGCACGCGCGGAGCTTCACCCTTGACTTTGGCCGTCCTCTAGACGTACTCGCCGACATGCTGCGCTACGCGGGTGCCGGCCAGCCGCCCTGGGACCGCGCCGGGGCGATAGTCGCAGCGCTGGCGGCTGGGCGGCGGGTGCCTGAGGCGCTCTTTCGAGCGAGCTGTGAGGTTGCCCGCAGCCTGGCCGCGCACCTGGGCTTTGGCCCCAGAGTGCAGGAAGCGCTCGGCCAGACGTTCGAGCGCTGTGATGGGCAGGGGTTTCCCCACCGGCTCCGTGGCGAGGAGACCGCCCTCCCGGCGCGCATCGTCCAGGTCGCGGAAGACGCCGAGGTATTTCACCGGCTCGGCGGCGTCGGCGCTGTGGTCGCAATGGCCCGGCAGCGCGCCGGGGCGGGCCATGACCCGGCCATCGCAGCGCGCCTATGCCAGGACACAGGCCAGCTGTTCCAGGACCTGGAGGCGGCATCGGTCTGGGAAGCTGCGCTGGCCGCCGAGCCACGTCCGCACCACCTGCTTTCGCCGGCGCGCCTCGATGCTGCCCTCGAGGCGATCGCCTGGTTCGCCGACTTGAAGTCGCCGTTCACTACCGGCCATTCCACCCGCGTGGCCGAGCTGGCTGCCCGAGCAGCGGTCCGCGCCGGCCTGTCCGAGGCCGATGCCATCCTTGTGCGTCGAGCCGGGCTCGTCCATGACCTGGGACGAGCGGGCGTGCCCAATCGTATCTGGGATAAACGTGGGCCGTTGATCCCTAGTGAGTGGGAACTTGTCCGCCTGCATCCGTACTATACCGAGCGCGCGCTGAGCCGCCCGGCCGTCCTGGCACGGCTCGGCGCGCTGGCCGGGCTGCATCACGAGCGACTAGATGGCTCAGGGTACTATCGGGGCGTTTCCGCGAGCATGCTGGCACCAGGAGCACGGATCCTGGCTGCAGCGGATGTGTACAGTGCTATGACCGAGCCCCGGCCGCACCGGCCTGCGCTGGCGCCGGAGGTCGCAGCCCGCGAGCTCCGGGATGAGGTGCGCCGCGGCCGCCTGGATGGTGAGGCAGTCAATGCCGTACTGCAGGCAGCAGGGCACCGCGTGCGCCGGCAGCGCGCCTGGCCGGCCGGGCTGAGCGGGCGCGAGGTCGAGGTGCTCCGTCTGGTCGCTCGCGGCTTCTCGAACCGCCAGATCGCACGCCGGCTCGTCATCGCAGAACCGACTGTCGCGCACCACATACAGCATCTGTATGCCAAGATCGGCGTGAGTACCCGCGCTGCAGCGACGCTCTTTGCGCTGCAGCATGCTTTACTCGAGCCGGTGGAGGAGCTCGCGGACAGGGCAGAAATATAGTCAGAACAGACGATGCGACCGCCTGGACAGAGTGGGTAAATAGCAGTGAGCTTCAGGGCAGCATGTGGCCAGGGAGCGGGATGGAACCAGGCGCGTGAGAGCGCGAAGAGAAAGCATCGAGGAGCAATACACGTATGGATCCCGCAGAGAGCATTGCCCTGCTTCACCGCTATTTCGAAGAGGTCGTGAACCGCGTTGATCGAGCAGCTGCGGACCAGCTCGTCGCCCCTGATCTCGTCTTCACCAGCCCCTACACCCCGGCGCCCACGCGCGATCGCGAGAGTTTCCTGGACATGCTCGACGCGGTGCACGCCGCCCTGCCGGACTTCCGCCTGGTGGACCATGCTACCATTGCCCAGGGCGACCTGGCAGCCTCGCGCTGGACCGTCTACGGCACCCATCTGGGGCAGCTCGGGCCCTTTGCACCGACGGGCAAGCGCCTGGAAATCTCCGGCATCAGCATGTACCGCATTGCCGGCGGCAAAATCGTCGAGGGATGGGTGCAGGACGACACACTGCAGATCCTTGCAGCCAACGCTACGTAGGCTCATGCTGCACCGGCATTTGGCGCAGCGTGAACCCGGCTCTCCCGGCAGGTAGCCAGGGCTACCTACCGGTGTGCTATACTCCCAGAGCGAACTTGATACTCCCCTGCAAAACTACTTGGCGTGGGTGCGGGGACCTGCTATACTACGCAAGGCTGGGTTTCTCGGATTCGCTCTTGGGCTCCACAACGGTCATCGTTGGTCATCTCTGGTGCTCGCGAAGACGGAACTCCCAGAACCGTGTTGTATGTTTTTACCCTTTCGTACCATTGGAGGACGTCTCGTGAGTTTCCAGGATCGAACGCTGACCTGTGTGGAGTGTGGGACTACTTTTGTGTTCACTGCCGGCGAGCAGGCCTTCTACGCCGAGCGCGGGTTCACCAACGAGCCGAAGCGCTGTCCGGATTGCCGAGCCCAGCGGAAGGCTTCCCAGGGTGGTGGGCTGGGGTATACCGCTCAGCGTCAGTTCTACCCCGTTGTCTGTGATGCCTGCGGGCGGGAGACCCAGGTTCCCTTCCAGCCGCGCGGCGACCGGCCGGTCTACTGCAGCGAGTGCTACGCCCAGCGCCGCCCGGATCGCAGCCGCGCTGCATACCGCTAGCAAGCGCCCAGCGGCCTGAAGGAAGAGACCCCTTCAGGCCGCTGTTTTTAGTAGGAAGAGCAGGTCGAAGCTCAGGTAGGCCGCCTCGACCGGATAGAGATAGGGCGCTCCCGATCTCGTGCGGCCCGCTCAGATTACTACCGTCCAATATTCTGGATAAGGTACTCCAGGTTGGCGCGGGCGTTTTTTGCCGGATCGTCGCCAGCCTGGGTCTCTAACACCCACCAGCCGTCGTAGCCGAACTCCTCACGCAAAAGCTTGGCCAGGCCTCTATAGTCGATGCCGGCCTCGGCCAGGGCCATGCCGCGCGGCCCCTTGGCGTGCATCTGCGCGATATATCTGCCCAGCAGGCGGACTTCTGTAAAGGGATCATAGCCGAATGCTACCGCGTTGCCGGGGTCGTAGTATACCCCCACAGCCGGATGGTCGATGGCCCGCACGAGCTCCAGGATTTCTGGGGCGCTCTTGCAGAAGTCGTTGCCTACGTTCTCCAGCGCCAGGGTTACGCCCCGTGCCTGTGCATAGTCGGCGATTGCCCGCACTGCCTCGCGCCAGCGCTGCCGCTCTACCTCGGGCGGGACGCCCTGGGCCGGCGTGAGCGGCACCAGCAGCACGCGAGCCCCGAAATCGTTCGTCACATCGATCAGCCGCTCAAGCAGGCGCTGAGCCTCTTCCCGCACGGCCGGATCATCGCTGGCCGGGCTGCGGTGCCACAGCACTCCGGCGCAGAGCGAGGCAACTTCCACGCCCAGGCGGGCACACTTGGCTTTCATCTCCGCCCGGTACGCGGCATCCCATGGCTTCCAGGTGTAAGGATCGCGCGAAGGCGGCTCTGTCTCGATCCCGTCGAAGCCCAAGCGCGCCGCCTCCTCCAGGATCGTATCGGGCGGCTGCCGTAATACCCCATCGCGTGCGCCAAACTTGGCCATCGTCTCTCCTCGTTGGTTGTTAATATATGCACGCCTGATATTTATGCATGAATATACTAAAATCTATGACGAAACTAACAGAAGGTAACGCGTGTAAAGTGTCTGAGCGTGCAGCTTCTCCTCGTCGGCGTGTGCCTGCGAACAGCACGGGTTCCCCCCCGGCAGCAGAGTGACAGACATGGAAGCAAGGCGTTGTCTCGATTACCTGGAGCCGGCGAGCACACAGACGTGCATCGCTCGGATCCGCGCCTGGGCATTCTAGTGCGGTGGTTTCAGCACTGTCAACGCCGGGTAGGCAGGAACGGTGCAATCCTTGTAGAATGACCGCGTAGTGGAATGACCCATGGAGTGGAATGACCGCGTAGCAGAACGACCACGTAGTAGAATGACCGCGTAGGATGACCGCGAGGATCCCGGGCTGCGCCTGCGCCGGCGGTCACGGTCGTAGACGGTCGTGCTCATCGAGCCTTGCATTGAAGAAGAAGGGGAACGGCCAATGCAGTACATCACGCTGCGTGAGCGTCCGCGGTTACGTACCCCGGTCATGATCGCTGCCTTTGGGGGCTGGAACGATGCTGCGCTTGCTGCCACCTCCGCAGCCGAGGTGCTGGTTCAGCGCTGGCGCGCCCGGCCGTTTGCTGAGCTTGATCCGGAGGAGTTCTACGACTTCACAGAGACCCGCCCGACGGTGCGTGTGGTAGGGCGGTCGCAGCGACGTATTGATTGGCCGGCAAACACGTTCTTTGCCGCCGAAGTGCCGGAGAGCGCGACGGACTTCGTGATCCTCATCGGTATCGAACCGCAGCTCCGCTGGAAGACCTATGTGCGCGAGGTTCTGGCGCTCTGCCGCGAGGTTCAGGTCTCCAGCATCATCACGTTGGGGGCCTTGCTGGCGGACGTGCCGCATACGCGGCCGCCGCGCGTGACCGGCTCGTCGAACGACCCCGTATGGCTGGAGCGTCTGCGTCTGCTGGGTATGGTGGGAGGGCGTCCCTACCAGGGCCCCACAGGGATCGTCGGTGTCCTGAACACTCTGGCAGGACAGGCCGGGTTCCGCACCGCCAGCCTGTGGGGCCATGTGCCGCATTACCTCCAGGGAATGCAGAACCCGCGGATTGCACTCGCGATCTTGCAGCGGCTGAGCCGACTGCTCGATCTAGCCCTGGATCTTCATGAGCTCGAGCGGGTGGCAATCCGCTTCGATGCCCAGGTCGAGGAAGCTGTGGCGCAGAACCCCGAAGCGGCGGACTACGTGCGCCAGCTCGAGGCCGGGAACATACCGGGCGAAGAGGGGGATGAAGATGAAGAGGAGGACGAGACGCGCTCCGAGGAGCTCCCCAGCGGAGATGCGTTGATCAAGGACCTCGAGGATTTTCTGCGACGCCGGCGTGGCCCCGGCAGTGGGCGCTCGGAGTGAGCCTGTCCCGGCACGCCGGCGTGGAAGCGACGCCACTTGCCACGGTGCCCCGCAACAGGGGACAATGAAGACCAAGCCCCGGAAGTCGAGATGTATGCAGGGAGGGAATACCGATGAAGTGCGATGAGGCGCGCGAGCTGCTGACGGATTACCTCAACGGTGCGCTCGATGAAGTCGCGGAGGCGCGGCTGCTGCAGCACCTGCGGAGCTGTGCGGCCTGCGACTATGAGCTGCGCCGGATCCCTGCTGTCGAGAGCGACATCGCTGCGATCGACACTGCCGTCGCAGCGCGCCGAAGCCGCCTCATCGACCTGCTCTCTGTGAAGCCGGATTAAGTGGCGACGCCGCGGTGAGCGAGACGGTGCAGCTGCTGCACCGTCTCGCCGGCCATTAGCCCCCGGTGTCGGGCGGTGGAGCCTGGTGCGTAGCCTCGCGCAGATCCACGGTGCAGATTGACCGCGTGGTAGCATCGCAGTACCAGATGATGCCGTTGTGCATGGTCATGCCGTGGATCTCCGGTCCTTCGACGGTCACCTTCTCGAGGAGCCGTCCCTCGCGGAGGTCATAACGGTAGATGGCCTGGTGGTTCGTCTCCGCCACCCACAGGGTCTCGCCGTCCCAGGCCAGCCCATGCGGACGGCTTCCTGGTGCCGGGAAGGAGTGCAGCACCCGGCCGCTGGCCGGGTCAAGGGCGTACGTCGTCGCCGACGGCGGTACCGTCACCCAGAGCCGGCCCTCGATGAACTCCAGGCCATGGGCGCCGGAGCGCTTCGCACCCGGGGTGGGCAGCCGTCGCCGCACCCGGCCGGTGCGGCGATCGATCTTGAGCAGCTCCAGGCTAAAGGTCGACGCGACCCACAGGTTGCCGTCGTCGTCCATGGTGATGCCGCTGGCGTGGACGGCGCGCGTAGGCACAAGCTCAAGGATCTCGCCATCCTCATAGCGCATGCGGTACATATTGCCGTTGCGCTGATCAATAACCCACAGTCCCTCATCGGTGGCCTGCAGGCCGTTCGGCTGCGGCTGGCTGGTCTGGTAGCGCACACGAGCGCGCACGTGCATTGCCCTATCACCTCCTGGAGTGCGCTCGAGAGCCCGGCTGTCCTCCTGCACACTACGCGGGGGCTCTCCAACATCGAACACGACACATCATCTTGACCATAGGATGTCACTGTCGTAGACTAGGCCCGGCTGAGGACGACTGTTTCTTAAGAATAGCCATCATGGAGAATAGCTGTCTGGTGTACATGACTGCAGCGCAGCAGGCAGTCTATCGAGTCCGTCCCCGTTCGGCAAGGCTTTGGCACGCTGAAAAGGTTAGAGATCCCGCGCGGGGGTATCTGAGGGGGACTAAGACATGGACAAGACAGAATGTTGGCAGGTTCCATCCGGCAGGACGCTGACCCGCCGCGGATTGCTCGCCGTACAGGCCGGCGCTACTACGGCTGTGCTTGCTGCCTGTCGGCCTCTTCCCCGAGAGGGTCCCGCTGAGACGCAGCCACGGGTCAGCCGGGTTGTGGAGATCGTTACCCATGACTGGGAGCAAGATCCAGGCGACCAGTTTTACGGCCCCTTCTGGAAGCGGTTCGAGGAGCGGCATCCCAATATCCGCATTAAGCGCGAGTGGTTCCCGCGTGGTGAGATGCATACGAAGATTCTTGTGCTGGCTGCGGCGAACCAGGTCGGTGACACGATCCGCATCAATGTGGCGCCGCTCACGGCTGAGCTGAAGCTCAAAGGAGTGATCCAGCCACTGGACCCGTTCATCAAGAAGAACAAGGCTTGGGCTGAGAACGATCACAAGCAGTTCTGGCCGGCGAACATTGCTACGTACACGATCCAGGGCCAGCAATGGGGCTATCCGGTGGTTGGGCATCCCGGCTGTATTCACTACTTCTACAATGTCGATCATCTCATCAAACACGGTGCAAAGCTACCGCCGGCCGACCTGGATCGGCTCGCCTTCGATATCAAACGATGGCGGCTGGAGGATGCGGTGGAAACGTTTACCGGTGCGCTGATGCGTGGCGCTGATGGGCAGGTCGTTACTTATGGTGTGCAGCCCTGTCTCGGCGGCGAGGGTACTGTGGCTGTGCTGCGCGCCTTTGGCGGCAATTATTACAACGACGAGGGGACCAAGTGCCTGATTAATACGCCGGAGTCCATCGCTGGGATCTCCTGGTTGGCTGACCTATGGCATAAGCACCGAGTGGCTATCCCGGTAGAGCTGAACCCGAACTACCAGCAGACGTTTCCCGGTGGACAGGTCGCTGTGGTGGTGCTGACAGCCGTGGCCGGCACGATCAAGAATCTGGTTGGGGGAAGCTTCCGCTGGAGCATTGCCCCGCCGCCAATTGGCCCCTCAGGTAAGCCTGAGACCCAGGTCTCTTCTGACGGCGTCGGCATGTCCCGGACAACGAAGTACCCGGAAGAAACCTGGGAGGTCATCAAGGCCTATGTGAGCAAGGAGCACGGGCTGGAGCGCCACTTCGCCGGCTTAGGCAGTCCGGGCAGCCGCTACGACGTATGGACTGACGAGCGGTTCAGGCGCGAGCAGCCGCTCCTTGCGACGATTATTTACGATACCCTGATTAACCCGCGCACTGCAGCGCCGCTGCGTCCCTGGTCGTATCCCGCGAATGGCCGGTACTTCGAAACCGATGCGGCGATGAATACGATCCTGCGCGACGTCTGGATCGGCAAGAAGTCGCCCAAAGAAGCCGCCGAAGAGGCGTTCCGCGTAGTGCAGGCCATCATGGATCAGCCGCCGGCGTGAGCCGCGCACGAGAGTGCCAGGCTCGCGCACGTGCTCCACGCTGTCTTCATGGGGGAGAGCGGTATCCTCGGCCGCGGCGTCGTGTGCGGGGTGCAGCGTTGGCTGGGGCGCGCAGAGACCTCTCCCACTTGACAGGATTTTTGTGGCCGTGCTAGAGTAGTTGCCGCTGCTACTACGCACCTGCTGGAGGAGCCGGTGGACGTGGTGGAGGAGCTGCGGAGGCTTGGCTTCACGCAGCACGAGGCGATCGTGTATATCTACTTGCTCCGCCGGCCCATGGCAACGGGCTACGAGATCGCCAAAGGCGCCGGACTGCCGCGGGCGAATGTCTACCAGGCCCTGGAGACGTTACTCGCCAAGCAGGCCGTCACCGCCGACGGCGCCAGCCCGACCCGGTATGTCGCCGTGCCGCACGACCAGCTCCTGACCCGCATCCGTCGCGAGACAGAAGCTCGCTGCGCGCGGGTGGCACGAGAGCTCGCTGCGGTGGCCCAGCGCGACAACACGGTCGAACACTTCTGGACGCTGCGCAGCGCCGAGGCCGTGCGCCACCGTGCCCTGGAACTGATTGCCACGGCGCAGGAGCGTGTGGTCATCTCGCTCTGGGCGGAAGACCTGCCCGATTTTCGAGAGGAACTGCGCGCTGCTCACGCGCGTGGCGCTACGGTCATCATCAATCTGTTCGGCGAAGCTGAGGCAGACTTCGCTCAGGTCTACCGTCACGAGGACAGTTCCAAAGTGGTGGGCGGCCGTTTAATTACACTGGCGGTGGACTTTACCAGCGCGCTGACCGGCTCGCTTGATCCCCCGGGCGGAGGCGTGTACACGCAGAACACGACGCTGGTGCAGTTGGTCGAGAAGCTGATCCGCGACGAGTCCTATCTGGCGGAGATCTATGCTGCTTTTCGTGAGCAGCTCGAGGCGCGCTACGGCCCGCATCTGGTCGCGCTCCGCCGTCGCCTGCTGCCGCGCGATCAGGCGGAGCGTCTTATCACGATCGTCTCCTTTAGCTCCGGCGGCGCGCGGCCGCCGGAGCGCGAGCCGCAGTACACGGAACGCTCCAGGCCGGACGAGGAGCAGTAGCCGGTCGTGGCTGCGACACACTTCTGCTTTGTGAGGAGGACCGCGCTATGAGCGTGCGCGCCATTGTGGGCGCCCACTGGGGTGACGAGGGGAAGGGGAAGGTGGTGGATTACCTGGCTGCGCAGGCGGACCTGGTAATCCGCTATAACGGCGGCGCCAACGCCGGGCACACCGTCGTTCCTGATGAGCGCGGGGAGTTCCGCTTGCACCTCGTGCCATCGGGTATCTTCCATCCTCAGGTGGAATGCCTGGTCGGGCCCGGCACAGTAGTGGACCCGGAAGCGCTGCTAGCCGAGATCGAGGAGCTGGAACGGCGCGGGGTCTCTACCGCACGGCTCTTCATCGCCGAGCGTGCGCACGTGGTGATGCCCTACCATATCCAGCGTGATGGGCTCGAGGAGGACGCGCGTGGGGAGCGCCGGCAGGGCACCACGCGCCGCGGTGTCGGACCGGCCTATACGGACAAAGCTGCCCGCATCGGTCTACAGATGGGCGACTTGCTGGACGAGCCCTACCTCCGCGAGTACATCCCTGTGATTGTTGAGGCGGAGAACCGCATCCTGGCCGGCTATGGCGCGCCGCCGCTCGATGCCAGCATGCTGCTGCAGCAGTGTCTTGAGTGGGGCAAGCGCCTGAAGGATCGGATCGTGAACTCTCACCTTCTGGTGCAGCGCGCCCTGCGCCGGAACTGCACCGTTTTGCTGGAAGGCCAGCTCGGGGTGATGCGTGACCTGGACTGGGGGATCTACCCCTTCGTGACGTCCTCCTGCACGCTGGCCGGCGGAGCTGCAGCCGGGGCAGGCATTCCCCCGCACCGTATTCAGCAGATCACCGGCGTCACCAAGGCGTATACAACTGCTGTGGGGGAAGGTCCACTCCCCACGGAGATGCCGCCGGAGCAAGCCGCGCAGCTGCGCGAGATCGGCAACGAATATGGTGCCGCCACCGGCCGGCCGCGGCGGTGCGGCTGGTTTGATGCCGTCGCCGCGCGCTTTGCTGCTGAGCTCAACGGCTTCACCGACCTCGCGGTGATGAAGCTCGACGTCCTGGACGGCTTCGAGCAGATCAATATCTGCACTGCCTACCGCATTGATGGCGAACTCGTCGCAGTCGGTGAGGTCACGACGATGCCCCGGGCACGACTGCTGGCACGGGCGGAGCCGGTGTACGAGGTGCTTCCTGGCTGGCGTTGTTCCACGGGGGCAGCCCGCCGCTTCGAAGAGCTTCCTGCGGAAGCCCAGCGCTACATCCAGCGGATTGAGGAACTCGTCGGCGTGCCGGTGCGTCTCATCGGCGTCGGGCCGGAGCGCCGGGCGACTATCGAGCGCTGAGCGCCTGACTGGTGCCGCAGACCGGATGCTCCTATTTCATCCAGCCGGGTGGGCACCGTGGAGGGCGGCCGTTGCCGCGCGGCGAGCAATCCACCGGGGTCGGCGTCACGCCCGGCGGTGGCGTCGGCAGGGGCGGAGCATCGGTGGTCGCCCACTCTATCCACTCGTTGACGCGGTTGAGTGCCTCGTTCGTCGCTTTGCCGGCGTCTTGGACAGCTATAAAGACGGCCAGGACGATCAGGAGCAAGATAAGCGCATACTCGACGGCGCCGGCACCGCGCTGCATGTGTCGGCGCCGGTCACGGAGAGAGGCCGGTTGTGTGGCTGGTGTGTTCGTCATCGCTTGGCTCTCTGATACGCGCTGGCGTCAGCATTGCACACCCACGTGGATGTGCAAAGAGGAAGGCCTCCTGGCTTGCATAGGGGCTTCCCCCAGACCTTTAGGGAAAGGCTACAGGTGCTCAGCGGGGTTCCAGCCGGAGCGCAGCAAAGTGCTCGACGCGAGCATCCGTGAGGATGGTGAAGAGCTTCCGCTCGCCCGGGGCGAGCGCGATGCGCTGCGATGAAGCGCCATAGGCGAGGATACCTGCGTCGGCATCGAGGAGCGTGGCGGCCAGTGCGACCGTTACCGGCTGGTCGCCGGTGTTCACCACCACGCCGCGCACCTCGCTCGCGCGGTCCAAGGGTGCCACGCGCACGTCGGCAAAGGTGAGTGGCGGCGCTGCCCCGGAGGGCGTGGTAAAGCGCGTAAGGTAAAGCCCGACATGTGCCCAAGTCGGGATGGCGTATGTGGCTGTGCCGGCCAGGGTAGCGGTGTGGCCCGCCGGGACTGGTGGTCCTGAGAGGGGCACGGCGCCGAGTATCCCGCCCTGGGTATTGTAGAAGATCGCCAGGGCATAGGGACGCACCGGCGCAGCGCCTGCGTTGTGCACCTGGGCTTGGACGCGCAGCCGCTCCCCCGGCACGAGGCGCGGCCGTCCGATGAACGCCAATGCTTGAAGCGGTGCTCCATCGACCACCACCGCGCGCTCTACTTGGAGCCGGACCTCCTTCCAGGCTGCAGGCCGTGTTGCGGTAGCGAGTGTAACCGGTCGGCTTTCCCCTGGTAAGAGGAAGAGATCATTGCCGGAGGAGCCAACCTTCGCTACCAGCCCGCCGTCCTCGTCCAGGAATACTGCTGATACGTCGACGGCCACGGTCCGATTGTGCCGGTTCGTGAGTGTTCCGACAAGCTGGAGCCCTCGCGTGCCGGTGAGGAACACGGCCGGCGGGCCATCAGGCTGGACACTGCCAGCAGGGACCGCCCCGTCCTCTCGAGGTGCAGGGGGCCGCACCGCCGTGGCAGCCGGTCTTGGCGCAGCCTCGCCGGGCCGGCCGGGTACAAGGATTGACGCCGGACCGAGGAGCACAACCGGCGGGAATGGCTCCGGCCGGCGCGCCTCAGGCGGGACGAGCCCGGCTGCCTTGGCAATATCTCCGGCGTTCGCCAGCGTGATCTGTCCGGCCGCTGCCCAGGGTGTGTCCTCGCGCCAGAGCTGAAGCACTGCGTTCTGCGCGCGCAGCGTTACGACACTCTCGCCCGTCTCGAGCGCCACCGGCATACCGTACCGATCAGCCCAGTCCGGTGTCCCCAGGAAGTAGGCCTGGAGCTCCGGTGCAGGGGCAAGGAGCGCCAGCCGGCCGTCACGTGGTGCCGGCATGGCGTCGGGCGCGGGTGCCGGTGGAATGCCCCATTCTGCGGCCAGCCAGCCATCGAGCCCGGCGCGCGAGAGCATGTCGAAGACCGGCGCTCGCACGGCGCTAAGGGCTTCAGGATCCCAGCGCAGCAGGGCGCGCTGCGTGGCCTGGTAGATCGATCCCTCGAGCTCGAAGCGCCGAGATACAGGCACGCCCAGCACCTCGACGCCGCCCAGGCGACGGAAGGCGCTCCAGAGCCCGATCCCGCCGGCGTCGCTGATCGTGTATCCGCCCTGTCCCTCGCCTGCTTGTGTAAAATACCGGCCCTGTGGGACCTCCCAATCCAGCGGCGGCGCGGCCGCCAGCGTTCGGGGCTGGTCCCAGCCACCGGGCAGCAATGTAGCCGCGGCAAGGGCGCAGAGAGCGAGGGCGCGAAGGCTGCGCAGTCTCATCGTAAACTCCTCTTAAATCCTGCCGTTTATACTTTGGCTGTATAAATGCCACAACTATCTGGTATGTAATAACAACCGAAGCTGGAGAAAGAGCGCTTCGTTATCCGGGAACACCGCGCAAGAGCCATGTGCAGTGTAGGGGGCGATGAGCGATTGGGTCAATGCACACGCGTGCAGTGAAATGGCCTGGATGCGCGCCGGCGCGGACTACCACAGATCCCTACCAGGAGGAAGGTGCTAGCCCCTTCGGCGGCCATATTTCTCTTTGGACGCAGGACCGGCTAAGGTGCTAGAAGTGATGAAGCGTGTCACTGCTCAGACCGGTGGCGCGGGCTGCGGCTACGCATAGCTGCGCAGAGTGGCCCGCCGGAGCGTAACGCCGGGCCGGCTGTCAGGGACGGCAGAGCAGCATGGAGGCCAGGCTGTGTCCGGAGAGGCGATCCCACATGCACGGAAGTTTGCGCAGTTGCCACTTGTTCATGTAGCAGAAGGCGTCGGGCTGACGCCGGCACTCCAGCAATTGCTTGCGGCACTTGGTGTCCATCTTGGGCCGGAGGACACGGCCGTGTACTGGCGTATTACGGTCGATGTCCGCAAGCCGGATGCCTGCGCCACCTGTGCCGGCAGCGGGGAGTGGAACGTGATGGACGTTACCGGCGTCTGGTATAGCGTTCCCTGCCCGCGCTGTAGCGAGTCCGGCACCTAGGAGTACGGAAGGAGTGCGGAGGGCACGGATCCGTGCAGCGACGCAGCAGTGGTTCAGGCGCCGGGTCTCTACGCGACGCACCGGACCGGCTATGTCAGAAGCTCGGTCGCCTCTGCGGCTTGCGCCTGCCGCTTATGCCTCCAAGCAGTTCACTCGGCGGGTTAGGGCACTACTCGGCATTTGCCTCTTCTTCTTTGTTCATTTTGTGATCTAAAGGCGCATGTTCTGAACAGGGTGCGTGCGCTAAAGATGCATGTGGGGGCGTCCCTGTGCTGAGGGCTTCGATCAGATCGGCCTCGTGTGCAATACACCGATGAACCCTGAGGCCGGCGCGACCGGCTTCCTCTACGCTCTCCTGTCCCAGGCACATCACCGGAATGCGGGCCGGTATCGAGCGGCTCGGGCCGAGGATCTCCACCAGTGCACGTACGGCCGAGGGGGCCGGGAGCAGCAAGATGACCTGCGCGTAGCGTTCGAGCACGTCGGGCAGGCGGTGCGCATACGGCGCCGGCCATCCGTTTGTAACACACGTGGTAACGCACGCGCATCCACTTGCGACGGTGTGCCCTGGGGAGGACGCAGTGCCCGCCAGCGCGACGGCCAGCACGCGCGCTCCGGCGTCCTCGAGCGCAGTGACCAGGCCGGCAGGAAGCGGCTCCGCGTAGGGGATGACGATACGGCGGCCGAACAGCGGGAGCGCCTCGATCCGGTTCAGCCGCTCGCGCAGGGCAACGACCTCGCCGACGATGATCACCGCTGGAGGACCGAAGCCCCGCGCCGCGGCCCGATCGGCGATATCGGTCAGCGTGCCGGTAAGGGCTTCCTGCTCAGGCCAGGTCCCCCAGCGCACCAGCGCCACCGGCGTCTGCGGGGCGCGGCCGTGCCTGACGAGTTGCGCCGCGATCTCAGGGAGATTGGTCATGCCCATCAAGAAAACAAGCGTGCCACCGCTGCGGGCCAGCGCTGCCCAGTCTATCGCCAGGGTAACCTGCTCCGTGTCCTCGTGGCCGGAGACCACGGTGAAGCTCGACGCCAGGCCGCGGTGAGTAACCGGGATGCCGGCAGCAGCCGGTACAGCGATGGCGGAGCTGATTCCCGGCACGACCTCAAACGGGATGCCCGCGGCAGCCAGCGCCTCGGCCTCCTCGCCGCCGCGGCCGAAGACAAAGGGATCACCGCCCTTCAAGCGCACGACGCGCTTGCCCTGCCGAGCCCGGGCGATCAGCAGCGCGTTGATCTCCGCCTGGGGGAGCGTATGGTGGCCCCGCGCTTTACCGGCGTAGATGCACTCGGCCTCGGGCGGCACGTACAGGAGGAGCGCCGGGTCGACCAGCCGGTCGTAAACCACGACCTCTGCCCGCTGCAGGCATTCCAGACCGCGCAGGGTCAGCAGCTTCGGATCGCCCGGGCCGGCGCCGACGAGGTAAACTTTGCCCAAGCCGGAGCTGATCATGGATCGCCTATCCTTTCGGGGTGCTCGGCCAGCAGCGCCAGATAGCGTTGCTTGACCTCCTCGACGCGCCCCTGCCGCAAGAGCTCCAGCACCTCCGGCTCAGCGATGGTGCTGAGCATCGCCTCACGCGCGCGCCCCGGCCGCATGCGTTCCTTCACGAACTCGCGCACCTCGCTCACCCGGAGCAGCAACTCGCCGAAGTCTGCCGGGAAGTGCTCTTCGAGAGCAAGACGGATGCGTCGCGCCAGAGCCGGGCTTCGTCCGCCCGTGGAGACGGCGATACACAGGTCCCCGCGCCGCAGGATTGAGGGCATGATGAAGTTGCAAAGCTGTGGGACGTCAACCACATTGATTAAGATGTTATTCGCCTCGGCCTCTTCCCAGAGCTGCCGGTGCACTGTTTCGTCGTTGGTCGCGGCGAAGACGAGGAAGGGCTTACAGGCGAGGTCCCCGTGGCGGTACGGGCGGAGCTCCAGCACGATGCGACCGCGCGCGGCGAGCTCGCGCAGCGATGGACACACCTCAGGCGCCACCACGGTGACGTGCGCCCCACACTCCAGCAAGGAGAGCACCTTGCGCTCGGCCACCTCGCCGCCACCGAACACCATGCAATGCCGCCCGGCGACGTTAAGGCAAACCGGAAACACCGACGGCGCGCTCGCAGAGGCTGGTACCTGGGGGGCTGCAGCATGGCCCGACGATTTTGGCGTAGGCGGCATAGGACAGCGCTCCTCAGCCGGCCGCTCACCGGCCGAAAGAACAGTTTGTAGAGCAATTATATCGACAACATGCGGTTGGATGAAAGGGGCGATGCCGGGAGGGCGATGCTACCGAGGGAAGTCCGGCGGCGCTTGCCAGAGCTGGATCACCGTTCCTTCCGGAGCGCGACAGTTGGCGATGACTGCCCCGTTAGCGGCCGTGAGCGGCCCGGTATGGAAATGAATGCCTGCTTCACGCAGACGCGCGGCTTCTGCCGCCACATCGTCCACCAGGAAGGCGAGATGGTTGACGACCGTCCCCTCCTCTGCAGGGGTATCCGGTGGACGAGGGAGTAGTTCGAGATGCATGCCGTGCCCGTCGCTCAGAAAGGTAGCGCTGGGGTACCGGGCGACGACCTTCAAGTGCAGATGGCGCGTGTAGAAGTCGATCGAGGCCTCCATATCTGCGGTGGTAATGGCGATGTGGTGCATTCGCATGGCCGGCTCCTCCTTGTCCTGCGCCGGGTGTCACATCCGGCGTGCTGCTGCATTCTGGCATCCCGGTGCCGGCGCGTCAACGGCCATTGACAGCTATTCATTTGTGCAGTATACTCGGCCTGCATGCCGGTGCAGCGGTGTGTGATCGCGCCTGGAAGCCCGGGACATGTGTAGTATAGGGCAGTATAGGTACATACCGGCCAGTGCCGGGGAAAGGAACGGGTAGTATAATGGCAGTGGCGGAGACAGGCTTGCAAAACGGGATGACGACGGAAGACCTGCCAGCGCACAGCGCACAGCCGGCGCAGGCAGCGCGGCTTTCCAGATCAGATGAGCAGGGGACGATGATCGAACGAACGAGCATGCTCACCGACCGGCAGAAAGCACTGGAGATTGCAGTTGCGGCCATCGAGAAGAAGTATGGCAAGGGCACAATTATGCGGCTGGATGGCTCCACGCCGCGCTTGGCGGTGGAGGTGATCCCCACCGGCTCGATTGCGCTGGACCTGGCGCTGGGCGTCGGCGGTGTGCCGCGCGGCCGCGTGATCGAGATCTACGGTCCCGAATCTTCCGGCAAGACCACCCTGGCGTACCACATCATGGCCGAAGCCCAGCGCATGGGGGGCATCGCCGCGTTCATCGATGCCGAGCATGCCTTCGATGAGCAGTGGGCGCGGAACTGTGGGGTGCGCACCGATGCCCTGCTCATCTCGCAGCCGGACTCAGGCGAGCAGGCGCTTGAGGTTGCCGAGATGCTGGTGCGTAGCGGGGCCGTCGACGTGGTGGTGATCGACTCGGTGGCGGCGCTGGTCCCCCGCGCGGAGATCGATGGCGAGATGGGCGATGCCCATGTGGGCCTGCAAGCGCGCCTGATGTCGCAGGCGCTGCGCAAGCTGACCGCCGCGATCAGTAAGTCGCGGGCTGCGGTGATCTTCATCAACCAGCTGCGCGAGAAAATCGGCATCATGTTCGGCAACCCCGAGACGACTCCCGGCGGCCGGGCGCTGAAATTTTACGCCTCCGTGCGGCTGGAGATCCGTCGCGTGGACCAGATTAAGAACGGCACCGAGGTGATTGGCGCCCGCACCAAGGTGAAGGTGGTCAAGAATAAGGTCGCCCCGCCTTTCCGCACCTGCGAGTTTGATCTGATGTTCCAGGGCGGTATCTCGAAAGAGGGCGGGCTCCTAGATGTTGGGGTGGATATGGGCATTATCCGTAAGAGCGGGGCGCACTTCACCTACGGCGAGACCAAGCTGGGCATGGGCCGCGAGAACGCAAAGGAGTTCCTGCGCCAGAACCCCCATATCGCCGCTGAGATCGAGCAGGAGATTCGCGCGCACGCCAGCCAGTATCAGGGGACGGTAGTCTCCGCTGCCGACGACTGATCCCCGAAACACATGAGTATGCACCATGCGCAGGGCCTCCATTGCGTAGGCCCTGCGCATGACTACTCCTCCTGAGCACGGAGCCCGCCGGCTCGTTATTTCCTGCGGCGCTCCCATACTTCGGGATTGACCGGCGTCTCCGGCTGCTGGCCGCTCAGCACAGCGATGATGTTGCGTGCTGCCAGAGCAGCCATGGCATCGCGTGTCTTGAAGCTGGCGCTCGCTATATGCGGAACAATGAGGCAGTTATCCAGCTTCAGGAGCGGGTCATCCATGGGGATCGGCTCAGGGTCGGTCACGTCGAGCGCGGCCGCCCAGATCACTCCGTCGCGCAGCGCCTCGTAGAGCGCTTTCTGGTCCACCACCGGGCCGCGCGCCGTGTTCACCAGCACCGCCGTCTTCTTCATTATGCGCAGCCGCTCGGCGTTGATCAGGTGGCGCGTCTCCGGCGTGAGCGGGACATGCAGGCTGATGAAATCCGCCTCACGCAGCACCTGCTCCAGCGGGGCGTATTCGATGCCCAGACTTTGCTCCAGGTCCTGGCGCCGGATGGCGTCGTAGTACAGCACGCGCATGGAGAAGCCCTTGGCCCGCTGCGCCACCGCGCTGCCGATCCTGCCTAGGCCGATCAGGCCGAGCGTGGCGTGGTGCACGTCCTGGCCAAGCAGGAGGAGCGGCCCCCAGGTTTTCCACTTGCCTTCCTGCACGTACTTGTACCCCTCAACCACCCGGCGCGCTGCGGCCATCAGCAGCGTCCAGGCGAAGTCGGCCGTCGTGTCGGTGAGCACACCCGGGGTATTGCACACCACGATCCCGCGCTCAGTGGCCGCGGCCACGTCGATGTTGTCGAAGCCCACGGCCATATTGGCGATCACCTTCAGCTTCGGGGCCGCATCCATGGTAGGGCCGTCGAAGCGCTCGGTGAGCAGCGCCAGCACGCCGTCGGCCTCCTTAAGCTCTTCCAGCAGAATCTCGCGCGGCACCACATCGTCGCTGTCCCAGACCCGCACGTCAAAATGCTCGCGCAGGAGGGTAATCCCGATCTCCGGGATACGGCGAGTAACATAGACACGAGGTTTTTCCGGCATCTGCCCTGTCTCCTGTTGCTGTCAAGAAACTGTTCGTATCGTATAAACTGTGCACTCTATTACCTGTGCAATCTCTCTGCATCGAGTTCGGGACCGTCTGGGCTCCGGGCAGGCCGGAGCCCAGAGCAGGCAAGCTGGCTAGACCAGCGCCCACGCCTCGACAAAGGTGCGCTTCGTATTGGCGATGATCACTTCGGCGCTCTCGCCGGGCATGGGTTTTACCTCAAACGTCAGCACGGGGCGCTTCGTGGGCAGCTGCTTGTCAAAGTAGCCGATCTTCAGGAGCGCCCGCAGGTAGCTGGCGAGCTCCGCCACGTCGTTCTCACCATCGGGCACGCCAAAGCGCGGATGTTGGTCGCCATACGCCGGGTGGTTGCGATCTCGCATGGCGCAGTTGCCGGCATGGGCGTGGATGAGGAAGTCCTTTGCCAGCGTGAGCGCTTCCTCGGGCGGCTCGCCGAGCAGGGGCAGGTGTGACAGGTCGAGGGTGAGCCCGAAGTTTGCGACCTGCTCGCGCACTCGGCGTGCGAGCTCGACGGCTTCCCTGGTCGGCCCGATCAGCGATTTCTTTTCGATGGCGCGATCGAACGTCTCCAGGGAAAGCGCCAGTTCATACTCCTTGCCCCGGTCGGAGGCGTAGCGGCACAACTCGACGATCGACTTGACGAGCTGGTCGGTGGCTGCAGCAGCTTTCTCGGGCCCGGGATACGACTGCGGGCCGTCCATGAAGGCGAGCAGCCGGCAGCCCAGCTCATACGCCTGGTCAATTGCAGCCTGTACCTCGGCCACGGCGCGCCGGCGGCCCTCCTCGTCAAGATCAGCCAGGTTCAGCCGGTTACGCAGCAGGCCGGGCTGAGCGCCGAAGCCGAGCTCCACATGGGCGGCTTCCATAAGTGCCCGCAGCTTCCGTCGGACTTCGGGGTCCTCCACGCGTGTGACCTCGAGGATGTTGAAAAAAGGATCCTGGGCGATCTGCGCCGCGGTTTCCAGGATGGGGCCATCACCGCTCTGGACCTGCGGCCAGAGCATGAAATGCACAATGCCGATGTGCATGTAGGCGTTCCAGTGCTTGTCCATGGGTGATCTGCTCCCGTGTATTCGTCTCCCGCGGCTGGCTAGGATACCTGAGCAAGGGCCGGAAATGCAAGCGGCGGACGCGTGCTAGCCGGATGGGTAGGGCGCGGGCATGGCGCTGGCCCGGCACACGGGGTATACTCATTAGCGTAACTCCGGTCGAGCTTGACCGGTAGACACGAGGTCTGTCTCGGTGGGTTCTGTAGCGTAACGAGAGGAAAGCATGAGCCGCGATTCCCGTAATAGTGGACGCGATGCCGAACGCACCCGGCACAGCAATCGGGAGCCTGAGCGTGATCGGTTCCAAGAACGCGTCTTCCCGGAGACCCAGCTCAAGGCCTCGGCGCTCTTGGATGAGATCCTGAGCCGCTTTGAGATCAAAGACGGGCGCTTGATGCAGTACCTCTTGCTGCTGCGGCACCAGCTCGAGGTTGATGAGCGGCAGTTCCAGGAGGCCATGGAGGCGCTCGCCGAGTACGAGGAGGCCTACGAGAAGCTGACCTCACCGGCGAACCGTATTGCGACATATCTGGGCAAGCCGGACGAAGGCATCGCCCTGGTAGCGATCGGCGAGAGCGAGTACTACTCCAACGTCGATCCCAAGTTGAAGGACCAGAACTTCAAGATTGGGACGCGGGTGAAGGTCAACGAGGCCTTCGCGGTGATTGGAGATCTGGGTTACCATCCCACCGGGCCGATCGTGAAGATCAGTGAGGTCTTGCCCGATGGCCGCCTGCGCGTGTCCACGGATCCGCAGGGGCTCTCCGGACGGATCATTCTGCGCTCCAGCGACCTGCAGGATGCGGTGCTGAAGCCCGGCGACGAGGTGCGCCTGGAGCCGAACATGAAGGTCGCGCTGGAGCACTTCGCGCAGAAAGAGGTGCGCGACTACTACCTGGAGGAGGTGCCGGAGATCCCCTGGAGTGCCATCGGCGGCCAGGAAGAGGCCATCCGGATCATTCGCGATGCGATCGAACTGCCGCTGCTGTATCCGGAGCTCTACGAGCGCTTCGAGAAGCGGCCGCTGAAGGGCATCCTGCTCTACGGCCCGCCCGGCTGTGGCAAGACCCTCATCGGCAAGGCCACGGCCTATAACCTCACGCAGGAGTACAAGAAGCGCCTGGGCCGCGAGGTGAAGGAGTACTTCATGTACATCAGCGGCCCGAGGATCCTGAATATGTGGCTGGGCGAGTCCGAGCGGATGGTGCGCGAGATCTTCGCCCAGGCCCGCGAGAAGGCGAAGGAGGGCTACCTGGTCTTCATCTTCATCGATGAGGCGGATAGCATCCTGCGGGTGCGTTCGTCTGGGCGCTGGTTGAACATCGCCAACACAGTGGTGCCGCAGTTCGCCGCCGAAATGGACGGTCTGGTGTCGCTGCACAACGTGGTGGTGATGCTGACCTCGAACCGTCCGGACTACATCGACCCGGCGATCCTGCGGCCGGAGCGGATCGATCGCAAGGTGAAGGTGGGCCGGCCGGACCGTCGTGCTTCACGCGATATCTTCTGTATCTACCTCAATGAGCGTGTGCCGGTCGATCCGGCGCTCGTGGCGAAGCACGGCGGCGATGAGCAGGCCGCCCGCGAGGAGCTGATCGAGCGCGCGCTGGCGTTTATGTGGCGCCGCGATGAGGATACCCGCTTCCTCGAGGTGTACATGCGCAACGGCGGGACCGAGATCCTGCACTGGCGCGATCTCGTATCCGGTGCGCTGATCAAGTCGGTGGTGGAGCGGGCGAAAGACTTCGCCATCAAGCGCTCGATCGAGCGGAATTCGGACAATGAGGGCGTCTCCATCGAGGATCTGGAGCGAGCGATCCGGCTGGAGTACAAAGAGAACGAAATCTTCCCCAAGAGCGACGCCATGGAGGACTGGCTGAAGCTGCTTGATTTCGAGCCGGAGGATGTCGTAAACGTGCGGCCGATCCGGCCAGAGCGCTTGGCTGCCGCTGCGGCGTCGCGGCGAAGTATCATCTGATAAAAATATTGATAAAAAATTGATAAAAATCCTGCCCCGGCCTGCTCCTATCTCGGGCAAAGGGGAGGAGCTTCCCCCACCGCGGAGTGGGCCGGGGACGAGGGTATTGGCTTACCCGATGTCTAGCGCGCAGCAGTCTAGCTTTCCCCAGGCAGAGCAGCCACAGAGCAGTGTCCCGACCCTCCCGCCGGGGCATCTGCCGTCGCGCATCTTTGGTATTGAGACCGAGTATGGCTTTTACATCGACGGCCGTGACCCCGGTGATCTGATCCGTGAGGCGACGGCCTGCGTGAATGCCTACGCAGGGGTCTGGGCTGGGCGGTGGGACTACCGGCGGGAGGACCCACGTGCAGACGCGCGCGGCTTTCGGGTCGCTCACCTCACGCCCAACCCCGAAGATGCCAAGTGGGAGAAGCCCGGTGAGCCGCAGATGCCGATCGATCAGGTGCGCGCCGATCATGTGCTTGCCAACGGGGCCCGGCTCTACAACGATCACGGCCATCCGGAGTACTCGACGCCGGAATGCTCGACCCTGCGAGAACTGGTGGCCCACGACAAGGCCGGCGAGCGTATCGTGCTGGAGTGCGCCCGGCGCTATGCGCAGCAGGCCGGCGGCAGGTTCGCCATCTATAAGAACAACACCGACTACCACGGCATCTCCTACGGGTGTCACGAGGATTACCTCGTGCGCCGCGATGTGCCGTTTGAACGGCTGATCCAGGCGCTCACGCCCTTCCTGGTGACCAGGCAGATCTACGCCGGAGCCGGGAAGGTCGGGGTCGAACAAGATGGCGGTGCCGCCGGCGGGACCGTGTACCAGCTCTCGCAACGCGCTGATTATGTGACCGAGCTGGCCAGCGTGGAAACGCTCTATCGCCGGCCGATCATCAACACGCGCGACGAGCCGCATGCCGACCCGCGACTGTACCGGCGCTTCCACGTGATCGTGGGTGATGCGAATATGTCAGAGTACGCCACGGCCTTGCGGGTTGGGGCCACGGCGCTGGTGCTGGCGCTCGTTGAAGATGGCTGGCTGCCGGACATCCGCTTGCGCAATCCAGTAGAGGCGATCAAGGCGATCTCCCGTGATCCGTCGTCTCGCTGGGTGGTTGAGCTGGAGGACGGCCGTACGACAACGGCGCTCGATATTCAGTACACCTATTTAGACGCCGCCCGGCGCACGCTGGCTGGGATGAGCCCGGATGCCGACTGGACACTGGCAGAATGGGCTGCTACGCTAGAAGCGCTGGGGCGCGATCCGCTGGAGCTGGCCGATCGTCTGGACTGGGTCGCCAAGCGCGTGCTCCTCGAAACGTACCAGCGTGAGGAGGGCGTGCCGTGGGATGACCCGGTGATGACGGCGCTGGATCTGGAGTACCATAACGTTGATCCTGAACAAGGGCTGTATTATGGCCTGGAGCAGGCGGGCCAGGTGCGCCGTCTTGTGACGGACGCGGAGATCCAGGAGGCCATGCTGCGGCCGCCATTGTCTACCCGTGCTTATGTGCGCGGGTTGTGTGTGGAGCGCTTCCACAGCTACATCCGGCTGGTGGGCTGGAGCCGCATCAGCCTGGAGCGTGACGGACATACGGCAACAATTGATCTCTCTAGGCTCGTGGACGGCGAGGTCGCCGGGTTGAACGAGCGCTTGGCTAGGGCCGGCGACCTGGACGAGTTCTTGCATCTCCTGCGCGAGGGACGCAAACGGTCCAGGAGTGCCGGCCACTAAAGCTGTGTTGACGTCGTGTGCAGTCTGATCGGAGGAGGCACGGTCGAGATGATCATGAAGATGGAAGAGCGTCTGCGCCGGCCATTGCCACAGGACCCGCTTACCAAGCCGGGCGACGACAGCGGTCCGACCCGGCCGGATGTGAGCCGGCCGGACACCAAGGAGCTGCTCCGGCGGATGCGCCGCGTCGATCCGGAGACGGCGCGCCGGTATCGCCAGCGCAGCGGGCAATAGACAAGAGCGTTAATTAATTAGACATAAAGTATTTTTAGCGAAGCGATCCTGCCATCTGGCCTTTCCCGACGCGGCAGGGGGGAGAGCGCCTGGACGGGGCATGGCTGCCGCGGGCGAATAGTGGTCTGCCGGTGTGGTCCGTGCGCCGAGGTGCTGTGGGCCTGCCGGTTGGTATACCTTCCTGTGCGAGGGGCGCTCTGCCATACCGGCGTGTGTCAGTACTGAAATAGCTGCTTGTCCCCCCTTGGCCGTTCGGGATGGCGCAGGCATCCAGAAAGACGACGTATGTTTGGCACTGCTTCTGGTGATTTTGCGCGGTTGCTTCAGCGTTCTGCGGCTGGATTCGATTTTCTGGCGCGGCGAAGTGGTCTAGAGGAGCGAGCCGGAACGCGCTGGGAAGGCGAGGCGTGGCTCCCGCCGCGCTTTGCGCCGTCGATCCCTCGCTTCGATCCGGTGCCTGGTCCCCTTACGCCGCCTGCGCCAACGGTCGATGTCCATGGTACGACCGTCATCGCCGTGAAGTATAAAGGCGGCGTGTTAAATGTGGGCGATCGCCGCGCCACGGCGGCGTTTGCAGTGATGTACGACCGAGCCGAGAAGGTGCTGGCACTGGATGACTACACGCTGATTGCCATCTCAGGCTCGTACGCCAAGGCGATCGAGGTAGTGCGCTACCTGCGCCATGCCTTCAAGTACTTCGAGCGTTCGCAGCTTCAGCGCATGAGCCTGGATGGCAAGCTGTCCGAGCTGGCGCGGGTGATTGCTGCCAATGTGCCGAACCTTATGAACGGGATCGGCGCCTTCATTCCGGTATTATCCACGTACGATCTTGATCGGAACGAGGGACGCATCTTCTTCTACGATGGCATGGGCGCCCGCTTTGAGACGGCGGAGTATGGCGCGGCGGGAAGCGGGGCGGAGCGGATCCGCGGCTGTTTTGAATATGTGCTGCGGACCAAAGGGCCGTTCCATGAGATGTCCTTCGATGAGGCGTTGTACGAGGCGCTGCTGCTGCTTGAGATCGCAGCGGAGCTCGACACAGCCACTGGCGGATCATATAAACACCTGCCGCTGGCCAAGTTCATTGACGCTGAAGGTATTCAGGACGTGCCGGAGGAGAAGCTCCGCGAGACGCTGCAGCGCATTGGGGCGGGGCCTGCCACTGTACGGTAGGGACTCTGCTGGTTCCCCAAGGCGGAGGAAGGGCTGAAGAGGGTAGCACAAAGCGATGGTCTATACACCGTACGATTTTAATGAGGCGGTACGGCACCGCGCAGAGTATGTTGAAGAGCGGCTCAGGTCGGGCAGCCCGGTCGTTGGACTATCCTGCCGCGATGGTGCGCTGTTGCTCTCTGTACGGCGATCGCAGCGGAAGATTTATGAGATCTATGATCGATTGATGTTCTCTGCGATCGGCCATCAGGGGGATATCGAGACCTTCCGCATCGCTGCTATTGACTTCTGCCATCAGGAGGGGTACCAGCGCAGCCCGGACGATGTGTCGGCTCAGCGGCTGGTCGGATTTGCGCTCTCGCCGCCTCTCAAGCGCGCCTTCGGCGATACGTTCACGGCGCCGTTTGTGTTGCGCGGCATCTTTGCTGAGCTAGGCAAGACGCCGGAGGCAGATGCCTATTACGTCCTCAATTACGATGGTGAGTTCAGCGTCACCTACGGGTATGGCGCTATCGCCGGCAGCCGCTACGGCGAGGAACTCATGCGCACCAGACTGGCAGCCCTCGATGGGGGTTCTCTCACCCTCCAGGCTGCTCTCGCCCAAGCGTTGCGGATCTGGGCGCTCGGCTCGCGTGATGAGCCTGAGGCGCGTGGGGAGGATGACGAGGACGGTGGACGATTGCTGGAAGGGGAGGAGGAATTCATCGACCGCACCCTGCGGGAGGCGCTGGCTGAGGGAACGGTCGAGGCGGGGATCCTCCAGCGAAATACCCAGCGAGAGAGCAAGTTCCGCTTGCTCGGCGTACGTGAGCTCGAGCCGCTCCTGGCCCCGTACCGGCTGCCGCAAAGGTAGCGATAGGGGGCGCCTATGCTGCCCCGAGTGTTTGGCATCGAGACCGAGTTCGGATGTCTGGTTCGTAATCCGGCCTGTGGGCGTGCGGAGAACATCGTCGAGGCGGTCAAAGACCACGTGTTCCTCCAAGCTCGCCTCGGCCTGATTGACTTGCATGCGCGCGATTACTCCTTCGAGCCGGCCGGGTGTGGGGGCTTTTTGATCAATGGGGCGCGGCTCTACGTCGATGAGGTCGGCAGCCACGAGGAGTATGCCACACCGGAATGCTCCAGCCTGCGTGAGCTGGTGGCACATGAGCGAGCGGGGCAGCGCATCTTACAGCGTGCGCTGGAGGAGCTGGGGCTTGCCGGCGTGGTGAGCTTCCACAATAATTCGGTCGATCATTTCGCCGGGCACACCTTTGGCTGCCATGAGAACTACCTTGTCGCCCTGGGGGATCGCTTCTTCCGCGAGGGCCTTCCGTTTCTCCTCCCCTTTCTGGTCACCCGCCAGATCTTCGCTGGAGCCGGGCGTGTAGGCGGCCATCGCATCAAGCGCCCCGATTACGGGTGGGCTGGTCTCTTACGCCGCGATGCCGGCCAGCTGTGGCTCACCGATGTCTACGCGGTAGAGCTCGATCCGACCGTTACCTACCAGCTCTCGCAACGGGCGGACCATATCCTGCACACGGTCTCGCCTCGGGTGCGGTTCAATCGTGCCATCATTAATCCGAAGCGGAGTATGCGCACCTCGTTCAACGACCTGCGCCGCCTGCACCTGTTGTTCGGCGAAGGGAATATGAGCGAGTATGCGCTGGCACTTAAAGTGGGCACGACCTGCCTGGTGCTCGACCTGGTCGAACAGAACGCCGTGGGAGAAGAGGTCTGTCTGCGCGATCCTCTCGCCACGCTGCGGCGGGTCTCTCGTGATCCCTCGCTCCGATGGCTGGTGGAACGTGCCGATGGCAGTACGATTTCAGCAGTGGACCTGCAACGCCTTTACCTGAGGCGTGCGCAGCGCCTGCTGCAGGGCCGCGATCCGGACACCGACTGGATACTGCGCGAGTGGGAGGATGTCCTGGACGGCCTTGAGCGTGATCCCATGGAGCTAGCCGACCGGCTCGATTGGGTAGCAAAGCGCCGGCTGCTGGAGCTGTACATGGCGGAGGAGGGCGTCTCCTGGGGCGCGGACATCCTGGTCAGCCTGGATCTTGAATACCACAACATCGATCCGTCACGTGGCCTCTACTATGCATTACAGGACTGTGGCCGCATGCGCCGCCTAGTCGATGACGAGCAGATCGAGTTGGCCACGCGGCTTGCCCCCCAGCATACCCGCGCCCGTGCGCGCAGTCGTGCTGTAGCCGGGCTGCTCGCACGCGGGGTGCGCACCTACGTGATTGATTGGGATATGGTCTACGTTGATAGAGAGCGGCGGCTGGTGCTGCAGGACCCCTGTAATCCGTACGACCAGGAAACAACGGAGTTCCAGCGAGAGCTCTGAGGCAACGCCATCGCTAGCCGTGCCGCACTGGCTCTAGGGCAAACGGCCGGAGCTTCCCCTCGGCGTCGAATTCGAATGGCTCAGGGCCGCTGATGATCTCGAGATGCGGGAGATGGCGCGCCTGTGGTACGAGTGCTTCCGAGATCAGGATCTCATGGAGCTCAAGCGTGTTCTTGATCCGGACAAGCTGTACCTGGGTGGCGTCGGCGCGACCGCAGGTCAGGATCGCTGCAGCGATGGCGTCCCGGTCGGTGGGAGCGACAATGGGGAGCTTCACCCGTTGCACACCGCCGATGCCTGAAGTCAGGCCGTTGATGTAGGTGGCGCGGAAGTCGATCTTGCGGTAGACCCGCAGCGTCGTGACGTCTGCAAGGCCGATGCCGGCAGCGTTCCCGTGTGCGGCGTCGGTCAGGTCTAGGACGGCAATCGTCTTAATGCGCGGGCGGTCGAACTCTGGCACGCCCTGGATCATCATGCGGCCGATGATGTTCGTATCCATGCCGGTGCCGCTGATGTTCTTGCCCATCTCGTCAACGACTAGGACATCGAACTGATCGAAGGGCAGAGAGGCCATCAGGCCACGGGCCTCCTGAAGGAGCGCTTCTTCGCCCGGCCCGCCGATGTCTGCCGGCGTAACGGCCACGATACGAGCGGTCTGGTCGTAGGCGTTCTCCAGGATAGCGAGCCCGAGCAACACGGGCGCGTGCCGCACAATGACACGCGCCGCGCGGGGGAGCCAGTACGCCAGGCCCTGGGTGCCGTAAGAGTGGATTTCCTGTGCGCCGCGGTGCTTGCCTAAGCCAATGACGCACATCTTTGCGAGGCCGCTCTCGATGCTGCCGCGGAAATCGGTGTGAGGCTTGACGCGGCCGACCACGATCACGCCGTCGGCCTCAAGGGCGGTGACACTGACAAAAACACGCGGTCCACCCTCGAGCTGACCGACCTCCCGCACTTCCATCGACGAGATGATAGGCATCTCCACGCTTGCCTCAGTGATCCCGAGGTCGGCCAGCAGAGCGGTCTGCCCTTCGGCGGTGGCCCCGCCGTGACTGCCCATTGCCGGAATAATGAATGGCTCGCCGCCGCGGGCGCGTACTTCCCGGCCCACAGCACGCAGGATACGCGCAATGTTGGCAATACCGCGGCTACCGGCGGTGAGGCCTACGCGCATGCCCGGACGGATCTTCCCATCGAGGGCGCGACACTGCTCGGCTATGGCCGCTTCGAGGTCTGCCAGCACCGGGGCATGAAAATGCTGCCGAACGCGATACATGAGCGGGAGCGGTGCTGCATACGGTAATCCGCTCACCTGCTCTTCGAAAGAGGCACTCGCCACCGTGGCCATGCTCCACCTGCCACAGGAGTCTATTCAGAGGAGTCTATTCAGGACTTCCAGACCGTATAGCCCAGACAGTAGAGAAGCCCTGAACGTTTAAATCTCCAGCCGCAGAGTGGCCTCGATCTCGCTGCGCAGCCCGCTCAGCACTTCACGTGCGCTCTTCTGGCACGTATAGACATCGCGGCTCAAGATGGGCCGATAAATCTGCCGGGCACGCTCCGTGCCGGCGGCGTAGTTCACGTTGACGGAATTCGCTTGCGCTTCGACCAGCAGGCTGAGATGGGCGGGAGGCTGGCCGGGGCGCGGTTTGATGTACTGGTACGCCGGAGCCTTGCGCGCCGGCACCCAATCCAAGTTCTCGGCGAAGAGTTTTGCCGCCTCATCCTGCACGAAATACGCCAGCAGCTCCCATGCGCCGTCTGGGTTCTTAGCAATGCGCGGGATACAGAAGACGATCAGGCTGCCTTCTGTGACACGATGTACCTTCTTTGGCACCGGGACTAGATCGAAGTTCAAATCCTTCGCAGTACGCCACAGGGTGTTGGTATAGCCCATCGTACGGAAGATCATTCCCAGCTTGCCGTTGCGGAACATCGCATCTGCGCCGCCAAGCCGGCTGCGGTCGGCCGGGCCCGGCTGCACACGATGGACACAGGTCAGATCAACGACCCACTGCACAGCCTGGATGCCGGCCTCATCGGCCAGCGTAAACTTGAGGCCATCCTTGTCGTAAATACCGATGCCGCCGTTATTACGTGCGAAGGTCTCTTCATAGCCCGTGTCGTCCACAATCAGCACGCCGAACTGGTCGTTGGCCGGATCGGTCAGGCGGCGCGCGGTCACCAGCAGGTCGTCCCAGGTCCATCCTGGTGGATCCCATCGGTCGTTGGGTGGCAGCGGCACGCCCATCTTGTTGAAGAGGTCAACGTTCGCAAAGAACAGGCGCGGATTGTTGCCAATCTGCCACGCCCAGTATTTGCCCTGGTAGATAGGGAAGTCCCAGTGGGTCTCGAAAAAGTCCTCGCGCTTGAAGCCGCTCTTCCGAATGTAGGGCGTGAGATCGGTAAGCTGCCCTTTAAGGGTATAGCCGCGCACGTAGTCATCGTTGATGCGCATGATGTCTGGTGCCACACCCCCTGCCAGCATGGCGCGCATCTTGTTTTCGTAGTCGGCAGGAGTGGGCTGCACGTCGACTTTTATGCGCGGGAACCTTGCCTGGAAGTTGTTGATCACCACCTCCAGGGTGGTGTTCTGGATATCGCTCCAGTTCATGAACTCGACGACCTGCTCGCCTGGCCCTCCGACAGGCGGTTGCTGTGCGCGGCAGGCTGCGCACAACACTGCCGCCCAGCCGGACAGCGGTGCGGCGAGCACCTCACGGCGGGTCAGCACGGGCGTACGCATCGGTAGTCCCTCCTCGGAATGAGCGACAAGCCGTACAACCTTCTGGTGACTGGACCTTATTCACTAAGCTTATTTAATTGCTTATTTATTACTTATTACTTTACTTGGTTACTTGTGCATTTCCTTCGCTTTTCCCTGTTACTTCGACTTCAGCGCGATGCCGAGCGTGCGGGCCGCTTCCTTCACGCGCGTGTACTCGCTGTCCTTTGCCTCCCGCGCGCCATCGTACCCAAAGACGGCAAGCAGGTAGCGGGTCTGTCCCTGTTCCTGGACGACGGCCTTGGCCGTATCGGTGAGGGCACGGAGGGCAGTGCGCACCTTCTCAGCCGTCTTCGGGTGGAGCGAGCGGCGGAGCACGATCAGATCGAGGGGGATGCCTTCAATTCTGGCCAGCACGCGCGTGACCTTCTCGGGCTCTTTCTCGATCTTGAGCACATCCGGATGCGTCATGGCGGCAGGAGTAGTAAACGCTGCGTCAGCGCCGTAGCTGCCATCTGGTCCTTTCTGGAGCAGGCGGATCAGCGTGCCCTGCGGGGTGCTCCGGTAGTCGATCTTCGCGTCCCGCAGCGGGTTAACGCCTTCCTTGGCCAGCCGCTCGGCCGGGAAGAGCCAGCCCACCGCATCGGCGGGATCGGTCGCCGCGATGGTCTTGCCTTTCAGGGCGGCGAGCGACGATGGCCCGTCCGTGCGCACGACAATGAGTGCCTCAGCGGTATCGTTGAGACGCCCAGAGAGATCCTTTTTCAGCATTTTGAGGGCTGCAGTGGCCACACCATCTTCGTTCGATTTGGCGTAAAGCAGTGGGGGAAGCCAGGCTGCATCGAGCTTGCCACGCGCAAGCTCCAGCATGGTACTGGCATAGTCGGTCGGCGCCCAGGTCTCGAAGGTGATACCCGCCTGCTGCGACAGGTAGTCGGTGATCGGTTTCATGCGCTGGTAGTTCGCGGCGAACCCTTCCAGGCTTGTAGCCGGTGGCGCGATCACCACCGTGCTCTTCTCCGGCTCACCCCGAGCCCCCGGCGCACCCTCCGGAGTGGTACATGCCAGGATCGCTGCCAGCGGGGTTCCCAGTGCGGCCACAACTACACGGCGGCGGCTGAGTGCGAGAGTCCAGGCGCCCATAGCCACCCTCCTCCGGCGCTCAACGTCGATTGGGCTGCCTCTCGTACCGAACGGCTATGCCAATCTTTGCAATACCATTACCCAATACGAAAACACGGGCGTTCGTGGATGTATCCTACGCGATGCCGTGGGCTGCCGTCAACCAGACAGGCATGTGGACTGTGTGCCGAGGCAGAACGCTACCGCGGCTGGGAGTGCCCCCGATGTTCGGCATAGAGCCGGTCGGTCTTCGCGGCCATGATGAAGTCATTTCGGTGGAGGCCCCGAATCTTATGGGTCCACCACGTCACTGTGACCTTGCCCCATTCGGTGAGGAGGGCAGGATGGTGACCTTCCTCCTCGGCCAGGGCACCAACCGCGTTAGTGAACGCCAGAGCCTGAGCGAAATCCTTAAACGGAAAGACGCGTTCCAGCCGCTTAATACCATCCCGCTCCACGACCTGCCAGTCAGGCACCTGAGGATGAAGCTCCGCGATCTCTGCATCTGTGAGTGTCGGTTCGCCACCGCGACAGGCGGTGCATTTCATCTCGGACAAGCTTGGCATCGTCCCCCTCCCGGCAAGCATCGCATGTCTGAGCATACACAGGGCATCGTGATGGGCCATGCGATCACCCTGTGCGGGAACGCTTTTGCCCGCACTCGGGACCACGAAGAACTATACCACCGCCTTGGCAGATCAAGCCGGCCCTTCCAGTTGGCAGCTAGGGATGTGCGCATGGGGCGAGTGGCGCTGCCGGGCAGCGCAAAAGTGATCACTCCCGTCGTATTCTGGCAAGCACGGGGGCGTGGAATCTTGTGGTACGATGAGGGTCATAGAGAGAAATAAATAAATGCCGTGCCCATTCAGAAATTCCGGAATTCCGGATTGAGGCGTGGCGCTCTCGAGCATTTGCGTGAGGAGCGGCCGTGTTAGATGCCCGTGTAGAGCGGCTTGAAGCAGCACTCATTCAATTGGCTGAAGCCCAGGCACGCACAGGGCAGCGTCTTGAGCAGCTTGCGGCGCGCGTAGACCGCCTGACGGTGCAGGTGGAGGCATTGGCTGAGGCCCAGCGCCGGACTGAGACCGCTATCCAGGAATTGACGGCGCGGGTGGAGATGCTGGCCCAGGCGCAGCGACAGACCAATGCCACCGTGGCTGAGCTGGTTGAGGCCCAGCGGCGGACCGATGCTGCGCTGCGAGAGCTGGCAGCATGCATGGATGCACTGGCTGAGGCGCAGCGACGCGCCGCCGAACTGATCGCTGCGCTGAGTACGCGCGTCGCTCGGTTTGACGCCATGCGTGGCTACATCCTTGAGGCCCGCTACCGTGAGAAAGCTCATGCCTATTGACGATATCCTCTTGCGTCTCCGTGTCGTGCCGGGTCACGAGCTCACCCCACTTCTAGACGAGGAAGAGGCACGCGGACTGATCACTCGCCAGCAGCGGCGTGCGGTGCTGGATTCCGATGTGATTGCTCGCGGGGAGCTGCGCGATGCGGGAGCCGACGCCTACCTGGTGGCGGAAGTGTCGACAGTGATCGATACACGTGACGTTTACCGCGCTGTTGAGCGAGCGCGTATCCTCGCGCACGTTTCCGGCATGCCTGCTGTTGCAGTCGTGGGAGGGGAGTTAATCACGCCGGATGCGGATAGAGAGGCCCGGGTGTTGGGCGTCCGGCGTGTGACGGATGGCCATAGCGAGGAAGAAGCCTGAGCGTCGCTGCCTGCGGGCTCTAGGAGTAGGCTCTCCCACACAGTGCCCTAGCCCGAGGCGGTCCTGTGCCGCGCTGCATTGATGGCATCGCGGAGCGCCTGTGCTGCTGCACGGGCCGCTGGTGCAAAATCGTCGCCGCGCGAAGCATAGAGCACGCTGCGCGCCACATTGACGACGGCCAGCTCCCCATTGGCATCTACACCGGCGCGCACAGCAGCCTCCAAATCGCCGCCTTGTGCGCCTACACCCGGAATTAAGATTGGTAGGTTCGGACAGATCTCACGGACGCGGCGCAGTTCACTGGGATAGGTAGCTCCCACGACGAGGCCACAGTTGCCGTGTGTGTTCCAGCGGTTTATCAATGCAGCAATGTGCTGGTACAGAGGGCGCGGGGGTTCCCCTTCAGGGAGTACCGGCAGGTCCTGGAGGTCCGCCGCGCCGGGGTTCGAGGTGCGGCAGAGCACAAAGACGCCGCGGTCGCTGTATGCGAGAAAGGGCTCGAGCGCATCATATCCCAGGTATGGATTCACCGTCACCGCATCACAGCCAAAGGTCTCATACAGTGCCTGGGCGTACAGGCGGGCGGTATTGCCAATATCTCCGCGCTTAGCGTCCGCGATGGTCACGATGTCCCGCGGGATGGCCGCAAGCGTTTCTGCAAATACTGCGAAGGCCTGGCGGCCGAGGGCCTCGTAGAAGGCCAGGTTCGGCTTGTAGGCGCACACCAGGTCGGCGGTCGCCTCAATGACCGCGCGATTAAACGCAATGATCGCCTCCGGCAGAGCCCGGCCGTGGAGCACTGATGGAGGCAGGAGTGCCGGATCAGGGTCGAGCCCCACACAGAGTAGGCTCTGGCGGCTTCGGGAAGCCTGGAGCAATTTCTCGACAAAGGGCGACATAGCACTGCGCTCTTTCTTAGCCTATTTTTCAAGCCTCAAGCATACAAGATTGGTGTGCCGGATGTACTCCTCCATGCAAGATACTTTGCTCATGCTCGTCATACTCGCAGGCTGTATGCTCGCGCGCGGCCTGCGGTAGACCAAGCCACGCACAGAGAACGAGCCCGCAGGGGTTTTGTTCCGGCGCAAGGTGTGGTACACTCCCGTCCAGCGCGTCTGGTTGGCCGCGCGGCCTTGCCGGCGTGCAGGCCGCGCGTGTCGTGTTACGGCATCATGCGTAGCGTATGCAACTACAGCCGCCGCGGCTCGTTCTAGGCGGCGGAGGAGCGCAGTGAGCGTGTTCACGAAAGCGGGACTCAGGCTGGGTAAGTCAGGGAGTGCCGCAGGCGTCGGCGCACTGAACGTTCCTTCAGGAGCGACAGCCGGCACAGGAGCGGCGGAGCAAGAACGACCCATCGGTGCAGCGGCTCCGGCGGCAGAACAGGCTGTCGTTGCTCCATCGCAGACGTTTGAGGAGATCTTTCGTCAGTATCAGCATCCTATCTACAATTACATCTTGCGTCTGATGGGCAACCCCGAGGAAGCCTACGATCTGACGCAGGATGTGTTTGTCAAGGCGTTCCGCGCCATCGACAGAACGACCCCCGACCTCAATGTCTCTGCATGGCTCTACCGGATTGCGACCAATGCCTGCTTGGATCAGCTCCGCCGCCGGCGCATCATCCGCTGGCAGCCGCTCGATACGTTCATTTCTGTCTTCCATCCCAGCCAGGTCGCGCGCGAGAATCCAGAACGGGAGACGATTCGAAAAGAAACGGCCGAGCTGGTGCAGCAGACGCTGGACCGGCTCAACCCGAAGTATCGTACGTGTCTGGTGTTACGGGAGTACCAGGACCTCTCGTGCGAAGAGATTGCGGAGATTCTGGGCACGACCCGTGGCGCCGTGAAGTCGCTGCTCTTCCGGGCGCGAGAGGAATTTCGGAAGATCTACGCCTCTATGGGAGGCGAAGCGCCGTAGCGAAGGCAGCCTTGACCGACGCTCCGGCGCTACACCCGGCGCCGGAGGAGTATACCGGCGGTGAAGTGTAGGCCCGAGCGTATATCGGCATACGTTGACGATGAACTGTCGCCGGCCGAGCGGGCACAGGTTGAAGAGCATCTGGCTACGTGCGAAGCGTGCCGCGCGCGTGAGCAGGCATATCGTGCGCAGCGAGCCCTCATCAGAAATCTTCCGCGGCCGTATCCCCCGTCTTCGCTCCAAGAGCGTCTCTATGCCCGTCTCGCTCTTGAGCGCCGCAGGTTTGTTGCTCCCACCGCCCCCGGCGGGCTCGCGCGCTGGGCCGTCGCCGGCAGCATGCTGGCGGTGTTCGCGGTCGCACTGATCTTCTTGTTTCAAGGCCTCCGGCCCGGCAGCGTTGTTCAGGCAACGCAGCCGGCTGATCGCGCCGCCAACGTCAGCGTGACCACGCCGATCAGCCTGCAGTTCCGTGGCGCGGTCGATCGCGCGGCCATCGAGCGCGCCCTGCATATCGTGCCGCCTGTAGCGTATGACCTTGAATGGCAAGATCGCAAAGTCACGATCTGGCCGCGTGAGCCGCTCAAGCCACAGACATGGTACACGGTCACCCTCGATCCCGCCACGACGGATCCGTCCGGCTCAAGCAGACGCCCCATATTCAGTTTCAGCTTTAGCACCGGCCCGGGACCCGCAGTCGCCGCGGAGCAGGTAACTACCGCCACACCGGCGCCTGCTGTGCCACCGGTAGAGACACCGCTTCCTGCTCCGCCGCCCCAGCAGACCGCGCTGCTCAAGCCACCAGCAACGCCCACAGCGCAGGGACCCGCTCCGGCAACTCCGGCTGCCACAGCCGTGCCGCCCCGCCCATCCCCTACGCCGGTCCCAACGCAGGTGCCAACGCGGGCGCCACAGCCGACCGCGACCCTGCAGCCGACAGCCACGCCGCAGCCGACGGCCACGCCGCAGGTAAGCTTCCCCGGCCTGGGGCCGGTGCGCAACTTCGGCCACCTCTATGCCCAGGATGCGCGGGTGCGAGAGAAGCTGGGCAAGCCGGTGGAACCTGAGGTCGGCGTGCGCATGGCCGAGCAGGTCTTCCAGAACGGGATCATGCTGCTGCGCAGCGATAAACGGCAGATTTACGTCTTCCTCTACAATGGTAAAGCCCAGGTCTACGCTGACACATGGCGGGAAGGGGACCCGGTCGCCACGGGCCTGCGTCCGCCGCAGGGAGGGCTGGAGCCCCAGCGCAACCTTGGCAAGCTCTGGCGTGAGCAGCCACTCGTCCGCGAGCAGCTGGGGTGGGCTATCGCTGAGCAACGCACGTTCACCGGCGTCGCTCAGAACTTCGAGCATGGAGTCATGCTCTGGAGCTACCAGCGGATTATTTATATCTACTACTACGATGGCTCCTGGGAGCGCCACCTCGACAATTTCTCCGGCTGAGCCCTGCTCCGCTCCTCACTACCGGTCGTTTTTGACAGACCCAGTGCGGTGACGTAGTGTAGGACTGCTTGGTAACTCATAGCGCCTAGAAAACCGACTCTCCTCAGCGCGGCGTATACTTTACGCGGATAGGGAGTGTGGGCCCGTGGCGGACCCACAGCCGAGTGACGCTGATCTGCTCGCAGGGCTGGCTGCCGGTGATCCTGATGCGCTGACCCTGCTCTACCGGCGGTATGCACCGCTGGTGTACTCGCTTGCGCTGCGCATCCTCGGCAACCAGCAGCAGGCAGAAGAAGTTGTGCAGGACGTTTTCGTGAAGCTCTGGCGGCAGCCCCAGAGCTATGATGCGGCGCGCGGTCGCTTTGTCAACTGGCTTCTGGGTGTGACGCATCACCGCGCGATCGATGAGCTGCGCAGCCGCAAGCGGTATCAGCGACACCAGATCACAGAAGCCGGCCAGGCGGGGGCAGAGAATGCGCCGGCGCTCGCCGACCTGCCGGACCATGCGCCTGACTTGGGAGAACAGGCGTGGCTGAACGTCCAGCGGCAGGCGGTGCGCGCTGCCCTCCAGATGCTGCCGCCGGAACAGCGGGAAGCCCTCGAACTCGCCTACTTTGGCGGCTACACGCAGAGCGAGATCGCCGCTGCGCTCCAGCAGCCGCTGGGCACAATCAAGACGCGGATCCGTCTGGGCATCCAGAAGCTGCGCGCTTATTTTGAAGCGCAGGGGATAACCAAGTGATCGAGTATCTCTGCGGCGGCGCTCGAGGTCACGAGCGCCGCCGCGCAGGGCCTCCTGGTGGCTGTGACGGTCCGGCCGTGCTGCCAGGAGTGCCCTTTTAGTAGAGACTAGGTCTTGTTACGCGTCCATGGACTGTCGTACGGTTATTGAAGCATTGCCGGCGTACTCGCTCGGCGCACTGGATGAGCCGGAGCGCCGTGAAGTCGCGCACCATCTCCGGGTATGCGCGTCGTGCCGCATGGAGTTCGAGCATCTGCACCAGCAGGTCAGCGCGCTGGGCCTACTGGTGTGGGTCGTTCCACCACCGCCGCACCTCGAGCAGCGCGTAGTGCAGGCGGCACTGCGTGCGGCACCACGGCAGCTCCATGCTCGGTCGATCCCTCGCTTCTGGGAGGCGGTACGCCGTTGGGGCAGCCGCGCCGCTCTTGCGTTCTCTGCGGCTGCATTGATCCTGGCCGCAGTGACGAGCGGCGTTTTGCTCCACCTCAATGCGCAACTTGCCGCGCAGGTGCAGCAGCAGCGCGCTGTTGCGGCGGCGCTGCAGGCTCGCGCGGCTGAGCTTGACCAGATCCTCCAGCTTGTAGTGGCGGCCGATACCCGCGTCTTCGACATGCAGGGCACGGAGCTGGCGCAGCAGGCGCGGGGCCGGTGCTACGTCAACCCGAAGCTCGGCATGGGCTGGCTCTATGTCGAGAACCTGCGCCCGCTGCCGGCCGGGCGGGTCTATCAGCTCTGGCTGCTGTTCGATGGGGAGCGCATCAGCGGCGGGACGTTCAGGGTCGATCAATCCGGCTCCGGTTCGTTGCTCTTCCGCGCACCCGGCCGTCTGGCGACCTATAGCGGCGCAGGCATTACCGAAGAGCCGGAAGGGGGTAGCCCCGGGCCTACTACACCGCGCCTTTTGGGCGCAGCTCTCCCCTCACGAGAGGCGCGGGTGCCCGCCCAGGAGCCGGAGTCCATTCAATACGACCACTAGGGTACTGCCCTCGTGGCCGACCACGCCGAGTGGGAGCGGGAGCGTGCCGGCTAGGTTCGACAGGACCAGCGTCACGATGACGCCGATGGCGAAGGCCAGGTTCTGGCGTACCACGCGGTTTGCGCGCCGGCTCAACTCGATGGCGTAGGCGACCTTTGAGAGATCCCCGGCCATGAGCACTACATCGGCGGTCTCCAGGGCAACGTCGGTCCCTCCGGCGCCCATGGCCATGCCCACAGTCGCTGCGGCTAGGGCCGGCGCGTCGTTCACCCCATCGCCGACCATGATCACCCCGCCATAGCGTTGTGCCAGCTCCCGCACGACTGCTACCTTATCCTCCGGCAGGAGTTCGGCGCGGTACTCGATCCCAAGCTGGGCTGCGATCCAGCCGGCTGCAGCCGCGTTGTCGCCGGTAAGCATCACGATGTGTTCGATGCCGAGGGCGCGCAACCGCTCCACAGCCATGCGTGCCTCGGCCCGCAACGTGTCTGCCAGCCCGATAATACCGCGGATGGCACAACACTGGGACGATGGCTCCTGCTGATGGCGATCTTTGCAGCGCGTGCCGACCAGCACGGCCGTTTTCCCGGTAGCGCGCAGTGCAGCAATCTGCTGTTGCACCTGCGGCGACACAGCAAGGCAGTGCTCTTCCAGGAAGCGCTCGTTACCGACCAAGACCTCGTAGCCGTAGCCATCGATCTCAGCGCGAACACCCTTGCCATGAGCAGCCTGGAGATTAGAGGCTTTGGGGATGGCCAGGTTGCGCCGCCGAGCCTCCTCAACGATGGCCTGGGCGAGCGGATGGTCGGAGAGCTGCTCGATGGCGGCAGCGAGCCTCAGCACCTCGGCCTCCTGGGTTCCATCCAAGGCTAGGATATCGGTGACGTGCGCGCGTCCATGCGTCAGCGTGCCGGTCTTGTCGAAGATCACCGCGCGGCAGCGGCCGGTGCTTTCAAGGTGCGCACCGCCTTTAAACAAGATGCCATGGCGCGCTGCATTGGCGATCGCCGACAGAACCGTTGCCGGGGTGGATATCACCAGGGCGCAGGGCGAAGCCACGACCAGGAGCGTCATGGCGCGGTAGATCGTGGTGCTCCACGGCCAGTCCAAGAGGAACGGTGGGAGCGTGCCCATCGCCAACGCCGCAGCGATAACCCCGATGGTATAGCGCCTGCCAAACCAATCGGTAAAGCGCTGGGTGGGCGACTTCTGCTCTTGCGCCTCCTCCACGAGGCGGATGATTTTGGCCAGCGTCGTCTCCGTGGCACGGCGCGTGGCACGCACTTCAAGCGAGCCATGGAGATTAATTGTGCCGGCATGGACGAAGGAGCCGGGCTGCACCTCAACCGGCAGTGCTTCGCCGGTAATGGCCGACTGATCGACGGCAGAGGCGCCTGAGAGCACGATCCCGTCCGCGGCGATGCGCTCGCCGGGCTTGACGATCACTGTATCGCCGACTTGCACCTGCTCCACGGGGATGCGGTGCTCGATCCCATGGCGACGCACCAGGGCGTCCTCCGGAGCCAGGCTCATGAGAGCGCGGATGGCCTGGCGGGTGCGCCCCATGGCGAATTCCTCGAGCGTCCCGCTCAGCGAGAACAGGAAGAGGAGCACGCCACCTTCCTGCCAGTGTCCGATGGTGGCGGCGCCGAGTGCAGCGGAGATCATCAGCAGATCAACGTTGAACTCGCCGGATCGCAACTCCTCAAGGGCATTTTTGGTGGCAAAGGCGCCGCCGCTCACGAAACTCGTGCCGGCCAGGAGCCACCACAGCCACGCCGGCCCGAGCCCGGCGGCCTGCAGTCCTGCGCCGGCAACAAGAGAGAGAAGGCAGAGCGTGGTGAGTCCGGCGTGCAGGAGGCGCCGGCGCTGCTCGGTGGCGTGGACCTGTTCTTCACGCCGGGCCCGCCGGTGAGACTCGTCGCTCAGGTGCTCCGGCGCGAGGTCCTGTGGAGGTGTTGCTACCAGTGCCGGCTGCTGCATCATTCTTCCCTCGATAACGCAACGCAACAATGCAATTTTGCACAGATATACAATATTTACTCGAACTGTTGAGACATCAAGGAGCCTATGCCGTGCCCGCGTGCTGCCCGGCGCACCGCGGGCAAAGGCCACGGAACTCGACGCGGTACTGGGTGATCTGAAAGCCGCTTTGCGCTGCTGCTTGGGCACGCACATCCTCTGGCAGCGGCACTTCCACATCACACAGGGCCCCGCAGCGCTCGCAGACTGCATGGTCGTGCCGCTCTGTGCGGCCATCGAAGCGGCTGGCAGCGTCCCCGAACGTGAGCTCGCTGATCAGCCCGTGCTCAGCCAGATAGCGCAGGGCGTTATAGATGGTGGCAAAGGCGATTCCAGGGTGCCGGCGCCGCACACGCTCGTAGATATCAATGGCACGAGGATGGTCGCCGGCGGCAAGGACGGCTTCGAGCACCGCCCGCCGCTGTGGGGTGAGGCGGATCTTTGTGCCCTTCTCAGTCGCGCTGTCGTGTGACTCTGGAGCCATGGCGCCAACTGCCTTCGGCTGCCCCAAGTCCCTAAGGGGCAGCTCATCCATTTAGGTTTACCTAAGAATTAGACTAATTCTAATTTAGGTGCTGGCAGGATTGTACCTCGGCAGCCCCTCCATGTCAAGGTGGCCGGGCCCTGAAGGGCCGGGGAGCGGGCGTCGTCTGCCTGGCTCACCCGCCGCGCGGACTGAAGTAGATCACAAAGACACCTGTGAGACAGATGGCTGCGCCAAGCACATCCCAGCGGTCGGCCTGGAAGCCATCGAAGATCCGCCCCCATATCAGGGACAGCACGATGAACATGCCGCCGTAGGCTGCATACACCCGGCCGAAGTACGGGCTGGCCTGCCAAGTGGGAATTACCCCGTAGGCAACCAGCACCAGCGCGCCGGCCACCCCCCAGGGCCAGGGCCGCCCTTCACGCAGCCATTGCCACACCAGCCAGCCTCCGCCGATTTCGGCCAGGCCGGCCAGAGCGAACAGCCCCAAGGCACGCAGGACCTCCAGCATCATTGTGCCTACCCCCTCAAATGTCGAGTTCTCACCCATCAGCTTCGGCCGCATGACAAGGCGGGGGCTTGGTGAAGGAGCGAGCCTGCCTTTCCGGCCGTGGGCAGCGTGGAGTATTCGGTGAAAAAATCACATGGCTATGACTGTACGGTGAACCGCGGAGTGTACGCAAGGTGTGCGCTTCCTGCTCGATGACCTGAGCCTGAAGGTCCCCCTCGAGCGACACCGGCGAGAGGTCTAGTGCGAGGGCGGCCTGCGCGTCTTGGAACATACTCAGGTGCTGCCTCGGGCATGGGTGAGCTATGCTTATGAAGTGCGTCATGAGCGCGAGCACCGCGATGACTGCCTACGCGCCTAGTTTTAATCTGTTGGTGCGGATCACGCTCGAAGAGCGTGTTGCTGAGCTTGTGTCGCTACCGCCCGACACGCCGGTGCAGCGCGGTAGCCTTGCATGGAGAGCAGCCCGGCCGGCCGGCTTCATCACGTTCGTAGCTCTTGGCGCAGTTCTGGCGAACATGCTCTGGGGCGGGAGGCTGTATCAAGGCATCCCGCCTGCGGGCGCGGCTGCGCTGGATGGGCGACGAGGACGAGAACAGTAGCGATGAGTATCATTGTGGGCGCCGGCGGCGCTCTCCTGATCGCCACTATCCTCTGGGATGCGTTCGAGACCGTCGTTCTGCCCCGCCGGGTCACTCGCCGTTTGGGTCCGGCGCGCCTGCTCGTGCGCGGGCTGTGGGCGCTGTGGCGCGGGGTCGCCCGGCGCGTGCAAGACAGCGCACGGCGGGAGACGTACCTCAGCATCTTCGGTCCCCTCTCCCTTATCCTGCTGCTGGCGTTCTGGGCCGGCTGTCTCATCCTCGGCTTTGCCATGCTCCAATGGGCACTGGGCTCGCAATTTGACGCTCCGGAGCCGAAACCCGGCTTTGGCACCGACCTCTACGTCAGCGGTACGACGTTCTTCACCCTGGGGCTCGGCGACGTGGCGCCGCGCTCTGGGCCGGCGCGTGTGCTGACCGTCATCGAGGCCGGGATCGGCTTCGGCTTTCTGGCACTCGTGCTGGCCTATCTGCCGGTCCTGTTTCAGGAGTTCTCGCGGCGCGAGGTGCATATCTCGATGCTCGACGAATGGGCTGGGACACCTCCCAGCGCTGCCGAACTACTGAGCCGCCTGGCACGGTACGGAAGCCTGGCCGACCTGGGGCCGTACCTGGCCGGCTGGAAGGTGTGGGCAGCTGAGCTCATGGAGATCCACTTGTCGTATCCGATCCTGGCCTACTTTCGTTCGCAGCACGATGCCCAGTCCTGGATCGCAGCGCTCACGACGATCTTAGATGTATGTGCCCTTGCCATTGTGGGGATCGATGGCGTGCCCAGGCGACCCGCCTATCTTACCTTTGCTATGGCCCGCCATGCGATTGGCGACCTCAGCCATATGCTGGCGGCGCCCCCACGCCCGCCGGCACGTGATCGGCTGCCACCAGAAGATCTGGCGCGCCTGCGTGCGGTGCTCACAGCAGCCGGGGTTATCCTGCGTGCTGGACCTGCGGCAGATGAGCAACTGGCGGCGTTGCGCCGGCTATACGAGCCCTACGTCAATGCTCTGGCGCTGCATCTGTTGATGCCGCTGCCGCCCTGGCTGCCCGATCCAGCTGCTAGAGATAACTGGCTACGCACAGCCTGGGAGCGCGCCGATACCTTACCGGCTTGGCTGAAGGGAGCGCCGAAAGACGCGGCGCAGTGGCGGCGCGCCGCAGCCGGTGGGACTCTGTAGGCTGATGCTTGTGGAGGGAACGATAGACACGCCATGGCTGGTTGGCAAGCATACCTGGCAGAACATCAAGCTCGCTTTGTGCAGGAACTGCTTGAGTTCCTGCGAATTCCCAGCGTCTCAGCCCTGCCGCAGCACGCCGCCGATGTACAGCGCGCGGCCGAGTGGGCGGCGCGTCGCCTGACTGCAGCGGGCCTGGAAAACGCGCGCATCCTGCCCACCGGCGGTCATCCGGTGGTATATGGGGACTGGCTACACGCTCCAGGCAAGGCTACTGTGTTGATCTATGGGCATGTTGACACGCAGCCCGCTGATCCGCTGGAGCTCTGGACCACCCCGCCGTTCGAACCGGCCATCCGCGATGGCCGCGTCTACGCCCGCGGGGCATCGGATAATAAAGGCAATATTCTTCTGGCGATTGCTGCGGTGGAGGCGCTGCTGCAGACCGCCGGCGCGCTCCCGGTGAACGTCAAATTCTTCATCGAGGGCCAGGAAGAGATCGGCAGCCCACAGATCCCGGCCTTCCTTGCGGCGCACCGTGACCTCTTTGCCTGCGACATGGTGATCAGCACCGACAGCACCCAGTGGGCGGAGGACCAGCCTGCACTCTGGGTGGGTAACCGCGGCCTGTGTGCGCTCCAGATCGACGTCTACGGCCCGGCGAGCGACCTGCACTCCGGAGTGTACGGCGGCGCAGTGCAGAACCCCATCCACGCCCTGGTGCAGGTGCTGGCCTCGATGCGCAGTCCGGATGGCCGCATCCTGGTCGAGGGGTTTTACGACGATGTGGTGCCGCTCAGCGAGGCCGATCGCGCCTTGATCGCCCAGGTGCCCTTTGATGAAGCGGCCTACAAAGCGCAAATCGGCGTGGAGGAGCTCTTCGGCGAGCCCGGCTACAGCACGTACGAACGCCTGTGGGCGCGGCCCACGCTTGAGATTAACGGCATCTGGGGTGGCTTCCAGGGCGAAGGGATCAAGACCGTCCTGCCGCGCGAGGCACACGCCAAGATCACCTGCCGGCTTGCCGCCAACCAGGACCCCGACCGCGTGGCAGAAGCGATCATCGCCCATGTGGAGAAGCATCGCGCGCGGGGGGCAAAGACAGTCGCCCGGCGGCTGCCGGGCAGCGCCAAGCCGTATCTCATGCCGGTAGATCATCCCGGTAACCGCGCCGCCCATGCCGTGCTGGAAGAGCTCTACGGCAAGCCGCCGCTCTACGTGCGTACCGGCGCCACCCTGCCGGTGAGTGCCATGTTCCTCGATATCCTGGGCGCCTATACAGTGAGCTTCGGCTTTGGCCTGGAGGACGAGCAGTTCCACGCGCCCAACGAGTTCTTCCGCCTGGCCAGCTTCGAGCGCGGCCAGCGTGCCTACTGCATGCTCCTGGAACGGCTGGGGACGTGAGCGCCGCACCTCCGGGCCTCGCTAGCCTGAGGCGAGAAGAGGTGACAACGCCATTGGTCTGAAGTCCCCTCGCCGGCAGCCCAGGAAGGGACTGAGGTAGGGAAGCAAGGCATTGCAGCTTTGTTACAGAAGACTACCGCAACGCGATATACAACGCGACGGCCAGGGCGACGGCGGCGGTGGCCTGGAGGTAGAAAGCGCGCCGCAGTCCCTGTGGCGTCGGCTGCCATGATCCGAACGCGAGGCCGCCCAGTGCAAGCGCTCCACCGATGCCGGCGAGAACCAGGGTGCTGTGAGAGCCCCGCTGCCAGGCCAGGATCATTGCCAGCGCCAGGGTAGTCCCAAAGGCCACCCAGGAGAGCGCCATGGCCCGGCGCTTTCCCAGCCGGTGCGCCAGCCCCTGCAGACCAGCCCCGGCGTCGTCTTCCAGATCAGGGAGTGTGTCCGCTAGGTGAATGCCCAGCACCAACAGTGCTCCCGCCGGGAAGAAGAGCGCCATGCGTGGCTGGAAGCTCCCCAGCGCCACGCTCACCCAGATCGGTACCAGGGGAAACGCCACCAGGAACGGCACGATGCTAAAGGGCGTGCGTTTGAGCCAGAGGTCGTATAACAGACCCATAGCCGTGGCGAAGCCGAGCACCACAGCCGGCACCGCGCCGAAGGTCCAGGCGACCGGCCACATCAAAAGATACGCAAGGATGCCCAGCCAGAGCGCCGCCCGAGCGGGCACTTGCCCCGCCGGGATAGGCTTCCACGGCTTGGTGGCAGCGTCGAGGGCGCGATCGCAGTAATCATTGCAGGCGGAGATGGAGATCTGGCCCAGCAGCATGGCCAGTCCGATCCGCCCGAGTTCATCGAGGTGCGGTGGTCGGCCCGGCCGGGCCAGCCAGGTGAAGACCAGCGTTGCCAGCACGGTCATTGCCACGGGGAACGGATGGCACAGGCGGACCCAGCCGGCCGGGCGTGCGAACAGGCGCATACGCTACCCTGGAGCTTCGTGGCGGTGATGCAGCGCCTCCAGCCGTCTTCCTGGTGTTCGGTTCAGATCTCTGGTAGCAGGCGGAACAATACAAGAGCTCTGGCTCATGTACCCCCCAATCGATCCTGCTAAACTCGATGGCGGACGGTGTATAGTTGTGTGTTTTGTGGCCACAGGAGTCGGTCAAAGACCCAGTGGACAGGATTTGTCGAAATGTATTCACGAACACGGTCGAGGGATTCAGGGTTGCGGATAATATGTTCGTAGTAGTTACGTTGCCGGACAGGGAGACCAGGGGTTTGCCGGAGCGCATTGATCGCCTTTGCAGCTTGGTATTTGAAGTATGCTATTCTACGATACATTGATCATATTCATTCAGCCATATCTCTCCGTTCACGACTTCCCCAAACAAACAGGTGCGATCCTGGGTGCAGATGGTCCCAAAGTAAGCTCCTGCCTGAGAATAATCGTATCCTCTCAGACGAATGGAGTGGCGGTGATAATGATTATGATCATCTCTCACAGGTGCCTTTCTCGACCTCTCGCTAGTTTTTAATCCAAGCTGTGCCTCTACCCTAGGTGGATCGTCCAGTAGTATACCTTGTCCGATACAGAGAGGAGAGGCACAGTGGAACCGGTGCCGTTTGTTGACCCATGGTCGGCAGGCAGGTAGACTCTTCTCGCGGCCGCTGGAAGGCATAACTTGTGCGGGATGTATACATCCATTGTATGGCCTGGCAACAGATTATGGCCTGGCAACAGATCACTGCCCCGGCACCAGAAGGGGAACAGCGCGCTGCAGTCATCGGCACGGGTACCTGGGGCACCATGCTGGCGGTGCTGCTGGCGCGGAAGGGCCTGGAGGTGCGCCTGTGGGCGCGCACAGGGGAAGAAGCGCAGCAGCTAGAAACGCAGCGCGAGAACCCCTGCCGCCTGCCGGGCGTGCGCTTTCCTGATACACTCCACGTCACTGCATCGCTGGCAGAGGCGCTAGATCGATGCCGGCTGGTGCTTGTGGCTGTGCCGGCGCAGCGCATGCGCCAGAACGCTGAGCGTATCGCCCCATACCTGGCGCCGGAGAGCATCGTTGTGAGTGCCACGAAGGGGCTGGAGCGAGGCACAGCCCTGCGCATGACTGAGGTACTGGCCCAGGTGCTTCCGCCTGAGAGACATACGCGCCTGGCAGTACTCTCCGGACCGAACCTCGCCCGCGAGATCGCGGCCGGGCTGCCTGCAGTGAGTGTGGTGGCTTCAACCGACGCTACCGTCGCTCGGCGGGTGCAGGCGACACTTTTCTGTCCGCAGCTGCGGGTGTATACGAACCCAGATCCAGTGGGCGTGGAGCTCGGCGGCGCGCTCAAGAATATTATCGCCATCGGCGCGGGCATCTCCGATGGCCTGGGCTACGGGGACAATGCGAAGGCCGCCTTCATCACCCGTGGCCTGGCGGAGATGGCGCGCCTGGGCGTTGCCTGTGGCGCGCACCCGTTGACTTTCGCCGGACTGGCCGGCCTGGGCGATCTCATTGCCACGTGTAACAGCCCGCTTAGCCGGAACCATTACGTGGGGCTGGAGCTGGCCAAAGGGCGGAGCTGGCCTGAGATCCAGGCAGGCATGAATCAGGTTGCCGAAGGGGTGGAAACTACCGCGGCGGCGCGCATCCTGGCAGAACGGTACCGGGTGGAGATGCCGATCACCGAGCAGATGTACCAGGTGTTGTTCGAAGGCAAGCACCCGCGCCAGGCCGTCGAGGAGCTGCTGGCGCGGCCGCCGGCGGAAGAGTGGCGGTGAACGTAATCCAACTCGCTAGATCTCAGACTAGATTTTAGATAATAGTACAGTCAACTGGCGCAGCATACGAAAGATCTAAAGTATAGAGTATACAAACAGTATACAAGGAGCACATGATGACACGTAAGCCCAAAATCAAGGCGGGAATCCTGGGTGCAACCGGTACGGTTGGCCAGCGGTTCGTGCAGATGCTGGAGAACCACCCCTATTTTGAAGTCACCGCCCTGGCTGCGTCGGATCGCTCGGCCGGGCGGCCCTATGTCGAGGCAGTGCGCTGGAAGATCGGCGAGGGACCGCCGGCCTACGCGCGCGACATGCTCGTACAGGAGTGCCGGCCGGGCCTGGACTGCGAGATTGTCTTCTCTGGCTTGCCGTCAGACGTGGCCGGGCCGACCGAAGAGGAGTTTGCCCGCGCCGGCTACAAGGTGTTCAGCAATGCCAGCAGCCACCGCATGGACCCCGATGTGCCGCTGGTGATCCCGGAGGTAAACCCGGACCACTTGGCGATGGTCGAGCAACAGCGGCGCATGCGCAAGTGGAGTGGCTTTATCGTCACCAACCCCAACTGCTCGACGATCCATCTGGTGTTGGCGCTCAAGCCCCTCCAGGATGCCTTCGGGCTGCGCAAGGTCATGGTCACGACGCTGCAGGCAGTATCTGGCGCCGGCTACCCGGGCGAGTCTGCCATGGACCTGATTGACAACGTGGTGCCGTTTATTGCGAAGGAAGAGGCGAAGATCGAAAGCGAGTCACGCAAGTTGCTGGGGAGCCTGCGCGACGGGCGGTTTGTTGACGCCGATATTGTACTGAGCGCAGCCTGTAATCGTGTGGCGACGCAGGACGGCCACATGGAGTGCGTCTCGGTGGAGCTTGGGCGCCCGGCTTCTCTGGAGGAGGTGGCTGCCGCGCTGCGAGAGTTCAGAGCACGGCCGCAGGAGCTCGAGCTACCGACCGCGCCGTGCCGTCCAGTGGTGCTGCGTACCGAGCCGGACCGGCCGCAGCCCCGTCTGGATCGCCTGGCCGAGCGCGGGATGGCCACAGTCGTCGGCCGGCTGCGGCCCTGTCCGATCCTGCACTACAAGTTCGTGGCCCTTGGCCACAATACGATCCGCGGTGCTGCCGGCGCATCCATCCTTAACGCTGAGCTCATGTACGCGGAGGGAATGCTCTAGCGGTGCCATACGCGCGGTCCATACGGTGTAAGCCCCGAGCACCCTACCATCCCGCAGCAGCCGACCGGCCTGACGGCGAGGTAGGGTGACGGGGCTTACGTGCGTATGGGCGTGGTGCGTTCTGGATTACGGCTTCAGCTTGACTTTATCTAGGACAGCCTTGTTGTAGACGACCCGCGGCAGGTGGCCGGCCAGCACAGCCGCGATCTCCTGAGCGGGACGAATGGAGCGCTCGCGGCTGCTGATGTCGGATGCCGAAGCCATATGCGGCGTGATGATGACGTTGGGCATCTTGAGCAGCGGGCTGTCCGGTGGAATCGGCTCAATCTCCGTGACATCGAGCGCTGCGCCGGCGATACGCTTCTGCTCCAAGGCCCGGATGAGCGCCGCCTCGTCGATCACCGGCCCGCGGCAGGTGTTGATGATGATAGCGGTCGGCTTCATCAGGGAAAATTCGGCGTCGCTGATCATGTGCCGTGTCTCCGGAAGGAGCGGCACATGCAACGACAAGAAGTCGGAGTCCTGGAGCAGCGCGGCAAAGGAGACCGGCTTCACGCCGTAGCGCTCGAACACAGCCGGCTGCACGTAAGGATCGTGGGCAATGATATTGAGCTCGAAGCCGGCAGCGCGCTTGGCCACCTCGCGAGCGATGTTGCCGAAGCCGAGCAGGCCCAGCGTACGTCCTTCGATGCGCGGGATGGTACCCACGATGCTGCGCCACAGCCCCGGCTGCCCCCAGGCGCCCTCACGGACGGCATTCACCAGCGGCACGATGCCGCGCACAAATGCCAGCAGCAGCGCCATCGTATGATCGGCCACTTCTTTATGGAAGGTATCCGGCAGGTTCGAGAGGATAATGCCCTTCTCGGTGGCCGCCTCGACATCGACGACGTCCATGCCGATTGATGAGCGTGCGATGATCTTGCAGCACTGCAGCGCCTCAAAGAACTCGCGGTCGAAGCGCATGAAGCCGCCGTAGATCGCCACGGCATCGCGGCAGGCCTCGATGATCTCTTTCTGATCGCGGCTCTGCACCATCACGATCTCACCGCCGGCACGCTCGATAATCTCGCGCTCGCCATACTGGCCCCAGTTCGGGCCTGCGTTGACGATGCAGACCTTCTGGCGCCGCGTGCCCGGCGCAGCCTCCCGCTCCATTGCCACCGCCTCAGCCATCTCGGATCTGTCCTCCTTAACTTTAAAAATTACATTTTAAAAACTGCAATTTCATTGAAGATTGCTTCGCCTGGACTTGCGTGTCTCTCGTTTAGAGTGCCTTCATCCCACCTGCACGGTACTTCCTGCCTCTAGATCCACCACACGGCTATGGAAGCCAAAGCCGTAGCGCACCACGTCCTCCCCGCCCAGCTCCAGGACCGTTGCCCTCGCCAGGGGATCCGAGGCATCAAGGGTATAGCCGCCATCCTGAGTATACAGAAAGCGTACGCCGCGGCGAGCACGCTCCCAGGCGTTAAGCTGCCGGCAGGTCCACCACGGCATGCCCTGGTGCTGGGCGTAGCGTACCACGTCCTGCATCGCTTGGGCGATGCCCGGCTTAAATACATGGGCCGGATGAAAGAGAAAGTGTGCTACGCCGTAGTGTGCGCGAGTACGGTCAACCAGATGTGGCCCCACAGAATACGGTGTGGTGAGCACGAGGTCCTGGGTGAACAGGTTAACCTCCAGAACGCTCAGGAAGCGGCCGTCACCGGCATCGAACGGCACCCATGGATGGCAGCCACCGTAGATGAAGCCGACGTTGCCGCTCTTGCTCGGCCCCTTACTCTGCTCCGCCTGAATACCCGCGCGCTCGCACCAGGCGAAGAAATCCAGCCGGCCTTCCCAGCGCAGGTAGTGGTTCTTGTTGGTGACGATGTCCGGCGTGCTGCTGCGTTCCTTCAGCCAGGCAAGTTGGGCACGGAAGTTCTCCTCGCTCCAGGTCGTGCGCGGGGTACCCGTACGCGCATCGTAGTGGAGGGCGATCTCCGAACCATAGCGCTTGATGCCTTCGTAGACCTCCGGCGGGTAGCCATCCAGCATGCAGCACCAGGTCGAGCTGATGCCCAACTCCGCGACGCGCGCCAGCAGTTCCCAGGCGTGCTCGACCTGATTGCCGTCGGAGTCGTGCGAGAGGTGGCCGATGGCGTCTAAACCGTCCGGCCAGTACCAGAGCATGGGCAGCGACACAGGCTCGGGCAGGCTACGGCAGGTGTAAAAGATCGCTTTAAGGAGCACAGCGCGCCATTCATCGGCAATGGGCTCGCCAAAGAAGCGGTTGTCCGGTCCTGTAATACGGTCGTGCTCGTAGTGCAAGACTGTGCCGTCGTCGGTCTTGAGGATGCCATCGTCAATGGGGGCGGTGCCGTCGGGCGCCGGCGGGCCGTCATGGTAGATAGGCCGCCCAAGCTGGATCTCGAGCACGGTGTGCGCAAGATCCACGCCGCAGAAGATGGCTAGGCCGCGGCCATGACGCGTCTCGGTGAGAAGCGCCAATGCTCCCGAGGTAGCGCGTTCGTCGCGCGCTGCCAGCAGCGTGCGTGCCCTCAGAGTGTAGGCCGGGCGCGCGCCGAAGAAGTGCAACGACGAGCGCAGGCCGGCAGTGATGACATGCTCGGGAGGAGCGCCTGCCGCAAAGCCCTCGCGCAGTACCGCAGTCGAGCGCACGCCGAAGAGATCGTCCAGGCCGCTGGTGCCACCCAGGCCAATGGCTCCTGCACCGGCCGCCACCAGCCGGCGGACACCTTCCCGCTCCTGCTCCATCAGGCGCAGATGTGGCAGCAGGAGCACACGCGCCTGCAGGGTGTCGGGCTGGGCCAGGGCTGCAGCCGGCACGCAGCGATATGGTAGGCCGGCATGGGCCAGCAGCTCCAGGTAGTATGGTGCGGCAGAGGACTGATCGCGGCCGGAGTCCAACACCAGCACAAGGGGAACCGGGCCCTCGTGCACAGGATGGAGTGGGCTCTCGATAGGTGTCATACGTCCCTGAACACAGGCGCTGGACTTGCTTGCGCTTCACCGTGAGCCTGCGTGCTGCGCTTCACGTGAAGCGTCGGCGCAGAGCATTGTGGCAGAGCGGCATACAGAGTGCAAGGGGGACAGGCCGGCAGCGGCTCCTCCGGCAGCGGCTTCCGAGGTATCGCCCTTTCGAACGCCCAGACCAGTGGCCCTCAGACGTTCAGCCATTCGCGTGTGAGCGATTGGGATTGGGGGATATCCGGCGGGCGTATGCCTCTACGGCAGCCACCTGCTCCGGCGTCTCCACGGAGCCGGGGCGCGCTGCCCGGACTCGGGCAATGGCTTGCTCGGGCGAGAGTCCTTGATGGACCAGGTAAGCTGCCAGCAAGGTGCCGGTGCGGCCCAGTCCCGCACCGCAGTGCACGGCAACCCGTTTGCCCTGCGCCAAGGCGTGCTCAATTGCCTCAACGCCGCGCTCGAGCTGCTCGGGTGTCGGTGAGGTGAAATCGGGCACCGGCAGGTGCAGTTCCTTCAGCCCATAGCGCGCCAGCAGCGCCGGATCATGGGGGCGCTCGTGCAGGTTAATCACCAGGGAGATGCCTTGACGTGCCAGCTCAGCCAGGGCCTCCTCGCTATCCGGCCGGGCGCAGCCGGCCAACCGCTCTGCCTCGAGCCAGCTGAAGTTCCGGAGCATCGCATGACCCTCCTTGTCCGGTTTGATCAGCGCTTCCTGTCTTCCGGCAGCCGTCTCAGGCACGGTGCAATGCAGCGGCCGGTTACCGTCGAGCTGCCCGTACGCGGTAGATCGTCCCGTCGTTGTATCCGGCTACGTACAGCTCGCCTGCCTCGTCTTCGCCGAAGGAACTGATGGATATCCTGCTCCGAAGCAGCTCGGTGTGCACCCACCGGCCGGTCGCATCGCGGTGCAGCGACCAGAAAATGCCTGAGCAGAAGTCGGCAAAGAGATACGCACCGGTTAAGGCAGGCTCAGCACGGCCACGATACACGTAGCCGCCGGTGACCGAGCAGCCCCCGGAACGTCCATATTCGCCGATGGGTAGGACCAGGCCGCTGCGCTCACACGCCGCCCCTGCGGGATAGCAGTGCGTGCCTTCCATGCGCGGCCAGCCGTGGTTCTCGCCGCCTTTCGACGCCGCAGGCTGGAAGTTTATTTCTTCGTACGCATTCTGCCCCACATCGGCAATGTACAGGTCTCCGGTGGCACGATCAAAGGAATAGCGCCAGGGGTTCCGCAGGCCCAGTGCCCAGATCTCCGGCCGGTAGCCGGGGCGGTCGCGGAAGGGATTGTCCGGCGGGATCGCGTAGGGCTCGCCGCCATCGATGTCGATGCGCAGCATCTTGCCGAGCAGCGTGGCCGGGTTCTGGGCGTTGCCGAAGCGATCCCCTGCGCCACCGCCATCGCCGAGGCCGATGTACAGCTTGCCGTCTGGTCCGAATGCCAGGTGCCCGCCGTTGTGGTTCGCCGCGGGCTGCCTCACCGTCAGGATCACTGTGGCGCTGACCGGGTCGGCACGCTCCGGATCGGCTGAGACCCGGTAGCGTGCCACGACGGTGTCACCGTTGCGATCGGTATAGTTCACGAAGAAGGTACGAGTGTCGGTGTAGCGTGGATGGAACGCCAGCCCCAGCAGCCCCTGCTCGGAGCCGCTGGATCCCACCAGGGTGCGAATGTCCAGGAAGGGCTCGGCCACCAGGGTCGTGCCACGCACGATACGGATCGTCCCGGCCTTCTCAGTCACGTAGAGGCGCCCGCTCCCGTCGGGCGCGGCGGCAATGGCGGTGGGTGCGCGCAGGCCACTCACCACGCGCTCCAGCTGGAGAGCCGTCCCGGCCGGATCAAAGGTTGCAGGGGCGCCGTCCCTGCTCGTGGGGACCGGCGTCGGGCGAGCCGGCGGGAGGCGTGCCCAGCTGTGGGTGCAGGCCATGCCGGCCAGGACCAGAGCTATGGCAAGGACGCGTGTGCTACCGGCACAGGGCCGACGTGTTCGAGGACCCATCGGCAGCTCCATACCGGCGGTCCCCCCGACTGGGGACACCGTGTGTCGGCGTAGCAGTTCCCATATCATCCGGTTGCTGTCACCCGCTTCTTACCCACACGGTTACATCGCGCCTCGTATCACCGAGACGCAGCCAGCCGGGCAGCACGCCGTCATGAACGAACCCCAGGGACTGCAGCAGGCGAGCGCGCGGCCCGGCGAGATTCGTGCTGTAGGCAGCAACCGGAGCATCCGGCCAGGGAAATCCGGCGACGAGCTCGCCCGCACGATCCCAGAAGGCCGGCAGGGCATAGAGATCCAGCAGCCATACATCACCGAACCAGCGCGGATCCGGCGCGAGAATAGCCCAGCCGGGCACAGCGCCGGTCGCACTGACCAGGACGCGGGCCTGGATGCCCGGCGGCGGGGCCGGGCGGCGCTCCATACGCTGGCGCAGTGCGGCGAAGCTGCCCTCGGCGTTGCCCTGTCCTTTGAGCTGTAACACCAGGCTGCGCGGCAGCTCATCGTCTGGAGGCGGCGCATGCATAGCCGTCACATTGAGCGCGCCCCAATCGGACCAGCGAAGCTCACGTACGATCACCGGGGCCGGCGCAAGGTATTGTTCTTCAGCGTCGGGCGTGGCAAGCCAGCGCATCGCACCGCTTCCCGGCGCAATCGAGCGAAAGCCAAAGCGATAGTAGATCCAGTATGGCGGCGTGTCGTACCCCGTCCCCAGGGTAAGGATGCGGTAGCCGGCTGCGGCGGTGTCGCGCATCTGTGCCTCCATGAGGGCCTGATATGCGCCGCGCCGACGCCATTCCGGCACCGTGTATACGTGGCCTAAAATGCCGGCCCCGCGTGCCCCGACAATCATTACGTGGGTGATGGGGCGGCCATCGAGATGGCCCACATAGAAGCGGGTTTCGAGCTCATCGAGCGGCCGCAGCAGGGCCTCGCCGATGTGATAGCGATACTCGCTCGGCTTATGGCTCAGCAGGGCGTTGATCCGCTCGGCCCACTCGGCATCTGGGCCCAGCACCACGCCGAGTTCTATCTGCTCGCCGGTCTTCAGCGTTGCCTCGCCAAGGCGGGTGTACATGGTAAAAGGCACCTGATCAGGCGGTGTGGGTGTCCCCGCACGCCTCCAGGGGCACCCACACCGCAGAACAGCAGCTAGGCAGCGATCCAGAGAGGCGGTAAAAGCCTATGCGGAGAAGCTGTAGTTAAACGTGTCGGCCTGCTGGCACTTCGCCGGCGTGAGGATCTGCTGGCACTGCTGTTGCGCATCGAGCAGCGCCTGCTTGGGTGTTTTCTCGCCGCGCAGTGCCTTCTCAAGCTCCTGGGCAATGATCGCGTTCCCATCGTTGGCCCGGCCATGGATCATATGGCCGATAGCACGCCCTTCGATGAAGGCGCGTACATGATTGGGCGGCGGCTTCAGGAAGCCATCGGGATTGCGCGCTGCCGCCTTGTTTGACGGAAGCAAGAGCTTCTCACGTGAGAGCGTATCCTGCATCTCGCGGCCGGCATACCCGGAAAGGAACTTCAGGAACTCGTATGCCTCATCCAGCGCCGGGCCCTTCGCATAGACGAAGTTGGCATCGGCAGCGAACTGCGTGATCTGCTCGGCGCCGGGGTTTGGCTTCGGCACACGCACCACATCCCATTCGAAGGTGTCCTTGACCGTATCGCGGGTAAGGGTCAGCCGGCCCGTCGAGTCCTCGAAGAACGCCACAAGCTGGCCGTAGAAGGCATCGCCGCCGGGGCTGGCCTGGTTATACTGGCCGGTGAGGTTTGGCGGCAGAATGACCCCTTCGTCCTCGAGCAGCTTAAAGAGCCACTCTACCGTCTCGATCAGCTTGGGGTCGTCGAGCGTGTAGCGCAGCGGGTTCAGCGCGTAGTTGCGACCGCCGTTGGTGTAGATGAAGCCGCCGAGCTGGTACTCCAGCGAGGTCAGGCCGAGGCGAATACCGTAGACGCGGTACCTCCCATCGCTTGAGGTCAGGGCGCTGACCTGCTTGCAGATCTGGCGGAAGTCCTCCCAGGTCCACTGGCCTTTGAGATCGTCCCAGGGGTCCTTCGCCCCGACTTTCTTCAGCATAGTCTTGTTGTAATAGATGCAATGAGGCGAGAGGACCCAGGGCATATGGTAGGTCCGCCCGCACAGGATCTCATAGCCCATCAGCCAGGATTCTTTCTGGATGTCGATCCCGTCCCGCTTGAGCCGATCGGTGAGGTCGAGCACGTGGCCGCCATCGACATAGAAGGGCTGCTGGAAGACGTCGCAGATATTGCAGTCGGCTGCGGTGCCGGCAGCCAGGTTCGTCGCAAGCTTAGCGCGGTAGTCCGGGACGCTGACCAGTTCGACGGTCACGTGCGGCCGCCGTTCCTTGAAGGCCGGCATAGCCGTTTGCATGATGTCGATGCGGTACTGTGGCCAGAAGGTATGGTACGACAGAGTCACTGGCTTGGCCGGTGCTTTAGGCGCCTCGCTCTGCCTGCCGGGGGCCTGCATGGGGCGGCACGCGCCGAGCAGGGCGGCGCCGGCGGCCATAGCGATTGCATGGCGGCGCGTGACGCGAGCGGAAGAGAAAGATGCAGGTGCTGGCATGGGTAAGTCCTCCGGCACGTGGTGAATGTATACTGTCGGTCAATGCATGGCATGGTCTCTCTGACCCGGCAGTATAGCACAGTGCCCGTGGCGCGTCTTCGCCGTGTATCGTGTGGTAAGGTATCTGCGGCCGGAGAGCGGCCTGTGCCGATTGGGGTACACCGGTACCGCTTGAGCAATAGCCCAAATGGTATGTCATCTATGACCATCTTTTGGCATGAGCGGGCAAGGCGCTATACTTCTGGTCGCATTCCAGAATACTATGGCTAGGACAGAAATCCGGAATGCTGTGCAGAGCGTGTGCAGGGGGAGGGCGCCGTGGTTGGGGCAGGACGGAATGGAACACATAATGGCGTGTGCGGCGGGCGTGGCCTCCCTCCTCAAGCTGGGCGGAACACTGCGCGGCTTGGGGCGGGCATCGACGAGAAGAGCGGCCCGGCCGGCCGGGCCGCACGCACGCCGGGCCATGCTTATGGGAGTCAGGAGCATATTACTATGGATCGGGTGCGCGTATTGATCGCCGACGAACAGCCGCTCTTCCGGCAGGGCGTACGATATACCCTTGAGCAGACAGACGACATCGAAGTGGTCGCGGAAGCCGCAGACGGGCAGGCGACTGTGCAGGGTGCTGAGACCTACACGCCAGACGTCGTGCTGTTGGATGCGAACATCCCGCTGGGAGTGCGCTCGCCTATGGATAGCCAGGGCTTTGCCTCCAGCGGCCTCGAGGTTGTCCGCATGGTCAAGCATCGCGTGCCCGGCACGGCCTGCGTCTTGCTCACCGCCTACGAGGACGAAGAGCAGCTCTTTCAATCTATTAAAGTTGGAGCTGCGGCGTACTGCCTGAAAGACATCAGCCCAGAGGAGCTCCTGGATGTCGTACGGCGCGTCAGCAAGGGCGAGTATCTGATCAACGATAGTGTCTTGTCGCGCCCCATGGTCGCGTCGCGCGTGCTGAAGCAGTTCCGCGAGCTTACTGCCGCCGCCGATGAAGAGGTCGAGCAGCTCTTCGTGCCGCTGTCGCAGCGAGAGATCGAGATCCTGGATTACATTGCGCACGGCAACAGCAACAAAGAGATCGCCCGCGCGCTGAAGATCAGCGATCAGACGGTCAAGAACCACATCACGTCGATCCTGCGCAAGCTCGCGGTGAACGACCGGACCCAGGCAGTGGTGTACGCTTTGCGCCACGGCTGGATCAAAATGCAGGGCCTCTAGTACTGGTCCGTTCGGGATAGGCGGGGCGGGCTATATGTGGCGCTCATATCCCCCTCTTGGTGTAGCGCGGCACTGCCAAAGGTCAAAATACATTGTGTGTGTGTTGCCGGCCTCTATAATGCCAAGTAGCTGGTGATTAGCTGAGTACACCGGACCATACACCGGAGAGATCACCGGCAGCATTAATTTCTTGTTGTAGGCCGGCACTCCGTGACCCGGCCGGATGTGAGGAGGTGTGGTTCGATGAAGGGTCTCGTACGGCGGGAGGAAGGCCAGGGTCTGGTCGAGTATGCATTGATTATCTTCCTCGTGTCCATCGTTGTCATTGCCATCCTGGTCCTGCTTGGGCCGCAGATCGGCTCGGTCTTCAGCTCGGTGTACAACGCGCTGCGGTAGGACACGCGCAGACGTGTGCACCGTGCCGGATGCTTTCAGGCGGAGGCACGGGCAGTCGCGGTAGCGGACCAACCGGCCAGAGGCCCCGCCATGCGGCGGGGCCTCTTCTTTTCCGCCAGGGCGATCCGCCACGGTGCCCGCAGGGTGGCATGGCCGGGTGAAACCCCATAGGACCTTTGGACCGGCCGGTCACGTGACCTGGCGCTGAATTTAAGGTTTCTCCGTGGCTGCCGTTTATATTCAGTGCGACGGGTGTCGCGGCCGGACCGTGGGGCCGGCCGCTCCTGCGACACCCCTGGGTGTCGCAGAGGGTGGGGTGGTGCGGATGCTCCTGCAACTATTGACCGCATGTTCCGCGGAGCGCAGCCGTGGCCAGGCGCTCGTCGAGCTGGCTTTGATCATCCCGTTCCTGATCTTGCTGGTCATGGGCACGATCGACTTCGGCCGCGCACTTGATACGTACATCGCTATGGTCGGCGCCGCCGGCGAGGGAGCACGCGCCGGCGCAGATCCGAACGCTACCTATCAAAGCATTAAGGATGCGGTGAAGACGGAAGCCAGCACCGATTTGCCGGGTCTAACAGACGCGGACATTACGGTCTGCGATTTCAACACCAACACCGCTGTCCAGACCTCCTGCAGCCCCTCCGTGCGCATCACGGCGCCCGGTGGGGTCATGTCGGTTAGAGTGACGGTGTCATACAGATTTCAGCCGGTCACTCCACTCATAAATCGCCTTTTTGGCGGCACATGGACGCTGACTGCCAGCTCAGTCCGGCAGGTGATGTGATATGCCGTGGATGACGTGGTCATGCGGGATCAACCTGCGTGGCAAGAAGGCGGGCCACCGCTTTCCCCGGTGGCCGGCGCGGACTGCGGCACTGCTCGTCGCCGGCGTGCTGGCGCTGTCGGCGCACTCTGGCCAGGTAGCGCAGGTCCACGCGGCTGCTCCGGCACAGGCTGCGGTTCAGAGCACAGAGGCCGACTTCGACATCGAGAACGGGCATTTCTATACCCAGGCGGCGGAAGGGCGCGGCGGCTTCGCCATCACGAATGACGAGGGCATTCGCTTCTGGGACGAGTACCAGCGGCTTGGCGGGCCTCACCTGCTGGGCTATCCCATCTCACGCCGCTACATCCAGGAAGGCGTGGTCATGCAGGCCGTGCAGACCGGTGTGCTGCGCTGGGACCCCGCCACTCAGAGCGCCCAGTTGACCGATGGGTTTGATTTGCTCTCCCAGGCCGGTGAAGATGCCTGGCTAGAGGCGGTGAAGAGCATTCCGCGGCCGATCGAGGACGACGGCTCTGGGGGCGATGCAGCGCGCTCGACACAGACGCGCCTCTCCTGGCTTACCAACGACGCGATTCGGGAGGCATACTTCGCCAACCCGAATCCCGCGCGGATTCCCGCCTGGAGCAACGAGGCCTCGATCGCCCTCTACGGCCTGCCGACCAGCCGGCCGCAGGCATACGGCCCTATGATTGCCCAGCGTTTCCGGCGCATCGCCCTGCAGCTCTGGGTGCAAGATGTGCCCGGCCAGCCGAGAGCCGGCACCGTGACACGGGTGCTGGGCGGCGATGTCATGAAAGAGGCTGGGTTGATCCCGTACTACGCCCTCGTGCCCCAGCCTATGCCGGGCACCCTCTCGCTCTTGCCGGAACGGCCGTTCCCGGGCACGCGCATGCAGCTCTACACCTGGGGACTCCGCGGCGATGCCTCTGTACGGGTGGATGTGACCGGGCCGGATGGACGGGTCCTTGAGCTGCCTGGCCTAGCGGTGCGTGGGGGCGAGGTCTCGGCACTGCTGCCGGAACTCCTTGCGCAGGGGGAGTATCGCGTGCTGCTCACCGGCGAGCAGAGCGGCGTCCAGCTCGAGGGGAGCTTCGCCATTGTTGCCCCTGATCCGGTGATGGATCTGGCCGGTGAGGCGCCGCCGGGCGGGCCGCGCCTGACCGTGGACCTGTTCGAGCCGGATAGCCAGAGTCCCAAGCTTATCATTCGGGGGGGCAACTTCCGTGATGGCGAGCAGGTACGGGTCAGCGTCTTCTCGCCGGAACAGGTCGCGGCGAACCAGCCGGCCAGCTACCAGGTGACGGTGCTTGCCCCTGGCGGTGTGTTCGAGCACAGCGTCTCGTTTCGCGGCGCCACGGGGTCGGCCCTGCGCTTCGACCGCGCTGGGGTATACACCGTGCGCGCGGTGGGGCTGGCCTCACGTACAGGCGCCCAGGCAGTGGTCTTTGTGCAAAGCGAGCGTCTCCCTGAGACGCTCGCCGAGACCTCATCCCCCGGCGTGGACGGCGTGGCGCGCGCGATCCGCACCGGGAGCGACGTGCCACGTCCAAGTCCCGGCCAGGCGGCGACACCAGAGGCACCGGCGTTAGAGCAAGTCCAGGTGAGCCTGCGTGGTTTCGAGCCGGGCGAGCCGGTACGGGTAGGTTTGTACGTGCCGTCAGCGCCGGTCGATCCACGCAAGGCGATCATTGTCCAGCAGCGCGCCTACGTGCGCGGAGGCGCCGGTGGTGTGCCTGGCGGCGTGGAGTTTACCTGGGGGCCGACCCACGAGACAGGCACACACGTCGTGCGTGCCCTGGGTCTCTGGAGCAACCGCGTGGCGATCGTCCGGGTCATGGTGCAAGGCGGCCGCGCGGCATTGCCACCTGCCTCGCCCGACCTGGCAGCCGGTCTTGCCGGCGATGCATTTGTCACCAGTATGCCGCAGGTGGCTGCGGATCGCGTGGTCACGGTGCCGGTCCTGCGTTACATGTTCACCGGCTTCGCGCCCGGGGAGCTGGTGAAAGTGGCGGTGCGGGTCGCCGTAGAAGGGGGCGAGCTCCTGCGCCTCGACGATGTGGTTGCCTCTATGCAACGCACGCAAAGCGGTATGCCTGCAGGGAGTATTGAGCTCGGCGTATCGCTGCCCCCGCGGCTCATCGAGGCCGGCACGCCGGAAACTCGGCTGGCTGTGCAGGCGTGGGCGCCGCTGAGCAACCGCACGCTCGAAGTGACCCTGCCACCGATCGGCACCCTGCTGCCGGAGGTCCAGGCCGCGGTCTCGACGCCGGAGATCAGCGCCGAGGCAGGGATGCGCCGTGAGGTGCACATTACCGGGAAAGGAGAGGCCACCATCGTTCGCCTGGTAACGTATACGCTGAGCGGTTTCCTGCCGGGCGAGCCGGTGCGCGTGGGGGTCTACCGCGCCGGCGCAACCGAGCCGCTCGAAGCGACGTACCAGCCGGCGACGGTGGATGCCGTGGACCGGCCGGGCGGCCGGGTGTCGCGCACCTTCCTGCCGCCCGATCCGGCAGAGACGTACGTGGTGCGCGCGTATGGGGCCCAGAGCCGGCGTATCGCTGTACTGACGCTGGCGCCGCTCGCCCCCGAGGAGTTCCCTCCTGCCGGTGCTCCCCCGTCGCCTGAGATTGCGGTCGTGACTGCTGTGGGCGGCACCGATCACCGCGATGAGCCTGGCTTGGCGGCTTATCTTGCCGGGCGCACCCTCGACGTGCGCATGAGCGGCTTTGCCGGTGGAGAAGCCGTGCGCCTGGTTCTTACCCCGCCGGGCGAGGCGGCTGATGGCAGCCGGCAGCGCGTCTTTGACGTGCAGGCGCGCACACGCGATACGGCGGATGCGCCGGCCGGCTCCATTCAGGTGCGCGTCTCCCTGGAAGGGCCAGGGGAGTACCTGGTGCGCGCGTGGGGGCTCGCCAGCGGACGCCTTGGGATCGCTCGCGTGACTGTCCCGGAACCACGCCCGCTCCTGCCGGAAGTTGCCGCTACCGCCTCGTCGCCGGAGGTTAGCGCAAGTGCTGCGGTGGGCGAAGGAGCCGTCGAGAGCCGGCCGCGCGAGGGCAGGGCTGCGGTGACCCGTGTGGTGCGGGCACAGCTTGACGGCTTTGCCGCCGGGGAGCGCGTCCGCATCGGGCTGTACCGTGAAAGCGGGGCCAATGGACCTGAGCGGCTCGAGCTGGCCTACGTCACAGCTGCTGAGGGTAGCCAGGGGGAGCGCGCCGGCGCGGTGCGCCATGGCTTCTATCTCCCCCCGGGGGAGCAGCGCCTCTCGGTGCGCGCCTATGGCATCGAGAGTGGAAGGGTCGCGGTGGTACCGATAGCCCTGGCGGAGTGGCAGGAATCGCTGGTGGCGCTGGCGCAGCGCGGCGGTGCCACCCTGCGCGCCGCCGTGCGTGACTGGCCCCCGGTCCGTTCTGAGGCGCTGCGCCATCCCGCGCTGGCCTACCGTCTGGACGGCTTTCTTCCGGGCGAGCCAGTGCGGGTCGGGATCTACCGTCCATCGAGCCCGGATGGCCAGCCGGCGCTCGAGGTGTTCCATGTGGCCGGGCTTGATCCGGCATGGCGGACGCCCGGCAGCGTCGAGCACCAGATCGGTCTGAACGGCAGCGCCGACCTGCCGTTCGACGAGACGGGCGAGTATGTCCTGCGCGCCAGCGGTGCGCTGAGCGGCCGGGGCGCAGTGGCGACGGTGCATGTGCCGGTGGCACGCACGCGCGAGGGGGCAGATGAGCCGCTGCCGGGAGGACCGCCCGTAACGGCAGAAGTGCTGGGTACCCGGGCAGGCGGCCGCCTCATTATCCGGGCAGAGGGCTTGCAGGCTGACCAGCATGTGCGCGTTAGCGTGGCAGCGCAGCGCCCGGATGTAGAGGATGTGCGCTATGCCTACCTTGCGCAGGTGTACCCGGTGCAGGAGGGCCGGGTGGCGATCGAGGTGCCGTTCGGAGCCTCGGGCCTCCACCTGCCCGAGGCCGGCACCTACATCGTGCGAGTGTATGGGCTGACCAGCCACACGTTGGGCGTGGCGTGGATAACACTGGAGTAATCCGAAGGGGAGCTGTGAGGCGATGAAGGGGAACGGACGGGCTCTTATCTATGCCGGCATCGTGCTGGCGCTGATCACCGGCTTCCTGGTCTTCATCCAGGTCTCGCGGGCGTCATCGGCGAGCAAGAAAGTGCCGATGAAGCCCGCGCTCGTGGCCATCCAGGATGTGCCTGAGGCAACGCTGTTTACTCCCGACAATATCAAAGCATACTTCACGATTAAGAACTTTCCGGCCGACCTGGTGCCGGCCAATGCCATCGTACAGTTCGACCAGGCGATCGGGATGATCAATAAGAGCAAGATCTTCAAAGACGAGGTCATTCTGCAAGGCCGTTTGAGCAAGGCAGGCGAACAGGCGGGGGTAACCAGCATCATTCCGCCGGGCGGCTTCGTTGCACTGGCCGTGCCGATCACGGACCTTACCACCGTCGCCGGCGCAGTGCAGCCCAACGATCGCGTGGACCTGGTGGTAACCATGCCGGTGCCCTCCTCGAGCGGCCGCGAGCCGGGCATGGTCACGCAAGTGCTGCTGCAGGATGTGCTGGTCTTGCGGATTGGTCAGTATGCGCCCGGTAAGACGGCGGGCGCACAGGCGGCCGCCGGCGCCGGCATCATGACGTTGCTCCTGCCCTATCAGGATGCGCTCATGGTCGAGCATCTGCAGCGCATCGGGGTGCAGATGACTTATATTCTGCGCCGCTTCGACGACCGCAACAGTTACAGCTTGGAGCCTGTGAATACCAACTACGTTATCGAGCGCTTCAAGCTACGCCCGACCACGCCCTAGCACGATTTCTACCTGAGATGGGGCTACTTCCATGACGCAGATGCCGGCTCGCACGATTCGGGTGCTGATTGTCGATGGCGATGCCACGATCCACAGCACGCTGCAACATATGCTCAGAGCCGAGGGCGATATCGACGTCGTCGGCGGGACGTTCACCGGGCAAGACGCTGTTCAGAAAGTCGAGGCGCTGAACCCGGACGTCGTGCTGATGGCTGCCGAGCTGCCGGATACCGATGGCATCTCGGTGACCGAGGCGCTCGTGGCCCAGCATCCGACGTGCGGCGTGATCCTGCTGGCCAACCACTTCGATGCCGAGGCGCTGCGGCGGGCCATGGTGGCCGGCGCGCGGGATTTCCTGGTCAAGCCGCTGGCGGCGGAAGAGCTCGTGCGTGCCATCCGAAAGGTCTATGAGATTGAAGCGGCGATCCGCGCCCGGCTGGCGCCGGTGCTGCCCGGCCAGCCGGCCGCTTCCTCGGAGCCTCGTCTCGGCAAGATCATCGCCGTGTACAGCCCTAAGGGTGGCGCCGGGCGCACCACGATCGCCACGAACCTGGCGGTGGCATTGCACCGGCACGTCGGCGCGAAGGTCGCCTTGGTCGACGGGAGCCTGCTGTTCGGCGACATTGCTATTGTCCTGAATATCCCACCGAAGAAGACGATCATCGACCTGGTGTCGGTGACCGACCACCTCGATGCCGATGTGGTCGAGTCAACGATGGCGCGCCATCAGTCAGGCATCCATGTGCTCCTTGCTCCGGTGCGTCCGGAGATGGCGGAACTCGTCGCGCCACACCACCTCAAGCAGATCCTGACGCTGATGCGCACGATGTACGACTACATCGTCGTAGACACCTGGCCCTCGTTCCAGGAGCTGGTGCTCAGCATCCTGGATATGGCCGAGCGCATCGTGGTGGTCAGCACGCTAGAAATGCACAGCGTTAAAAACCTGCGCCTGTTCCTTGAGGTAGCCGATGCTCTGCATTACCCCCCGGAGAAGCTGGTCTTAGTATTGAACCGCGCCGATAGCAGCGGTGGGATGCGTATCCAAGACGTCGAGGCGAACGTCAACCGGAAGTTCTCTGCCGAGATCGTCAATGACTGGCGGGTGGCTACCCTAGCGATCAATGAAGGCACGCCGTTCGTGATGAGTCACCCGCAGAGTCAGATTGCCCAAGACATTATTGCGCTGGCCGGACTGATTGCCGGCAAGGAGCCGGCTCAGAACGGTAGGGTGCCTGTGGCGCAGGTGGACAAAAAGAACAAGGCAGTCGGCTGGCTTGGCAAGGTCTTTAAGTAGCGCAGGGGCGATGCTGAGATCTCCCGGCTGCTCGCACCTGTGCGCGAGCCGGGATGAACGTCCAGCGCAGTGTGGAGAGAAGGGGTCACTCCTCAGGCTCTAGGCCGGAACTCGGGTGATGGGAGGTTGGTGTCCATGTCACTGCTCAGGCGAATCGAGAACAATACCCCGCCGCCCGGAGGAACGTCTGCGGCGCCACCGCCACCCAATGGACCGGACACCACGGCGCGGCGTCCGCTGGCCCAGCCGTCGATACGCCCGCCGGCCCAAGATAACAAATGGGACGACTTGAAGACGCGGGTGCAGAACAAGCTGGTCTCTGAGCTTGATCCGAAGCTGGATCTCTCGAACCTGGAGGAAGTCAAGCGCACGATCGAAGAGAAGTTCCAGCAAACGCTCGAAGAAGAAGGAGTGACAATTACCCGGCTGGAACGTCAGCACCTCTTCGAGCAGATCGTCGCGGAAATTCTGGGCCACGGGCCGATTGAGCCCTTGCTGCAGGACGATACTATCAGCGAAGTGATGGTGAACGGTCCGAAGTCGGTGTGGATTGAGCAGGGTGGCAAGCTGCGCAAGACCGACATCACCTTTCAAGACAACGACCACGTGATGCGCGTGATCGACCGCATCCTGTCCCGCGTGGGCCGCCGCTGCGACGAGAGCGTGCCGTACGCCGATGCGCGCCTGCCCGACGGCTCCCGCGTGAATGTGATCATCCCGCCCTGCTCCCTGGTCGGCCCGGTGATCACGATCCGCAAGTTCAAGAAGAACCCGCTTACGGTAGACGACATGATCCGCTTCGGCACTTATACGCCGGAGCTGGTGGAGTTCCTCAAAGCGTGCGTGCAGGCACGTCTCAACATCATCGTATCGGGCGGCACCGGCACCGGGAAGACAGTGCAGCTCAATATCATGTCGAGCTTCATTCCGAACGACGAGCGCATTATCACGATTGAAGATGCAGCCGAGCTGCAGCTGCGCCAGGAACATGTGATCTCGCTGGAGGCCAGGCCCCCGAACATCGAGGGCAAGGGCGCAGTGACGATCCGCGACCTGGTGCGCAACGCGCTGCGCATGCGGCCGGAGCGTATCGTCGTCGGCGAGTGCCGCGGTGGCGAAGCGTTCGATATGTTGCAGGCGATGAACACCGGCCACGAGGGCTCTATGACCACGTTGCATGCCAATAGCCCACGCGACGCGCTGCGCCGTCTGGAGACGCTGGTGTTGCAGGCCGGGATGGATCTGCCTCTGCGCGCGATCCGCGAGACCATTGCTTCAGCTGTGCACCTGATCGTGCACCTTGAGCGCATGAAGGATGGCTCGCGCAAGGTGGTGAACGTGACTGAAGTCCAGGGAATGGAGGGCGATGTCATTGTGATGCAGGACATCTTTGTGTTCGAGCAGACCGGTTACGAGGGGGGCAAGGTGCTGGGGCGCCTGCGGCCGACCGGCATTCGCCCGAAGTTCATGGACAAGATCGAGGCGCTGGGGATCAATCTCCCGGCAGAGATTTTCGGTGTGACGGATCCATTCAGCCGGCGAGGGTTCTAAGCCATGGCCCTACTGCTTGCGCTGCTCAGCGCAGTCTCCGTCCTCCTCATCGTGGTCGGGCTGGCCCGGCAGGCCGGCCTCTCGAGTAGCTCGCTGGCCTCCCGGCTGGAGCGCTATGCCGGCCGGCAGGTCCAGCGCGCTGCTCCGCCTGTGACGCCCCGATCGGCCAGCCTGCGTGCCGGCACGCGCGCCGCCCAGGAACGGATCGACCGGGCCCTGGGCGGCTCGAGCTACGCCATGCGGGTGCAGCGAGAGCTCTCCAAGGCGAACCTGCGCATCACCGTGGCCGAGTATCTGATGTTCCAGGTTGGCTCGGTGATCATCTGCTTTATCATCGGCCTGATCATCTTTCGCCAGCCGCTGCTCGGCGTGCTCTGTGGATTCGGGGGGTACCTGATCCCCGGGATCTACGTCAAACTCAAGCAGCGCAGGCGGCTGAACCAGTTCAACAGCCAGCTCGGGGACGCGCTCGTCATGCTGGCGAACTCGCTGCGCTCCGGCTATAGCCTCGCCCAGTCCATGGACCTGGTTGCCCGTGAGGGCCGCCCGCCGCTCAGCGAGGAGTTCCACCGGGTCAATCGAGAGATTGCCCTGGGACTCTCGCCGGAAGAGGCGCTGGCGAACCTGGTGCGCCGCATTGACAGCGACGATCTAGACCTCGTCGTCACGGCCATCAACGTGCAGCGTGAGGTGGGCGGCAACCTGGCAGAGATCCTGGACACCATTGCACACACGATTCGGGAGCGCGTGCGGCTGAAAGGCGACATTAAGGCGCTCACCGCCCAGGCCGAGTACTCGGCGTACGTGGTGGCATTCCTGCCTGTTGCCCTGGCAGCGATCCTCTGGATGATCAACCGGCCGTACATGATGCGTTTGGTTGAGGATATCTGTGGATGGAGCATCCTGGCCTGCTCCGCCACACTCATCGTGGCCGGCTTCTTTGCTATGCGCAAGGTCGCCCAGGTCGAGGTATGAGGTGGAACGATGCTCGCGCTACTGACCGGCCTCATGGCCGGAACGGCGGTGATGCTGATCTTCCTGGGGCTGGTGCGCCCCCGGCGCAGCGCCGCGGTGCTGGCCGAGCGGCTCGGTGCCTTCGCCGCGCGCACCCCCAAGTCGCTGGAAGAGCTTGAGCTGGAGCGGCCGTTCTCCGAGCGCGTCGTACAGCCGCTCGTTCAGTACATCGCGCGCCTGCTCCGCGGCATGACGCCGCAGAGCACGCTCGATAAGATGGCCCACGACCTGGTCGTTGCAGGGAACCCGCACAATATGACCCCGATGTACTTCCTGGGGCTCAAAGGGGTGGGCGCCATTCTCGGCGGTGGCACTGCGCTCATGCTGGCCACGGTGCTGAAGCAGCCGCCGGCCTGGCTGGTGCCGATCATCGCCGTCGGCGCCTTTATCGGTTACAAGTTCCCCGACTTGTGGCTGCACGACCAGATCAAAAAACGCAAGAAGGCGATCCAGCGTGCCCTGCCGGATGCCATGGATCTGCTCACGATCTCCGTGGAGGCCGGCCTTGGTTTCGATCTGGCCATGCAGCGTCTGGTAGATAAGTCAGATACTGAGTTGGCGCGAGAGTTCGGACGGGTGCTGCAGGAAATGCGCGTCGGCATCCCACGCCGAGACGCGCTGCGGAATATGGTGGAGCGCACCGAAGTCGACGACCTGGCCATGTTCATCACTGCACTGATCCAGGCCGACACCCTGGGCGTGCCCATTGCGCGGGTACTCCGGGTGCAGTCCCAGCAGATGCGGATCGTGCGGCGGCAACGGGCCGAGACTGAGGCGCGCAAGGCACCGATTAAGATGCTCTTTCCTCTGGTGTTCTTGATATTCCCTCCCTTGTATATGATCATGATGGGGCCGGCAGCACTTCAGGCCTTCAGGTTCCTGGTAAAGTAGTCCGAGGCAGGCGATGCCAAAGCTGCCGCGGATCGTGCGCGTGATCGATACCACCACCGGGGTGTGCCTGGCGGAGCGCGCGCCGGTAGCAACCTCGCTTTGGGCGCGCGCGAAAGGATTGCTCGGCCGCAGCGAACTTCCTGCAGGCGAGGGACTGGTGCTCTGGCCGTGCACCAGCGTGCATTGCCTCGGCATGCGCTTTCCCATCGATGTGCTTCACGTTTCTAAGAGCGGGGAAGTACTGCGTATTTTGGCCAACATGCGCCCGTACCGCATCGGTCCCATCGTGTTGCGCTCCCATTTCGCCGTTGAACTGCCGGCCGGCACCGCTGCACGCTGCGGGGTTGCCGTCGGGCACCGTATTGCGCTCGAACCCGTAGAGCGCTGACGTCACTTCAGGCCATTTCTGGCCGGTGCGCGCTCTTGTCTCCGTACGCCGGGGCAGGTATGCTGCCCCGGCATATGCTGGGAAGACGGCTCCTGGACGACCTGCTTGACCTTGTGCTGCCGCCTCGCTGCGCCGGGTGTGGCGCGAGCGGAGCCGGGCTGTGCCGTGCCTGCGCCGCCGAGATCCGCTGGATCGGTAAGCCGTCCTGCCGCTCCTGTGGCATGCCGACGCACGAGACGCTCTGCCCGGCCTGCCGGCGGGATCCGCTTGCCATCGACGGGATCGTTGCCGCTGCGGAGTACGCCGGCCCTGTACGGGCGGCCGTGCTCCAGTTCAAGTACCGCTACCGGCACGATCTGGCGCGGGCCCTCGAACAGGTGCTGCTTCAGGGCGCGGCGCCGCGCGTACCGCCGGCCGACCTGGTCGTTGCGGTGCCGCTGCACCCCTCGCGGCAGCGAGCGCGCGGCTTCAACCAGGCGGAGGTGCTGGCGCGGACACTGGCACGGCATCTGCGCTGCCCCTATGCAGCATACGCCCTGGAGCGCGTGCTGGCGACCCCGCAGCAGGCCGGGCTGGGCCGCATGGAGCGGCGCCGGAACCTGAACGGTGCTTTTCGCGCACACCCGGCACATGTGGCGGGCCGGCGGGTAGTAGTGGTGGACGATGTCTGTACCACCGGCAGCACCCTGGAGGCATGCGCCGTAGCGCTGCGTACAGCGGGCGCGATAGAGGTATGGGGCTGTGTTGTGGCGCGCACCACGATGCCCTTCTGATGACGTACGTTGCTGCCCTCCTGCCCGGTCCGATAGAATCAAGGCGGCCGGCCCACTGCGTCATTCCAACATGGCTGCGCCGCTGGTGCTGTTCTGCACGGCGGCAGCAGCGATATATATCGAGGCGCACCAGTGCAACCACATCCCTCTCCTGTTCGGGAGGACTCTGCTTCAGAGGCCGCTATCGGTGCTGCACTGCCGAACCGGCGCATCGGCATTCTCTACCACGGAAGCAAGGCCGAGGCCGCGGCCCTGGCTGGCCACCTGGCCGAGCAGGTGCGCGCCACTGGCCGCAGTGCCTGGCTGTTGCCGATCACCCGCGATGCTGAGGCGCACGCACCGATGGAAGAAACAGACCTTCTCTTCACCCTCGGCGGCGATGGCACGATCCATCGCGCCTCGAAGCTGGCAGCAGTGCATAAAGTGCCGATCGTCGGTGTGCACCTGGGACAGCTCGGCTTCTTGACCGAGGTGACGGTAGACGAGCTGGACGAGAAGCTTCCCCTGTTCCTGGAGGGCCGCTACTGGATCGAGGAGCGCTCCATGCTGCGGGTGCTGCACCTGCGCCCCCAGGGGCGCAGCGAGTACCTGGCTCTGAACGACGTGGTGATCAGCCGCGGGCGGGTGGCCCGCGTGATCGAGGTGTTCGTCAGCCTGAACGGCGCCGAGGCGCTGGCCTACACCGCCGATGGCCTGATCGTAGCTTCCCCCACCGGGAGCACGGCGTACTCCTATGCCGCCGGGGGGCCGGTGCTGCATCCCGAGGCGCGCAACATCATCCTCACGCCGCTTGCCCCCTTCCGCTGCTTCGAGCGCTCGCTCGTGCTCGACGCCGACACTGAACTGCTCTTGCGTGCAGTCTCCAATCACGAGACAATCCTCTCGGTAGACGGGCAGCTGGATTGCCTGCTGGCTCCGGAGGACCGCGTGCTGGTAACCGAAAGCCCGCATCGCTGCCGCTTTGCTCGGGTGCGCCCGCGGCACTACTTCATGCGCGTGCTGATGAGCCGCTTTGCTCCGGCGCTGGTGTAACGGGGCGCAGGCGTTAGATGCGCGGCGTGAACACCATGGCGTGGCCGGAGCGGCGAGCATCCGTCCCATGTCTGTGTTGATGAGAACTGTGGGGTCTTGAGCCTGAGAAACACGCTGCACCATGCTTCTCGAGCTTGATATTCGCAACTTTGCGCTGATCGATCACGTGCACCTCGAGCTCGGCGGTGGATTGCACGTCCTCACCGGCGAGACCGGAGCAGGAAAGTCCATCTTGATCGACGCCATCGGTGCGCTGGTAGGCGGGAAGATGGATGCCGGCGACATTCGCACGGGCGCCGACCGGGCCAGCATCGAGGGGATCTTCTTACTGCCGCCGGCGCCGCCGGACCCGCCGCCGGGGTCGCTGTGGCAACTCCTGCGCGAGCATGAGCTGCTGGACGATGACGCCGGTGACACGCTGATCCTGCGCCGTGAGCTCGTGCGCGGTGGCCGCACCGTGGTGCGCGTCAATGGCCGCGCCGTTCCGCTCTCTGTCGTGCAGCAGATCGGCCAGGCGCTGATCGACATCCACGGACAGAGCGGGCATCTCACCCTGCTGCGACCGGAGAAGCAGCTCGACCTGCTCGATACCTACGGCAAGCTTCTGCCGCTGCGGCGCAAGGTAGCGGCACTGGTGGACGAGTACCACGCCGTGCGACGGGAACTCCAGCTCCTCCAGCGCGATGAACGGGAGATCGCGCGGCGCATTGACCTCTTGCAGTTTCAGGTAGAAGAAATCGACGCCGCGGCGCTCAAAGCGGGCGAGGATGAAGCGCTCCTGCGTGAACGCACAGTATTGCAGAACGCCGAGCGTATCTTGCGGCTGGCCGAGCAGGCCTATGAGGCACTTGCAGGCACCGACGAGGCACCCGGCGTGATCGACCTAGCCGGCCAGGCGTGCATGGCGCTGGCCGAGCTGGTGCGTTACGACCCTCTCCTCCAAGACGAAGCCGGAAGGCTAGGCGAACTGGCGGCACTAGCCGACGACATCGCCGCCGCGCTCCGTCGCTATCGCGACGCGATTGAGCTTGACCCGCAGCGGCTGGAAGAGGTCGAGCAGCGGCTGGATGTAATCGCCTCGCTGAAGCGGAAGTACGGCGACAGCATCGAAGAGATCCTGCGCTACCGCGAGGAGGCGGCGCAGGAACTGGACCGGCTCCTGCACGCCGAAGAGCGCTCTGGCGAGCTAGCTGCGCGCGAGCAGGAGCTCCTGGAGCACGTTGGCCGGGCCGCGGCCGAACTCTCGGCGGCCCGACGTGCGGCTGCCGAGCGGCTCGCTGCCGAGGCGCTGGCGGAGCTCCAGAGCCTGGGCATGCCCGGCGTGCGCTTCGAGGTACAGGTCACCCGGGTAGAGGACCCGGCCGGCGTGCCCGTTGACGGCCGGCGCTATGCCTTCGACCGCACCGGCATCGATCGCGTGACCTTCCTGGTGTCGCCGAACCCCGGCGAGCCGCTCAAGCCGGTCGCGCGCATCGCCTCGGGAGGCGAGACGGCGCGCATCATGCTGGCTCTCAAGTCGGCACTGGCCGCGGCTGATGAGACCCCGACCCTGATCTTCGACGAGATCGACGTTGGTGTGGGCGGACGCTCCGGGCGCGTCATTGGCGAGAAGCTGTGGAACCTGAGCGCCAACCGCCAGGTGCTGTGCATCACCCACCTGCCGCAGGTGGCCTGCTTCGGGGATGTGCACTGGTATATCGAGAAGCGTGTGGAGCGCCGCGATGGCACCGAGCGTACGGTAACGACGGTGAAGCGGCTCTCCGAGGCCGAGCGGCTGGACGAGCTCTCGCAGATGCTGGGCGCCACCGGCGAGGCGGCCCGCCAGAGCGGGGCCGAGCTCCTGGAAGAAGCCGTGCGCTGGAAGGACGGGCGGAAGCAGGCACGGAGCGCGTAGCACGTGTAACCCGGCGCCGAGGCCTGCCTGGCGGGGCCAATACGGTAGCGGCCCGGCCGCCACAGGGTTATGACACACCTCAGTAGTTATCCCTTCCTGATAGTGCGCCTGGCGGCCAGACCTCAGTGCTGCCAGATGGGCGGTTCATCGAAGCGCACAGCCGTGCCGAACTGGTGGCGCTGGCCGGCTGCTTCGTAGCTGGGCAAGACCGGCCAGTGTATGCATATCCTGAACGCCCTTGCGAATCCAGGCGATGCAGGCCGTGGCCGCGGGGTGGGGACAGCGCAACGATGCACCCCATACGACACCGTCTGCATTCCAACGTGAGACCGGTGGCGTGTACCGTAGGGGCACGGCATGCCGTGCCCCTACCGTTGATAATCTGCGCCGTTTCCTCAATGACCCTGGCAGCACCGTAGGGGCGCAGCGCCGCTGCGCCCCCTACCAGGTCATGCCGAGCCCCACGCGTGTTCGTGGACACCGTGCTTCCGGTGTTGGCGCAGCGCCGCTGCGCCCCTACCAGGTCAGGCCGGGGCATCCGGCACAAGCCCTGAAGTAGGTATGACGGGGAAGAGAGCGCATCCTGGACATAGAGGCGTGCGATGGCAGTTACCCTCGAGCCTGATGCGCTGCCGATGGTACGGCGGGCAGAAGATATGCCCGGGCCGCCTCAAGGGCAGTGGACATACAATGACTATGTCCGCTGCCTGCCGACGGCCGCCGCTATGAAACTACTATCGACCCAGTGCTATACGTGGCGCCTTCGCCAGACATTGCGCACCAGAGCACGGTGTCCTAGCTCCGGTATTACCTGTTGGCTGCTGCACAGGCCGGCCGTGGCGCCTATAATGGCAGGAAGAAGATGCCCGGGCGTTTCGGTTGCAGGGAGTTGCTTGCCTTCGGCGGATGAAGGTAGAGATAAGCACGTAGAACTGCAGCGCCTGTGCGACTAATCTTGTACGAGGGCTGGAGGGACGATGGCCAGGGCCTGGCAGCGGCGGGCAGCGGTGTCCTGGGAGGAGAGCGGCGCAGCGGAATATGTCGATCAGCTGGTGCTCTCGCTGGTGCCGGGCTGCCGGCTGCCCCGGCCGAGCGAGCTGGTACTGCCGCTCTTGCGCGCCCGCGGTGTGGCGAGCAGGAGCGCCGCCGAGGCGTTCTTGCGCGGGCAGTGCAGGGATACCGATCCATTCCGGCTGGCCGGGGTGCCGCAGGCGGTGGAGCGGCTGGGCCGGGCGCTGCGGCGGGGTGAGCGCGTGGCGGTATACTCCGACTCCGATGTGGACGGGCTCACCTCGGCGGTGGTGCTGGCTGAGGGCCTGCGTGCCGCCGGCTTCGATCCGCTTGTGCGTATCGGCGACCGGCTGACCGAGGGCTATGGCCTGTCGGTGGATGGTATGGCAGAGCTGGCCGCGCAGGGCGTGCAGCTCGTGATTTCTTCTGATTGCGGCATCAGCGCCGTCGAGGAAGTGCGCCACGCCCGTGCCCTGGGCATGGATGTTATTGTCACCGACCACCATCACGTGCCGCAGCAGACCCCTGAAGCGGTGGCAGTGATCAATCCCCAGCAGGAGTGCTGCCCCTATCCGTACAAAGAGCTTGCCGGCGTTGGCGTGGCGTACAAGCTCGCGCAGGCACTCTTCCAGGCGCGGGGGCTCGCCGCGAGCGAGGCCGAGGAGCGCTTGACCGAGCTGGTGGCCCTGGGAACGGTCGTCGATGTGGCGCCGCTGGTGGGGGAGAACCGCGCCCTGGCTATTCGAGGGCTGGCGCGGATGCAGCAGGCGGCTCGGCCGGGGCTCCAGGCGCTGGCACAGCGTGCCGGGATCAGCCTGGGGACGGTGCGTGCCTGGCATCTCAGCTTCGTGCTGGGCCCGCGGCTGAACGCTGCAGGGCGGCTGGGGCTCTCCGATGTGGCTTACCGGCTGCTTGCCGCCCAGGAACCGGCTGAGGCCGAGTGGCTGGCTGAGCGCCTGGAGCATATTAATCGGGAGCGACTGGTGCTGGTGCAGCGTGCCCTTGATGAGGCAACCGCGCAGGCTCTCCAACGGCTCGACCGCCCGCTTATCTGTGTGGCGGGGGAAGGCTGGCATCCGGGGGTCCTGGGGCTGGTGGCTATGCGGCTGGTGGAGCGGTTTGGACGCCCGGCGGTGGTGATACAATTATCAGAAGATCAGTGTCGGGGATCTGCACGCAGTGTCCCCGGCTTTCATCTCGCTGAGGCGCTGGCGGCATGCCGTGACATGCTGCCGCGCTTTGGCGGGCATGAGCAGGCCGCGGGCTTTACCGTCCGCCGCGAGCATATTCCGGCGTTGTGCAGCCGGTTGGAGCAGCTGGCTGAAGAGGCGCTGGGTCTCGAGATTGTCTCGCCCCCCCTGGAGTACGACGCTGTGTTGAGTGCACAGTATCTGCGGCCGGGCGCCGTCTCGATGGTGTGGGGGCTGGTGCGGGCACTCGAGCCATTTGGCCACGGGAACCCGGATCCGGTGTTTGTCACACGGCGAGTGAAGCTGTACGATTGGCGGCTGATGGGAGCCGACCAGCAGCACCTGCGCTGTACCCTCGCCGTGGATGGCGGGCTTGTGGAGGCAGTGGGCTGGGGCATGGCCGACCTGGCTGGGAGCCTGCCGCGCGGTGGCCTGGTGGATGTGATGTACTCTTTGGAAGAAAACGAGTGGAACGGCGAGAAGCGGGTACGGCTCCGGCTGGTGGACGTGCGTCCGGCGCAGGAGGCGCCGTGAGAGTGAGGCGAGAGCGATGGCCGTGGTCGTGCAGACGGCGGAGCTAACCGAAGAGCAGCGTCCCACGGTTGTGGCGCCGGAGGGATTGCTCGACATTGAGCAACTCCTGGCGGTGATGCGCGGCTATCTCGGCGCGGGGGTCGATCTGACGCCGGTGCGCAAGGCGTATGAGTACGCGGCCCGCGCCCACGAGGGGCAGTTCCGCGAGTCGGGCGAGCCATACATCCAGCATCCCCTGGCGACGGCGATGATCCTCGCCAACCTGCAGCTCGACCGCCCGGCGATCATGGCTGCACTCCTGCACGATGTGCCCGAGGATACCAACGTCTCGCTGGAGAAGATTCGCGAGAACTTCGGCAACGAGATCGCCGAGCTGGTGGACGGCGTCACCAAACTGCGCAGGATCCGCTGGGAGACGCTGGAAGAAGAGCAGGCGGAGAACCTGCGCAAGATGTTCCTGGCCATGGCGCGGGATATCCGAGTGGTGCTGATCCGCCTGGCCGACCGGCTGCACAACATTCGCACGCTGGATGCGCTGCCTCGCGAGCGTCAGCTCAAGATTGCCCAGGAGACGCTGGAGATTTACGCGCCGCTGGCGAACCGGCTGGGCATCTGGGAGCTCAAATGGCAGCTCGAGGACGGGGCGTTCCGCTACCTTGAGCCGGAGAAGTACCGGGAGCTGGCTCGCCTGCTGGCCAGCAAGCGCAGCGAGCGCGAGCGGATCGTCGCGCAGGCGGCGGAGATCCTGGCGCGCGAGCTGGAAGCCAACGGCATCCATGCCACTATTACCGGCCGCGCCAAGCACATTTACAGCATCTATCAGAAGATGCTGCGCAAGGGTATCTCGTTTGACGAGGTATACGACTTGCTGGCCCTGCGCGTGCTGGTTAACGAAGTGCAGGAGTGCTACCACGTGCTCGGCGTGGTGCACACGCTCTGGCATCCCATCCCCGGGCAGTTTGACGACTACATTGCCAACCCCAAGGGGAACATGTACCAGAGCCTGCACACGGCAGTGCTCGGGCCCGACGGCAAACCGCTGGAGGTGCAGATCCGCACGCACGAGATGCACCGCGTGGCCGAGTATGGCATCGCCGCGCACTGGCGCTACAAGGAAGGCGGGGGCCGGCGCGACCAGGAGTTTGAGACCAAGCTGGCCTGGCTGCGCCAGCTCATGGCCTGGCAGCGGGAGCTTTCCGACGCCCGCGAGTTTGTCGAGAGCGTGAAGATGGACATCTTTCAGGACCAGGTGTTCGTCTTCACGCCGCGCGGCGAGGTGAAGGACCTGCCGGCCAAATCGACGCCGATTGACTTCGCCTACCGCATCCACACCGATGTGGGCCACCGGTGCATCGGGGCCAAGGTGAACGGGCGGCTGGTGCCGCTGGATTACCAGCTCCAAAACGGCGATATTGTCGAGATCATCACGGCGAAGGGGGAACACGGCCCCAGCCGCGACTGGCTGAACATCGTCCAGACGGCGCACGCCAAGGAGAAGATCCGCCAGTGGTTCAAGCAGCGCCAGAAGGAAGAGAATATTGCCCGCGGCAAGGAGCTACTGGAGCGTGAGCTCAAGCGCCTGGGGCTGGGCGGCCTGGGGAGCATTGAGGATCGCCAGCTCGAGGAGGTGGCCCAGGCGCTGAAAATGAACAGCGTCGAGAACCTCTTCGCTTCCATCGGCTTTGGCGCGGTATCACCGCACCAGGTGATCCTGCGGCTGGGGCTGCGCACCGAGCCGGAGCCCGAGGTGGCCGTCTCACCGGGCACGACGGTGACGGTGCAGCCGAGCGTCGCCAGCGGCATGAGCGTGATGGGTGTTGGTGACCTGTTGACCCGCCTGGCCACCTGCTGCAAGCCGGTGCCTGGGGATCGCATCATCGGATACATCACGCGCGGCCGCGGCGTGACCATTCATCGTGCCGACTGCCCCAACATCCTGGCTGAGGACGAGAAAGAGCGGCTGGTCAGCGTGGAGTGGGGCACTTCTGACAAGCACACGTATCCGGTGACTATCCGCGTGGAGGCCTGGGACCGTCCGGGGCTGCTGCGTGATGTCACGACGATCGTGGCGGATGAGAAGCTCAACATCCTGGCGTCGACGACGCAAACAAGACCGGACGAGCACACGGCCACGATCACGGTGACGGTGGAGATCGGCAGCCTGGCGGAGCTCAGCCGGCTGATGAGCAAGATTGAGCGGGTAAAGGACGTCTTCAACGTTGTGCGGGAGACGGCACGGTAAGTCCGGGGCGCGCCTGCCATACGTGGGCTCGCCCCTACCGCCGTGCCGTGGCGCAGAGCCGGATAGCGTGGCAGGATGCTTTACTTTGTGCCGGGGAAGTATTTCCCGTGAAAGGACGAACGACGGGTGAGCAGGATCCTGATCGCTGATGATGACCTAAGCATCGTGCAGCTCCTGACCGACTACCTCACCGAGGAGGGGTACGAGGTAGTGCCGGCTACGCAGAGCCTGCGCATCTTCGACCGTGCCAAGGAGTCGCGCCCGGACCTGATCCTGCTAGACATCATGATGCCGTACCTGGACGGCTTTGATCAGCTCAAGCTCTTCAGTCTGGATGAGGAGCTACGAAACATCCCGGTGATCGTGATCACGGCGAAGGTGGGTGCGCTGGAGGGCGTGCAGGACCTGCGCAGCCTGCGCATCGTCGATTATCTGTACAAGCCGTTCGACATGACCGAGCTGCTGCAGAAGATCAGGAAGGTGCTGCCGGGCTAAACAAACCGCGCGCCACTTGGTTGACACGACCGCGGGCGCTGGCTATAATTTCTCTTGCCTGCGAGGGAGAAACGCAGGATCTGCGCCGAAGTGGTGGAATTGGTAGACGCGCTGCGTTCAGGGCGCAGTGGGCTTTACGCCCGTGTGGGTTCGAGTCCCACCTTCGGCACTCCTGCGAGTTGACCCAGGCTTTCATGCCTGGGTGTTTTTGTTTTTAGCGCACCTTGGCATGGTTGCGCCTTCGCGCAGTCCCGCGAGGGAGGAGCAGACTATGACACTGCAGTGGCATCCGGCGCAGTCCGGTCGCGCTGGAACGCTGGTGCGGCAGACCCGCCGCCACCTGCTCGCCGTTATGGCTGGAGCAGCGACGGCATGCCGGCTGGGCACCAGGCCGGTGGCTGAGCCGCAGCCGGCCCAGCAGCTCACGACCAGAGAGCTTGAGCTCACGTACATGCCCTGGGATCAGGCCCGACCTGATCTTCTTCCCACGCTGGAGCAGGTGCTGCAGCGCTTCACCGCAAAGTACCCGAACTTGAAAGTTACGCCGATGCCCGCCGGGGGAACATACATTGAAAAGCTGAAGACCCTCGTGGCTGCCGGCACCCCGCCGGATGTGGCCGATACCCACCAGTCCCAGGTGCGCGACCTTGGCCCTGCCGGCATCGTGCAGGACCTCACTCCCTTTCTCAAGCGCGACCCGCCTCCAAAGGAGCATACCGGCTGGGAGCCCTACCAGTGGCAGGGCAAGCAGTACGGCATCCCCTGGGGGCTGCAGTCAAGCTGTATCTTCTACAACAAGGCGCTCTTTAACCAGGCTGGTCTGCCGTACCCGCCGGACGACTGGACCTGGGAGCAGTTCCTGGAGGTGGCCAGGCGCCTGACCAAACCGGCGCCGAACGAGGCCGAGGCACAGTGGGGGGCGGCGGACTACGGCGGCCGGAATTATCAGTACATGCATGCGCTGCTCGCTACCTTCGGCGGCGGCATTCTGAACGAGCAGTACACGGAAGCCATTGTCACCTCCCCTGCGTCGCTCCAGGGGCTGGAGTTCCGCGTCGGCTGGGTGACCACCCAGCGAGTGACGCCACTTGCCGGCGCCCTGGGCAATCTCAGCGGCATGTTCTTCGAGGGCCGGCTGGCGATGCAGATCCTCGGTTCCTGGTTTATCAGCAACACCAAGGCCAACTGGCGGGGCGAGCAGGGCGGCTGGGACGTGGCGCCACTGCCGAAAGGGCCCAGGCGCCGCGCCGGACTGGTGCACGAGAATGGCATCGGCTTGCCGGCCGGCATCCGCTACCCGGCCGAGTCCTGGGCGCTGCTCAAGCACCTCACCTCGCCGGAAGGGCTTGCCCCGTTTGCCCGGGTGGGACGCATCATCCCGGCAAATCGAGGCGTGTGGGAGGCTGCCCTGCCTCCCGACGGACAGCCACCGCGCTTTAAGCGGGCGATCCTCGACGTGTGGGATGAGATCGCCATCGTCCCGCCGTTTGTCCCGCGCCAGCCGGAGGCCGGGCAGATCTGGAACGAGGAGCTTGATCCGGTGTGGCGCGGCGAGCGGGCGCCGCGCGAAGGGGCCCTGGCGTTCAAGCGGCGCATGGATGCGTTGCTGCAGGAGCTCAAGAGCCAGGGGCTGCTCTGACGGCCAGCAGAGCTGGAAGAGCGTCCTCGTTAATTCCGCGAATTTCGCTCGGAGGTCGCTGAGGGTGGCTGCTCGTCGCGTGGTGCTGCTGGGTATTGACTCGGTCGCGCTGGACTGGCTGGAGACGTTCGTGCGGCGCGGCGTCATGCCTGCTGTGGAGCGGCTGATCGCCCGCGGCACGCTGTCGCCGATGACCTCGTTCTATCCGGTGGACACCGGCACCAACTGGGGCTCCATTGCGACGGGGGCCTCGCCGATGGTGCATGGCTGCAACATGAGCATGCACCTGCCGGGCGATCCGCTCGACCGGCACGTGCGCAGTTTCCCTTCCGGCTACCTGCGCGCCGAGCCGCTCTGGCTCACCGCCCAGCGCGCCGGGCGCACGGCCGTCATCTTCGACTTTCCGCACTCCTATCCCTTCCAGATGGCCGATCGGTTGCTCCACATCGGTGAGGACGGCCGGCCCGATAACGCGCTGCGGGCGCTCCAGGAGGTGCGGGCCTATGTGACGCACCTCCCGCCGCGCCATACCCCGCAACTCCAGCAGATGCAGCGCCAGCACATGCTCCTTATACAGCTTGCTCCTGCCGGCAGTGCCGGCGACCAGGGCTGGCGCAATCTGCCGTCCGAGCAGGAGCAGGCCGGGGACCTACCGCTGCTGGCCGCTGAACTGCCGGTCGTCCCGGGGGCACAAAGCCGCTACCGGCAGGTCGCCTCGCTGTGGGCGCTGGTGTGGCCCGAAGCAGCCGGCTACATGCGTGTCTCAGTCCATGCGGAGCGCGATGCGGCGCAGCCGCTGGCCACCGTCCGTCTGGGAGAGCGCAGCGGTTGGATCCGGCACACCTTTCAGACCGATCAGGGGCCAGTGCCGGCGGCGTTCCAGGTGAAGCTGCTGCGCCTTGCGCCGGATGGCAGCGAGCTACATCTGTACCTGACGGAAATCTACCCCACCACCGACTTTGCCTATCCGCCGGACCTGGCCGCGGAGCTCTTGCGCGTGGCCGGGCCGTTCATCGCCCAGCCCTCCCGGCAGCAGGTGGTGCTGGGAGGCGCCTCAGACATCATGACCTACTTCGAGGAGCAGCTTGCCCAGGGCGCCTGGTACGAACGGGCCCTGCGGCATGTGCTCAGTACCCGTGCGTGGGATCTCTGCATGCTCAAGTGGCACAGCCTGGACTGGACCAACCATCTCTTCGCCTTCGCCACGGAGCCACGGCATCCCCTCTACGACCCCCATCGCGAGGCCGAGGCCTGGCATCTGTGGGATCAGCTCTTCGCCCAGGCCGATCGCCTGGTTGCCGTGGCCTGCGAGGTGGCCGGCCCCGACGCGGTCGTGGCGCTGGTCTCCGATCATGGGAGCGAGGCAGTGCCGCCCGGTCTGAGCGGCTATGCCGACCTGAACAGCCTGCTCGAGCGCGCAGGCTGGCTGGTGCGGGAGGGCGGCCGGATCGTCTGGGAGCGCACCCGCGCTTATGCCGCCGGCTACTACGTGTGGTTAAACCTGCGTGGCCGGGATCCCGACGGCATCATCGAGCCCGGCGCGCCATTCCGGCAGGAGCGGGAGCGGCTGATCGAACTGCTGCTGACGGCGCGCCATCCCGAGACCGGAGCGCCGCTGCTGCGCACCGTCTGGCCGATCGAGGAGGCTGCGCCCTTAGGCATCGGTGGCGACCGCGTGGGAGATATTTTCGTACAGCCCTGGCGCTCTGCGGCGGCGGTGGAGGAGCAGTACCGCCGCGCGCGAGCGGAGGCTGCGGACGGGCGGTTCGGCAGCTGGGACTGGCCGGCGGTGAACAGCGGCAACCACCATCCGCACACCTTCCTGGTGCTGGCCGGACCCGGCGTGCGCGCCGGCTACCGCCGGCCGCGGGCGGCCATGCTGAATGCCGTCGCGCCGACGCTGGCGCTGCTAGCCGGCCTGCCCGCCCCGGCCCAGGCCGACGGGCCAGTGCTGTGGGATGCCCTGGCATAGCTCGCTGGCCGGGCCCTGCCTCGCACCCACAGCGAGGAAGGCCCGGCGTGGCGGTGTGTCTCAGAGCGCGCCGGTAAGACCCTGGCAGGGCCGTGCCGCGGCCGCTGTGCTGCCCGCGCCTTACGCCGCGAACATTGCTCTGGCACGCTAGCGGCGCTGCTGCCGGCGGTAGTCGGCCAGTTTCAATCCTCACCCGGCCCACTGGCCAGGTGCAACCTGACAGACGTTACTCTAGAGCCGTTGCAATAGAACGGTTGCAGTTCATAGAAGTTAGGTGGACCGACGTCCTGTGGGCGGCTCCACGCGCACACCGGCGCGCAACATCGCCGGCGGATCGGCTAACTCACGCCAGTGTGCGGTTTTGCCAGCGAGTCCGCACCGGCAGCCATTCAGCTCTCGCGCAGGAGCGCATCAACCTCCTGCTTTGTCTGCTCCAGGCTCTGTTTCGGGCTCGCCCCCTCCTGGGTCACCCGCTCCATGCCCCGAGTGATGGCGTTGGTAATCTCGATCCCTTTATGATGGCGGATAGTGAAGGGGGTACCTTCCGCATCCTTGAGGAACACGTCGATATAGGGCAGGGAGCGGAAGACCGCGCTCTGGGTCAGGGCCAGCTTGGGCTGGAGCAGCCCCGCCTCAGCGAGGTACTCCTCGGGATGGTCTGAGAGGAACTTTATCGTCTGCCAGGCGGCGTCCCGCTGCGGGCCGCGGGCGTTAGCATTGACCATCCAGGCGTAGCCGTACAGCACGGCGCCGGACTTCCGCCGCGCCCGCTGGAACTGCGGGAAGGGGAACGCCCCGGCCACGGCGTACACATCGGGGTACTGGCCCTGGAGCGTAGCAAAGGCCCAGAAGCCCAGCAGCGTCATGGCGTTTTCGCCGCGGGCGAAGGCCTGGTTGCTGCCCAGCAGCGTCGGGCTGCCCAGGCGGTGGCGGTAGATCCAGTCATACTGGTACTGCAGCGCCTCGACGAACGGCTCGCCGTCGAGCAGGCTGCGCTGGAGATCGGGGGTGAAGGGCTCGCCACCGAGCTGATAGGCCATTCCCAGGAAGGTGTGCAGGGGCGAGGTCCAGCGGCCCTGGGGAGTCATGTATGTGAAATCGAAGCCCCGCCGCACCAGCGTATCTCCCTCACGCCTGGTCAGTTTAGCGGCGACGGGGATCATCTCTTCCCAGGTTTTCGGGTAGTCCCGTGCCGGATCCAGGCCGACCTCCTGGAACATGGCCCGGTTGATGAAGGGAGCGTAGTTCGAGACCTCAGAAGGCACCCCGTACAGCTTGCCCTGGTACTTAAAGCCCTCCAGCGTGCCCGCCACGTAGAGCCGCTCGAAGGAGGCCTGATCACGCAGGCCCCAGACGCCGACCTCCACCGGCGTGGCGAAGCTCCTGGCCATGAACGTGTAGTTGTACGAGGTGGTGAGGTTAAAGAAGTCCGGGCCGACGCCGCCAGCCATGGCCGTGGTGAGCTTCACTTCGTACTCCTGGGGCACGACGGTGTACTCCACGGTGATCTGGGGTGCCCGCTGCTTCCACTCCTCGAAGAGGCGGGTATCCAGGTTCACCCGCGGCACGTGATTATGGCCCCAGAACGTGATGGTCACCGGTGCCGGGCCGGGGGCGGCCGGACCCGTCGGGGCCGGGGGTGCGCTGCGCGGGCGGCAGGCCGCGGCGAGTGCCGGTGTGCCCAGGACAACGCCGGCGCCGAGAGAGCGCCGGAGCAGGTTGCGGCGCGTGAGGGGCATGGCCCCTGCCACGTGGGCCGAGGCTAGCAGCGCGCTTCTCGTGGTCATCGTCATCCTCCTGTTGAGGGACCGGCGGATCGCCCCGGTGCAAGGCGCCGGGGCGGCATCGACGGTAGAGCGGGCAGGCTCCACACAGGCTGCTCCGGCGCGCCTGATGCGCCGGCACCCCCTGGATGGCCGTAGGAAGCACAAGCTGTCCACCGGCGCAGGGCCAGAGGATCGGGGCGCCGGATGCCCGACTGGGACCTGTGTGACCGCACCGATCATGCTATGCGGGGCAGCGTTCGGTGTCAATATCCGGCCCTGCGGCCGGGAGGGGAAGATGCCATCGTGGCACGATGCGACGGAGCATGTACGGCGTCGGTACGGCGTCCGGGCAGAAGATTTCGACCGGTTTTGGGGGCCGAGCCCTGTGGGAGGCCTAAAGGGGCTGCGGATTGGTGACAGACTGGCAACGCTTTGTGGATGTACATCACATCATAGCGATTATCCTGTGATTATCCTGAAAGAAGCGTGGCCGGTGATCATGGCCGACCTTGGGTTCGGCGTGCTCGAGACGGCGATAGTGGAGACGGCTGCAGGCACCGGACGCGGACTTGCCCGTGAAGACCTGAAGGACATGCGCGGCCGGCTCAACGGTTTCAGGGCGCAGCGACGCAGCCAGCACTGCTGGGCGTTCTCCCGGCTTCGCTCGTGTATCGAGTACAAGGCACGTCTGGCCGGTGTCCTCGTGGTCCTGGTGGACCCGCGCAACATCAGCCAAACGTGCCCAGCCTGTGGGTGTATCGACAAACGGAATCGCCCCACGCGAGCGCGTTTCTCCTGTGTATCGGGTGGGTTCGCCGGCCCGGCAGATACCAGCGCGGCGGGCATCATCGCCCGCCGCGCTGCCGTCATGCAGCCGGACGCGGCGACCGGCCTCGCCAGGGAGCAGCACGCTCCCGCCTGAAAGCAGGAGTTCATGACGAGTACCTCTGCGAACGTTCCCCGTCATGGCTGTGCTGGGCTGGGCCGGTATCCAGCCAGAGCTGCGTGCCGGCGTGCGCGGGCAGCCGCTGGCACACCCAGTACCAGAGCCCCGGCAGCGACGAGGCGCCTTCCAGCCGGCATAGGGCGCCGCAGAAGGGGCAGGGGCCTGGCGCCAGCACCCGGATGAGCGCGGCCCTGTGCGCGGATGACCGCGCACAGGGCATCGTCCAGCGCGGCCGGCCGGACGCGCAGCTCATCGCCGGCGGCCATGACCTCATAGCCGCGGCAGAGAAGCTCTCGGAGGACGTCGATCGCGTGCACGCTAGAACCTCGCCCAGTCGGTTGCACGATCCTCGGCCTGCAGGCCAGGCGCCTGGCCTGCAGCCGCGCTCGGGAGGACATGGGGAGGCTGCAGTTCTGCCGGGGGCGGTGACGAGTGTGACGAGTGCAGGGAGGGGGCCGGCCGTGCGAGGGGAAACGCCACCCCATAGCTCGCAGCGAGGTTCGCCACTTCGTTGAGCGTGACCTCTCGCTGCCGCTTCTTCCCCGTCCGAGCCTGGCGTATCCTGAGGGCCGTCAGGACCTTGCCCACCTTCCTGGCACTCGCATACTCCTGGCCGTCATCTGTCAGGTCCTCTTCCACCGCCAGGGCGTTGACGCGCTCGACCACCTGTGACGTTTCGATCGTGATCGGGACCTCCCACTTTGCACTCGTCACAGCCGTCACACTCGTCACTTCCTCCACGAGCGCGCGCACCACCAGGCGGGTCAGATTGGGGGTTTCCAGGTCCACCCGCTGAGACTGGTAGCTCACGGCCAGCCTGCACATGCGTGCGTACAGCTCGACCTCCCCAGCGGCCTCAAGCCAGCGAGCCACGGCCAGAACGCTTTTCCACGGTTCCAGGTTCCGCCCCGTCAGCGGGGCGTCGGCGTTGACCGCGGCGACATGGGCAGGCATAGCGGCCAGATTCGCCAGGGCCAGCGCCCACAGGTCGTCGAGCAGCTTCCGCCGATCGCATGGCCACAGGCTATACTCCAGTGGCTCGGCGTTCGCCTTCTTTGGGTCCGCCGTCCGCACCAGGGGAATGACGATCGTCCGGCTTGCCAGCACATGGTCGGGCAGGCGGATGGCGGTGAACAGTCGGGGGCAGTAAGCATTGACGTAGCGCGTCCCCCACGCGCCCCTGGGCAGGGGCTCCTTCACCGCCACGACCGCCCCCCTGCGGTTGCCGGCCAGCAGCAGGTTGCGTTTATCGGGGTCAGTCCGCTGCGGGTCGGCGAGTCCCTCGGCGTCGTCAAAGAGCAGCGTCGCCCCCAGGTCGGCCAGGTCGCGCAAGCTGGCATACGTGCTTCCCGACAGCAGCACCTCGCCCAGGTACGCCACCTCGCAGGTGAGCACGCCCAGCTTGGTTTTACCGCTGCCTGATGGGCCGTTGGGCCACAAAAATCCGATGACATCAAGCGCGTCCAGGAACCAGGTTGCGAGCGCGTAGCAGGCCACCAGTTCGCACATTGTCCGCTGCTCGGCCAGGCTGCGGTCGAAGGACATAAACCGATCGACGACCGCCACCAGGCGGGCGAAGACGTCTCTGGGGTCGGGGCGGGCGCCCGCGCGGTAGGCCTTGACGCCCGCGGCGCTCCACAGCTTCGGGTGGCGCGGGGCACAGGGGATGGCCACGTCCAGGGCCAGCGCTTCGAGAGGTTTGTCACCGCCGTGACCGAAGATCACCCCGTCGTTGCGCACGACAAAGAGCTGCTGCTGCATGTGGACGATTGGCGGGTCGTGCCTGATGAGGTGGCCCGTCTTCTGGTCCAGGGTCTCGCGCAGCGTCGTACGGGTCCAGAGCCACGTGGTGGCATACGCCTGGCCGTCGATGAGCTGGAGGGGCCGGGTGAGGGCCGGTGGGGGCGCGTCCAACAGCTCGACGGCTGGGGCCGCGGGCTTCGGGGAGGGACGGGGCTGCTCCACCAGGGCGTGCAGGTCCGCCACCGAGTGCGTGAGGAGGTAATCATCCACCCCGCACTTGGCGCTGTTCGGGCCGGGCGGCAGATAGACGGCGTTGACCGTCGCGCCCTTGCGCTGGAGGTGCTCGGTCAGGCGGTCGAGCGCCTTGCGCACGGCCGGTTTCACCATCACGTCGGAGTCGAAGACGACGTTGACGGTGCGGCCCTTCCAGGCAACGACATCGAAGTCGGCAAGGAGCTTGACGCTTCCGGTCTCGTCCTTGCCCAGGAAATTCCACACACCGAGCAACGCGGCCGCGCACAGGCCGCGCGAGGCCAGGGCATCGGCTTTTTTGACGCCTTCGGTGAGCCAGAGGGGCACGGCCGGGTCGCCGAGCGCCGGGCGGCAGCGCGGGGCACGTCGAGGCGCACGGAGCTACCGGCCGGCAGCTGATACTTGAGCACCTTCCCGCTGTTCGAGACACGGGGATTGTCTGGACGGTAGCAGTACAGTCCGTTACTCCCGTCTGGTGGACACACTGGCAACAACAGACCAGGAGTGCGACACTGACTAGGGGCAAAGCCGAGCGCCCGCAGCTCCGCGCGCGCCAGCACCGACCGGTACCCTCGTTCGGCGATCACCTCGATGCTGATACCTGACCCGTCACGCAGCTGTTCCAGGTGCCGGCGCAGCAGCACGGGCACCTCTGCGGCAAAGGGGTCATGCAGCGCCGCCGACATGCTGTCCTCCCTTCTGATGTCCTTCCCCTTTGCTGTCACATCCCAAGAGCGCGGCGTCCAGCAAGAGCACCACTGCCTTGGCGTAGGTTTCGGAATCGGCTGTGTACAGGCGCACCACGTCCATCCTGCGTAGGCGCGGCTGCCGGCACGGGCGGTGCCGCGGGTGCGGCCGCTCACTCGGCGTGCGCATGGCCGCCCTCCTCGTCCGCGCCGGTCACTCCGGGGCGCACGATGCCGAACACGAGGCGGCGGACGAGCGTACTCGCCGGCATGCCGAGCACGCGCGCGGCCGCCTCAAGCCGGGCGCGTTCGTCCGGTGAAAAGCGAACCGCGAGAATGGGATAGGGCGTGCGCCTGTGGGGCGCGGTTGGTTGATGCTCGAACTGCTCACAAGTGGGGAAAGTGGACATATCACCCCTCCGCATTGCGCCCAGCGCGGAGGGGGGGGCACCGCCGGTGTCTACCGC